>Ga0183097_10031_pt1 | contig 578036 bp, 479 predicted proteins | sample BioMet8_FD_128883 | JGI IMG/M metagenome (GOLD analysis project Ga0183097, IMG submission 128883) | Microbial communities from bioreactor (seeded with sewage sludge) at Lawrence Berkeley National Lab, California, USA - Biofuel... | ecosystem: Engineered > Bioreactor > Anaerobic > Unclassified ...
CAGAGAAGTTAAGCCCGCGCGCGCCTATGATACTGCTATACCAAGTGGGAAAGTGGGTAGCCGCCAATTTAAAACGAAAAGCTCTGCAGTCAGAAATGACTGCAGAGCTTTTCTGTTTTAAAAAAAACAGCACCGGAAAGATGCTGCTTTTTAAAAATAAGGGATGATAATTCTAGCCCTTAAAATCCTCAAGCTTATGGATAGTTACGCCGCTGGCAAGTTTTGGTTCAAACCAAGTTGTCTTTGGAGGCATGATATTGCCGGTATCTGCAATGTTAATCAGCTGGCTCATAGAAACAGGATACAATGCAAATGCTGCAACCATCTCTCCCTTGTCCACTCTACGCTTTAATTCTCCAAGGCCGCGGATTCCTCCAACAAAATCTATTCTGTCTGATGTGCGCAAATCTTTAATATTAAGAAGTTTGTCAAAGACGCAATTTGAAAGGACTGTTACATCCAGAACACCTATCGGATCCGAATTATTGTATGTTCCTTTCTTTGCAGTCATTGAATACCATTCGCGGTCTATATACATGGAGAAGTTGTGAAGTCCGGATGGATGATAAATTTCTTTGCCTTTATTTACAATATCAAAATCTTCACTCATCTTCTTAATGAATTCATCTTTTGACATTCCATTCAAGTCCTTTACAACTCTGTTGTAATCAAGAATATGCAGCTGACTCTCAGGGAATACTACTGCCATGAAATAGTTGTACTCCTCTTTGCCGGTGTGATGAGGATTTTGTTTTTTCTTCTCCTCCCCAACTCTTGCAGCTGCTGCTGTTCTGTGGTGACCGTCAGCTACATAGAATGCAGGAACTTGTGTTGTGAATAATTCTGTTATTCTCGCGATAGTTTTATCATCATCTATCACCCACATTTTGTGGCCAAAACCGTCTGTTGCAATAAAGTCATACTCAGGCCGTTCTGTGATAGTGTCAGCAACAATTTTGTTGATTTCATTATTATCGTGATAGGCAAAGAATACAGGCTCAAGATTGGCATTCTGAATTCTAACGTGAATCATTCTGTCATCCTCTTTCTCTTTCCGTGTAAGTTCATGCTTTTTTATTGTGCCATTCATATAGTCCTCTACATTGGCGCATAAAACAATTCCGTATTGAGTGCGGCCGTTCATGGTCTGGGCATATACGTAGTACTGCTCTTTTTTATCCTGAACCAGCCACCCTTTCTGCTGCCATAACTTAAAGTTTTCTACCGCTTTATCGTAGGTTCTGCGCTCATGCTCGCCTGCGATTGGAATGAAATCTATTTCCGGTTTTATGATATGAAGCAAAGATTTTTCGCCTGCCTCTTTTTGTGCCTCTTCTGAACTTAGCACATCATAAGGATGGGATGCAACTTCCTTTGCAAGATTTTTTGGAGGGCGTACCGCCGCAAAAGGTTTAACTTTTACCATAATCTAAAACTTGTTAACCTGGAATTTTGTGCAACCATTTTTGAAGAATCCAACTATCTGATTAGCAGCAGCCAGACCGGCATTCATATTTGCCTCTGCAGTTTCCGCACCTTGTTTTTTAGGTGTTGCAAAAACTCTGTTGCCAAATTTTTCTTTAAGAGTTGCAATGTTTGCCGGAGCAATATCAGTTACATATTTCAAATCTTGTCTCTCTTCCAAAATCTTATCAATCTCCGGTTCATTGATGACCTCTTTCCTTGCGGTATTTACAAGGCAGCCGCCTTTTGGCATCTTGGATAGTAAAGCATATCCGATAGAACCCTTAGTTTGGTCATTAGCAGGAATATGCAGAGAAATAAAATTAGAGTGAGAATAAAGATCGTCAAGGTCTTTGGCAACCAAAACTCCGTCCTTCTCCATTACTTCTTTTGGTACAAACGGGTCAAATGCCATGATTGTCATTCCAAAAGATTTTGCATGGTCTGCAACAAGTTTTCCAACGTGTCCGTAAGCCTGAATGCCAAGAACTTTTCCTTTAAGCTCGCTTCCTGTTCCCGGAGTGAACTGGTTTCTACTAATGTAAATCATCATGCCGATTGCAAGTTCTGCAACTGCATTTGAGTTTTGTCCCGGAGTGTTCATTGCAACAATCTTTCTTGCAGAAAGAGCTGCAAGATCCAGATTATCAAAGCCTGCGCCGGCGCGTACAACAATCTTAAGATTTTTTGCCGCATCAATAACAGCCTTTGTAACTTTATCGGAGCGGACAATCAAAGCGTCCGCATCGGCAACTGCTTCAATAAATTTATCTTCGGTTCCATATTTTTCAAGTACCGCCAATGAGTAACCTGCTTCCTCAACAATTTTTTTAATTCCGGCAACTGCAGCTGAACTAAAAGGTTTATCCGTAGCTATTAAAACTTTCATGATATTTTCTTTTATAATATTCTCAAAATTCTCTTAAACAATATTCCCGACAGATGATGTTGACTATCTGTCGGGAGTATCATAACTATTTATAACTAATTTATTTAACATGCATTTTCTCAAATTCCTGCATGCAGTCTACAAGGGCCTGAACATCCTCTATTGTGCAGGCATTGTAAAGTGACGCTCTGAATCCGCCAACTGAACGGTGGCCTTTGATTCCAACCATTCCCTTGCTCTTTGCAAAGTCCATAAATTCTTGTTCCAGAGCCTTATACTCAGGAACCATTACAAAGCAGTGGTTCATAATAGAACGGTCCTCTTTGGCAGCTGTGCCTACAAACATCTTGTTGCGGTCAATTTCACCATAGAGAAGTTCGGATTTTTTGGTGTTGATCTCATGCATTTTCTCCACGCCGCCAATGCCCTTGAGCCACTTAAGTGTCTCAACCATAACGTAGATTGCAAATACAGGAGGTGTGTTGAACATGCTCCCTCCGTCTACGTGGGTTTTGTAATTCAACATTGTAGGAATATAAGTTTTTACTCTGTTAAGCATGTCATCTCTTACGATTACAAATGCCACACCTGCAGGACCAACGTTCTTCTGAGCACCACCGTATATAACTGCGTACTTGCTAACATCAACCTTACGGCTCATGATATCGGAAGACATATCTGCTACCAATGGAACGGGGCAGTCCATATCTGTCTTAATCTCAGTTCCGTAGATGGTGTTGTTAGTAGTGATGTGGAAATAATCCAAATCTGAAGGAATAGTGTAACCCTTTGGAATATAAGAATATGTCTTGTCTGCAGAAGATGCAATTGCATAAGCCGCATCATCTCCGAGACCTCTGCTCTTTGCAAGGCCTCTGGCCTCTGCAAGAGATTTCTTTGCCCAAACGCCTGTTTCCAGGTAAGCAGCCTTGTGATCAAATAGGTTCATTGCAACATAAAGGAACTGCAAGCTTGCGCCGCCGCCAAGGAAAAGAATGTGATAATTATCAGGAATATGAAGAAGCTCCTTCCAAAGAGAACTGCACTCCTCCATTACCGCTTCCCATTCTTTGCTTCTGTGAGAAACTGAAATGACCGGCATACCCGTGCCGTTAAAATCTTTAAGTGCCTCAATAGTTGCATCAATCGCTTCTTTAGGCAATTTGCAAGGACCGGCGTTAAAATTATAAGCCTTTTTCATGACTAATGTATCTTTTAAATTATTTATATTTTTGAAATTATTGTTTAAAATATTTCTTGTTTTCTTTTCCGGAATGCCAAATTTAATAAATCTTTTTATTTAAACGTAATATTTATGTAAAACTGAATAAAAGGTAGCAAAACCGCATTTTGCTGCGGTGATGACCACAAATCTGTAACAAAGATCTCTTTAATCATTTGCTGTGAGCGGCACAAGCCGGCTCGAATCACTTGCTGTGAGCGGCACAAGCCGGCTCGAATCACTTGCTGTGAGCGGCACAAGCCGGCTCGGCGGTTTAGGGCGTCAAAGTTACAGCTGAGAATCAATAATCTGAATATCATCTCCGTCTGTGGTTTTTTCACAATAGTGGCAGATAAGTTTCAGATGTCTGTTTTCATATTCTGTTTTAAACTTTGTTGCAATAGGCTGGTGATTTGTAATGCAGACGGGATTCATGCACTTTACAATTCCAATAATTTCTTTAGGGACAGTAATGACTTTTTTCTCAGTTACTTTGTAATCTTTTATTACGTTAATTTTTGCATCGGGCGCAACCAGCGCAATTTTATTAATCTCGCTTGGCTTAAAATATCTGTCGGCGATTTTAATAATTGCTTTTTTTCCCAGAAGCTTGCTCTCCAGATTCATTCCAAAAGTTATCTGATTGGAGCAGTTCTTGTCCAAGCCTAAAATGCTGATTACTTTAAACAGTTGATTTGCAGGTATATGATCCAGTACTGTGCCGTTTTTTATGGCGCTAACCTGCCGAACATCTTCAGTCACCTTTTTAACATTATCCATATCTTCTCTTTGTTTCTTTAATTATATTTTAATGCGGGATTCTTTTTATTCCCGACAGAAAATCCCGTACTATCTGTAACCCAGCAAGTAAGAAATAATAGCCATTCTAACATACATTCCGTTTTCTGCCTGTTTAAAATAACATGCGTACGGAGTGTCATCTACATCCAGGGCAATTTCCGTAATCCTGGGAAGCGGATGGAGAATCCTCATGTTTTTCTTGCAGCCTCCAAGCATGTCTGCGGAGAGTCTGTAGCAGTTCTTAACTTTTTCATATTCAATCGGATCTGTAAATCTCTCTCTCTGAACCCTTGTCATGTAAAGTATGTCTGCATCATTTAACCCCTCGGATAGATCTTTTGTCTCTTTGTAGGCAATTTTTTTGTGCTTAAGAAAATCTTTGTACTCTTCCGGCATTTTCAGTTCCTCCGGAGCGGTGAGTGTAAAGGAGGGTGAGAAGAATGAAAGCGCCTGCAGCAGAGAGTGTACCGTGCGTCCGTACTTTAAATCTCCAACCATATCTACGTTAAGATTTTCCAGCGTACCCTGTGTTTGTTTGATTGTGTAGAGGTCCAGCATTGTTTGCGTAGGGTGCTGATTTGCTCCGTCTCCCGCATTGATTACAGGAACCGATGCTACTTCTGAGGCATATCTTGCAGCTCCTTCCAAAGGGTGACGCATCACAATCAGGTCCGCGTAGTTGGATACCATTTTTATTGTATCCTTTAAGGTTTCACCTTTTGAGACACTGGTGTTGGCTGCGTCAGAGAAGCCTATTACCCTGGCACCCAGTCTGTTTGATGCTGTTTCAAAACTCAGCCTGGTTCTGGTGGAAGGTTCAAAGAACAGACATGCAATCACTTTGTCATGCAAGAATGTTTGAGATTTTTTCTTCTCAAATTCTTGAGCAACTTCAAGGACATGCAGCATCTCTTCTTTTGTAAAATCGGAAATTGAAATTAAACTTTTTGGCATATCTATTATGTTTTTTCTCTTTAATTCTGTTTTGAGGCGGGCTGCTCAACTTTGTTTAAGGAAATGCCCGGCTCCCTTTTAAAAGCCACCTCAAGTCTCTCTATATCATTCAGCCGCACATCCGCTTCTACAGAACACTCTTGCTCAAATTTTTTATTCTTAGCCTCTATTCCCAGTCTCTTAAGCTCCTTCATCACTTTATCTGCGGATGGGTAGTCAAATCTAATTTCAAATCTTTCAGTAGAAATTTTTATTATTATTTGTGCGTGCGCGATTGCATCTGCGGCTGCCGATTTATAGGCCTTTATAAGTCCCGGGACTCCCAGTTTCACCCCGCCAAAGTATCTTACAACAACCAGCAGAACATCACTCAAATTGTTTGACAGAATCTGTCCGTATATTGGTCTGCCAGCGGTGGAAGAGGGCTCTCCGTCATCATTTATGCGGAATGTATTACCCATTCTGCCAAGCCTATACGCATAGCAGTGATGAGTTGCATCATAATATTTTTTTCTAACGGAAGACAAAAATAAATCCGCCTGTTCCGCGGATGTGCATGGATAAAGAAAAGAAATAAAACGGCTACCGTTATCTTTGTATGCCCCTTCTGAAAGGGAGGCGATACTCAAATAACTATCGGAGAGTAAAGTTTTCTGTGCGTCCATTTCAGGTTGTAAAGATACTCCTTTTTGGTAAATTTGCACTATGCAAGAAGATCATTTTATAAATAGTTTTGTCCTCCTTGGCAAGCAGATGAAAAAACACAACAGTCCGCTCCTTTTGTCTGCAATGAAGTCTGCATGGGAAAACAATCAGTTTTTTACATTGAAAATGCAGATTGAGGCAATGAATAATATTGCTGATAAGTTCTTGCAACCCAGTTCTTTGAAGTGGCTGCTTAATCATGCGGGAAATACGGAGAATGACAGGTGGGATAAGACTGTGGGAATAATAATGGCCGGCAATCTGCCGCTTGTCGGCTTTCACGATTTGCTTTGCACTCTTGCCTGCGGATGCAATGCGTATGTTAAATTGTCTTCTAAAGATAGACGGCTTTTGCCGGTTATTTATGATATGCTGTGCGATATTGATGTCTATTGGTACGGCAAGGTTGTTTTTGATATTATTACGGACGGGGCATCTCTTGAATCTGATTTTTGCAAAAGGGCTAAAGGCTGTTTTGGCGCAAATCCGTGTGGATTAATTGCTTCCGGCAGTGATGATACTATGGCGGGAATTAACAAAGAGCTTCCTCGCATTCCAAAATTATTAAGGGGAAGCAGATTTAGTTTTGCTGTTTTGGAGGGAGATGAAAGCAATGAGCAGCTTAGAGGTTTGGCGGAAGATATGTTCTTGTATTGCGGGCTTGGATGTCGGAGCGTGTCTTATCTGTTTGTGCCGGAAGGTTATGATTTTAAGAGACTTGTAAATGCGGCAAAAAAGATGAAAAGTCTTCTCATGGCTGTTCCCGCCCATGCTGATTCTTATGTGCGTGAAATAGCATTGCTGCTAATGGAGGGAGAAAAATCTGTCGGGAATAGAATGGAGAAGGCAGTGAATGAACATGAGATGATTGATGGCGGCTTTTTTATTTTGAGGCATGACGCTTCTGTGCATCCTCCGCTTTCTCAAGTTAATTTTGAGTACTACAAAAACAAAAGGGAGATAACGGCCTTTGAAAAAATGTACAAGAATCAAATTCAAAAAAAATACACTACCTTTGGTTTAGCGCAGAGTCCGGAAATTGATGATTTTGCAGACCGTGCTGATACTGTGTGGTTTATATTAAAACATTTAAAAAAATAACGGCTACAAATTATTGCATCATGGCAGATACAATTTATAAATACAAGGCTACATTTCCGTTCAGTAAAATTTTTTCCCGCGAGTATGAAGTCAGCGGGGGCATGACTCTTTTTGAATTGCACAAATATCTAACAGAAGATTTGGAGTTTGCGCCGGACCAGATGATTGCTTTTAAGGGATTGGATGAGAGCGGGAATGTAAAGAGCGTTTACGGTTTGTTTGATATGGGCAGCGGCACTTTGGACGGAGTGACAATAGAGAAAACGCTATCTAAGAAGGAGAATACGCTGCTGTATGTTTTTGATATAAAGAAGAATAAATTCTTAACTCTGACAAAAGAGGGGACCGCGGAATTTGCAGTTCACAATTCTTACCCGCGGCTTGTTGCGGAAAGGGGGAGGGTGCCTGAGCAATTTGCGGCAAAATATGACAACTTTGACTTAATAAACGAGTCTACATCTGTTGATATATCTGACAATCCATCAGATGTTTATGAAGATCCCGCAGATGCAGATGCGGATAATAATAAATAGCAGGACATCAATTGGCAAAATTCATTAATGGATGATTCCGGGAAAACGCTAACGATTATTCTAGGCCCTACTGCGGCCGGCAAGACGGAATATGCAATAAGGCTTGCAACGCAAATAGATTCACCTATAATTAGTTGTGACTCCAGACAGATTTTTTTGGAGATGAATATCGGGGTGGCGCGCCCCTCGGAAGTGCAGCTTGCCACGGTGAAACACTACTTCATTGCCACCAATTCCATAACAGAGCATTATACTGCTGGACGCTATGAAATTGAGGCGCTTGCGTTGCTTGATAAACTCTTTAAAACTCACGACAGGTTGATAATGTGCGGTGGAAGCGGTCTTTACATTGATGCCGTTTGTAATGGTCTGGATGATTTTCCTGCGGCGGATTTGGAGCTGCGCAGGCAACTAACCGAGCGCCTGAAGAAAGAGGGACTGGAGAGTTTGCGCTATGAACTTAAGAGGCTTGACCCGGAATCTTATGAGAATATAGATATTGCTAATCCACAGCGTGTTGTGAGGGCGTTGGAAGTTACGTTGCAGACGGGCCGTAAGTTTTCAGATTGGAAAACAGGTGGGGCTTCCGCAACAGGCCGTGCGTCTGCGATGCCGCAAAAACACAGACCTTTCAAGATTGAAAAAATAGGCATAACTCGCAATAGAATAGAGCTTTATGAGCGCATTGACGCCCGGGTGAACGGTATGATGTCCGCAGGATTGCTTGATGAAGTACGGGACCTGCGGCACTTTAGCCCGGAATATACCTCTTTGCGCACGGTAGGCTACCGAGAACTGTTTGATTACATGGACGGTAAAACAGATCTGGCGACGGCAACAGACCTTATAAAACGCAACACCCGTCACTATGCTAAACGCCAGCTAACATGGTGGGCCAGGGACAACAATATTCGCTGGATTAATCTGTCGGGAACTAAAAATTAGACAATGCCTTCACGTAAGATATCGTGAATGTGCACAAGGCCTGCATATTTCCCGTCCTTCATTACAACAACAGAGGTGATTTTGTTCTTTTGCATTATGTTAAAGGCATTCACCGCAAGTTCATTAATATCAATATGTTTTGGATTGTGAGACATGATGTCCTTGGCCTTGAGAGTTTCCAACGGTTTTCTGCGTTCTACCATTCTGCGGACATCTCCGTCTGTGATGATGCCCAGCATATTCTCTTTTTTATCCAGAACTACAGTGGCGCCAAGGCGGTTTTGAGAGATATTTATTATGGTGTTTTGGATATCTTCATCTTCATTGACCCATGGGCGCACGCTCTTGTCAATAACATCTGCGACTCTAAGGTACAGGCGTTTGCCAAGCGAGCCGCCAGGATGATATTTTGCAAAATCTTCTTGTGAAAAGCCTCTCATCTTAAGCAGGCAGACAGCCATAGCATCTCCCATAACTAGCTGAGTAGTAGTGGATGAGGTTGGCGCAAGGTTGTTTGGACTTGCCTCCTCTCTAACTGTTGCACGTACCACATAATCTGCGTGCTGAGCCAAAAAAGAGTCCGTATTTGAGACCAGGGCAATTATTTTATTTCCCATTCTGGCAATAAGGGGAACAAGGACTTTTATCTCCGGCGTATTGCCGCTTTTGGAGATGCACATTACAACGTCATCAGGCTGTACAATCCCCAAATCTCCGTGTATTGCGTCAGCCGCATGCATGAAAATTGAGGGGGTTCCGGTGGAATTCATGGTAGCAACTATCTTGGTGCCTATCAATGCGCTCTTGCCTATGCCTGTAACTATTAAACGCCCATTTGAATTGTAAATTAGGTTTAATACATCTACAAATTTGTCATCTATATATGGAGTAAGGTTACTTACGGCTTCCGCCTCTTTTTTTATTACGCTAACTGCTAAATCTTTTAGGTTATTTTTGGAAATTTTCATAAAAATTTTGCTTTCAAAAAAGTTATCACTAACTTGTATCCACAAAGTTAAAAATATCTTTTGTATTAGAAGTGGTAACATCAGAAGCTTTACATAAAAAATTAAAAGAATTCTTTGGTTTTGACACCTTTAAGGGAGACCAAGAGGTTGTCATAAAGAATTTAATTGCGGGAAATAATACTTTTGTGATTATGCCAACCGGTGGCGGAAAGTCTCTTTGCTACCAGCTTCCGGCTTTGGTTATGGATGGAACTGCTATTGTCATTTCTCCTCTGATAGCTCTTATGAAAAATCAGGTGGACGCCATCAGAGGATTTGTTGCTGACAGTGAGGGAATTGCACACTTCTTGAATTCATCGCTTAACAAGGCTCAGGTTCAGGAAGTCAAAGATGATTTGTTAAAAGGTGTCACAAAATTGTTGTACGTCGCTCCGGAGTCTCTGACAAAAGAGGAGAACATTCAACTTCTTAAGCAGTGTCATATTTCATTTTATGCAGTTGATGAGGCGCATTGTATCTCTGAGTGGGGACATGATTTTAGACCAGAGTATAGGAGAATACTCCCGATAGTTAAAGAAATTGGAGAGGCTCCGATTATTGCCTTGACTGCAACGGCAACCCCAAAGGTGCAGTCTGATATTCAGAAGAATCTGGGCATGATGGATGCAGAGGTTTATAAGACATCATTCAACCGGCCAAATTTGTATTATGAAATCCGCCCAAAAATAAATGCGGAAAGAGAGATTATAAAGTTTATCAAAAAGAATCCGGGCAAGAGCGGAATCATTTACTGTTTGAGTAGAAAGAAGGTTGAAGAAATGGCTCAGCTGTTGTGCGTTAACGGAATTAAGGCGTTGCCGTATCATGCAGGACTTGATGCTGTCACAAGAGCAACAAACCAGGATAGATTCTTAATGGAGGACGTTGATGTTATTGTTGCAACAATCGCATTTGGAATGGGAATAGATAAACCGGACGTTAGGTTTGTCATCCATTACAATATGCCAAAGTCATTGGAGGGATATTACCAGGAGACAGGCCGTGCAGGCCGTGACGGCGGTGAGGGACAGTGTATTGCATTTTACAGTTTTAAGGATATCCTTAAACTGGAAAAATTTATGCAGAGCAAACCTTTGGCGGAACAGGAGATTGGCAAGCAGCTGCTTAATGAGACTGTTGCTTATGCAGAATCAAATCAGTGCCGCAGAAAAACTTTGCTGAATTATTTTGGTGAAGTTTACAAGCAGGACAATTGCGAAGCTTGTGATAACTGTTTGCATCAGCAGCCTAAGTTTGAGGGCCAGGAGTATCTTGTTACGCTGTTCCAACTGATTCGTTCTATGAAGGAGAGTTTTAAGAGCGATCACCTTGCAAATATTTTGGGTGGCGTAATGAACTCAATTATAAAGTCTTATAATCATCATCACAGCCGTTTCTTTGGCATCATGCCGGATAAGGATGATAAGTTTTGGCTGGCTGTTATACGTCAGGCTTGTGTATTGCAGTTTTTAAAGAAGGATATTGAGCAGTATGGTCTTATATCTTTGACTCCGAAGGGAAAAGAGTACTTGGAGAAGCCTTATTCAATAAAGCTTACAGAGGACAGGAAGTTTGAAGATACGGATGAAGATGAATCAATTATAAATGAGGCGGAAAAACATGGCGGCGGCGGCGGAGATCTTCAGCTGCTTGCAATTCTTAAGGATTTAAGGCACTCCGTATCCAAGAGATTAAATCTTCCTCCGTTTGTAATATTTTCTGATCCGGCGCTGGAAGAGATGTCAATAAAGTATCCCATTACTTTTGATGAACTTAAAGATTGTCAGGGAGTTGGAGAAGGCAAAGCAAAAAAATACGGGCAAGAATTTATAGAGCTGATAGATAAATATGTAAAGGAGAATGAGATAGAACGGCCTACGGACATTATTATCCGCAGCACCGGTGTAAAATCCGCCAATAAAAAATTTATTATTTCCAATATAGACAGGCGCCTTCCGCTTGATGAAATAGCGGATGCAAAAAACATGGATATGGATGAACTCTATACGGAAATAGAATCTATCGTGAACTCCGGGTTAAAGTTGAATATAGATTATTATATCAAGCAAGTAGTTGATGACGACAAAATTGCGGATATATATGATTATTTTAAAGATGAGGCGGAAACGGAATCTTTGATAGATGCGGAGAGGGCGCTTGGTCCTGATTATTCAGAGGAGGAGATAAGGCTGGTGAGAATCAAATTCATGGCGGAGGTTGGCATTTAGCTCCCGACAGTTTTATAAACCAATTATGGAAAAATTTGATGTTAACGGAGTGGGTGTTCCCAATGGAAATTATTTTGGAATGCCCTATGAGGCGGACGAATGTCCGGTGGTGCTGGTTTCTGTCCCTTGGGATGCAACTGTTTCATATTCAGCCGGTACTGCAAAAGGGCCAAAGGCAATTATTGATGCCTCCATTCAGGTAGATTTGTTTGATGAGGGGATAAAAAATTCTGAGAATTTAAAGATCGGCACAGGTAAAACCTTTATTGCCGGTGCTGCTGAAAATTCAAGTCCGGCGGGAAATAAAATTGCAAAGAATAAAGGCGATGACTTAAAGTTTTTTGCGGCGGAAGATTATATAGAGCTGATTAGCAAGGATGCCAGGGCAAAGGCTGTGAAAGTGATTGATGCCCTTGCAAAAGGGGAAGAGCAGAATAAGATGCAAAAAACCATAGATGAAGTAAATGCATCTTCAGAGGAGATTAATGAAATTGTAGAGGGAATCTGTCGGGATTATAATAAGGAGAATAAGATTGTAGGGGTTGTCGGGGGAGAGCACAGTGTGACTTTTGGTGCCGTTAAGGCGGCGGCAGAGATGGTTGCTGAACAGGCAAGAAAGGCCGGTAAAGGTGCTGTTGCTGAATTTGGAATTTTGCAATTTGATGCTCATGCAGATTTGAGAAAAGCTTATGAGGGCTTTGAATATTCTCACGCTTCAATTATGTATAACATTTTGCATAAAATTGGGGGAGTTAAGACTTTATGCCAAGTGGGGATAAGAGATTTCTGCAAGGATGAGTATGATTTGATGAATGAGAATAAAACCCTTGAGGTTTTTACTGATGCAGGAATAAGGAGCGCTCTTTATGGCGGGAGAATGACCTGGGATGAAATATGTGATGGTATAATAGAGGTGCTGCCGGATAATGTTTACGTCAGTTTTGACATTGACGGTCTGGAGCCTTCTTGTTGTCCTAATACCGGCACTCCGGTTCCGGGAGGGCTGACATACTCCGAGGCTGTGTATCTGCTTAGGAAACTGTCGGGGAGAAAAAGAATAATCGGGTTTGACTTGTGTGAAGTGGTTCCCGCCTGCGCAAAAGGGAAACTTGCTTCCGGCGGTGAGAAAAATGAGTGGGACGCAAACGTTGGGGCACGTCTATTGCATAAACTTTGCCTGTTTGCAGTTAGAAGTTTACAAAAATAACTACCTTTGCCCTTTACGCTGCCGCGGCAGCATTTTTAATAGAATATTATAAACTAATTAGTTAATACGATGAAGATTTTTAAATCACTAGCAGTTTGCGCTCTATGCGCATTGGTTGTTGCTTCTTGCGGAAAGAGGACAACTAAGATTGAAGGCGTAAGCCAGGCAGAAATTGACTCTGTCAGCTATGCCGTTGGCGTTTCATTTGGCGGAATGCTTAAGGCCTCTTCTATGGAGGGTCTTAATTATGGCGTTATTATGAAGGCCATGAAGGCTTACATGTCAGGAGATACCACATTAAAGATTAAGGAAGCTGATTGCGGTCCTATTATCCAAAGGTATATGATTAAGGCTCAGGAGGCTATGGCAAAAGTTAAACAGGCTGACGAGAAGAAATTCATGTCTGAGAATAAGACAAAGGATGGCGTAAAGGAGACAGCCGATGGTCTGCAGTATAAAATTGAGAAACCGGGCAATGATAATAAACCGGCTCCTGAAGATACCGTAGAAGTTAACTATAAAGGCACAACTTTGGACGGAACAGTATTTGACTCATCTTATGAAAGAGGCGAGACAGTTAAATTCCCTCTGAATGCAGTTATAAGAGGTTGGACAGAGGGTCTTCAGTTAATTGGAGAGGGTGGAAAGGCTACTCTTTGGATTCCGTTTGATTTGGGATACGGTCCAAGGCAAATGGGTCCTAAATTGCCTGCTTACTCTACTTTGGTTTTTAGTGTTGAGCTTGTAAAGGTTACCAAAGCTTCCGCTAAACCTGCTGCTGCTGCCGTACCCGGTGCTAAGCCTGCTGTAAAATAGTGTGAAATAAGATATTTTAAAGGGCCGGCAAAGATGTCGGCCTTTTTTTTTCTCTCTGCTTTTCCCTTCCCTGATTTTTTAGTATTTTTGCCCTTTACTGTGCGTTCGAATAAATGAGGATACGGAGGAAATATTTTTTGTGCGGGGTACTTTGTGTCGCCGTGCTGTTGCTTGGGGCTTGCAAAGGACAAAACGAGAGGGAGAACAAGGAGCAGCGGCAGCTTAGTGCAGCTACAAAGAGCGCTTATAAGGCCGTCCCGACAGATGCTATTGCAATTCTGGATTTTGAAAAGCTTGAGCATCTGATTCCGATTCTTAATGATACCACAAATTTTGGCAGCGGCATCTTGCAAAAAAATGAGCCGCTGGTTAAGTTTCAGGAGATTATCGCAAAGAGAAAAATCTTTAACGGTTGTCATGTCCTATTCACCTTGCATTACTCTTCCAAGAATGAGGTAACTTTTCTGGAAATCATGGATATGAGCACCGTTCCCGGATATAGCGGAATAATATCAAATGTTTTGGATTCCGCCGCCCACACTTCCAGGAAATATAACGGATGTGACGTGCGCGAGTACCCCGATGGATTTGAAGTTACAACCCACGGTGCCTTGCTTGTTGCCAGCAGTTCTGCTTTTCTGGTAGAGAGTTCCGTACGCCATCTTGCAAACGGCAGTTCTATTTTGGATTTCCATGATTTCACATCCGTGCTGGAGGAGACGGGAGGAACAGAGTGCATGTATTTGAATCACAGGCAGATCGGTAAATTATTTTCCGGATTTGTTACTTATGACTTCCTAAAATATTCAGATTTTCTTTTGAGATTTTCTACATGGAGCGCGTTGGAAATAAATCCGCGTCAAAAGAATTTTATCTCCTTCCGCGGAACAACTTATAATAACGGGGACCCTGCAAACTTCTCTTCTGTATTTCTTTCACAGAAGTCTGCTGAATCTCAAATTGGAAAAATTCTCCCTGCAAGTACAATGTTTTGCGTAAGCCTTCAAATTTCCGGCATGAAGAGTTATCTGAAGGCATACAGAGATTATCTGGAGGTAAACAAAAAGTTAAATTCTTATCTGTCGCGACAGTTATCGGTTACAAAAAACGGAGAGAGTTCTCCTCAGGATTGGGTTGTTTCTCAGAATTTTACAGAGGTTGCAACAGCTTTTTGCATGATTGGCGGAAAGTATGATTGGCTTACGGTGGCCCATATGAAACCGTCCGGATGGTCCAGATTATTTGGAGGTGTAAAGGATAAAATAGGAAGACCAAAAATTAAACCTTTTAAGCAGAGAGGATATTTTGCATCTGTATTTGGAGAAGCTTTCAGCCACACAAAGGAAGAAGTTTACTGCCGCAGCGGAGAGTGGGTGATTATTGGTTCTAGGAAGGCTCTTACAGAGTTTATAAAAGGCGGCTCGCACATAAGTCTGGACAGTTATCTTAACAGAACCCCGGCTTCAGATTTTTTATCTGACAAGGGTTCTGCAAGGGTGCTCTTTAATATTAAGGAAGGTTCTGATACTTTGTTCAATGCGCTTAACCCGTATTTTAGAAAAGTATTTACTTCCAGCATTAAAAATAAAAATTTTGAATATTTTACCGCGACCGTAGGTGCTGAGGATAATAAGGTAATAGCGGAGGTTGATTTTTATGCTGCCAAACTTGCCGGCGCCCCGGAGATGTTTAAGCAATCCGGAACACATCAGCAATATATAGATAGTACAATTAAAGTGTCCGGAGGTCCATTCTTGCTTGTGGATCCTCAAACGGGAGATACAAGTTACATAGAGCAGTCTTCAAAATTTTTGTCCATAGCATTTTCAGATAAAAACCATAAGGGATTGTGGGCGCTGCCATTTAAAGATACGCTTAAAGGATCTGTAGGTCAGGTTGTTTACGGGAACAAAGTGCACATGGCATTTATAGTCGCCGACAGATTATGCCTGATGACAAAACGCGGGGCTTATGCCGGAGGGTATCCTCTGACTCTGCCAAAGAAAGTTGCCTGCGGTCCTGCGGTTGTTAAGGAGGGAGACAATTACTTTCTGCTCGTAATCAATGCTGATAATACAATTACAAAATATGCGCTTGACGGTACGCCGGCAGCCGGATGGAAGGAGATTCATGCACCGGAATTTACAAGAGAACTTCCAAGGCAGGTAACAATGTTTGGACGGGATTACCTTGTAATGAGAACAATTGGAGCAACAAGAATTTACAATCTTGACGGAACTGAAGTTACTGCAAGAAATTGGCGCAGGCCTATAGCAAAAGATAGCCGTATTATCCTTGAAAATGAGGGATATATAAAGGTTATGGGTGTCGACGGAAAGGAGTTCCTGTTTAATCTTAAGAGCGGCAGGATAAAGAAACTTTAACCGTGAAAAAAAATAAGATAATTATAAAAAAGAGAGTATGAAGTCATTTAAAAGATTATTGAATTACGCCAGACCTTTTAAAAAATTTTGGCCGGGGTATCTGATTCTCTCTATTTTTTCCGTAATATTTGGAGTTGCGAATTACGCTCTGGTAGATCCGTTGCTGACGGTCCTTTTTGAACCTAAAACCGTAGCCGCATCTGCTGCTGCAAGCGCAGGGGAAATTGCTAATTTCTCCTTTTCCGTAAAATATTTAAAAGATGTTTTTCAATATTATCTGGATAAAATATTTCTTCAAAACGGACCTTTAAACGCATTGATGTTTGTCTGCATCATCTTGATTATAGCCTCTTTATTCTCCAATGTTACAAGGTATTGGTCTCAGGTTATACTTGTCAAGATGCGTGCGCGCATTATGAAAAATATCAGAACGGATTTGTTCAGCAAAATAACAAGCCTGCACGTAGGGTATTTTCATTCTCACCAAAAAGGAGATGTGCTGAGTAGAATTTCCAATGATGTAACAGAGGTACAGAACGGAGTTGCAAACAGTTTTCATATTTTATTCCGCGAGCCGTTGCTGATAATAGGTTTTCTTACGGGGCTGTTTTACATGTCTCCAAAATTAACTGTCGTGACCTTGTTGACAATCCCTTTCTCTGCAATAGTTATTGGAAAGATTGCTCACAAACTTAGAAAGAAAGCTGTTACTACTCAGATGCTTATGGGAAGAATAGTAAGTCATTTTGAGGAAGCTATGTCCGGTATCAGGATCATCAAGGCGTTCAACGGAAGAAAGTATGTACAGGGCAATTTTGAAATTACAAATGTTGCACATCAGAAAAACAGCAGAAGAATGTCCTACAGACAGGAATTGGCTTCTCCCATTTCTGAATTTTTAGGAATAAGCATTGCAGCGGCAGTTTTATTTTATGGCGGCTGGCTGCAAATTCACGGGGAGCTTGGAATGGATATGCCTGCGTTTGTGGTTTACATTGCTTTTTATTGGAGGGTGCTTGAGCCTGCAAAGAACATTTCCACCGCCTATGCAAGCATACAGAGAGGAATGGTAAGCGGAGAAAGATTGTTTGCCATTCTTGATGTTGAAAACCCAATTAAGGAGAAGCGAAATGCGGTTGTGCTTAAGACATTTGCAAAAGAGATAGAGTATAAGAACGTAGATTTCTCTTATGACAGAGTTCCGGTTCTCAAAAATATAAACATTGTGATTCCGAAAGGAAAAATGATTGCTATTGTCGGTCCTTCCGGAGCGGGCAAATCTACTTTTGCCGATATGCTCCCAAGATTCTATGATGTAACGGGAGGAGAGGTGCTGATAGACGGTGTTAACATTAAGGATGCAACGCTGGAATCTCTTGTAGATCAGATGGGAATAGTGACTCAAGACTCTATATTGTTCAACGACAGTATTTACAACAATATTACTTTTGGAGCGGAAAATGCGAGTAATGAGGATGTTGTTAATGCTGCAAAAATTGCAAACGCATATGATTTTATTCAGCAAATGCCGGATAAGTTTCAGACAAATATTGGAGACCGCGGCAGCAATTTGAGCGGCGGGCAAAGACAAAGAATAGCTATAGCAAGAGCCATATTAAAGAATCCTCCAATTCTTATTCTGGATGAAGCCACTTCTTCTCTGGATACTGAAAGCGAGAGGCTTGTGCAAGATGCGCTTGGAAAACTAATGAAAAACAGAACGTCTATTGTGATTGCACACCGTCTTTCCACAATACGTTATGCAGATATGATTATTGTTATAAAAGACGGGGAGATAAAAGAGAAGGGCACCCATGACCAGCTGGTAGAAAAAGGCGGAATTTATTCACACTTGTGTCAGTTGCAAGATTTTGCATAGGTGTCTGCGGAGTTATAAACAGAAATTTAACTACTTTTTATGGATATTTCTTTTAATAAAATGATTGAGGACAGTTTCAAAAAAAATTGGGACTGCCCTGCGTTATCTGATTACAAGGGAATTACTCTATACTACAGAGATGTTGCCAGGAGAATAGAAAAGCTGCACATTATTTTTTCAATTTGCGGAATTCAGAAAGGAAAAAAGATTGCCCTTTGCGCTCGTAATCAGGCAAATTGGGGCGTTGTATTTTTGGCTTGTATTACATACGGAGCCGTTCCCGTTCCAATTTTACATGAGTTCAAACCGGGAAATATAGAGTTCATAGTAAACCATTCGGAGGCCAAGGCTTTGTTTGTGGGCTCACGTGTGGCTGAGGAGATAACTGCTTCTAACATGCCAAATGTGGAGAACATTATCAATCTGGATGAATTCAAGATACTGTACGCTAAGGATCCTAAAGTCCCGGATACAAGGGAACATTTGAATGAGCTTTTTGGAAAAAAATATCCAAAAGCATTTGTTAAAGAGAGTTTGAATTATTACAAAGAAGGGAGTCCGAATGAGCTTGCTTTAATCAATTATACAAGTGGAACAAGCGGCTTTTCAAAAGGGGTGATGATTCCTTATAGAGCATTGATTTCTAATGTGTTATTTGCGGTTCAAGTGATGCCTCAGGTTAATAATACCTCAAGTGTTGTTTCTATGCTTCCAACTGCGCACATGTATGGGATGATGTTTGAATTTCTGTTTGAAATGTGCGTTGGTGCTCACGTGTTTTTTTTAACAAGAGTTCCTTCTCCAAGTATAATTGTTAAAGCGCTTGAGGAGATAAAGCCAATCCTGATTATTGCCGTTCCTCTTATCATTGAGAAAATTTACAAGAGCAGATTGCAACCTTTCTTAAAAAAGCCGGGTATGAGATTTTTACTTGGGCTCCCGATAGTTGACAAAAAGATTGGTGATAAAATTAATGAGACCTTGTCAAATACGTTTGGAGGCAACTTTTTAGAGGTTATTGTTGGAGGCGCCGCTTTTAACAAGGAGGCAGATAGCTTCTTCCATAAGATAGGTTTTAGATACACAGTCGGTTACGGAATGACAGAATGTGCGCCTATTATTGCTTATTCTCCTTGGGATAAGCTAAAGCTTTATTCTTGCGGAAAAGCGGCACCAAGAATGCAGATTAAAGTTGACTCTGCAATCCCCGCTACAATTCCTGGTGAAATTTTGGTCAAAGGAGATAATGTTATGCTGGGATATTATAGGAATGACGAGGCCACTAAGGAATCGTTCACTTCTGACGGGTGGTTCAGGACCGGTGACCTTGGCTTGATGGATGAAGACGGCTATTTGTATATAAAGGGGAGAAGCAAGACAATGATTCTTGGTCCTAGCGGTCAAAATATTTATCCGGAAGAGATAGAGAGTATAATTAATAATATGCCGTATGTGGTTGAGTCTCTGGTTGTTGATGAGGGCGGAAAACTGATTGCGCTTATATATCCGGATATGGAAGCCGGGGAGGTTGAGGGATTTTCCAGAGAGATGATGATGCAAAAGATGGAAGAAAATATAAAGATTGTTAATCAGGATTTGCCTAATTATTGTAAGTTGTCGGGAGTAAGGGTAATGCCGGAGGAATTTGAGAAGACGCCAAAACGCAGCATTAAGAGATATTTATATCAGCCAAATACATTAGAGAATTAAGATGGATAAGCAAACACAATTTGATATTAGCTATTTGCAGATGGCAGGGATTTGGGCCAGGAATTCTTATAGCAGGAGAAGACAGGTGGGGGCTCTGATTGTAAAGGACAGAATGATAATTTCTGATGGTTACAACGGAACGCCTTCCGGCTTTGAGAATGTATGCGAGGATGAAAACGGCGCAACAAAACCTTACGTGCTACACGCTGAGGCTAACGCAATTACAAAGATTGCAAAATCAAATAACAGCTCAAAGGGGGGCACTCTGTATATTACTGCATCTCCTTGTGTTGAGTGTGCAAAACTTATTATTCAGAGCGGAATAGTGCGGGTTGTTTATAGAGATGATTACCGTTTGGATGACGGAATCCAACTTTTGAAAAGGGCTAATGTAGAGATTGTTCACATGCCACAGGAGGAGATAGATAAATTGGAAAAAGAAAGGAGCTTGTAATATGCCGGAAGACTTAAACATACACAATCAACCGCAGCCTGAGCAGCCGCATCATAAATATTTTAAGGAGCTTGTTAGAAACCCTTATTTTGGGATTGTGATTATAATCATTCTCTCTTTGTTTCTTTCTTTTAACATGTTAGAGAGATGTGCCAGAAGAAGGGCTATCAGTTCTGAATATGCAATAGGAGGACATAAATGGGACAAATTACTTCTTGTGCTGGACCAGATTGAGCAGAATTATGTTGATACGCTAGGTTACAATAATATAGTTGAAAAATCTATTCCTTTAATTTTGCAATCTTTGGACCCGCATTCAGTTTATCTTCCTCCGCAGGATTTGGCAGAGGCAGAAGAATCTTTGGAGGGAAACTTTAGCGGTATAGGAATAGAATTTAATGTGCCCAATGATACGGCGGTGGTTATCAATGTAATACCAGGAGGACCGTCTTCTAAGGTTGGCCTGCTTAGCGGTGACAGGATTATTAAAGTTGACGGGAAAACTGTTGCCGGAGTAAAATTTAATCAAGATTCCTTAATCAAATTATTGAAGGGGCCCCAGAGTACAAAAGTAAAAGTTGATATAAAAAGGAGTTCTGTTGCGGGGCTAATACCCTTTACAATAACGCGTGGCATAATCCCTCTTAAGAGCCTGGATGCCAGTATGATGCTTAACAAACACCTGGGCTATATCAAGTTATCAAAGTTCTCAAAAACTACTTATGAAGAGTTTATGAAGGCTGTTACTTCTCTTAAGAAAACCGGGATGACTTCATTGCTTTTGGATTTAAGGGATAACCCGGGCGGTTATTTTGACCAGGCTCTATTAATGACAAATGAGTTTTTAAAGAGAGGAGAAAAGATAGTTTATCTGCAGGGCAGGATGAGAAAGAGGCAGGACTTTTATGCTGACGGAAGGGGAACCTGTCAAGACATAAAACTATATGTTGCTATAAATGAGAATTCTGCGTCGTCAAGTGAAATTGTAAGCGGGGCAATCCAAGATAATGACAGGGGAACAATTATCGGACGTCGTTCATTTGGTAAGGGGCTTGTACAAGAGCCAATTAATTTCTCAGATAATTCCGGAATACGTCTGACTGTTGCGCGCTACTACACACCAACCGGAAGATGTATACAAAAGCCTTATTCTGCAGATTACATGTATGACATTTTGGAGAGATATCAGCACGGAGAGATGCAGAATGTGGACAGCATTAAAAAAGATAAAAAACTAAAGTTTACAACTCCAAAGGGCAGAGTCGTTTACGGCGGCGGAGGAATAATTCCCGATGTCTTTGTACCTCTTGATACTCATGGTGTCTCAGACTTTCTTGTTAAGGTTAATGACAAGAGTTTGCAGATGCAGTACAGCGCGCTTCTTGCAGATAAATACGGACCACAGTTGCGTGCGATAAAAACGCTTCCGCAGCTAGAGGCGCTTCTTTCAAAGATGGATTTTGATAGAGGATTTTTGAATTTTGCAAAAAAGAGCGGAGTAGTTCCAAAGCCCGGAGAATGGGCAAAGAGCAGGGGTATTTTGGAGACTCAGATGAAGGGACTTGTTGGAAGATATTCTTCTATGGAGAATGATGCGTTCTATCCTTTCATTATTAATATAGACAACGTTGTTGCAAAGGTTAGAAGTTTGGATGCGGCAGGTAAATAGTATTATTACGACGGTTAAATAAACAGCTATGGCACAATTAATTGGAATGGCATCTGATCATGCCGGATTTGAACTTAAGGAGGCTCTCAAACCCTTTTTGGAGAAGGCCGGATATAAGGTAAAAGATTTTGGAACACACTCATCTGAAAGCATGGATTATCCGGATGTTGCGCATCCGCTGGCACTTGCCGTGGAGAATAAAGATGTGGATTTTGGAATTGCAATGTGCGGGAGCGGAAACGGAATCTCAATGACGCTAAACAAGCATCAGGGCATCAGAGCGGCTCTATGCTGGACGCCGGAACTTGGCGCTCTGGCAAAGCGTCATAACAATGCCAATATCCTTACCCTTCCGGCAAGATTTATTTCTCTTGCAGATGCGGAAGAAGTTGTAAAAGCTTATCTTTCAGCAGAATTTGAAGGAGGCAGACATCAGCGCAGGATAGATAAAATTCCGGTTACAAAACAATAATTCATAATAAAATATTTGCAAGTGGGATTGCTGGTACTACAGAAGGGAAGCGTTCAGAAATTATCTGAGCATATAGAGGATTATCCCGACGGGATCGTTATTGTTTTGGACAAGCCGTACAGATGGACAAGCGCAGATGCCGTCAGAAAAATCAAATTTGCTCTGCAGAAACAATTTCATAATCATAAACTTAAAGTTGGACATGCCGGCACTTTGGATCCTCTTGCCACTGGCGTGCTTTTGATTTGTGTTGGAAAAGCCACAAAATTGGCAGAGACTCTACAGGCGGAGAAAAAGGCATACATAGCAAAAATAATTCTTGGAGCAACCACCCCCTCTTTTGATAAGGAACATGTGATAGATAAATATTACCCGCATGAGCATATAACTTTAGAACAAGTGAATAAGGCTGTTGCGGCACTAGAAGGGGAGCAGGACCAAGTCCCTCCAAGTTTTTCCGCAAAGTTTGTGGACGGCGTTAGGGCTTATGATATTGCCCGCGGCGGGGATAATATTGTGTTAAAACCATCCAGAGTAACAATTTACTCTGCTAAGCTTTTGAGCGCTGAGGGATTGGGGGGAACTAAATGTTCAACTCCGGAAAATCTTCCTCAGCTTTCAGTAGATATATCATGCAGCAAAGGAACCTATATCCGCTCCATTGCCAGAGATTTAGGGCAAGAATTAGGCAGCGGCGGATATTTGGGCGGCCTTGTAAGAAGAGCATCCGGCGGCTATATTCTTGATAATGCCATTTCAATAGAGCAATTTGAGCAAATTGTTCATGTTGCGCAGTAGGCATTTTTCAAAAAAATTAAGCAATTTGTAACTTTTCCATATTTGTTTCGTATAACAGTCGCATTGATTACGCATACATTATGAAATTATCACAATTTAATTTTGCGTTTCCTAAAGATTTAATTGCAAAGTACCCTTCAAAATACAGGGACGAGTGCAAACTTATGATTTTGCACAAAAGCAACGGAAACACAGATAACAAAGTATTTAAAAACATTATTGATTATGCCAGAGAGGGTGATTTGTTTGTATTCAATGATACAAAAGTGTTCCCTGCAAGACTTAGGGGCAATAAGGAAAAAACCGGCGCAGAGATAGAAATATCACTTCTGAGAGAGCTTAACAGAGAACAGAGACTTTGGGACGTTCTTGTAGACCCGGCAAGGAAAATTAGAATTGGCAATAAGCTCTATTTTGGAGATGATGACTCTTTGGTTGCGGAAGTAATAGATAATACAACATCAAGAGGCAGAACATTAAGATTCCTGTATGACGGAAGTTATGATGATTTTAAGAGGACTCTTTTTAGCGTTGGAGAGCTTCCTATTCCAAAAGAAATCAGAAATCATCCGGAAGAGATTGACATGGAGAGATTTAATACAATCTTTGCAAAGAACGAGGGGGCTGTGGCAACTCCGGCATCCGGGTTGCATTTTAGCAGAGAGCTTTTTAAGAAGATGGAAATCAAAGGGATAGAATATACATTCCTTACATCTCACATAGGTCTTGGCAATTTTGTAGGAGTAGACGTAGAAGATTTGTCAAAACACAAAATGGGTTCTGAACGGATGATAATTCCGGAAGAAACTGCCGATAAAATCAATAAGGCAAAAGTTGAAGGCAGGAGGGTATTTGCCGTAGGTATCTCTGTACTAAGGGCATTAGAGACACCGGTTACAACAACAAATCAGGTTAAACCTTTTGACGGTTGGACAAACAAGTTTATTTTCCCTCCTTATGATTTTGCAATTGCAGACGCTCTAATTACCAATTTCCATTATCCGCTTTCCACAATGTTAATGACACAGGCGGCTTTTGGCGGTTTTGATAAAGTTATGGCCGCATATAAACTGGCTATTAAAAAGAGCTATAAATTTGGAATTTACGGAGACGCAATGTTGGTAATATGAACAATTTGAGCGGTAGGTAAATATTATTTACAATTCCGGATTTTTTTACCGGATAAATTGAAAGTATGGCACCTGATTCGGCTGCAAGTGAAATATCTTGCAGCCGTTTTTTTTTACATATAATTTATTCAAACAATTTAAAACCGGTAAACCATGGAATACGAAGGTAGTCTTTATGCAAAAAACGCGGTTTGGCAGAGTGACAGCAGACTCAAGAGAGAGATTTATCTATGTGCTTTAAACAGAGAGTTTTTTGACGATCCTTTGCGGGGAAGGCATGTTATTGAGTACTTCCCAAAAATTGAGAAAATTTTTGAAGGATCTTTTGATGGTATAGATGACTTGCTGCGTATACACGGAATAGGCGCGCGTCTGCAATCAAAAGAGTGCCTTGAGCGGGCGGAAAAAGAGGCCTTATGGTACAGAGAAAAGAATGTCCGCATAATTGATGTAAACAGCAAAGAGTATCCACAAAAATTGCTGGAGTGTCAGGATGCTCCTATAGTTCTCTATTACAAGGGAAACGGAGATTTGAACAACACCAGAAGTCTTGGGGTTGTGGGTACCAGACTGGCGTCGGAATATGGCAATACCGCCTGCAGATTGCTGATAGACGCGCTTGGGGATACGGGCTTTAATCCGTTAATTGTAAGTGGTTTGGCTATCGGGATAGATATAACGGCTCATCGCGCGGCTTTGGCAAATAAGATGGAGACGGTTGCCGTTTTGCCTTGCGGCATAGATTTGATATATCCGGCATCTCACAGGGAAGACGCTATTAAAATGATGTCTCACGGAGGAATTATCACGGAATTTCCGCGTGCCGTTCCGGCGCTCCGCAGAAATTTTTTGCAGCGCAATAGAATCATTGCCGGGATGACACAAGGATTGCTTGTTGCAGAAACCAGAGTGTCAGGCGGTTCTATGAGCACGGTAGAGTATGCAAGTTCTTATTCAAGAGAAATTTTTGCCGTTCCCGGCAGGATATGTGACGCCAATTCTTATGGCTGCAATTATTTGATCAGCAAGAATATAGCGTCTATATGCGTAAATAGCGCCACAATTCCAAAGGAACTTGGGTGGACCGCAACCAGCCGGACGGACATTGCCATGCAGCCGGACTTGTTTTCAGGAGCGGAAAACAAAAGAAAAAAAATATTGCTAACTTTAACGCTCAGTACTCCCCGCAGCGTAGATTATTTAGTGCAAAATACAGGGCTTGATTTTAATACCGTTTCGCTAATAATGCTGGAACTTGAGTTGTCGGGGGACGTTGTTGCGGATGAAAAAGGGGAGTATACTCTAAGCAGGAATAGGAAGAGGAAGATTTAACGGCATGACTTTTATAGATACACATACGCACCCATATGACACCGCCTTTGATGCCGATAGAGAGGAGGTTTTGCAGAGGGCGCTGGATGCTGGTGTTTCAAAGTGGATTTTCCCCGCGATAGATTCAACCTATTATCATATGCAGCTGGAATGCTTTAATAATCACCAGAATAACGCTTTTATGACAATAGGCCTGCATCCCACGTCTGTGGCTGCCAATTGGAGGGAAGAATTAAAGTTTGTGGAGGAAAAATTAAAAGATTCAGTTAACAGCAGCAATCACGATAGTGCATTATCCTGCAATCCAAGATATTATGCAATAGGAGAAATCGGACTTGACGGGTACTGGAGCAAAGAATTTATGAAGGAGCAGATGGAAGTGTTTGGTAATCAGATTGATATGGCTGCAGAATACAATCTTCCCATTATAATTCACGAGCGTTCCGCAACAGATGAAATATTTCAGGTGCTTGATAATCACGTGTTTGGCAAGAGCGGCAAATCTCAGAGGATCAGAGGAGTGTTTCATGCCTTTAGCGGCAGCCCGGAGACATTTGAGAGGATTCAGAGATACGGGGAATTCAAGGTGGGAATAGGCGGGGTTGTGACATATAAAAATGCTGGTATTGCTAAAACGCTGGAAAACATACCGTTAAAAAGTATTGTTTTGGAGACGGATTCTCCTTGGCTTACCCCTGTGCCTCACCGCGGAAAAAGGAATGAGAGTTCATATATTCCGTTGATTGCTGCAAAAGTCTCAGAAATAAAAGGATGCAGCATAGATGAAGTCGCATTTCAAACTACAATGAATGCAGAAGAACTGTTTGCAATATAAAACTGTCGGGAAATATAATTGTGAAACAAACTAATGTTGATTTAAATAGTATGAAAAGACGTCTATTATTGATTTATACAGGAGGTACAATTGGAATGAAGCAAGATGCAAAGACGCTTGCGTTGGTTCCGTTTAATTTTAGTCAGATTCAAGAGGAGGTTCCTGAACTTAAGAAGTTTGGGTATTCTATTGAAACTTACTCGTTTAACCCGGTTATTGATTCATCCGATGTTGCTCCTGATTTTTGGGTGAAATTGTGTGAGTTGATAGAAGATAATTACAAAAAGTATGATGGCTTTGTAATATTGCATGGTACCGATACAATGTCTTATACGGCTTCCGCCCTGAGTTTTATGCTGGAGAATTTGGAGAAGCCGGTTGTTCTTACCGGGAGCCAGCTGCCAATTGGAATGCTTAGAACTGACGGAAAAGAGAATATTATCTCTTCCATAGAGGTAGCTGCAGCCCTGAGAAAAGACGGAAGAGCAATGGTTCCGGAGGTCTGCATATACTTTGAAAGTCAGCTATATAGAGGGAACAGAACAACAAAATACAATGCCGAGAATTTCCGTGCTTTTAGGTCGGCAAATTATCCGGTTCTTGCGGATGTAGGAGTGCATATCAAGTATAATGCTTCCGTGATAAATTATCCGGTAAAATGGGGTAAGCCTTTGAAAATAAGCACAAAGTTGGATGCTAATGTTGCAATAGTTAAAATATTTCCGGGCATTAAGGCGGAGGCGATAGATTCTGCTATTAATATTAAAGGGTGCAGAGCCGTAATACTTGAAACATACGGTTCCGGCAATGCTCCAACTAACAGAGAATTTCTTAATAGCTTGGAAAGAGGGGTCAAGAAGGGGGTAATTATTGTAGATGTTACACAGTGTCAAGCTGGTAGCGTTGACATGTGTGCTTATGCAACCGGTGCCGCGCTTAAGAAAATAGGGGTTATTTGCGGGTATGACAGTACAACAGAGGCGGCTCTTGCCAAATTATTTGTTCTCATGGGTAAATACACTGATATAGAAGTAATTAAGCAAAATATGTTGATAAGTTTAAGGGGGGAGGTTACAATTTAGTTTGCTTTGACAGATTCTTGTTAGAAAAAAATGTGTAAATTGCGCCTCGGTTTTTCAGAAAATAAAAGAATAACTACAAATACATTGTTTAATATTAAATCACAAAAAAATTTATGAAAAAAATTTTCATGTTTTTGGCAGTTGCTGGCATTATGGCCTTTACTGCCCAGAACGCAGTTGCACAGGACTCTACAAAGACCGCTCCTGCAACGGAACAAGCAGCTCCAGCAGCAGCTCAAAGCTCTCAGATGTCTTCACAAGAGCTAATGAGTGGAACTTCTGATCAGCCTATTTATCAGCAGATTAAGATTAAATTCATTGAGGGAGGTCCCGGATTCATGGCTACAATCATCTTGTGCCTTATCTTTGGACTTGCTATTGCAATTGAAAGAATCATATATCTTAACCTTGCCACAACTGACACTGACAAACTTGTAAAGAAAGTTGATGAGGCTCTTAATAATGGTGGCGTTGACGCTGCAAAGGAAATTTGCCGTAACACTCGCGGACCGGTTGCAAGTATTTTCTACCAGGGTCTTTCTCGTATGGATCAGGGTCTGGATGTAGTTGAGAAATCAATCACTTCCTACGGTTCAGTTCAAATGGGTCAGCTAGAGAGCGGACTAACTTGGATTGCATTGTTCATTGCATTGGCCCCTATGTTGGGATTCCTTGGAACAGTTGTTGGAATGGTTGGCGCATTTGATGCTATCGAGGCGGCAGGAGATATTTCTCCAACCGTTGTAGCAGGTGGTATTAAAGTCGCTTTGATCACAACAATCGGCGGATTGATCGTCGCTATTATTCTTCAGTTGTTCTATAACTACATCGTATCAAGAATTGATAACATCGTTAACGGAATGGAGAACTCATCCATTAGCTTTGTTGATGTTTTAACTCACTTCAGCAATAAAAAATAATCGGTATGTCTAAATCAGCAAAAATTTTTACATACATAATATACATCATCTCTGTTATCGTCTGCCTCGGGTTTTATGTATTCAACGGCTCCGGCAACAAAATGGTGAGTTCAATTCTAAATTGGGCATATATTCTTTGCGCCTTGGCTGTCCTTATTACTTTGGTCATGCCTTTCTTCTATCGTTCGGGCGGTAGAAGCAAAAAGACTATATGGGAATTTGGAGTTGTCGTATTATTATGTTTGGTATCATTCCTGATTGCATCTGGCAGTCCGGTTGATGCTCACGTTACCACTCCTCCTACACACGCCACACTTAAGTGGATTGATGCTTCTTTGATTTTGAGTATCATTCTTCTTGTTTGTGCATTTTTGTGTGCAGTTTTGAGCGGCTTATTCAAACAGAGAAAGTAATTAAATAATTATGGCTAGTAAAGAAACTCCTCAGATTAACGCAAGTTCGCAAGCCGATATTGCATTCTTGCTTCTGGTTTTCTTCTTGGTTACAACAACCATGGACGTTGACAAGGGTCTTCAAAGACGTTTGCCTCCTATGCAGGAGAAAAAGCAGCAGCAGGATGTGAAGATCAACCGTAGAAATGTTATCATTGTCAAGATTAATTCCAATGATAGAATTTTGGTTGGTTCTCAGCCTATGGACGTGAGTCAAATCAAGGATAAAATAGTTGAATTTATTACAAACCCTGCTAACGATCCCAATCTTCCGGAGAGGGAGACCGTTAATGTTAAGGGATTTGGTAATTATGCGGTTTCCAAGGGTGTTGTTTCTTTGCAGAATGACCGTGGCACCAGCTACAACGCTTACATTCAAGTTCAAAATGAGATTGTAAGAGCGTTTAATGAGGTACGCGACTCTTTTGCAATGCAAAACTATGGAAAGAGATATGCTGCTCTGGATGAGGATCATCAGAAGATAGTTCGTGATGCTGTACCTCAGAGTATTTCAGAGGCAGAACCTAGAGATGTTAAAGGCAAATAGCGGAAATTATTATGGGAAGATTTAGAGAAAGTAATAAGAAAAAAGCTCCAGCAATTAGTACTGCATCACTTCCTGATGTCGTCTTCATGTTGCTGTTCTTCTTTATGATTTCAACTTCATTCCGTCAGACAGATAAGTTGGTTACGGTTAAACTACCGGAGGCAACGGAAAATGTTAAACTGGAGAGAAAGGATTTGGCTTCATATATCTACGTGGGTTCCCCCATACCTTCAAAACAGGCACAATTTGGAACAGACGCACGTATCCAATTAAATGATTCTTTTAAGACAACGGCTGACATCCGCGATTTCATTGCCTCTGAAAGAGAGGGAATGGCGGAGGGAGATAGAGACTTAATGACTGTTTCTATTAAGGCTGATGAGAACGTCCGCATGGGTATCATAACTGATATCAAACAAGAGCTAAGACGTTGTTCCGCTCTAAAGATCATCTATGTTGCACGTACTAGGGCAGCTGCCAGCCAGATGGCTGATTAAGCATCCTTTGTATATATCAAAAAGAGCCGCGGTTTTTCTGCGGCTCTTTTTGTTTTTATTCCGTCTCATTTCTTACTCCCGACAGATTTTGCTAAATTTGCACGCTGTGCGGCATCTTTGTTTTGTCGCATGTTGAGATGTTGGGATATATAAATTTTAATTGTTCAAATAATGAAATTTAGAAGAATTTTACAAAACGGCGTTTTGTGTTTGGTAGCTGTAACGTTTGTGATATCAGCGTCATACGCAAAAACACCTGTGAAAAATACCCCTAAAGCCAAGTACGTTTTTTTCTTTATTGGTGACGGGATGGGATTCGCCCATGTTGCCTTAACGGAGGCATATCTGGCAACGGAGCACGGTAATGTTCCTGGGAGCGATCCTTTGTGTTTTACTCAGTTTCCGGTGATGGGAATGGCGACTACATATTCTTACAGCAATATGATTACTTGTTCTTCTGCCGCTGCAACTGCTTTAGCTACTGGACATAAGACAAGGAATAATATTGTGGGGATGGGACCGGATTCTACGGATTTGAGGCAGTTTACTTACTTTCTGCATGATGCGGGAGTTAAGATTGGAATAATGACAACTGTTACAATTGATCATGCAACTCCGGCGGGATTTTATGCACATTCCGCAGACAGGGACGGATATTACGATATTGCAATGCAACTTCCAAAGAGCGGCTTTGATTTTTTTGGCGGTGGCGGTTTTGACGGCGTGAATAGCAAGAAGATTCCAAATGCAAAGCATAATATTTATGACAACGTTGCAAAATGCGGGTATACAGTGGCTTACGGAGTAGATGATTATAAGTCAAAGAAGGCTGCAGGTGCAAAGAAGATGATTCTTTTTCAGGCAGATACATCCAGAGTAAATGACATACTTCCTTATGTGATGGAAAGACGGCCTCAGGATTTAACGCTTAAACAGGTAGTTGCATCAGCAATAGATTTTCTTTACAAGCCAAACGACAAAGGATTTTTTATGATGTGCGAGGGTGGAAAGATTGACTGGGCGGCTCATGATAATGATATGGCCGGTGTTATTACGGAGACAATAGATATGGATGAAGCTATAAAAGTTGCTTTTGAATTTTATAAGAAACATCCAAAAGAAACTTTGATAATTGTAACGGCAGATCATGAAACAGGCGGTCTAACTCTTGGACGGACAAAGGGTTATACATTTGATTTATCCGGCGTGGATGTTACTTTAAAGAAAGTTCAAAAGGAAAAAATTACCGTTGATAATTATTTGAAACAGGAGCCTGTTGATTCTTTGAGCAAGGCGGCAAACATCGGATGGACTACGAGTTCACATACCGGAGGAGCCGTTCCTGTTTTTGCAGTAGGAGCTTGCAGTCAGATGTTTAGCGGCAGACAAAATAATACAGATCTGCCTAAGAAAATTTATAGGGCAATGGGCTTTGGAGAACTTAAAAATTAATTCTTGTTCAGCAGAGGCGAGATACTTATTTAATATCCATAATGTTATTTAGAATCAAAAATATTTTATTTCCGACGGTTTTACGTCCTTTATCTATTTTCTGTGCTGCACTTGCAGGGGTTATCTTATTTCCCGTATTTGTTGAGGCTCAGAATAATACAAAGAACGTGCCTGCGGACAGCACTGCTTTGATTAAGACTGCTACAGAGGCTCAGAACCTTAATCCGATGGCGCAAAAAGAGGGAGCCAAGTATACCAATTATTATTATACAAGGCTTGAAAAATTTGCCGCTGAAAAACCAATTTGCAGAGAGGACATTGTTTTTCTTGGTAATTCTTTGATTGAGGGAGGGAAATGGGATACGTATTTTCCTGCCGTTAATGAGAAACTTGCAGAGACAGGAGGGGCAATCAGGAATCGCGGCATTATTGGAGATGTTGCAGATGGCATATCTGACAGGCTGGACGAAATTGCAAAAGGGAGACCCAAAAAGATTTTTTTAATAACGGGGGCAAATGACGTTAGTCATGATTTATCCGTTGATTCTATAGTGGTGCTGATTGATAATCTTGTTAAGAAAATTAAGAAGGAATGTCCGGGAAGTAAATTGTATCTGCAGAGTTTGCTCCCTATTAATGAGAGTTTTAACAGATACAAAAGACTTAAGGGAAAGACTGAGATGTTTTCAGAAATTAATGCCGGTTTAAAAATAATCGCACATAAAGAACGTGTTACCTTTATAAATATTTATCCTTTGTTTTTGGTTGGCGGAAAGGCCGACCTTAATATGCCGGCAAAGGATCAGGTGATGAACCCTGCAATTTCTACTGACGGTTTACATCTTACGGAAGAGGGGTATGCAGTTTGGGCAAAGGCAATTAAAAAATATGTAAAGTAAAAGCTGTCGGGATAAAAATGAGCCGCTAAGATAACAGAGAAAAAATAATAATAGATAATAGGAGTATTTAAAAATGGGTGAAATTCAGAGAAAAAACATTAAGCAACTGTTTGAGGAAAAGCCCGGTTGCGAGGTTGTTGTAAAAGGGTGGGTTAGAACAAAAAGAGGAAATAAAAATGTTGCTTTCATTGCAATGAATGACGGAAGCACCGTTACAAATATTCAAGTTGTTTGTGACGGACAGATATTTTCAGAGGAGAGTTTGAAGGATGTCACAACGGGCGCATGTCTGTGCGTGAAAGGCAAACTTGTGGAGAGCATGGGCAAAGGACAGAGTGTAGAGGTTCAGGCGGAAAGCGTTGAAATTTACGGAACAGCGGATGTTGAAACTTATCCGCTGCAGAAGAAGGGACATTCAATGGAATTCTTAAGAGAGATTGCCCACATGAGAATGAGGACAAATACTTTTGGATGCGTCTTTAGAATTAGAAATGCAATGGCATTTGCCATTCATAAATATTTTAATGAGAGAGGATTTTACTACCTCCACACTCCGCTGATTACGGAGTCCGATTGCGAGGGTGCAGGAGAAATGTTCCAGGTTACTACAATGGATTTGAATAATATCCCCAAGACCAAGGAGGGCAAAGTGAATTTTGAAGATGATTTCTTTGGTAAGCAAACTGCTCTTACGGTTAGCGGTCAGCTTGAGGGAGAGCTTGGCGCTACCGCACTTGGGAAAATTTACACTTTTGGTCCGACTTTCCGTGCGGAGAATTCAAATACGCCAAGACACCTTGCAGAGTTTTGGATGATTGAGCCGGAGATGGCGTTCTATGATATCAATGATAACATGGAGCTTGCGGAAGATTTTATCAAACATCTTGTTCAGTATGCTTTGGATAATTGTGCTGAGGATTTGCAATTCTTGAACGACATGTTTGACAAGGGCTTGATTGAGCGTCTTAAAGGTGTGGTTAACACCAAGTTCCAGAGACTTGAATACACGGACGGGATTGATATTCTTATGAATAGCGGGAAGAAATTTGAGTATCCGGTTAGCTGGGGAATAGATTTGCAGAGCGAACATGAGAGATATCTGGTAGAGGAATATTTTAAGAAACCGGTAATAGTTACAGGTTATCCTAAGGATATTAAGGCATTCTATATGAAGCAAAATGACGACGGCAAAACCGTTAAAGCAATGGATGTTTTATTCCCTAAAATTGGAGAAATTATTGGAGGTTCAGAGAGGGAAGCTTCTTATGAAAAACTGATGAACAGAATTAATGAACTTAAGATGGATACCAAGAATTTATGGTGGTACATAGATACCAGAAAATGGGGAACTTGTCCTCACAGCGGTTTTGGTCTTGGCTTTGAAAGGTTGCTTTTGTTTGTTACCGGCATGGCCAACATCAGAGATGTGATACCGTTCCCGAGAACTCCTAAAAACGCTGATTTTTAGTCAATTAATATATCTGTCGCGATAGATAATAAAGTAAAAATATTATGTTAATCATTGGAATTGCCGGCGGAACCGGTTCCGGAAAAACAACGGTTGTAAACAAGTTAAAAAAATTATTGAAGCCGGAAGATGTGGTGGTCATCTCTCAAGATTCTTATTATAAGGATAGCAGCAATCTTACTCCGGAGGAAAAAGCAGTGCATAATTTTGATCATCCTAATTCCATTGATTTTGAGTTGCTTATTAGAGACATAAAAAAATTAAAGGAGGGGAAGAGTATAGAGGAGCCGGTTTATTCTTATGTTACCTGTTCCAGATCAACAACAGAAACTGTTCATATTGAGCCAGCTACGATTATTATTATTGAGGGCATTTTGATTTTCACTTGTGAGGAGCTGCGCAAATTGTTTGATATATTGGTGTTTGTGGATGCGGATGCGGATGACCGTTTGAGCAGAGTGATAAGAAGAGATACCCAAGAAAGAGGAAAAAATGTTGAGCAAGTTCTTAAGAGATATCAGGAAACCGTTAAGCCTATGCATCTCCAGTTTATTGAGCCAAGCAAGAGGTACGCAAATATTATTGTCCCGCAGGGAGGGCATAATACGGTGGCCATCAATATCTTAGTGGCCACAATTGAGAAGGCGCTAAAAGGGAAGATTGGATTAAAATAGCTTAAAGTTTTAAACTATAGAGTAAGCATTTTTTAAGAGATTGTGGAGGAGAAATTAAAAAATAATATTCACGAGCAAAAATCGGAGGAGCGATTGTATGAAGCCCGTGTCAAAAAGGGGAAACACATCGGTCTTTTTGCTACTGTCGCTTTTCATCTTGTTTTGTTAATTATTCTTCTTGCAATATCTATCCATACTGTTGTTACACAGGAGACTTCATTTGTGACAGATTCTGAGGGCAAACTGGCGCAGGAACAGACAGATGAGAAGATTCAGAAAGAAGAGGAAGTGAAAAATCTTGCAAAAAGCGAGCTTGCAGAACAGCTTGCCGGACGTTCGGTGCAAGAGTATAAGAGCATACCTGTTCAAAGAAGCGGAAGTTCTTTAAAGGATGACCGCAACAGCAATATAAAGGAACTTTATAATGAGGCGGCTGATGTGCAGAAAAAAGTCAAAGATGCAAAGAAATATGATATTCAGCCGGAAGGAACGGATAATGTTCCAAATGCCGCTCCGGTGAAAAAGTCTGATGCTAAGCCATATAAGGGACCTTCCGTTTTATCCTGGACGTTAGACGGGCGCAATGCCTTTTCTCTTCCCATTCCGGTCTATAAATGTCAGGGAGGGGGAGATGTCAGTGTTAGAATTTCTGTTGGCAGAAACGGATATGTTACAAGTGCTCAAATAATTGAGAGTTCTTCCGTTTCAGACGGATGCATCCTTGCTGCGGCTCTCAACGCAGCAAAACGCTCCCGTTTTTCCGCATCGGAAACAGCGCCGAATCCTCAAGTGGGCGAAATCGTCTATCGCTTTATTGCTCAGTAGACTAATCTTGTTAAGCAGAGCGCTATTGTTTAGGCAGAGTTTGCTGCCATTTCCATGCAGACTTTAATACTTCTCCTATTGGAGTTGCAGCCTTCCAGCCAAGTTCTTTTTTTGCTTTGGACGGGTCAGCCCAAACTTGTTCAACATCACCTGTTCGGCGCGGAGCAATTACATAATTTAACTTAACTCCAGTTGCCTTAATAAAGCCCTTAACAAGCTGAAGTACAGAAAGTCCCTTGCCTGTTCCAAGATTATAGACAAACCATCTTCCGCTGGCTTCTGCTGTGGGATAAGGTGAATCTTTTGCAACAACTGTTTTTTTCACGACGGTTTTCTCTGCAGCGGACTCCTCTCCAAGAAGTTTATCAAGCGCCTTTACGTGCGCTTTTGCCAAATCAACAACATATATGTAATCCCTTATGCATGAGCCGTCGGGAGTATTATAGTCATCTCCAAAAACGTTAAGATGGTCTCTGATTCCGGCAGCCGTCTGGGTGATAAACGGGACAAGGTTCATAGGAACTCCGTTTGGAAGTTCTCCGATATATGCCGTAGGATGCGCACCTATGGGATTGAAATATCTTAGAGCACAGACTTTTAGCTTAGGGAAAGCCACTATGCTGTCTGATAAAATATCCTCCGCCATTTGTTTTGATTTTCCGTAAGGAGACGGCGATTTTATAAGTGGGGCGGTTTCCGGAATTGGAAGATATTTCTTAGCCGGCTGTCCATAAACCGTGCAAGATGAGGAGAATACAATATTTGGTTGTTTTGCTTTTTTATTAATCAAATCAATTAAGTTTAGCAGAGAAACAATGTTGTTGCGATAATATAGCAACGGTTTCTCAATACTTTCTCCAACCGCTTTGCATGCTGCAAAATGAATAGCCCCAACTATATCGGGATATTTTACAAATACATTTTCAAAAGCCTTATAATCAGAGCAATCAATTTCTTCAAATTTAATGTTGAATCCAACGATTTTCTTAATTCCGTCAAGCACCTTTGCCGTAGAATTGTAAAAATTGTCTACGCCAACCACATCATAACCGGCATTAATAAGTTCAACTACGGTGTGAGAGCCAATGTATCCGGTGGCTCCGGTAATTAAAATAAGACCTTTATTTTTCATAACTTTTTAATTTAATACTTGTCTGCTACCCTTGCTGCGCGCGCAAATTTACACTTTTATGGCTTAAAAATTGGCTTTTTTGCCCCTATAGTTAAGAAAAAATAAAGATTTAAAGCGGAATTTGATACAATGGCGCATTTTATTCATACCTTAGCGGAACATTTTTAACCAATTAATTTTTTTACAATGAAAGAAGGAACAGTAAAATTCTTCAATTCTGAGAAGGGGTTTGGTTTTATAATCCCTACAGACGGTACCGAAGACATCTTCGTACACAGAACAGGCCTTAAAGAAGGCGTTAGACTTACCGAGGGTGACAAGGTAAACTATGATGAGGCGCAAGGCAAGAAGGGAATGAACGCAGTTAATGTTGAGAAAATATAATACTACAGTATAATATTAGTTTCACTTTAATGAGTTTTAGAGCGTGCTGGAAAGCACGCTCTTTTTTTGCAGCTATAACTACAAGAGCAATAACCGGGAAACAGCAACAAAAGATTCTTCATATTTGTTGAAATGTATTAGTTATTCCCTTCTCTATTCTTTTCACCGCCTCTTCTTTGCCCATGAAATAAATTAAATCTGCTATTCCAAGGCCGCGGGTTGTTCCAGTAAAAAACAGGCGCATAGTATTCATTATACTTCCCATTTTCCATCCGTTCTCATTGATAAAGCCGGTTAGCATCCCTTCTATCTTATTGCAACATTGAGCTTTATACGCATCAATGTCTTCCGCCTTTTCCGCTCCCGACAGATAATCTTCAAATTGAGTTGCATTGATATGTTCCAGCATTTTCTCCATGCACGGTTTAATTTCCGGCTTGCAAAATTTTGAAATATCCTGTATATCGTAATTTACAGGAGGTATAAAAATTGATTTGCTTATGTCCCAAAAGTCATTCACAAAATGAGCACGTTCTTTTATGAGGTCACATATTTGTGTGATGTATTTTAAATCTGACGTTGCGTCTTGTTTTGTGGTTCCGCCACTGCAACTCATTTCTGATGAAGCCATTGCATCCGCAGCTTTTTTTTGCAGCACCGGAAGAAATTCTACTGCAAGCTGTTTTGCGGTTCTGGCTCTAAGATATTGTTCATTAAACCACTTTGCTTTTTCCGGATTAAATTTTGCTCCGGATTTTATTACTCTGTCAAATGAGAAAGCTTTTGAAAGTTCATCCAGCGTAAATATTTCCTGCTCCGTTCCCGGATTCCATCCAAGAAGCGCAAGCATATTTACGAAGGCCTCCGGATAGTATCCGTCCTCTCTATAACCTCTTGATGTTTCCCCCGTTTGGCTAACCCATTTAAGAGGGAATACGGGAAATCCAAGGCGGTCTCCGTCTCTCTTGCTTAATTTCCCTTTTCCGTCCGGTTTAAGGAGCAATGATAAATGTGCAAAACGCGGCTGAGAATCTTGCCAGCCAAAAGCCTTATAAAGAAGATAGTGCAAAGGAAGAGAAGGAAGCCATTCGGCTCCTCGGATAACATCTGTGATTTCCATCAAATGGTCATCTACAATATTTGCAAGATGGTACGTTGGAAGTTCGTCTGCGGCCTTCCATAATACCTTGTCATCAAGTGTGTTGGTTTCGACTTCCATGTGACCGCGGATTAGGTCGTCCATTACAACGGTCTGGCCTTCCGGTATCTTAAATCTTATTGTCCAATGATTTGTATCCTTAAGGAGCTGTTCAACCTTATCTGCGGAAATTGTTAAAGAATTCTTTAATTGATTACGGTTCTGGTAATTATAAATGAAAGTAGAATGATTTGCCTCTGCTTTATTTCTACTGGCCTCCAGTTCTTCCGGAGTATCAAAAGCGTAATACGCATCTCCGCTCGCTATCAGTTGCTCTGCATATTTGCGATAAATGGCTTTTCTTTGACTTTGGCGATATGGGGCAAACGGATGCTCTGCACTTGACTTTTCAACTACATTGCCCTCTTTATCAATACCTTCTGTCGGGAGTATATTACACCATTTTAAAGATTCTATGATGTACTTTTCTGCTCCGGGCACAAAGCGCTGCGAATCAGTATCCTCAATTCTTAAAACAAAAACTCCTCCCTGCTGCTTTGCGTATAGATAGTTGTAAAGCGCTGTTCTTACGCCGCCCATGTGCAGCGGTCCTGTTGGACTCGGGGCGAATCTTACTCTTGTAACTCTTTTCTCCATAACTGTTTGCAAAGATACAAAAAAGGCAGATTTTTAATCTGCCCTTATTGATTGTTAGTCTTGTGTTTTGTGAAGGAAGGAATTATCCGTTGAAAGAATGTTTCTGCCGTCTATATGTTTTAGCACATATCCCTTACTATCAAACTCTTCCATGTTTTTTTTTATTTCATTTTTTTTTCCTTTCCTCATATATGCAGGTTCATTTTCCAGCCTCAGAATATCGCTGTCATCATCTACAATAAGCGCAGGCCGTTCTCCTTTTGCATACTTACTGGTGTAAGGCATGGCTATAGCCCCCTCCCCAATCTCCACTTCTTTGCCGGTATAAGGATTTTTAGGGTTGCTTACGATAGTCTTTTTAGCTTCTCCCAAGTCTATTCCCTTTTTCTCATCTCCCTCTCTGTCAACAATATGAACGTTGGGATTTGCGGCTTCTATCTCCGGGAGATTCTGTACGTCAAAACCTGTTGCGACAATTGTGACGCTGATTTTTTCTCCCATTGATTTGTCATTGATAATACCTCTTTTAAACTTGCTTGCATTGCCGGTGTAACTTGCAACGTGCTGGACGGCCTGGTTAAGTTCAGACATTTTAACAACATCATCTGAGCAACATACATACATTAGCACGCCTTTACAAGTTGACAAATCGCAGTCATTCAGAAGAGGTGATTCAAATGCTTGCTTAACAGCCTCTTGCGCTCTATCCGTGCCTTCCGCTTCGCCAATTCCCATAATAGCCATTCCGCCGTTTTGCATTACCATTTTGACATCTGCAAAGTCAACATTGATAAAGCCCGGCTTTGTGATGAACTCAGAAATACTCTTTACGGCAATGACTAATACCTCATTGGCTTTTTTAAATGCCTTTGACATTGCAAGGTCTCCAAAAACTTTATAGATTTTTTGGTTATCAATAATCAAAATACTGTCAACCTCTTTCTGCAATTTTCTTACGCCTTGCATTGCTCTGTTGACTTCCTCCTTTCCTTCATCTCTGAAAGGAATTGTGACAACCGCTACGGTAAGTTTGCCCATCTCTTTTGCAACCCTTGCAATAACGGGTGCCGCACCTGTTCCGGTACCGCCTCCCATACATGCAGTTATAAACACCATCTCTGTATTTCCCGACAGCGACTCCTTAATAGCAGGTATTGAGGCTTCTGCTGCGAGTTTTCCGCGCTCCGGATCACATCCCGCGCCAAGTCCTTTAGCCAGGTTGCCGCCAAGTTTAATCTTCTCTGCAACGGGGCTTAACTCTAGAGACTGGACGTCTGTGTTGCAAATCATAAGGTCAACATCCTTAAGATTTTGATGGAACATCTCCGTGACAACATTAACGCCTCCGCCTCCAACTCCAATTACTTTTATAATTGGCTTGCTGGTAGGAAACTCCTCTGGGTAATCGGAACTTTCCGGTCCAAAAAACTCGTTATCTTCCATGTTATATAATTTTTATAAATTTCTAATAATAAGAGTATTATGCTTCATCTGAAAAATTATTGCTAAACAGGTTAGCTCCATTTAGGAACCCGCCAAGAAGACCTCCGCTCTTGCTCTTGCCGTTCCTTTTATCCTCCGTTGCGTTATCCTCTTCAGCCCTTGGAGCCTCTTTCTCTTTTCTTCTTCCCCATCTGCTCAATCTTGCTTTCCTGGTCTCCGCCGGTGCAGCAACTTCCGACTCCGCCTGATCTTCCTCAACTTCCGCCGGAAATTCTATTACGGAATTTTCACAGCTAATAGCTTCATTTTCCATCATTTGAAAACCGTGAATAAGGAGACCTACCGCGGTTGAGGCTGCTGTTGTTTTTGCTCCGTCAACTGAAGTTTCATCTATTGTATAACCGGTAGGGCATGCCGTTCTTGCCTCCATGCCGGTAACATAGTTTGCAAGATTTGTAATATTTTTAATCTGCGCTCCGCCGCCGGTTAAAACCATACCGCTTCTTATTGCATCTTTAAATCCGGACTGCTCTATATGCCAGCATGCGGCTTCCAGAATTTCTTCCATTCTGGCCTGGATAATTTTTGCTAAAGTCTTAAGTTGAATCTCCTTATCATTGCTGCCCCCAACTCCTTGAATTAGAATTGTCTGGTTAGCATCTGCATAATCGCTGAAGCAGCACCCGAACTGTCTCTTTATTTTTTCTGCCTGTCTCTGGGAAATACCGCAGCCAATGCAAATATCTTCCGTAATACTGTTGCCTCCAAAGGGGATAATACCTGCATGTCTGATGATATTGTCTTGAATTATTATGACATCCGATGTGCCGCCGCCTATGTCAACCAGTGCAACGCCAACTTCCATCTCTTCATCAGTCAATACGGCCTTTGCTGATGCAACAGGCTCTAGAACAAGGTCGATAAGACCAAGTCTGTCCATTTGTAATACATTTTTAATAAGTTGTTTGGAGTTCTCCTTTCCGATGAACAGTTTAAATCTGGAGACTATGCTTTTTCCCATCATTCCCACAGCCTCTTTAACGCTCATGTAATTGTCAACATTGTAGGATTGAGGAACGGCGTAAATAACTTTATATCCATCCTCAAATGGGGAATCATACATTCTGTTTGTAATGTCATTAATTTCCGGTTGGGTTATCATCTTGTCGGCCTCTTCTCTCTGAATTTGGAACGGAGCCGGACTGACGCACTTAATATCCTGTCCTGCAATGCCCACAAACACCTGATTGACTTTTTTGCCAATTTGTGTTTCTACGGCTTTTACGGCAGGAGCCAAAGACATCAGCGCCTGTTTAACGTTTACAACTCTTCCTCTTTCAATTCCCTTGGATGGCACCTCGCTGTATGCTATTACCTTTACTCCATTAGCTGTCCTTTCACCGACGGTGCAAACAATTTTTGTTGTTCCAAGATCAACAGCTGCAATTAAATTCTTCATAATAATTTTAAAAATTAGGCAGTGTTTTTATTTTTTTATATATTTTATAATCTACTTATAATCAGTTTATTGTCGTAATACTGTTTTCAGTTGAATCTGCCGGTGCAACTGTGCTTACTATCTTAAGCGTATCTGCCGGAACGTCCCATGCTTTCTCTTGTCCGGCAAGCGTGCATACAATCTGTTTTTTAAATTTCAAATTCACAGTACTGTACTTGTCCCATCCCGCATTAGGTATTACATATTTATAAAAAGCGTAAAGTTTCTTAAATTTCTGCTGCATGTTATCCAAATCTCCAAAAACAATTCTCTGCTTTCCAACTCTTGTATACATGGCAACATCTCCGTTTTGCTGGAAGTATATTTGCTCAATTTGTGCATTCCAGAATGGATTGTCAGCCAGGAATTTACCAAGTTTTAAAAGTTTGCGGATGCAATCCGTACTGTCCATCTCCTTAAGCGTTTGCCTTTCCGGATTTATTGATATTGGAATGTATCCCGTTGCAATAGGGACATAAGAGGTATACTTTTCAATAAGCGGAAATACAAATGCATCTTCATCAATATAAAAACCTCCGTTCTCAGTCTCAATTCTCATCACCGGCTTGCGCTGTTTAATTTGGACATTTAATATACCGTCGCGAGTAAGAGAAATTTGACTCTCCTTTACGGCGCTCTTCATATTCAGCAAGTTCTCCAAGTTGCCCAAATTTATTTTACAGTTTCTCTTCCCAATTACATTACCGTCATAACTGTTAATAATTTCTAGTACTTCACTTTTGGAGACAAATTTATTTAATGAACTGTCCAGCAAAGTGACGTGTACGGCGCGGCAGCGTTCATTTACAATATTCTGGCTGACAATCCATTGTGCGCTCCAGAAGTATGCCACAAGTGCCGCTGTCAGACATATGTAAATAAATATTATTAAAAATTTGCGCCACATAATTTGTCTCCGGACGGTTATTTTTTACCTCCGTATTTTTTCTCTATAAGTTCTGTTATCGGTTCTATGAACCTGTCAATGTTGCCCGCTCCAAAAGTTACAAGCAAGTCTATTTTATTTTCATTTAATCTCTTCTCTATCAACCCAATAAGCTCTTCCTTCACTATCATTGTCTTATCTGCTGCAGTAACTTTGTCAAATATGATTTTGGAAGTTACGCCCGGAATCGGAAGCTCTCTTGCAGGATAAATGTCTAATAGGATAAGTGAGTCCAGCATGCTAAGGCTCTTTGCAAAGTCAGGTGCCAGATCTCTTGTTCTTGTGTACAAATGAGGCTGGAAAATCCCGGTTACTCTTCTTCCGGGGAATGCCTCTTTTATAGAACTGATGGTTGTGCTTATCTCCTGAGGATGATGAGCATAATCGTCTATATAGGTGATTTCCGGAGAGTTATATTGGATGTCAAATCTTCTTTTTACTCCGCTGAACGTTGCAATTGCTTTCTTGATTTCTTTTGGCGGAACGCCTCCAAGCAGTGCAACGGCGGCGGCGGCAACTGAATTTTCTATATAGACCCATCCCGGAACACCAACGGTGCAGTGCTCAATTTTTCCAGTTCCGCCTATTATCTCTCTTGGATAATTGATTGTGAAATCAAAATGTCCCGTATTTTTCCCTCCCTCTATAATTGGCTTTATGTCAGATGCATAAAAATCAGATTTATTTTGGTAAGAGTAGGTGACTACCTTGGCCTTTACATTTGTCAAGTTCAGTTTTATTCCTCTCTTCATTACCAGATATCCTCCGGCATCTATTTGAGAGGCAAACTGTGCAAATGCAGCTCTCATATTTTCTACATTCCCGTAAATATCCAAATGGTCCGGATCCGTTGCGGTTACAACTGCTATATGCGGAAACAATTGCAGAAATGAACGGTCAAATTCATCTGCTTCTGCAACAAGAACCGGGTTCTTGCTAAGCAAAAGATTTGTGTTGTAATTCTTGGAAATGCCGCCCAAAAATGCGCTGCATCCAATTCCGCTGCTTGTGTAAATATGTGCTATTAAGGTGCTTGTACTTGTTTTTCCGTGGCTTCCGCTTACTGCAAGGCACTCTTGGTTTGCGGAGATGTGGCCTAAGGCGCGGGAGCGTTTTACAATTTCATAACCCTCTTCATTCACCTTTACAAGTTCCTTCATGTCTGACGGAATTGCGGGGGTGTATATTATCAAAGTATTTTCTTTATCTGTCGGGATCATAGAAGGCTCATCTTCATAATGTACAGCGATACCTTCTGAATTAAGAGCTTTTGTTATATCGCTAGGGGTGCGGTCATATCCGCTAACGTTGCATCCGGCATGTTTATAATACCTTGCAATTGCGCTCATTCCAATTCCGCCGATGCCTATGAAGTAAACATTTTTGTACTCTTTTTTTGCAGCGCTGCCGGTTAAATCAACACTTTTTTCTTCCCCTTTTCCCTCCTCTTTTTCTACAAGTTTCAAACACTCATATGCAATTGTTATGGAGGCCTCAGGCTTTGCAAGTGTTAATATATTTTTCTCATATCCGGCCACTTTTGCTGGTGAGGCAAGCAATGTTTTAACGGCAGGCATAAGTTTTTCTTCCGCCTCCGCATCTTTTACAATTTCTGCCGCATTTTTATTTACCAGCGCCATTGCATTGTGTGTCTGATGATCTTCCGCTACAATAGGGGAAGGGACAAATATTGTACATTTTCCTGCAACGCAAAGTTCTGATATTGTGCCCGCTCCGGCCCTGCTTACTACAACGTCGGCAGCTGCAAACGCAAGATCCATCCTGCTTATGAAGTCTGTAAAATAAACATTTTTACACTTGTGGTCAGCCATAAATGCATCTGTCTCTTTCTTATAGTATTTGCCGCACTGCCAGATTACCTGGAAGTTATCTATTTCATTCTCAGCGATAGCCTTTCTCATGCAGTTATTTAACGTTCTGCAACCAAGACTTCCTCCGACAACAAACAAGGTCTTAAGCATTGGGTCCAAATGATAAAACCTATAACCTTCCTCTTTCATTTCGGGGGTGCATTGTGTCATCTCTTTCCTTATGGGATTACCCGTAAGAATAATTTTATCCTTTGGAAAGAACCTCTCCATTCCGTCATACGCAACGCAAATTTTATCGGCTTTGCCTCCGTTCTCCTTATTTACAATGCCTGCGTATGAATTTTGCTCCTGCAGCAAAACGGGAATGCCCAAACTTGCTGCTGCGCTGACAATTGCTGCACTGGCATAACCGCCAACCCCAACTGCAAGATTAGGTCTGAACTCTTTGATTATTTTCTTCGCCATGCTTCTGCATCTGAAATAATCAATAGCTACTCCAATGTTTGCCGGACTATAAAGCGGTCTTTTTAAACCTCTTGCGGGGACACCTTTAATCTCGTATCCGGCTGCGGGTACCCTTTCCATTTCCATTCTTCCTAATGCTCCCACAAAAAGAATTTTAGCCTGAGGCCGCAATTCCCTGATTGCGTTTGCAATGGAAATGGCAGGGAAAATATGTCCTCCCGTTCCTCCTCCGCTTATTATCACTCTCAAATCAGCCATTGTGCAATTGTTTAATATTAATCAAAAATTTTATAATTCTTTTAATTACTGTTCATTACCTCCGCCGGCAACACTGTTTCCCTTTCCTGCCGGTACTGCGGCAGATACTCCTGCCCCTGTTGCATCCGGCATCCCGGTTTGAGTTGCAGCACCTGTGCTGGATTCCTTTGTTCTGCTTACAGCCAGCACAATTCCAAATGCACAACTTAAAATTATCAGTGATGTGCCTCCCAAACTTACAAGCGGCAGCGTATGACCTGTGACAGGTAGAATGCCGACATTTACAAGTATATGCAGCAGCGCTTGTATTGTTATCAGCAATCCGAGTCCTCCAACTGTGATGGATGAAAAGACCGTTTTGCATGTCTTCATCAGCATAATGCATCGGTATAAAAACCACAGGTACAGCATCAGCACAAAAGAACCTCCCAATATTCCGTACTCTTCAACAATAATTGTGTATATATAATCAGAATAAGGATGAGGAAGTACGTAACGCTGAGTGCTTTTCCCGGGACCTTTTCCAAGAATTGGCGCGGATGATATTGCAATCTTTGCCATATCCGCCTGGAAAGTTTCATCGGCTTTTGCCTGCTTTTGCTCTGCCGTCATTGTGTTTTGGTTGACCTCTTCGCTTTTAAAGAATCTCTTTATTCTACTTGTTGCGGTATCCATTCTCGGAAATATTCCAAAGGATAGGTGCAGCATGAAAATCAGTATCAATGCCCCGCCTGCAAGTCCTAATGTCTTAATCAAATGTGAACCTTTTACTCCTCCGATAAATAGAATCAGCAGGCAAAGTATTCCTACAAACAGTGCGGTTGATACGCTACCCATCATGATAAGAATGCAAACAATTCCTACTGGTATAAGAACCTTTATAAAGAACTCTCCAAAGCTTTCCAAGCTGCTGGTTTCCAGTGTTTTTGCCAAATAAAGCACAACCGTTATTTTTGCAAGTTCTGTAGGCTGGAAAGTAACTCCGCCAAAATTCAGCCATCTCTTTGCTCCATTAAGTTCTTGTCCTATAATAGGTACAAGAGCCAGAAGCAAGATACTGACTATCAGTGCCGGGGTTGCAAGATAACGGTACCATCTCAAAGGAATTTTGTAGCATATATAAAGCGCAACAATCCCAAGCGCAACAAATTTCAACTGTTTAATCAGGAAGGAGAAATTTGTAGTGTGTTCCTTGAATGCAAGGGAGCTGCTGGAGGAGTAAATCAAGGCAATGGAAATCAGGGACAGGAACAAGATGATAACCCATATTACCTTGTCTCCGTGAAGCCTGTTCATCACGTCTTCCTGCGTCTTATCTATGTTGAATCCCAGCATTATACAATCTTAATTTATAACTCTTTAACTGCCTGTTTAAATTGCTCCCCGCGGTCCTCGTAGTTCTTAAACAAGTCAAAACTTGCGCAGCATGGAGAGAGAAGAACAGTGTCCCCCGGCTTTGCATATTTGTATGCAACGGCCACTGCATCTTTTGCAGAAGTAACGTCAATTATTTTATCAACCTTATCTGCAAAGCATTGATGTAATTTCTCATTATGAAGACCCATGCAGATTAATACCCTTACTTTATTCTTAACTAACTCGTAAAGTTGAGAATAATCATTGCCCTTATCTTTTCCTCCTGCAATCCATACTACCGGAGTTGTCATACTGTCCAGAGCATACCATGCGGCATCTACGTTAGTTGCCTTTGAATCATTGACATACAGAACACTTTTAACAGTCAGAACTTTTTCCAAACGATGCTCAACACCCTGGAATGACATCAAAGATTCCCTTATCACCTTATTGTCAATATCCACAACTTTTGCGGCAATTGCGGCAGCCATTTGATTATATAAATTGTGCTTGCCCGGCAAAGCCAGCTCCTTCATGTACATAGAATATTCATCATCCTCATATCTTACATACAGCTTATCTTCATCTATGAATGCGCCCTGTTCCACTTTCTCTTTTTGAGTGAAAGGAAGTTTCTTTGCGGTAAGAACTATCTTATCAAGTTCCTTTGCAGTGATAGGGTCATCTGCGCAAAATACAAAGCACTCTTTCTTTGTAAGGTTTTGCGTAATTCTGAATTTTGCGTTAACATAATTTTGCATTTGGAATTCATACCTGTCCAAATGGTCTGGAGTGATGTTCATTAAAATTGCAATATCGGCTTTGAATTTATACATACCGTCCAGCTGGAAACTGCTAAGCTCAATTACGTAGTAATCAAACTTTTCCGTGGCTACCTGATATGCGTAGCTTTTACCAATGTTACCGGCAAGTCCGACATTAAGTCCCGCATTTTTCAGCATGTAATAAATTAAGGAAGTTGTTGTTGTTTTTCCGTTGCTTCCCGTTATGCAAATTTTCTTTGCGGTATCATATCGTCCTGCAAATTCTATCTCAGAAATGATAGGGATTCTGTTCTCCTTAATTAAAAGCACAAGCGGGTTATCTTCCGGAATACCGGGACTCTTAACAACCTCATCTGCATTGAGTATGGCGGATTTAGTATGGCCGCACTCTTCAAATGGAATATCAAATTGTTCCAAAGTCTTTTTGAAGTCGGGCTTAATTTGGCCGTTGTCAGACAAGAACACATCCAGTCCTTTTACTTTGCCCAGAACAGCAGAGCCAATACCGCTTTCTCCTCCTCCAAGTACTACAAGTCTTTGTTTTGCCATATTGATAATTTTTTAAATCTAGACAGTTATGTATTTATAATGTTGCGTCTATCTTATTTTTAAAGTGATTATGGAAATAGCGCAAAGCAATATCGCCACAATCCAAAATCTTACTGTAATTTTAGCCTCCGGGTAAATATGGTGAGGATATTGAAAGACTGCATCAGGATTCTCCTTCTGATAGTGATGGTGTAACGGGCTCATTCTGAATAATCTTACTCCTGTTCCGTATTTTCTCTTTGTATATTTAAAATATGTTGTTTGCATTATTACGCTCAGGCTCTCAACAAAGAAAATTCCGCAGAAAACAGGAATGAGCAGCTCTTTTCTAATCAATAAAGATGCAACCCCAATAATTCCTCCAATTGCAAGAGATCCGGTGTCACCCATAAATACTTGGGCAGGGTAGGCATTAAACCATAAAAATCCTATTAATGCTCCAATAAAACCGGCAATGAAAATCACCACTTCTCCGGCATTAGGTATATACATTATACCCAGATAGTTAGAGTAAATTGCATTACCGGATACATACGCAAGAATTCCAAGTGTCGTTCCAACAATCGCAGAGATTCCCGTGGCAAGCCCGTCCATGCCGTCCGTCAAATTTGTTCCGTTGGAAACGGCTGTTATGATAAATATTACTATGACTATATAGACAATATTTGTCATCACGTCCTTTACTTTTCCGTGTCCCGGTGCAAGCCATGAATATTTGAATTCATTGTGTTTTACAAATGGAATGGTAGTGGTTGTACTCTTTACATCCTTATAGTAAAATGTGTTTGTCTTTCCGGCCTCCTGTACTACAACCGGTTTGGCACCCGGCTCGTTTGCAGATACATGCTGCCTTATAACTACCTTATTGCTAAAGCATAATATGATTCCCACTATCAGACCTAAAGAGACCTGTCCGTAAATTTTATATTTGCCTTTAAGCCCCTCTTTATCTTTCTTAAATACTTTTATTGAATCATCAAGAAATCCAATAAGTCCAAGCCAAACTGTCGTGAGTATTAAAAGTATAACATAGATATTTGTCAAGTCTCCAAATAGCAGAGCCGGAACAAGAATGGAAAGAAGAATTATTGTGCCACCCATGGTGGGGGTTCCCTTCTTTGCAAGCTGTCCTTCAAGACCAAGATTTCTGATAGTCTCGCCAATCTGTTTTTTCTGAAGACGGCGGATTATTGCCGGGCCAATCCAAAGTGCTACTATTAAAGAGGTCATAGTTGCCACAAGTGCCCTGAAGGTGATGAACCTTACAAGGTTAACGCCCGGAAAATCAATTCCTTGCGCCTGAAGCCACTGAAACAAATGATATATCATACTTTCTAAATTTTCTTAATCCCGACAGTTATTTAGCTTAAATTTTCTCTCTCTTTAAATGCTATTTGAACTGTCTCTCTGTCATCCATGTGATGCTTAACTCCGCAGATGATTTGATAATCCTCATGTCCTTTTCCTGCAATCAAAATCAAAGAATTTGGCTTTGCCGTCATGACTGCGCTGCGGATTGCTTCAAGTCTGTCGGGAATAAAATCCGCCTTTGCTCTTGCATCATTATCCATTCCTGCTTTGATATCTTGAATAATCATCATTGGATCTTCACTGCGCGGGTTGTCGCTTGTCACAAAAATTTTTGTTGCATACTTGCCGGCAATTGCTCCCATCTCCGGTCTCTTGGTTTTGTCACGGTCTCCGCCGCATCCAAATACGCAAATCAAATCTCCCTTAGGTTTAAGGGCTTGCAGAGTTTTAAGCACATTCTCCAGCGCGTCGGGAGTGTGTGCATAATCAACGGCTGCAATCACATTATCTTTTCCTTTAAAGTACTCTAAACGTCCGGCTACGGAGTGAAGAGTACTCATGATTTTTATAACTTCATCATGCGGAGCGCCAAGAAGCATTGCCGTTCCGTAAACGGCTGTAAGATTTTCCGCATTATAAACTCCAATAAAATTGCACCAAACATCTGTGCCGTTAATATTCAGTTGCATTCCTTCTATGCTCTGCTCCAAAATCCTTGTTTTAAAATCAGCCACATTTCCACAAGAATATGTATGTACCTGAGCTTTAGTATTTTGCACCATATATTCTCCGTTGCGGTCATCTATATTTGTCAGAGCAAAAGCATCTGAAGGAAGGTTGTCAAAAAATCTTTTTTTGCAGTTGCGATAGTTCTCAAATGTTTTGTGATAATCCAAATGATCATGAGTAATGTTTGTAAAAATTCCGCCGCAATATTTTAACTCTGCAATTCTTCCCTGATCAATTGCATGTGAGCTGACCTCCATGAAGCAATATTTGCATCCCTTTGCAACCATTTGATCCATAAGTGCATTTAATTGTATGGGGCCGGGAGTTGTGTTAATGGTAGGGAACTTTTCCCGTCCTATGTAGTTTGCAATAGTGGAGATAAGTCCGCACTTATATCCAAGAGTGGTAAACATGTTGTACAAAAGAGTGGCAATTGAAGTCTTTCCGTTTGTTCCGGTAACTCCCACAAGTTTAAGCGCATGTGAAGGGTTGTCATAGTAATTGGCGGCGATTTTTGCTTCAGCCTCTCTGCCGTTTTCTACAACTATGTAAGTGATATTCTCTCTTTTACCCGCCTTGACTGCGATCTCTTCATCTTCCGGAATATTCTCACATACAACATATTGTGCACCGGCATCTATTGCCTTGCCAATATATCTGTGTCCGTCTGCGTCTGCGCCTTTAACTGCAATAAACAGGTGACCGCGCTTGCATGTTCTGGAATCTGCCGTCACCTTGCTAACGTTGACTGCGTTTGCAACACTGCATGCTGCGGTACTCTGAGAAAGTTCCTCCTGTCCAAGAAACTCTCTTATTACCTTAACGCCGTTTAATAAATCACCTAGTTTCATTGTTGGTTAATTGTAAATTAATAATTGTGTTTTTTGGAGCATGTGTTCCGGATGCCGGACTTTGCGCTACAATCCTTCCGCTACCGGAAAATTTTACTTTGTACCCTTGATTTTCCAAAACAAAGACCGCATCCTTCAATCCCATATCCGTCACGTCCACAAGAGAATCTTTATAAATTGGAAAACTGACAGGGAAAACGGATGAGCTATCTGCTTTAAAATTAACCCATTTATGTGCCTCTAACTTACTAAGCAACACGCTTTTATTCGCTATGGGCAAACTTTCAACTGCAATTTTGCTTGCGGATGCTCTTCCTTTTGCAATACTTGGATGCCTCCCGCTCTGAGCAACAAATTTTCCGTCCAAAACCTTATTCCACTCGGGGGAATTTGCGTAGATGAAATCTGCAATTTGTTTAAATACCGGACCCGCCTGTGAAGCTCCGTAAAAGTTACCCGGAGTATCGCCTGAATATAGAATTACTATAGCCGTATAAATAGGATCGGAAGAGGGGAAAAATCCACAGAAAGTAGCCTGGTATCTTCTCATTCCGTTTTTCTCATAACCTTGCTTGCCTCCGTAAGCCCTTCTAGCTGTGCCTGTTTTGCCGCTGACCTCATAATTCGGATTATTCAGCATTCTGCCGGTCCCTTCAGTCACAACTCCCCTTAAAGCAATTTTTGCCGTGCGTGCAGTCTCTTTTGAGCAGATGGAACCGCTGATTTCCTGAGGCTTGAATTGCCTTACAATCTCTCCGTCTTTTTCACAATCTTCTATAAAGTAAGGCTTCATCATTTTTCCATCATTTGCAATGGCATTATAAAATGTTAAAGTGTGAAGAGGAGTAATCAACATTCCGTATCCAAATCCCATAGAGGCTAATGTTGATGCAGACCACATTGCATCATTCGGAGAATAGATTGTGGCTGCCGCTTCTCCTTGAATATCAAGGTGAAACCTCTCTCCCAGTTTCATATTCTGAATTCTGTCCACAAACTTTTTAGGATTATTTTGGTAAAACTGAACAGCCATTTTTGCAAAGCAAACATTGGATGAATGTTCAAATGCCTTAAGTACGTTTATCATTCCAAGTCCTCCGTGGCTGTCAGAAAAAACATGACCGCCATAAGTGAAATGACCATTACCCGCATCAACAGGAGTATCCAGAGTTACGTATCCGTCCTCCAAAAGAGAAACAAGCGTCACCAGCTTTAACACGGAACCGGGCTCGCTCGCCTCTCCAATTGCGTAATTGTATGATTCATCAAATCCGCCCTTGCCGTCATTCTTCATATTTGCAATCGCCCTTATTGCCCCGGTTTTTGTTTCCATGACAATTGCAGTTGCTCCGTCAACGTTGCCGCCCTTCTCAAGCTGTTTCCTAAGAGCATTTTCCACAGCTTCCTGAATATCTACATTAATAGTTGTTCTAATATTATATCCGTCTTGAGGAGGAATATTTTGGTTTGTATTGACCGGAATCCACTCTCCTCCAAGCATTCTTTGAACAATTTGATGTCCGGGGGTTCCCTTAAGATAATAATCCCAAGTTCCCTCTATGCCAACTCCGGTCCCTTCCGTGTTGATGAATCCTATTGTTCTGTAAGCCAGACGCCCATAAGGATTATTTCTCTTATATTTTTCCTCAACAATGATTCCGCCTCTGTTTGCACCTTTGTTGAAAAGAGGGAATTTTTTAATCTGGCTCAACTCTGAATAATCAATAAGTCTGTTTCCTAAAGCCAGATATCTCTTTCCTTTTCTTCTGCCTTCAAGTATGTATGCCTTATATTGTCTTGCAGTTCTATCTCCGTAGAAATCAGCAAGATTCTTGCTTAAACCGTCTATGTATTTTTGTAGAGTATCCGGACTGGCAACCGTACAATCTATTCTGATTTTGTAATAGGGAACGCTGGTTGCAAGCGGTCTTCCGTCCTCTGCAAGAATGTCTCCTCTTACTGCTTCAATAACTTCATCTCTGTATGAAATGTCTGTGTCCTTAACGTCAGTAGGGTTAATAAACTGGAGATAGACAATTCTTCCAATGACGCAGAGCGCCACCAGAATGAATAGCTGATAAAGCGATGCTATTCTTTTGAATATTAAGTCATTTCTCTCCATTTACTCTATTCTTCCTTAATTCTGTATGCCGGTTTATCCGGGCTTTTTAATGTTGAACCCACATCCAGCAATCTTTGTTCTATCTCTCCTCTTTTGCTCTTGTACTGTAGTTTTGCAGCCTTGCTTGTGTAATCTGCTTTCAAATTTTTTAGCTCTCTCTGGTTTTTGCTCTGAGCCAGCTGCGTGCTCTCAATACCCAGATTTACAGTTATGTATATTAAAATTAAAAAGAAGATGTAAAGTATGAACAGCCATTGTCCGGCCATCTTTTTCTTAGACAGGAACTGTCCTCCCAGCAAATCTCTTCTTATGTTAAAGTTTGAAGCCATTGTGCTCTCTTCTTTTTAATATTTATCTCGACAGATTATATCTTCTCTGCTATTCTCAATTTTGCGCTGCGGCTTCTGGCGTTTTCACCTTGCTCTTCATCTGAAGGTGTAAGAGGTTTCTTTGTAACACTCTCAAAAATACCGTTATCCTTGTTTGCTCTTATAAAATTTTTTACCGCCCTGTCTTCCAAAGAATGATAGGTGATAACTGAAAGTCTGCCGCCCGTATTTAAAACCTGCATTGCTCCGGCAAGAAAATCTTCTAATGCGCGCATTTCCATATTTACCTCAATTCTAAGGGCTTGGAATACTTTGCCTAAAAATTTCTTCTCTGTTTTCTGATTGTATAAGCGGACAAGAATCTTACATAAATCTCCCGTTGTCATAATCTTGCATCCGGTGCGGGCAGTGCAAATCAGTTCAGATATTTTTCTTGCATTTTCAAGTTCTCCATACTCGCGGAAAATTTTCTCCAAATCTTCCTGCTTGTAATTATTTACAACCCACTCTGCATTGTGCTTTGCCAGCTTGTTCATCCTCATATCAAGAGGGGAGTCAAACCTATAGGAAAACCCTCTGTCGGGAGTATCAAATTGATGAGAAGATACTCCAAGATCTGCAAGAATGCCGTCTACTTTATTGATTCCAAGGTATTTGACAAAGTTCTCCACAAACCTGAAATTGTTGTGGATAGAAATTACCCTTTTGTCTTTTGGGGCATTTGCTATTGCATCTGAATCTTTGTCAAAGGCAATCAACATTCCTTTTGACCCTAGCTGCCGCAGAATCTCTTTTGTGTGGCCGCCGCCGCCAAGAGTGGCATCAACAAAAATTCCATTTTTCTTTGAATCAATGTTGAGCGCAGAAACACTTTCGCTCAGCATAACTGGTTTGTGGTAAGCAGGCATATTTTTAGGTTTTAAATAATTCTCAACCTAGAATCTTCTCTGTCAGCTTTATGAAGTCTGAATGGGACATCTGGTCATTGCCGTACTTCTCTTTTGCCCAAATCTCAATCTTGTGGTCGTTGCCGGTAAAGACAACTTCTTTTTTTATTCCTATGCTGGAGAGAATATTCTTTGGAATCATTATCCTTCCGAATTTGGAGTCAGCTGTAACGGATGCTCTGCCTTTCATGTACTCGCGCCAGAACTTTGCGTGTTCCTCGTTAAAAAAATTAAGTTTGTTTTTTACCTGCTCGGATTCTTTTTCCCACTCGTCATATGGATACATGTCCAGACAATTTGCAAACAGATCTTTTTTAACTACAAAAGAAAGTTCAATCTCCTTGTCATCAGAAGTGTTTAGTTTTCTGCCAATTGCGGCAGCCTCTATGGCTTCCTGCTTTAGCAGGTCTTTAGTCATTGCATTCTTAAAAGCAGATGGAACAACAAGTCTTCCCTTGTCGTCCAGCTTAACCTCAAATTCACCAATAAATTTTACCATCTGCTTCTGTTTTCTTGATTGAAAAATCAACATTGCAAAAGTAACGAAAAATTTTCCACTTTTTTACACTTATTTCCAAAATTATCCACAATTTCTCTACCACTTTTGAACATGTTTTGTCTTAATAGGTAAAAAGGGACAAAAAAAACCGGACGGATTTACCCGCCCGGTTTTATACGTTTGTGTATTAATTACTCTTTTTCAAGCTTTTCTGCCTTATTTGAAAAAATTGAGTCATAATAATTATCTGTGCCGAATTTCTTATTTTGACCAATATTAGCCTCTTTATCAACGTTCTTTGGCGTCTCTTTTTGAGGTGAATCATAACGGCCCTCGTTTCCAGTGTCGGGAATAGGATTCCCGTCTTCGTCTTTTTTATCATGAAGGACAGCTTTTCTAAGGTCAAAGTTTGTACCAAGATATTTACGGCGCGCATCGGGATTGCTTGCAAGTTCCTCCGGAGTGCCGCTGTACAGAATGCTTCCTTCATACAGAAGATATGCTCTGTCCGTAATCGCAAGTGTCTCATAGACATTGTGGTCTGTGATAATAATGCCTATGTTTTTTGTCTTAAGTGCGGAAATAATGTGCTGAATGTCTTCAACGGCAATTGGGTCAACTCCTGCAAACGGCTCATCAAGCAAAATGAATTTTGGGTCTATTGCCAGGGCTCTGGCAATTTCACATCTTCTTCTTTCTCCTCCGCTCAACTGAATTCCATACTCTTTGCGGACTTTTTCCAGGGAGAACTCTTTAATCAACTGCTCAACTCTTTGATTCTGCTCATCTTTGGACAAATCAGAGAGTTCCATAACTGATCTTATATTATTCTCCACGCTCAGCTTCCTAAAAACAGATGCCTCCTGTGCCAGATATCCTATTCCTTTCTGCGCTCTTTTGTACATTGGAAGAGTTGTAATATCTTCATTATCAAGGAAAATTTTACCTCCGTTTGGTTTTATCAAACCGGTAATCATATAAAAACTTGTAGTCTTACCCGCCCCGTTTGGACCAAGAAGTCCAACAATTTCTCCCTGCTGAACATCAAAAGAGGCATTCTTGACAACGGTCCTAAGTCCGTATTTTTTTATAAGATTTGTACAACGTAAACGCATAATATTATTTCAATTCAAGTCCCAGATCGTTCTTTAATTCTCCAACCTCGGGATTTTTCTTTTCCAGGTAAGATTCTTGTTCTTCAGGCATATACAGTTTCTTTCCAATCTGTTCTTGTGTCTTTATTTTTACGGCAAGATGAACTTTGTCATTCTTCAAATTTTTCCTAAGGAATTCCGCCATTTGCCTGCCGGCATTTTTCTCTATCCACATTTTTTGGCTACTGTTGCCTACAAGAAAATCTATTGTGATATTATCCTCTTCCAGAACCGGGACGGTCTTTTTTATAGTTGCTGCAAATCTTATGAGCGTAGGATATTTTGTGGAGTATTCAGCTGCCAGTTTTTCCCACACTTCTTTAACTCTCTCTATTGTAACTTTCTCTTGTTCAGAAGGTCCCATAAAATCAAGCGGCTTTTCAGGCGCTTTTGCTGCGGTGTCTTCCTGTTTGGCTTTTGCCATTAGTGATGCAATGCTTATGCCACCGGTTGCGGTGGTTTTTGTTGTCTCCGCGACAGATTCTTCAACAGGTTCCGGTGCAGACTTGATCGGCTCTTCAATAGGTTCCGGTGCAGACTTGATCGGCTCTTCAACAGGTTCCGGTGCAGACTTGATCGGCTCTTCAACAGGTTCCGGTGCAGGTTCTGCAGCAGGTGCTGAAACTGGTTGTTCATCAAATTGTTCAGCAGGTTTGCTGTCACTTGCTCTCTTAAGGTCATCTGTTCTGCGCTCAGCCTCCATGTGATCGCCGGGTGCATTTGTGCCTGCTTGTGCAGACTCTGCGACAGTTGACCCGGACTCAGTTGCAACTGCCTTATCGGGTCCCTTAGCGGGCGCCGAAACGGGCTGAGCAACTGGTTGTGCAGGAGCAGATTTGGCACCGGTAATCTGGCTGATGCGCACAAGCATAAACTCAACCAGCAACCGCTGATTGCCGCTGCGGTTAAACTCGCCTTCACATTTTTCAGTTGAGGCAAGCCCGTTGAACAAGAATTTTAGCGGACATTTCTGTGCCTGCTCAATATATTTTTTTTCCAGCGCCGGAGAAACTTCCAAAAGTTTTGCAGATGCGCTCTCTTTGCAAACCAATAAGTTACGCAGGTGATTGCCCAGACCTCCGACAAAATATAATGCGTTGAACCCTTTGCGCAAAACATCATCAAACAGTACAAGAGAGTTTGCAAAATCTCCGTTGAGAGCAAGGTCTGTCAGACGGAAATAATAGTCATAGTCAAGAACATTCAAATTCTTAATGACCTCTTCATATTTCACTTCAGTTCCGCAGAACGCAGCAACTTGGTCAAACAAAGTCAATGCGTCCCTCATTGCTCCATCTGCTTTTTGGGCTATGACATGAAGGGACTCATCATCTATTGTGACCTGCTCTTTTATAGCTATTTCCTTTAGATTTTTTACAATATCCGGAATGGAAATTCTGTTGAAGTCAAAGACTTGGCAGCGGCTTAAAATTGTTGGAATAATTTTTTGTTTTTCCGTTGTAGCCAAAATGAAAATTGCGTGCGCAGGCGGCTCTTCCAATGTTTTAAGAAACGCATTGAACGCTGCAGTGGAGAGCATGTGAACCTCATCTATGATGTAAACGCTGTATTTTCCAATTTGAGGAGGAATCATTACTTTTTCCGTAAGGGAGCGGATATCATCAACAGAGTTGTTTGACGCGGCATCCAGTTCATGAATGCAATAGGAGCGCCCTTCGTCAAAAGACTTGCAAGATTCACACTCTCCGCAAGGCTCCATACCGGGACCTGGATTCATGCAGTTTATGGTCTTTGCAAATATTCTTGCGGTTGTTGTTTTTCCCACTCCCCTTGGGCCGCAAAACAAATATGCGTGAGCAAGTTGCCCGCGCTTGATAGAATTTTTAAGCGTAGTAGCTATGCTGTCTTGACCAATCAATGTAGAGAATGTGGCCGGACGGTATTTTCTTGCAGAAACAATAAACTTTTCCATATACCACAAAAGTAAGAATATTTTCTAATTTTGCGGACCGTCTTGGACGGCTATTTAGGAACCATATCATGAATAAAGAAAAATTGCTTTTTGCATTTAAAAAAACGACATCGCCGGTTGCATACTGCGCGCTAAGCACAAAATTTGGAACGCGCAATGAAGAGGAAAAATATAACGGACTTGCGCATCTTACGGAACATATGCTATTTAAGGGTACCGAGCATAAAAAATCCATAGAGATTAATAGCATATTGGAAAAGGTTGGAGGCGAACTTAACGCATTTACCACAAAAGAGAGAATAGTGTTGTATTCTACTGTGCTAAAGCAAGATATAAAGAAGGCAATTTCACTTTTATTTGAGATAGCGTTTTCTTCCAAGTTCCCGACAGATGAACTTAAGAAGGAGAAAACGGTTGTTTATGATGAAATTATAACTTATCTGGATTCTCCGTCTGAGCAAATTTATGATACGTTTGAATCAAAATTATTTGCCGGCAGCAAATTGGGACTTCCGATTTTAGGAGATAAAAAGACAATAGAGCCAATTACCTCTGCCGTATTGAGGGATAATTTGAAGAAGCATTTTACTCCCGGAAACATGAGTTTTACAATTGCGGGGGACTTTGATGCACAGGATATTGCGGCTGAGGTGGAGAGGGAGCTGCGGGTTTGGAGACCGGATGATGCGCTCAAAGTTGTTACAGCGTCAGAGTCTTTTGGAGGCGCTGTATTTGCAAAAGCTGCTGATGAAAAGATTTCTGCAGCACAAGCTTTAGCCGCAGGCAAAAAGTTCAATGAAACTGTCGAGAAAAAACTGAGGCAAGTCCATTGTATCATCGGATGCTCAGCATATTCTGTTTATGAGAAAGATAAAAAGATGCCGCTTTCTCTGCTGACAAATATTTTAGGCGGACCGGCATCCAACTCAAGACTGAATCTCTCTCTGCGTGAGAAGAATGCGCTGGTTTATACGGTAGAAGCAAATTACATTTTGTATCAGGACACTGGAGCATTTTCTATTTATTTTGGTTGTGACAAGCCTTTCTTTAAAAAGTGCATTACGCTGATTAAAAAGGAGTTGGAGAGAGCGGTAAAAGAAAAAATTTCTCCGCGCGCCTTAGCTGCGGCAAAGAAACAGTTAATAGGGCAACTGCTGATAGGGAATGATAATGCGGAATCTCAATGTCTCACAATGGGTAAGTCACTTCTTGTTTCCGGAAAAATTCGTCCGCTGGAAGAGACTGTCCGTCAAATAAATGCGGTGACGCCGGAGCAAATCCAATCGGTCGCCAAAGAGGTTCTGAAATGGAGCCGCATGTCCATGCTGGTGTTTGAATAGCGCTCTTGTTTTTTGAGCAATAAAAATAAATAATGAATAAGCGGCAACTGGAAAATATCCGGGAACAGGCAAAGGGTTTTAAAGAAGATGAAGCTCTTCAATGGCTGGTGCGTCAAACGCATACGCGGACAAATCATGCACGGATGTCGGTTGGTGCAGAAGAGGGGGCCTTTCTTGAATTGTTTGTGCAACAGGTTAAGGCACAAACAGTTTTGGAGCTTGGGACTTTTACCGGTTACTCTGCCATCCGGCTTGCAAGAGGTCTGCAAAAAAATGAGGAGAGCGGAATAAACAGATCGAGTGAAAAAAACGGAGTGGATGAAGTTATAGATTTTCATCTTGATGCTGTTGAGATAAATGACGAACTTGAATATTTAATCAGGGAAGGTTTTGAGCGTGCGGGAGTAACAGATAAAATTTCCTTGCATTTTATTGACGCAAAAATTTTTCTTAAAAATTGCAAAAAACAATATGACCTTGTTTTCATAGATGCCAACAAAAGAGAGTATCCCGTATATTACGAATTAGTTTTTCCGCTTGTGAAGAATGGTGGTTACATTCTGGTTGACAATGTGTTATGGGGCGGAAAGCTTAAAGAGGCGCTGTGGAAAAAAGAGGAGAAAAGAGGGTTGACGGATGTAGGGCAAGCGGGGGGCGGTGCGGCAGGCGTCACATCAACCGCAGTGTTCAAACCGGATATCTTGCACCTTGATGCGCAAACTTCCGGGATTGTTGAATTTTATTTTAATGCAAAAAACGATCAGCGGGTAGAGTTTATCACTCTTCCTATTCGCGACGGATTATCTATTATAGAGAAAAAGTAAATTGCGCCGTCTGCAAAGCAATGCGCCATAAAGCGGCGCATTGTATTTGGGCTTAATGAGCCGTTGCACTGACGGATACCGGCTTGAAGTGCGGACTGGCGGCCTTAGGACACAGGTTCTACTTGTAAGTATCTGCGGGATTGAATGCCGGTTTGATGTAATCAACTTTCATGGACGAACTCCATTTGGTATAGTATACGTTGCCGCCTTTCCACTCTACTTCACCCATCTGGAAATCAACCTCATCTGAGTGAGGATAAATTTTCGCAGGGTATAGTGGAGCTCTTTCTCCGTAATCGTCATTGACCACATATCTGAATGCGTCAAGTCCTCTGCTGTAAAATAGATGTACATCTTCATTTTTGCCGGTGACAAAGCCAAATGACTGATCTACAGGCACCCATCCAATTCCTTCATAATATACCTGAGCCCAGTCATGCAAATTTATATCTCCCGGGTGCAACATCCATCCGCTCTGCCATCTTGCAGGAACACCGGCAATGCGGGCCATCGTGATAAAAAGAAGTGAAACTTCTCCGCAATCTCCGTGCTTGTTTGCAAGGACATATTCAGGGATGTTTGGTATGGTAGAGTAGTCTCTTGCACCGGCCCAGACGGTATGCTTGTTTATCCAGCTCCAGATTTTCAAAACTTTCTGGTAAGGATTTGTTTCTTTTCCTACAATGCCGGCAGTAAGTGTTTTAATATTGTCTGTGAAAATTACGTGATTCTTTCTTTGGGATGTGTAGAATTTGTAGAAATTACTTTTAACATCATAAGGTTTAATGTCGCGCGGATCAAAAGTGAAGTACTGGTTGTATGATGTAAGCATGATGTCATAACCAAACTTAAGAGTGTCCTTTCCGTTGGAGACCTTCTCCATGTAAAGGCAACTGCGCAAGTTTGAAACGGGTGATTGTTTATAGTCCGGTTGAGAGACTCTTAGCAATTTTACATTTGTATATTTTGGTGTGACTCTTGGGTATGGAAGCCATACGCGAACGGTCTCTCCGGCAGGAACTGCATCCGGGTCAACCTCCATGGAAAAATGCAAAGTCATGGTAACCGGTTCTACGTAACTTTCTGTCTGAGGGTTTGTTACAGGTATCGGTTTTTTAGCTGCACTTACAACTCCGCTCAAATATCCTCCCAAAAATTTATCCAGGCTTTGCTCCGGCCCTTCAACTTTTTCAAAAGCTTTTTTGGCAACGGTATCTATGCGGAATAAATTTCTTGCTGCCTTTTTAAAATAGAAAGTTTTGCCGTCAATTACCTTGCATTCAAGTGCCCCGTTCTTTTTCCACTCGCGGATTTGTTTATTAGTTACATCCGGAATATATTTTTTTATGTATGGAATAACAGTTGAATCTGTCTGATTAAATTCCAATGCAATGCGGTTCATTTTTTCTGTTTCAAAATTGATTGCCATTTTTGTTGAATCAGATAAATTGCTCATAGCCAACTCTTTGGCAATGATCTTTTTTGCCTTTGCAAACTTTCCGTTCTCTATCATATTATCCAGAAGGCTGTTATCTATTTTAACGGTTCCGTCTGCGTTCAACACCATTTTGGGTTTGCAGCCGCAAAGAGAAAATACGGTTGCCAAAACAATGACTGATAAAAATAACTTTTTCATAAGGTTGTGTAATTTTCTTTAAACCATCTTATTACATTCCCGACAGAATACTTTTGCCATGGCTCGCAAGTGCCGTGAAATGCAGTTGCAAGCTGTCGGGGATAAAAAAATCCGCAATCGGATTGCTCCTGATTGCGGACTTAAAGGTAAGCATTTTTCCTATTCCTTTACTCTCTCTCCGTACGAGCGGTCCTCTACCTTGATGCTGATTTTTTCACCTTCATTTATGAACAGAGGAACCATAACTTTTGCTCCTGTCTCCAATGTTGCCTCTTTCAAAGCGTTGGTAGATGTATTGCCCTTTACGGCAGGCTCTGTATAAGTAACTTGCAGATTCACAAACTGTGGAAGTTCGCATGTAAGAATCTCCTCTTTGTCTGCCCAAACCATCATCTCAACGTCCTGTCCCTCTTTCATGAGGTCTGCGTTTTCTACAAAATCTTCATTCAAATGAACTTGCTCATAAGTCTCTTTGTGCATGAAGTTGTAGCCCGTATCGTCTTTATAAAGGAACTGGTATGGTCTTCTCTCCACAGATACAAGGTCTATGCGCTCGCCTGCGCCATAAGTGTGTTCCAACAGTTTGCCGGTGTTTAAATCTTTAAACTTTGTTCTCACAATAGTGTTTCCTTTGCCCGGCTTAACGTGCTGGAAATAAACCAGCTGGCAAGGGTGCTCGTTAAATAGGAAAAATATTCCGTTCTTAAAATCTCCTGTAGTTGCCATATATCAATGTGTAAAATCTGGCGCAAATATAGTCATTTAGGCTTATTTTCAAAAATTTAGATGCGGCATCCAGTTGCCATTTAGGAGTGGAGGTTGCCCCGCATATCCCAATTGTATCATTGTTCTTAAACCATTTTTTATCAATTTGTTTAAGGCTTTGGATGTTATATGAGCGCGGGTTTGCAGCCTTGCATAAATCATATAAAACTTTTCCGTTTGAACTTTCCTTGCCGCTTACGAATATGATAACGTTGTGTGAACGAGCGAATTCTACCAGTTTGGAGTGTCTGCCTGCAACTTGTCTGCAGATTGTGTTGTGTACCGTGCATTCAACTCCCGGTGCCATCCGCTTTTTTATTTCTGCACAAATATGCTCATATTCACCGGGATCCTTTGTTGTCTGTGAGAAAATATTTATAGGCTTAGTATAATCAATCTCGTTGCAAATGGGCGGGTAATTATTTAAAGCCGAAGGTTGCGACCGAAGGGAGCATGCATCTGCGCGGCGGGAGCCCCGTATACCACCAGAGTTTGTTGGCTGCTCTGCGTGGGCTATTACACCCGCATTTTCAACAATGATAGTTCTTCCTTCCGCCTGCCCGACAAGTCCGTTAACCTCCGCGTGCCCCATCTTTCCAAAAATCACAATCTGTCCGGGGGTTTCACGGATTTTTTTCTGCAATTGCAGTACAACAGGGCACGTGCAGTCAATCAGACTAATATTGTTCTCTTTTGCAATCCGGTAGGTCTCAGGCGGTTCTCCGTGAGCGCGTATTAGGACGGAAGTATTGTGCAGACTTTTCATTTGCTCTATATCAATGACTTCCAATCCTTTAGTTTTAAGTCTTTCCAACTCTGAACCATTATGCACAATTGCTCCAAGAGAGTACAAATGTGCCGTATCACGGACATCCGGGCAGCTTTTATTGCCGCCGGCAACGGTACTCCTTTCTGACGAAGTATTCCTGCGCGGAGAAAGATTCTTCTCAGCCGTCTCAACGGCTCGTATCACTCCGTGGCAAAAGCCTGAATTGTTGTCTATTTCAACTTTAATCCGCATAGAGCGCAAAGATACACTTTACTCATCTTCTTTGAAAATCCCATGCTTAACAAGTTCAATAACAATGTAACCCCACTTATCATTCATTTCACCGCGTGCGATGTGGTAGACTTTATTTGGTGTGGTACAATATTTTAGAGCAATCAACAGATAGCGCCATTTATGTCTGGAGCGGTACCATTTCTTTTTCATAAACGCAGCAAAATTGAAATTCAGCGATGCGAATATACGCAAATTTTTGGCACTGCAATTTATCACAGTGAGGTTGATCCTATCCTGATCCAATTTATCGGGATGAGATCACGGAGGTCTCCCATTATAATAATTTATTAACTTTGCATTAATAGAAGGGAGAAGTGTTTATGGCTAATAGTAAGATAATCATCGCGATAGATGGATACTCCTCAACAGGCAAGAGTTCATTTGCAAAACTTGTTGCGGAGGGGCTCGGATATATTTACGCAGACAGCGGTGCTCTTTACAGAGCGGTTACATATTTTGCTTATACCAATGGATTCATTGATGATAATGGAGTTGTAGAGAAAATTGGATTGCAAAAAGTCCTGCATAAAATAGAGATTTTTTTCAAGACCTCCGGGCCGGACGGGAGAAGCATGACATATCTTAACGGTTCATGCATTGAGAAGCAAATTAGAACTTCCCGGATTTCAGGACTTGTCAGCCGAATTGCGGAAATTCCTTTTGTGAGAGAATATGTAGATGAAATTTTGCGCAAGATGGGGAGTGATAAAGGCCTTGTAATGGATGGTCGGGATATAGGAACGGCTGTCTTTCCAAATGCGGAATTAAAGATTTTTATGACGGCTTCTCCGGAGGTGAGGGCAAGGCGCCGCTTTGACGAGCTTAAATTAAAAGGAGCCAAAGATACTTATGACGAGGTGCTTGCAGCTCTTAAGAAGAGAGATGACATAGATGAGCACAGAGTAAAGGACCCTCTTACAAAAGCAAAAGATGCAATCGTTTTGGATAACAGCTGCATGACAATGGGAGAGGAGATAGATTGGCTCAACGCAATTTTAAAACCAAATTTCAATCTTCAAATTATTTGAATATAGGGGCGGCGTATGCAACAACATCCGCTTTTGTGACGGGGTTGCTTCCAAGTATTAATAAACGTTCTACAACATTGCGTAGTTCACGGATGTTTCCGCTCCAAGAGTGTTTTTTTAACTCTTCAATTGCATCATTGTTGATTTTTTTCATTGGCATTCCGCCTTCTGTGCAAATCTGTTTTATAAAGAAATTCACAAGAATAGGGATGTCCTCTTTTCTTTCGGCCAATGTCGGAACATGTATGATAATCACGCTAAGTCTCTGATATAAATCCTCTCTGAATGTTCCTTTTTTAATCTCTTCTGACAAATTTTTGTTTGTAGCGGCTACAACTCTGACATTTACGTTAATGTCCTTATCGCTTCCGACTCTTGTTAATTTATTTTCTTGCAGAACCCTCAGAACTTTTGCCTGAGCCGACAGACTCATGTCTCCGATTTCATCAAGAAATAAAGTGCCCCCGTCTGCCTGTTCAAATTTTCCTTTATGCTGTTTAACGGCAGATGTGAATGCTCCCTTCTCATGTCCAAACAATTCGCTTTCAATCAATTCACTTGGAATTGCAGCGCAGTTAACATCTATGAACGGCATTTGGGCGCGGTTGCTCTTTTCATGCAACCATCTTGCTACCAGTTCTTTGCCTGTCCCGTTAGAACCCGTTACAAGAACCCTTGCATCAGTTGGCGCAACCTTATCTATTATAGATTTCACCTGATTAATTGCAGGAGAGTCTCCAATGATTTCCTGGATGCCTGTTCCGGAAATTTTTCTCTTAAGAGTTTTGTTCTCTTTAACAATGGAAGTCTTCTCGCTGGCATTTTTTAGTGTAATGAGAATCCTGTTTAAATCCGGCGGTTTCTGAATGAAATCAAATGCTCCTTTCTTGATGCACTCAACCGCAGTATCTATTGAGCCATGGCCGGATATCATAACAACGGAAGATTCAACACCCTCCGCCACAAGCTTATCCAGAACCTCTACCCCGTCCATGCCTGGCATCTTTATGTCACAGAAAATCACATCAAAATTATTTGCAAGCGCCTGTTCAAGACCTTTTTTCCCATCCTCTGCAAGGGCAACTTCATGCCCTTCATCCTCAAGGATATCCTTAAGAGCCATACGGATGCTCTTTTCATCATCTATAATAAGTACTTTCATATTTGCGTATTAAACTTATAAAATCAAGTGCTGCAAATTTAGCAAAAAGATACAAAGTGTTAATTTACAGCCCCGGCACTGCGCTCAACTCTTATTTGGAGTATCTGTGCGGGAGAGGGTTGCGTCCTCACAAGAAGAATTACTCTGAAATTTTCACCGCCGGCCGTCAGATTGCCTATGGCATATTTCATTGGCGGATTACCGCTTTTATGGAGAATTGTAAAATGTTTTGGTGTATACTCTGCAAAGAAATTTTTCATAATCTGAGTTGCCTGAACTTTACTGCAATCAGTAGGGCTGCCTAAGACTTCCATCTCCAAATTATTTGCAAACCAGGCAGACAATTTCTCCGCATCTCCCTTTTGGATGTATTTAGAAATAGGGACAAATACATCTCCTCCTTCTCTTTGCGGAAAGCCAAAAGAACTTACTGCGGTAAAACCTGCGGCAATGCATATGGCTGCTGCCGCGGATATTAGAGAAGTACGTATGTTCTTAATTCTTAAATGCATAATATAGGTATAAAAATCTGCAAAAATCAAGCCATGTTGGGCAAAAATGGCTATTTTTGCACTGTATGAAAATAACGCTTCTGTGCACCGGAAAGACGGATTTCTCTTACATAAGCAGTGGTATGCAAATTTATGAGGAGAGACTGAGACATTACGTGAAGTTTTCCGTAGTGTATATTCCTGCGCTCAAAAATGTCTCTTCTTTAACTGAAGAGCAGATTAAAGAAAAAGAGGGGCTGCTTATTCTCAAAGAGATAGGAACGGGTAAAAATGGTGCGGCTAAAAGGGCCGGGAATGCTTGGGTTGTGTTATTGGATGAGCGGGGAATGTCTTTTGATTCAGTGGGATGGGCACGACATTTGGAGCAGAAGTTCTTATCCGGAGGCACGGACAAAGAGATTTTTTTTGTTGTGGGTGGTGCTTACGGTTTTTCAAAGGATGTTTACGCAAGGGCGAATGAGAAGATATCATTATCACAAATGACATTCTCTCATCAGATGGTGAGGCTGATTTTTATTGAGCAGTTGTACCGGGCATTTACTATAATGAAAGGGGAACCTTATCATCATCAGTAAATGGTTTATAATAAGTGAATTACAAGAGGTGTTTAAAGATGCTGTCGGGAAAATAGAGGATTTTTTTAAGAGCAAAATTGCGATTTTGTTTTTTATCTGCGCCGTGGTTTTGGGTGCGGTTTCTTTTTTTGTTACTCCTCAGAGTACATCTCTTAAGGGGCAGGCTTCTAAAGTTGAGCATATTATCCGTGACAGACAGAAGATTTTGGAAGGGTATGCCAATGCCGCGCTAAACAAACCGTCTTACGACTGGCTTAGTTTTGAGGATTTTCCGAGTGATATGGTGTTGTATCGTTACTGCGCGGATACTTTGCAGTCTTGGGTAAATCAATTTCCGATTAGTAATGATGATGTGGATATTGACGCTGCCGCGTATATGCAACTTTACAGGATTCATTATATGGGGAGTCATAATCAGTTTGATTCTCCGTTTGCGTATCTTACGGGAAGAGAGCAATATGTGAATCTTGGTTCATCATGGTATGTTGTAAAAGTTTATGCAAGAGGGAATAAAAAAGTAATAGCGGGCCTGCTTATAAAAACAGATTCTCAGGCATCAGATGCAACGGGGTCTTCTGTTATTAATCCAAGACTTAAGTTGCCGCGAAGATTGGATATTGTACCTATAAATTTTGATGACGGAGCAATTGTTAAAAGCGATGGCGGAGATGTTTTATTTGCTGTAATAGAGGATGTTACATCAAAAGGTTCCAGGAGCGTCAGCCTTCTGGTTTGGATTGCCATCGCATTGGCGCTTTGCGGATTTTTTTCATTTTTTTACCGGAAGAGAACGCTTAACGCGTTTCTGATATTCACTTTAGGGCTTACTTTACTGCGCGTTCTGTGTCTTCATTTTGGCGGCTATGTAAGATTAGAATCAGACATGTTCTCTCCAACTCTTTATGCAGATAATGGAATATTCTCATCTCTCGGGAATTTGCTGTTAAACAACTTATATGTATTCCTATTGGTTCTTGGAATCTATATGCTTAGAATCAATTGTTTACAATATGTTAAAACTCATTCCGGCTGGAGGAAATTTGCTCTTCAGATACCACTTGTCCTGCTCCCGATAGTTCTTTTCATTTACATAAATTTCACGTTTCGCTCTCTGATAAACAACTCAACAATTGTTCTGGAACTTTACAGAATTACACAGTTGAATTTCTATTCTGTTCTTTGCTATCTCTCTTATGCTCTGCTGTTTTTAACCCTGCTTTTTTCCGTTCAGAATGCCGCAAAAACAATCGGCCTTAAGAGAACATATTATTTGCTCTCCACCAAAAATATTTTGATATTCATTTTTGCCGTCTCTCTATATACCTTGCTTACAACAAATTACCTGAGCTTTAAAAAAGAATGCGAGTGGAGCAAAGTTGTGACAAACAAGCTCTCAATAGAGAGGGATTTGGGGCTGGAACTGGAATTGCGTTCAATAGAGATGAAGCTTGCCAAAGATCCCATCTCTGCAATAATACTTAATCTCCCAAAAGAAAATCTTAAACTTTTGGAACAAAGATTTTCTGAGCTTTATTTCCAGAGCATTAAGCAAAAATATCTTATCAGTCTTACTATTTGCCGTCCCAATGATGTGTTGCCGCTGCCGCAACTTGTTGATTGTACGCAGTATTATGAGGCCTTGCTTGCACAGTATGACGCAATGCCAATTGCGGATGGAAGCAGTTTCTTTTACTTGAGCAATTATAAAGGGAAGGTTGGTTACCTTGGCATATTCAGATACTTGACGGAGGGAGGACCGGTAAATCTTTATATTGAAATAGATTCAAGGTTTGCAGAAGATCCGTCGGGATACCCTAATGAACTGTTTGATTATCAGCAGCAGGATAATACCGTTATTCCTTCGGATTATTCATACGCAAAATATTTTAACGGACGCCTTACTCTTTATAAAGGCAATTATAACTATCCTATTTCTGCCGAGAAATATAAAACTCGCAATGGTTTTGCCGTTGAGATAAAGGATAAATGCGTTCATTTTGTCAATCAGGTTTCTGATGATAACCTGGTGGTTATCAGCCGTCCTAAACGTTCCTTGTTTCCTTATATTGTTTCATTCTCTTATTTGATGCTGTTTTATTGTGCAATATTTTTTATTGTTTTGCGCGTAAGGAGAGCAAGGCTGAGAGCGGTATCAAGGTTGAAAGGTCCAAAGAAATCTCTTAGAAGAAAACTGACATATTTGCTTACATCCGCACTTGTTGGTGCGCTTATAGTATTGGCTCTTGGAACAGTTTGGTTTAGTATCAATTACTATAACGGAAGCAACAGGCTGAGGCTGGAAGAAAAAATACAGACGGTGCAGAAGACGCTCTCTACTTATTGTTCTTATGCGCGTGATTACACGGATATCAATTCCAATGATTTATTCCAGACCATGGACAGGCTGGCCAATGATACTCAAGTGGACATAAATCTTTATGACCCGCACGGCAAACTTATCCGTTCTACAAAACCTGAATTGTTTGAGAAATTTGTGCTCTCATCCAGAATGAATTCAAAGGCTTATTCTGAACTTGTCCTTAAGACAAGGAGCCAAGTGTTTAATAAAGAGCGAGTTGGAATATTTCATTATTATTCTTTGTATTCTCCTATCTTTAATGTGAACGGCAAACTTATAGCAATTGTAAATATTCCGTATTTCTCCAGGACAACTTCTTTGAGGGGTGACCCTTCCTCCGTTGTTGCGGCAATTATTAACGTTTACATAATACTGCTGATTATTGCAATATTCTTTGGTACGGTGCTTTCCAATTCTGTTACAAGGCCGTTGGCTCAAATAAGCGGTAAAATGCAGTTCATAGACGTATCAAAAAATCCGGAGCACATCAACTATAAAAGTGAAGATGAATTGGGACTTTTGGTGGGGGCATATAATAAGATGGTGGATTCTTTGGCTGCAAGTACAAAACAGATGGCGCAAACTGAGAGAGAAAGGGCCTGGAGTGAGATGGCGCGCAGAATTGCCCATGAGATTAAAAATCCTCTTACACCTATGAAACTTAGCATTCAGAGACTTATAATGTTGAAGAAGAAAAATGCGCCCGGATGGGAAGAGAAGTTTGAAGATACCGGGAATTCCATTTTGGAGCAGATAGATATCTTATCCAATACTGCATCGGAATTTAGCAGTTTTGCAAAATTTTTTGTAGAAGATAACTCTGTAGTAAATTTGTATGAGGTTATAAGAGAACAAAAGATACTGTTTGATACACAGGATAATATAAGAATTTCTTTTGGCTATGATTCTGAGGGGTGCAATGTTTATGCAAGGAAGGGACAGCTAGTCAGAGTATTGGTTAATCTGATCTCCAATGCAATACAGGCTCTTGAGAAAGTGAGTGCAACCGGCAAGGGATTTATAAGGATATCTCTTCAAGATAAAGGGGAGGATTATGTTGTTGCGGTAGAGGACAATGGAGATGGAGTTAAAGAGGACGACATGTCAAAATTGTTTACTCCAAACTTTACAACAAAGAGCAGCGGCAACGGGCTTGGACTTGCAATCAGCAAGAGTATAATAGAACAGAGCGGCGGAAAAATCTGGTATTCAAAGTCTGAATTGGGCGGCGCAAACTTTGCTTTCAGCCTTCCAAAATATAAATGATAATGGTTAAATATAATTTTGATGAAATCATTGAACGCAGAAACACTGATTGTTTGAAGTGGGATTCGGTAGAGGAGAGATGGCATAAAAAGAATTTGCTTCCCATGTGGGTGGCGGATATGGATTTCCGTACGCCTCCGTTTTTGATGGATGCCCTTAACAAAAGAAATGAGCATGAAGTGCTTGGTTATGCACGCCGTCCGGAGGAGTGGTATAAATCTATAATTTATTGGTTTAAAAAGCGTTATGGGTGGAATATAAAGGCGGAAAACATTGGCTTTGTTCCCGGAATAGTTGTAGGTCTTTGTCATGCTTTAAGATGTTTTACCAAGCCGGGAGATAAGGTTTTAATTATGCCTCCGGTTTATTTTCCTTTCCGTCTGCAGATTCTTGCGGCCGGGTGCAAGCTTGTTAATTGCAATTTGAAATTAAAGGACGGTGCTGCAGGAGAAAATGCTTCAAATAAAAAAACTTCAAATTGCGGAGAGCAATTTGAGTTGGATTTTGAGGATTTCCGCAAAAAGATAAAGGGCTGTAAAGCCATGATTCTCTGTAATCCTCACAATCCCGGCGGAAGAGTATGGACCCGTCGGGAACTGGAAGAAATTGCAAAAATATGTTTGCAGAACAGGGTGCTTGTGCTGTCAGATGAGATTCATTGTGACCTCACTTTTCCTCCTTTCAAACACATTCCGTTTGCAACTGTTAATGCCGGTCAGGCCTTGAATACCATAACGTTTCATGCTCCGAGCAAAACCTTCAATTGTGCCGGCCTTGGAAGCAGCGAGTGGATTGCCACAAACAAAAAACTGCACGACGCATTTGCTAAATATTTGGATGACGGAGAGTTTGACGGAGGCAATGTTTATTCTTTTATTCCCGACAGATATGTCTATACACCGGAGGGTTACGAGTGGCTTAAGCAGGTGCTTAAATATATGCAGGGTAATGTGAATTACGTTGAGAAGTTCTTGAAAGATAATTTTACTGTTGATACCGTTTCAAAAGCTAAAGGAGGCAGGCAGATGTATGAGCGCAGAATGCAGCTTATTACAATGATAAAACCGCAGGCTTCATTTTTGATTTATATTAATTTCAGAAATCTTGGTTTGACGCAGAAACAACTTTACAGTTTCATATCAGATGATGCGCATCTTGCCCTTAATGATGGAGCCGTATTTGGTCCTGGAGGAGAGGGCTTTATGAGAATTAACATCGGTTGCTCGCGTTCAACCGTTGAGCAGGCTATGGCTCAGTTAAAGAGTGCGTTTAATAAGAAGTTCTGCAAATAATTTCTATATTTGCCCCCGCATTCCGTAAGGAGTGCGAGTTTGCTCCACAAGGGGCATTTGATTTGCTCCGCAAGGAGAAAGTTTCGGGATGTGGCGCAGTTGGCTTAGCGCGCCTGCTTCGGGTGCAGGAGGTCCCCCGTTCGAGTCGGGGTATCCCGACGGGTAAAAAAAAGCAGCCGTATTTTTCGGCTGCTTCTTTTTTTGCGTCGCGGTAATCTACCGCTGTATGTAATCTACTAATAACCAGGGTTCTGTACCAGATTGGCATCTGCATTGATGTCATCCTGGCTAATAGGAAGAATGGTTCTGAAGAACGTTCTGTCAATTGTTGACTCTCTGTAAGGGTGAGGAAGTTCTCCCTCTCCGCCGTCGATTACATCATTATAAGTGATACTCTTGTTGCAGCGGATTAGGTCCCAATATCTCTGACCCTCTCCAAATAACTCCTTGCTCTTTTCTGATAGAATCATATCCAGAGTAACAGTTGATTCAGTAGCGGCAGCCAAGTTAGGAGAACGCTTTCTAATCTGATTCAGATAGTAAGCGGCACCATCTGTTTCTTTTAAATTGCCTGTTCTAAATGCAGCTTCTGCAGCAATTAGATATATTTCAGAAAGTCTGCAAAGCTTAATGTTAACAGCTGTATATCCGGCCTTGCCATCTCCTGAAAGAGAGGTACTTCCAAGATATTTATAGCATGAGCCAAATCTGGTCTTAGATAACTCATCATAAGCCATAATGCCCCAGCGAATATCGTTTGCATCTTCTTTCATTCTGGCCAGCCAGAAATCACTTGCAACAAATAATCCGTCAGAATCTCCGTCGCAATCATTCTCGCGGCTGATAGTCTCGCCAAGGCAAGAAGAGCCGTGGTCAGCCTCATTAATGTTAACTGCAAACTCAATTATGGATTCGCTTCCGAATTGCTTCTTCCATGAATCTACCCATTCTGAATTTGAGTACAATGAGTAATCGCCGTCCTTAATGATTTCTTTGCAAGCTGCAAGGGCTTCTGCATATTTGCCCATCTCCATGTCAACTCTAGCCTGAATTGCCAGGTTGCCATAGTAGTTGATGTAGCCGTTATGAGCATCCTTTCCAATCAAGCCCGCTCCTGTAGTCAAATCGTTGACTATTTGAGTGTAGATGTCATTAACGGTAGCGCGTGAAGGTTTCTCATTTGTTGCCAGAGTTGACGTAACCAACGGAACCGCAAGAGCGGCTTTATCAACGTTATAGTCTTTTCCGTACATTCTCACAAGGTCAAAATAAATCATTGCTCTGTAAGTATAAAGCTGGCCTTTAGCATCGCTGAAATCCTCTTTTGTACCGGCTTTTTCTACTTCGTCAATACTCTCTAAAACACTGTTTATTTGTGCAATGCAAGTATAACCTACGCTCCAGAAACCTGAATATGTTCCGGAAACGGAGGTATGACTGAATGTATAAAGTCCGTCGGAACCTCTTCCGTTTGAAACAACAGTGTAATCTCCGCCTTTGGCATCTGCATAAAGCAGAATGTTACGGCCGTATAGTGAAGTACTCAACATCTCTCTTACCAAACCGTTGATAGCAACCTCTGCATCTCTTGCGGTTGAAATTGAGCCTTCTGAGTCAACGCTGTTTGTCGGTTTCATATCCAGAAAATCATTGCAGGACGTGAATGCAAACAAACTTAATACAACTAATATTATAGTATATAATTTTTTCATTTTCTTACAGTTTTATCAGTTAAAAACCAAGTTCCAATCCAAAGGTAATAACCTTGCAGAAAGGTGTTTCCCAACCTCTTGTGCTGTATTGGTTAGTCTCAGGGTCAACCTCATTATAAGCTGCCCATGTAAATAGGTTGGTGCCGCTGCAATACACTCTTGCGTTCTGCAATCCAACTTTAGAAATCCACGTTTTAGGAAGATTATAACCAAGGGTTACTGTCTTAAGTCTTAAGAAATCTCCATGGTGTAGGTGACGGGTACTCTTAATCATGGCGTCAGTCAAGTCTACACCTTGAATCTGAGGAACTGTTGTTACCTGACCCTCATGAGTCCATCTGTTCTTTGCTACAAAAGCAGAACGAGTTCTTGTCCAATAGTAACCATCATCATTTATATCCTTTTCTGCGCCGTCATACAGCCAGCAGCCAAGTTTGTAAATAAAGTTTAATCCAAGAGTAAAGTTCTTCCATGTAACGTTTGTATTGATACCGCCGTAAATCTTTGGAACACCGTCTCCTATGATTTTTTCATTAGCATCATTGTAGTCATAAGAAGCCCATCTGCCGGCATATTTGAATTTGCCGTCAACTCCCTCTTTAAAGTTTGCCTCATCCTCTTTAGAACCATTGATGTACCATACTTGTTTTCCGTTTGCAGGATTAACACCGGCCCACTCACGTCCCCAGAATGCAAGGGTAGATTGTCCCTCTCTGTAGATGTAGTTTGCACGTGAATCGCCTCCCGTAGGGTCAGACCAAAGAATGTCTTCTCCGCCGTAAAGTTTTTTAACCTCGGATTTAAGGACGGAAGCAGTTAAACTTGCGCTCCATGTAATTTCTTTGTTGCGGATAATATCGCCGCCCAATTCAATTTCAAATCCGTTGTTGTTAATTTTCCCAATGTTCTGAAGTTTAGAAGAATAACCGGTTACAGTAGGAATAGGAACATCCTGCAGCAAATCTTTGGAATCTCTGTTAAACCACTCAATTGTACCATATAATCTTTGGTCAAATAGGCCGAATTCCAACGCAATGTTTGTGGTGTAGTTAGTCTCCCATGTCAAGTTCTCATCTGCAGTGGTGCTGATGATGCTGCCAGGATTCTGCTGATACTTAAGAGTAAATGCAGAAAGAGATCTCCAGCCGTAATCGCTGGAAGGAAGCGTACCGTTAATACCGTAGGAAGCCCTAAGTTTTAAACTGGAAATCCATGAAACATTTTTCAGAAATGCTTCATTTGAAACTCTCCAGCTTCCTGCTACCGACCAGAAATTGCCCCAGCGATTGTCTTTCCCAAGTTTAGAAGAACCGTCGCGTCTGTATGATGCAGATGCGTAGTATCTGTTGTCGTAGTTATATTCTGCTCTGCTCAGAACTGATGCAAGTGAGTTGCCCCAATTGTAAGCGTTAGCGTCAACCACTCCGGCTGTAGCTACAGTGTGCACTGTAGAAGGCAGGAATGTGCCGGAAGAGCGTTGAAAATCAGTCTTATTCTTTTCTGCCTCAAAACCTGCAAGCAATGAAACAGTGTGTTTCTCCGCAAATGTTGTGTTGTAAGAAATTGTAGAAGAAGAGACCATTTTGTTGGTATTTGTTGTCATCTCATGAATTTCTCCGTCTGTTCCTGCACCATTGTAGTGTTCTGCACTTATATAGTAGTGATCTAGTGTTTCTGCATTATCATAAGAGAAAACAGTCTTTGCATCAAGTCCGGGAAGAATGTGAAGGGTAAGAGTTTCAGAAGCTCTAATCTTCAGGGTTCTGGAAGAGTTTGACCATTTGTCGTGATAATAATTTGGGTTATAGCAATATCCGTTGAATTTTAGATAAGGCTTTGTTTCGTCACTATAATAGTACGGCCAATATAGAGGGAACAACATGTTCCTGGAAGCCATGAAGTAGTTGCTGCTTGTGCTTCTGGAATCATTGAATCCTACTGTCTTGGTTCTTCCAAGGTCTACGTTAGTTGTAAATTCAAAATACTTACCAATCTTTTGGTTCAAGTTTATACGTCCGGATACGCGGGTGAACGTATTGTCAATAACGCGACCCTTGTCTTTTGTATAACCAATTGATGTGTAATAAGTTGTCTGATCATTGCCACCGCTTACGGAAAGATCGTAAGTTTGATAAACACCTGTCTTGAATAAATCGCTGTTCCAGTCATAATACTTATTCAATCTTTTCTCTGCTCCGTCAACAACGCCAATGTTAAGTTTGGCATAGCGGCCGGTATTCTCAGAAGTAATCAGATATCCGTGATTTTTCCATCTGTCACCGGTGTTGATTTGCTTTAGAGCATAAGTATTGGCCTGCGCCTCCGTATAACCGCTCTGCAATCTGTAATCCCAGAAAATTTCATACTCCATTGCAACCTGGTCTTCTGCAGAAGCAGATGAGTAGTTCTTTGTAGCCCATGAAGGGGAAATTGAGACGGAAGTTTTAAAGTTAATAGAAGGTCTTCCGGATTTTCCTTTCTTGGTAGTAATAACCACAACTCCGTTTGCAGCACGTGAACCATAAAGAGAAGATGCGGCAGCATCTTTCAAAACCGTGATACTCTCAATATCGTCCGGATTCAAAGTGCTCATGACGTTGTTGGTAGAATAAGTATAGCTGTACATCTGTCCGGCATCCCCCTGTGAAACAGGTACACCGTCAATGACATACAATGGCTCCGTAGATGCATTCATGGAACCGATGCCCCTTATATGGATGGAAGTTGTTGAACCGGCTTGTCCGGAACTCTGGGTTACCTGCAATCCTGCAACTTTACCATTCAATGCATTTTCAAATGAAGCCGTAGGGACATCCTTGATAGCATCATTTTTGACAACTGCCGCGGCACCCGTATAAGTACCTTTCTTAGCGGTACCATAAGCTACAACTATGGTCTCTTCCAATGCCGTGGCGTCTGCTGAAAGCTGAACGTTAACAATAGTTCTGCCGTTAAGCGCGACTTCCTGTTTAGTAAAGCCAATGGAAGAAAAAACCAAGGTAGCATTTGACGGAACGTTAGGAATGGAAAACTTACCATTATCGTCCGTGAAAGCACCAATCTTTGTCCCCTTTACTTGAACGTTAGCTCCGGGAACAGGCTGACTGTCATCTTTGGAAGTCACCGTACCTGATACGGTAACTTTTTGTGCATACATCATTGTGGATAGCAATGCTGCAAGCGCAAACAAAAAGATTTTTTTCATTAGGTTTGTTTTAATAAGTTATTGTTTTGGCAGGAAAATATATCCACACCTTTTACGATGCTAAGATAATAATATTAATAAAAAACTGTAACATAATTGTAATAAAATTTATAATATTTTTGTTATTTATCCCGCAACGTTTTAGTTTTAGTTGCATCTGCAAAACATTTTTCTCTCTGTAATCATACTTTCATTTTTTAATTACCTTTGTCTACCGTTATAAATCTAAAACGGCCATGTTCATAAATTATTTTAATCTTCATCACGACAGCCTGAGTAAGTCTGTCAAGTATTTTCTCGTTATTTTTATCGCCGCTACAATTTCCTGCAATCTTACAAGTTGCGGTGGAGGGGGCGGTGGTCCGGTCACTCCTTCCGGGGGGTCCAAGTCCGGCTTGCACGCCCTAACCGGATTCAATATCAATGCTGCTATAAACAGTGGATTATCAACTGATTGCAAAGGAGTGATAGTAGACAGTCTGGTGCTGATTACAGTACCGGACGGAATGGCTTTGAACTCTTTGATACCGGACTTTTCAATTTCCGCTAATGCGACTCTTTATGTAAACGGTGTTCCGGCTACAAGCGGAAAGACACCCGTAGATATGACAAAATCTGTTAAGATTACCGTGGTTGCGGAGAACGGGACTTCTCATGCATATTATTGGCTGCTTGCCCGCAACGGCAATGCAACTTTTGACAATCAGGCATATACAATTATGAAAAATTTTAATATTCCGGGTATTTCTCTTGCGGCTACAAAAAATGAAAAGCTTGTATATTCTGCGGGTTACGGATTTGCTGAAACCGAGACGCATACAAGAGTTACCCCTAATATGCTGTTTAGGCTGGGAAGTGTTTCCAAGCAGCAGACGGCATTGTGTATCATGACATTATATGAGGAGGGCAAATTGCAACTTACCGACCATGTATTTGGAAATGGCGGCATTTTGCAAAATGAATTTCAGGAAACTTCCACTTATCCCTTTGTAAATGGTGTTACAAGCGTTACCGTTAAAAATCTTTTGGAGCACAACAGCGGATGGACAGACCAGCTGATATTTGATACGTCCGAACCTGTTGCCAGCATGACCCTGGACCAAAGAATAGACTATTTAATCCACCATGTTTCTATGTCTTCAGCCGTTGGTAGCACATATCATTATTTTAATATGGGCTTCTGTATTTTGGGCAGAATTGTTGAGAAGCTGACAGGTAAAACTTTTGAGGCATATCTTAGGGAAGTAACAGCTAAAGCGGGAGTCACGGATATGTGGATAGATAAGACTACAAGAGCTGAGAAGAGAAGCAATGAGGTTGTTTATTATTCTCAGGCTTCCGGAGGCAATGCATATTTGAATCCTATGGAGGTTGTAAGTTCTTGCGGAGCTGTGATTGCTTCTGCCCCTGAATTAATGCAGCTTCTTTGTGCCGAGGATTACGGAACCGTAGTGCCGGATATCTTAAAGAGCAGCACTTTGGATTTGATGTATACTCCGTCTGCCAGCTATTCTCATTATGGACTGGGCTGGAGGTTAAATCACGGCTACTATACTAACTGGGCATCATATCACGGAGGTAATCTTGCCGGCACCGGAACTCTTTGGGCAAGAGGAAGCAAGGGTGTTAATGCCGTTGTTCTTTGTAACTCCAGGAGCTATCGTGAGGATATAGATTTTGATACTAGTCTTTATGATTTGCTTGGTACTGTAATGGGTGCGCTTGGAGATTAAGTGTTTTATGCAGGCATTGCCTGCAAGTTTATCATAAATGAAAAAGCGTCTCGGAAAACCGAGGCGCTTTTTGTTAATGTACCGGACTTAAAATAGTCCGTATGTAAAGTTAATAGGGTTAGTCTTTATATCCCGGAGTCTGCTGCAGTTCTTTATAAGTTACTCTTTCAATGCTAGATATAGGAAGAGCTACTCTGTAATCATCCCATGAAATTGTGTAAGGTATTGCACCCGCAAAATCATCAGGATCGTCAACCATGCTTCTGCTTAGACTACCGCCGCGGCGCATGATATCAAAGAATCTGTGACCCTCTCCAATGAACTCTTTTTGATTCTCCAGATCTACAAGAGTTTTTGTAGCAACTACATCAGTAGCTGTAGCATCGGCCCTCTCTCTTACGGCATTCAAGAATGAACTTGCATCTGCAGCTCCGGTCTCAACACCGGCCTCTGCAGCAATTAGGTAAGCCTCTGCAAGTCTAAGTATATGAGGGTTGTTACGTCTGAAAGTATAACCCTGAGTCTTGTTGCCGACAAATTTCTTCAGCCAATATTTTCCGCTCTTCTTAACGCCGGTTACAGGATCATCATATTGAATCATCTGTGCGCGAACATCATTAGGGGTAGATGCAAAAAGTTTTCTCCACTTCAGAGTAGGAACAACGCTTGCTCCTGCATTGCTGTCATCAAACCAAAGGTAGTTGTAAAAACCTCCGTCAAATCCGGCATCTCCATCAATATCTCCGCTCGTGGATACAAGAACCTCCAAAACAGCCTCGCTGTTTCCTTCGACACCCCATGATGTCAGGTAATCGGCATTAGGAACCAAGCTGTAAGGGGACTTTGTAATAACCTCTTTAGCAGATTTATATGCCTCCGCATAGTTGCCCATGTAAAGATACATTCTTGCCTGAAGAAGTTTTGCTCCCCAATAATTGAAGTGTCCAAGATTTTTGTCTGTTGAAAGCAGTGGAAGCGCAGCCGTAAGATCAGATGCAACTTGAGTATAAGTCTCAGCGACAGTGCTTCTTGGCAATTTAGCCTCTGAAGGAGCTACCGGCTTTGTAACAATTACGGCACCAAGTGATGCTCCCTGGTCATACAAATAAGGCTTTCCATAAAGTCTTGCCAAATCAAAATAGCAAAGGGCACGTACTGAGTAGGCCTCTCCAAGGTAATTATTCTTTTTGGCTATATCGGAATCCGATGTAACATTTAAATCACTAATATTGGCAATAAGAGTGTTAGCCCTCATTATTGTTGTATAATATGATGTCCACAAAGAAAAATAATTATTTGCAGAAGGCTCATACTCAAGAGCATAAGCAATGCTACCTGTACCGCTGACCTCTTTTGGATAAAGGTTATCGGCTCTCATATCGCCCATGGTTATCATGGTGCCGCCATATAGGGTGTAGTATTTCAATAGCGTATAAAGTCCGTTTACGGCAACACCTGCATCCTCCAGGGTAACAGAAGCTTTTGACGCCGGAACGGAATCAGTAGGAGTGTCATCTAAGAAGCCTTTGCATGAACCGGCAGATAGGATAACTCCAATTGACATTATAATGCATAAAATCTTTTTCATAATCTTATATGTCATTTAGTTAAAATGAAACCTCTATACCAAATGTAAAAGTCCTTAGCATAGGCATCTGGTAATTGTAATTTCCGTCGGCTTGAACCTCAGGATCAATCTCGGAATTAGAAATAGTCACCAAGTTGGTGCCGGCAACGTAAACTCTGGCATTCTTTAGAGTTAGTTTCTCTACAAATTTTTTAGGTAAGCTGTAAGAAACCGTCATGTTCTTAAGCCTCATGAAGTTGTCCCTATGCAGATAACGGGTTGAGTTATAATAACCTCCCTGGTTGTTTCCAAGGATACGCCTAGGAATATCACCATTTGTGTTGTCTTGTCTCCATGTATTTCTTTGTGATTTAAGAATTGGCTGAGTGAAAGTTCTGTAACCGTCATTGGCAAGTTCATCCGTTGCGCCATCCCATATGTAGCCGCCATACTTGTATGACCAAGCCATTGAGAATGTCAAATCTTTCCATCTGAAGTTTGCGTTGAAACCACCGTAACCCTTTGGGATAGAAGTTTTACCGTCAATAATCATAGAACTGGCCTTTTGTCTTGTAGTAGGTGTGTAGTTGAAGCTATTGCAAGGCATTGTCTCGCCGCTTTTTATGACCTTTCCGTTCTTTAATGTAACGTCCTGGCTAACAACATCTCCCTTCTTATAATAAGAACCCTCTGCATACATGGGAGCACCGGTTTCTTTATTTACTCCAAGATACTGTCTTGTGTAGAACTGATAGAAAGAGTAACCCTGTTTCCAAATCCATACGTCATTGACAATTTCCTCACCCGGCTGTGACAATGCTTTAACTTCATTGTGAACCGTTGCCCAGTTGGCGCCGACTGACAAATCATAATCTTTCTTCTTAAGAATGTCAACGTTTACAGACAACTCCCAGCCGTGGTTAACCATTGCACCAATATTCATAAGTGAAGTGGAGAAACCTGTGGTTGAAGGAACAGTTGCATCCAAAAGCAAATCGGTGGTTTTCTTACTGTAATACTCGGCAGTAAAAGAGTATCTGTCAAATATTGTCCCCTCAATAGCCAAGTTCCAGTTCTTGTTTTTCTCCCAAGTTAAATCCGTATTGGCAACATTTGAAGGATAACTTGCACCTTGCTGACCATAGTTGCCGTAATCATAAACAGCCATGTATCCATAGTAGCTGGAAGGCAGAGTACCGCTTGTTCCATAGGAACCGCGCAACTTACCGTCATTTATCCATTCATATTTCTTTAAGAACTCTTCATTTGCAAATCTCCATGAACCTGATACTGACCAGAAATTGCCCCATCTATTGCTGGGAGCAAGTCTTGATGACCCGTCACGTCTGAATGTTCCGGTTAAATAATATTTTGCATCATAATCATAATTCAAGTTACTGATTAATGAAAGCAACCCTTCCTCTCTTGAATAAGAATAGCCGTCATCAAAGTTGGCTGCAAGATAGGACTCTGTGGCACCTAAATATTTAAAGTCCATTTTCCCCAAACTTGTCATTTTGTAACGATCTCTTTCAGCCTCCCATCCAAGCATTGCGCTAACATGGTGCTTGCCAAAAGTCTTGTCAAAGTTTGCAGTTGTAGATGATACCATTCTGACATCATTGCGGTGTCTGTCAGACGCATAACCTCCAATATCACTGTAAGCGTAGAAGTTAGGGTGGCCATACAACCATGCAAAACGGTCATGTTCATACTCCCAGTCATTGCTCAATATAGTCTTGACTTTCAAGTAATCAGTGATAGTAGCTTCCGCCCATCCCTTTAACATCAAACGATTCTGCCATGCATCATTAACCTGTGCGTTGTAAGAAGCAACCGGGTTAATTGTGTTAAATCTTGTGCTCATGTGCTCAAGATAAAGATCACCGCTATCCTTATATTTATAAGGCCATCTGTCAGTTAGAACGACTTTCCAGATGAAGAACGGATTGTCCTTAGAAGACCATCCATCCTGGTGGCCATCCTGATACTGCCAAGAATACTGAAGTGTTGCTCCAATCTTTACTCTCTTTGCAGCCTGCGCGTCCATATTGATAGTGGTAGAGAATCTCTGTAGTTTATCAATCTTAATAACACCGCCCTGATCTGTATAAGCGATGGATGCATATACTTTTCCTTTATCTCCGCCGCCTGTAATGCTATACTCGTAAGTCTGATTAATACCCTTCTGGAACAAAACTTTCTCCCAGTCCTTATAAATATACTTGGTATAATCTCTTGCAGGATAGTTTTTTGCAAGCATTGCAGCAGTATAATCATCTAGAGAGGCATATGTTCCTTTCCATTTTGTAGGATTGTCCTGCCCGTAATTGTAGAACTTCTGTCTTTCCAGCTCTTCCGTCTCAGAATCCGAGCATTCCGGATAGTTGTTATACGCAAAATATGAGACACCAAGAGATGCTTTAAATGTAGAGGTCAAATCTCCTGCCTTTCCTTTTTTGGTAGTGATTAGGACAACTCCGTTGGAAGCACGTGAGCCGTAAAGTGAGGCGGCTGCTGCATCCTTTAGAATTGTGATTGACTCAACATCGCTGGGGTTCAAATAGTTCATTGCACTTGTAGAAATATTGCCTGAGCCATAGTCTCCGCTAGTTGCAGGAACACCGTCGATAACATACAAAGGCTGGTTACCTGCGTTAAATGAGCCAAAACCGCGGACATTAATTTCTACTTGAGAACCGGGCTGTCCGGAATAAGAAGCTACTTGTACACCGGCAGCTTTACCTGCAAGTACTTGTTCAAAACTAACTACGGGGGCGTCTTTAATAGCGTCCTGTTTTACTACCGTAGCGGAACCGGAATAGGATCCCTTTTTAACAGTACCATAGGCTACAACAATAGTTTCATCCAAAGTAGTGGCGCTAGAAGCCAAGGCCAAATTAACGACCGCTCTTCCTCCAACAGCAACTTCTTCTGTGGTAAAACCTATAGATGAAAATACAAGGGTAGCATTGACAGGAACACCTGCAATGGAATATTTGCCCTTTTCATCTGTGAAAGCACCGACCTTTGTTCCCTTCACCTGAACATTTGTTCCGGGGATTGGCTGGCCGTCATCCTTAGAGGTTACGGTACCTGTTACCGTAACTTTCTGCGCAAACATTATTGTGGAACACAATGCAGCTAACGCAAATAAGAATAGTTTCTTCATTGATTGTTTGGTTATAGTTAATAATATGTTGAATAATATTTAGTTGTTACATTATTCTCCATAGCAAAAGTAACAAATTAGTTCCATCGGAGTAACAAAATTGTAATTTATTTGTTACTTTTTTTTTGAATTGGCTGCAACGTTTGAAAAAAAACGGCATCATAAGCTTTTAAAACCGGTTTTCATGGTTTATTTGAAGAACCGGAAAAGCCTTAAAATTCAATAAAATAGACTTTCAAATTGAAAGAAAGAGATATGCTATTTTTGCCTCAAAAAGATATTTACAGGACAGCCTGTAAAATTGAAATAACCGCGCAACTTGTTCTCTAAGAAACGTTTATACGGTTCTTTGATGTATTGCGGCAGGTTGCAGAAAAAGGCAAAAGACGGAGTCCTTGTAGGGAGCTGAGTTATAAATTTAATCTTTATATCCTTGCCCTTATACATTGGAGGCTGATGATTTTCAATTTCCGGAAGCAGAGCCTCGTTTAACTTGGCTGTAGGGATTTTCCTGGAATAATTTTGATAAACTTCCATTGCAACTTTGAGAACGTCAAAGATTCTCTGCTTGTTTATTACAGATGTGAAAACAATTGGAACATCATTGAACGGAGCTATTTTCTGAAGAATGGATTCTTTAAAATCTTCCATTGTCTGGGAGCTCTTTTCTATTGTGTCCCACTTGTTTACAACAAATACGCAACCTTTGCCGTTTTTTTGGATGAGGTAGAAAATATTCATGTCCTGCGCCTGAATTCCCTCCGCCGCATCTACCATCAATAAGCAGATATCTGAATTTTCTATGCTGCGCACTGCACGCATAACAGAGTAGAATTCAAGGTCTTCTGTGACTTTAGCTTTCTTCCTCAAGCCTGCAGTGTCTACAATCATAAAGTCATAGCCAAATTTGTTATATCTGGTACTTATTGAATCTCTGGTAGTTCCGGCTACAGGAGTGACAATATTTCTGTCCGTTCCAAGCAGCGCATTTGTAAGAGAAGACTTCCCGACGTTTGGTCTACCCACAATTGTAATGCGTGGAAGATTTTCAAGTTCGGCATCTTCCGGTTTCGGCTTTGGAAGTACCTCGCAAATTTTATCCATCAGATCTCCTGTGCCTCCTCCGTCTGCGGCTGCAATGCTGAACGGTTCTCCAAGTCCAAACTTGTTGAATTCATAAGAGCCGTACATTTTATCTCCGGTATCCACTTTGTTAACGGCAAGAATAACAGGTTTATTACAGCGTCTTAAAATATTCGCAATTTCTTCATCATAGTCTGTTATTCCCGTATCAACATCACACATAAACAAAATCACATCCGCCTCTTCTATTGCGGCAAGAACCTGTTTGCGGATTTCATTCTCAAAAACATCCTCAGAATTAGACGTATAGCCACCCGTGTCAATTACGGAAAAAGTTTTTCCGCACCACTCGCATTTACCGTAGTGGCGGTCTCTTGTAACGCCGGCCTCTTTGTCTACAATTGCTTTGCGCTCTCCAACCATTCTATTGAAAAGCGTTGATTTGCCAACATTCGGACGTCCTACTATTGCAACAATTCCCATAATTTTTCCCTCCCGACAGTTTTATTTAATTAATTTTTTTAAGGCGCAATCTCCAACTCCACAGCCGCTGCACTCATCATCCATTGCGGATTTTATTTTTCTTGTGTGTCCCGGTTTTTTGCCTGATGCCTCTCCCCAAATAGCCTCGTCTTCCTCCTTCATACAAACAATTCCTCGCTTTCTAAGTTCTTTATTATGAGAAATCTCCCCATCCGGAAACTGCCCGTTCTTTTTAAAGATTATGTTAAAACATAATCCAAACACGCAGAGCGCAACAACAACAATGGAGATCAATATTACCTTCATAACGCACAGTATACTAAATGATTATAAGAGCCACTTCTCTTTATACCCAACAGGCTTGCTGCTGATATTAAGAATGGGAGGCAACTGATAAACTTTAAAATAATACTTATTCATAAGCTCTGTAATCCTCTTCATTACAGCTTTATCCGCACCGTTTTTAATAAGCTGATCCGCCGTTTTTCCCCCTTCATTCATTGCATATAAAAGAGGATCCATTACTGAATATTCAGGAAGGGAATCTGAATCTTTTTGTCCCGGATGCAGTTCTGCCGATGGCGCCTTAGTTAAGGTCGACTGAGGAATCACTTCACTATCGCTGTTGATGTAATATGCTAATTCATAGATATCTCCCTTGTATAAATCCGCAATTGGCATAATGGCTCCGGCCAAATCTCCGTATAAAGTACCATATCCCATGCAAAGTTCGCTCTTATTAGACGTGTTGATAACCAGAGCATTAAACTTATTGGAATATGCCATCAAAAGGGTTGCGCGTATTCTGGCCTGCAGATTCTCCTCTGCAACACTCCATTGATTGTGAAGTCCAAAAATAGGCTCAAGCTCTTTCATAAACCTTTTGTAGATTTCACCAATAGTAACAACGTCGTATTTAATGCCCAAATTTTCAGCCAAGTCAACGGCATCTTGAATCGAGTTCAAAGTGGAAAATTCACTTGGCATCATAAAGCCGTGAACGTTTTCCGCGCCCAAGGCCCTTACTGCCAAAGAGGCTACGACTGCAGAATCAATACCCCCGCTCAAGCCCAAAATAGCTCTTTTCACTTTGCAATTTGCAAAATAAGCTTTGATGCCCTCAACCAGAATATCATGTATTTGGTCAATTGTGAATTCCTTGTGAATTAGCATATTGTAAAAACTTTAAAACTGTCGGGACCTTAAAAAATTTTCTAATAAATAAAGCTGGTAGAGAATGACTTGTCTTTATAAACTTTGTCAATTACATCTCCAAATAACTCAGCAACAGATACTACCTTTATTTTGCTTGTGTCTGTCCCTTCCGGTGCGCGCAACGGAATAGTATCAGTTACAACTAATTCTTTAAGAGGAGATGAAGCTATGTGCTCATAAGCGGCTCCGCTTAAAACGGCATGTGTTGCCAAAGCTCTAATACTCTTTGCACCCTTGTCCATCAGCATCTTGGCGGCCTTGCACATTGTGCCGGCGGTATCTACCATGTCATCAACAATTACAATATTTCTCCCCTCAACATCTCCGATTGCCGTCATAGAGCCCACAACGTTTGCTCTCTCCCTGCTCTTGTGACATATAATCATCGGGCATCCTAAAATTCTGGCGTATGCATTTGCTCTTTTTGCGCTTCCCATATCAGGTGCTGCTATTGACATATCCTTAAGTTTTAAAGAGCGCAAGTAAGGCATAAAGATGGAACTTGCATATATGTGATCTACCGGGAAATCAAAGAATCCCTGAATTTGGTCTGCGTGTAAATCTGCAGTCATCACCCTGTCGCAACCTGCTGCCGCAAGAAGATTTGCAACAAGTTTTGCGCCAATGGAAACTCTCGGGCGGTCTTTGCGGTCCTGTCTTGCCCAGCCAAAGTAAGGCATAACGGCAATCACCTTATGTGCTGATGCTCTGCGTGCCGCATCAATAAGCAGCAACAGTTCCATAAGATTGTCTACAGGAGGGAAAGTTGAACATACTATGAAAAGCGTATTACCTCTTACGCTCTCCAAGTAAATCGGCTGAAATTCTCCGTCGCTGAACGCGGTGACTTCAGCCTTTCCCAAATCCATTTTTAAAGACTTTGCAATTCTCTCTGCAAGATATCTGGAGTTTCTTGTAGAGAAAATTTTTATAGGATGTTCCATGATGATGATATTTTTGTAGTTAGTAGATTATTTATTTTTAATTGAGTTCAAAATTTTTTCTATGTAACTGAGTATATCCTCTTTACCCGTCCCTTTCTCTGCAGAGCTCACAAAACACGGAGGGAGCTCCTCCCAATATTCCAGCATCTCTTTTTTTATATTCTCGACAGATTTTCTCATCGCCTCTTTTCCCATTTTGTCTGCCTTTGTAAAAATAACGGCAAACGGAATATGCGCTTTCCCAAGACTTTGCATAAAAGCCAAATCCATATCCTGCAAAGCATGTCTGGAGTCAATCAAAACAAAAAGATTAACAAGCTCTTCCGAGTTGTTAATGTAGTCATTGTTCATCTTTGCCAGCGCATCTCTCTGAGACTTTGGAAGCTTTGCAAAACCATACCCCGGAAGGTCTACCAGATACCAACTTCCGTCTATGAGAAAATGGTTCACAAGAACCGTTTTTCCGGGTGATGAGGATGTTCTTGCCAGCTCTTTTAAGACGGTTTTTCTCTCCTTTGTACCGTCCAGTTTTTGAGCCCCTCCGCATAACATATTAATTAGAGAGGACTTACCGACGTTGGACCTTCCAATAAACCCAAATTCAGGGAGTTTCTGCTTTGGCTTGTTGTCTGTTTTGGTGCTGCTTCCGGCAAAAACGGCCTTAATAATTTTCATTTGTCAGGATTTGCGGCAAATTTAAAAAAAAATCAGAGATTTCTTTGTAAATTGCAAAGTGTTTGGGCGGGAAATAATTACCAATTTATGAACAATTTGTGGGAGTTGATGTAAATGGCTGAATACAAATTAAATATGATTGATGAGGATGAGGATTTGATGAATGCGGCGGCGGCCGAAGAACGTTATACGCTCTCAGAATTTTTAGAGGAAATAGAGACAGATGTAGAGAATTCTTTTTCAGATGCAAGATGGATTACTGCAGAAATCAGCAGCATCACAAATAACTTTCCCGGGGGGCATTGTTACTTGGAGTTGGTAGAGACAGAAACCGGAGGTGACAAAATAATTGCCAAGGCAAGAGCTACCATCTGGAGAGAAAAAAACAGAATGCTTACTCCTTTTTTCAGGGAGACTGCGGGCGGAGATTTGCGCAGCGGAATGAAAGTGCTGATAAAAGCCGGGGCTGCATTTTCTACCGTGTTCGGCTTTTCTTTAAATATCATTAACATAGAACCTTCTTTCACACTGGGAGATATGGAGGCGCACAGGCAGCAGACTCTTAAACGCCTTGATAAAGAGGGTCTTATGAATCTTAATAAAGAACTTGCAATTCCCGCGCTTCCGTGCAGGATAGCGGTTGTTTCCGCAGAGGGCGCTGCGGGTTACGGAGATTTTATTAAGCACATTAAAGAGGGAGCCGATGATAAATCACATCCCCTTGCGTCAGTGCATTTTAAGATAGAACTTTTTGAGTCTCCCATGCAGGGAAGTGAAGCTCCGGAGGGAATTGCAAAGGCGTTTTCTCTCATTGCGGCATGCCAGAAAGAATTTGACATTGTGGTGCTTATTCGCGGAGGAGGAAGCCAGATGGATTTGGCCTGCTTTGATGAATACATTGTGGCAAAGGCAATTGCGGAGTCTCCGCTTCCTGTTGTCACAGGTGTAGGTCACGATAGAGACATACATATTTGTGATATGGTTGCCTGTCATCCTGTTAAAACTCCGACTGCCGCCGCTGCATTTTTGCTTGGCATCTTTGCGGAGCAAAAAGAGCTTGTAGCATCAATGGAGGAGAGGATGCAAAAGGCTGCAACACTATATTTTGGGCGGCAGGATTCTTTGCTGGAGCAGCTGATTACAATGGTTCGCGCAACAAGCGGAAACTATGTGCTCAAACAGCAAAACATTCTGGAGCAGAAAAAAATATCTGTCGGAAATATAATTTCAAAATTCCTTACGGCAAGAGAGAACGAAATTAAAATGCTTGAACTTAGGCTGCAAAGTTCCAGTCCGATGAAGATATTGGAGAAAGGTTACAGCATGGTTTTTGTTGATGGACGCAAAGCGGTGTCAATTAATGACATAAATGATGGATCTCATCTGCGAATTTTAATGCGCGACGGAGAGGTAAATGTGACGGTGTCAAAGAAAAGTGATGTTGAATAGTGCGAAATGATTGAAGTTGAGAGAAATTTAATTTGATTATTTTAAGAGGTAAATTGTATGGCGGAAGAGAAGAAAACTTATGAGCAGGCGGTGCAGGAACTCAATGCTCTTGTTAAGAAGATTGAAGATCCGAATGTCTCATTTACAGACTTGGAGAGCGGACTTAAAAGAGCAATGGAGTTGATTAAGTTTTGTAAAGAGGAGCTGCAGGGCTACAAAGAAAAATTTGATAATATCAAATGAAGATTTTTGAGAGGGACTCATATCTGGAACCTTACAAAAAGATCATCACGGAGCGTTATCAGCAATTGATAATTGCAAAAGAGAACATTGCGGGATACGGGAATACTTTGTCCTCCGCTATAAACAATCATTTATTTTACGGCGTTCATGCAGAGGGGAAGTTTAGAGTGTTCAGAGAGTGGGCTCCCAATGTTTCAAATATTTGGGTGATAGGAGATTTCAACGGATGGGAGAAGTCTGACGACTGGAAAATGAGTAAGGTTGCCGGCGGAAAAACTTTGGAAATTTATTCTACCGCCGCAGACGGATGGACCGGCGACTGGGAGCTTAAAGTTCCTTTGGATAAAGCTTCGCACGGTGCTTTGTTCAAGTGGATTGTGCAATGGAACAATGACGGTGGCGGCAAATCAGAAGGGGAGAGAATTCCTGCTTATGCAACCAGGTGCGTGCAAGATGCGGAAACAAAAACTTTCTCTGCGCAAATTTGGGATCCGGAAAAGCCGTACAGGTGGAAAAATAAATTTGACGGTGCAAAGGCTGAGCGCAAATATCCTCTTGTTTATGAGGCTCATATAGGAATGAGCGGAGAGAAGGAGGGGATTGCTACATTTGCGGATTTTGAAAATAACGTTCTGCCACGCATAAAGAAATTGGGTTATAATACTCTGCAAATAATGGCTTTGCAGGAACATCCGTACTATGGCTCTTTTGGTTATCAGGTCTCCGGTTTCTTTGCGCTGAGTTCCCGTTTTGGGACTCCGGAGGAATTTAAACACCTTGTAGACAGCGCTCATTCTATGGAAATTGCTGTGGTCATGGATATAGTCCATTCACATGCCGTTAAAAACGAGATTGAGGGGCTTTCAAATTTTGACGGAACAAAAACTCTTTATTTTCATAGCGGTCCAAGGGGGGAACATCCGGCATGGGGGACGCGTTGTTTTGATTACGGCAAAACGCAAACATTGTTTTTCTTGCTCTCCAACTGCAAGTTCTGGATGCAGGAGTATCATCTTGACGGCTTCAGATTTGACGGCATTACCAGCATGATGTACCGTGACCACGGGCTTGGGAAAGCGTTCACTTCTTATGATGATTACTTTAACGGCAATTCTGACAACGACGCCATAAAGTATCTCGGACTTGCCAACATCTTGATACATGAGATTAATCCTCAAGCAATTACAATTGCAGAAGATGTTAGCGGAATGCCGGGTCTTGCTGCGCCGCAGAGAGAGTACGGCGTGGGCTTTGATTTTAGAATGAGCATGGGGGTTGCGGATCACTGGATAAAGTGGATTAAGGAGCAGAAAGATGAAAATTGGAATGTGGGAGATATGTATTGGGAGTTAACGCGCAAGAGATGTGACGAGAAGACAATAAGTTATGCAGAATGTCATGATCAGGCGATGGTTGGAGATAAGACAATCATTTTCCGTCTGATGGATAAAGAGATGTATGACAAGATGAATATTGATTCTCAAAGTCTGGTGATAGACAGAGGAATAGCTCTGCATAAAATGATAAGACTGCTTACCATTTCAACGGCGGGAGACGGGTATTTGAATTTTATGGGGAATGAGTTTGGACATCCGGAGTGGATTGATTTTCCAAGAGAGGGAAACAACTGGTCCTATTTTTATGCTCGCAGACAATGGTCTTTATGTGATAATAAACTATTGAGGTACGGTCTGTTAAATAATTTTGACACTGCAATGATTTCTCTTTTCCGCAGCGGAAATGTTTTTTCCGCTGCGCCTGTGTCTCTCTATAATGATATTCATAATCAGGTGATTATACTATCGAGAGGAAAATATTTATTTGCATTTAATTTTTCACCGGTAAGTTCATTTAGAAAATATATGTGCTCTACCGGTCAGGCTGCCTCTGAGGGTGCAAAATGGAAACAGGTGCTGGATACGGATTGGAAAGAGTTTAACGGTTTTGAAAGGAACGACAGGAGGGTGCTTCACAAAGAGGAGTTTGGAGCCGATGTGCAGGGAAATGGGAAAATTGAACTTTACCTCCCTTCCAGGACAGCGCAGGTTTTAACAAACATTTAATATTCTTCAGGCATTTACACTTTGCGTAACTCTCTCATTGTCCGCAATTATATCCATTTTGGCTGAGACCTCCCTTTTTTGTTACGTTTTTACTTATTCTAAATCTCTTTTGTAAATTTGCGAGCGGGAGAAAAACGTTTAATATGGCATACTTGGAATTTAATAAGGAAAAGTTGGTGAATCTGGAATACTCTCTCTCCAGAGAGATTCTATTGTCCAACCGGGCGGGAGGTTATGTTAATACCACAATTGTTGGCTGTAATACAAGGAAGTATCATGGTCTTCTGGTGGTCCCGATAGATAATTTTGGAGGGGAGAAGCACATTCTTCTCTCTGCAATTCATGAGAGCCTTGTTCAGCACGGCAAATGTTTTAACCTTGGAATAAGCTCATACGGAGATGTTTATGAACCACGCGGACATAAATATATTGTGGATTTTCAGATGGATTACTCCTCCACAATTACGTATCAGGTTGGAGACATGAAGTTTAGCAAAACTATAATGTTTGTAAGAGAGACAGAGGAAGTATTGATAAAATATACTTTGCTGGAGGCACATTCGTCTGCAGCCCTAAGGCTTAAGCCCTTCTTGGCATTCCGCAACATTCATGTTCTTACAAAAGCAAATACAGACGCAGATACTCGCTTTATGCCGGAAGACAACGGAGTCGCTTTCTGCATGTACAAAGGCTTTCCCATTCTGAATCTGCAACTTAGCAAAAAGAATGAGTGGATTGCATGTCCTGACTGGTATTACAATATTGTTTACAAAGAGGAAAGCAGAAGGGGATTTGATGACAGAGAAGATTTGTTTGTACCGGGATATTTTGAAGTTCCAATTAAGAAAGGAGAGAGCATAATTCTCTCTGCAAGTACCTCACCTGCAGTCTCCAAGAAACTTGCCGCAAGATTTGCAGATGAAATAAAAAAGAGAGATAACCGCCGCAACAGTTATGATGAATGCATGAAAATTGCGGGCAAGCAATTCATTATTAGGGATAAAGGAGAATTCAGCATCTGCAGCGGATACTCTTGGAATTATGAGTGTCTCCGTGATACTTTTATCTCCCTGCCGGGTTTGACGGTTTATAGTGACTCAGATGAGGAGAAGTTTCATAAAGTGCTGGAGAATGCTTGCACTAAAAAATTGAACCAGCTGGTGACATCTTCTAATCAGCCGGATACGCCGTTGTGGATGTTTAATACTTTACAAGAGTATCAGGATTGGAAAGACGATTTATGGAAATTTATTGACCAGGGAAAAGTTATTCCCGCAACACAGGATGCCGTTCAAAAAGATATTTGGGACAGATACGGAAAAGCGCTTAAGGAAATTATAGAATCTTTCTTGGATGGGCGCAGAGATGAAATTAAACTGCACAATAACGGATTGTTGTGGGGAAAGAAAACGGACACCGCTCTTACCTGGATGAATGTTTATGACGTAAACAGAAAACCGATAACGGAGAGAGGCGGGTATCAGGTTGAAGTTAATGCTTTGTGGTACAATGCGTTATGCTATTACTCCGAGTTGGATAAAAAATTCGGAGACGGAAATTATGCAAAACGTCTCTCTGTTATTATCAGAGCCGTCAGGGATAATTTTTACAATTATTTTTGGTGTGAGAAGTACGGACATCTTGCCGATTACGTTGATGAAGAGGGGCAGAATGTTTTCACCCGTCCCAATCAGCTGATCGCCTGTTCGGTCTCATATTCCCCAATAGAAGAAGATGTTAAAATGAAAGTTCTGGAAGCCGTGGAAAGAGAATTGCTTACAACAAGGGGAATAAGGACGCTGTCACCTAAAAATCCTCTTTATAAGGGCGTTTATGAGGGGAATCAGTCGGTAAGGGATTATGCTCACCATAACGGATGTGCCTATCCCTGGCTTCTGGGTCCGTACGTAATAGCGTATTTAAAATTGCAGGGAAAGTTCTGGATACCAAAAGGTTTACATCTTATTCATGCATTTGAGGAGGATATGACAATTCACGGAATAGGTACGGTGTCTGAAATGTACGACGGCAATCCTCCGTTCATTCCTCACGGGTGTATTTCCTCCGCAAACAGCGTAGGAGAATTAATAAGAGCAAAGTATGTACTTACAAGATTTGGGGGGAAGAAGAGATGAAAGTATTAATGTTTGGATGGGAATTTCCTCCCCATATTAGCGGCGGTCTTGGTACCGCATGTTACGGCATTACAAAAGGATTGTCAAAGCAAGGAGTTGAGGTTCTGTTTGTTATGCCGTCTGCCAGCGGAGATGAAGATGCCGGTGCGGCTCATATTATCAATGCATCAGATGTTTCATTTGAAAGCACTTGGACAAAAGTCAGTGCCTTTTTTAAGAATGTAAAATTCTTAAAAGTGAGCAGCACGCTCGTTCCTTATGTTGACCCCGAGACTTTTAGAAATCTTACGGTCAAAGAGATGGAGGAGAATCAGAAAAAATCTGATTATGAGATGTTCAGAATAAAATACGGAGACAAGTACAAGTTTAGCGGAAAATACGGAATCAACCTTATGGAGGAGGTTGCCCGCTATGCAATGGTTGCCGCATCAATTGCTTCTCAAAATGAGTTTGACGTAATTCACGCGCACGACTGGCTGACTTATGCAGCCGGAATTGCGGCAAAAAATATTTCCGGCAAACCGCTTGTAGTTCATGTCCATGCAACGGAGTTTGACAGAAGCGGGGAGAATATAAATCAGATTGTTTATGATATTGAAAGGATGGGAATGCATGCGGCGGATAAAGTTATTACCGTTAGCAATCTTACAAGAAACATTGTAATAAACAAGTACGGGGTTGACCCTAATAAAGTTGTGACGGTACACAATGCCGTTGACTTTTCCGCGTATAAAAAGATAGATGTGCAAAGAGGTGTGGATGAGAAAATCGTAACTTTCCTTGGGAGAATAACATTCCAAAAAGGACCGGAATATTTCATAGAGGCGGCGGCAAAAATTTTGAAGAAATGCAATAATGCAAGATTTGTTATGGCAGGCAACGGTGATATGCTAAACCGTTCAATCAGGCGTGTTGCAAAATTGGGCATTGCAGACAGATTCCATTTTACCGGTTTTCTGAAAGGTTCAGATGTAAGCAAGATGTTTTCTTATACAGATGTTTATGTAATGCCTTCTGTATCAGAACCGTTTGGTATATCTCCGCTTGAGGCGATGAAGTCTAATGTCCCTGTCATTATCTCCAAGCAGAGCGGAGTTTCTGAGGTTTTAAAGTATGCTATAAAGGTAGATTTTTGGGACATTGACGCACTGGCAGATTCAATTTACGCGCTGCTGAATTATACGGCAATATCTAAGATGAGTGTCAGATGCGGAGCAGAAGAAGTGAATCAGTTAAAGTGGGATAACGCGGCGGCCAAGATTAAAGATGTTTATTATCAGGTTATTGCGGGAAAATAATTAGAGAAGAAGTATTTATATAAAATATTGACAGCATGGAAAAGTCATTATGCATATACTTTCAGGTTCATCAGCCGGACAGATTGCGCCTGTACAGATTTTTTGATATAGGAATTGACAGTCATTATTATGATGAATTTGCAAACAGAACAATAATGCGCAGAGTAGCGCAGAAGTGTTATATACCTATGAATAAGCTGCTTCTGGAGTTGATTAAAAAACACAAAGGGGCGTTTAAGGTCTCATTCTCCGTAAGCGGAGTTGCGCTGGAGCAATTTAGAAAGTATTGTCCTGAAGTTCTCGACAGTTTTAAGTTGCTTGCAGAAACCGGCTGCGCAGAGTTTTTGGCAGAGACCTACTATCATTCTCTTGCATCCTTAAAGAGCGAGGAAAGCTTTAAATATCAGGTGAATATGCACGCAGATGCCATAAGACAATATTTTGGCGTCACGCCAAAGGCTTTCAGAAATACCGAACTTATATTTTCAGATTTAATTGGTTCCGCAGTTGCTTCAATGGGATACATGACAATGCTGACAGAGGGGGCAAAACATATTTTAGGCTGGAAGAGTCCAAACTTTGTCTATACAAATGCAATCAACCCAAGACAAAAATTATTGCTTAGAAATTTTGGATTAAGTGATGATATAGCCTTCAGATTTTCAGACAGAAGTAACCCTTCATGGCCTATTACAGCGGAGAAATATGCCGGATGGCTTAATGACGCAATAAAGAATGATGATGTCATAAATCTTTTTATGGATTATGAAACTTTTGGAGAACATCAGGGTGCTCAGAGCGGCATATTTGATTTTATAAAAGCACTTCCCGAGTCAGTGTTGAGAGACACCAAGATAAAATTTAGAACACCTTCCGAGGTTACGGAGATTCACCAGCCGGTTGCGCCTCTACATGTTCCGTTTGCAATTTCATGGGCGGATGAGGAGAGAGATACAAGTGCGTGGCTTGGGAACGAGCTTCAGAATGAGGCTTTTGGGAAGTTGTATGCACTGGAGAAAAATGTTATGGCAACAGAGAATCAGTCTTTGATTTCAGATTTTGGAAAGTTGCAGGAGAGCGATCATTTTTATTACATGTGTACAAAATTTTTCTCAGACGGAGCAGTGCATAAGTACTTCAATCCATATAGCACGCCTTATGAGGCATTCATAAATTATATGAATGTGCTGAGCGATTTTGAAATAAGAGTGAAGAGGGCAAAAGGCGGTGAAGCGCATGCAGAAGCGGAGTCTGTCGCCCGGAAAAAAATCAATAAACCTACGGCAAAGGCCGCGAAAAAATCTGTAGTTAAAAGGGACGCAAAAAAGAGCGTCGCAAAGAAAACGGCAGTTAAAAGAGACACAAAAAAGGGTGTCGCAAAGAAAACGGCAGTAAAAACTGTCGTGAAAAAAAAGAGTGACAAATGATTCAGAAAATTATAGAAAGGGCGGACTACTTGTTTGAGGTTAGCTGGGAAGTTTGCAACAAAGTGGGCGGAATTCATACCGTCATTGCAACAAAAGCGCATAATCTTAGTAAAGAGTATGGGAAAAATCACATACTGATAGGGCCGGATGTCTGGATGGAAACTAAAAAAAATCCGGAATTTTCAGAAGATCGCGCTTTGTTCCACTCATGGAGTAAAAAGGCCGTAAATGAGGGGATTAGAGTTAGAATAGGGAGATGGAATGTTGCCGGAAACCCGATTGCGATACTTGTGGATTTTTCATCTTTTATTACAAGAAAGGATGAAATTTTTGCAAAGCTTTGGGAAGACTTTAAGCTGGATTCAATCAGCGGTCAGTGGGATTATGTAGAGCCAACTCTTTTTGGATTTGCCGCCGGTAAGGTTATTGAGAGCTTTGTGAATTTTTACATGCAGCCGCATCATAAAGTTGTAGCTCAGTTTCATGAATGGATGAGCGCTGCCGGATTGCTGTATATTAAGAAGCAGAATCTTGCAGTCGGGACAGTCTTTACAACTCATGCAACTGTTGTGGGAAGATGTCTTGCATGCAATAATATGCCGCTGTATGACTCTATAAATCTGTATGATGCAGATGAGAAGGCAAGGCAGTTTAACGTTGTTGCAAAGCATTCTTTGGAAAAGACGGCGGCACAAAATGCAGATGTGTTTACTACGGTAAGCAATATTACGGCCGGTGAGTGCGGGCGGTTTTTAAAGCGTAAGCCAGATTTCATTACCCCTAACGGATTTGACGGTATTATTGCTCCTGCCGAGGGAGAATATGATAAAGCGCGTTCAGAGGCTAGACGGCTGATGCTGCATGTTGCATCCAATATGTATAATATTGATTATAAGGAAGATGCTGTTATAATTGGGATAAGCGGAAGGTATGAGTACAAGAATAAAGGCATAGATGTTTTTCTTGATGCGATAGATAAAATTAAAAACGAGGGATGGAAAGGAAGAAAAATTTTGGCATTCGTAATGATACCCGCCGGCAATAATGGTCCTGATAAAGACCTGGCAGCCAAGCTTGAAGGAAAAGGAAGCGGGGACTATAAAACATACATAACTCACTATCTGTCCAACGGAGGATATGATACAATTCTTAACAGAATAAGGTCCTTTAATTTTGATCCTTCAAAGGATGATGTAAGCGTAGCATACGTTCCGACATATCTGAACGGGAATGACGGAATCTTTAATAAATCGTACTATGACATTCTTCCCGGAATGGATTTAACAGTGTTTCCGTCATACTATGAACCATGGGGTTATACTCCTCTGGAGAGCCTTGCATTTAGAGTTCCTACAATAACCACGTCACTGTCAGGATTTGGCGCATGGGTTAATGATAACTATAAAAAAGAGCATCCGGGAATTGCAATTTTGCAGCGCAGTGATTCTAATTACAATGAGGTAGTAGACGGTACTGTTGCAAAGATAAAAGAAATTGCAAATCTCAACGCCGCGCAAGAGAAAGATTACAAGGCAAATGCAAAGGATGTATCATCCGTCTCTTTATGGGATAACGTAATAGTTTACTATAAACGGGCGTATGTTAAAGCCTTAGAAGAAGTGGTTAAACGCAACGGTGCTTTTCCGGAACTTGTTGGGGAGACTGAGCAGGAGGTGAAGAAGTTTCAGGTGGAACCTCCTCAGTGGAAGCAACTCATGATTAAGAAGTCTCTTCCCGACAGATTAAAGGGGCTTGATGAACTTTCCAAAAATTTATGGTGGTGCTGGAATCAGGAGGCAATAGAACTGTTTCAAATTGCAGACCCCGCGCTTTGGAAAAAAGCGGAGGGAAATCCGATGGTAATGTTGGATATGATGGATTTGAAGAAATACAGGGAACTTGTTACCAACGAGGAGTTTACCGGAAAACTGGATGGCGTTGTAGAGCATTTTCATCAATACATGTCTCTAAAAAAAGATGAGAGCGCGCCGCGCATTGCATACTTCTGCATGGAGTACGGATTGGACACTTCATTAAAAATATACAGCGGTGGTCTTGGAATTCTGGCGGGGGACTATTTGAAGGAGGCTTCTGATATGAACGTGAATATGAACGCAATCGGCTTCCTTTACAAGTACGGATATTTTACTCAGAAAATTTCTGCGGGCGGAGACCAGATTGCGCTCTATGATCCGCAGGATTTTAGCATGACGCCTGCGCAACCGGTAATGGACGGTAACGGAAGTTGGCAAAAAATTTCAGTGGCCTTTCCGGGAAGAAATATATATGCCCGCATCTGGCAGGTGAGGGTAGGAAGAATCAATTTGTTTCTTTTGGACTCTGACATAGAAGACAATTTGCCGGAGGACCGCGGAGTCACCGGACAGCTGTACGGGGGAGACTGGGAAAATAGATTAAAACAGGAACTGCTGCTCGGAATAGGAGGCATCAGAGCTCTCAGAGTATTAGGCGTTTACGCAGATGTCTACCATTGTAATGAGGGACATGCCGCATTTACCGGTCTGGAGAGACTGAGAGAGTATATTCAAAATGACAATCTCTCATTTTCAGAGGCGTTGGAGGTTGTACGCAGCTCTTCTTTGTTCACTACGCATACACCCGTTCCTGCGGGACATGATGCATTCTCTGAAGATATGATGAGAACATACTTGTCTCATGCCCCTGAACATTTGAAGATTTCATGGAATGACATTATGCGGCTTGGCAAGTCGGACGTTAATAATCATGATGAAAAATTTTCCATGAGCAATATGGCAGCCAATCTTTCTCAGGAGATTAACGGAGTGAGCCGGCTTCACGGAAAAGTCAGCAGAGACATATTTTCTGAACTTTGGCCCGGATATCTTCCGGAAGAGCTGCATATCGGTTATGTTACAAACGGGGTGCATTATTCAACGTGGACTGCTCCGGAATGGAAAGAAATTCATGCAAAAGTTTTTGGAAAAGATTTCTCTTCTCACCATTATGACCGCAGTTGTTTCCGGGGATTCCGCAATGTTCCCGATAACACAATATGGTCTGTGCGGAAAAAGCTGAAGAAAAAACTTTTAGAAAAAGTTAAAGAAATTTTATCTGAGTCCGGTACCGCAAATCCTTATGCACCTCATGATATTGTTAAGATTAACAGCATATTAAATGATAAAATTCTAACCATAGGTTTTGCCCGCAGGTTTGCAACTTACAAGCGCGCCCACCTGCTTTTTACAGATTTAAAGAGGTTGGACCAGATTATAAATAATCCGTCGAGACCTGTACAATTTTTATTTGCAGGAAAGGCGCATCCGGCCGACAAGGCGGGACAAGATTTAATCAAGAGAATTGTAGAGGTTTCTAAGATGCCGCAGTTTATTGGCAAGATTGTTTTCATTCCGGATTATGACATTTCACTTGCAAAATATCTTGTGCAAGGTGTTGATATTTGGATGAATACACCAACCAGACCATTAGAGGCCTCAGGCACCAGCGGAGAGAAGGCCGTGATGAACGGAGTAATGCATTTTTCAGTTCTCGACGGATGGTGGGTAGAGGGATACCAAGAAGGAGCCGGCTGGGCATTAAAGATGGAACGTTCTTATAATGACCGGGGATTCCAGGATGAGCTGGATGCCGCAACTCTATATGATATTCTTGAGACCGACATTGCACCAAGATATTATGATGTTGACAACAGAGGCATATCAACAGCATGGATTGATACCATCAAGAATTGTGTTGCTGAAGTTGCATGCAACTTTACAACAAACAGGATGATGGAAGATTACTTAAGACAGTACTATATCCCTCTTTGCACGCGCAAGCACATGCTAATTGAAAAAGATTTTGCCATTGCCAAGGAGATTGCCGGCTGGAAGAGAAGGATGCGCAGGGAATGGCCCGATATAGAGATTGTTTCACAAGCAAAGATTGATACTTCAAGCGGAGTTCTTCTGCTGGGGAAAGAGTATAAGGCCAGAATTGTGCTGCAGCTTGGTGAGGTAAGCCCGGATGATTTGGGTCTGGAATTGCTTCTTACGGAAAAGAGTACAAGCGATGTTCCGGACGGGCCGGAGAGCGGCGGAGAACTTGCAATCAAAGGAGTATTCCCGTATAAATTGGAAAATTTTGATGACGGCAGAGCAACTTATGTTTGCAATTTAATGCCGGAGAAAACAGGTACTTATCTTGTGGCCAGCAGATTATATGCATATAATAAACTTATGCCTCACAGGCAGGATTTTGAATTAGTTAAATGGTTGTAAATTTGCATGCCGCAAATTGCGGCGTTTAAACAAATTGTATATTTTGATTAGAAAGAAATTAATTAGAGAAAGAATATGATTGCAGCAGCTACTGGTTTTTTTGACGGAGTACATTTGGGACACAGAAAAGTTTTGACGCGTCTTTGTGAAATTGCAAGGGCAAGAGGAGAGAAGAGCGCCGTTGTAACTTTTTGGCCGCATCCGCGCAGTGTGTTGCAGCAACAAGCTTACAATCTCAGACTTCTGACAACACTGGAAGAGAAAAGGGACCTGTTTAAAGAGATAGGGATTAACCGGACAATCATATTAAAGTTTACAAAAGAATTCAGCCTTCTTACAACAGAAGAATTTTTAAGCGTATATCTTAAAAAGAAGTATGATATTGATACTTTGGTTATCGGATATGACCATAAGATAGGACATGATGTGAATGAAACGCAGGCGGAGATGATAGAAATTGCGCGCAGGGTAGGCATAGAGGTAGTCAGAGTTGATGAGTACGTGGATGGGGAAAGTTCTGACAATAAGGGAGTATCATCTACCGGAGAGATTATAAGCAGCACAAAAATCCGCCATATTCTTGAGGGTGGAAATATTGCAAAAGCAAATTCGTTCCTTGGGTATCGTTATGGTTTAAAGGGAGTTATAGTATCAGGAAAACATATCGGAAGAACAATAGGATTTCCAACGGCAAATCTTAAACTCTATAATCCGCTTAAGCTTGTGCCGGAGAACGGCGTCTATTCCGTGTATGCGGAGGTAAACGGGAAAACGTACATGGGAGTTTGCAATATTGGGGTAAGGCCAACTGTCGGGGACAATAATGAGAAGACGATAGAGACACATATTTTAGATTTTGATGAAGATATTTACGGCTTGGATTTAAAGATAGAATTTGTGGACAGAATGCGTCAAGAGAGTAAATTTGATTCTTTAGAGAAATTAAAAGAGCAACTTTGCCTGGATAAGCAGCAAGCGCGCAGTTTTCTTTCTGCAGCCTTGCCGCATATTGTTTTGAGGTAATTATTTATATTTGCACATAATGATTGAGAATCCGGAAAATAAGAGAGTTGATGAATTACTTGAACAGTTGCGCGCACTGGGCTTGAGTGACGATATGCTTGCCGTAAAACTTAAGGGTGATAAGCAGGGGTATCCTCAAATCCGCAGCAGTATAAAACCGATTGAAGATAAGTGGACGGATGAGGCTAAACGTGCAGAAACAGCGGGTGAGATTGACGGGGAGGGCAAACTGGAGCAGCTGAAAAAAAGGCTTAAGGAGCACCCGGAGGATATGATAATCCTCTCTGAGCTTATGAAATCCAAGTTTTAAAAATAATTTATATATTTGCATAAGCAAAGACGAGGAATTCCGGCAGACGGGGTTCTTCTTAATTTTTTCTATTATGGGACAGGGACATTACGTAACGGCAGAAGGCCTTGATAAATTGAAAAAAGAACTGAATGATATGATTACAGTTCAAAGGCCTGCAATATCCAAGGCCATAGGAGAGGCCAGGGATAAGGGAGATCTTTCTGAGAATGCAGAGTATGATGCGGCAAGAGAGGCTCAGGGTATGCTTGAGCTTAAAATTTCTCAGATGCAGGCTTTGATAGCTACGGCAAAAATCATAGATGAATCCAAGCTGGATACCAGCAAAGTCGGTATGCTTAACAAGGTGAAAGTTAAGAATTTAAAGACAGGAAAAGATATGGAATTCACCCTTGTGGGAGAGAGCGAGGCTAACCTTGCAGAGGGCAAGCTGGCTGCGTCGACTCCTATAGGTAAGGCTCTTATGGGACGCAAGAAAGGGGAGACGGTGGAGGTAAACGCCCCTGCGGGTCTTATCAAATTTCAAATACTGGACATTTCCATATAATTCACGATAGTTTGCAACTATTTTAAAATCAAATAACTATGGCATCAATTTTTACAAGAATTATTAATGGGGAGATTCCTTGTTTCAAAGTTGCGGAGACAAAAGATTACATTGCCTTTTTGGATGTTGCTCCAATAGCCAAAGGGCATACTTTGGTTGTTCCAAAGGACGAGAAGCCTTACATATTTGATTATGAACCTGAATATTATGCGGGTTTATGGAAGTTTGCGCAAAAAGTTGCAAGAGCTCAAAGACGCGCAATCCCCTGCTTAAGAATTGGTGTCGGAGTGCTTGGACTGGAGGTCCCTCATGCGCATATTCATCTTATTCCTCTTCAGAGCGAGAAGGACTTGAACTTTCAGAAGGAAAAGATGCATCTTCCTGATGATGAGATGAAAGCAATTGCGGAGAGCATTGCAAAAGAATACGGGAAAGAGAAATAAAAGACACACAGTCTAGATTAAAGAGAAATTTCTGATGAAAAAATTTTCAATTCTAAAAGTTGCTTCAATCTTTGCGATTGGTGCAACTTCTTTGCTTTTAGCCTCTTGCGGGCACAAAGATTCTGCAGTAATAAAGGCCGTAATTCAGGGAGCCTCTGAAAAAGAGGTTATTCTGAATATGCTGAATATGAATAAACTTGTTCCAATAGATACACTTAAAACGGACAAGAAGGGGTTTGTGAAGTATAAAGTAAAGCTTCCTTATGCATCTCCGAATTTTTATTATATGACATATCACGGAACAACAGTTGCATCATTGTTGCTTGTTCCCGGAGATAGGGCTTCAATTACCGTTGATACTCTTGGCAAACTGCTGAAAATAAGCGGTTCTGAGGAATCTATATTGCTTGGTCAGGTTAATGATTCTATTGCACGCGCGCAGAAAATGTTTGATTCTCTTACCGTTCAGCTGCTTGCATGCGACAAGATAGGAGATAAGCAGGGTGCTTTAAAACTTAGGTATGAGCTTGGTCATCTGTATGTTAAGCAGAAGCAATACTCTATCAAGAGCATATTGAGACATCCGCATTCTTTCACAAATGTTACCCAACTCTATAGGCAGTTTAATGAGAATCTGCCTCTTTTTGCTCAGCTTACGGACGGCATTTATTATAAGCAGGTTTGTGACTCATTAAAGCCCTTATATCCTAATTCTCCGTACATCAAGGTATTGGAAGGCGAGGTTACAAGGTTTAACAACTATATGGAGCTTAACAACAAGATGCAAAATGCCGGTGAAACGGCATTCCCGGATATTGCACTTCCGGATATCAGTTCAAATACGCGTCATCTTAACACGCTGTTAGGCAGACCTTTTATGCTTCTGTTCTGGAGCGCTACGGATAATGCTCAAAAAATGCTTAACGCAGAGTTGTTGCAGCTATATAACAAGTACAAAGGAAAAGGATTTCAGATTTATGAGGTTTGCGTGGATACGGATAAGACAAACTGGGCATCTATTGTAAAGAACCTTCCTTGGATCAATGTATGTGATGGAATGGGCGCATCTTCAGTTGCTCTTTCTACGTATAATGTTTCTAATGTCCCTTCAATGTTCCTGTTTGATAAGGATGGAACTATTGCGGGAAGGGATATTTTTAACATGAAGAATTTGGATATTGCAATCAGTAAATTATAATAATCTTATAATAGGCTAGATTACAGTGCAATGTGCCGATTTGCGGCGTGTTGCCAAGTGGCAGGAGATGCCGGATCAAAAAAAGCAAAATCGTCAATTGACGATTTTGCTTTTTTTGGTTATGCAGTTTTTGACAATTCTGATTTTTTTTGAGTGATAAATATATCATTTAACATCTTATTATTTTTTTTCCGTCACATATTTGCGTCAGATTTTTTGATGCAGCCAATGGCAATAGTGACAAATGAAAAAAGAAAATTCAAAAGGGCATTAAAAGGGTATTAAAAGGGTATTAAAAGGAAATTAAATGGAGATTAAATGAATATTAAATGAATATGGAAAATACAGATGAGATAAAAAGAATGAAAAAATCGGCAGAGGGAATGATGTTGGCAATGCATAGAAAAACCGACTGTTTTTATTTGACGGCAATATGTCTGGCTCTGCTTATATGTGCTGCTGTTTTTTTTCATTCGCGTTAAGGGACGGGCTTTTAATAGTGTTATCATAATGTTTTGTGCAAAGTGCCGGAGTCTTTGTTAATGAGGGTTTTGTAAAAATCCGGCACTTTTTTTCAAGAAAATTTTTGCGAGGCGGTTTTTGAAAAATGTTACTATAGAGTTTTGCGGTGGGCTTTTGAAAAGTGTTGTCATGGAGTGTTGCCATAGAGTTTTGAGAGGGAGATATGAGAGGTAGTTTTGAGAAAGGAGATTAAATGAAGGAGTGTTTATGAGGGGAATGTTAAAGATAAGGCAGCAAGATGAGTATGATTGCGGTGCTGCAAGTTTAAGTTCTGTTGCGGCTTGGTATGGGGTAAGCGTACCCTTATCAAAAGTGAGAAGGGTATGCGGATGCACAAAGGAGGGAATCACAATCAAGGGGATAATTGACGGAGCAAAAACTTTAGGTTTAAGCGGCCGGGCCTTTAAGTGCAGCGGAAGCAAGGAGAGTGCTATAAGCTATTTGGAAAAAATAAATTCACCCGTTATTGCTCATCTGCAGAGAAAGGATGAAATGTTCCATTTTGTTGTAATCTACCATGTTGCGGGTGATAGGATAACTGTGATGGACCCTGCGGAGGGAGAATTTAAAAGATTTCGGCTTAAGGATTTTATGGCTGAGTGGACCGGCTATGTAATTTATATTGTGCCGGGAGATAACTTTGAAAAAATTGACCAAAATGAGAATAAATATCTGCGCCTGTTCAGGATCTTAAAATTTCACAAAAAAGAAGTGGCATTTGCGCTGGCCGGTTCAATTGCTCTTACGTGTATTGGCGTATGCAACTCCCTGTTTTTGCAACAAATTATAGATGAGGCTATTCCAAAAGGAGATAAATTACTCGTTATTATAATTGCCGCCGCACTTTTTATTCTCATTCCGCTTGCGCTGTACATTGGATACTGCAGAACATTGTATCTTTTGAGAAATGGCATACAGATAGACACGCGCCTAATTTTTTCTTTTCTAAGAAAGATATTCAGATTACCGGCGGAGTTTTTCTCAGAGCATACCAGCGGCGATTTAAATTCCAGAATATCAGACGCTTTTAATATCAGAACATTTATTTCCGAGGGGCTGGTATCCATATTTGTAAGTATTCTAACACTTGTAGCGGTGTTAGTTCTAATGTTTACTTTTTATTGGAGACTGGCCCTTTTTACTTTGCTGTTCATCCCGTTGTATGCCGGGCTTTATTTTATTTCCGACCGTATTAATCATAAGTATACTCATGATTTGGCAATAAAGGGAGCGCAATTTGAATCTGATTTTATTGATAGCGTTGAAGGTGCGGAGAGCGTAAGACACTATGGTGCAGCTTCTCTCTCCACGGTAAAAACGGAGGAAAGCTACTGTGTTATGACTGAGAACGTCTATGGTGCAGGACGTGCCGTTTCTATTTTCTCAGAGGCCGGAGAGGGGATATCAAAAATGCTTCTTGCCACAATTATTATAATAGGAGGATTTGCAGTGTTTAAACAGCAGATGTCTATTGGAGAACTTGTTTCATTTTACACCTTAAGCGCTTTTTTTACAACTCCAATGAATAGTTTGGTAAATATAAATTCTCTTGTAAACCAGGCTATTGTGTCATCTGGAAGATTGCTGGATATAACGGATTTAGAAGATGAAGAAGAACCCGGCTTTAAAGGAATTGATTTTCTTAAAAAATATTCTACCTCAAAGGCCGAGGAGATAGAATTAAGCGGAATAAAATTCAGATACCCGGGAAGAGAAAATGTTTTTGATAACTTCAGCTGCAGAATTCCGGCCGGCTCAATTACTGCAATAACCGGTGAGAACGGATGCGGCAAAAGCACTCTTGGTGCCTTGCTGATGAGAGATTTAAAGCAGGATGGCGGGAAAATATTTATACATCCGTGCAGTGCAATTCCCATAGATATAGGGAGCATAAAATTGAGCGAGTGGCGCAGATATGTTTCAATATCTCCTCAACGCTGCCATCTGTTTAATGCTACAATTTTTGAGAACATAACGTGCGGAGAAGAAAATCCTGATGTTAATAAGGTTGCCGCAATATGCAATGATCTTGGAATGGAGAGTTTTGTGAGATCTCTGCCTGCAGGGCTGATGACGTACATAGGAGAAAGGGGCAAGACACTGTCGGGAGGAGAAATGCAGAAAATCTCTATTGCCAGGATGTTATACCGTTCTCCGGCAGTTTATATCTTTGATGAATCTACCTCTTTCATGGATGAAGATTCTGAAAATTACGTACTTGCAAAGATGAAAGAATTGAGTGCCTTAGGGCGGAGTGTTATAATGATAACACATAAGAGCTCTAATCTTAAGATTGCCGATAACATTATAAAATTGTAAGCAAGTAAATTGCGGCTGCTGCAATTGATATGTCCTCTGCCGCTGAAATTTAATGTTGAATTAGTGTGAATAGAAATAGAAATAGAAATAGAAAAAATAACCGGTTATATAATTGGGGTAACCCATGCGGGTGCGGACGCGCATTTACTGTCTGCAAAAATTTACTAATAATATGGAAGATAAGAGATTACGACAGTGTGGTTTTATTAGTTTAAACTGTGAGGAGATGCAGGTCAGAGGAGGGATTTCCTTCTCTACTCTAAAGAAAATTGCAGCTATTATCGGGCTTATTATACATTTTGCCCAGGACTATGCCGATGATTTTAGGAGGGGGTATAAAAACGGATATGGCGGCAAGCCGTTTCTGAAAGTTGTTTAGCGGCGGACGTCTATTGTCTATGAATAGATTTAGCTATGAGAGAATTTATTAATCAAAAGAAAAACTATGAAAGGTTTCACGGAAATAACAGAATACGAGGCAATTGTGGTTGCAGGAGGGAGAGATCCTAATATCGCCAAGCTGATAGAGTTAATCGGATATGGTGTAGGAGCGCTTATGAGATATTTAAAAACTTTGAAAAACAGGAATCCAACGGTAACCGTAATGGTGGCCATTGCAAAGATTCCCTATACAATGAAATAGCTCCAATCATATTTTTTGATACATCATGGCCTGATAATTGAGCCATTTACGGGCGGGCGGTAGCTCGCCCATTTTATTAAAATATTTATATTTGCATCTATGAAAATGACAAAGATTATATCTGTCACTGTAATATGCTGCTTTATTGCTGTTTATGCTAAAGCGCAAAATGCGGATACCGCTACCTTATCTAATGCAGTTCCATGGAGCCTGGAAAGGTGTATTGAGTACGCAAAAGAGCATAACCTGCAAATCAAGCAGAATCAGTTATCGGTGCAGCAGGCGCAGAATAATATTCTGCAAAGTAAAATGGATTTTCTTCCATCCGTTGACGCATCCTCATCTCATAACATGAGTTGGGGACGTTCTGTTAATATGCAGACACTGGAGATTATTCAAAACAAATTGAGCCAGAGTTCCTCTTTCAGTGCAAGTGCTTCTGAGACAATCTTTAATGGGTTTGCAAAAGTCAATACTCTTAAGAGCAATAAGATGCAGCTGCAAATATCCGAGCAGCAAGTTGAAAAACTTAAGAATGACATTACAATTCAAATAACCCGCGCTTATTTGCAGGTTCTGCTTTCACAGGAACTGGAGAAAACCGCAAGAGAAAATTTGGAGAGCATAGCCCAGCAGGTTGAAAAGAGCAAGCAACTGGTAGATGCAGGCAGTCAGGCATATAGCACTCTTCTGGAAATGAAGGCGCAGTATGCAAATGAGGTTTCTACATTGGTGGATGCGCAAAATAATGTACGGACTAATTTATTAACACTTACACAATTGCTTGATTTGCATCCGGCGGATGCTGCTAATATTGCGGTGGTTAAACCCGCAGAAAATGCTGATACTCTGTATAAGGGTGAAGAGATGAACCTTGTGTATGCAAAGGCTCTTGAGCTTCCTCAGATAAAGGCGGCAGAACTTACCCTGGATAAAAGCAGGCTGGATTTGAAGGTGCAGCAGGCAAGGTTATATCCAAGCATCTCTGCCTCTGCAGGATACGGGACTTTCTTTACTGACGGTCAGAACGGAGCATTCTTTCCGCAGCTGGATAAAAACAGGCAGCACTCTTTAGGTTTCTCTCTTAATATCCCTGTTTTCAGTGGATTGGGATATCGTACAAATGTTAAGAATGCAAAGCTTGCCGTGGAAAATTCCAGAATAGATTTGGAAATACAGAAACAGAATCTTTATAAAGATGTGCAAACTGCTTATAATGAAGAGTATTCTGCGTCGCAAAAAGTTAAGGCGGCTAAAGTTACATTAGAGTCAACTAAAGAATCTTTCACATATACCGAGAATAAATTTAATGTAGGAGCTTTGAGCGGAACGGATTACAGAGTGGCAAAAGCAAATTTATTTAAGGCTCAATCTGATTTTTTGCAGGCCAAGTATCAGTATTTGTTTGAATCTAAGATTCTTGACTTTTACAAAGGCATCCCAATTACCCTATAAAACATCGGGATTATTAAAATTGAAAAAATTTATAAGTATGGATAACAAAGGCAATAATATTAAGAAGGCGGAAGGCGGTAGCAAGAGGAAATTGTATTGGATTCTTGCGGCAGTTCTGCTGATTGTAATTCTGGTGGTTGTTAAGAAATGCGGAGGCAGCGGTGAAATATCTGTTAATGTGCAACAGCCTGAGAGACGCAGCATTGTAGAGAGCATCCCGGCAAACGGAAAGATACAGCCGGTGACGGAAGTTAAGATAAGCCCTGATGTTTCCGGTGAGATTATTGAGCTGAATGTCAAGGAAGGAGACAAGGTCAAAAAGGGCGACCTTATCATAAAAATCAAGCAGGATATTTATCTATCTGCGGTGGATCAGGCGCAGGCCTCTTTGAATGCAACACGCGCGGCTTATGAACAGCAAAAAGCACAGGTTGCAAAGTCAACTCAGAACTATGAGAGAAACAAGAAATTATATGCAATGCGTACAATTTCCACCTCTGATTTTGAGGCGGCTACTTCCGAATATAAAGTTGCCCTGCAACAGCTGAAAGCGGCGCAGTTTAACATTCAAAGTTCAGAGGCGCAGTTGAAGGAGGCGCGTGAAAATCTCATAAAAACAACTATTTACGCCCCAATGGATGGAATTGTTTCCAAACTGGAAGTAGAGAAGGGAGAGCGCGTTGTTGGTACTAGTCAAATGGCCGGTACAGAGATGCTTAGGATTGCAAACTTTGAGCAGATGGAGGTTGTGGTAGATGTAAATGAAAATGATATTATAAGACTTCAAAAAGGCGACACTTCCGAGATTTCCGTAGATGCATATCCCGACAGGAAATTCAAGGGAATTGTAACCGAGGTTGCAAACTCTTCAAAGAACAGCGGTACTGTAACATCTTCAAGTACCGCCACAACATTTGAAGTTAAGATTATTATTCTTCCGGAGTCTTATCAAGATTTGCTGGCACAGAATCCTACCCCGTTTCGTCCGGGTATGTCTGCCTCGGTTCAAATCCAGACAAGCCGCAAGGATAATGTGTTAACCCTTCCTCTTCAGGCAATTACAACTCGCAATGATATTTCCATGGCTGCCGCTTCTACTTCCAAAAAAACAAAGGGAGGAAAGAATGCAAGTGGTTCAAAGGTTGCAGCAACCGCCAACATTGCCCCGACACCAACATCCGGAGATGTAACACAGTGGGTTTTTGTGTACAACAAGAAGTCCGGAACCGTCTCGGCAAGAGCTGTAAAGACGGGTCTTCAAGATTTGAATTCAATAGAAATCACAGAAGGAGTCTCAGATACAACGCAAGTTGTAACCGGTCCTTTTGGGGCAATAAGCAAATCTCTTAACAACGGGACAAAAGTTAAAGTGAGCAAAAAGGAAATCTCAGATAAGACAGCGGGGAAGAAAGACGGGGAGGTATCTGTTAGCGTTGGTTAAAATCGGTAAATGAAAAATAGTATCATAATTCTTTTGGAGACTGCAACGGATTCATGTTCAGCTGCTCTGGCAGACGGAGAAAGAATGATTGCGGAGAAATATGCAAACGTTCCAAAGGCGCACGCAACGCTGCTTGCACGTTTTACAGAGGAAATTCTCAAGGAAAATAATTTAACTGCACAAGATTGTGCGGCGGTTGCAGTGAGCGAGGGGCCGGGCAGTTATACCGGTCTGCGCGTCGGAGCTTCTCTTGCAAAAGGAATTTGCTACGGTGCAAATCTTCCTCTGATTGGAGTTAATACGCTTGCCGTAATTGCACAATGCGCTATTGATAATGAACAGTCCCACAAAGCAATGCAGGGACGTGCAGACGGAGACTATTTGATTGTGCCAATGATAGATGCCGGCCGTATGGAAGTTTACACAGCCTCTTTTAACTCAAAAGGGGATGAGCTTTCTAAGACGGAGTCCAAAATTTTAACTCCTGACAGTTTCTCAAAAGAGCTCTCACGCGAGGCCGTCCTGTTTACCGGAAACGGTGCGGGGAAATTTCAGAAAATGCTCATGGCTGCCGAGGCGGTTGGCAAATCTGTCGGGAATTTAAAAAATGCGTTTTTCTCTGAGCAGCTTCCTCATGCCGGAGGTCTTAGAATACAGGCCTTTAAGGCATTGCAAAAACAAGACTTCAGAGACAGGGCCTATTTTCAGCCGTTCTACTTAAAAGATTTTATTCCGGGGAAACCCAAGAAACTGCTATAAATGAACAATTTATAGTGTCAGCATAGTCACTTCATCCTTAACCTCTGCAAAGGCATTCTTTAAGAATGGAAATACTTTATCGGAGAAATTCAGCAGCATGTCAAAGCCGGTACATTGGCGCAAATGCTCTGTTGTGCTGATTCCCAGCAATGTAGCGGTATAGTTGACTATGCACGCAAATACGGAGAGAACAAGCAGAACTTTAAACAGACACAAAAAAGCGCCAAGCAATCTGTCCAGCCAGTCAAGCAAAGTAAGTTTGACTGCCCCCCTTAGCGCGTTCCCGACCATGTGGCATATTATGATGATGATTACCAGCAAAAGTATGAAAGTCACAACTTTCATTACCGGGACTGAAATTTTTCCGTCAAAAATTTTATAAAGCTCATCGGAGAACAGCGGAACAATTTTAGCCGCCCCCCATATGCCGAGCAAGATTGCTATTACACCAATAATTTGGTTTGCAAAACCCTTCCAAGCTCCCCAAATGCATGCGGCAATTGCGCAGGCAATGATTATGATGTTGATTGTTGCTCCCATAAGGCAGAGCAAAGATAAATCTTTTTTATAACTTTGCGCCTTAATAATTTAGTGATATTTCATTGTTACAGTGAACTATCGCCTGAGTCTAACAATATCACAAAAATCAGCGACACATGGGTTTTGCGGAGTATAAAAAATTTGACCTTGTAGAAATTAACAAAGAAATCCTTAAAAAATGGAAGGAGGAACATTGTTTTGAGAACACCCTTAAAGAGCGTGAGGGAGCGCCAAAGTTTGTGTTCTTTGAAGGGCCTCCGTCTGCTAATGGAATGCCGGGTATTCACCATGTTATGGCGCGTTCCATTAAGGACGCCTATTGTCGTTTTAAGACGCAGACCGGTTACTATGTAAAGAGAAAAGCGGGCTGGGATACTCACGGTCTTCCGGTGGAACTTGGCGTTGAAAAGAAACTTGGCATTACAAAAGAAGACATTGGAAAGTCCATATCTGTAGAGGATTACAATGCAGAGTGCCGCAAGGAAGTTATGAAGTACACCAAGGAGTGGGAACAGCTTACGGAGCAGATAGGGTATTGGGTAGATATGAATAACCCTTACATCACGTATGACAATCGTTACATAGAGACTTTGTGGTATCTGCTTAAAGATTTGTACAACAAAGGATTACTTTATAAAGGATATACTATTCAACCGTACTCTCCGGCAGCCGGAACGGGCCTTAGCTCTCATGAGCTTAACCAGCCGGGTTGCTACAGAGATGTGAAAGATACAACGGTAACCGTTCAGTTTAAGGTACTTAAAGATGCAAAGTCCGAGTTTTTGTTTAAGGCTCCCGACAGCAATTCTTCTGCTGCGGAAAATAACAATGCAGACTTTAAAGAGGGTGAAGTGTTCTTTATGGCTTGGACCACAACGCCTTGGACCCTTCCGTCCAATGTGGCGCTTTGCGTAGGACCCTGTATTGAATATGTTAGAATAAAGTCATTTAACCCTTATAACGGAAAGCCGGCAATTTATGTAATGGCCAAAGAATTGGTTAATACCTACTTTAATCCTAAGGGTGAAAATGGCGATTTTACCGCATATAAGACGGGTGATAAAATAGTTCCGTTTGAAATTCTCGATGGCGGAAAAACCGTAAAGGGCAAAGAACTGCAAGGGATAAAATATGAGCAGCTGATGCCTTTTATAAAGCCTGAGCCAAATACAATGTTTGTGATTGTCGGAGACTTTGTTACAACCACGGATGGTACCGGTATCGTGCATATTGCGCCCACATTTGGTGCGGACGATGACAGAGCCGGAAAGCAAAATAATGTTGCTCCTTTCATGCTTAAAGATAAAGAGGGTGTGTGGAGACCGATGGTTGACAGACAGGGAAAATTCTATAAGCTGGAGGATTTGGATGCTCAGTTTGTTAAAGAAAGAGTAGATGAAAAGGCTTACGGGCAATATGCCGGAAGGTATGTAAAGAATGCTTATGATGATTCTCTTCCTGCTGATGCAGAGACGCTTGACGTTGATTTGTGTGTTATGCTAAAGCAAGAGGGAAAGGCCTTCAAGATTGAGAAGCATGTGCACTCATATCCGCATTGCTGGAGAACGGACAAGCCGGTTCTTTATTATCCTCTTGATTCCTGGTTCATTAAGGCTACCGCAGCAAGGGATAAGATGATAGAACTTAACAATACTATCAACTGGAAACCGGAGAGTACCGGTACCGGACGTTTTGGAAAATGGTTGGAGAACCTGCAGGACTGGAACTTAAGCAGAAGCAGATTTTGGGGAACACCGCTTCCTATTTGGAGAACCGATGATAAAAAAGAGGAAAAATGCGTCGGGAGCGCAAAAGAACTTTATGATGAGATAGAGGCATCTGTTAAAGCGGAATTTATGAGCTCTAATCCATTGAAAGACAGGGGTTTTGTGCCTGGAGATTTTTCAGATGAGAATTACAATAAGATAGATTTCCATAAGCCGATAATTGATAACATCATACTGGTATCTCCTTCCGGCAAGCCCATGAAGAGAGAGGCAGACTTGATTGATGTTTGGTTTGATTCCGGCGCAATGCCTTATGCTCAGGAGTGGCTGAAAAATCTTGGCAAGCCTGAGTTTGGACAGACCGCAGATTTCATTGCAGAGGGTGTTGATCAGACACGCGGATGGTTCTATACATTGCACGCAATTCATACCATGGTATCCGGGACACCTGCATTTAAGACGGTGGTTTCCAACGGATTGGTTCTGGACAAGAATGGGGAGAAAATGAGCAAGAGACTTGGCAACGCAGTTGATCCTTTTAAAGAACTTGATGAATATGGTGCCGACGCTCTTAGGTGGTATATGCTTACAAATGCTCAGCCTTGGGATAATTTAAAATTTGATGAGGCGGGCGTAGATGAGGTTAGAAGAAAATTCTTTGGAACATTATACAACACCTATTCATTCTTTGCTCTTTACGGCAACGTGGATAAGTTTGATAATAGCGCTCAGCAAATACCTGTATCCCAGAGGCCTGAGATTGACCGTTGGATAATGTCATATCTTAACTCTTTAATAAAGGAGGTTAGAGCATGCTATGAAGATTATGATGTTACCACTGCGGGTAGAAAAATTCAGGATTTTGTCTGTGACCACTTAAGCAACTGGTATGTAAGACTTAACAGAAAGAGATTTTGGGGAGGTACAATGGATGCGGATAAACTGGCTGCATATCAGACGCTTTACTCTTGCCTGGAAACCGTGGCAATATTGGGTGCGCCAATTGCTCCGTTTTACATGGAGAGGCTGTTCCTGGATTTGAATGCCGTAACTCACTTCCATAAAGAGAGTTCAGTTCATTCCACAATGATGCCCGATGCTGATGAATCATTGATTGATAAAGATTTGGAAGAGAGGATGGAACTTGCACAGGTTAGTTCTTCTATGGTGCTTGCATTAAGAAGGAAGGCAGAACTTAAAGTGCGTCAGCCCCTTGCAAAGATTATGATACCTGTCATAAATCCAAAAATCAAAGAACAGTTGGAAAAAGTTCAGAAACTTGTGCTTAATGAGGTGAACGTAAAGGAGATAGAGTATATCACCGATACGGAGGGATTAATTACTAAAAAGATAAAGCCAATGTTCAGAACGTTGGGAAAAAAATATGGCAAACAGATGAAAGATATTTCCGCAGCTTTTACTAATTTTACACAGAAAGAGATTTCAGAGATAGAGAAGAGTGCGGGAGCGGATAAGGCGGGAACTTACACAATGCATATTGCGAGCGGTGATGTTGTTTTGGAGAGTTCTGATTATGAGATAACATCAGAGGATATGCCGGGATGGTTGGTTGCAACTGAGGGGGCTCTTACTGTTGCTCTGGATATAAATGTTACGGAAGACCTTAAGAAAGAGGGTATTGCAAGAGAGCTTGTAAACAGAATTCAAAATTTGAGAAAGGATTCGGGTTTTGAAGTCACCGACAGAATATATGTAACTGTCGAGAATAAAAAAGAGGTTGCGGAAAGTCTGGAGAAATTCAGTGATTATGTTTGTTCACAAACCCTTGCAAAGAAAATATCTCTTGCGGATGAAATTGCAGGAAGTGCTGATATTGAATGGGATGAGAGCGGCACTATAAAAATAAAAGTTGAAAAGATTAACAATTAATATTTACTGTTATGGCAACAAAAGCAAAAAAGGTGAAGAAAGCCCCCGCAAAAAAAGCGGCTCCTAAAAAAGTGGCAAAGATGGCTGCAAGGAAAGTTGCTCCAAAAAAGAGCGCTAAAAAAGTTGCACCTAAAAAGAAAGTTGCAGTAAAGAAGGTTGCTGCAAAGAAACAGGTAAAGAAAGTTGTTAAGAAACCAGTTGTAAAAAAGGCTGTTGCAAAGAAACCTGCTGCAAAGAAACCTGTCGCAAAGAAGCCTGCTGCAAAAAAGTCTTCTGCAAAGAAGTTTGTAAAAAAAGTTGCCCCAAAGAAAGCTTCTCCAAAAAAGGTTGTTAAGAAGCAAGTTAAGAAGGTCGTTCCAAAAAAAGTTGTAAGTAAGGTTGCTAATAAAAAACAGGTTGCTTTAAAGGCTCCGGTTAAGAAAGTTGCTCCAAAGCAGGCACAACAACCTGCTGTAAAAGCCTCAAAGATGCAGGATGCGCCAAACATCAAGAAGGAAATTAAGATAGACGAGGATGGCAAGGCTCATGTTCAGGAGAGATACAGCGATGCTGATCTCCAGATGTTTAAAGAGGTTATTCTTAAAAAGCTTGCACAGGCTAAAGATGATTATGAGATGTTGCGCGCTGCAATGACTCACAGCACCAGCAATGATATTGAGGACACATCCCCAACATTCAAAGTTTTGGAAGAGGGCGCCACTTCTCTCAGCAAAGAGGAGAGCGGAGAGCTTGCTCAAAGACAATATAAATTTATTCAATCACTTGAGGCTGCTCTTGTAAGAATAGAAAATAAAACTTACGGAATCAGCAGGATATCAGGTAAATTGATACCCAAGGCAAGATTGCTTCTTGTACCTCATGCAACTTTGAGCGTGGAGGATAAGAATAAACAATAATTTGCACAATGAGTTCTCCGTACTGTTTGCGGGGCTGCTGTCATTGTTAAATTTTACGGTCTGCATAATTTCACTATTTTTGCGGACCGTTTTTGATTAAAGATTTTTGATTATGATATCGGATAGGAATAAGAAGTGGATAATAGCAGGACTTGTTGTAGTACTGCTGGTTATAGACCAAGCTATAAAGTTTTACGTAAAACTGCACATGATGATAGGGGAATCCATTCCCATGTTTGGACATTCTCAGTGGGCACAGATACTCTTCATTGAGAATAATGGAATGGCATTTGGAATGCAGCTTGGCGGCGTTGCCGGAAAATTATTCTTAAGCCTGTTCCGTCTTGTCCTGATTGGTTTGATTATATGGTATATAAATGTGCTGATTACAAAGAGGAAAGCTCCTTGGGGAGTGCTGATAGGCGGTGCGCTTATTTTGATGGGAGCTATCGGGAATATGATAGACAGTACATTCTACGGAAAGATTTTTTCACAGTCATCTTATACAAATGTTGCCTCTTTGGTTCCGTTTGGAAATGGTTATGCGCCGCTGCTTTGCGGCAAGGTTGTGGATATGTTCTATTTTCCTGTATACCATGCGGTTCTGCCGTCATGGTTCCCGTTCTGGGGTGGGGAGGATTTTGAATTTTTCCGGCCAATCTTTAACTTTTCTGATGCCTGTATCTCATGCGGCGTGCTGTATCTGATTATTTTTCAGTATCGTTTCTTTTCCACATCCAAGCCAAAAGAGGAAAGCGCAAAGGAATCTTAATTTTGCAAATGGCAAAAAAACTTTTACATTTGCACTCCCCAAACGAGGAAACTGTTCTTTTGTAGCGGGGTGAGTGAATGTATTTTTGGAGAGATGGCAGAGTGGTCGATTGCGGCAGTCTTGAAAACTGTTGAGGTGCAAGCCTCCTGGGGTTCGAATCCCTATCTCTCCGCAAAAGGTCTAAGACAGACAAAAGAAGATCTAAGACAAATCCCATAAAACCTTATTTATGGGATTTTTTATTGTTTGTTACTGACGTCTGAAAGTCAAGGAAAAGCCAAAAAACGACAGAGTCCCATTACTGTATAATATACCCTAAAATTAGCACCATTTTGCAAGGGGAAAATAATACATAAATTGTAAAACAAAATGGAAAAAGGTATGTTAAAACGAGAACGTTATTCAGCATCGTTCAAGGCCAAGGTAGTACACGAGCTGTAGTTACAATGAAGAACTTATCAGAAATATGGCAGTTGACCTGTGTGTTTTATCCTAAATATGGCAGTATAAATGTTGATTTTATCCTAAATATGGCAGTTGCATAAAAATATTCATTACCTCTGAGTAGTTAAAATCTATGTTTATGTAAGAAACTATGTTCACGCCCAGAAGAACAGGTGGTTGAGTTAGATAGTGATATGGCTCAGGTAGTAATAGGCGTCAGACGAAGTGGAAAGTCAACATTATGCTACAATGTGCTTAAAGAAAAAGGAGATCCATTTGCTTATGCAAACTTTGACGATGAGCGATTCTTAGATATGACATCTAAAGATCTTAATACAGTGTTGGAGGTGCTATATAAAATTTACGGAGATTTTAAACGCTTGTTTTTAGATGAAATTCAAAATGTATCCGGTTGGCATCTATTCGTCAACAGACTACTCCGGCAGGGAATTCATGTTATTCTTACAGGATCCAATGCAAAGTTATTAAGTGGTGAACTTGCTACTCACCTTACAGGTCGGCATGACAAAATCGAGCTTTTCCCTTTTTCCTTCTCTGATTTTTGTCATTGTAAAGGAGTTGACTTGAAATTGCAGACCACTCAAGGAGAAGCATACAGAAGGAGTGCTTTTGATGAGTACCTGAGGCAAGGCGGATTCCCGGAACTATTACATAAAAAGAGCAAGACTGGCTATGTTAGCAATCTGGTTGATAATATTCTAAAGCGAGACATAGAGCAAAGACATAAAATCAAATACGTCAGAGCATTTGAACATCTGGCACAACATTTATTGAATGTTTCTCCTGTAATAATAGTCGAAAAGAATTTGGCAAATCTAATGGGCTTCAAATCTCATCATACCGTAGATAATTACATTGGATATTTGAAAGAAGCATATCTATTGTCTGGACTGCCAAAATACTCAGTGAAAAGCAAACAGAGAATTCGTGACGAAAAGATCTATCCGATAGACGTAGCTCTTATGGATGGTAGAGAGGATGCTATGGCTGGAGAAAATCTGGGATGGAGATTAGAAAGCATTGTTTATATTGAACTGTTGCGGAGAAATAAACCACTTGAGCGAGATGTTTATTATTTCAGGAATGCAGATGGCTATGAAGCCGATTTTGTTGTGTGCAAAGGAAACAAAGTTGAGGGAATATATCAGGTTTGTTATGATTTGTCAAAAGAAAAGACCCGTTCGCGTGAAATCAGGGGTTTACTGACTGCTTCTAACCAGACGCGCTGCAACAATCTTTTCCTCATTACTGATTTTCAACGGGAAGAGCTAGAGCAGACAGGAAAGACAATAAAGATAATCCCTGCATACGAGTGGTTAATTCAAGATGTTTAGTTATTGATAAATTTTGGGAGTGTTAGATAAACTGTGTTAAACAAGGATAAAGGATTGTCTTTTTACAATACCAATCCTATAGAGTCTGATGCACATAACATGCTTTTTGAGCCTTGTGGCGAGGGACTAGAATTTCTAAAAAACAGACGTGCGCTTAAAGATAACATAATTTTAATCAAAATGTTACAGGGGAAAAAATCTGCAGTGAATCAACTGTGGATTTTTTTTTTAGTTTTGTAGTGTGGCGACCAAGATCCGCATCTGATTACGGCGACTTTTTACTAGACGGCAACCAAGAATCCCACAAAAGAGTTTGGAATTTTATAACCTTATAAATAGGGCTATTATAATAAGTTGCTAAAATTAATCATTCACTTTAATATTTAATTATATGAAAAGCAAAACTTTATTTTTGTTGATCACAGCATTGTTGTTTTCTTTCAGCTTGAGCGCTCAAGAAAAAGACACATGCAAGCACAAGATGTGCGTCAAAATGGGTGCCGCGGCTACTCAAATTAACGATGTCCGTTATAACCAGTACGGTGTTGCCGTTAACAGACTTCAGCTTTCCGCTGAGGACAGAGACGGCATACTAGTATTTGAAGCTCCGGATCAGAGTTATAAATTATGGTTTGATAACAGAGTTCAAGTTGACGGAGCTACATTCTTTGGCAATGATAAAAACTTTGACAAGATTGGAGACGGTGTCTCAATCAGAAGAGCCAGATTTGCAGTAAAAGCCAAAATAAAAGATTGGTACGGTGAGTTAGACATGGATTTTGCCAACGGAGTATTTGAGCTTAAAGATGCTGTTGTAAGTTACTTTGGCGTAAAGAATTTTGAATTTACAGCGGGTAACTTTAAAGAGGGATTCTCCATGGAAGAGACAACTACTTCCAGATATCTTCCCTTCATTGAGCGTCCTATGGTTGTAGGCACGTTTGCTCCTTCCCGTCACATTGGCATTCAGGCAACTTACAGCAACAAGGCAATCCTTGCTATTGCAGGAGTTCATTTTCAGTCTGTTGAAGATTCGGAAATTAGAACTAACGTAGAGGATAATAACAAAGATTACGGCCGCAATACAGGTCATTCATTTACAGGCAAATTAGTTTATATGCCTTTCTATGATAAACAAGATTACGGTTTGCATTTTGGTGCTGCGGCTTCTTACAGAGTGCCAAAATCAGACATGGCAACCAGCGAGTATGGTGGAGTAAGATACAGTACCAGAAACGGCACATCTATTAATCGCAAGAAATATCTTGATACAGACGTTATTCCAAACGTTGACCATGATTTCCTTTACGGTTTTGAACTTGCAGGTTTCTACAAAAGTTTAAGATTCCAGAGCGAGTACATTGGCAACAACACTTATATCAAGAATGACGGTCCAACTTATAAATTCAACGGATGGTATGCTTATGTCGGATATCTTCTGTTTGGCGGTCATCAGAGATATAACACGGCAGAAGGAGAATTCACACAGCCTTCCAGAGGTCACGAATGGGGTGATGTTGAGGTACTTGGAAGATATGAGTATTTGACTCTTAATTCAAAGAATATCTATGGAGGTTCCGGTCAGGCTTACACATTTGGTCTAACATATTACATTACAAATAATGTAAAAATAGAGGTTAACTACCAGTACAATGATAACGACCGTTATGCAAACGGAAAGGGCAAACTTAAGACGGGTTATGACGCAAGCGGAAAAGCTACCAGCGACTATACAAAGATAGTTGATAAGAAAGGCAAAGGCGGCGTAGATTATAATATGCTTGCAATGCGTTTTGAAGTTGACTTCTAGTAACTACAATGGAACACATTGAATATTAGAAATATATAGAATAATAAAATAAATGAAATATATTATGAAGAAATTTTTAACAGTAATCATGACAGTTCTTGCATTGTCATTGGTGATGTCTTCATGTGTAAAAGACAAAATGTTTGTGGGCGACCCTTCAATTTCAAGCATTGTTTTTTCGCCTACATCAGTAACTCCGTACGACGAGGTAACTGTTTCCGCAACTCTTTATGATCTTAGCGGAATAAAATCAGCAATAGTTAATTATAAGGTTAGCGGCGGAAGCTCTTCCGCTGTTGCAATGACTGCAAGCGGAGATACTTACTCTGCAAAAATTCCAGTTCAGGCGGATAAGGCTGTTGTTGCCTTCACTATTACTGCAATCAGCAATAATAACAGAACCACAACGTCTGTTTCACAAAGCTATACTGTCGGGATACAATATGGTGAACTTAACGATATTAGATTAAATGAACTTAACTCTTCCACCAAGTTTATAGAGATTTACAACCCTACTTCAAAACCAATTGTTATTGGAGGAATCAAGTTTGCAAAAAATGCTGCAGATGCATATTTTGTAGATGCAGCCGGAGCTACCTTACAAGTTGCAACAGGTACGGTGCTTAACCCAAAGAGCTATGCGATAATGGGTTGCAAAGGCGCGGATTTAAGCAGCACTGCAACAACCGCAGGCGCCCTTTATCTTGGAACGTCTACAACAGGTTTGTCGGGTTCTAAATCTTTGCTTGTTATAATGCAAGATAAAGATGGAAACAAGATTGACAGCTTTGTAAATTCCGCAGTTGCAACTCCTGCAATAACAGATACATGGGACGGGGCGGTAGAATACACATTTACGGATGCCTCACGTGTTCCGGACGGAAGCGGAGATTTTTATTCATTAACAGACGGAACTCCGGGTGTAACCAACGGAACTACACCTTCCGCTGACAAGTTCACTCATAAATTGAACTAATAGCAGATAAGATTTGATATTAGCATTCTGTAAGTTAATCACAGAATGCTAATATCTGATTTAAAACAAGTTAAAAAGAAAAATATGGCAAAAGAAGAGATGAAAATTGGAGAGATATCAAAACCTCGTTTTGAATTCCGTTCTTTCGGGCAGAGTTTCTGCAAGGCGGCCGAAAGAATGGCTCGTCTGTCAGTGCCTGTACCTGAGAAGGTTTGGGAGAGAAGCAGCGACGAGATCTACATTATCTCCAGAAAAAATGATATTAATAATACAAAGATTCGCAACGGAAAAATGGACATAAAAACTTATGTTAAATCCGTCGATGGTTTTGAGCAGTGGAATCCTTTGATGAAAGGAGAATTCCCAATAAGCAAGGAGGTTCTTGAGAAAGAGGTCTTTCCGGCCTTTATGGTTGAGATGCCGGCTTTGACCAAAGAGACTTATACTTATGAAGAATTCATCGCGATGGTGAAGGTTAATCCTGATCTTGCTGCAGTGCGCGTTCACAAGCAGCGCTTTGGTTACATGGTCAATGACACAATATGCGAGTATGGCAATGTTCTGATTAACGGAGCCAAGGTTGTTACTATTAATTCTGAATCTACTGAGGTTGAAGACCTTAAAAAGACAGTAAAAGATTGCGGACTGGAGGGAGTGGAGAATATAAATTATCTTCAGGCTATCAAGCGTGTAATTGGAATGTCCGATAAGCCTCTTGCAAACGAGTAGCAAATTTGATGATGGCTGCGGACCTTAACGCCCGCGGCCATCTTTATTTTTAATATTAAAATGTGTATGGGCACACTAAACGGAAAAATTATGGCACAAGAAATAGAACGTAAATTTTTGGTTGCAGGTGACTTTAAAAAAGAAGTTACAAAGGCAACGCGTATAACACAGGGTTATCTTAGCTCTGTCCCTGAAAGGACTGTAAGAGTGAGAGTTAAAGGTGACAAAGGATATATCACAATTAAGGGCATTGGCAACGCTTCCGGCGCTGACCGCTTTGAGTGGGAGAAAGAAATTCCGGTCGCTGAAGTAAAGGATTTGCTAAAAATCTGCGAGGCGGGTGTTATTGATAAGACTCGTTATTTGGTTCCGGCAGGCAACGGCCGCACTTGGGAAGTTGATGAGTTTTACGGTGATAATGACGGACTTACCGTAGCCGAGATAGAGCTTGGTTCTGAGGATGAAAAATTTGAAAAACCATCTTGGATCGGACAGGAGGTAACGGGAGACGTAAAATATTACAACTCTATGTTGATGAAGAATCCTTATAAAAACTGGAAGTAACATGTTGTACAATATATGAGGTGCTGCAGCAATATGCAGTGCCTTCAACTGTTGTAATTTTATCTAATTTATATGCGGAAAAGAAGTTGTATTACAATTGTATTTATTGCATCAGTGCTATTAGTTGCGCCAGGGTGTACAAAACATGGTCCTGATGTTCCTGATCCTATAATAGATCATGTAACATATTCGGAAATTTCCACATCAGGATTAAGCGGATTATCAGGGCTTTGCATGCCTCCCGACAGTTCATTTCTGTATGCCGTGTGCGACGGCGGGCTACTTTACAAATTAAATTTTGACGGCAGCACTATTTCTAAAATTTATGAGGGGAGCAATGATTTAGAGGCCGTTACGGTAAATCCTTCTACCGGAGATGTTTATCTTGCCGATGAGGGGACCATGACCGTATGGCATCTTAACGGCGGACTGCTGGAAAAAGTAGTAACTATAACAGTACCGGATGCTGTCGCAAACAAAGGATTGGAGGGGCTGACATACGGCAATGGAAATTTGTACATTGCCAACCAAGAATCCCCTACAAAAATATTTGTATATAACATTGTATCCAAGACGGTTACCAAAGATTATACAATTACATTTGCGGGCTATCTTTCTGATTTATGCTATGATCAAAAAGACGGTACAATTTGGATTATGGACAGCAAGAAGCAGAACATTTATCATTGTGATGCAAACTTTAATCTTTTGAAAACATGTCCTGTTCCTTTTATCACAAAAGGTGAAGCGTTGGCTGTTGATTACAAAAATAAATGTTATTGGGTTGGCTCAGACGCAAATTCGCATATTTGGAGTATCCCTTTTGCGTATTTTAATTAAGAATAATATACTTGCCGGTTAATAAATAATAATAAGAGTATTATGGCGGAGAATACACATGCCCAAGTAGTTGCAGCAGGACAGGCGCAAGCAATTGCAGCAGAGCATCAGGCGGCGTTCAATGTGCTGGATATGAACAACTACAAAGTTGAGAAACTGCCCAAATTGCAGAAATCCGGCTTTGAAAAATGGATGGCTATTTTAGGCGGACCAATTGCCGCGGTTGTTTTCATTTATATCTATTGGTTTGCACAAATTCCGTTTTTGGACCATTTGAATTTTGCCGGCCTTAAAGATGCCGCACTGGCAAGGTATGATGTTCTTGGAACTGCAAAATTTCTCCGCGCAAATTATGCAATGCTTGCAATTTTTTCCGCAGCCATAATTCTCTGGATCACAGAGCCTATCCCAAATTATCTTACTTCACTCCTTGTGATTTTGGGCATAGTGCTTACCCACGTTACCACGGATAAAGTTGCATACGCTCAGCTGGGACATCCTGTTATGTGGCTGAATATCTTATCTTTTGTGCTGGCAAGCATGCTTGTTAAGACGCAGGTGGCAAAACGACTTGCACTTTGGCTTGTTGTAAAATTTGGAAAAAGCACAACAATGCTTGTTGTCTGTTTTCTTGTATTAAACCTAATACTTTCTACAATCATCACTGCCACAACGGCTAAGGCGGCTATCCTTCTTCCTGTGTTTATGGTAATTTGCGCAATTTATGGAGATACGGGAGGAGATAAGCGGACAAATTTTGGCCGCAATATGGTGCTGCAGAATTTATTTCAGAACAATGTCAGCGCCTCCGGATTTCTTACCGGCTCCGGAGCAAACCTTCTTGCCGCCTCTTTGATTGCCGGCGCAATGGGAATGGATATGTTCAGTTATACGGAGTGGTTTACCGCGGGATTTCCCTTGGCAATTATTCTGTTAATTCTTGGCCTTCTGATAGGTACAAAGATTATCTTTCCTCTTAAGCCGGAAGACGGGAAGCCTAAAATTCCGGGCGGCATGGATTATCTGAAAGCCCAGTTGGATGCAATGGGCAAAATGAGTTTTCAAGAGTACAAAGCCATCGGGATATTTGCAATTGTTATTTTTTTGTGGACTACCGGTAAACAGACACATATAAGCGAAACAGCTGTTGCTTTCATTGGCGCTTTGGTTGCTCTGATGCCGGGAATTGGAATTGTAAAATGGAATGAGGTTGATATCCCGTGGCACCTGATGCTATTCTCCGCCGGCGCATATACTTTGGGTGCCGGACTGGATGCAACGGGACTGCCTGTCACAGTTGTGGACGCCTCATTTGATGCAATGGGAATTACGACGCATACGCCATTCTGGGCTATCTATATGATAATGACCGGGATAATGCTGTTCAGCGCTTTGATATTTGAATCAAAGACAATGAGAGCTCTTATTTTTATCCCGATAGCTATTGGCGTGGCTCAAAAATTCGGGTATCCTATCATGAGCCTTGCATTCCCCGTAGCGCTGCTGATAGAGCATGTATATGTGCTGCCGTTCAACTCAAAGCCAGCCGCATTGCTTTATACTACAAACCATTACAGCTGGGGAGACACTTTCAAATTTGGCATGACCATGATGATAGTCTCATGGATTATGATTATGGTTTGGGGAGATACCATGCTCCGCTGGCTCGGCTACACTAACGGTGTGTTCTTTTAGGATTTTTTTGTTCCAAGATTTTTGGCTCTTTTTTTTAATGGCCGAAGTGGTGTGGACTTAAATTATTCATTTACAGGTAATTGCATAGATATGGGGTCTGAATTTAAGCACCCCTGTTTATGTAACACGCTGTATGTTAGTAATATATCATGTCACCACCTGGAACTCAAGCGTAGCGGCTGAAAGCCGTGTAGCCACGCCGAATGTACTCATGGCCGCAGGTCCGCGACTGTAGGGAGCGTGCCTTTCCATGGCGGTAGCCATGTAGAACCATAAGGCAATGCGCTGCTTTGTAGCGCATTGCTTCACAGCATGCAACGAGGGCTGTGCTTAGCGGAATGCTCTGCATGTGAACGCAAAGCGGCACATGCAATTTTAGCGGAATGCTCTACATGCGAACGCAGCTAGCATGCAAAGCATCTTTGTAACTGTCTGATCTGGGGTACTCTGGGGTAATGCTGGCAATCAGGTAGTTGCAAAACATCTCTGATTTAAAATTGAGATCCTTTGTAACGTGTTAATACACAGCGTTCCCTAGAGGTACACTTTTAGTACATTGTTCTATAATATACTAGGAGTGTACTAAGTGGGTCTGCGACACTTTATTGCAAAGTCTTGTTGTGCTCTTGCTTGCACCTACGGTTTTTAATAGCTTATTGCCTGGGCTGCACTTGGTTGAAGAGGGAACTCAGATGCCATTGGTTTTGAGCAGGTTTCAGCTGCAGAGCGGGGCATCTTCGGACAACCCTCTTCAACTTGCGTCCAGCGCGTCAATGGCGCCTAAACCCTTATGGCTTACTATTTGTTGTTAGGCATAACCGTTATTAGGGTCAATACAGTTGAAAATCATAGGTTAGCATCATAGGTTAGCATCATAGGTTGGCATCATAGATCAGCATCAACACCAGCATCAACCTCAACCTCAACCCCAACCGACACTTGCGCGTGCACATGTACCTCTGCTTGGAAAATCCTTTATATAGGATCTTATTTCTTTTTCATTCCGCTGCTTTTTATAAAGCTTGATAACTTTGATTCTGCCGCAGGATATCTGGCAGTTACTTATATTCTTTCATTTTTGTTGTTGTATTTGGATTTGGGAAGTCGCAACTGGAGTAATGAACGGTTTATGTATAAGGCTGTTAATCTGGCTGTTCATGGTTTCTTTGCCATACTTATTGGAGGAATTATTATTGCCGCTTTTGCCGTTATAGTTTATTCTATGCGTTACATTTTTGATATTAATTCTGATGTGACTAATAAGATTTTTGCTAACTGCGCCTATTTTGTGGGCGTTGTTGTTGTGCCGCTGTTGTTTTGCAACTTCATGAGCAAACGCTCTGCGGAGATAGCAAAGACAGCCGGAGAAGATGCGGAAGCGGATAAGAGTAATGAAGAAGTGAATTCTGCAGAAGAAAAAACTGTCGGGAGAAAAATAAAAATCAGCAATATGCTGTGTATTATCATTAATTTTATAATGTCTCCTACCATCCTCATTTACACAGTATTGTTGTTTATTTATTTTATCACGATAGTTTGCAAATGGAGTCTGCCCAAAGGTGATATTGCCTATATGGTAAGCGCGTTTGTGGCGGTGACTTTGATTGGGATTGTGATGCAGTATGTTCCCAAAGCGCTATTATGATTGGTCTTACAAGAATTTTACATGGATTGCAATTCCGCCGTTGGTTCTGTATTGGATTGGAACATGTCACAGAATTGCTCAATATGGGTTTACGCAAGGGCGTGTTTATCTGGTTGTTGTAGGGGTGCTTATGACGCTGTTTGTGCTGATGCTTGCAATGGAAAAGACAAAAAGATTTGAGCAGAAGTTGTCTCAGCTTCATTTGTTAGATCCTGCTAATCATAAAATTACAAAAGATATAGATGCTGCAAAAATTTCCAATAATCCAAAACTTATAAAGGAGTATAAAGAGGTGGGGGATATCTATAATTATCTTTGTTGGGCGCTTGGCACAAAAGTCATGGAGCAAAAATATGGCAATTTTAATTTTGAACCGTCATAGGATAAAACTGTTGCTCAGACTTATGATTGGAAGGGTACAAATATTGACCTTGGGGATTATTCGGTTATGGTTCAGCAAGAGATAAAAGTCATCTACAATACAGATTCAATAAAGGTCCGTTCAGAAGAGGGGAATAAGTTGCTTTTTTCTTTCCCGATAGAGAAATACATAACGGAAAATCCGGACATTCTTAAAGATGCACAAACATATCCGGAGAAAATCTTGGTATTCAAGAACGATTCCACGATTGTGGGTTGTGCTTGGCGTATTGCTCTGCATGCGAGCATGCAATTTCCCGTACCGCACTGCTCCTCTTAAGTGGATAAAAGTGTGCTATGACAACACTTTTATCCGGATAAAAATGTAGTTATGTAACACTTTTATCTTGATAAGCTTGTAAATAGCATTGGAAAAATAATATCACTGCGCTAATTATTAATACTTTATACACGAATGGAGATTGGGAGGAGGTTCAAGCCTACGTAGATACAAAGGACCTTTCAAAATTGGAATACATCCATCAAAATATTTTGTACTCATATCAGGCAGGTTTCTACTGCGTGACGGGTGGTAGAGCAATGGCTAAAAAGGTGATTATCGAGAGGAATTTTGTTAAATTTGAGTGAATTATGAAAAACATTACTAATATCCCCGGAGGACCTATGGAGGTTGTGAATGTGGATGACATGCCTTCTATCATTCTAACGGAGGATGAGTGGCTACAAGCTCCTGCTCAGGACTTTGGCGGTGCAATAGGCTTCAGAAATCCATCTTGTTTTTTAGATCAGATGGTGATCGATGATTTTACCTATGAGTTGCCGGGTGGCTTGGTGTTCTAGGTGTAAGATGCCTAAAAGGCCAAAAGCCTTTAGGGAGGCGAAACTGCTGAGGAGACAGTTGAGATAAGTCGATAATATTTAATTTATTATGGATTTTACAAATGATCAACAGGTTGCTTTGCAAGATTTTAAAGCGTTCCTGAATAAAAAAGAGCAAGTCTTTATTCTAAGAGGCTCTGCTGGTACCGGTAAAACCACTCTCTTAAAAGAGTTTATAAATATTCTGGGCGGCAGACGTAATTTTTACTTGATGGCACCAACCGGGAGGGCGGCATTAATTCTTGGTAAAAAGACTGGATTGAATCAACTATCGGCTACTATTCATAAAACAATATATGGGGTTGAACATGAACTAGATAGCATTGACGATTTTTTGATTTTTAAGTTAAAAGAAAATACTGACCCAATAGACAGTATTTATTTTGTGGATGAGGCGTCAGTGGTTTCTGATGTTTATTCCGACGCAGAGATGTTCCGTTTTGGCTCTGGTTTTCTTCTAAAAGATTTATTCTCTTATTGTAATCTGTTGGGTTCCAATAGAAAAATTGTCTTTGTGGGTGACTATGCTCAATTGCCTCCTGTGTTTCAAAACATATCCCCTGCGCTTGATGTAGATTATTTAAGAGAACATTACAATGTTAAGATTATATCTTCTACTTTGAATGAGGTAGTTAGACAAGTTTCTTCTGGCGGTATTTATCAAAATTCTCTACTTATTCGCGATAGTATTAATCGTAAAGAGTTTAATAAGTTTAGGATTTATGACAGCAATGATGTTTGTTGCATAGAGCCGAGTAATTTTGTTGACGAATACAAGAAAATTCTTTCTGAAAATTCGATTTATAATATAATTGTTATTACTCACTCTAATTCTTTTGCCCTTCATTACAACAAGTTAATAAGAGAAATCAAATATGGTAGTGAGCAGCAAACTATAACTGCAGGAGATTTACTTTTAATAACAAAGAATAATTACAGTAATCCTGTTGAATTATTCAACGGTACAATTGTAACGGCAGAAAATGTTAATAGTAAAGTTGAAGTACATACTCCTTTTGTTGGAAAAGAAAAAGTTAAACTTACTTTCAGGAAAGTCACTATTTGTGGTCAAGATTTTTCTTCATTTGATACTTATATCCTGGATGATTTTTTAATTGATACATGTGGCACTGTACCTATTTCTATCCAAAAAGCTCTATGGGCTGATTTTGAGCAACGTATGATGGCTGTAGGTTTAAAGCCAAAAGATGAAAGCTTTAGGCTGAGGATAAAAAACGATCCGTACTATAATGCTTTGCAATGTAAGTATGGTTATGCAATTACTTGCCACAAGGCACAGGGTGGAGAGTGGCCTTATGTCTTTGCGGATATGAATGCTGTCATGGGGAAAAATACAGAAATGTATTACAGGTGGGCTTATACTGTTATTACTAGGGCCACTAAGTATTTATTGCACATGTCTTCTCCAGAATTTTCTGCTGTAGATCAATTTGAATTTAAGCCTATAATTAAATGTAATGCAAGCCAATTTAATTTCTTTGTCCCTGATGGCGAGAATTTTTTGGACTATAGATTTAAGAATATTGAGAGGATGGCTCGGAAACAAGATATTAATTGTACGGAGAGTAGAGATACTGCTTATCAGCATATTCTGGCATTTAAGAGAGATGAGAAGCATTGTGAATTGGCACTTTGGTATAATAATAAATCATATTCCGGTAAAACAATGATTCGCAATAGCAATGATGCCGATTTTGTTGATGTTTGTAAAAATATCTGTCGTGAGTCTATGATTTATCACGGAACCTTGCCTTTTAAACCAAAGTCTGATTTTCAGAAAATTATGCATGATAATATCATAGATATTGCCAAAGAGTGTGAAGTAAAAGTTTTAAATATTGAGCAAAAAGATTGGAGCGATATTTATTATTTGCAGACTGCGGCAGATTCTGCCTACATAGAATTTTTCTACAATAAAAAACATATTTATACTTATGCTCAGCCTAAAAGTACGTTGGGAACAGATGATACTGTATTACAGGATTTTACTGAACATTTTAATTAATACCAATTCAATATATGAGTGATTTTGATTCTTCTGATGAAGTAAGAAGTTTAAGAAAGCAAGGTCAGCTTAGAGAAGCATACAATTTGGCTAAAGAGTTATTGAATGATGAGCCTGATGATATTTGGTTTAAGAGAGATTTCGCATGGGTGTGCTATTACCTAATGAAAAAAGCAATAGCAGACAAAAACTCTGGTGACTTCATTAGCAGATTAGAGGATATAATATCTCTTGAAATGCCTCCGGAAGAGGAAATGCTTTATAATCAGCTTCCATGGGTGTTTGGTAAATGGGTAGTGGCTATTTTTAATTCTCAAGCTGATTTATTGGATCAAGAAAAGATAAAAAATCTTTATTCAATCTTGAATTATTTATCTGAATTATATATCACGATTCCATCTGATGGTTATAGCTTTTTTGTCAAAAAGTTGCATAAAAGTTTTAGGGGAGATTTGAAATATTGTGATATAATTGACTATATAGGTTTGGATTTTTTTCTTCCGGAAGACTATGGGAAAACATCTTATAACGGGAAAAATATCATGTCATTTGCCGAGCAAATCTATATAGCTTATTCTGACTGTTTGATTTCTAATATTTCTCATTATGAGACAGTTAATGATAAAGATAAGGTTAAAGAATTTACAGCAACGGCAGAAACATTTTTGCCTAGATTAAGTGATTTAATTGAAAATCACAATGATTATGAGTTTCCTATATATTTTAAGGCTAAGGTACTTTTAGCTATTCATAAAAATGATAAAGTTGCTGATTTGTTAATGCCGTTTGTTAAAACAAAGTCAAAAGTGTTTTGGACATGGCAAGCTCTGGGAGATTCATTCCGACAAAAGGATGACGACATGGCTTTATCATGTTATTGCAAAGGGTTATTGTGTAGAAACAAAGAAGAAATGATAGTCAACTTAAGAGATTCAGCCGCAGAGTTAATGGCTGAAAAGGGCTTTTATGATGAAGCTAAAACTGAGTTCAGTGTTTCTTCAAAAACGAGAATGCAGAATTGGCAAAAGATTGACAGGAAAGAGGAAAATGCAAAAACTCAAAGTTGGTATAAAGATGCTAAGTTGCTTGAGAATAATATTAATTTTTACAATTCATACTCATTTAAAGCAGATAGCCTTCTTTTTGCGAAAGATAGCGTAACAGTTTTGATTACTTACGTAAATACAAGTAAAGGGTTTGCCAGTTTTTTAACGGAAGATGATAGGAGCGGTTTCTTCAGGTATGCGGGAATCATAAACCATGAAATTAAGGAAGGTGATTTGTATAATGTGGATTTTCAACAAATTAATCAAGAAGCTCCAAGCAAAATTGCCTGGGGAGAAAAATCGAAGGTTGACCCTTTAACGACATCATTCTATCGCGTAGTCTCGGGAATTATCAGCATTAAAGCGGGCAACCGTTTTGGGTTTTTGGATGAAAATTTCGTTGACGGCAATTTAGTCAACAAGATGCAATTGATTGATGGAATGCAAGTTAATGGCATTGCCATAAAGAGCTATAACAAAAAGAAAGACAGCGTGGGATGGAAACTTATCTCAGTAGAAAATAATTAATTTAATAACTTATTGATATGAAAAGCATTGTAAATAACTATCAGATTTCAAAAACTTTGCGTTTTGGATTAACGCAAAAAACGAAAATTCAGAAGGAAGGGTATAATGGAGAGATATATGTAAGTCACAGAGAGCTCTGTGATTTGGTTAAAATTTCAGAAGAAAGAATTAAAAAAAGTGTTTCAGCTAGTGATAAGTCAAATCTTGAGTTATCAATAGATATAATTGATACATGTCTTAAACAAATTGGAGTTTTCCTATCGGATTGGCAGCAAGTATATTATAGAAAAGATCAAGTTGCATTGGACAAGGATTATTATAAAATTCTTTGTAAAAAGATAGAGTTTGATGGTTTTTGGAAAGATGACAGAGGTCAAAGAATGCCTAATTCAAGGATAATAAATATATCTGAATTAGATAAAAGGGATAGCTTGGGTGTTGAGAGGTTGCATTATATATTGAATTATTGGAAAGACAATTTGGTCAGCGCATCTCAAAAATATTCGGCAGTAGAGGAGAAAATAAAACGATTTAAGTCGGCTATAAAAATAAATAGGACAGATAACAAACCAGACGAAGTTGAACTTAGAAAAATGTTTTTATCTCTGGCAAATATTGTTTGTGATACGCTTCAACCCTTGTGTTATGGCCAAATTAGTTTCCCAAAAATAAATAAGTTGGACGATTCTAGAACTGATAACAAAAAGCTAATAAAATTTGCAACGGAATATAAGTCTAAAAATGACTTGCTCACTAGCATTGCAGAGCAAAAGAAATATTTTGAGGAAAATGGCGGCAATGTCCCATTTTGCCGAGCCACCCTAAATCCTAAGACAGCCATAAAAGACCCTAATTCAACAGATAACAGCATTAAAGGTGAAATAGCTCAGTTAGGCCTAGATTCTATATTGAAGAGTTTTAAATCTTATTTATTCTTTGAAAACAGTTTGGAGAATATGTCAGCAAAAGAAAAAATTGATTTAATGAAGAGCGATGGAGCTAGTATCATTAAAAAAGGGCTTATGTTTAAGTACAAACCAATTCCTGTCATAGTACACAGAGAAGTTGCTCAGGAATTAAGTGAAGATTTAAATAAAACTGAGGAATCATTAAGTGATTTTTTGCGAGGTATTGGACAAGCTAAAAGTCCTGCAAAGGATTATGAAGAGTTGACTGATAAAAATGAATTTAATATAGAGGCATACCCAATAAAGGTTGCATTTGATTTTGCTTGGGAAAGTTTAGCAAAGGCTAAATATCACAGTGAAATAGATTTGCCTGTAGATTCTTGTAAGAAGTTCCTGAAGACTTTTGATGTGACACCGGATGACGCTAATTTTCTATTATATGCTCAACTTCAAGAACTCAATGCTCTTATATCTACGTTAGAGTATGGATATCCTTCTGATGAACAATCCATTGTAAAAAAAATCAAGGCTCTGTCTAATGAAATACAATGGGAGAAAGTTTCTGACAGGAACGGGCAAGAATACAAAAGATCAATCTCTGATTGGGCTGATGGCAAAAGAGATTCTGACGGTTTTAAAATTGCAAAACAAAACATAGGTCTTTTTAGAGGGGGATTAAGGAATAAAATAGATAAGTATTACAGTTTAACGCAAATATATAAAAAGACTGTGATGGATGAGGGAAAGATATTTGCTATCATGCGAGATAAGATAATAGGTGCAGCCGAACAGAATAAAGTTACTTATTATGCGGCGATTATAGAGGATAACACAGGAGATAAATATGTGTTATTACAGGAGTTGCCATTGAACGGACAAGACAGAATTTATGACAAAATGACCCGAGACGGAGATGGATACGTTTGCTGTTTTGTCAATTCCATTACATCACGCACTATTGCTAAACAATTAAGGAAGAAGAGAATGGCGGAGCTAAAGAAGAATAAAGCGTGGGGGGCATATAATGATAATGTTAGTAATACTCAACAGCCGGTACTTTCTGATGAAGAAAAAGAAGAAAGAAATATAAGGGAATGGAAAAGTTTTATAAGTGAGAAGAGATGGGATTGTGAGTTTAATTTGAACTTTAAAGGAAAAAACTTTGAGGAAATCAAGAAAGAAATAGATGCAAAAGGATATGAATTAGAAAACAGGCGCTTGAGCAGAGAAGCGCTTGATGAGTTAGTAAAAAACAATAAATGCTTATTGTTGCCAATCGTTAATCAGGATATTATAAAAGAGAACAAAACGGAGAGTAATCAATTTACCAAAGATTGGAATTCTATTTTTGACGATAATTCTCCGTGGCGTCTAACCCCTGAATTTAGAGTATCTTACCGCAAACCTACTCCCGATTATCCTGTATCTAGTAAGGGAGACAAGCGTTACTCGCGTTTCCAAATGATTGCCCATTTTTTATGCGATTACATTCCTAATAGTGATAGTTATGTATCAGTTAGGGAACAAATTGAGAATTATAAAGATGATAAAAAGCAAGAGACTGCTGTTAAGGATTTCCATAATAGGTTATTGGGAAAAACTGAGGAGCAAAAAATAATAGATAGATTGGGTGCATTTCAGGGTTGGGGTAATGTTATCATAAAAAAGACTAAACCAGAAAAGCAAGAAGGTTCTAAAGAAAAATTTTTTGTTTTTGGAATTGACAGGGGGCAAAATGAACTTGCTACCCTTTGTGTTATAGACCAAGATAAAAAAATTCAAGGAGGCTTTAAAATATATACTCGTTCATTCAATAGCGAGAAAAAACAATGGGAACATAAATTCCTGGAAGAGCGCAATATCTTGGATTTGTCAAATTTACGTGTAGAAACTACTATTGTTATTGATGGGCAGGAAAAAAAGGAGAAAGTGTTAGTGGATTTAAGTGAGGTAAAAGTAAAAGACCATTTTGGAAATTATGTAAAACCTAATAAGATGCAAGTTAAACTTCAACGGTTGGCATATATCCGCAAACTTCAATTCCAAATGCAGACGAATCCTGAAAGAGTTCTAGAATGGTATTCTCATAATCAGACTAATGATTTGATTATTAACAATTTTGTAGATAAGCAAAACGGGGAGAAAGGACTTGTTCCATTTTTTGGAGCTGCTGTTGCAGAATTAAAAGACACATTACCTATCGATAGGATTTCCGAGATGTTAAAACAGTTTGTGGAACTAAAGAATTTGGAGAAGCAAGGGGAGGAGGTGAAGTCAAAAATTGACCAACTTATTGAACTTGAACCGGCTGATAATCTAAAGTCTGGTGTGGTTGCAAATATGGTTGGTGTAATTGCATTTCTTCTTGAAAAGTACAGCTATCAGGTCTATATTTCATTAGAAGATTTGTCAAAGCCATTTGAAAACCAAATTGTTTTGGGAATCAGTGGGGTACCAATTGGTATTAACAAAGGCATGGCTGGTAGAAGTGTTAATGTCGAAAAATTTGCAGGTCTTGGGCTTTATAATTTTTTTGAAATACAATTGTTAAAGAAATTATTCCGGATACAGCGGGATAGTTGTCATATCTTGCACCTTGTACCTGCTTTTAGGGCCATGAAAAATTATGATAATGTGGCAGTAGGAAAAGGGAAAATTAAGAATCAATTTGGAATTGTATTCTTTGTGGACGCTGCTGCAACATCAAAGACATGTCCTTGTTGTGGCGCTAACAATAGTAAAAAGTTTGAACCTGATTTTAGAAAATTCCCTAATGCTAAAAAATTTGAGACTCCAGATAAAAAGTCTGTTTGGTTGGAAAGAGATAAATCTGATGGTAAGGATATTATAAGGTGCCATGTATGTGGATTTGATACTTCAAAAGAGTACGATGATAATCCACGTAAATACATAAAAAGTGGGGATGATAATGCAGCTTATTTGATCTCTGCTGAGGGTGTTAAGGCATATGAACTAGCTACAACGTTAGTTGATAATAAATAACTTAGATATGAAACATTTTTTTGCTTTAGATGAAACGGGTTCTTTTGACATGTCTGTAGACGATAATTCTTTTGTCTGCGGTGTTTCTATATCACATAATGAACTAGAACTCAAGGAAAAATACAAGGAATCTTATGTTTCTTTTGGCTTCGGGAATGTTGCACCAAATAACAAAGATGATCTTATAGGAGGTGAACAGTTTCATTATTGTGGTTTGAGTCAAAGGAACAAGGAGACTTGTAAGAATATCTTTTTACCTCTGGCTGATAGCATATATGTTTCCAGGGGCAAACCTGCATTGTATGCTAATAATCAGAATTGGTGGCTCGTAGCTGTAACAGTTGTTATCACAAAGTATTTAACAACTTATGCTTTGAATAAAGGAGATGAAGTCCACATACTAATAGACTCTAGAAAGGACATAGTGTTTGGGTTGCCTTATGATGATTATATTAAGAAGTTATTAGCGTCTGAGAGTGATGAACGTTATCGGCGATATAAAAGTTATCATGTGGATTTAGCAAAGCAGATAAAATCATATGTTCATCATATGGAGGAAGAGAGAGATATTAAGATTGAAATCTGCTTTTCCAATGATACTAGTTCTTTTTTTATCAATGTTGCTGATATTATTTGCGGAATATTAGGTAAGGGGTCAAACGTTGTTAATAAAAAAATCGTAGGGTGCTCATGTAGTAAATTTACTAGTGGAGGAGACCCGGCACTATATGTTGAAGAAAATCCGCTAATGGCGATGACACTTGTATTCCAACAAGCTTCAAATCATATTTTTACCAGTATTGGTATTGTTAAAAAAATATTAGAAAGACTAAGAAAAAATTCAGATAGTTATCTTCTTGTATGGGATATGTTTTATGACTTGATGAAATTTGAAGTTTCTGAAAGGTCTTTCCATGGTTATCTTCTTAATGTTAAAAGTTTAGTTAACGTTTTTATAAAAGAGTATAATAATGTTGGTTGCAAGCTCGTTCCATTAAATAAACGCATAGAGCTAATTGTGCTTTTTGTTGAGTATTTCTCTCATATTGGGGAGGTTAAAATTGAATCACCATTTAAGAGATCAGATGTTGTGGCCATGTTTTCTGAATCTGGAACTGTGTCTGAAACTAGACTACTTAGGAAATGGGAAAAATACATTAGTTTTTCTTTAAGAGAGGCTCAAATTAAATTTAATGCGTATGACTTTGATAGTGCTGTCAAGGACCTTAACGATTTGTGGGCTTGTCAAGAGAAAATAACGAATGATATTCCCAAGATATTTGGGAATGCTGATGTGAATAAAGATGAACCAACCGCTGCAATTATAGGTACACTTGCGCAATCTTATGCATACGTTGATAATTTTGACAAGGCGAAGGAAGATTTCGAATATTCAAAGGACTATGCAATTAAAACCACTTCTAAAACTGCTTCATATTTGTTTACTATTTATCACAGACAGAGAGATATAGCAAATGCCCGCGAGTGTTTTAAAGAACAAAGCGGGACAAGTGCGGAAGATTATGGCAAGATTTGTGATTTTAAAAATGTTTGGATTTTATTGTCCTACTGTAAATTACGTACCTTAGAGTTGTGCGTAAATAATTCAACCAAATTGTCAGCTGTTGACTTGACAAAATTAGGTAGTTACAACAGCGAATATCCGTTTCCTTTAATACAGAAATGGGAAGGAATAGCAAAATGGATAGAAAATAGTTCTTTAAATAAAGTTATCGTAGAAAATTATTTTAGCGATGCTATAGATAATTTATTAAAAGAGGACAATGGTTTTGTTATTAAGACTTTGGCTTTGCCTATTATTCAGTGTTATGCATTGGTAAATAATCAAAATAAATTTCATGCTAAATACAATTTTATTTTAGATGATTTAAAAAATAAATCACTGTTCTTTAAAAAATATGTAGATAACAGGGCCGTTTCATTAAACAGTTTGAAAAATGGAGAAGATATTTGGAATCGTGCCATGTTGTTGCCATTTATTTATGCTTAATTATGATTTCTCAGAAAAGTGTTGATGTCAGGACAATTTTTGTTTTGAATTGTATTGAACACAGAACATTGAGAGTTAGTAATGGCGAGCTGTTTTTAGAAAAAGATGTTGAGGCCACTGGCCGGTCCGTAACTCTTACTAAAATGCCATTCCAAAAAATTTTGGCTCTATTCGTTATTGGAGATATTTCTATAACTACGCCATTGATAGATAATTGTAGAAAATTTAACATTGCGCTAGTTGTTATGAAGGCGAATTTAAGGCCTGTATTCTTTTGGTATTTGTCTTCTGAAGCTAACTATTTGTTGAGGAAAAAGCAGTATGCCTTTTCTGAAGATAGTATTTCACTAGCACAGGTGATAGTAAAAAACAAGATTGCCAATCAAATTAAATTACTGTTGAAAACGAGGATGGTTGATGATTTGACTGTACAGTCTGTTCTGCTATGTAAGAAATTGCAAAAAGCATTACCAAGTGCTGTTAACTATAAGGATGTACTCGGGATAGAAGGCTCAGCGGCAAAGGCCTTTTTTACAGCTTACTATCACAAGTTTAACTGGTCATCTCGTGAACCGCGCAAAAGATTGGATTTTATCAATGCCACTTTGGATATAGGGTACACAATCCTATTTAACTATATGGAAACGTTTGCAAGAATGTTTGGTTTTGATTTGTACATCGGCGTTTATCACAGACCGTGGTATAAGAGAAAGTCTTTGGTTTGTGACTTGATGGAGCCATTCCGGTGCATTATAGATGCCCAGGTTCGCAAGTCAATTAATTATGGACAGTGTAGGGAATCTGATTTTGTGGCAGTCAATAATGAGTTCAGATTAAAGTACGAGAAAAACAAAGATTATCATAAAATTTTTTTTGATGCATTAATTTCGTATAAATCTGATTTCTATAAATTTATTTTGGAGTACTATAGATGTTTTCTAAATGATAAACCTGTATCACAATACCCTGTATTTGATATTTAAATCATGCTAGTTATAAGTTACGATATTAGTAATGATAAGATTAGAAATAGATTTTCTAAACTTTTAACTAAGAATGGAGCTATTAGACTCCAATACTCTGTTTATGAGGTAAATAACACTTTTGTGGTTAGAGAAAATATTAAAGGTATTATTGAAGCTTTTTCTATTGGGAATTTTGATAAATGTGATAGTGTTATAATTTTTGATATAAAAGATAATAACACGATAAAGTACGGAAATTCAATCTATCGTGATAAGGACATAGTTTATATCTAGCAAACCTTATTTTTTAATACTAGGCCTCTTTTTGCAATTATCTTATTTCCAGACATATATCTTTTTATGGTTCCCATGGGTGGGGTAAATGAGTTTTGTCTTATTTTAGTCATGTTTCACTATATCTGTTTGATAATTAAAGTTTTTTCTATAAATTTGCAACGCCTAACGGGGATGAACTCTCTAGATGGGTCTATAAATTTCTACTATTGTAGATTTTTACAAGGTAGGCTTCACCGATGAACCTCTAGATGGGTCTATAAATTTCTACTATTGTAGATTTGGTCCTCTCCCTAACTCTGGTGATTTCTCTAGATGGGTCTATAAATTTCTACTATTGTAGATGGTTGCTGCAAGCGTTTTGCTTTCATCCCTCTAGATGGGTCTATAAATTTCTACTATTGTAGATTTAATATATCATTTGTTAATGCAAAATATACTCTAGATGGGTCTATAAATTTCTACTATTGTAGATTTTGCGTCTTCAAGAGAAGTGCCTGCTCTCTAGATGGGTCTATAAATTTCTACTATTGTAGATTATTTTTACTGCAAGGACTGCCGACAGATACTCTAGATGGGTCTATAAATTTCTACTATTGTAGATTTCTCTACAACCGCACAACGCACACGCAACTCTAGATGAGTTTATAAATGCTCTCTATTGCAGATTCTATCAGGGCGTTTTATCTGTGCGCTTTTGCACAAGTTTCTAATTATAGTTATAGATTTGTGGGGAACAGGAACATGACGGAAGCAACAATTTCCCAAGGCCAGCAGAATATGCCGTTATATATCTACGGAGGAGGTAACCATGAAGAGTTTTTAGGTGTTATTAACGGTTCAAAATTAGGCTAATACTCTATTGGGAACCAGTATGGTCAGTACGATTCTCAGTATAGTAACTATTTTCCATTCAATCAGTTTGACGCGCTGTCGCGCGGAATTGCACGCTCCTTATGGTCGCAGGTAAAAAAATAACAGGCTTTTTTGCCTGTTATTTTTTTGCCTTGTTTTTACCCCTAAATTATCTGTCGTGATTATAATTACTTAGAAATCAAAAACATTCAGTCCTATCTTGGAATCTTTCACGCGCGGAAGAGTTAGAGAGTAGTTGGTGACAATAAATTCTCCGGCGCCGTTGAGTGTTGCTTTTAGCAGGTGTCCGGCAAGGGCGGTGTAGTCTTCTCGGCCGAATATTGCGTGAAGGTGCAGATAGACATTGCCTTCCATGAGGGATATGTTGCCGGTGAGATTGGCAAGTTCCATCTGCTCGTCAAAAGTTTTGTCAACGTATTGTTTTGTGGAGGGGTTGAAGAAGCGGAGGGTGGCACTTTTAACTGCCCCTATTCCGGTGATTTGCCCGCCCTTAATTTTTTTGTCTTTGCAAAATAGTATTAAGGTGTTTACAATCTCTTCATGATTTTTGATGCTGACTGCATATTTTTTAGTCTCATACATTCCGTATAGGTAGAAAGGTGCGAGATTTTTGCAGGTGTATGGTTTGTCCGTTAACATTGTGTGGGAGTATTAATATGTTGTTGTAAATATAATAATATTTGCCAATAACGGAAGACGTCTTTGATTGTGTTTGGGTGCAAACTGTTTTCCAAAATCCGGCCCGCAGTGATTTTTTTTATAAATTTGCGCCCTTATGGAAATCACAGATAATCTAAAAAGGGCATACGGGCATGATGTAAAAATGAGGGCAATTGATGCGCAGCGTAAGGCGGCTGAGATTGCATACGGGCCTGTTACCTTTGAAGTTGCACACATTATGTTAAAGCGCGGAATCTTTGAGATGCTGTCAAAGGCTTCAGGCGGTGCGGCAATGTCTGACAGCAATTCTGCAAAAGGCCTTACATTAAGTGAAATATGCGCAAAGACGGGATCCAGCAGATATGCCGTAAAGGTGCTGATGGAATCTGCGCTAACAACGGGTACGGTCTATCGGGATAATAAAAAATATTTTCTCTCTAAGGTTGGTTGGTTTTTGCTGAATGAGGAGCGCAACAGGATTGATATTGCATTTAATCATGATGTGAATTATCAAGGCTGGTTTAATTTGGAGAAAGCGCTGGAGGAGGAAAAGCCGGCCGGTTTAAAGCATTTTGGGAGCTGGCCTACAATTTATGAGGGGCTTTCCAAGCTCCCGACAAATGTTCAAAAGAGTTGGTTTGATTTTGACCATTATTATTCTGATAATTCTTTTGATGAGGCGCTTAATATAATTTTTGAGGGGGGCGCAAATGCCGACTGCAAAAAGACTTCAGTTAAAAAACTTTTGGATGTTGGCGGCAACACCGGACTTTTTGCGCTGCAGTGTGTGAAGAAGAATCCTTCTGTTAATGTGACAATTGTGGATCTCCCGCAGCAGCTGGAGATGATGAAGAAAAACGTGAAGGCGGTTTGTGAAAAAGAGAACATAAACAGACATAAGGTTGTGAGCGAGGGGGGAACTTGCGAGTGCAAACCCGTAGATTGGGAAAAAAGAATCAGCGGCTTTGGCGGCAATCTTTTGGACGCATCGTTTAAACTTCCTACAGGTTATGACGTTATATGGATGAGCCAGTTTCTGGATTGCTTTTCTGAGGAGCAGGTAATTTCCATTCTTAAGCGTGCCGCCGCTGCAATGAGCGATAAAACAAGACTTTACATAATGGAAACTATTTGGGACAGACAGCAGTTTGAGACAACAGCCTTTTGTCTGACGCAGATAAGTCTCTATTTTACGGCGCTTGCCAACGGCAACAGCAAGATGTTCAACGCAGAGGATTTAACTCATCTTATTGAAAGTGCAGGACTTAAAATTGAGAGAGTGGTGGACGGCATCGGACCCGGAAAACATTCCATTGTGATTTGTAAAAAGATATAAATGCGGATTGGTCTATAAAATCCGCCGATTCGTATCCGTTTTGTTAGAAAATACAATTAAAAAAGTGCACAGAGCAACTTTGGCAAAGGCTTTGCTATGGATATTAGCGAAGTTTTAGCTGAATCCCTTAGGTAAGGACCGGCATCAAATAAAATTTCATGGGTTTAATAAGTTGTTTTGTTTTGAAAAAGCCGTCACGTAAAACTGGCGGCTTTTTCTATATTTATGAAATAGTGAGCTTTTCGCCTTCAGATTTGGCAATGATGACGGCCCCGCAAGCATCTCCAAATGAGTTGACTGCAGTACGCGGCATATCACAAAGTTGATCTATCGCCAGCACAAGACCCATGGCTTCCAGCGGAAGTCCCGCAACGCTAAGAGCTATTGATAACATTACAAATCCGGCCATCGGAATTCCGGCGGCGCCAATTGCAGAGAGCAGTACGGTTCCTATGATGATAATCTGCTGGGCTATGCTTAAATCAACCCCGTATACCTGCGCAATAAACAATACGGTAACGCCTTCATATAGAGCAGTTCCGTTCATGTTAACCGTTGCTCCAAGCGGCAGCACAAAACTTGCAATTTTCTTTGATACTCCGCATTTTTCTTGTGTGTCTCTCAGAGAAATAGGGAGCGCCGCACCTGATGAGCACGTTGTAAATGCGGTAAGTATTGCGGTTGACATTTTGTTCATGTGTTTCCATGGATTCTCTCTTCCGAGTCCGTAAACCATCCCCGGCAGCACTCCAAAGAACTGAATCAGAAGGCCCGCCCATACTATTATCAGGTAGAATCCAAGGCTGCCTATCATTGCAAATAACTTTCCGGAATCTCCTCCTTGTTTGGCAACCATATTTGAGACAATTGCAAAAACTCCGTAAGGGGCAAGCTTGATTATAAAAAGCGTAATCTTCATAATTACGTCATTTACAGCATTGCACAAGTCCACAAGAGTAGTGCGTGTTTTGTCATTGCAGCGCGTGATGAAGAATCCGAAAATGATGGCAAAGAAAATAATCGGCAGCAAATTGCCTGCGGCAATATCTGCAAAAATATTCTCCGGTATGATGTGAATTACTTGGTCATAAAGAGTGGTTGTCGGTTTCCCAACTCCGCTTAAATCCGCTGTCGGGAGCTGAAGATTTGCCCCGACTCCGGGCTTGAAGAAATTGACCAGCAGCAGTCCTACGATAATGGCCATCACCGTAGTACAAACATAGTAAAGCAAAGTTTTTCCCGCAATTCTCCCAAGGTCTGCAGAAGATTGAATACTTGCAACTCCAACAACAAGAGAGGTAAAAACCATTGGGATAATTATCATTTTTAGGGCGCGCAGAAAGATATCTCCGGCCCATTGAACATAGCGCGCGTAATCATAAAGGAAGTATCCAAAAAGACATCCAAGTACCAGTCCTATAAGTATTTGCCAAGGCAAAGCTAATTTAAAATGCTTCATAAGAATCGTTTTACTATTTGCGATAAAGCTCTCTTATACAGCCATCTGCGAGGGCCCATAAACAAGAGATGAATTTTTCTGCAGGCAGTCCGGTTGCTGCATAAGCAATAGGAATTTCCGTGCACGCCCCTACGATGGGAACATCTTTCTCCGCCCACAATGCCTCAACTATGGGTCTGAATTTTTCTCCCGCCTCACGTACCCGGCCGGCTTTTACCATATCCGTAACATTGTGAATCTCAATCTGTACCGGATATTCGGCAATATTGAATTTATATCCGCATGCCGCTGCGTGTTTTTGATAAAGACCTGTTTTCATGGTTCCCAAAGTTGCAGTAAGCCAGGCTCCCTCAGGGCAAATTTTGCGTGCCGCGCCAATAGTTTCATCAATAATATGAACAACTGGTCCGGTGAATTTTCCCTGCTCGCGGAACTCGTCAATGAAAAAATGTGCGGTATTGCATGTGCAGCAAATCAAATCTGCACCCCACTTTGTAAGTGTCTGTAAACCATCCAATAAATACGGTCTTGGGTCCGGGCCTTTGCCCAAGAGATATGTGGTTCTGTCGGGAGTAATAGTATTTTCATATACTATCATCCTTGGATGTTCCTGGTCTGTGGATGCCGGAACCTTTTGCGCAAGGACTTTTAAAAAGTCGGCTGTTGCAGCGGGTCCCATTCCCCCAAGAACTCCTAATGTTTTGTCTGTATGCATATCGCTTGCAAATATAACTAATAAATTACATTAATTTTAAAAAGAGTATCTTTGCCGCCGTTTATGAAAAAGTTCAAGGGTTTACTTCTGGCAATGCTTGCCTCCGCAACGTTCGGGTTCATTCCATTATTTTCTATTCCATTGTTAAACAGCGGCATAGCACTGGATTCCGTATGTTTTTATCGTTTCTTGTTTGCATCATTTTTCATGTGGATTATTTGCAAGGTAAAGCATGTTAGTCTTAAAATGAACTGGAAAGAAACATATACAATGTTTCTTCTTTCTATTTTTTATGCAGCTACAAGTATTTTCCTTACAGCATCTTACAAGTATATGGCAAGCGGAACCGCAACCACAATTCACTTCTTTTATCCAGTTGTAGTTGCCGGCGTGATGATGTTGTTCTTTCATGAGAAATTTTCATGGGGCAAGGCAATAGCCATTATATCAGGAGTTTTTGGCGTTTTCTTTTTGAGCGGCGGCTTCAGCGGCCGGCATGTTTCAATCATTGGATTCCTGCTTGTCCTTGTTACAATCATCACATATCCAACTTATATAGTTGGTGTTAACAATTCACCCGTGATTATGAAAATGAACGGAATGAAGATGACATTTTATGTTTTGTTCTTCTCCGCATTTTTATTTTTCTGCAACGTCCTTATAAAAGACGGCGGTCACTTTACTCCTCTTGCAACCGGCGGTCAGTGGGCAAACGCACTGGCTCTCTCCATTATCCCAACGCTTGTGAGCGATTTTGCTTTAATCTATGCGGTGCAGATGGTGGGCTCAACGGTAACTGCAATTCTCGGCTGCATGGAGCCTTTGGTTGCAGTTATAAATGGTCTGATATTTTTCTCTGAAAAATTTTCTTACTCGGAAGGCATTGGAATGACGCTTGTCTTTACTGCGGTTTTCATTATTATTCTTAACCAAAAGCCAAAAGAGCGGCAATCTGATAAAGAAGCTATTGTGTCTGAACAGCACGGCAATTAGCCCCTCCGCAAATAGTGAATTTATTTAACTCTTAACAGTTGCATAACATTTATGCAACAATTGCTGCATATTTTCGCCCTATTAATTAACAGAGGAGAAAATATATGCAATCAATTTATTTAATAGCGCTTATAATACTGATAGCGTTTGCGATGCTGGACTTGATGGTTGGGGTTGCAAATGATGCCGTAAACTTTTTGAATTCGGCAATAGGCTCTAAAGCAGCCTCTCGCAGAGTGATTTATACCGTCGCAACCATAGGAATTTTGATTGGCGTTATGACATCCAGCGGAATGATGGAGGTGGCCCGCAATGGCGTTTTTCATCCGGGAATGTTTACATTTTTTGATGTGATGATGTTGTTCCTTGCGGTTGTCCTTACAGATGTGATAATGCTGGATATATTTAATTCTCTGGGACTTCCGACATCCACAACCGTATCTTTGATTTTTGAGCTGCTTGGCTCATCTGTTTGCATAGCGCTCTTTAAAATCTCTCATGACCCTGCATTGAATGTCACTAATATGGCTCAATATATAAATGGAGGCAAGGCGCTTGGAATGATATCCGGAATCTTGGTCTCTGTTGTGATTGCTTTTATTACTGGCAGCGTGGTAATGTACATAACCAGGCTTCTGTTCTCATTCAACTATACAAAGAAAATTAAAACGGCAGGAGCCTTATGGTGCGGCTTTGCATTAACGGCAATTACGTACTTTGCGCTGTTCAAGGGTCTTAAGGGGACTCCTGTTATTCCCGACGGTACATTCAATTTTGTGGAAGCCCATTTGTGGACCTGTCTTGGAATCTTGTTCCTCTTCTGGACAATATTGATGTATATTCTTGCCTCTCTCAAGGTTAAAATTTTGAACATTGCTGTTCTTGCAGGAACTTTTGCCCTTGCCCTTGCATTTGCCGGAAATGACCTTGTAAATTTCATCGGTGTGAGTGTTGCCGGATATGATTCTTATTCAACTGCTTCTGCCGCAGTAAGCGCAGGCATGCCCGCTGCGTCGGTTGGCTCAAATCTGCTTATGAGTTCACTTGCGGCTCCGGTTAAGGCAAATCCGCTTATGCTGCTTGCGGCAGGGATAATAATGGCCGTAACTATTTGGACATCAAAGAAGGCAAGGCATGTTACGGATACCGAGGTTAATCTTGCAAGGCAGGATGAAGGTATTGAGAAGTTTGGTTCTACCTCTGTATCAAGAGCTATCGTGAGGCTTTCAATGGACATTAACAGTGCGGTAAAGTTTGCGCTGCCCTCCGGTTTACTTAGGGCTATTAACAAGAGATTTCAGCATCCTTCAGATTATCAGATTAATTCATTCTCTGCGGAGAGCGCAGATTCTCAGCATGCCTCATTTGATATTTTGCGCGCATCCGTAAATCTTACAATGTCTGCGCTGCTTATAGTCTCAGCAACTTCCTTAAAACTCCCGTTATCAACAACTTATGTAACATTCATGGTTGCAATGGGTTCTTCCCTTGCCGACCGTGCGTGGGGTAGAGAAAGTGCGGTATATAGAATTACCGGAGTGCTGACGGTGATTTCCGGCTGGTTCCTTACGGCTCTAATTGCCTTTGTTGTAGCGTTTTGCATTGCAGAAATTTTGATGCTTGGCAAGCTTGTAGCTGTGATATTGCTTACTCTTTTTGCCTGCTGGCTGCTGTACAGAAGTCATTACAAGAAGAGCAAGAAAGAGAACATTGCCCTTGCGGACGCAGCCAGAGATGAGAAACTTTCAGTTGTGGAAAAGTGTTCAAAGGGAATATCGGATTCTATATCTCAAATAGAATTTGTTTATACTCAGGCTCTTGACGGAGCGTTTAAGGAGGACAGAAGACTGCTTAAAGAGATGCTTCAAAAATCCGCAAGCCTGTATCACTCTGCCAGTGACCTGAAAAACAATGTAGTAGACACTCTGATTATTTTTAACAAGAACAATGTTGAGACAGGGCATTACTATGTGCAAGTTGTAGATTACATGGATGAGGTGACAAAGTCCATCTATCAAATTACAAAGGCTGCCTATGACCATATTAACAACAATCATGAAGGACTCTCCGCGGAGCAAGTTGCAGACTTGCAGGATATGAACGATAAGTTGTCCATTGTATTTAGAAAGGTCAGCAATATGCTCTCTGCAAATAACTTTGATCAAATAGATGAGGTCATATCTCTTGGAGATAACATATTTGAAACACAGGCTGAAGCTATAAAGCATCAGATTCAGAGAAATAAGGAAAATCAAAATACAGTACGCAGCAGCGCCTTATACTTCAGTATAATTGCTGAGGTTAAAATGATAGTGCTTCAGCTCAGAAATCTTCTTAAAGCACAGAAGTATTTTTTATCAAAATGATACGTTTTTGCTAAAGTGCAATATTTTGGCGCTTAAAATGATGAAAAATTTGTTTTTTAGAATTATTCTAAATAAATTCGCGATGCTTTCCCGCTAAGAGCCGGCTAAGATGTGATTTTATTGTTTAATTTTACGAGCAATTTTTTAAAAACTTTTATGCAGACCACAAAAGAAATAATTCAGGAGAACGGACTTAAGGCTACCCCGCAGAGGATAGCCGTTTACGATACCATGAAAAAGTTAGGGCATGCAAGCGCAGACATGGTAGGGGAGGTTCTAAAAGAAACGTATCCGACTCTTACAAAAGCCACTGTTTACAACGTCCTGGAATCATTTGATGAGGCGGGGTTACTTGTGAGGCGTTACAGTTCAAACAACAAGATGTATTTTGATGTGAACACTTATGATCACGTTCATCTTTATGATACCGCTAAGAGTAGATACAAAGATTATGATGATCCGGGACTTGTTGCTCTTGTAAATAAGTACCTCGCCAACAGAAAAATCCCCGGATTTAGCATCAAAAAGATTGATATACAGATTGTCGGAATAGCAGATGCTGAAGCAAAAAAACAGATGAATTAATTTGACGGACCGGGAGAACTCCCTGTTTTTCTGATTAAAAATCTGTCGAGATATAGAACATTGTATTTTTAAATAAGGATTTAAGATTATGGGAAAAAATTTGAAAGGATCAAAGACTGAAAAGAATCTTTTGATTTCATTTGCCGGTGAGTCTCAGGCGAGAAACAGGTACACTTTTTTTGCAAGTATTGCAAAGAAAGAGGGTTTTGAACAAATCTCTGCAATCTTTACGGAGACTGCGGATCAGGAGAAAGAACATGCCAAGAAATTTTTCAAATATTTGGAGGGCGGAGAGGTTGAGATTACCGCCTCTTATCCTGCCGGTATTATTGGAACAACTGCTCAGAATCTTGAGGCTGCGGCTGCAGGTGAGCACGACGAGTGGAGTCATAGTTATCCTTTGTTTGCAAAGATTGCAGCGGAGGAGGGGTTTTATGAGATTGCCAATACTTTTGAGAAAGTTGCCCTTGTAGAGGAGCAGCATGAGAAGAGATACCTTACTCTTTTGGGCAGAGTTAAGGCAGGGAAAGTATTTGAGAGAGATGAAGTTGTAGAGTGGCAGTGCAGAAATTGCGGATTTGTTTTCACAGGCAAGGAAGCGCCTGAGGAATGCCCTGCATGTAATCATCCCCAGGCTTACTTTGAGGTTAAGAAGAATAATTATTAGAATCTTAATCCCGATAGTTTTTTTGTTGACCTGACGGTTTATTGTTTAATAAAAAAGAGCCGCAGAATTTTCTGCGGCTCTTTTTTTCTCGTTTATTCAACGGAACCCTACATATAATTATTTTATTTAGCCAGACTCCATGAAACATTTGCAAAAGCTCCGCCCTTTACAACAGAACTTGTTGTCGGCTGAATTGTCAAGTACTCATATTCTTCTGAATCAAGCGGAGTATATCTCAAATAAATCCCGCTCTTGCCTTGATTATCCGGCTCATACTCTGAAAGTTTAAAGCAAACGTACCCTGTTGCAAGAGTGCCTGTCTGTCTGCCGTCTTTGCGGGCATTGTGGCGCAATTCAAGACTTACATAATCCGTTTTTTGCTCTGCGTCAGTCGGATTGTATTTATTATCTTCCAGACTAATAAGGTGTTGTGCGGTTCCACTGTAATACATCTGAACTTGCATATTCAGATAACCACCTGCAATCCACGCATTTACAATCTTGATTCCATCTGTGCCCAGCGTATCCTGCGCAGCAGTTGAGACAACTGTGACATCCTTTGTTAGCACATCTTCAATTGCCGTAACCTCCGCATTATAATCATAACCCGATACCGCCGTAGATAGAGTGTTGAAATAAACAATTGCTCTTTGTCCCGTAACTGCAGTATATTTAGACAGAACAGAAGAGCTTGGGTTAAAGTAAATCTTCTTGTTATCATCTGTAAGACCCCAGACAGATTTGTCTGTGTTTACTCTAATTGTAACCAGCGCAAGGTTGCTTCCGCCGTCGTTGTTGTTGTCATTCCATGAGCACCCTGTAAAAATGATGCTTGCTACAAGCATGACGGCAAGAGATAAAATTTTAGTAATCTTCATAATATAAATATTTTTAATTTTTTATTCACGATGGTTTCTCTTTTAAAGTCATGAGTCTTATCTTTGAAACCAAATTTAAAACGCAGCAAAGTTATAAATACTGCATCAAAAATATTTTAATTTTTTTTTGCAGTATTTTTTTCACATCGGCGTTTATAGTTCTGAAAGGAGTTATGCAGGAGTTAGAAATTTCCCGGCTTTGCAGGAAAAATGATATTACGGCAAGGAGAGAGCTTTATAAGCTGTACTCAGGATACCTGTTAGGTGTCTGTATGCGATACTTGTCTGATAGAGACATGGCTGAGGATGTGATGCATGACGGTTTTATTAAAATATTCAGTTCTTTTGATAAGTTTGAGTGGAGAGGGGATGGCTCTCTAAAGGCATGGTTGACCAGAGTAATGGCAAATCAGGCGCTTGAGTGGCTGAGGAGAAATAAAAAGCTTAGCGCCAATGAGGGAGAGGATGTTCTGAATAGAGTGGAAGAACCGGCTGTCGCGGATGTAGAAAAAATTCCCGAATCTGTAATTATGAGGTTTATAGAGGAATTGCCGGATGGATACAGAGCGGTGTTCAATATGTTTGTGATAGAGGAAAAATCTCATAAGGAAATTGCGGAGGCGCTGGGCATAAAAGAGAAATCTTCATCATCTCAGCTTCTTAGGGCAAAAAGAATTCTTGCGGATAAAATAGATGACTATTGTAAGAAGAACGGAATTGAAAGGACAATTTAGATTTTGGTTGTGTTAAAAGATAACGGACATATTAATAATGAAGGGTGGCTTAAGGCTGTGAAGAAATCTGCGGAGGCTTATAATGAGCCTATTGCAGAGGATAAGCTGCGCAGTGGATGGGAGCGTTTGGAGAGTGAGATGCTTAAAACAGAGGGAGCGGCGGGTGCTGATGTTACCGGAGCGGACAATTTAAAATCTGCAGTGCGCAGGAAATTTTCCGGCAGACAAATCATTGCGTGGAGTTCTCTTGCAGTTGCCGCCGCAGTGCTAATAGTGCTTCTTTTTGTTCCTCTTCATAAGATTGAAAATAAGAGTAATTTAAATTCCATTGCCCAAAACAATACGGGACAAAACGTTGCAAAGCAAAATAATGCTGTGCAAGACGCAATAAAATCAGATAATTCGGTTGCGGTAAATAGAACTGTTACGCAAAATAATACTGCATTACAAACGGCTGTTGCTCAGGAGACTGTAAAGAGTGTATCCAAGAGTGCGGTTGCCGTAAACCGTACATTTGGCGGTTATTCCGGGGACAGCCGTTATGCAGTTTCTTATGGATTCCAAGTGCGTGTAGGCATTCAACCTCCAAGCAGATTTTTAAAAGATTCTCCAAGGACAATCAACACGGAGAAGAATAAAACAGAGGTAAAAAATGCCGATGTGAGGAAACCGGGTCGGTCAAGGAATACATTTGAAATAGGAGAACCAATAAGAGTCTCAAGCAGAGGTAAATGGACTGCAGGCCTTATGGTGAGAAATGCAAACGAAAGGAAAAATAATAATGGTTCGCAGCCATATTATGATTGTGCTCCCGTTGACAATAGCACCATGCTCATTCTTGCCCAGTCTTTTATGGTTTCAAAATCTCCGGCAGATTATTCTCATAAGCAGCCTATATCAATTGGAGTTACCGTTGAGAGGAAAATGGGGACCGGAGGAAAGTTCTCCGTCGAGAGCGGAATTGTTTACTCGCTTCTAAATTCTGATGTTACGTCCGGAAATTATGAATTAAAGCAACATATTCATTATCTGGGTATTCCGGTTGCGGTAAAATGGAATTTTGTAAATGCGGGAAGTTTTACCGTTTATGCAGAAGGCGGCGGTATGATAGAGAAAAGTATTGCCGGCAGGATGGAAAACAGGGATAATAAAAAACTTAGCACGAGTCATTTCAATGTAAAAGGATTTCAGTTCTCTCTTGCCGCCGATGCCGGTGTTGAGTATAAGATTTATAAGAATGTAGGAATCTATGTTCAACCGGGTGTCTCATACTACTTTAAGCCTGCAAAATTGGGGACATTCTATATAAATGAGAGCAGTAGCGGCTCCGTTGGAAACACATCCGGATACGGTCGCGAATTTGAACTGGAGAATATTCATACAAACAATCGCATGGGACTTTCTCTTCAGGCGGGCATAAGATTGAGCTACTAAATTTCTGATTATATTTGCGGCCATGACGGAAAAACCTTCAATTGGTCGTAGGCTTTGGGTGTGTGTTAAGGATGTTATTCCAAGCGCAAAAAAAACCGCAATATGGATTGTGGAAATTACTGCAACCATATCTGCGGTAATTTTTATTCTGCGCGCCGTTAATGTTATTCCATTGATATCTAATGCGGTAAGTCCTGTGATGAAATTTGTGGGACTTCCGGGAGAGGCTTCCCTTGCTTATGTAAGCGGCTATTTTGTAAACGTTTATTCTGCCATTGCCGCAGCAGTAACATTGGGACTGACACGTAGAAGCATGACAATTCTTGCCGTTATGGCGATGTGTTCCCACAGCATGATTGTGGAGACGGCGGTGCAGAAAAAGACAGGCTCTTCCGCAATAAGAATGGTAATTGTCAGAACATTAAGCGGAATAGTTCTGGCTTCTTTACTTAATCTAATATTGCCGGAAGAGGCCGCGGCAGCTACGGGTTCGGCCGCTGTTGCAAACCCTCCGTTTTGGATAATGTTCAAGGAATGGATAATATCTCTTTTAAAACTTTGTATTAAAATTATTATTTTGATATTTCTGTTATCCGTTCTGCAAAAGATACTTAAGGAGTTTGGTGTTATAAATGTAATCTCAAAATTTCTCAACTGGCCGCTTAAATTTTTCGGACTCTCTCCAAATACATCTTTTCTTTGGATTGTCGCTAATACGCTGGGGCTTGCCTATGGTGCTGCCGTAATGTTTCAGGAGAAGGAAAGCGGGCATGTATCCCAAAGAGAAATACAATTGCTGAATTCCCATATTGCCATATCTCACAGTAACTTGGAGGATCTTATACTCTTTACGTCTGTTGGAGGAATTTGGTGGATAATACTGCTTACGCGCTGGGCGGGTTCTTTTTTGCTGGTATGGGAGGAGCGACTGGAATTTTATTTAAGGGATCGCCGGAGAGCGGCCGCTTGATTTTCTCTATGATTTTATTAAATTTGCAGCCCGTTGCCGGAGGATAAAGTTGTCCTTTGCGCAGGGGATAGAAATTGTATGGATATAGTTAAATGTTTAATAGCGGGTAGCGGCCCGGCAGGGTATACGGCGGCAATTTATGCGGCGCGTGCCAATCTTAATCCGGTGATATACAGCGGTATGGAGCTTGGGGGGCAACTGACTACAACAACTACGGTAGATAATTTTCCCGGATTTCCGGATGGAATAGATGGCGGAGAGCTTGTTGCAAGAATGAAACGGCAGGCGGAACGCTTTGGCGTTGAGGTCCGCAGCGGTGTCATAACTAAAACAGACTTTTCAAAGAGACCCTTTAAATTAACAATAGATTCTAAGGATGAGGTGCTTGCAGACACTGTCATCATCGCGACAGGCGCCTCTGCAAAATATCTTAACATCCCCGGAGAGCAAAAATTCCGCGGTGGCGGGGTGAGCGCATGTGCAACTTGTGACGGCTTTTTCTACAAAAACAAAGAGGTAGCAGTAGTAGGAGGCGGAGATACGGCATGTGAGGAGGCGGTCTATCTGTCGGGAATATGCAAGAAAGTTTCTATGATTGTACGAAGGGATGTGTTTAGGGCGTCCAAGGCAATGCAGGATAGAGTTGCATCAAAGAGCAATATTGAGGTTTTGTGGCAGTGCGAGCCTTTGGAAGTTGTTGGAGATGAGAGCGGTGTAACAGGAATAAAAATTAAAGATGTAAAAGCCGGTGCGGAGAGAATAGTTCCGGTTTGGGGGGTATTTTTGGCTGTAGGGCATCATCCTAATTCTGAGGTGTTTAAACCTTGGATTAATATGGATGCCGAGGGGTATGTAATCACAGAGCCGGGGAGCTCAAAGACAAACGTTCCCGGAGTTTTTGCGGCGGGAGATGTTGCAGATTTGCATTATAAGCAGGCTATTACAGCGGCTGCGGCAGGGTGCAAGGCTGCGATTGAGGTTGACAAATTCCTGCAGGAAGTATAATTTGGCTTTATATTTGCCTATGTCTTGGCATTCAAAATGGGAAACATGAAAAATCTAAAATTATTGGCGGCGCTGTTACTTGTGGTTTTAGCCGCGGGGGGTTGTAAAAACTATTATGACGCGTTGCTAAAGAGCGACGATGTTGACCTTAAGTTCAAGGCGGGCATTGACTATTACAATAAGGGCAAATTCAGGAAATCTGCTGAATTGTTTGAGAGTCTGGTACTTCCTTCTCAAGGTACTCCAAAAGAGGATTCGGTCCAGTACTACAATGCCATGAGCAATTACAGGTACGGTGATTATACAACTGCAGAACAGAACTTTGCAAAGTTTTTGGAAGTGTTTCCGAGAAGTCCGTTTACGGAAGAGTCAAAATTTTTGAGAATCAAATGTTTGTATGAGGCTACATACCGCTGGGAGTTGGATCAGACTCCTACCCAAAAAGCCATGTCAACCATTACAACATTTATGTATGAACATCCAGAGAGCCAGTATTATAATATTTGTAAGGCAATGATGGCTGAGTTTCAGGAGCGTCTGGACAGAAAAAGTTTTGAAGCGGCCAAGCTGTATTATAACATGCAGGATTACAAAGCTGCCCATTATGCTCTTAAGGGGGTTTTAAAAGATAATTCAAATAACCAATACAGAGAGCAGGTTCTCTACTATACTGCAATGTCTTCTTATAAGTTTGCACAGATGAGTGTGCCTGAGAAACAGAAGGAGAGGTATATGACTTATGTTGACGATTATTATAACTTTGTAAGCGAGTATCCGGATGTTGTTGAGAGAAAAGTGTTGGATGATAATTTTGTAAAGGCGCGTAAAATTGCAGGATTAAAAGAGGATGACTCTACGCTGGTTGCAAAAACACAAAGTGCGGAGAATAAAGAAGTTGAAGGAGTTGTACCTAAGACAAAAGTAAAAATCAAAGCAGACCGCAGGAATGCAAAACAAGCTATCAAAGATGCAAAGAAGGCAGTAAGAATAGAGGAGTCAAAAAATAGCGTAGCTTTAGGAGTCTCTGATGATAAGGCACTTGTAAAGCAAAGAAAAGCGGAACAAAGAAAAATTGATAAGGAGAACAGAGATGATGTAAAGGCTGCAAAAAAGATTGAGAGAGAGGAGAAGGCAGCTGCAAAAAAAGCAGCAAAAGAGAAAGCTGCCGCAGAGAAAACACCTGCCGCAGAGAAAAAAACCGAATAATAAATAAGAGAAAATATAATGGACGAAAAAGTGAAGAAAGTAGAAAAAGTTCCCGATAATACAGTTACAAGGGACATCATAGAGCTTTCACAAACAACAGGAAATATCTATGAATCAACAGTTATCATTGCCAAGAGAGCAAATCAGATTGCTGCTGAATTAAAGAAAGAATTATCTGACAAACTGGAGGAATTTTCCAATAATAATATGGCCGATACTCTGGAGGAAACTTTTGAGAACCGGGAGCAGATAGAAATTTCCCGTCACTATGAGAAATTGCCAAAGCCTACGCTTACCGCCATTAAAGAATTCCAGAACGGAGAGATTTATTGGCGTAAGATAGAGTCTTAGTTTGCTGCGGAAATTAACCATACAGAATTACGCTCTCATTGAGAGTTTGGACATTGATTTTCCTAACGGATTAATAATAATCACGGGTGAAACAGGTGCCGGCAAATCTATTTTGCTTGGCGCCATTTCTCTTTTATTAGGGACAAAGGCAGATTTAAGTGTTTTAAAAAGGACTGATAAGAACTGTGTGGTTGAGGGGGAATTTGAGGCGGACGGGAATGACTATATTTTGCGGAGGGTTATTGCTCCTTCCGGCAGGTCTCGTTCTTTCATTAATGATGAGCCGGTTACAAGTGCGAACCTTGCGGATATATCCTCTAAGTTTGTAGATATTCATGCCCAGCATAAGCATCTTCTTTTAAATGATAAAGACTTTCAGCTTAATGTTTTGGACTATTTTAGCGGAACCGGAGACTTGCTTGATGAATATAAATTGAGGTATGATAATGTCTTGCAACTGCAGGAGGATTTGAAAAAAATTGATGCGCAACTTGCGGAAGACCGTCGTGATAAAGAGTATAGAGAATTTCAATTTAAAAAATTAGATGAAGCCGCTTTGAGAGACGGCGAGCTGGAGGAGTTGGAGGCTGAGCAGAAGCAACTTGCAAATGCAGAGGATATCAAGGCCTCCATGGATGGCGCAATAGGCTTATTATCAGGCGATAATATTTCAGTATTGCAAAATCTTAAAGATGCAGAGCAGCTTTTGGAAAAGAGTTCTAACTTTGTACCCGACTTTGCGGGATTTGCAAAGAGAATAGAGAGTTGCAGAATTGAGTGCAAAGACATTGTTGATGAATTGGAAAAGAGGAGAGAGCGTGTTGTCATTTCTCCCGGCAGACTGGAAGAGGTAGAAAACAGAATGAGTGATTTGTACACTTTGATGAAGCGCTATAATTGCTCTGGTATAAACGGACTTATAAACTTAAGAGATGAGTTTGCTCAAAAGCTTAAGCTAACGGAGAGCGGAGATGAGCGGAGAGAAAAATTAGCCTGCGAACTTGAACAAAAAAAGAGAGAGAGAGAAAAAATTGCTCGGCAAATTTCAGAGAAAAGAATGGCAAATGCGCCCAAGTTGAGCAAGACATTGGAAAAGGCTGTGAAGGAGTTGGAGATGCCAAATGCCAGGTTTGATGTGAGATTGACAGAATCGGATGAGTGTTCTCCATCCGGAAGGGATGAGATACAGTTTATGTTTACGGCTAATGGAGCTGAGAGAATGGTTGAGCTTCAGAAAGTTGCAAGTGGGGGAGAACTTTCCAGAATCATGCTTTGCATTAAAAAATTGATGGCAGAGCACACCGGAATGCCAACTATGATTTTTGATGAAATAGACGTCGGAGTCTCCGGAAGCATAGCGGACAAAATGGGGCAATTGTTAAGCGATATGGGAGAGCACATGCAAATTTTTGCAATAACACATCTTCCTCAAATTGCTTCCAAAGGTAAGACTCATCTGCTTGTCTACAAAGAGTTTGATGCATCTAATCATGCTCAGACCAAAATAAAGGTTTTGAGTAAGAAAGAGAGGATAATTGAGATAGCAAGATTACTAAGCGGAGAGAAGATGAGCAGTGCGGCCGTTGAAAACGCAAAAGTGCTTTTAGGTGCGAATTAGCTGTTCTCAAAAATTACTGAAAGCAAAATCGTTAAACATTAAAATATATTATGAGGTTAATTATTCAAAAAGACTACGGTGAACTGTCAAAGTGGGCGGCAACTTACATAGTCAAAAAAATTAATGCCTTTAAGCCTACAAAAGCACATCCTTTTGTTTTGGGTCTTCCCACGGGTTCTACACCTGTAGGCACTTACAAAGAGCTTATTAAATTTTACAAAGCGGGGAAAATATCTTTTAAGCATGTCATAACTTTTAACATGGATGAGTACATTGGTATTCCGGAAGACCATTCAGAGAGTTATCACACTTTTATGAAAGAGAACTTTTTTAGTCACATAGATATTCCTGCAGAGAATATTCACATTCTTAACGGGAATGCCAAAGATCCCGATAAAGAGTGTGATGAGTATGAGGCAAAAATTAAATCCTTTGGCGGCATTGATTTGTTCATGGGCGGAGTCGGTCCGGACGGTCACATTGCATTTAATGAACCGGGTTCATCGCTTACGTCCAGAACAAGAGTAAAGACTCTTACAACTGACACAATAATAGCTAATTCCAGATTTTTTAATAATGACATTAATCTTGTGCCAAAAACTGCATGTACGGTTGGAGTGGGCACAATAATGGATGCAAAAGAAGTTATGATTCTTGTTAACGGACATAACAAGGCACGCGCATTGCGCCACGCCGTTGAGGAGTCCGTTAATCACATGTGGACGGTCAGTGTTTTGCAGATGCATCCGCTTGGAATCATAGTTTGCGACGATGCCTCAACCTTTGAATTAAAAGTCGGGACGGTTAACTATTTTAAGGATATTGAAAAAGACAATCTTGATCCTGAAAATATGCTTAAATATTAATCTGCTACAATAGTGTAGTCGGATTTATATGTGATGCCGGTTGTTGAGATATTCTCAAAGCCGGCATTGCTGTTTTTGCGGCGGAATTCAAATTGCTGCTGCAGCATGTCCTCTTTTTCCAATCTCTCAGTGTTATTGATGTCGTTCTTTAAGCCGTTGATAATCTGCTTTGTAAAAAACTTGGTAACATCATATCCGTTAAAGGCATTGGCAGAAGGCTCAGTGTTATAAAGCGCTCTAAATTGTCTTGTGAAACTTTGTACGTCTGCATTTGTGAAGTCAACATAAAAAGGCATGGAAAGCTTTAGTCCAAACTTATTGAACTGCGCAACATCCACTGCCTCAAAACTTCTCCATCTTGGAGTCCCGTATAAAGAAATTTTCTCCGGCATTTCCAAAATATCAAGATTCCTAAGTACGTCGCTTACAAAGGCTTCATTAAAACTTGGGACAAAAACTATATTATCCTTGTCTGCAGTAATTTTCCGCTTAAATGTACTTCCTATAGTTCTGCCCTGAAGTATTGAATAGGTAATCTCTGAGAATGCAATACCTTCTTTCTTAAGCAGTTGCATGATTTCATCGGCCGCCCATCTGTCATTCCCTCCGTTTTGAAAAACCACTACAACATTTTTATTAGGTGACATCTCATACTCCTTTTTGGCCATAATAACAAGGTTATGAAACTGAATATCCGTTGTAGGCGGAACTTGAAACAGATATTTGCTCTTGTTTATCAAGGAATCCGTTGCAGGGTCAAGCGGGGACACCAAAGGAATTCCGTGTTTGTTAATGTAAGGGATAAAACTTTTTACGCTTGTACTTCTTATCGGACCTATAATAAGATTGCATCCCGTTAATTTGCCTGAATTTATAATTGCCTGAGATGAAGCATATTCGCTTTGGTCAATTGCATTTACGGCAATATCCGCACCCGCCTCCTTTAAGTCATTTATTGCAAGAAGCGCTCCTGCGTAAAAGTCCATGTAATTTGTGTTTGGCTTTGCGCTCTTGCTGTTAAGAGGCAATATGACAGCTACTTTTACAGGCTCTGCAACTTGTTTTGTCTGAGAATATGCATTGCTGTCTGATACTTTGTTCTCTTGCAGTTTCTTTACAGGAGCGTTCTTCTCAGTATTTGTGTTTTGTGTAGAATTGTCCGATTTACTGTTAATTGCAGAAACGGGTATTCTTAGCGTCTGAACTCCCTTAAGAGTTTCATCTTTAATGTTATTCTCTTTTATAAGGACGCTCCTGTCCATGTGGTATTCTTTTGCAATGTCATCCAAATCTTCATACCATTTAACTTCATGAACAATATATTTGTTGTTCCCGACAGCTTCCCCTTTTTTATTCTCCTCTTTGGTGTTTTCAGCCGGAACAGCGGTTTTGATATTTTCTTTATTTACAGCTTGTTGGTCCGGTTTTGACGACTGTGTGTATTTTGCGGAATTTTGATCTCCTCTCTCTGAGACTTGCTGTTCCGGATTAACCGGAATATATAAAAGAGTTCCCTCCTTAAGACCCTCCGCAAGAGCCGGGTTGTATTTTTGAAGCTCTTCTATTGTTATCTTATACGCTTTGCTTATAGAGTATAGGGTTTCTTGTTTTTTTACCCCATGAGCATACATAAGTTTTCCGTTAACCTTTACAATTTCTTTTGAAATTGTAATAGGTGTCTGTGCGTAACTTGCTGCAGAAAAAGATACTGTAAAAGACGCTAAAGCAACGGCGCACAACGCCGCAAATTTTTTATAATGTTTCATAATAAATAATTTTTTAAGAGAGCGGCGCGTGCTTGCATATTATTCCAGCCTTGCAAGCATGTTTTTAATGTTCTCTTCTATCCTCTCGTATACTTTGTCATCATAAGGAGTCTTTACAAATTTGGTGCCTGTTACGGCCTCATAAAGCTCTATGTATCTGTTTGATATCTCAGAAACTTTTGCATCAGTCATCTCCGGAACTTTTTGTCCGGCCTGACCCCGGAATCCGTTATCCATAAGCCACTCGCGTACAAATTCCTTTGACAGTTGTTTCTGCTGCTCACCCTTTGCAAATTTCTCCGCATAACCTTCTTTATAGAAATAACGGGAACTGTCGGGAGTATGAATCTCATCCATCAGACAAACCTCGCCGTCTAAAAGGCCAAATTCATATTTTGTATCTACGAGTATAAGCCCTTGACTGTCCGCTATTTCTGAACCTCTTTGGAAAATTTTGAGGGTATAGTCTTCTACCTTCTCATATATGTCTGCCGGAATGAGTCCCTTCTTAATAATCTCCTCTTTTGATATGTCCTGGTCATGCCCTCCAATTTCCGCTTTGGTAGTCGGAGTTATAATGGGGTGCTCAAATTTTTGGTGCTCTCTCATGCCGTCGGGAATTTTTACGCCGCAGATTTCTCTTGCGCCGTCTTTGTATGATCTCCATGAACTGCCTGTTAGATAGCCCCTTACAATCATCTCAACCGGCAGCGGTTGACATTTGTACCCAACTGTAACCATAGGATCCGGAGATGCAATTTTCCAGTTACGGACAATATCCGTTGTCTTATCCAGGAATTGTGATGCAATCTGGTTAAGCACCTGTCCCTTGTAGGGAATTCCGCGCGGCAGCACCACGTCAAATGCCGATATCCTGTCTGTTGCAATCATTACAAGATATTTGTCATTAATAAAATAAACATCACGCACCTTTCCGGTGTACTTGCCTGTCTGACCTTTAAAGTCAAAATTAGTTTTTACAATTGAGTCCATATAGCATTAAATCGCTTTAATAAAATTTTCCAGTTGAAAGCAGAAATTTTCCCAGCTGAGTTTTTGCTTCAGCATTTTGATGTTGTAAATATACTTCTCTTTGCACCTTTCTGCAAAGTATTTTTTAATGGCATCTGCAACTCCCTGTGGGGTAATTGATTCTGTAAGGAGTCCTGTCCCGGCTTTTCCCACGCTTTCTACAAGTCCTCCTACAGGTGTTGTAATAAGCGGGACATTAAAGTTCCATGAGATAGAACTTATGCCGCTTTGAGTTGCGCTTCTGTACGGAAGAACACATGCGTCTGCAGCGGAAAAATATTTTTTTACGTCGCTGTCGGGAATATAATTTGTGTTGACTATTATTTTATCTCTGCACTGTGCAAATTCCGGTGAATCAATGATTTGCTGATATTTGTCAAAACTGCCGTACGGCTCTCCGGCAACAATCAGCATGTAGGATTTATCCAGCAACGGCATTGCGTTAAGCAAAATATCCAGACCCTTATAGTCCCTGATGAGTCCAAAAAACAGAAGAACCTTCCTGCTCTCTACGGATAATTTATCAAAGCCTCCGTCTGCTCCGGGAATATTTAGAGCTTTGCGTGCTTCATAAGAATTTATCTGCTCACCAAAGTTGGAGTACAGCGGATGATGAATTGTAATGCATTGAGAATTAGGTGATAACTCAATTAAATCATCCTTGACGGCGTTGCTTAGAAGGACAAACCCGTCATTGCGCCTGATAAAATATTTTGTGAGCGGCGCATCAAAAAAATGATGTTCATGAGGAATTACGTTGTCCATTATTGCAATGCGCTTGCAATGGGGAAATATTGCTTCTGAGGATAATGCACGTTTGCCCAATCTGCCGGCAACATATCCCAAGGAAGGGGCAAAATAGCTCATCCAATACCGCGTAATTAAAACATCCGGTTCCCACTCTGAAATCTTGCGCGCGGTATAGATATAAGAAAAAGGATTTGCCGTATCCAGCAGAGCTTCAGACTCTACGGGTACGGCATTATCATTCTTTGCTACGTACTGCGTCTTGCCCGGGAATAGAAATTCCGGATATTGCCTTTTAAAGTTAAATGCTTTTACTGTATGCTTTTTTGAGAGCTCTTTAAGCAAATAAGTGTTAAACTGCGATATTCCGCCCCTGTAGGGATAAAAGCAAGAGAGTATTGCAATTTTCATTAATTACTTGGAATCGTCAGATTTTGTGTTGTCTGTGCCTTTGTCTTTTTTCTTGTTCTTAACATACTCATTGTTAAGGCCTTCTATGACATCATTTGTTATATCCAGAGACTCGTCTCCGGCAAGTACGTTGTTGCTGGCCGTGCTTGTTGTAAGGATAAGGGCAAACTTCTTTGTTTCATTATACTTCTTCAAGTATGCGCGTACTGATTTCAGAATCTTGTTGTACATGTCACTCTCTTCCTGTTGAATTTCAGCCTGTTTTTGCTGGCTTAAGTTCTGCAGGTCTGCCTGGCGGTTAGAAAGAACCTGGTTCTGCTCCTCTGCCTGGGCGCGCGTTAGAAGACCCTTGTTTATCTTAGTTTGGAAATCACTTGCATCACTTTGGAAATCCCTTCCTTTGTTTTGTAAGTCATTTTGAATGTCTTGCACTTTGGCTTCAAGATCAGACTTCATGTCGTTAAACATATCATACTGATTTACAAGTGTATCCAGCTGTACGTAAACAATGCTCCCCGCAGGAGGAAGAGCCATCGGCTTTGACTGGTTGGACTTTGAACCCTGTTTGCAAGAGCATGCAAGTACTGCAAGCGCAATGCACAATACTACCTTTAATTGTCTCATGAGAAATTGATTTTCTATTTAAATGTTATGTAAAATCTTTTTTATAACTGTCGCGACAGATATCTCCTACAAAAATAGTAAAATTATACTAACTGCCTTCTGTAAGCTTGAATGGTATTTTCCAGCCCTAAATATAGTGCGTCACATATAAGCGCGTGACCGATAGAGACTTCCATGAGACCCGGAATTGTTTCATTAAAATATTTAAGGTTGTCCAGGTTCAAATCATGTCCCGCGTTTAACCCAAGAGAGCATTTAACTGCCTCTACGGCAGCATCATAGTAAGGTTTAATGGCTTTCTCTCTGTTCTCAAAATAGTGTTTTGCGTAGGATTCTGTGTAAAGCTCTACTCTATCGCAGCCGCAGTCAGCGGCATTTCTTATCATTTCAACGTCCGGGTTTACAAATATGGAGACGCGTATGCCGGCATCTTTGAATTTTTTACATACCCCTTGCAAGAATTTTTTATTCTTTACGGTATCCCATCCGGTGTTGGAGGTAACCGCATTCTCTGCATCCGGCACTAATGTTACCTGTTCTGGCAATACCTTAAGAACCAGTTCAATAAACGGCTCCTTAGGGTTTCCCTCTATATTGAATTCGGTAGTAAGCACAGGCCTCAAATCAAACACATCCTGTCTCTTAATGTGTCTTTCATCAGGACGAGGATGTACTGTAATACCTTGAGCACCAAATTTCTCACAGTCCAGGGCGCATTTTACTACGTTAGGCATGTTACCGCCCCTCGCATTTCTCAGCGTTGCTATTTTGTTGATATTGACACTTAATCTTGTATTATTCTTTTGCATTATAAAATCTTTTAAACAATCAGTGCGGCGCACTGCCAAGCAAAAATATGGAAAATATGTATAACTTGCACAAAAATGAGGCCCTGCCGTTTTTTGCAGGAAAATAAAATGATGGATATTGCATTATTTGGAAGAAACGTTGGAAAAGAGAGTTTTCCGGAACTCGGATTGTTGTTTCAGAGACTAAAATCGGATGCCCGCATAAGTCTTGCGTTTTATAAGCCGTTTTACAATTATCTGATTGACAGCATTAAACAGACGGAAGCAAAGATATCCGGAAGTTTTGCTATACTTAATGCTGTTGAAGGTGCAGATTTATTTACGGGAGCAGATGATATTCCCTCCGGCACTGAACTTTTTCTCTCTCTGGGAGGTGACGGCACATTTTTAAACGGTGTTGCTCTGGTAAGAGACAGGAACATTCCAATAGCGGGTATCAATTTTGGGCATCTCGGATTTTTGACAACGGCAAGTGTTGCAGATAAAAACACGGAGACGGATGTCTTGCTCGGAAATGAGTGGATTGATAAGTTATTGAACAGGGAATTCACTACGGAAAAGAGGAGTTTGTTAAAGATGGATTTTGAACATACCCCGGCAGATTTTTATCCCTGTGCTCTAAATGAAATTTCAATTCAGCGCAACGGAACGGCGATGCTGGATTTGGAAATATCCGTCAACGGTACAAATCTGCCGCGTTATCCCGCTGACGGTGTTGTAGTTAGCACGGCAACCGGTTCTACCGCATATGCGCTAAGCGTTGGCGGTCCTATAGTTATGCCTCAGTCAAATGTATTGCTGATAGTCCCAATTGCGCCGCACAACCTTAACATCAGACCGCTTGTTGTACCGGATACCTCCATAATAGGAGTATCCTTCAGCGGCCGCAATAAAGATGCTCTTGTATCTGCAGACAACAGATTTTTTCACATCCCGACAGATTCCAAAATTAAAATTTCCAAAGGGACGAATTCTGTCAATATGGTTTCCATGGATAATAATTTCATTAAGGCTCTTAATGAGAAATTATTCTGGGGGGCAGATAAGCGCAATCTTAAATAGGCTTAACATGAGGAGCTTTTATACATTGATAATTTTGTTATCTTTGCCCCTCACAAAATCAGAGTAATGACACAAGAAAATAAATTGCCAAAGCATGTTACTATCATTATGGATGGCAACGGACGTTGGGCAAAGCAGAGAGGAAAAGAGAGAATAGATGGCCACAAAGAAGGAGTGGAGAGCGTGCGCGCATGCTGCGAGCTGGCGGTAGAACTTGGAATACAATATCTTAGTGTCTTTGCCTTTTCAGAGGAAAACTGGGGCAGACCTCAAGATGAGATAGAGGGGTTGTGGAAAATAATGCTTAAGGCCATTACCGCAGAGACTCCAACTTTTATGAAAAATAATGTTCGATTTAGGGTTATCGGAAATTTTTCCAGGCTTTCTAAGTCCCTTGTAAAAGAGATAGATGACTGTATGGCTCTTACTGCCGGCAACACCGGAACCAGTTTGGTTGTGATGCTTAGCTACAGTGGTAAATGGGATATTGTCCAGGCGCTTAATAAGTTTATGAGCAAGCATCCCGGTGAGCAGATTACAGAAGAAACTGTCGGGAGCTATCTGAGCACTGCGGATATACCTGATCCGGATCTGCTTATCCGCACAAGCGGAGAGCAGAGGATTAGCAACTATATGCTTTGGCAGACCGCTTACACTGAGTATTACTTTACGGATGTTCTTTGGCCCGATTTTCGCAAAACTCAGTTCCGGCAAGCTTTAGACGCCTACTCTAAGAGGGAGAGAAGATACGGAAAAGTTTAAAAATTAACTGCTGTACATGAAACTACTAAAAGCTTTTTTATTGTTGGCATTAGCCATTTTTCCTATTTCCCTTGCGGCGCAGGAAGTTGACTATGATAATCCCAAAACCTACATCATCGGAAACATAAAAGTTTCCGGCATCAAATATCTGAGCGAGGATCAGATTATCTCATTTACAGGACTTTCCAAGGGAGACAAAATTACCATTCCTGGCACCGATGTTTCAGATATTCTAAAAAGAATCTGGGCCCAGAGATATTTTTCAGATGCGGGTCTGTATATAGATTCAATTGGGAAAAATGACACCATTACTTTAGGTATTCATCTGGTTGAACGCCCAAGGGTTTCGCGCTGGATTTTTGAGGGAGTTCGCAGCGGTCAAAGATCTGATTTGGATGAGAGACTGAAACTTAAAAAAGGTTCAGAACTTTCAGACTATATAATCAAGTCATCCACGGATATCATCAAAAGATATTATGCAGAGAAGGGATTCCTAAAATGCTCTGTAAAACTTACTCAGGAAAATGATACTGTGATCAACAATGCGGTAAGAGTAACTTTTCATATAGACAGGGGGCCGAGAGTAAAAATTCAAAAAATAACTTTTTCCGGAAATACGGCAATCGGAGACTGGAAGTTGATGAAGTCCATGAAGAAGACAAGGGATAAACGCCTTTTTAACTTCTTCAAATCCAAGAAGTTTAATGAAAAAGAATTTAAGACGGACAAGAACAGTCTGATATCCACATTTAATGAGCAGGGATATAGAGATGCCAGAATCCTCAAAGATACTATGTATTATATTTCTCCCGACAGATTGCAAATTGATTTTAAATTTGACCAGGGAGACAAGTATCATTTCAGAAATATTACATGGACGGGAAACAGCGTCTACTCTGCTGAACAGTTGAACTCTGTGCTTAGGATTAAGAAGGGTGATATATATGACCTTGTTACAATGGACAAGCGTCTGAACGGAGATCCTAAACAGCAAGATGCCGATGTTAAAAAACTCTATACCGACAACGGTTATCTATTTTTTAATATCATGCCTGTGGAGAAAAATATTGAGAGCGATTCCGTTGATGTTGAGATGAGAATTTATGAAGGCAAACAGGCAACGTTCAGCAGAATTATTATAAACGGCAATAATATCACTGCAGAAAAAATTGCAAGGCGCGCTCTATTTACAAAGCCCGGCTATCTTTTCTCACAGTCTGATTTTGAGAGATCCATAAGGGAAATTGCTTCCATAGGACACTTCAATCCGGAGACGGCTGCTTCTGAAAAAGGTTACAGTTTGATTCCTAATCAGAATAACAGCACGGTAGATATTGCGTATAATTTGGAGGAGAAACCAAACAGTCAGTTGGAGCTTTCCGGAGGTTGGGGCGGCAATACATTTGTAGGAACATTGGGAGTAAGCTTTAACAACTTTGCAATAAAGAGAATATTTAAGAAACACGCTTGGAGACCGGTTCCTCTTGGAGACGGACAAAGTTTGTCCATCAGGTTCCAGACTAGCGGAACGTATTATACCGCTTTGTCAGCCAGCTTTGTAGAGCCTTGGCTATTTGGGACCAAGCCAACATCGCTTAGCATTTCCACGTACTTTACAAGACAGACTAATTCCTCTTATTATTATCAGAATTCAGATGAATACATGGAGGTGTTTGGCGCGTCTGTAGGGTTGGGAACACGTCTGTCATGGCCTGATAATTATTTTGTTCTTTATCATTCATTGAGCTGGCAGACTTATAAATTGCACAATTGGAATTACAACTTTTTGTTTGATACGGGATTCTCACATAATTTCAGTTATACATTAACGCTGGAGAGAAACTCTACCGACCAACCGATTTACCCGAGGTCAGGCTCGGATTTTGCTGCCAGCGTGCAACTTACCCCTCCTTACTCTATGTTCAGACATAAATCAAATGAGGATTACAAGAAGGAATCAGATCAGGACAGATACAGATGGATAGAGTATCACAAGTGGACTTTTAAGGGTGATGTTTATTTGAAACTGATTGGCAATCTTGTTTTGAGGACGGCTGCAAACTGGGGATATTTAGGTTATTATAAGAAAGCGTTGTATTCTCCTTTTGAGGGATTTGAAGTTGGTGGTGACGGAATGAGCGGGTATAATACGTATGGTTCTGATATCATTGGACTTAGAGGGTATCCCAACTATTCTTTGACCCCCATAAGGCAAAATGCCTATGTCGGCCACGTATACGATAAATTTACAGTTGAAATGAGATACCCTGTTGTATTACAGCCTCAGTCAACAATTTACGCACTTGTATTTATGGAGGGAGGTAATTGCTGGGAGAATATTTCTGACTTTAATCCGTTCCAAATTAAGAGGTCAATGGGTGTTGGTGTAAGAGTGATGCTTCCGGTTGTCGGAATGCTTGGAGTAGATTGGGGTTATGGATTTGATCCGGTGCCTAATGAGAATCAAAAGAGGGGTGGCAGTCAATTCCATTTCTTGATAGGACAACAGTTCTAGGTGATTTAAAGATGGTTCTGACATGTGGAGAACTATGTTTTAAATGATAATAAACATAAATAGTTTTAATGTAGGAGGAACTTTTATGAAAAAATTAATATCAATTGCGGCTCTAACTGTTTTTTGCGCAATGCCGCTTTGCGCTCAGTCAAATAAGGTTTATGTAAAGAAGGGTGTTATTAATCCCAAGGTTATTACCTCACAAACTGAACCTGTTGCAAAGGCCCGGAAAACCGGATATGTAAACACAGAAACAATTTTGGAGGCGCTGCCGGAGTACAAAGTTGCAAAGGAAAAACTTGAGACGCTTAACAAGCAGTATAAAGCAAAGGTTGATAATGAATATGCGGCAATTGAGAAACTTTACAATTCTTACCAGCAGCAGAAATCTGCTCTGAATGCTGCTCAGAGACAAATAAAAGAGAATGAGATAATTCAAAACGAGAAAGCAGCAAAAGATTTGCAGAAATCTTATTTTGGACAAGATGGTACGATGCAGAAGAAATCCGATGAACTTCTGGGACCGATAAGGGATAAAGTTCAAAAGGCTATTAATGAAGTAGCGACAGATGGAGATTTTATGATTATCTTTGACGTCTCTGCTTTGAAGGGAGTTGTTTATACAAATGCGGAGAGTGACTTGAGCAGCGTTGTGATAAATAAGCTTAATGCTCGGTAAAATATTGATTGTAAATATATTGAGAGCTACAAAGACAATGAATTCAGAAGACAAATAAATAAATAATTTTAAATAACATGAAGAAATTTTTAACACTGCTGACAGTTGCTTTTGCCGTTCTTGCGGTTACCATGGTTCCCGGAAAGGCATCAGCGCAATCATTTAAGTTTGGCCACATTAATTCTCAGTTGCTTGTAGCTCTTATGCCGGAGAGAGATTCTGCCGTTGTAAAGATGCAGAAGTATCAGAATGATTTGGAAGATACTTTTAACGGAATGCAGAATGACTTTAATACAAAGGCAAAAGCTTATCAAGACAACAAAGGAAAGTGGAGTCAACCTATATTAGACGCTAAAACACAGGAATTGAATGATTTACAGCAACGTTTGCAGCAGTTCAGCGATACGGCTCAGAAAGATTTGAGCAATCGTAATGAGACTTTGATGGGACCTGTTGCGGAGAAGGCTCAGGCTGCTATTGACAAGGTTTCAAAGGCTCACGGATTCACTTATATATTTGATACTTCCGTAGGTGCAATAATTTATCTTAATGAGGCCCAGAGCGAGGATATCCTTCCTCTTTGCAAGGCGGAACTGAAGATTCCTGCAAGCAAGACAAAACCAACTCAGTTTGGTCAGCAGGCTGCAGATACAAAATCTGCTGCCAAATAGGTAAGGAAAATGATATTTAAAGGGCGTCCAAACGAGGACGTCCTTTTTTTGTTTTATTGCAATTAGCTGTTAATCAAATCTGTAAGCAGATTGTTGAGAATCCTTGATTTTTGTAACATATTTGTTTTATTTTTCTTGTAATCTATTATTAAAATATCTATATTTGTCAATCCCGTGCAGAGGGGGAAAACGAAGAGAATTTTCTTGATATAATATAATTTTAGATTTTAAATAAAAGATATGGAACACAAGGTAATAGATGCACAAGATGTAGTCATCAGATTCACAGGTGATTCCGGCGACGGCATGCAGCTTACAGGTACTCTGTTTGCAGATGCTTCCGCTCTATACGGGAATGAGATCTCAACATTCCCCGATTATCCTGCTGAAATCCGCGCTCCACAAGGAACTGTGTCCGGAGTTTCTGGTTTTCAAGTGCATGTCGGACAGGCAAATGTAAAAACACCAGGTGATTTGGCAGATGTACTGGTATCAATGAATCCGGCCGCTTTGATGGCAAACGCTAAGTTTGCAAAACCGGGTGGAAGCATTATCCTGGACCAGGATTCTTTTGATGAGCAGGGTTTGGAGAAGGCCGGATTTAAGACAATGGATCCTGTAAAGGAGTTACAGCTAGAAGATTACAATGTAATCTGGGCTCCCATTACTTCTCTTACAAAGGAGAGCCTTAAGGATAGCGGACTAGATCCAAAGTCAATTGTAAGATGCAAAAACATCTTTACACTGGGTATGTGCTACTTTATGTTCAGCCGTCCTCTTAATTTTACAGAGGACTATTTGAAGAAAAAGTTTGCAAAGAAGCCGGACCTGATTGCCCCTAATATTAAGGTACTTAATGACGGTTACAATTATGCTCACAATACTCACGCAATTGGTAATACTTACACTATTGAGCCGGCAAAACTTGAGCCGGGAACTTACAGAAGCATAAGCGGAAACCAGGCAACCGCATGGGGTCTTATGGCAGCTTCTGAAAAATCGGGAAGACCTTTATTTGCAGGTTCCTATCCTATCACTCCCGCCACTGCAATTCTAGAGGAACTTGCCGTTCATAAAGAGCTTGGAGTTGTAACAATGCAGTGCGAAGATGAGATTGCGGGTATTTGTACTTCAATTGGAGCAGCTTACGCGGGCAGCATGGCCGTTACAACAACTTCCGGTCCCGGACTTTCTTTAAAGTCTGAGGCTATGGGACTTGCATGTATGACAGAGCTCCCTCTTGTTATTGTTGATGTTCAGAGAAGCGGTCCTTCTACCGGTATTCCTACAAAAACCGAGCAGACGGATTTGGATCAGGCTCTTTATGGAAGAAACGGCGAGTGCCCAATTATGGTTATGTGCGCGCGCACTCCGTCTGACTGTTTTAGAGCAGCTTACTACGCGGGTAAATTTGCAATGGAACATATGATGCCGGTAATTTTCTTGTCAGAAGGCTATCTTGGAAATGGCAATGAGCCTTGGAAGATCCCCTCTATGAAAGATTATCCGGACATTAAACCTCCTATCGTTACAAAGTGCGATGGCAAGTTCAAACCTTATGAGAGAGATCCAAAAACTTTTGTAAGAAACTGGGCTCTTCCGGGAACTCCGGGACTCGAGCACAGAGTAGGCGGCTTGGAGAAATCTCCTGCAGGCCCGCTGTCATCTGATCCTGAGAACCATGCAAGAATGGTTGCTGCACGTGCCGCTAAGGTCGCTGTCATGGCAGATTTCATTCCTGCCTTGGAAACTATCGGTGAGAAAGAGGGTGACATTCTTTTAGTTGGTTTTGGCGGAACATTTGGACATTTGTATACAGCTACTACTCAATTGCTTAAAGAGGGTAAGAAAGTAGGCTTTGCAGAGTTTGATTATATCAATCCGCTTCCAAAAAATACTGCCGAGGTATTTAAGAAGTTTAAGAAGATTCTTGTATGCGAACTTAACTGTGGACAATTTGCAGATTATCTGCGCGCAAAACTTCCGCAGTTTAAGTATGAGCAATTCAATAAAGTTGAGGGACAACCATTTATGGTTCATGAGATTGTAGAGGCTGTTAAGAATCTTAAATAAGGAGGATTTGATATGAAATATACACAACAAGATTTTAAAAGTGATCAAATAGTTAAGTGGTGCCCGGGTTGCGGAGACCACGCGGTTCTTGCATCTGTTTTGAGGGCAATGCCTGAGGTTTGCGAGGCCAGGGGATACAGCAAGGAACAGTTTGTATTTGTTTCAGGCATAGGTTGTTCCAGCCGATTCCCTTATTACATGAATACTTATGGATTCCACGGAATTCACGGAAGAGCTTCTGCTCTTGCAACCGGAATTAAAGTTGCCAATCCTCATCTTTCCGTTTGGCAGATGACCGGAGACGGAGATGCTCTTGCAATAGGAGGAAACCACTTTATTCATGCAATCAGAAGAAATATTGATACTAATATTATTCTGTTTAACAATAGAATATACGGATTAACAAAGGGACAGTACTCTCCAACTTCCAAATACGGAATGGTTACAAAGACTTCTCCTTACGGTACAATCGAGTATCCTTTTAATCCCGGCGAACTTGTACTTGGAGCAAGAGGAACCTTCTTTGCAAGAAGTTTGGATTCAGAAATGGCTCTTAATCAAGAGATTATGGTTAGAGCGGCTTTACATGACGGAACTTCTGTTATTGAGATGCTTGTTAACTGTATGATTTACAATAACGGAACTCATAAGGATATTTCTGATAGAGAGGTCCGTGCAGACAGAACAATTATTCTTAAGGATGGCGAGCCTATGATTTTTGGCAAGAACAAGGATAAGGGTATCATCCTTGACGGCTTAAAGCTTAAGGTTGTTAAACTTGGAGAGAATGGTATTACTGAGAAAGACATTCTTGTACACAACTCTAAGGATGATAATTTTGGAATCCATAGCATGCTGGTAGACATGAAATACCCGGAATATCCTGTAGCTCTTGGCGTTATAAGAGATGTGGCAGATAAGACGTATGATGACAGCGTTTACGCTCAGATTGATCAGGTTAAGTCCAAGGCTAAAATTAAATGTATGGATGACCTTCTTCACAGCGGAGCAACTTGGGTTGTGAAATAAGTTTTGGCTTAAGAGCGTATCGTATAAAAAAAAGTTATAAATTAGCATACTTTTTGGAATCTGGCAGAAAATTTGATTGCAAAATCTGTCGTGATTTGAAAAATTTTAAGAATAAATTTTTTTATTTAACATAGTTTTAACATTAAAAATTCATAATTATATGAAAGCAGCAAAAATAATGGCTGACTTGGAGAAGAAGTACAGCCAGGAAAAAGAGTATCTTCAGGCAGTTCAAGAAGTACTTGAATCAATTGAGGAAGAGTACAACAAACATCCTGAGTTTGAAAAAGCAAAAATTGTAGAGAGAATTGTTATTCCTGAGAGGATATTCTCTTTCAAAGTTGTTTGGGTTGACGATAAAGGCGAGATTCAGATTAACAACGGATATCGCGTTCAGTTCAACAGCGCTATAGGACCTTACAAAGGCGGACTAAGATTCCACCCTTCTGTAAACCTTTCTATCTTAAAGTTCTTGGGCTTTGAGCAGACATTTAAGAATTCACTTACTACACTTCCTATGGGTGGTGGCAAAGGCGGTTCTGACTTTGATCCGGTTGGAAAATCCGACAATGAGGTCATGAGATTCTGCCAGGCTTTCATGCTGGAATTGTGGAGAGTTATCGGCAAGGATACAGATATACCTGCAGGTGATATAGGTGTCGGCGGAAGAGAGATCGGTTTCATGTACGGAATGTACAAGAAGCTTGCAAGAGAGTATAACACAGGAGTTTTGACAGGCAAAGGCCAGTTGTGGGGCGGTTCACTTATTCGTCCTGAGGCTACAGGTTTTGGAGCTCTTTATTTTACTCAGCACATGCTTCACAAAGCGGGCAAGGACATCAAAGGTCTTAAGGTTGCCATCAGCGGCTTTGGTAATGTTGCATGGGGCGCTTGCACAAAGGCTACTCAGCTGGGTGCTAAGGTTGTTGCTATTTCCGGACCGGACGGAGTTATCTCTATCCCTGAGGGAATGAATCAGAATATGATTGATTTTATGCTTGATTTAAGAGCTACTAACCAAAACATAGTTGCTCCGTTTGCAAAGAAATTCCCTTCTGAGTCTAAGTTTATTGCAGGAAAGAAAGCTTGGAGTGTTAAATGTGATGTTGCTCTTCCTTGCGCATATCAGAATGAGGTTGCTGAGGCTGATGCCAAAGAGCTTCTTAAGAATGGAACTTGGGCAGTTGCCGAGGTTTCTAACATGGGTTGCCAGCCTGCAGCTATTGAGGCATTCCAGAAAGCAAAGATTTTGTTTGCTCCGGGAAAGGCTGTTAACGCCGGTGGTGTTGCAACTTCAGGTCTTGAGATGACTCAGAATGCTGAGCATATCAGCTGGACAGCTAAAGAGGTTGATGACAGACTTCATTCAATTATGGAGAGCATCCACAATGCTTGCGTTGAATACGGTACAGAGAAGAATGGCTACATTAACTATGTTAAGGGTGCCAACATTGCCGGATTCATGAAGGTTGCTCACGCTATGCTTGATCAGGGTGTTATTTAATTTATAGCAAGTTTAAAAGAATTGTCCGTTTAGGACGATAATAAAAAAAGGCGACCAAAATTTTTAGTCGCCTTTTTTTATTGATTATGAATTTTTAATCGTCATCGTCATCGGTGTATGTCAGGAAGGCCGAGCGTCTTATGGTTGGATAAGGTATCCAGTCTCCTTTTATTGCATGCCAAAGCATTTGGTTGAATTCAACATCCGGCACGGCGTCCTCTTTATTGAAATTATATTTTTCACACATGGCCTGCCACTTATCTTTTTTAACATTTTGTTCATCCAAATTTATGTTGGAAGGACGGTAGTGAAATGTAGTGGTATCTGCAACGGAAGAGAAGCATCTCCACATTGGGCGCGCGCTTGCATCATGTTGAGTCATAGGTGGTAATCCAAGTATCAATTCCATTGTACGCAGAACGGAAGTAGTTGTGTAGGGGGTATGGTCTACAAATCCGCGCTTTACAAATCCTCCTGCAACATAGCAGGGACTTCTGTGGGCATCCACATGATCGGCACCGTTTTGCGCATCATCTTCAACTATAAAAACAACGCTCTCTTTCCAAACGGGAGAGTGGCTCAAATGGTCTATCAACATCCCGACAGCCAAGTCATTATCAGCTACATAAGCAAATGGTGTCCTCTTGCCGAGGGACATGCCGCCGGTATGGTCATTGGGAAGTCTGACAATCATAAATTGAGGCAGTGCGTTTGCAACAACCAGCGAATCAAAATCGCGTTTCCATTCGCGCAATCTTACAGTGTCTTTAATTGACAGATTCCACGGCTCATACGATGTGCAGAAATGCCCGGCAAGAGAAGGCACCGACGGCTTAATCACACCTTTTTTTCTGGAGACGAATTCTCCGTAGGTACGGTATGAAACTTCCATCTTCTTGCACATGTCCCAAATAAATCCGCTCGTATTATTTCCCATTTCCTGACCCCCTTCTCCGGCGTAATAATCTCCCCTGCCGCTGTAATAAGTAGGCCATGTTTTTTCCAGAAAATCATTAGCGTAACCGCCTACAGTCCAGTTGTGTCCGTCGCAACTCACTTCTGCGTTAACATAAAAATTATCCAGCAGCACAAACTCTTTTGCGATGGCATGATGATTAGGCGTTACTTTCTCCCCAAATAATACCAAACTGGAATCGCCGTTGCCCTCCTTTATATCCCCGAGAACCTGGTCATAAGTTCTGTTTTCTTGTATGATATAAAACACATGTTTTATTGGACTTGCATCTCCGACTTTTGAAGGAACCGGATTCCCCGGACTGCTCTCTGAAGTCATGTCATTTGCTTGATTATAAGGAGTATTGGCAAATACTTGTTTTGAAAATTCTGCAAGTTTGTCGTCAATCGGCAAATCAATTTCTGAAAGCGCCCCAAGGAATAATCCTGCAATATACTCCACTCCCTGGGTCTTGTTTGCATCCCCGCTGTGATGTCCGAATTTTTCATTAACATTAACCGGCTCAGGGCCATACGGGTTGGGAGCTGATTTTAATCCCTTTCCGTTTGTAACCCATAGCTTGCCTTGTGCGCATTTAACATTTGTGGGATACCATCCGACCGGGATAAATCCCAGGCACTTACTTTCTCCCCTTTTAGAGATGTCAAAGACAGTCACGCAATTATTATCTGCATTTGCAATGAACAGTTTTCTCCCTTTTGGGGAAATGCACAATCCATTTGTTGTACTTCCCGATAGTGAATTCGGGAACAGTGCAGCATTCAAAAGTTCCTCAACTCTATTATTTTGCAAATCAATGACACTTACGCTGTTGTCATCCGCATTTGCAACAAAAAGCCTATTCCCGCTTTTATCTAGACACAACTCATTTGGGTGATTTCCAACATTATAGCTCTCTGTCCAATCTTTGTTTTTCAAATTCCATACCTTAACTTTTTTACTTCCCCAGCAAGATATGTAAGCATTCTCTTCATCCTTTGACAACACAATATCATAACATTCGCTTCCGGCTGACATTTTGGATATCAGCTTTTTACTGGCAATATCATAAACGTATATACTGTTGTCTCTTCTTGTAACTACCAGCAGTTTACCATATTTCTCTGATATAACCATGCCGGCCGGACTGATGTGATTTGGCCACGGTTCTCCCATTACAATACTGTCAGTTTGTTTTAGTCTGCCCTCCTGACTGATAGAGTAAATTCTGATTTTATTTTCATTACCCCCCGATGCGTAGAGAGTTTTACTGTCGGGAGAAAAACAGAGACCATACCAACTCATATTGATTGTGACATTGTCACTCTCAACTTCTTTCTTTGTGTTGAACAATTGCAGGCTCTGCCTTCCGTAACCGTTGTTTGTAACTGCAATCCATTTTTGGTCCGGAGATACGGCCATATTTAAAGGCAAATCTCCCAGCCTGAATTGTTTTCCGGCCGGGGTGAGCTTCCAACCGTTTGGAAGTGTAACAGGTTCTGCTGTAAGTGATACGCCGGAAGAATCCTTCTGTATATTTCCAAACTTAAGGGCTTTCTTTAGTTTGGTGTCTTGCTTTTCAAGCTTCTGTTCCTCTTTCTTGTTCTTTCTTTTATTTTGTGCAACCGCAGAATTTGAAAATGACGCCGGCAATAAAAAACAAATAACAGCCACGCATGTGAAAGATTTAAAGCATCCGTTCATATCTATTTAAACTTTTTACAAAGTTATAATTTTACCAATCAAAATAATGCCCAACAATTGTGCTCTGTAAACTGGTTTGTAATCAAAATTCCAAAATTCACTTTAATTGTTATTGTTTTATGTGATATTTTTGTAAATTGCATAACAAAATGTTGTAAAACTTTAAAAAATAGATATTATGGAATTACCATTTGCGGAATCTTGGAAAATAAAGATGATCGAGCCCATCAGAAAAAGTACCCTCGCAGAACGTGAGGAGTGGCTTAAAAAAGCTTACTATAACGTATTTCAATTAAAGGCTGAAGAAGTGTATATAGACTTGCTTACAGATTCAGGAACAGGCTCTATGAGCCAAGGCCAATGGGCTGCGCTTATGCTTGGAGATGAGAGTTATGCAGGCGCAACCTCTTTCTATAAGTTTGAGGCTGAAGTTCAGAAAATCACGGGTTTTAAATATGTGATACCAACTCATCAAGGCCGTGCTGCCGAAAATGTTTTATTCTCATATTTGGTAAAGCCTGGTAATGTGATTCCCGGAAACGCTCATTTTGATACTACAAAAGGACATATAGAAAGCCGTAAGGCCAAAGCAATTGATGTCACTGTTGATGAGGCCAAGGATACGCAACTGGAGATTCCCTTTAAGGGGAATGTTAGCATAGAAAAATTGGAAAAAGTTCTCTCTGAGAATAAAGGAAATGTTCCTTTTATGGTCCTGACAGTTACCAATAATACTGTCGGAGGTCAGCCTGTCAGCATGCAGAATATAAAAGAGACAAGTGCCGTGTGCAAAATGTACGGCGTTCCAATTGTGATGGATTCCGCCAGGTTTGCGGAGAACGCTTACTTCATTAAGACACGTGAAAAAGGATATGAAAACAAGACTATTAAAGATATTGCTCTGGAGATGTTCTCTTATGTTGATGGTATGACAATGAGTGCTAAAAAAGATGCTATCGTGAATATGGGAGGTTTTATTGCTACTAATGATAAAGATTGGTATGAGGGGGCAAAAATGTTCTGCATCCCGTTTGAGGGATATATTACTTACGGAGGGTTGAACGGACGTGATCTGAATGCATTAGCCGTTGGCCTTGAGGAAAATACTGAGTTTGACATGCTTGATACAAGGATCCGTCAGGTGAAGCATCTTGCGGATAAATTGGATGAATACGGGATTCCTTATCAGCGTCCTGCCGGCGGTCATGCAATTTTTGTAGATGCGGATAAGGTTCTGATTAATGTTCCAAAAGAAGAATTCCCTGCTCAGACTCTAACTTGCGAGCTTTATCTTGAGGCGGGTGTAAGAGCCTGTGAGATAGGGTATATCTTGGCCGACAGAGACCCCGTTACAAGACAGAATCGTTTTGGAGGACTTGATCTTTTAAGGATGGCTATTCCAAGGAGAGTCTACACGGACAATCACATAGACGTTATTGCTGCTGCTCTTAAGAATGTTTATGACAGGAGAGATTCAATAACACGCGGTGTTGCGATAGAGTGGGAGGCTCCGATTATGCGTCACTTCACAGTTAAACTTAAACGCCTATAATGGTGTGTTTTGCTTAGCAGTCTGCAAAGCCGTCTGCTAAGCAAAAATTTTAACGCGGTCATCAACCGGCTTAAATTCTTTTAAGTCGGGCTCTCCGGCCGGTGTGCCAAAAGGCATTTCTGCAACCAACTTCCATGTTTCAGGCAGATTCCATTCTCTTGCTACCTCCTTGTCTATAAGCGGGTTGTAGTGCTGCAGATTTGCTCCAAATCCCATATCTTCCAACATTGTCCAAACTGTAAACTGGTGCATTGCGCAGGTTTGCTGAGACCAGATAGGGAAGTTATCTGCGTAGGCAGCAAACGCTTTTTGTAATCCTTCTACAACCGTCTGGTCTTCAAAGAACAAAACGGTTCCGTAGCCTGATTCGAATGATCCGTTAATTTTTGCTTCTGTGTTTTTGAATGCTTCCGCCGGAACAATTTTGCGCAAAATATCTTTGGTGATTTCCCAAAGTTTTTTGTGATGTTGGTGCAAAAGCAACACAATTCTTGTTGACTGTGAATTGAATGCGCTTGGCACATTTTTAATCGCAAACTTTATAGTCTCTTCTATCTGTTTATCAGAAACAGGCGATTTGTCGCTGATTGCGTAATATGTACGTCTATTCAGCACTGCGCTTTTAAAACTATTCTCCATTTTGTTTGTTTTTAGTAATTCAAATTTACGATTTTTATTTGAATTACCAAGGGTTTGGCACAATTTTGAAAAAATTGTCTGATATGCAGATGTTTACAGAGGCGCGCTAATCCCGTTTTTGTCGGGACGTTACTTTTGAACAACCCGATTATCAATCAGTTTTGCAAAGTTGTGCTACAACCGATGCACATGTTTCCTTTATCAAATCTTGCGGATTAATTTTCACCTGCAACCCTCTGACGCCGGCACTTACGTAAATGTAAGGGAATTGCAGGCAACTGTCGTGAATAAAAGTGGGAAACATTTTTTTCATACATATGGGTGAACATCCTCCGCGGATGTAGCCCGTTGTAGGCAGCAGTTCTTTTAAGGGGATCAAATCGCAGCTCTTGTTGCCGGATGCCTTTGCCGCCATTTTCAGATTCACTTCTTTATCACCCGGTACAACGCAAACAAAATGCCCCGTGCGATCTCCCTTGAGAACCAGCGTCTTAAAGACCTGATTGATGTTCTCCCCAAGGCTATCAGCAACATGCTGGGTGGAGAGATTCTCCTCATCCACATTATAAGGCACAAGCTCATACTTGGTACCGGCCTTGTCCAAAAGACGAGCTGCGTTTGTTTTATTGATTTTCATTGAGTGCAAATTTACAAAATCCGGCCTGCCGTTATTTGATTTTACAAAATCCGGCCTGACTGTATTAGCGGATCGTAATTTATGGTCTATTTATAGGGATTCTCCCAGAACCGCGCGCAATCCGTCGTCTCTTTTTTATTGCTGTCAGCCATATTTGATTTGTAATTTTGCGGACGTAAATCTATGTATATGTGCTGTGCATATTCCTCAGGTGTGTATTTGTGCCCTTTTATGTAAGTCTCTGTGTTAAAGCCGGTATGGGAGATGCACTCAATATGGTAAAGATTTTTAGACATGTAGTTAAAGTATGTTTCTTGTGATTCTTTTCTTCCGTTCCAGTTAGCATCGTCATTAAGCCTCACTGTACGTCCATCTTTAAACCTGTCACGTACTTCCTCTATTGAAAGCAGATTGAAATCTTCATCCATCATGAATGCCGCAAATGTCGGATCCATCCAGATCCATTTGTGCAATGTGTTGGAATATACAGAGTTAATTACGTGGCAATCATTAATGTAAACCTTTGGAAAGCAAGTAACATATCTGGATTTGAATCCCATTGCCAGATAACACTCATTTAAAAGCATTGCCAATCCTCTGCAATTCAAACCGTTTCCGCTTTTCTTGCAAGACTCCATCATGTCTATTGCGTTATAAGGAGACGGGTTTCCGTGCTGTCCGTCATGGCGTATTGTGTTGTGAACCCAATACATAAGTTTCTCAATTTTGGAAATTTCATCTCCGTTGCCGGCAATGCTGTCCAAATTAAATTTCATCCTAACGCGTACAAGATTACTGTCATCCGGATTGGCATAGGTAAAATGAAACTTTACACTGTCGGGAGCATAAGAGGCTGATTGCTGTAAAATATGCTGATAATCAGTCTTTTCTCTTAATACTGACATTGCATCCTTAAACTTTTTCTCTCCCCTCAAAGAGGCAAGATCCTCATCTTTCATTGCCCAGCTGTAAGACTCGGTGCCATATTTTGCGACGCTGTCAATTGCGGCAAGCGCAACCTGCATATTGCCAACTCTGGCGTTGTAGCAGGCTAGGTTATAATACATTCCGCTAAAGTCAAGTCCTTTTTCCTCCCGATAGTATTTTTTTATTCTTTCCGGCAGAGCATCGTACTTTGCATAAAAACCATTGTACTCTTTTGCAAGTATCTTATAATCACGGCTTTTAGATTTGTCTTGCGTATTAACTGCGGTATTAAAATCTTTGATTACTTTATCAAAACCTTGCACAGCCAATGTGTCAATAGTCTGGTCTTTAACCGTTTGAGCCGTCTTATTTTGATTTTTGGAGTTCTGTGCGTTTGCCGTAAAAGGTAACATTAAAAGTATGACTGCCGTGGCACAACTTTGCAAAAATGTCTGTTTCATAATTGTTTACAGTTTATCGCTATTACAAAAAGAGGTTAGCGTATATTTACAACATCCCGATTATTAGTTGATTTTTCAAAATTATGGCACAGCAACTTTCTCTCCCATTTATAAGATTCATTACTGTATTTTGAAGCTTCATCCATTGCTGCAAGAGCAATTTTCTGATTCCCGATTTTTGCGTTGTAGCATGCAAGGTTGTAGTAAAGTCCGTACAGAATGTAGTCCCTGTCATCGCTATAGTATTTTTTTACATTTTCCGGCAGTGCCTGATACTCTGCAATCATTTTATTAAACTCTTTTGCAAGCCTTTGATAATCGCGGTCATTTTCATTCATTAGTCTTGTTGTAAGCTTGTCAAACTTTTTAAGTTTTTTATCAAACTCCGTGCGGCATGCGCTGGAATTATTCTTATTATCAGTAAGTTGATAGTAAAAGTAATTGTTTTTTCCCGAGGTTGTATAATTTGTATAAGCGTTCTTAGATGTAAGATTTTTTGCATTTGCCTCGGACGGATTAATTGTTGCAGGCACCATAACCGATGCTATTGCAATTGTGTAAATTAATGTACGTGTTTTCATATCTGTAATATTTTTATTTTTAAAGTTTTGCTCAAATTTTTCCTCTCCGCCTCATTTTTTCTCTCTGCTTATTAGACGGACAAATAGATTTTTTGTTGCAAAACTTTCCGGAAACTTTTACAGCATGACTCTTACAAACTTTTTATTTCATTGGAAATGAGTGTTTCTGCAGGAAATATTTGTGCATGCATTCCTTTTCATCACTTATTATGCGATAAAGTTTGGAGTTTTGTAGGACTTCATAAATATCATACTTCTTGCCGTCTATCTTGATTATCCTGTATATCAGGCGAATTCCGTGGCTATAATCAACATACCAATTTACATGTTTGCTGTATGACGGCTGGATATTTTTCCCGTTTTCCCTGCGCCATCCGTATATTGTCTCATACCTTGATGTTCCCTCGGGAGTATAATCTTTAGCTGCACATGAAGTTGAATCTCCGTCTTTTAATTCTCTGTAATAGTTGGTTTTACAAGATAATATTACATCTTTCTTTAGGCCGTTTATTATCTGCCCAAAGTGATAACACTTTACTTTAAATAGTGCATTTATTGCATTGTTGCTGTCCTCAAAAACGTATGGCTGGCAGTTCCTGTCTTTTACCGGCCTAAACGGAAACGGTTCAATTGAACCCTCTGCGGCATCGGCAATTTTATCAACTAAGTAAGCGGTTGGCAAAGAGCAGTATAGAGAGTCTGCTATTTCAATTGCCGCTTGCGGCGTCATTGGCATTCTTATAAAATCTTCATTTGTCCCGATAGTTAAATAATCCGGAAGTACCTGGATTTCAACACTGTGCTTGCGGCGCAGAATAGGAATGCTGTCAACAATATCTGTCGTGAAAATTATTTTTTTGAAATACTTCATGGAATCCGGTACGTTCCCCTCCAATATTTGCTTGACAATAAGGGAATCTCTGCGACGTATTCCGACAGGATTAATTGAAATATATTCCCCGCGCATGTTGTAAAAACCGACTGTGTCAAGAGATCTGATAAATGTCCTGCCTGTCTGTATATTGCTTGTATCGTGCGATTTGCTAATTGTTTGATAGTAGGGGACGGGAACTCTTTGCTGACCAAGAATTTTTTTAGCCGGCACACATAAGATTAGTGCAATAAAAACCGTTGCTTGATATATCGTTTTCATTATTGGCGCAAGTTCGTAATTTTTAATTATAATATGATTGATAAATGCGTTAAATTTGAAGCTACAAAATCTATAACTATGATTTACCGTAAACTTGGCCGCACGGGTCTGAATATTAGTGCAATAGCTCTTGGATGTGAAGGTTTTGCGGGCAAGAGGGAAGAAGATATCGTGAGGGATTTCGATTTTGCGGAAGAAGTCGGAATAAATTTTTTTGATTTATATGCGTCAAATCCCGCTTTACGCTCTAATCTTGGAAAGGCTATTGCGGGGAGGCGTGATAAATTTATCATTCAGGGACACCTGTGCTCTATCTGGGAGAAGGGACAGTACTTGCGTTCCCGCAATATTGATAAGACTAAACTTTCTTTTGATGATTTGCTTACCAGACTCGGGACGGATTATCTTGATGTCGGGATGATTCACTATATTGATTCAATCAGGGATTTTAATAAAGTTTTTGATGGGGAGATTTTTAGGTATGTCCGGCAACTCAAGCAGGAGGGCATTATTCATTTTATAGGCATGAGCAGTCATAACCCTCAAGTTGCGCAAAAGGCTGTGGATACGGGTGTTATAGATGTGCTTATGTTCTCTATTAATCCTTGTTATGATATGCAGCCGGCAACGGAAGAGGTGGAAGATTTGTGGGCCGAAGAAAATTATAATAATGCCCTGCAAAATATTGATGCTGATAGGGAGAAGTTATATGAAACTTGCGAACGATTGGGTGTTGGGATTGATGTTATGAAGGTTTATGGCGGAGGCGATATTTTGAATGAACTTGACTCTCCTTTTGGTAGGGCTCTGACCCCGGTACAAGCTATAAATTACGCACTTACAAGACCGGCTGTTGCGGCTGTAATGTTAGGGTGCAAGAGTATTGATGAGATGAAGGCAGCAATTGCCTGGTGTACGGCTTCCGAAAAGGAAAGGGACTATGCTTCCGCAATTTCCACAATGAAAAAATATACGTGGAAAGGGCATTGCATGTATTGCGGTCATTGTGCTCCGTGCACTGCCGGAATTGATATTGCAAGTGTGAATAAATTTTATAACCTGGCAAGAGCACAAGACTGCGTGCCGGAGACCGTGCGCGAACATTACAGATTATTAGAGCATCATGCTTCTGAATGCGTCAAGTGCGGCGTATGTCAGACAAGATGTCCTTTTGGTGTGGAGATCATAAAGGGTATGGAAAAGGCTTCAGAGGAATTCGGGGTATAGAGGGTCCAAAGATATTATTCATCATAATTTTTCCCGTACCAAATTTTATATAGTTGACGGGCAATCTTATTCCATTGCTTGTAATGTTCCTCCGCTTTAGAAGCGGATATATGAAAGTAGGGATCTGAACTGTTATAATCGAAATAGTTGGAGTTGTATTCAACCGCCTGATCGTATAGGCTTTTTTTGTTTGCATATAAATCGGTTTTTATCTTCTGTATATCAACTATTTTATTCAGTTTCTTCTCCCAAAAATCCCTGTTGATGGATTCAACTATTGAGCGGATTTGATTACCTGGGTCACCGATAACGATTTTCTTATTTTTCAATTCTTGTACTGTTGCCTGTGAAATGGTTTTAGGATTGGAGAATTCTATGCTCGTCTCCGTATGGAGATTGTTCTTAAACGGATGGCTCATGGAATTATTTTCAATGTCGTACAGTAAACAGGTGTCTTCTTTATAATTTTCCGGCAATCGCCAGAATGTACTCTGTTTTAATGATTTGGTAAAGATTTTTCCGTCTGGCGATACGGCGTAGGTAACCTCCCATGTGTAGGGGGTGACCAACAGTGCTGGGGCACTAGTCGTTCTTATGTATCTGGAAAATCTGTCCTCTACATTTTCAATCTCTATTTTCACCGGCATCCCCTTACCGTCAATGAAAATCCTGCCGGAACCATATAATTTTGTCGATTTGGGGAATTTCCCTTCTTTGGTGCGGAACCCTATCACATAACTTTTTCCATTGCCTGTTTCAACTGTTTTTTCTACCCAGTATGTGAAATTGTTTGTCTGTTTTGTGTTAAGGGGAGAGTATAATTCCACAGAACGCTTGATTGGCAGGAGCCCGGTGTTGAAATAGTTTGAATAATTAATATTGAATTGAACAATGCCTTTGAGTTGATTGTTACAAAGGGAATTTTGTCTATTGACTTTTTCGGAGTTGGGAAGATAGCACGGACTGACAAAGGAATCAAGGGGCAGATAATTACCCATAAGATTTTTGTCATCAAAATATAATTTCGGCGGTCTGTCGGTGAAATCGGTGGATATCCATAGACCATAACTGCAATAAATTTGTCTGTAGGTAGTTCCGCTAATGACGGCTCTGTAAATATCCGCTACGGATACATAGTTTTTTGAATAATTTAATACAAAATATTTTGCGGCACTTTTGATGATATCCTGGATCTGTCCCTGAGGCATTATTATGATCTCATTCAATTTTTCAAGTACGGGCTTTATTATGATGGTACCGTTTTTACGCATATCGCCGAACGATATAGATAAAGGCTCATAGAACTCGGAGCGTAAGTTTAATGTTGTGCTGTCGGGAAATATGTCTTTAGTAATGTTAATGTTCCCCTTGTCATCGGAGGCTATATATTTGTTCCCCGCACTATTTACAAAATATATATAAGGTACCGCCTGTCCGTCTTCCGTGCGTACTGTAACATTTTGGGCAATAACAGCTTGATAAAACAGGAGAGAAACAAGAATAAAAAATATTTTTTTCATTTTATTATAAATTAATTCTCATAAACTAAATGTTTATCTTGAATTTTATGAGTCTGAGCCGCTCGTTATTTGCATTCGTATCCACGTAACCGTAGAAGTAACCGTTGCAGTTTCCAAAAATGCGCAACGGTTTATCCATCTGTACGTCTCCTACCATATTGTCGCCTTTGTATATCTGCAGTTTCCATGTGCCGTTGTCCAGCCTGCATGTTCTGAAAAGAAGATTATTCCACGCATACAGTTTATCATAATAACCGTACTTTTCTCTCTGTTCTTTGCGTTTGTTTTCATACTCGTCAAAAGTTTTGGTTTGCGGATACTCGCCTTTGATACCTGTATCGGGAATCCCCATGGAATAGAGTAATTCCCCCTTTAAATTCATAACGTAAATGTTTGGGTCTGCGGCAAATGTAATGTAGAGTTTATTGTTGGCTATGGTAAAATCATAGGTGGAGAACACGGGAATATTCTGCTTGTAGTATACGGGCGGATAATGACCGAAGAGGTGTTTTGTACCTGTGATATTGTTTATGGAAAACGATATAAAAATGTAGGAATTTTTCCAGTAGTCCAGGGAATTGCACCTTGTATCGTATCCATTGTAGGAAACGTGTTCTGTATTTATCGGGATGTACAGGGTATCTTTGCAGGATTGCATATCATTCACAACGTAGTTATATTCATACATCTCCGGAACTTTTGGGTCCGGATTCTGGTATAATGATTCCATCAAATCATCATCGAAATTTGAGTCCAGCAGTTCTATCCAGGGAGAATTGGATTTGGTTTTGAGCGAGAAATTTTTGTCAAAACTGTACAGAATATTATTATTATCCATAATAAAAAGTTGTCCGGTAGAATTAACAGAAGATATCCACGCCGGGGAAACTATTTCATTTGGACCGAAGCCCTGGCCGATTTTATTACCTATAAAAGACCCGTCCAAGTTGAATTTTTTAACACTCACTACTTTTTTGTCTATAAAATAAAACGCACTGTCCGGCATTAACCAATAACCGGTCGGTGAGATTTTTGAGGTATCGACCGTTATATCTTTAAAAAGTATTTTATTGATAAGGACGGACTTTTCCCCTTTGTGATTGATTGATGAATAGTCATTTTTTTCATTTGTAGTGAATGAAAGCGACAATGATAAAAATACCAGCAAGATAAGACTGTATTTAAGATTTTTCATGGCAGTAATTTAAACACTTTAAACACTCGTCTCTAAGAAAGAAAACGGAAAAAAAAGAATATAATAAGCAGAAGAGCACCCTCAACAGATCTTAAAGACTACACTATACAAATTTAAAAAATAGTTAATGTGTTGTTAATACAATGTTTTAAGTTTCAAATTGAAAGTTATGCGGTATAGGGGTGTGTACGGAGGTTTGTGATGATCACCTGTGGCCAAAAAGGATAATAATGGAGTAAAAAGGGCTAATGATATTTTGCCTGATGCAAATTCGGAAGCATCGGGAGGCTCCGGTCAATTTGCTGAAAATAAAAGCAGCCGCGTTTTGCGGCTGCTGCTGAATTGTGTTTTGCGGAGAGATAGAGATTCGAACTCTAGTGACGGTTACCCGTCAACCCGCCCTCCAAACGGGCGCATTAGACCACTCTGCCATCTCTCCCCGTTTGCGGCTGCAAAGGTATAAAAAACTGTTTATCCGCCAAAGAATAAACAGCGGCGGAAAGAGGGGGATTCGAACCCCCGATACAGTTACCCGCATAACGGTTTTCGAGACCGTCCCGTTCAACCGCTCCGGCATCTTTCCAAATTTGCTTCTGTAGTCGCGCTGCAATAGCAACTGCAAATGTACAAAAAGACAGTGGTTGTATGTAAACTTGTTTGGTCTGCTTTTTGCGCATTTTTGCTAGAATACAGGAGTGTTTGATTCTTTAAAGATGAAAAAGTTCAATTTATTTTTCGCGATAGTAGTATGTGAGGCGATGTGTTTTGCAGCTTTGCCTGTAGCGGCACAGAATGTATCCGTCGTGGGCCGCCAGCCGCAGCAGGTACAAAGCTATAAGGGTACTTATTATTTTACATTGCAGGCAACCAAAGCGGTAGATGCGCAATCTTCTGAGTATTATAGAGTTGTTGAGGCAAATAATAATTTTAAAGATTACTATACAAAGGGAGATCTGCTGAGGGCGAAGGGAACGGTGGCTTACTTGGATGCCGAGGATGATAACAATACCGTTTTTGACGGGCCTTTTGAGGCATATTATCCGTCAGGCAAGGTTTGGATTAAGCAGACTTTTAAAAATGGTCAGAATAACGGAGAATTTACTGAATATTATGAGGACGGATTAATCAAGGAACATGAGACTTACAAGGACGGCGTACTTGACGGAATTAAGACCACGTTTACGGAGAAAGGAGATACTTGTTACCAGTATGTTTATGATAACGGCAAGTTGCAGAATGATACCTATACTCAGTCTGGTGACGGATACTCAGTGAATTACAACGCTCAGACAAAGAAGCCCGTTTGGAATCAGGCCTCGGATGTTCAGGTGAAAAATCTTATGGATAAGAGTGGTGACGTCTGGAAGTATTACACTCTCAATGGCTTATACGTTTCAATAAATGTAAAGTACAGACATTATTACGGAAGATATTATGTTGTAAGTGTTTACATACAGAACAATTCTCCGGAGAATGCATACTTCAATTTTGATAGTGCATCAATCACGGCCGGAGGCGGCAGGGTAAGGTTATTCTCTCATGATGAATATGTCCGCAGGGTGAATAACCGCCAGGCGTGGACCGCGTTTGGACTTTCCATGGCAACCGTTGTTACTGCCGCAACTTTGGACGCGGCTATAAATAGTTCATATTATAATGGTTGGGATAACTATTCCCCGGGCAGAGATTTTGCCCATGATTTTTCATCTTTTATTATTGAAGAGTCTGCTGCGGTAGGCAGCGTGCTGATTGCGGGATATATGACAAATGAAATGATTAAGGTTCAGCAGAATAACATCGGCTACCTTAAAAATTATATGGTTGCACCAAAAAATGCGGTTAGCGGATATGCGCTTGCTAAATATGATCCGTCTGTAAATCAGATATTTGTAAACTTACCAATTAACGGTGTGGTTTATTCTTTCCGTTGGAATACGGCGAATTTGCAGGACGCAGATGAGAGATAGGCGGTTATAGTCTGCGGAAATTCAGCAACAGAGAGTTGCTCACAACGCAGACGCTACTCATGGCCATGGCCGCTCCGGCAATCATCGGATTCAACAAAAAACCGTTAATGGGATATAGAACGCCGGCCGCAATCGGAATGGCTATTATGTTGTAAATAAAAGCCCAAAAGAGGTTCATCTTTATGGTCCCGATGGTTTTTTTAGACAGCCGTATTGCTTTGTATATCTTGCGTAAATCGGAAGAAACTATTGTCATCTTGGCAGCGTCCATTGCAATATCGCTCCCGCTTCCCATTGCAATGCTAACGTCCGCACGTGCAAGCGCAGCGCTGTCATTGATCCCGTCGCCAACCATTGCAACAACTTTCCCGGCGCTTTGCCAGTCTTTCACAATTTGCTCTTTTTCAGCAGGAAGTACCGATGCTTTGAATTGAGAAATACCAGCCTCTTTTGCAATTACCTCTGCAGTTTGCGCATTGTCTCCGGTAAGCATTGCAACATCAATCCCGTTATTTTTAAGTATCCCGACAGCTTCTTTTGAGCTCTCTTTTATTTTATCTGCTACTGCAATTACAGCAAGCACCTCTCCATTTTGTAATGCATCTGATATTCCTACGTGTTGCAGGTTATCTGCATCACCTGACTTATTTATCTTCCTTGCAAAAAATATTGCCGTTTTAGCCTCTCCTTCAAACTGTTCTGCAGCAACGGAAAATTTGGGGTCTATTGCGATGTCATTATTTTCTAAAAGCGCAGGTGTGCCGGCAAAATATTTCACACCTTCTGCAACGGCGGAAATTCCAAGACCCGCATGATTTTCAAAATCAGTTATAATGATGTCCTCTGTGAGATTGTTATCAATAGTTTTTTCTTTTGAACTGCATGAACCATTTGTGCATGCATTCCCATAAGCCTCTGATATTGCGCGAGCTGCCGGATGCGTAGACTTGTCCTCCATGGCTCCTAAGATCTGTTGAAATTTCTCCTTCTCTCTTTCTCCCCATAATGCGTCTGTTACCTGTGGTCTCCCATCCGTTAAAGTCCCAGTTTTGTCAACTGACACAATATTAATCTTATGCGCGAGCTCAAGCGACTCTGCATCTTTAATCAAAATTCCCTCTGATGCTCCGCGCCCTATTCCAACCATAATTGCGGTAGGGGTGGCCAGGCCAAGCGCGCACGGACATGCAATTACCAGTACCGTGACCAAAGATAACATCCCGTATGTGAAGGAGTTAGCTCCTCCAAAAATATTCCATGCAATGAATGAGACAAGAGCAACGCACATAACAACCGGCACAAAAATTCCCGCAATTTTATCTGCAAGTTTTTGGGACGGAGCGCGGCTTCCTTGTGCCTCCTGCACTAACTGAATTATCTGATGCAGAATAGTTTTTTCTCCAACTGCCTCTGCACGGAAATTAAAACTTCCGCTTTGGTTAATTGTTCCCGCATAAACTTTTGCTCCCTTTTCTTTAAGCACCGGAACAGATTCTCCGCTGAGCATGCTCTCATCCACATAAGAAGAACCCTCTGTTACTTCTCCGTCCACAGCAACTTTCTCGCCCGGCTTTACCATCACTGTTGCCCCGGGCATTAATTTTTCTATCGGGAGAATAATTATTTTATTCCCGACAGGTTCTATTACAGTTACCTCTTTTGGCTGAAGTCCCATTAGTTTCTTTATTGCCGAGTTTGTACTATTTTTGGCACGCTCTTCTAATGTTCTGCCAATCAGAATGAAAGCAATGATAACCGTTGCGGATTCAAAATATACGCTGCTCTCTAATCCACGGCTTGTCCAAACGTAAGGGAACAAAGTGTTAAATACGCTAAACAAATATGCGGTTCCCGTGGAGAGCGCAATCAGCGTATCCATATTTGAAGAGAAGTGTTTTGCCTGATTCCATGCGTTTTTGTAAAAGTCTCTGCCAAAGACAAATAGAGAAACCGTAGCAAGTATCCACATGATATAGTTTGCGTAAGGCAGATAACGTCCGCTACCCGGGGTGCCTTTGAAAAACATCCCTATGACCATAACCGGAAAGGCGATTATTACCGCCCAAATAGTTTTCCTAAGAAGCTCTTTGAATTTTTTTTTTGAGACTCGTCCAAAGCCTCCGGTGCTGCGCCTGCAGCATCAATAACCATGTCATATCCGGCTCCAACAACCGCCTCTTTCATCTTCTCCGGAGTGACAGCCGCATCATCATATTCAATTAATGCACTGTTACTTGCAAGGTTTACATTAACGTCCTTGACGCCTGGCACCGCTGCCAGCGCTTTTTGAACATGCGCAACACACATTGCACATGCCATATTCTTTATCGGAAATGTTTTTTTGTTTATCATAAGCTTTCAAGTGTACCATTAATCATAGACATCAATGACGGAATCTCCAGATGCTGAGGGCACTTAGGCAAACAAGCCTCGCACTTAGCGCACTTATCCGGACCTCCGCTCCGGGCAAAAGCCTTGTGGAAAGCGTCTGAAAATACCTTAGCCTTCTTCTTATAATCATCCGTATTCTGAGCCTTCATGTCAGGAACATTTGAGTCCATAATCAGCTGATTATAAGTAGCAAAAACTGTCGGGATTTCTACGCCAAACGGGCAAGGCATACAATATCTGCAGGCCGTGCATCCGATTCTCTTAAATTTCCGATACTCGGCAACTGCAAGATTAATCGTTTCATAATCAGTAGTCGTAAGCGGCTTAAAACCGGTGAAAGTTTTTATGTTGTCCTCTAGATGCTCCATATATGTCATGCCGCTAAGGATTACCATTACATCAGAAAGGGAGCCTGCATAACGGAAGGCCCATGACGCAACGGTTGCTTTTGGATTTGCTTTCTTAAATATTGCATCTGCCTCCGTGCTGAGAGATGCAAGCATTCCGCCCTTCAAAGGTTCCATTATTATACACGGTATGTGTCTTTTAACTAATGCATTATAAATGTGTTCCGCATCCTGTCCGTTCCAATCCAGATAGTTCAATTCTACCTGGACAAAATCCCACGGATGTTTATCAATCACATAATCAAAGAATGGCATATCTCCGTGGAAAGAAAAACCAAGTTGGCGGATTCTCCCCCTTTTTTTCTGTTCAACAAGGTAATCATACACCCCCATCTCTTCATAGACAGTATCATAGCCCTGACGGTTCTGTAAACTGTGAAGAAGGTAATAATCAAAGTAATCCACGCCGCAGCGTTGAATTTGTTCCTCAAAAAATTTTGGACCGTCTTCTTTAACTTTTACATTATATCCCGGCATTTTGTCCGCCAAAAAATAACTTTTTCTGGGATATTTTTTTAGAGCCGCGCCAATAACGCCTTCAGACTTTCCTCCGTGATATACATAAGCTGTATCATAATAATTAATTCCGTGAGAGTAAGCGTAATCCACAAGCTCCTGAGTCTTAACTATATCTATTGGAGCTTTCCTCCCTCCGTCGCCAGTGGTGGGAAATCTCATGCAGCCAAATCCAATAAGAGAAATCATATCTCCATTCTTAGGGTTCTTTCTTTTGTCCACAAGTTTAATCTCACCCTTCTTAACTTTTTCCGGCAAATTGTTCAAGAGCGGATTGTTCTTAAAAGACATTGCAGCAGCAGTGCCAACAAGTCCAAGCCCCATTATTTCAATGGCCCTGCGGCGGCTAATTTTCTTTCCGGAATTTCTCTCTTTGTCCATGCTATTAATCTTATTATTTTTTAATCCCTAAAGATATCCTTTACATCGTAAATTTAAGCAAAATTAATTCTCAAATCATCATACCATGTACTTATTAGGTAAAAATGGTATGAAATCTTTCTTTTTGGGTGCCCGTATCACTCAAAAAGAAAAGCCCGGTTTATGAGCCGGGCTTTTAGGGACCATCAAAAAAATGTGGTTATGTAGGGTTATATTAAAGTTATCATCGACGGTCCCTGATTATTAAACGTTAATTGTTTGTCTCTTGAGTTTTTTTGTCTTCCTTGTCGAATGGAAAATTCTCTTTCATCTCTTTCTCTGTTTGTTCTTTGTCATACATATTGTACTGATACTCAGAAAGAATCTCTTTAAGTTTCTCCATTTTTTTCTCTCTTGCTGCCTTAGCCTCTTTCTGAGTGCACTTAGGACCCATGCCGGACATCATCTTGTGATTTTTCTTAAATCCGGTTGTATCTTTCTGATTCATACCTCCCTGCTGCATTTCGGGACGCTGACCGCCCATTCCGCCGGGACCCATTCCACCGGGACCGCCGCCCATAGGACCACCCTGGAAGCCTTTGCTATCTCTATTATCGGAACTTGTCTTGTTTTTACCTCCTGATAGAACTTCTGCCTCTGCAAGGTTAACTTTGTATACTCTCTTGTATTGTTTGTCCGTAAGTTGCAGTGTTTGTTGCATTCTGTCTGTTTCCGCTTTTGCAATTTGCTCTGCAGTCATGACTTTAGGAGCGGTGCCCATCATATGATGGCCGCATTTTCCGTGAACTTGTGTTGTGTCTTGTGCAAATGTGGCCGAGTACACTAATGTAAGGCCAATTGTAAGGACTGATATTAAAATCTTTTTCATTTCTATTTAATTTTCTTGTTCAGACATTAGATTATCAAATCCTGTGCGAAAGTAGGCAAGAGAAACTTTTTTTTAAAATAATTTAGACAAACAAGAAGATTTTGTCTACAAACAAAGATTTATTGCGCAAATGTTCTTTTTTTTAGTCCCATCTCTTTTCCCTTCTCCTTCATAAGTGCAAGAGCCTGCTCAAAATTATTCTCAATTATGCCGTCCAGAATAGCGTTCTTAATATATTCTTTAAGTTCTCCAATCTCTTTACCCGGTTGGATATCAAAATATTCCATTGCCACCTCTCCGGTAACCGGATTCTTGAAATTGCGCAGCGCATCTTTTGCTTCTACCTCAACAAGCTTCTCACGCACAAGTTGAAAATTCTTTCTGTGTTTCCTTACAATAGCATCATTTTTTGAAGTAATGTCTGCCTCACACAGCGTCATCAAATCATCAATATCATCACCGGCATCAAAAAGCAAACGCCTTACTGCTGAATCCGTTACGGAATCTTCCACTAGCGCTATCGGACGCAGATGAAGTCTGACCATTTTCTGAACGTACTTCATCTTTTCATTAAGCGGCATTTTCATCTGCTTAAAAACTCCCGGTACCATTCTTGCCCCCGTAAGGTCATGACTGTGAAAGGTCCAGCCCGTCCCCTGTTCAAATTTTTTTGTTGCAGGCTTGCCTATATCATGAAGCAGAGCTGCCCATCTCAGCCATAAATTATCTGTATGCGGACAAATATTATCTAAGACTTTAAGGGTATGCGCAAAATTGTCCTTATGTCCTTTACCTTCCAGTGTTTCAACTCCCTGCAGATTGCTTATCTGAGGAATAAATTGAGGCAGCAACTCCGTGTCCTGGAGCAGCTGCAGCCCGATGGATGGTTTGGTAGTCATCAAAATTTTATTGAGTTCTTCTGCTATTCTTTCTCTGGAAAGTATCTGCAATCTCTTTTTATTTTTTTTGATGCTCGCCAAGGATTCGGGCACAATCGTGAATTGAAGCTGAGCTGCAAAACGAATTGCGCGTATCATTCTCAATGGATCATCCGAATATGTAATATTAGGGTCTAACGGTGTGCGAATTAGCCCATTCTGAAGGTCCGCAACCCCTCCAAACGGATCAATCAAATTTCCGTAGTCTTTCCTTTGCAGGCTGAATGCCAGCGCGTTAATTGTAAAATCTCTCCTCTCCTGGTCCTCTTTTAGAGTCCCGTCTTCAACAATTGGTTTTCTGGAATCAGCTCTGTATGACTCTTTTCTGGCCCCAACAAACTCAACTTCCAAACCGTGATATTTAAGCATTGCGGTTCCAAAGTTTTTAAATACGGACACTTTGGATTTTACTTTTTTTGCAACGCCCTGCGCAAGTTCAATTCCGCTCCCTTCCGCCACAATATCAATATCGGTGCACGGCCTCTGCAAGAAACTATCTCTTACGTAACCGCCAATTACAAATGCTCTAATTCCCTGTTCCTCTGCGGTTTTGCTGATGATGTCAAATATTTTGTTCTCTAGAAAATCCATTTAAACTTTATTAAACTATTGTGATGGTACTACTGCGCAATATATTGCGGCACATCTTTAATGAAAAGATATTTTCCCGCCTCATTATTGTATTCGCATGCAAATGTAGCAACTCCGTTTGTAATTGCCAGCCACTTCACTTTTAGTATAATGGCATACTTCCAAATCTGCTCAAAAGTTTTATCAGATATTTTTACATCCGGTGCCTTGCACTCTACAATCATTTGAGGTTCAAGCTGCTTGTTGTAGCAAACAATATCACAGCGGAACTTTACGGAGCCTATCTTAATCTCAGTCTCGCTCATCATAAGGGACAGAGGCCAGCCGCGTTTCCCCTGCAGCCATTTAATAAAGCACTGCCTTACATTTTCTTCCGGCGTGAGCGCCACATTTTTTTTTCTAAGCGGATCAAATACTTCCATAAGTACAAAGATAGGAATTTGCCATGAGAATAAATTTGTCTAATTTTGGCATGCGGCAGTTGCCCTAAATATAATTTTATGGCGGTACAAAAAGGTGATAAAGAGGGAAGCGTTAAAAAGTTTGCCTCCATTATGACGGACATAAAGAGCGGAAAATTCCGTCCTGTGTATTTGCTTATGGGTGAGGAGCCCTATTATACAGATGTAATACTTGGCGCGCTTGGTGAGTGCGTGCTAAGCAGTGAGGCGCGTGATTTTAATTATACCCTTGTTTACGGTTCCGATACCGATGCTGGACAAATTGTCTCATTGTGCAGAAGGTATCCGGTTGAGTCTCCAAGGCAATTGATTATTGTTAAAGAGGCGCAGCAGCTCTCTTCTTTGGAGCCGTTGGAGGTCTATTTGAATTCTCCTGTAAAAGAGACGGTTCTGGCTCTTGCGTTTACCAACAAAACAGTTGATAAGAGAAGCGGATTCTATAAGAAAGCAAAGGGTGCTGCTGAAATATTAGAGACTTTTGCTTTGGATGACTGGAGAATTCCGGAATGGATTATAGACCACGTAAAAGATAACGGGTATGAAATTGACCGGGATGCCGCCCAGTTAATGGGGCAATACACAGGAAACAGTCTTAGAAAAATTACTTTGGAGATTGATAAACTGTTCAAGGGTATTGACGGTAAGAGGATAACATCCAAAGATGTGGAGGTGAATATTGGGATTAGCAGAGAGTTTAATGCATTTGAACTGTGCAAGGCAATAGGGGAGAAAAACAGGCAGAAAAGTTTTAGCATTGCGGAGGTTTTTGGAGATAATCCAAAAAAGTTTCCAATTCAGATGACTCTTGGCGCAATGTTCTATTATTTTAATCAGCTTCTAAAAGTGGAGGCAGTGCAGATGAAGGAAAAGATTCCTTTTTTTCAGGCTGCTCAGCAGTGCGGCGTATTTGGATACAGAGAGAAAGAGTTTGAGAATGCATCCCGCAACTTCCCTTTAATCAAGACAATGGCTGTTATTGCATACATCAGGGAGTCTGACCTCAAAAGCAAAAGCGCCGCCGGTGGAAATGCAACCGATGGCGCTCTTTTAAATGAAATTCTGGCTAAAATTCTGATATAGCCTTGGGTCCGTTTACTTTACGACAACTCTCTTAATGCGTTTTGCTATAGAAGTGAAAATCTCATAAGGAATTGTATCCAGGATTTTTGCAAGATTTTGAGCAGTCGGTTTTTCTCCAAATATTGTAACTACGTCTCCGACTTTTGCATTCTTAACGCCTGTAATATCAATCATGCACATATCCATGCAAATGTTTCCGATTGTAGGAACCATTTTTCCTTTAAGCATGAACTTAGCGTTTCCGCGTCCAAAGTGGCGATTAATGCCGTCTGCATAACCAACAGGAAGTGTGGCTGTTACAGTAGGCTTGTCAATCTTTCCGTGGCGGCCGTATCCGACCGTACCGTCTGCAGGAACCAAATGCTTAATTTGAAGAATCTTGCATTTTAAGCTCGCGACAGGTTTTACATATTTCTGGTTGACTGCACTAATGCCGTAAATACCAATTCCCAGACGGACCATATCTTTTTGATACTTGCTGAATCTTTCAATTCCGGCAGAGTTAAGAATGTGGTGTATTGGTTTGTATCCAATTGCCTTGTCAATTTGCGGAGCCATCTTGTCATACAATTCAATCTGTCCCAAGGTAAATTTGTCCCATTTTGGTTCATCAGAAGCCGCAAGATGTGAATAGATGGATTTAACTTTTATCTCCTTGTGAGCTTTAAGGAATTTAAGAAGTGCAGGAAGTTCGCTCTCCATGAAGCCAAGTCTGTGCATTCCTGTATCAAGCTTAATGTGAACAGGATAGCTCTTAACTTTCATTGAATTTACTACAGTATCAAACTTTTTCAAAGATTCCAGATTTGGGATGCCCGGCTCCAGATTGTTTTGAATCATCTCTTTGTAGTAATCGGTACCGGTAGTCAGAACAAGTATGGGTTTCTTAATGCCTCCGTTTCTAAGTTCAATTCCTTCTACAGGATGAGCGACAGCAAAATAATCAGCTCCCGCTTTGGTCATAAGCTTGGCAAAATCTACGGCACCGTGTCCATAAGAATTTGCCTTGATCAGAATGAGCAATTTAGTGCTTGGTTTCAGTTTGCTTCTGAAATACTTGTAATTATGAAGAGCAGCCTTGTAACTTATCTCCATTTGAACAAAAGTCTCTTTATCCATTATTTTATTTTTAAGAACGTTCACTTAAACAGCCGCAAATTTATAAAAAAATGTGTTGCGTTATCTGTTAAAAGCGTTTCTTAGTGGTTGAAAAACAGCTTTTTTGCAGGTGCGCTGTTATAAAGAGAGAAAGACTTATAGTGTTTATTTTACTTTATAAAAATTTACGTACCATTTGTAAAACTCTGTAATGCCCTTTAACAGAGGAGTATTTGGCTTAAAGCCGTAATCCTTCTCCAAGAGTTTTGTGCTTGCATACGTTGTGAACACATCACCTTTTTGCATTCCCGTAAATCTCTTAATAGCTTTTCTGCCTGCAACTTTTTCTATTGTGTCTATGAAATCCATAAGCTCAACGGGATGACTGTTGCCGATATTGTATATAGCATGCGGCGTGTTGCATGGTCCCTCCAATACTTTTACAACGCCCTCAACAATATCATCAATATAACTAAAATCTCTGCTTAAATTTCCATTATTGAAAATGCGTATAGGCTTGTTTTCCAATATGTTTTTCATGAATTTCCATGGCGCCATATCAGGTCTGCCCCACGGTCCGTAAACGGTAAAAAATCTTAGTCCGGTGCAAGGTAAATGCATCTGATTAGAATAGACATAAGCCATTAGCTCGTCGGTTTTTTTTGTTGCCGCATAAAGACTTTGCGGGTCATCCGCTCTATCATCCTCGGAGAATGGAACTTTTGCGTTGTTGCCGTATATGCTGCTTGAACTAGCATAGACAAAATGTTTCACTTTGTACTTTGCGCACAGATCAATAACATTAAAAAATCCAAGCAGATTACTCTGAATGTAAGCGGCCGGATTTTCAAAAGAATATCTCACTCCGGCTTGCGCGGCAAGATTGCAAACTTTCTGAAAATGAGATTGTTTTAATAATCTATCGAGAGCCGCATGATCAGTGATATCCAGCTTTTTAAAAGTGAAGCGGGAGGCATTTTTCTCTGCGCGGATGCTTTTTAATCTTCCTTTTTTGAGCTCAATGTCATAGTAGGGGGTAAAATTATCTATCCCTGTGACCGTATGTCCGTTTTGTAGCAGCGCTTTTGATAACTGCGCTCCAATAAATCCCGCTGCCCCGGTAACTAAAATTTTCATATTACTTTATTTCAATTATAGAAATATCTCCTCCCCCTTCTTCCCTTGGCAACGCTGCAACTCTCTTGTTCAGCAGGCTGTCTTTTCTAATATCCCGCGTCTTGCAAAATAATACAACACCCTTAACATCAGATATCTCACTCTTCTTAACTTCCCTTATTTTCATCCCGTGCTGCTTTAAGTAGTAATCAAGGTTGGGGCCCGAACTAAAGTCATAATAGCAAACCTCCTCTCCGCTTGCTTTTGCTTTTTGAATAGCATGTTCGCATCCCTCCCTTATCCCAATATACTTGTTAAGACTTGGCATTGACATACTGCCCGCAAACAGAAGCAGCAGTATTGAGGCCGCTATTGAGTTTGTAGCTCCCGACAGTTTGTTCTTTCTTATAAACAGCAACGCAGCTACACCTCCAAGCGCAAGTATTAATGTAAATGCCTGATATGGAGCCCATAATACCGGAAGTGTTATGGGGTTTCCGGGGTTTGCTCCGTCTAATTTTACAATTATAATCTGCAGCGGAATAGAAGCCGCAAATGCAATTATTAGCAGGACTGCCGGTATTGCAATTGAAGTTTTTATCCATCCGCTATCTTTCATGTGCGGTAAGAGTATTATTGCCAGATATACAAAAAATGGAATGGCCGGCAGAAAGTAAATCGCAATCTTTGAGCTTATTAAAGAGAGCATAATTGTTGTGGAAAACGCAATGCATGCAAATAATTTTTCTCTTGTTCCCCGCATCAATCCTTTGTAATATCCTTTGATGATAGCAACTGCGCACATTATGCACCACGGTGTAATTGCATACCAATATGTAATTCCATAATACCAGAACGGTTTTTTGTGGTGGAAGGAATTTACCGCTCTGTTTACAGTCTGATTAAACAGCAAATTGTCCAGATAGGCTTTTCCTCCGTCTATGTAAACACCTGTAAACCAGGCAATGCAAAGGCATGATAAAATTGTCCAAAATCTCCACCCTAAATACTTTCCAATAATTCTGAGATTACGGTCTGCAGCAAGGAACACAATTATTGAGATTACCGGGACAAGAAAACCTACAGCCCCTTTTGAGAATATTGCCATAAATACAAAAACGGGCAGAAGAGCTCTGTCAATTTTATATTTTCTTGCAGATTTAACGTGTGTTCCGTTTTTTGCGGCCAGTTCTCCGTCTTTATTTGTGTAGAGTTTGTAAAATTCATATAATGAGAGTACTATGAACATGCACATTAACATGTCCATTCTCAAAACGATAGAGGATGCCAGAAAATACAGAGATGTGAAAAGGATAAGAGTTCCGGCGGTGCGTTCACTCGGTTGCAGTTTGTCTCCTGTCCATTTATCCATTACCCATGCAATTACAAAAGCCGGCAGGACGGAGAGCAAACTAAGCAGAAACATTATATGTTTGCCAAAAAGAAATTTTAATCCAATTGCAATCCAAAAATATAAGGGAGGTTTATCTGCGTACGGGATGCCATGGTCTGTAAATGCAAAAAAATTACCATTTGCAATGGCCTCATCTGCAATATTTAAATAACGCAGTTCATTGCTTGGCGTAAACTCTCTCATCATTAACAATGGGAGAAGCGCCGCCAATATTAAAATGAATATGACTGTACGCCGTTTCATTATTTTTAAAAAATTATTCTACTGAATTTGCGCTCTCCCCTTGCTCTTTCTTAATTGCTTTGCGCAAAATTACCAAATTTCTTGAATATGAAATAAATCCGATAGACTGTCCCAGAGCAAGAACCGGGTCATGCCTTATGAATGCGTAAGAGACTATTATTGCAGAGCCGGCAAGGCTGATAATCCAAAATCCGGCAGGCAGCCTGCTGTCATGCCTTCTTTTGGAGTATACAAATTGATAGATGAATCTTAATGTGAAAACAATTTGTCCCAGAGAACCGTAAACTACAAGCAGAGAAGGAATGAATTCATTGTGAAAACATTGAGCCTTAAATGTTTGCCAGTCGCTTAAAATATATCCGATTCCAATTACCGGCGTAACCACCAGTATTGCCATCAGAGCCGGTCTCCAATATTGGGGAACCGGAACTTTAATTCCTTTTGCCGCAACGGCGCTTTCAGCCCCGGAATCATTTTTATCGGTTCTTATTACATCCCAAGCGCCTTTTATTTTAAGGTTCCAAATGTAAATATAATAGGAAATTACCTGGCCAAACATGATTGCAAAATCATTTCTCAGCCATCCGTAAACAAAGAACAGATAGGAGCCTGCAATGCTGAATACCCAGAAGATAGTGGGGGAGACAACTTTTTTTGCTTTCTCGCTCATTATCCATTGTACAAGAATTCTTAAAGAGAAAAAGCCTTGGGCCAAAAACCCCAGGCCATATATAACCCATTGAGAAATAGTTGCTTGCTGCATGGCTGTATATTTTCTGTCGGGAGAAAATTATGAATTAATATTTTGCTCTCCAACTGAATAATTGATGTATCTCTTTTTCATCCAGCGATATGCAAAACAATCCTTTAGAGGGCCAATCAGTCTGTTCCATACATTGTACTTGGAAACTCCTGCTGTTCTTGGGAAGTGCCTTACGGGAATTTGCTTCATCTTGCCTCCGTCCTGCAACTGTATAAGCGCCGGAAAGAAGCGATGCATTCCCGTGAACATTGGAATCCTCTTGGCATAAGCCGTTTGCATAATTTTCAACGGGCATCCGGTGTCCTGCGCTCCGTCATGAGTGAACATTTTGCGGAAACCGTTTGCAAATTTAGACTGGAATTTTTTCCATCCGGAATCCTTCCTGCTTGCACGTATGCCCATAACAAGCGGATAGTTAATAATATATGGTAACAGTAAATTAAAGTCCTCCGGGGTCGTCTGCAGGTCTGCATCTATGTAGCCCACAAAATCTGAGAAGCAATTGTCAAATCCCGCTTTTATTGCTCCGCTGAGTCCTGTGCGGTGAGATAGTGAGATATAGAAGAAATTTCTTCTTTTAGAGCATTCATCTTTAATCAATTGCAGAGAATTATCTACAGAGCCGTCATTTACAAACAAAACGCATACGGAAGGCTCTTTGGAAAATTCCATGAACTTGCCAAGCTCTTCTGCAAGTCTGATGACATTTCCCTCCTCATTATAAACGGGGGATATTATTGTAAATCTGTATTTTGATGTCTGATTCATATCTCAAAAAATGTGCGCAAATGTAAGCATTAAAACTCAATTGCAGGCGTTATTCATTTCAAATGATTTAGTTATTTTTTTTTGGAACAAAATTAGCGTATTTTAGCCCTGTCTGTTTTGAGACAATGCCGGTGCATGATACAGCGGGATTGTACCAAAAATGAGGTGAGATGATATGCATCCATATGCAGTATCTTTCATGAATTATCATTTAAAAAATATTAAATTTGCCTTGTAACTGTAATGTCATGACAAACTCCGCACGCCGCTTTATGGCTTTGGCAATATGCTCGCTTTTCTGTGCTACAGAGGTCTTTGCCGTAAAAGCGGTATCAAATATAATAAAATTTAAGCAGCCGGATGGCAGCAGAATAGCCGTCAGACTATATGGTGATGAGCATTTTGGCTACAAAAAAATGCTTAACGGCTACATTGTGGCGGAGGGCGGAGACGGTTACCTGCATTATGCAAATTATAATTCCGGCCGTCTCTCTGTTTTAAGGGAGAGAGTTAAAGATTATTCTCCGGCTGCGGTAGCCGGCGCATCTTCCTCAATACCCGTAATGGTTTCATATGCACTAAGGAATGCAGAATTGATCAGAAACTCTGATTCCTATAAAGGGCGCGCCGCATCAAATTCTTCCGCTGTATTTGCGTTAAAATCTGTCGGGAGCAGTGGAAATATCAAAAAAACGGGTTCTTCCGGTAGCGTTAAGTCACTTGTGCTGCTTGTGGAGTTTTCAGATGTAAAGTTTGCCTCATCCTACGCCAGGCAAAATTTTAATAATATGTTAAATCAGAGCGGTTATTCCGTTAACGGAGCAACAGGTTCTGCCGCCGATTATTTTAAGGATAATCTTGGAGGCCGTCAAATAATTTTTGACGTTGCTCCCATTGTAACACTTTCAAATCCTGAGTCTTATTATGGCGCAGATAACGGAGGAGTTATTGATGCCGGTGTTGCACAGCTTGTAAAAGATGCGTGCGCTTCTGCCGGTTCTGCCGGGGTAGATTTTTCACAGTATGATTCTGACGGAGACGGAAAGATTGATAACGTGGCAATCATTTATGCCGGATATGACCAAGCGGAAAGCGGAATGGCTGATGCAATTTGGGCACGTCAGGCAAGCGCAGACAATTTGAATATTACATATAACGGAGCAAAAATTTCATCTTACACGTGTTCCCCTGAACTTAAAGGAGACACCGGTGCCATTATGAACGGGATAGGGGTGTTCTGTCATGAATTCTCTCACTCTTTGGGCCTTATGGATATGTATGACACAAACGGAGAAGAGGAGGGAACCTCTCTCGGTTTATGGAAGACATTATCTATCATGGATATGGGCTGTTATTCAAACAACGGCAATACGCCTCCCTATTATTGTGCTATAGAGAGGGAGATGCTGGGGACGGGTGATGTCATAGATTTGGTCTCCGGAAAGGATTACTCTTTAACACCCTTAAGCGCAGGCAATTCTGCTCTTTATAGATTGAAATCTTCAACAGACGGAGAATATTTCTTATTTGAATGCAGGGGAACATCCGGCTGGGATAAATATATCGGTGGTAGCGGATTAATTGTATATCATGTGGATAAATCTTCAATTGTATATGGCGGCATAGTATCCTCAAACAGATGGGTTTACAACAATGTTAATACCTTTGCCGCGCACCCTTGCGCTTATGTGCTGGCAAGTCCAAATGCATCTTTATCCGCTACCGGTGTTGCCTCCGTTTTTTATCCCGGAGCGCTTAACATAACGGAACTTGATGCCGACAGTTCTCCGGCCCTGTTGGATTGGAACGGGATGGAGATGGGCGTCACACTCTATAACATTAAATATTCATCCGGAAACCTTTCATTTAGCACCGCTCCGGCTCTTATTTACAGTGCAGATTTGCCAAAGGCCAGGAGTGGAAAGATAACTCAGTATCAGATAAATGCAAAGTTTTCCTGGACTCCCGACAGAACCTACTCCCCCTCTGAGGGCCATTGGAGAGTTTTGTGGGGGCTGCAGAGTGAAGAGGGATATTCCGGTTCCGGTACAACGGATACAACTTTCTTTATGATCTCCAATCTTAAACAAAAGTCAAATTATAAGGTTAAAGTTGATTTTGTGAATGAAGCTCGCATGGGTGACTACTACGCAACAAAATTTACCACAGATTCAATTTCATCCGGATATCCTTATGCAAAATTTGCGGCGGCTTATAGAGTTAATGATAATATAGAACTTGCGGTTATGAATGTTGCGGAGCCCGTCTCATCTATTTATTGGACAGTCAATTCCTTACAGCTTCAGCAAAGCCAGACATATCAAATTAAAAATCCGGGCAATTACAAAGTTTGCATCTATATCGGTTATCCCGACGGCTCCACTGATGTTATAACTAAAAAAATCGTAGTAAGATGAGGAGAACGGCGTATCATATAAAATATCCCTCTTTGCTTGTGTTGCTTTTTATTACATGCATAAGTTTTTCCGCGTGCAATAAGACCCTGTCTTATGACGGACAGCTCTCTTCTTTTATGGCAAATAACGCGGTAGGTTTGTATTCAATGGAGCGTTCATCATTCCGTTATGACTCAACAGATTGCCAGATTGTGAGAAATGAATTCAGGAAAATGATAAGAATGCAGAAAGATGATCAGAGTCAACTTGTTAATGCAACTTTCTCTACAATGTATTTTGGGTTTGAGCAGCCCGTAAATATTAAGATTGCATACGTTTCTCCTTCATATACAAGTAGTTTTAATATGGAGGCTTATCTTGTACAGATGCAGGACGGGTTATACTGGTTGTGGGACAGTGATAAGAAGATAGGATTAATTATTCCGGAGAGTGAATAGCCGTTTTTATTTACACGACAGGTGTTTGCTTTTAGGAATAAAAAAAACCGCTGAAGGCGGTTTTTTTAGTTGAAAGGAAATGCTTATTTCTTCTTTGCAGGAGCTTTAGCAGCTGCAACAGAAGCCTTTCTGAAATCCTTCATAAGTTTTCCAATGGTCAACGCAGCCTTTCTTGCGCGTGTACCGGCAGCCTTGTTTCCTTTAACTAGTTGAGCTTCAGCATCTTTGTTGAAAACCTCAATCTGAGCTTGAATCTTTGCTAATAGTTGTTTCATTGCTTTAGACTTTATTAGGTTAAATTTTCTGATGATAAAATTAACTATAAATCTTAACTTTGCAAAATAAATCAAGAATAATTTTTATGAATTTCAGCCTTAGAGAGATAACCAGTGCCTTTATTGTGATGTTTGCCGTGATTGATATCACCGGTTCTACTCCAATAATTTTAGACCTCAAGTCTCGCGGAAAAAAGATTGAACCTCTTTCAGCTGCTCTTGGCTCGTTTGGTCTTTTTATGGCTTTTATGTTTGGCGGCCAGTGGATGCTTAACCTGTTTGGAGTTAGTATTCAGGCATTTGCGGTGGCCGGTTCCCTAATTCTTTTTGTCATGTCGCTGGAAATGATTCTTGGAATAGAAATATTCAAGTATAATGACAGCCCGTCCGGCAGCGCCACCGTAGTTCCTATTATTTTTCCTTTGATAGCAGGTGCGGCTGCTCTTACTACAATGCTGTCTATCAGGTCAGAATACCACTTGGAAAACATCATTGTTGCTATAGCCCTTAACATGGTGCTTTGCTATTTTGTATTAAGACATCTGGGTTGGATGGAGAAAGTATTCGGAAAGAGCACAATCTACGTAATGAGAAAATTCTTTGGAATTATTCTTCTTGCTATGTCTGTCAGATTGTTTGCGGTTAACGTTGTTACACTTTTTAGATAACAAGTCATAAGTTATTTATATTCCCGACAGTTGATCTTTTGTCACACCCGTGTTTTACTTTATTTTTGCTATTGCAAGACCGTAACCCGCAGAATCTTCCGGTCTTATAATCCTCTCTCCTCCGCTAAGGGCTTTGGTGGCCGAGGCATACGGTGACTTAGACGGTTTTGCAGGGTAAGAACCTGTCGCGATGTAACTAAGGCAAGCTGAAATCAAATCTTCCTTTACTCCAAAGTCATGATATATATCATCATACCTGTAGTTGTCCGGAACAATCCCGTTGTCAAAGTATCCTCCGCCTTCTGAATTTACGCAGTAGAAGCATATAGGCAGAAATACATATTCCAGGGCGGATGTACCGGCCGAGTTATCCGGGTATGTATAAACGTACATTCCGTTTGGTTTGCCGTATGTTGTATCCCCAACTTGTTTAATGTTGGTGAACGGCTTTAGACCGTTAATAAGAGACTCGCTGGCAGAGGCTGTACCTGAGCCCGTTATGAAGAATATCCTGTTTAAATCCAATGAATTGGAACTTCTACTGAATTTGTATACGGAAGAACTTTGGCTGTCATAAGATGTGTATTTTGAGTTGTGCTTTAACTGTATGAAGGTTTTTCCGTCGCCGGCCGGAGGAACCAAAAGACTTGCAAAATCTTTGCAAACGCTTAAGTCTCCGCCACCGTTGTACCTCAAGTCGACTATCAAATCAGTAATGCCGGAACTCTTGAAGTTTTGTATTGCAGTTGTAACCTCGCTTTCCAGACTGGCTGTGAAGGAAGTATAGAGCATATAACCAACTTTTGCGGTTGGGGATAGAGACGGATAATCTGAATTGGTGTAGATTGCCGTCTTGGGAACTGACTTGGTCTGAACAATTGCTTTTGATGTGGTAAAAGTGTGTTCTGTGCCATTTAAGTCTTTATAAGTGAACGTCAAAGGAGATGTGTCCAGCGTGCTGTTAAACGTTTTTGCGTTTATAAGAGTCATTACATCCGTGTTGTTTAACTTGGTAAGCTGCCATCCTCTTGTAACTCCCTGTGCCGAAAGAGGGGAGTTGTCATATACCAGGCCCATGTATATTCCGTAATCTCCGTAGTATTCATACGGCTGCAAAAATTTTCCGCCGTAAATCGTGTATGCTCCGGTTTGCATTGAATTGTACTCGGAGGCATCCATCATCCAGCTCCATCTGTCATTGCTAACTAGCAGAGCATCAAAGTATTTATAGATATCATCATAGCTGTTTGCATTAACAGAAGGAATTGAACTGCTCCAGTAATATATGGAAGACATTATGGAGTATAAATATGTTTTTGCCTCTGAAAGGTCGGTAGTTGTAGTTTCTATTTTTGTAGAGGTTTTCTCACAAGAGGTCATTGTCCCACTTAATATACTAATAACCAATAACATGCATAACCATTTGTACTGAAATACCTTTTTCATACTTTTCAATATTAAAACTGTCGGGAAGCAAAATTACTAAAAATTGTAACTTTGCATAAACGATGCCCGAGTCGTTTATTGCTCTGGCACCATAACTTAACTCTCCTAAACTTATTTTTATGCATTCGTTTGCTGATATTGTAAGTGCGGTCAGCTCCTTTTTATGGGGTTGGCCCATGATTATCTTGTTGCTTGGTACTCACCTGTTTCTGACAGTTAGACTGAGATTTCCGCAGTCAAAAATTTTTAAAGCTATCGGACTCTCATTCAAAAGGGACAAAGGTTCTTCCGGCGATGTCAGCCAATTTGGAGCTTTGGCAACATCCCTTGCCGCAACTATCGGGACCGGAAATATTATAGGTGTTGCAACGGCTGTTTCTTTGGGCGGACCCGGTGCTGTGCTATGGTGCTGGCTTACAGGTATTTTTGGTATTGCAACAAAATACGGAGAGGGCTTGCTTTCAATTAAATTCAGAGTAAAAACTAAAGAGGGAACAATGTTGGGAGGCCCAATGTATGCGCTGGAAAGAGGTCTTCATGCAAAGTGGCTTGCAGTAATATTTTGTGTGTTTACGGCTTTGGCAGCTTTTGGAATAGGAGATACTGTTCAGGCAAATGCAATATCAACCTTGTTAAATGAACCCGGTTTATTTGGTCCCGCTTTTGCCGGAATTCCAAAATGGGTTAGCGGAATTGTTTTGGTCACTCTTGTTACTCTTGTGATATTCTTTGGTATTAAAGGAATTGCAAAAGTTTGCGAGGTCCTTGTTCCTTTCATGGCAATCTTCTACATATTTGGATGTGTGGCAATTTTAGTTTTGAACTGGGGCGTGCTTGGCCAGACAGTATCTCTAATATGTCACTCTGCTTTTTCCGCAAAGGCGGGAATTGGAGGTCTGGCAGGAACAACTGTAATGATGGCCTGCAGATACGGAATAGCAAGAGGTCTGTTTTCTAATGAATCAGGTATGGGTTCGGCTCCTATTGCAGCCGCAGCAGCAAAGACTAGAAATCCCGTACGTCAGGCGCTTGTATCATCAACCGGTACATTTTGGGATACGGTTGTTGTTTGTGCTTTAACAGGTCTGGTCCTTGTATCCAGCATTATCAATAATCCAAATATCAGTTATGCCGATGGAGCAAAATTAACTCAGCTCGCATTTGGACAAATTCCCAAAGTAGGTTCTATTTTCTTAACAATAAGCCTTGTAACTTTTACATTCTCAACCATTTTGGGATGGTCATATTACGCGGAGAAGGCTATTGAATATCTTGCAGGGCAAAAGTTTATAATATATTACAGGATAATTTGGGTAGCTCTTGTTTACGTTGGCGCCGTTCTTGACCTTTCACTTGTATGGAACATTGCGGACATTATGAATGCAATGATGGCAGTTCCAAACATAATTGCCTTGCTGCTGCTATCCGGAGTTATAGTTGCAGAAACACGAAAGTATTTGTGGAACGGGAAGTTGGATGAAATTTCTACCGATGATATTCCTGTTGTCCCGGACAAGAGCAAAAGAAAATCCGATGTTATTAAAAACTGATATATAAAATAAAAAAGAGCGTCTTTTCAGGCGCTCTTTTTTATTTTCAAAGCATCAAGGCCCACTTTCCTAATCCTCTACTGAATAATGCTTTGCGTAATCCAGTTGCTGTTTTAAGAAGTTGTCATTGTATTTTACAACGTAATCTACAGTCTTGCCGTTCTTTACAACAGGCACAATATCTGGATTGATAAATCCCTTATAAGGCTTAAGATTCAAAGCTTTGTAGCGTTCTACCACTTCTTTGTGAAGAGCAGGATCAATGTTTATGGCGTAAGTTTCAATCAAATTTTTGCCGGCGGCATAATCACCTTCTGATTTAATTCTCTGAATTTCTGCAAGCAGCTTGCCAAACAATACGCGCAACTTTGCATAATCATTGATTACAAAATAAGTTTTGCCATTGCGAATTTTTTTCTCTATCACATTATCTTTTAAGCCCTTCTCATAGCACCATTGTGCAATTAGCTTTCTGTCTTGCATGTGAGCCTCTGTGTTTTTCTTTCCAAGTTCTATTCTTGAGAATTGAGTGAAGATGCCGTTTCTTATTTGAGAAATATATGCGGCCTTATAAGCCTCTGAATTTGGCAGCAAACCAAGCTCTACCATTTTTGGATCCGCAAGATAATAAAGTGCAAATAGGTCAGCGCGAGCTTCTTCCAATGCAGAGCTAAATTCTTTAAGAGCATTTGCGCTAACTCCCGGCATTATCTGTCCGCTTGCGTGTCCAAGACATTCATGCAAATCCGTATGAAGATTATCTGTTAGAGTGCTGTATTTTTTAATGAAAGCAACTTCTGCGTCATCCCATGCAAATTCCTTAAGCGTGCTCTTTGGAGACTCATTGCTTGCCTTGTCATAAGCATCTGTTATATTGGCTATTGTAACAGACTTGGAGCCATACTCTTTTCTAATCCAGTCTGCATTTGGAAGATTGATTCCAATAGGAGTGCTTGGGTAGCAGTCTCCTGCAATGCAAGTAACATTTATAACCTTTGCGGTAACACCTTTTACAGTCTTCTTTTTAAATCTGCCGTCAACAGGGGAGTTATCTTCAAACCACTGTGCATTCTCGCTTATAGTTTCCGTCCTGCGGCTTGCCTGAATATCTTTAAAATCTGCTATTGCCTCCCATGCGCCTTTTCTTCCAAGAGGGTCATTGTAATCCTCTACAAAACCGTTCATAAAGTCAACAACGGTTGTGCTGTCCTTAACCCATTGAATATTAAATCTATCCCAATCTTTCAAATCACCGCTCTTGTAGAAGTCAATAAGCATCTCAACGGTTTTTTTCTGGTTGGGAGTCTCTGCAAACTCTTTTGCCTTCTCCAGATTTTCCACAATTTTTGAGATACTCTTGGAGTATATGCCTCCGATTTTCCATGGTTTTTCCACAAGTTTCCCGTTCTCTTTAACTATCTTTGTATTAAGTCCGTATGAGATTGGCTCTTTTTCTCCCGGCGTCTCTTGAGCTGCATAGAATTTATTTACCTCATCCTGAGAGATGTTACCGTCATAAAAATTTACGGCGGAATTTACTACCATATCATTATTTGTGTCATTTGTTCTCCTCATCGGCATGACTGCAGGGTCATAAATAACAGGCAGAAGTTCAGCGCATTTGCTCTCCTGTCCCGTTTTGGCCATCAGCATTTTAAAGTATGTCCTTGAGCATGAAGGAATAAATTTATCCTCTCCATAATGATGATGAATTCCGTTGCTGAAAAAGAATCTTTTGGCGTACACAATAAAGTTTTCAAAATCTGCGCACTTTGTATCGCCCTCATACTTTGTAATAATATTCTCCAGAACTCTCCTTATAGGCAAATTATATTTGCAGTTCTGGTCAAAGTAAATATCTCTGCCCCATTTTGCCGCTTCACTTGTGTAATAAAGGAAGCTTTTCTGATTTAAACTCAGTGAGTTCCAGTCCGGTATGCGATATCTCAAAACCTGAAGATCAGCAAACTCATCTACTGAATATTTGAAATCTTTTCCTGCCGCAGCGTGATTGCTTTTTAAATTTTTAGCGCTTGTCATTTTTGCTTTGCTCTTTATTGTTTGTGCATTGCACGTGTTAAAACTAGAAACTGTCGCGATGTATAATACCGCTCCGCAAAGGCATGTAATTGTCTTTAAGTATTTCATTGTTAATTGTTTTGTTTAATCGCGACAGGTTACCCTGCTGCGGGATTATTGTTTTCTCCCTCTCCGGGAACTGTGCTTTCACTCTGTTGCGAGGCTTGAGAGTCTGTCTCTTGTGCGGTATCCTCCACGGATTTTTTAGACGTGTTCACGGCATCTTTTACGGCGTAAAAAAACCTCATTACATTGCCGGCAAAATTGCCCGCTCTTTTTACCCTTTCAACTACGGAGTCAATGTATGTAAGCGGATTTATTATCCTTTTAAACTCCTTATACTCAAGAGATAGCTCATTGCCTTTCTCATCTATTGCATCTGACAGCTTACGCTGAGCGCGGCGCAGTTCCTCCAAATTGGAGATGCCCGAGTATATGCTCTTTTTATTATTCATCTTCTTTTTCCTCCATGGAATTATCAATCTGTTCTTCATTAAAGTAATTCTCCTCTTTATTGTTATTGAAGAACATATTGATGAACATCTTTACTATTGAGTTAGTAAACAATTTCTTTCTCAAAAGGAAAACTGCCAGGAATGCAATGATGAAGACTCCGCCCACAATTAAAAAGCCCATAGCGGTGCTGTCCAAAAGCTCCCCAATGAAATAGGATAGAGCAAAACCAATAAGCTGCAGTATGACAACCCCAAGCATTACGTAGATTAGGATTAAAATAACCTTGCTGGAGACTATGGAGATATCCTCTACGCCTTTAAGCGTAAATTGGTCTATCTTCATATTTATATACTCTTTGACGGAGGATGCAAGTCCCTCATCATTAGTATCTTTATAATGCTTCCTTATGTTCATTTTTTATCTTCTCTTGAAGATCCTTATATGTTTCACCCGCTTTTTCTTTAATTTTCGCACGGGTGTTTGCACCGGAGTCCGGAGCAAGCAAAATAGCGGCAACGGCACCAAGAATTGCGCCTCCCACAAATGCAAGCAAATTATCAGATTTCATATTATTATTTTTTGTGGCCTTTTCAAGCCGGTTATTTACCTTGTTGCTATTTACAAATATAAGATTTTCCGTTGTTTTTTATAATTTTGACGCCGCAAAAAACGGAATTCAATCTCAAATATTATAATCATGGGAAGAGGTTTGCTAACAATTTTATTCTTAATTATTTCTAATAGTTTTATGACCCTGGCCTGGTATGGTCATTTGAAATTTAAAACGGACACGTTGCTTCCGGGCTGGGGGTTGTTTGGAATTATTCTCATAAGCTGGGGAATTGCATTTGCGGAATATTGTTTTCAGGTGCCTGCCAACAGAATCGGATATAGTGAATTGGGAGGTCCGTTCTCTCTTGTGCAATTGAAAGTAGTTCAGGAAGTTATATCTCTTACTGTCTTTGCTATTTTTGCTTTGGTGTTTTTTAAAACGCAGCATTTTAACTACAACCATATTATTGCATTTTTCCTTTTGATTGGCGCGGTCTATTTTATTTTTAAAAAATAGGCCTGATTATTGAAAAAAAGGTAATTTTGCATTGAAGGATAAATGTCGGGGTAAATAGAAATATGGATAGGACCGGAGTAAATATTTTTAAAGGAACTTTGAGAAACGCCTCATTATTGGTGCTTGCCGCAGTTACCTTATTTTCAGCTGTTTCTTGTGAGAAAGCCGTCAAAGAGCAGAAGACTGTTTATCAAACAAAAGACAAAACTATACTTGTTTACTTTATTGATAATAACAATTTAACGTCTTATGCAGAAACCAGCATTGAGCAAATCATCAACGGATATTTGCCTGATAATGGTTATGTTGTAATCTATACTGATAATATTAATACTACAACAATGGCTGTAAGGGATACTATGCCGCTGCTGATTAATGTTTATAAGAATAGTGCCGGAGCAATTGTTAAAGATACGGTTTATAGATTTCCGGGACAGAATTCAGCTACAAAAGCTGCGCTCACAAGCGCCATACAAGTTACAAAGACAATGTTTCCGGCCACACAGATGGGACTGATAATGTGGTCTCATGGAACGGGCTGGCTTCCTGCCGGATATTATGTCAGCGGAGTTTTTTCGTCCTGTGCAATTACTGCAGAGCTAAGTGAGCGCGCAAAGGAAATCGACGCTCTCAGAAACCTAAGAAAACTGTCGGGAGAAAATACCGTAACTCCTTTTGTAAATACATGGCCGTCTTCTCCCGGAGGCGTCGACCCTTATGCCCACATGGTTAAGAGTTTTGGATTGGACAATACAACCGAGATGTCTATTACTGACCTGGCTTCTGCAATTCCTTGCAAGTTGGATTTCATTGCTTTTGACGCATGTCTTATGGGAGGAATAGAGGTTGCGTATCAGCTTAAGGATAGCGTAAATTATGTAATTTCCTCACCCGCAGAGGTTTTAACAACAAGTTTTCCTTACGGTACAATGATGCAGCCTCTCTTTAACGGAGACTATATTGCTGCGGCCAAGGCGTATAATGATTACTATGCTTCACAGACAGGAGATATGCAATCTGCTACAATTTCCGTTGTAAAATGTTCCGCCCTTGCTGATGTTGCAACTCAGGCAAAGCTGATATTTGATGCAAACAGAGATAAAATACAAGCTCTTAATTTATCTAAAATTCAACCGTACTTCAGATATGACAAACATTGGTTTTATGATATCAATGATTTTATGGTCAATCTGGTGGGTGAGAGCGCCGCATCTGCATTTACGGCAGCGCTCAGGAATGCCGTAGTTGCAAAATATACGACGGGGAAAATGATAGATTTAACTATACTTTCTTCTAAATTTTCCGGTCTCAGCACTTATATAAACAATCCTGTAAACAGTGAGCTTGATGCTTTTTACCAAAACTTTGCTTGGGAGAAGGCGGTTAATATGACGGCTGCGGGGAAATAAAAAAAGAGCGCTTGAAAAGGCGCCCTTTTTTCCTGTAACAAACATAAATTATTTCTTAAAATATCTCTTATAAAGACCTTCAAAACCGGAGCCGTGGCGGGCCTCATCTTTGCACATCTCATGAACCGTATCATGAATTGCATCATAGTTAAGCTGTTTAGCCCTTGTGGCAATTTTCTTTTTACCCTCGCAAGCTCCTCTCTCTGCCTCAATCCTCTTCTCAAGGTTTGTCTTTGTATCCCAAACCATCTCGCCAATAAGCTCGCAGAATCTGGAAGCATGGTTCGCCTCCTCATAAGCGTATCTCTTGAATGCCTCTGCAACTTCCGGATAACCCTCTCTGTCAGCTTGTCTGGACATTGCAAGGTACATTCCGACTTCTGAACATTCACCGGCAAAATTAGCCTTCAAACCCTCCATAATTTCCGCATCGCAGCCTTTTGCAATGCCAATGACATGCTGGTCAGCCCAACCTTTTCCCTCTTCCTCAACAATCTCTACAAATTTATCCTTTGGAGCACCGCACTGAGGACATTTTTCCGGAGCCTCTGTACCTTCATAAACATAACCGCAAACTGTACATCTAAATTTCTTTTTCATAATACTTTGATTTTAATAGTTAATAATAATTTTTTTATTTCTATTCTAAATACTCATTCGTGTTGTTTAGAATTATTATAAACAAAGGTAATGCTTTTTATTATTTATGCAAATAAATTTCTAATGAATAATAAAAATATCTGTCGCGACAGGTATTCAATTATGGAAATTTGCGATTTAATCTTATATTTGCACGCGCAAAAAAAAGCATCACTCTTTTGGTGCGATGGGGTCCGGAGAATCCGAGACCGAGTAACACATTTTTAAAACTATTTTTATGCAAACAATTACATTGAAGGCTTCTGCAAGAAAAATCGGCACAAAGCAGGACCTTAAGAAAATCCGCAGGGCGGGGGACGTTCCCTGCATTATTTACGGCAACGGAACTGAGCATGTTGACGTGGCAGTTTCACTGGCCGACATTAAGAAACTTACTGATACTCCAAAATCTTACATTGTTAACATAGACGTTGATGGCAAAGTTTATGTATGCAAATTGCATGATGTTCAGTATCATCCTATTACAGATAACGCTATCCATGTAGATTTTTTGTCTGTTTCTGATAAGAAACCTGTTGAGATAGCAGTTCCTTTGAATATCCACGGCAATGCCGAGGGTGTTAAACAGGGAGGCCGTTTAATTATCGGTTCCAGAAAAGTTAAAGTTAGCGGTCCTATGGACAAACTTCCTGATACAATTGACGTAGACGTTACTTCTCTTGCAGTTGGCAAAACAGTTTATGCAGGTGAACTTAAGGTTGACGGCTGTACTGTAGCATCACCTAAGAAGATGATGCTATGTGAAGTTAGATACACACGTAATGTTCTTACTCCTGAGGAAGAGTCTTCCGCTGCAGGTACAACTCCTGCCGAGGGTGCAGCTGCTCCTGCTGCTGAGGGTGCTGCCGCTTCTGCCGCTGCCGCTCCTGCCGCAGAAAAGAAAGAAGAGAAGAAAGAGGATAAGAAGAAGAAATAATTTGCAGGCTCTTTTGAGTTGCAAACAATTAAGATGGCGGGCAAAAAATTCTTAATCGCAGGACTTGGAAACATAGGCCCCGAGTATGAAGGGACCCGTCACAATATTGGTTTTATGGTGCTGGACAACTTAATCAAGGGGTCCGGCACCTTTTTTACTACTGCACGCTTAGGAGACACTGCTACAATAAGTTATAAGGGAAATAAATTGTTTCTTTTGAAACCTTCTACATATATGAATCTTAGCGGCAAGGCTGTAAACTACTGGATGCAAGAAGAGAAAATACCTTTGGAAAATCTGCTTGTTGTGTCTGATGACCTTGCGCTTCCTTTTGGACATTTGAGAATGCGCAAAAAGGGAAGCAACGGAGGGCACAACGGATTGCTTAGCGTGGAGGAGTGTTTGAATACCGGCGCATTTTGCAGACTGAGAGTTGGCATCAGTTCCTCTTTTTCCCGCGGTGGACAAATAGATTATGTCCTTGGCAAAATAGAGAGTGAAGATTTGAAACAGCTTCCGGCAGTGCTGGACAATGCATGCGAGGCAATAAAGGCATTTACTTTTGCAGGTCCCGACAGGGCGATGAATCAGTATAATACAAAGAAGGCAGATAAAGCTGAATAAAGAGCTACATATCTCCCAGAAGGCGGTCTATTTCCCTCCGTTCTTTTTTTGTGGGGCGTCCGGTTCCGTGTTCACGTTTAAGAAAAATCATCTCATTCGGCGGGGCTAGTTTATCAAGTTCGGATTGAGGAGTTACGTCAGTTGCATATTGCTCTACAAGCTTGGCCCCCTGGCGTTTATCAACAGGCTGCACAACAAGCCAACTGTAGTGTACAGCACCCTTTCTAACTTTAATTGTGTCTCCGTGTTTAACGTCCCTGGATGACTTTGCTGAACTCCCGTTTACAGTTACATGTCCGTTGCGGCAAGCCTCAGCTGCTTCAGAGCGAGTCTTGTAAACCCTTATGGACCAAAGAAATTTATCTACTCTAACGCTGTCTGTCATTTAACAATAAATACTGCAATGTGCAATGCCAATTATGAATCTGTCGATTCTATGAATCATTATGGTGACAGTCGCATTCACCATCACAATGATCATTATGATTATGGTGACGATGGTCTTCCTGCTCTTCATAGTTCATATAGGAATCCTTTTCCTCTTTAACAGGAGCCATGTAAATTCTTAAAAATACGGGATTTTCACTATCGGGAGTAAAATGAAATTCATTAAGTTCCTGCGGTATTAGGACAATATCCGATTGTCCTGCAGAATACTCTTTTTCCGCGGTAATTTTTGCCTTGCCGCTAAGACCGACATATATAATAAAACTGTCAGAATCTTCCGGAGATATGATTTCTTCAGATTTCAACATAACTTTTTCCACTCTGAAAGAGCACTCTTCCGGCATCTTATACTCAGGTGTATAGAATTGGTAATTAAGAAAATCCATAGCCTCTCCAATTTGACCGTCATCTGTTAAATCCAATTCGATGGGAGAATTTTGCGCTACTTCTATAATTGTTACTCCGCCTCCTGCGCAAAATGGTGTTCCGGGAGCTATGTAAAAAGATTCTCCGATTTCCGGTTCTATCTCATTCATAGCATCTTTCAGGTGGTGCTTAGATGCATAATCAAAGAAACTGCGGGCCGTCATCTCTTTTTTGAAGCCCATGAAAATCTGCGCACCTTTTTTAACATCAGCTACATACCAGAACCTTTCCTTTCCCCAGCATCCAAATCTTTCCCTTGCAACTTCATTGTTCGGACTAACAAAAACAGGAGACATTTTATTAAAACGGTGTATTTTAATTTGCAAAGGAAATATGCCGCGATAGTACTCAAATATCTTGTCTCCCAATAGGTTGCCAAGGTATGTCTCTATTACTTCATCAAGAGTGTTTCCGGCAAGAAACCCTTTTGCAATGAATGAATCTTCCGTACATGAAGAACTGAATTTTATTTTTTTCTCCTCAAGAGCCAGTTCTGTCTCGCTCTTCTTTCCGTCATCTAAAATGCACATATCTGCGGTGTCCGCAAATTGCAATGGGTATAACTTTTTCATTACAATGTATTGTTGCTAATCGGGGTTACCGGGGTTTGACTGCGTTGAGGTGTGAAGCTGTCGGGATGCTTGGGCAAGTATGTGTGCAATAGCCAAACGCACGCTATAAATGCTATTAAACCGGCTATGTAAACCATTATATATGAGTTCTTGTCTAAACTAAATACATTTACCATTACATCTTTTAAACCGCTGTCGGGATTCAAAGATGGATAGGCTGCAAAAACAATATAAGACAGGGCATTATTCACAGCGTGCATGCAAATTGTAGCCCAAAGGCAGTGAGTCCTGTAGTAAATCCAGCCAAACAAAATTCCAAGCAAAAAAGCAGGAATAGCCTGGCTTAGATTCATGTGTACAAACGCAAAAAAGAAAGAACTCCAAAGTATTGCAAATAAGGGCGTTTTATGGTAAAGCATGCCTCTCTCCATCATGCCTCTCAAGTATGTTTCTTCAATAATCGGTGCGCAAATTGCTATGGACAAAAATGACCAAACTGATCTGTTTGACATTTGAGCGTATATCCGTTTGAGCGCCTCCGGCATCGGAAATATTTTTGCAAGCGGGTCAATCAGAATGTTTAATGCAATCAGGGCAATAAAAACAACCAACGCAAAAATGATGATATTCATTTCCCCAAAGTGGGGCTTATTCAGAGGAACAGGAGCATTGGATTTTAGGATGATTACCTCATTGGCTTTAAAAACGAAATATATAAATACCGGAATCAGTGGCAATAGGTAAGTAAGCAACATGTTGAAATTCACCAAATCAACGTCAATCAAATTACCAATAATCACCATTGATAATCCTATGCCAATGCCGCCTATTACCAGCATGTAAAAAACTGCCACCCAACATTGCCTGAAGGATGGCAAAAAATATTTCAGTTTTTTCAACATTATTTTGCGCGTTTGCGTAAATGCCTGTTAATTAGTGCGTAAATGCTATTTGAAAAGAGGAGAAGGATAAATGCCGTTGTCGGTCATCATCTTTATTTTAGCAATTACTTTAGGCCTATCTTCCTTGTAGGTAACTCCAAACCATTTGTCCGGAGTTGACAAAACTTTTACCGTAGCAGTGCCGCCTTTTATCATTGTATCTACAATAGATGGAACATAAAATTCTTTCTCATTATCCCTAATATTTTCAGCTAAAAAGCCTGAGAATAATTTGCGGGCCTCAGGGAAGAAATCAGGTGTAAAGCCCCACATGTTCATTGATGTACATGCCTCCTGATTAAGTACATGTTCAACGTGGTCCATGCCCGTCCCCATTATCTCTCCTTCCAATTCGTAAATATTTGTATGCTCCTCAACATCTGTTAAAAAGCCCTCCTCGTTTTCTGTGCAAATTCCTCTTGCAACACCTCCGGACTCAGACAATGTTTTGTTAAGATAGAAACCTACCATGCAATACTCTTTTTTTGAATCTGCTTTTAATCCCGACAGATATTTTGCAAGAACATCAAATGAACTCTGTCCGTAAAAATCATCTGCATTTATGAGTGCAAACGGTCCGTTAATAACCCCTTCCGCCATAAGAACAGCCTGACCTGTTCCCCAAGGTTTTTGTCTGCCGTTGTTCAAAGTAAATCCATCCGGAAGGTTTTCAGGCTCTTGAGTAACTATTTGAACATTGACGTGATTTTTATACCTGTCAGTAACTCTTTTTTCAAATTCTTCCTTGAAATTTTCTCTTACGACAAATACAACGTCTCCAAATCCGGCACGGATGGCATCGTACACGGAATAATCCATTATAGTTTCATTGCAAGGACCCACCCCGTCAAGTTGTTTGAGTCCGCCATATCTGCTGCCCATTCCGGCGGCCATAATTAATAATGTTGGTTTCATATTTAATTATTATTTTTGCTTCTGGTTTTAATCCTTCAAATTTAATAAAAATTATGCAAGCAGAATCAATGAATTCTTTAAAAAATAAGATGGCTAATTCTAGGCTGCTTGCTATCTTAAAGAATAAATACCTGATAGTCACGGCATTATTCCTTTTATGGATAATTTTTTTTGATAATAATAATCTTATTAGCTGGTATAAGGAATTGAGCGCTTTGGCACAGCAGAATAGGCAAAAGCAATATTATAAAGAAGCAATAATAAAAACTGATGAAAAACTTAAAGAACTGAGTTCAAATAAAGATAGTTTGGAACGTTTTGCCAGAGAGCAGTTTTTATTTCACGAAGACGGTGAAGATGTCTATGTATTAGATGATAGTAAGGCTCCTGAAAAATAATTTTCGTGGTTTTTTATTTCAAACGATTTAAATAATTAGAACATATAAATTAAACCAAGTTTCAAAGAATTGTTATGACCTTTTAGTTTAATAGGGTTAGATGACAAAGCCGTGTTGATTGCAGTAAGATATTGTGTAGCAGCCTGATTCTGGCTAATAAGAGTTTGCACCTCTGAAGGTAATGAAATGCTCTTAATATCTTTGAGATTGTTCATTAGAGAGAAGTCCCATCTTAGCTCAACTGCAATTTGAGAAGTAAGTGCATATTTGGCACCAAATGAAGCTCCAAAATCAAACTTCTTAACATAGTCATTCAGATTGTCTTTAACATAACTCTCAATCATAGATTTTCCTGCGCTTCCCTCTAATGCGGCCAAAATTGCCTGACCGCCGATTGTCATTGCAATAGCATTGGCGGCTGATATTGTTTGTGTGCCGGTTGTTGTTCTTGTGTCAACTACAATGCCGCCAGCTGTTGTTGTTGCCGTTCCAGAGTAGGCCACATTCAAAGTGACATTATCAATTACATCCTTTACATCCCGGCTAAAGTCGGATCCAAGTTTAAAATTATTGCTGACTCTGTAACTGAAATAGGGTCCAGCCATTACGCTCAAACCTGCTATTGGCTTGTAAGTAAACATAATAGGCATCTCTATCTTGCCAAAATTCCATGTTGACTTTTCCGTTACCTGGTTAAAGTTGTGAGAAGCCGTAAGGCCTGTTGCCGTAATATTCGAAATTGTAGTAACTGTTCCGTCTGCATTGTTAATAGTTTGGTTTGGAAATGTCATACCGGATAGAGGCAGACCGGAGGATGCTGCAAACATTGCATCCAGAGAACTTTTATCAAGTGTTGCATTCATCTTTGTTCCCTCTTGGGTGTACTCAACTTCTGCCTGTAACCCCATTTTGTCATTGAAATTATAAGTGCTAACAATTCCTACGTAGAAACCCGCTTTTCTGCTGTTGTCTCCCTTGATATTTATTTTATTAAGCAACATGTTAATGTCATCAACCTTTACGGTAGAAGCATTTCCGCCGGCAGTAATCCCATAATGGAAATCCTGTGCGCTGACTGACTGGCCCGCAAAAACAGCAAGAGCGGCAATTGCGATTGTTAAAATTTTCTTCATCTATTCTTGCTCTAAAAATTATAATTTTTTCTTATACGGCTAAAAGTTAAAAACCGCATCACTAATCTACTTTCCGGTATAATTACGCGGAGTAATGGCCAGTAATTCTCTCTTAACCGCCTCTGAAACATTCAGATTGTTAACAAATTGTCTAATGCTCTCCTTGGAAATTTTTGTATTGACTCTTGTCAATTCTTTTAAAGCTTCATAAGGATGTGGATAACCCTCACGCCTTAAAATAGTTTGAATGCCCTCTGATACTACAGCCCAATTATTATCCAAATCTCTCTCTATAACGTTGTCATTAAGAATAAGTTTGCCAAGGCCTTTTTTCAAAGATTTGAATGCAATGATTGAGTGTGCGATTGGTACCCCGATATTTCTTAGAACGGTGGAATCAGTTAAGTCTCTTTGCATTCTGGAGATAGGAAGTTTCATGGCCAGGTGAGTAAATATGGCATTTGCCATTCCAAAGTTCCCCTCTGCATTTTCAAAATCTATGGGATTTACCTTGTGCGGCATTGCAGATGAACCAATTTCCCCCGCTTTAATTTTCTGCTTAAAATATTCCATTGAGATATAGGTCCACATGTCTCTGCATAAGTCAATCAGTATTGTGTTGATTCTCCTGAGATTGTCAAACAAAGCTGCAAGGTCATCATAATGCTCTATTTGAGTTGTCGGATACGAGCGTTTCAGACCAAATGTCTTTTCTTGAAAATCTTTTGCAAATTTGTTCCAGTCAATTTTTGGATATGCCAGAAAATGGGCATTAAAGTTTCCTGTCGCACCGCCAAATTTTGAACAATATGGAACCGTTTTCAGCAACCTTCTTTGCTCATCTATTCTGCTGACAAAAACTTCTATCTCTTTTCCAAGGCGGGTAGGGGATGCGGGCTGTCCGTGGGTATGGGCAAGCATGGGGACATCTTTCCACTCTTTTGCATAACTCTTAAGTGTCTTTTCAACTTCTTCAAAAGCAGGCATATATGCGGCCGATATACCCTCTTTAAGACTTAAAGGGGTTGCCGTGTTGTTAATATCTTGAGAAGTGAGCCCAAAATGGACAAACTCCTGATACTTTTCAATCTTTAATTTTTTAAACTCATCTTTAATGTAATACTCAACAGCTTTTACATCATGGTTGGTAATCTTTTCAATATCCTTAACCTTTGCGGCCTCCTGAGGAGTAAAGTTTCTGTATAAATCTTTAAGTTTCTCAAAATTGCTGTGTTTGAAGTCTTTGAGCTGAGGTAGAGGAATATTGCACAGGGAAATGAAATACTCAATTTCAACTCTTACCCTATACTTTATCAGTGCGTATTCAGAAAAATATTCGCTTAAAATTTCAACTTTATTTCTGTACCGTCCGTCAACAGGGGATACCGCTGTTAGTGCTGTAGTGTTAATTGCCATTGTTTGAATTATTTACGCGGAAAGTATTCCGCCTTAACTCTGCAAATTTACTTATTTTCTAAATTCTTATATAATCTAATGCACTGCACTGCTTCCTTAACATCATGTACTCTTAATACATCTGCACCAAGACATAGAGCAACCATATTCAAAGCGCAGGTAGCTGGCAAAGCCTCTTCCGGCGTAATACCCAACGGTTTCCATATCATGGATTTACGTGAAATGCCCACCAATACTTTATGTCCCAGCTTCTTAACCTCTTTCAGATTTTGCAGCAGGTTATAATTTTGCTCAACCGTTTTGGCAAATCCAAATCCCGGGTCAATTATAAAATCGGCAATTCCGGCGGACACGGCTTTTTTCTCAAATTTTTTAAAGCAACTAATAACTTCATTTACAACTCCGTCCGGATACTCGGTCAAAGAGTTCATTGTATCCGGAGTTCCGCGCATGTGCATTGCAATGTATGGAAGTTTAAGCTCGGCAACTGTCTTAAGCATTTGAGAATCAGCCTCTCCTGCATATATGTCATTTACCGTAAACTCTCCGATTATATCATATGCTCTGCGTACAATTTCTGAGCGGAAGGTATCAATTGACAATATATCTCTAAATCCTCTACTATCCTTATGTCTGATATCCAGCTCTTTGAGCGGTTCTTTCAGATAAGCCCATTCTTGTTCCAATGTCACCGGCGTACTTCCGGGACGAGTTGAACATGCGCCGATGTCTATCATCTTTGCGCCGTCATAAAGCATTTTTTCATAATGACAAGCAACATCTTCCGGAGATGTATGCCTGCTGGAGGCATAAAATGACTCTCTGTTTATGTTAATAATACCCATAACTATGGGCGTATTTTCCTTCATATTTTCTAACTTTGTAAACACAAAGATAACAAGAGGCGGCTTAATATTATCAGCCGCGTTAAATGCAGACAATGTTAATAGTTTTAGAAGGATTGGACGGCGCAGGAAAAAGCACTCAGATTAAGATGCTTAAGAGTTATATTTTTAGCAAGAATATGAAAATTAAGTATTTGCATTTTCCGCGCTATGATGCACCAGTATGGGGAGAGTTGATTGCAAAATTTTTAAGTGGAGATTTTGGCACTATTGATCAGGTGCATCCGCAGCTTGTGGCCTTGCTTTATGCGTTGGACAGGGCGGATGCAGGCGGTGTCATAAGAGCTTGGATGCAAGCTGATTTCTGCGTCCTTTTAGATAGATATGTATACTCTAATATAGCCTATCAATGTTCAAAGCTAAAGAAAGAGGACGAGAAGCTGGCGTTGAGAGAGTGGATACTTAAGCTGGAGTATGAACATTATAAAATTCCAAGACCGGATATTAATATTTTTCTGGATGTGCCAATAAATTTTGTGGATGCAAAACTTAAAGCAGATAGAAATGGCGGAGACCGAGATTACTTGCACGGCAAGCAGGACATTCATGAGGAGAATATAGATTTTCAAAAGGGAGTAAGGGAAATTTATCTAAAGGAAACCGGTGAAGATAAGGATTTTACAAGGGTGGATTGTTCAGGGGATGACGGATTAATGTTGCCATCGGATGCAATTTTTGAGAAGATAAAAAAGGTATTAAAGTTTTAAACTATTGGGATAAAAATGAAATTTTTAAGAGCTATATGCAGGGTCATTGTTGGTATTGTGTTTATTGTCTCCGGTTTTCTGAAGGCGGTAGACCCTGTAGGCACAGCTCTTAAGATTAATGAGTATTCATCTGCTTACCAAATTGGAAGCATCGGACGCATTGCTGTTTTTGCCGGGATACTGCTATGCGCTTTTGAGTTTCTTATAGGAGTGAGTGTATTAAAGGGAATAAAATTTAAATTTTTCTCTTGGGCAGCTCTTTGCTTTTCATTTGGATTTCTGATAGTTACGTTTTTATCTGCTCAGTTTGGATTGGTTAAAGACTGCGGGTGTTTTGGGGAGGCAATTCATTTGACTGCATGGCAGACATTTTATAAAAATCTGGTGCTTGTCCCGTGCTGTATTCTGCTTGTTGTACAGCGCAAAAAATTTCTTCCTATTGCAAATAATTTTTGGGAGATAGTTTACATATCGGGATATTCATTGTTCATCATCATAAATTCATCTTATTCTTTAAAGCACCTGCCTCAAGCGGACTTTACAGATTTCAGAGCCGGGACCGACCTTATTGCCGGAAACGCTGAAGTGTCTGATTTAAAGTACAATACTGTTTTTATATACTCCAAGAACGGGAAGGAGATAAAATTTGATATTAATCATCTTCCTGATAGCACATGGCAATATGTAACATCAAAAACAACCCTCGTAAAAGGGAGTGAGAAAGATGCTGCCGGCATGACCCTAACGCTTAAAGATGAGAAGGGGAATTATGTGACGGATTCCGTGCTAAAGACAAGAAGCGCTGTAGTTATCATGTCTGTTTATAACAAGGGTGTAATAAATCTGACTGATTTAGGGAAGCTTAAAAATCTTGGGGACTCTCTAAATTACGGAAGGCACAGGGCTGATTTTTACTTGGTTAGCGGATTGTCTCCGGAGCAGACACACAGAATGCTGGAACCAATTAAGGCATCAGTTGCAGAGGAAAATCAGTCAAATATTTTTGAAAACTCCGGCAATGACAGAGGATTTCCGTTTAAGATTTTGTATACGGATTACAAAACCGCTATAACATTTAACAGGTCTAACGGAGGTGTTACCTATGTTAAAGAGGGTGAGGTAATTCAAAAGTGGAGCATATCTGATGTAACAAACACAAAAGTAATTTCCGCGTTAAAGAAAAATTCAGATATGATTGCCGCCAACGCGCAGATACATTCACAATTGTTTCTGGAGATATCTCTCGTTATAATTCTTTGTATGGTGGTGATACTAAGATTTATATCAAAGACTCTTTATAAGACGGTAAAGACCGGCATGGATATTTTAGAGTAATAGCTTTCTCTGCAAACAGAGGTTATGACTTTTTCAGATGTCTTATTATTCCGCGGAATGCTGCTGCTGCAAAAAAGCATGGCATTACAAAAATAGAATTAACGGAATTTTTTAACGCGGAGAATTTTAAATCTTGTCCAAAATCTTTTAAATCAATGCTCTTAAAGATTGGAATATTCCTTAGTCTAATATCCGCTCTGTAATTGTTGTTTACATTGTGCTCATGCACAATCTCCATCCAGTAGGGTTTGCCGTTGTCTGTAATATCGTGATTGGCAAACATTTTCCTTATACTTGTATGAGAGAATCCTTTAATAGTCTTAAAATTATCCGGTTTTTCGCATAAAGTCTGGAAATGATTGTGTGGGTATAACATGCTTATAATCATATTATTGCGCGTAAAATACTGGAGCCCGTACATGCAATTATACAGCCCGGTGACAGCTGACATATCTTTTTTCATCTGATTCTCGACAGATTCTCTTACTCTCTCAAGCATGTTGAAGCGTATGGCATCATCGTTATCAATATTGGTTGTTATTATGAATATCTCATTGCCTTTAAGATGCTGCTGTACAATTTGATGCATGGTGCATTCCTTGTCCGCTGTCTGTTCTTCAGATAGAAAAACGGGAGTGAACTGTCGGGAGCTTTCACTATATTTTTTAATTTTTCCCAGATATTTTTCAGGGGTGTTTTTATCAAACAGACACAGCCAGATGAAATCTTGCAGTGTCTGCTGTTGCATAGAAGGCAGGCAATATTTTTCAAACAGACGAAACCTCCCGTCCAGCCAGCTTTCAGTTCTAGTTGAGTTGTGCCCTTTATCCTCCTTCCACAATTTCAAGTTGAAGAAGGTTATTGCAAACTGCTTAATGTGTGCCATTTATAGAGTTCTCTTGGTTTCCTCTATCTTATATGCCTCAATAACATCTCCCTCTTTAATGTCATTGAAGTTCTCAATACCAAGACCGCAATCGTATCCGGCCAGAACTTCTTTTGTATCGTCCTTTCCTCTCTTAAGAGAAGCAAGCAATCCGGTATGAACAACAATTCCGTCTCTGATTAATCTAATTTTGGCAGTTCTTGCCAGTTTGCCCTCTTTAACCATACAACCTGCAATTGTTCCAACCTTTGAAATCTTAAACGTTTGTCTAACCTCGCAAGTGGCTGTGATAACTTCTTTTTGTACAGGGGCAAGCATACCCTCAATACCGCTTTTGACCTCATTGATTGCATCATAAATAACTGAATACAAGCGTATTTCTATGCCTTCCTTCTCTGCTATTCTTCTTGCATTGGAAGAAGGTCTAACCTGAAATCCAATTATGATTGCGTTAGATGCTTCTGCCAAAAGCACATCGGATTCTGAAATTTCTCCGACGGCCTTGTGAATTACATTAACGTGAATTTCCTCATTTGAAAGTTTAATCAAAGAGTCAGACATTGCCTCAATTGAGCCGTCCACATCACCCTTGACAATAATATTAAGTTCCTTGAAGTTGCCAATTGCAATTCTTCTTCCAATTTCCTCCAATGTGATGTGCTTCTGTGTTCTAATTCCCTGAATTCTAATTAACTGTTCTCTCTTATTTGCTAAATCTCTTGCTTCTCTTTCACTGTCAAAAATATTGAATGAATCTCCGGCTTGGGGTGCACCATTTAATCCAAGAACAGAAACCGGTACGGATGGTCCCGCCTCTGAAATTTTCTGTCCGCGCTCGTTAAACATAGCCTTGATTTTTCCGGTAAAGCATCCGCTCAACATAATATCTCCGGTATGAAGCGTGCCTCCCTGAATCAGCAAAGTTGCAAGGTAGCCTCTTCCCTTGTCAAGAGAAGATTCAATAACCGTACCTACTGCTTTTTTATTTGGATTTGCTTTAAGTTCAAGTAAATCGGCCTCCAGCAAAACTTTTTCCAGCAGCTCATGTACTCCCGTTCCCTTCTTGGCCGATATCTCCTGACACTGATATTTTCCTCCCCAGTCTTCAACCAGAATATCCATCTGGGAAAGCTGCTCTTTGATTTTGTCGGCTTGAGCTCCCGGTTTATCTATCTTATTGATAGCAAATATCATAGGAACTCCGGCCGCCTGTGCGTGATTTATTGCCTCAATAGTTTGAGGCATCACGGCATCGTCAGCTGCAACAATAATTATTGCAAGGTCGGTCATTTTTGCTCCGCGAGCTCTCATGGCTGTAAAAGCCTCATGGCCCGGAGTATCTAGGAATGTTATTCTTCTTCCGCTATCCAATTTTACATTATACGCTCCAATGTGCTGGGTGATTCCTCCCGCCTCACCGGCAATAACATTTGATTGTCTAATATAGTCAAGTAAAGAAGTTTTACCATGGTCAACGTGTCCCATTACAGTAACAATAGGGGCCCTTGGCTGTAAGTCTTCCTGCTTGTCCTCTTCATTTTCCTCTTTGATTTTCTCCTGAATATCGGCCGTTACAAATTCAACTTTGTATCCAAACTCTTCCGCTACAAGCGTAAGTGCGTCTGCATCAAGTCTCTGGTTAATAGATACCAACAGGCCAAGATTCATACATGCCTCAATGACTTTGGTAACGGGTTGTGCAATCATCACGGACAAGTCATTAACAGTCACAAATTCAGTAACTTTCAGAACTTTGCTAACCTTCTCTTTTTGCTCAACATCTTCCTCCATCTTCTCTGCAAACATCTCTCTCTTCTCTTTCCTATACTTAGAACCTTTAGTCTTTCCCTTACCCTCTATCATCCTCTGGTAAGTCTCCTTAATTTGTCTTTGTACGGCATCTTCATCAACGTCATTTCTTATCGGCTTAAACTTATCGCGGAACTTGTTGCCTCCTTTGCCGCCATCCTTGCCGTTCTGCCTCTGTCCCAGGTCTTTAGGGCGATTTGTTCCAACCTCTTTTGTTAAATCAACTTTCTCCCTTGCGTGATTATGAATTCTCTCTCTCTTGCCCCTTTTATCAGGGAAAGGTTTTTTCTTCTCAAACTTGGAAAGATCAATGCTGCCTTTAACTTCAGGTCCTGACAGCGTCTCAACTCTTGTTGCGATAAATTCAACTTCGGGTTTTTTAGGCTCCTCTTTAACAGACTCTTTAACCGGTGTTTTGCTCTTTTCCTTTACGGCTTGCCTATTGTTCTCAGCCTCTCTGATAACCGGCTTTTGCTCACTCCTGACATCTGCTTTAGGAGCCGGTTTTACAATCGGAACAACTTCCGGCTGTTTAATTGCAACAGGTTTTTCAACTTCCGTTTTAACCTGGCTTACAACAACCTTTTCTTTTTCCTTTTCTTTCTCCTTCTCTTTCTCCTTCTCTTTCTCCTTCTCCTTCTCTGTTTCTGTCTCTGTCTTTTTCTCCGGTGCAGATTTTACAACTTCTTTAACTTCTCCTTTTTTTACAGCAGGTGGTGCAATCGGCTCTTCTCTTTCCTCAATACCTTTCTCTTCCGCAGGCTGCTTATCAACAGGCTCTTCTTTAACTGTTTTCTGCTTTCCTTCAGATAAATCAATCTTTCCTAAAACTTTAGGAGGCTTTACCGCATCTACAGTGGTTTCTATAAATTTATCTTTGTTTTCCTCATTATCATTTATACCGTATGAGACATTTTCTTTCTCAATGTTTTTAACTTTTGCGGCAACCTTCTTTGACTCTTCCTTTACAATTTGCTCTTTGCGGAATTCTTTCTCCACAAGATCATAGTCTTCCGGAGTCAGCTTGGCATTAGGATTAGCATCCACTTTTATGCCTTTCTTGTCCAGAAAGTCCACAAGCGTATTCATGCCAATGTTGAACTCTTTTAGCACCTTGTTAATTCTAATGCTCTCTTTAATCATATAATCCTCCTAAATAATTGCTTGTTAATCAGTTGTAAAAACCCTATTCAATTTTTCCGTTATCTTCTTCCGGCTTGCTCTCTGATGATTCTTCTGACTTTGCATCGGTTTGTTCTTCCTCTTTTTCTTCCTCTTTTCCTTCCTCTTTTCCTTCCCCTTTTCCTTCACTGTTATCATCAAATTCCGCCTTTAAAACCCTCTTAACATCAAGGACTGTTTCTTCATCAAGATCTGCACGCTCCATGATGTCTTTATCAGAAAGGGCAAGAACATTCTTTGCAGTGTCGCATCCGATTTTGCGCAGCGCATCAATAACCCACTGGTCGATTTCATCACTGAATGAGCTCAATAGAACATCCTCGTCCTCATCGCCTTCCACATCTCTAAATACTTCAATCTCTTTTCCAACCATCATGCTGGCAAGCTTGATATTGCTGCCGCCCTTTCCAATTGCAAGAGAAACTTGAGATGAATCCATCGTGATATAAATTTTATTCTCCTCATCATTTATTTTGATGGTAGAGATTTTTGCGGGACTCAGCGCTCTTTGAATTAGCAGCTGAATATTAGTTGTCCAGCTGATAATATCTATATTCTCATTTCTAAGCTCCCTTACAATTCCATGAATTCTAGAGCCTTTGACTCCAACGCATGCTCCGACAGGGTCAATTCTGTCATCATAGGACTCAACTGCAACCTTGGCTCTCTCTCCGGGAATTCTGACAATTTTTTTGATAGTAATCAGTCCGTCAAAAATTTCCGGAACCTCTTGCTCAAAAAGTCTCTCCAAAAACACGGGAGACGTTCTGGAAAGTACTATACTTGGAGTATTGTTTTTCATTTCAACTCTGGAAACTACGGCCCGGATAGAGTCTCCCTTGCGGAAGAAATCAGACGGAATCTGCTCTGTTTTAGGCAGAAGAAGCTCATTGTCATTCTCATCTCTTACAAGAACCTCTTTCTTCCATGCCTGATAAACCTCACCAACAACAATCTCTCCAACCTTATCCTTATAAAGATTGAACAAATTGGCTTTATCAATATCCATGATTCTGCCGGAAAGATTTTGCTTTAGATTAAGAATTGCCCTTCTTCCAAAAGACGAGAGTTTTACCTCCTCCGTGTAATCCTCTCCAACTTCATAATCATTTTTTGGATCAATCTGATCTACCTCTCCTTTTGATATTTCTAGCATAGGGTCTGCTACCGTGTCAACAATTTTTCTGTTGCGCCAGATTTGCAGATCTCCCTTGTCAATGTTGATAATGATATCGCAGTTGTCTGCGGTACCGAAAGTTTTGGCCAGCTGAGTCTTGAAAATATCCTCCAGCACGCTCATAAGTGTGGCTCTGTCAATGCCTTTGCGCTCTTTGAATTCCGCAAAAAACGGAGCTAATTCTAAACCTTCCATTGTCTATGTTTTTTTTAATTTATTAATATCCTCTTTAAAGTTCCCGACAGTTTATTGCCGATCGGCTGTAAATAACCTTGAGTAATCTGTACAAAATAAGGGGACTTTGCGGTCCCCTTATCTCACTACCGCAGCAAAAGTATGAAAACAAATCTTTATCTCCAAATAAAACCGCTTTTTTTTACTACTTTTGCAGCAATAATAAGAGGAAATATGGAAGTATCGGCAGAAGTTATTGCTCAGCATTTTAAAGGTGAAATTATTGGAGATCCAAAGGTAAAGGTCACATCAGTGGCAAAGATTGAGAGCGGCAAGTTCAATAATATTTGCTTTCTTGCAAATCCAAAGTATCAGCACTACCTGCTGACGAGTAATGCAGGAATCGTTATTGTGAATAAGACTCTAGTTCCGGAAGAGAAGGTAAAACCCACCTTGATTGTTGTAGATGATGCATATCAGGCGGTAGCATCTTTGCTGGACCTTCTTAACTCACTCAAAAAGAGCAAGAGAAGCGGAAGATCATGCCGTTCTACAGTAGCATGGAGCAGCAAGAGGGGAAAGGGTTCATATTTTGGCGCATTCTCATATTTGGGCAGGCACAGCAAGATAGGAAAGGGTACGCAAGTTTATCCGCAGGTATACATCGGTAACGATGTAACTGTAGGAGACGACGTGATTTTATATCCCGGGGTTAAAATTTATGATGGCTGTAAAATAGGGGATAACTGTATATTACACGGGAACGTGGTCATAGGTTCTGACGGTTTCGGATTTGCTCCAACTCCGGACGGCTCATACAAGAAAATTCCCCAGACAGGAATTGTAATTGTGGAGGATGATGTTGAGATTGGCTCAAATACGGTGATTGACCGGGCAACAATGGGTGCAACCGTGGTTCACAAAGGTGTTAAATTGGATAACCTTATACAAATTGCTCATAATGTAGAGATTGGAGAGAATACGGTGATGGCGGCGCAGTCCGGTGTAGCGGGCTCTTCAAAGGTTGGAAAGCAATGTATGATTGGAGGTCAGGTGGGCATATCGGGACACATTACCGTTGCCGACGGTGCAAAAATTGCCGCACAGGCGGGAGTGCAAGGTTCTGTAAAAGAGGAGGAAGGAAAGAGAGGAATTATGGGGGCTCCCGCGTTTGATTATAGAACATTTATGAAGTGTTACGCCATATTCAAATCTTTATCCGGCAAGAAGTAACAGATTCTATTTTTTACGGTTAAATTTTAGTATATTTGCACGTTACTAAAACCGCACGAATGTACTTAAATCAGCATACACTAAGGGAAACTTACATGTTTCAGGGGAAGGGCTTGCATACAGGCAAGCATGTCACAATGACTTTGTCACCAGCCCCCGAAAATACGGGAATAAGGTTTAGGCGGACGGATATTGGAGATGATGTATCTTTTGTTGAAGCGTGGTCTGACTATGTAAACTCCACCTCCAGAGGCACCACTCTAAAAAAGAAGGGCATTAAGATACTTACATTGGAACACCTAATGGGGGCTTTATACGGTTTATGCGTAGACAATGCTCTTGTTTCTTTAGATTCACCGGAGGTGCCTATAATGGACGGCAGCGCAAAGTGTTATGCGGATGCTATAGCTCAGGGTGGTCTTCAAGAACAGCATGCGCCGCGCAAATATCTGGAAATAAAGGAAAAAATAGAGTGCCGTAACAGCAGCGGCTCAGTCATAACAGTAGAGCCTGCAGATGAATTTTCAGTAGATTTAACAATAGCTTTTAAATCTAAGGTGCTGGAGAGGCAAGACGCACAATTTAATTCTGCTATGGATTTTGCAAAAGAGATTGCCCCTTGCAGAACATTTGTCTTTTTTAATGAGATAGAGCTCCTGCTCAGGCTTAATCTTATAAAAGGTGGAGACTTGGATAATGCAATTGTAATTGTGGATGATGAGATTCCTCAGAAAAGACTGGACCACCTTGCAAAATTGTTTAATATTCCAACATTGGAGCGTGTACCGGAAGGGTATTTAAGTCATATATCTCTGAGGTTTCCAAATGAGTGTGCAAGACACAAATTGCTGGATGTGCTTGGAGATTTTTCTTTGGTTGGCTATCCGCTTAAGGCAAAAGTTTCCGCTTTTAAGAGCGGTCACTCAATAAATACGGAGATGTCAAAGAAATTAAGAGCGTTGGCTCTTAAGCAATTTGGAGACAAATAAGTTTATATTTTGAAAATAAATATACAGAACAATAAATATTGAAAAATCATGTCACTGGAAGAAATAGCTCAAAGAGAGAAAGAAAAAGCTAGAGAAGTAAAAAAGAGATTAATGGAGATACCTCATTATGACCCTAATGCAGAACCGGTAGTTGATATTAACGGTATTAAAAATCTATTGCCCCATCGTCCTCCTTTCTTGATGGTAGACAGAATTATAGGTTTGGAAAGCGATTCAATAGTTGGAATAAAAACCATTGGAGTCAATGAATTTTACTTTATGGGACATTTCCCGGGAGAACCTGTTATGCCCGGCGTTTTATTGATAGAGGCAATGGCTCAGGTTGGCGGCATCTTGGTTCTTAAGAATATAGATGAACCTCAGAAATATTCAACATATTTTGCAAAGGTTAACAACTTTAAGTTTAAGAAGAAAGTTGTTCCAGGTGACGTTGTTGTCTTCAAACTTATTATTACTCAACCTCTTGAACATGCGCTTGTTTGTATGAGCGGGAAAGCTTGGGTTGGAGATAGCGTTGCATGTGAGGGTGATATGGTGGCTCAGGTTATAAAGAATAGATAATACAGAATTAACTGTAGAGAATAAAAAAAAAATCATGGAGAACGCTTTTGTACATCCAAATGCCAAAATTGGTAAAAATGTGGTTATCAGTCCTTTTAGCATGATTGCAGAACATGTGGAAATTGGGGACGGAACATGGATTGGCCCGTATGTTACTATTAATGACTTTGTGAAGATTGGCAAAAATTGCAAAATCTTTAACGGAGCGGTGATTGGAGCTCTTCCTCAGGATTTGAAATTTCAGGGGGAAGAGTCTTATGTGGAAATTGGCAATAATGTGATGATCAGAGAGTTCTGTACTGTCAGCCGCGGTACTGCAGCCAGCGGAAAATTAAAGACCGCAATCGGGGATAATACTTTTCTTATGGCCTATGTTCATGTTGCTCATGATTGTAGAGTTGGAAGTCATGTTATTCTGGTCAGTTATGTTGGCCTTGCGGGAGAGACGGACATTGATGATTGGGCCATCATAGGCGGTGCGTCCGCTGCCCATCAATTCTCAAAAATTGGTGCGCACTCTATGTTATCAGGCGGTTCTATGGTTGGAAAAGATGTGCCTCCTTATGCAATGGCTGGAAAAAGACCGTTGTCTTTTTGCGGAATTAACATTGTAGGCCTTAAGAGAAGAGGCTTTACCATGGAGCAGATAGAAAGGATTAGAGATATATACAGAGTTATATATCAGGGAGGTATGAATGTCTCAGCGGCATGCAGAAAAGTGGAGGAAACTTTCCCGGAGTCAGATGAAAAGAGAACAATTCTAGATTTTATTGCCGCGTCCAAGAGAGGCATAATCAAGTATGATCCAAAGCTTGCCCCGGAAGAGTAAGCTTGATAATTTCCCAGGCATTCTGTTTCCTGATAAGAATTAGATGGAATTCAATGAATTATACAGGCGATGTTGTGTTTTGAGTACGGCATATCTTCCGCCGGTTGAGTATTTTGCGGCAATAGCAAATTGCGGTTCATCCGTATTAAAGGCAGATTCATCTCCTAATTCATCTGTGAAATCATCAGCAAATCAGATATTCATTGAGGCTTGTGAAATTTTTCAGAAGCAGTCATACAGGAGCCGTTGCTACATATACAGCGCAAACGGCCCTCTTGTTTTAAATGTTCCTGTAAGGCGAGGAGGTCCGGATTTTACCCACAAGCTCCCAATTAGAGAGATAGAAATTGATTATGATGAAGCCTGGATCCCGTTGCATAAGAAGGCTTTAGAGGCTGCCTACATGAATTCTCCCTTCTTTGAATTCTATAAAGATGATCTTTTTAAAATACTGGACCGCAAGGAGAAATATCTTTTTGACTTGAATGGCAGGCTCTTGGAGTATTTGCTGCAAATGACGGGTATTAAGGCAGATATTAAGTTCACGACAGATTATTTTGCAGATTATGCAAATGAATCTGCCGAAGGTATTGACGTAAATATTCCGACATCTGTCACCGCGGATTTCCGTAATTCAATTCATCCGAAAAGCAAGCAGCCGTCTTTGTTAAAACGGCTGGGCATTGAAAAATATTATTGGCAAGTATTCTCTGATAGACAGGGCTTTATACCCAATCTCTCTATTGTGGATTTGTTGTTTAATGAGGGGCCGAACTCAATCACTTACTTGCTAAAATAAAAAAGGCGGAATCACTTCCGCCTTTTGTTTAATTATCCGTCGAGATTAAAATCTATAGCCAAAAGTGAAAAGCAATTTCCATACGGTTGTTTTGAAAGGCTCAGATGCCTTATTTCCAACGTAGCTGGCAACCAAGTCCCCTGCATCGTAAATAGTTGTAGTCTTCTTCATATACTGCATGTATGCAACATCTGCAAAGAATCCGCTCGGGTCATTGTAACCGAAACCAAGTGAACCAACGTAATTATCTATGTCTAAATCCTTTATTCCGCTATTGGAATACTGAAAACCGGCTCTTGCAGAGAAGTTTTGCGCCGGATTTATTTCTACGCCCGCTCTAATAACATCTGCATGTTTGTAGTAATTGTCCATTGCATCATTTATGTATCTGAAGGAATCTGAGCCTCCGTTGCCGCCTCTTTCATGCATTCTCATTTGTGAATAATCTGTTCCCTCATAATCCAGAGAGAACGCTCCCATCGGAAGAGTCAATGCAATACCAAAATTGTACTTAAAAGGAGTTGTGACTTTGTAATCAAACGATCCCTCAGGGGTTCCCAAATTTGCACTGTAACCTCCTGTAAATGAGGAGGCCATATCCCAATAATATTTATCCGTCAAGTAATACCAAGTTGGTGTGGAAACCGCTGCTCCAATTCTCAGAAAATTAGTTGGCGTGTAAATGAAACCAAACTTCATGTTGATTCCGCTTCCGGATGTTGTCTGGTGATAGTACTGTCCAAATTCGCTAAAACCGGAGCTAAAAACACCGTTAGCCTTCTCCGAATAATTCTCTTCAACCTTATTCCAAACATTCATCATTCCAACGTTGACTCCCATGTAGAACTTGTTGCTGAAATTAAATCCAAAGTTCAGGTCCGTTTCCGAATTGCTTCCAAAAGTTTTCTTCTTATAGTACTGATTAGTAGAGCCATAGGCATTGCCGTTCAATGTTGTTGGTATAAAAGAAGTTGGAGCGCCTTTTACCGTATCCATCAAAGATGTGTTCCATGCGAGAATTGACGGCCACATGGACGGAGAAAAGTTATAGTACGGATCTTGGTTGTCATTTATGTCCATGTTATAACCGCTGGATCCCTTTGAGTAATCTGCAACCGCTCCAAGGTAACTTGATCCGCTGTTTGTTCCTCTTGCGCTCAACGTACTGTTAAAGTTGTTTACTTTATTGTATACCAAGCCAAAATCCCAGCTGACAAGACCATAATTTTTGCGGCCGGTATTGATGTTTGCAATACCTCCGATGTTTGCAATTCCAAAGGTGGTCTTGCTCTCTTTTGTTGAATTTCCAAGAAAATGAGATTCAATGGAAATAGTTGAGAATGCGGGGGTAAAAGTTACCTCATTGTATTTGTAAACACCAGAGGACGCAGGGTTTATTCCAATAGCTCCAAGGTCTCCTCCAAGAGCGGTAAACGCGTTGCCCATGGAGACACTCCTTGCTGTCCCTTCCGGGTTCCACTTAGAAAGTGTGTACGCTGTATAGTCATTCTGTGCAAAAGCACTTACTGAAGCCAGGCACAAAGTAGTGCACGCAAACAGTCTAAAAATTTTTCTCATCACTTATCTTTTTAATATAACCTATTTCTAACTAACTGTAATCTACAATAATCCCGACAGAAAACTGTCGGGATTAAAAATATTAAACCTCTGATTTATCTTCTGGTAGAAGAGCCTCCTGAGTGACCGCCGCCACTGTAACCGCCTCCGCTTGAATGGTTTCCGCCCCCTGAACTAGAACTGCCGGAGTATGAAGGGCTGGATGATCTGCTGCCAGAATAGGTGCTTCCGCTATTTGAATATGAACCGCTGCTTCTGTAAGAAGAGCCTGTATTTGAATTTCTGCTAGAACTACCGAATACGTTCCTGGATGGAGTTGTCCGGTAATTATCGCTGTTTTGGTTAGAGTTTTGCTGAGGCTGTCTGTACATAGAGTTGCCGCTTCTGTTGCCTCCATAAGCTCCTGTACCTCTGATATTTCCTCCTCTGTTATTGTAACCGCTGTTTGCCGCACCGTTGCTGTAAACTGCTCCGTTGTTTGAAACAGTACCGTTTCTATAAGTTGAACCGTTGTTTTCATTATTGCTGCGGTTTCCGCCGTAAACGCCAACATTCCCGTTTCTTGTCCCGTTAAAGTTTCCGTTAGCATTCCCGTTCCTGTTTCCACCGTAAGTCCCTGTACCTCTGTAGGATGAACCGTTTCTGTTGCCTGTAGTCATAACACCACCGTTATTGCCTCTTATAACCCCCATTGTAGGGTCCTTTCTATAGGCACTGCCGATAGATCTGTTGCCGTCTGCATTATCTCCATAAGCTCCTACTCCTCTGCCGCTTCTGTTTCCGTAATATTCATTAACACCATCTCTTCTGGCATAGTAGCGTTCATTCCAGCCTCTTGATCCGGGACCCCAGTCACCCTGGCCGTAACCGTATCCCCAGCCGCGGCCGTAGCCATAATACCAAGGATCCCATCCCCAACCGAAGCCTCCCCAGCCCCAGTCAAAGCCCCAGCCATAGCCGTAATACCAAGGATCCCATCCCCATCCCCAACTTGGAGACCATGAGTAATACATGCCCCACCAAGGGTTGTACCAGCCAACGCCCCACGTAATTCCATAAGGCCTGTACCAGCCGTAGTTATAAACCCAGAAAGGATTGTAATAATTGTAATCCCAAGGGTCATCATACTGAATGTTGACCGTATATGAAGGGCTGTCAAATTTTCTTAAACGCTCTTCATAACTCTCAGTACTGTCCACAATTGCATAATCAACATTGGGATCATAATTGATATTTACTACGTTAGTATCTCCAACGTAAATTGTATCAACTGTCTTGGAGTTGTTTCCTGCGCCAAATATATTTCTTGTCTTGGATGAGTTCAGAGCATAGTTTGTTCTGCTCTGCAATCCCTTAACATCCGTATTTTCTGATTTCTCAGAAGTAGTTGTGTAAGTTTGGTTTGCAGCACCGAGCTCACCAGAATAGTAGATGCTGTTCTTGTAGCCTCCGTTATTGTTTGCAGTGTAGCTGCTTGTTCCGCATGAAGCTAGTGCCAGAACTCCAACGGCCATTAATAGTAATGCATTGTTTTTCATATTACCTCCTGCGTTAAATAAATTTTGTATTTTTGTGCCGTAATTACTAGCAAAGGTATCAAAAATTATTCCAAACTTTTATTATAGGCATGGCAAAACAGATTACATCTAGGAGTGAGAATTATTCCCAATGGTACAACGATTTGGTTGTAAAAGCAGATTTGGCTGAAAATTCAGCAGTTAGAGGATGTATGGTTATAAAACCGTACGGTTACGCCATCTGGGAGAAGATGCAGGCTAACATGGATAAGATGTTCAAGGACACAGGGCACCAAAACGCGTATTTTCCGCTTTTTATTCCTAAATCATTCTTAAGCAAGGAGGCTGAACACGTAGCCGGCTTTGCAAAAGAGTGCGCGGTTGTAACTCATCACAGGCTTATGGCTAATCCCGACGGGCCCGGAGTTGTTGTGGATCCAACGGCAAAACTGGAGGAGGAACTCGTTGTCAGACCAACCTCAGAAACAATCATTTGGAGTACATACAAAAATTGGATAAATTCTTGGAGAGATCTGCCTATTCTTGTTAATCAATGGGCAAATGTTGTCAGATGGGAGATGAGAACAAGGTTGTTTTTGCGTACCACAGAGTTCTTGTGGCAAGAGGGGCATACGGCGCACGCAACAAAGGAAGAAGCTATCGCTGAGGCAACTAGGATGGTTCATGTTTATGCGGATTTTGCAAGAAATATTATGGCAATGCCGGTTGTTGTAGGACATAAATCTGAAAGTGAGAGGTTTGCAGGGGCATTGGATACATTGTGCATAGAGGCCATGATGCAAGACGGAAAGGCTTTGCAGGCCGGCACATCACATTTCCTTGGCCAGAATTTTGCAAAGGCGTTTGATGTTAAGTATGCAAATAAGGAGGGCCAGCTGGAGTATGTTTGGGCTACATCTTGGGGAAGTTCTACACGTCTGATGGGGGCATTGGTCATGACTCACGGAGATGACAGCGGATTAGTATTGCCCCCTAAATTGGCTCCTATACAGGTAGTTATGGTTCCAATTTTCAACAATGAAGAACAACTGCAGAAGGTGCTTGCAAAAATGAAGGGGTTAAAAGAACAGTTCGTTAAACTTGGCATCAGCGTGAAAATAGATGACAGAGATAATGTCCGCAGCGGTTTTAAATTCTCTGAATGGGAACTAAAAGGCGTGCCGGTGAGATTGGCAATAGGTCCAAGAGATTTGGAGAATGAAACTGTTGAGGTAGCGCGCAGAGACACCCTTACAAAAGAGAGTTTGCCTATGATGAACGTAGTTGAAAGAGTAAAGAATCTGATGGATGAAATCCAGAAGAATGTTTATGATAAAGCATTGGCTAACAGGGAGAGTAAAATCTATAAGATAGATACCTGGGATGAGTTTAAGGAACAGATAGAGAAAGGCGGATTCCTGCTTTGCCACTGGGACGGAACAAAAGAGACTGAGGCTAAGATCCAAGAGGAGACAAGGGCAACTATCAGGTGCATCCCCGTGGATTCTTATGTCATCAAAGAGGAGGGCAAGTGCGTATACAGCGGCAAACCTTCTCACCAAAGAGTGATTTTTGCAAGAGCATACTAATAAAGCGCGCAAAATAGTTAAGTGGAGTTAAAAGCAATATTTATTAATAAACAGAGATTTATAACTAAATAATAAAAATAAACATGGATAATCCTTTACCTGCAAGGGAGCAAATAATTAACGGTTTAATAACAAAGTCGAATATAAAATCCACGGTGTTTGACACCGTTCTGGAGGTCTTTAATCATCTTAAAGAATTGCTGGGAGAGATAAGCAATGACCTCAATGATGCTTTGGATGAAAAAAAGGAAAAAGAGGAAAAGACTCTGAGCAAGAGAGTAAAACTGGGTTATAGCGACCGAGGAAAATTTGAAGCAGAGCTTAGGTTTGCGGATGACATTTTAGTATTTAGCATGCATCAGGATGTATTCCAGTTTGACCGTTCTCATGCAATTTGGAAAAATCCATACACAAAGAGCAATCCGTTTAATTCCTATTGCGGTATAATAAATGTTTACAACTTCTTATATGATTCTATCAAGTACGATAGAGATGATGACCTCGGTTATCTTGTAGCAAGAATTTTTGTAAACAAAGAAAAAGCGTTTTTTGTTGAGGGCAAGAGGCAACTGCGCAGAAGAATCAGTGATTTTGGCAAAGTGACTCTGGATAATAAAGAACTTACTGATTTTGTAGAAAGTGCAATGTTATATTCAATGTCATTTGACCTGCTTGTTCCACCGTTTGACCTTGTAAAAATGTCTAGTGTAGAGCAGATTAACGCAAAAATTGAAAATGCAAAAATGAAGACAGGAAAGCGCATGGGCTTTGAATATAGGTCTGACGATGTTCTTGACAGCGATGACAAATAGCGTGCTGTTTTTTTATAGTTCACGATAGAGAATGAAGCTAAGTCGTTATATAATTTTTTGTCTTACACTCATTATTCTTTTCCCATTTTCCGCCAACGCTCAGAATAACAAAGGCAAGGAGAAAAAAAGGGAAAAGCCCGGCGGCGTACAGCTGGATTTTTTTGGGGATACAATAAAGAGAAAAGATACAATCAAATTTGTTCCAAGCGGCCTTAATAAAGAACAGGAATTGTGCAGGGTTATTGGTGCCAAGTATCCTGTCCCGGTTATTAATTATGAACCCGTCAAGCCTCCAAAATTCTGGATAACAGGAGTTTTAGATGAAATAGGTTTTTCTCAAGTGTCACTTACTAATTGGGCAGCCGGAGGTTCAGGTTCTCTTGCTTTGAACGCCTATGTTAACGCAATGGCCAATTATGAAAAGGGGAAAATGTACTGGGAGAACAGGATGCAGATGGAATACGGCTTTGTTAAATCATTTGATTTGGGCTACAGAAAATCAGGTGATAAAATTAGATTGGAAAGCAAATGGGGCTATCAGGCATACAGAAAATTATATTTTTCCGCAGCCGTAAACTTTTTATCTCAGTTTAGCCCCGGCTTTGAGTATAATTCACAAAATGTTGGAAAAAAAGTTTCCAAGTTTCTTGCTCCTGCTTATTTGACTTTCGGAATCGGCATGGATTATAAGCCCGGTGCAGGAAAGATTTTCTCATTAAACATTTCTCCTGTGACAGCAAGTGTGGTAATTGTTAATGCAGACAGTCTTATACGTGTCAAATATGGCAATGATTATGATAAATTGTTTAAGTGGGAGCTAGGAGCCCAGCTAAAAGCCACTCTTCAAAAGGAACTTTTGAAAGATTTTAAAGTTGCGACGCAGCTCACTTTTTTCTCTGATTATATGGGTAAACTGCAGAACATAAAAGTCAACTGGGATGTCCAGTTGGATTATGCATTTAACAAGTATTTAAAAGCATCTTTTAGGACAAACATGATATATGATGACAATATCTTAATTGCCAACAAAATCGGTCATGAATGCCCGCGGTTGCAGTTCAAGGAGGTCTTTAGCCTCAACTTTTCCTATACAATCGGTTCGTTTAAAAAATAAATTAAGTACATTTGCACCCTAACTGGGTGGTTTTTATGCCGGTAGGGCTTGAATTTTTAACTGCTGCATTATGAAAAAAGCGGATGAAAATTTGTGGCGGTTCAATAAAAAGTTCCGTTACGATTTTTGGAAACACTTTGAGACTTTCTCTGTACAGGAGTCTGAAAGTATTCTAGTTGCCGTCAGCGGTGGTGTAGATTCTATGTGCCTTTTAAATCTTCTTTATGATTTATCATTTCTAAGAGATTCTCCGGAATATCCCAACTTTAATCTTGCAATCGCTCATGTGAATTTTTCTCTGAGAGGTAAGGATAGCGATGCCGATGAGGCGCTTGTTAGAGCTTGGTCAAGAGAGCATCTTGTAAAATTATATGTCAAGAAGTTTGATACCATGTATTATGCAAAGAGGCACTCTCTTTCAATAGAGATGGCTGCAAGAGATTTGCGTTATAAGTGGTTTTACAAATTGATGACAGAGCACAAGTATAATTACCTTGCGGTTGCTCACAATGCAAATGATAATGCAGAGACATTGTTGCTTAACTTGGTTAGAGGGACCGGCATAAAGGGTTTGCAGGGTATCAGAGAGAAAAGAGACGTCTTCCGAGATGATTACACGTTCGGGTACAGTATAATAAGACCTCTTATGATTTTCCAGCGTTCTGAAATAGAGGAATATGTTCAGAAAAACGGCATAAAATATAGAACGGATAAAACAAACCGATTGAGTGAGTTTGCACGCAACAGAATTCGTAATGAAGTAATGCCTCATTTGGAGAAGATAAATCCTGCCGTAATAAAGATTCTCAATAGAGATATCAAATATTTTACAATGACATGTGGTATTGTAAATGAGATGGCCCGCAAGAAAATGAAAGAGTTGTGCGTTAATGCCGAGGAAGTAGGAGGACCCGATTATCTTGGGTTTAGGAAGGAATATATGGTTACGGCGATCTCTGTGGAAACATTAAAAGATGAGAGATATCACAAGTATTGGATGTATGAAATTCTTCAGAATTACGGGTTTAACATTACACAAATAGACGATATTTTAATATTGCTGGATGCCATGATTGAAAAGGAGCACAGCAGATTTGTAAAGAAGGATGAACTGGATTCAGGTGAGATGTTGAGCGATGGCTGTACCAGGGGAGCAAAGAATGGTATTAGTACAAAAATCTTTGAATCAAGTGATTATATGCTCGCTGCAGAAAGAGGTTATTTAAAAATTTACTACAAGAGCGTAAAAGACAATATTCCCGACAGAAAATTGGAGAAATTCTCAGACTTCTATGAATTTACATATGGAAGACTCACGGTCCATTTGAGAATTGCAGACAATAATGCAGGAATACCTCAGAGCGAAAAAGGTCTGCTGCTGGATGCGGATAAAGTCCCTGTTCCTTTGGTGTGCAGGAAGTTAAAAGAGGGAGATAAATTTTCGCCTTATGGACTTCACGGTACAAAGGGAGTGGCTGATTATTTGAACGGCAAAAAAATTGACACGCTTTTCAAATGCGTTGTACCAATAATTGCATCCGGCAGTAAGATAGTTTGCCTGCCGGGCCTTGAGATAGATGACCGTTACAAAGTTACTCCTCAGACCAAGAAGGTTCTGATAGTCGATGTGATATAACAACCTGAGCTTGAACAAATAAGAAAGCCGAAGCATTGCTCCGGCTTTTCTTTTAATTCCCAGACCGGTATATGTTAATACGTGAACTCATAAACATAGGGCATGCGGGCATAGGTCTTAACACCTTTGAACTTTGTAAGGCTTTTATAAGCTTTCTTTATAAGTGCCTCAGGATCAGTTAGAACTTTTGACGCCTCATCGCCATCCCCTAAGTTGTTGAACTTGGCCAGCAAATTTTCTTCCAGACTCTTGACAGATGGATAATCAACTGTTTTGTAGCTGGAAAGTTTAGCGTACTTAGCTGCAAATGCAACTGCATCATCAAGTCCGCCAATGTAATCCGCAAGATTTTTCTGTACGCCGTCAACCCCCGTCCAAACTCTGCCCTGTCCAATAGAATCTACATAGGCAACGGGAAGTTTTCTTCCGTCCGCTGCTATACGTGTGAACTGTGAATAGATCTTCTCTACAAATTGCTGCATATAGGCCTGCTCCTCCGGTTTAAGCGGGGAAACCCCGGTGCCCATTGTTGAGTGAGCGTTCGTTCCAATTGACACGGTATTAATATTCAAATGTTCTTTAAGACCTTTGCCGTAATTAAATGATAATGAGAAAACCCCAATGGAACCCGTAAGGGTCGTGGCGTCTGTGAAGATCTTATCGCTCTGTGCGGAAATCCAATACCCTCCGCTTGCCGCATAATCTCCGTAACTGCAGATTATAGGTTTTTCTTTTCTAAGGAGTTGCAACTCTTCCCTTATAATCTCCGCAGCCTGAGCATCGCCTCCCGGAGAGTTAACCCTAAACACAACGGCTTTAATAGATTTATCCCTGCTTATTTTTTTTATTACAGGGCATAACTCTTTAACAGTTATTCCCTCTTTTCCATCCATTGTGATTTCACCCTCTGCATAAAGAATTGCTATCTTGTCTTTAGCCTTTGCATCAGATTTTACTTTTGCTTCCGCATAGTCCGCAAGTGAGACAAATTTTAAATTCTTATCATTCTTGACGCCAAACAAATTACAAAGTTTTTGGATCATGGCAGTATTTGTTATTGAGCTGTCAGCCAGTTTATTGGCAACCATAGATTCAGCATCCCATATCTTAAGATTATTGACCGCGTCATTAAAAACTTCCGGTGTAATGGACCTGCTTTTGCATATAGCCTTTACCCATGTATTCCATATGGAATTCAGCATGACCAAATTCTGTTCTTTGTTCTCCGGACTAATGTCATTTCTGATGTATTGTTCTGCGGCAGCTTTAAATTTGCCGTGTCTAATAAGTTCAACTTGCACTCCCAATTTGTCCAGCAAATCTTTGAAAAACATCATGTTAGTTCCAAGTCCCATAATTTGAGCCATGCCGTCTTTATTCATGTAAATTTTGTCAGCTACCGATGCCATGTAATAACCGCCTTGTGAATAATTCACTCCGTATGCAATTATTGCCTTGCCGCTGTTATGGAAATTTGAAAGGGCTTTTCTTACTTCTTCCAGATTTGATATGCCGTAATTAGGTGAGTCACACCCTGTTAAATAGATAAACTTAATAGCCGGGTCATCCGCTGCCTGCTTAATTGCGCGGACGGCATCATAAACTCCTAATGTACTTTCATTAGAGATTTTGAATTGGAGCGCTGCAGGATTAAATCCGGCAAACGGGTCATTTTTAGTCCTTTCTCCAACTTGCTTTGATAAATCTATTTTAAGGATGGCAGATGATGGAACAGATGGTTCGCTCTTTTGGGAAAGCGCAGCAATAGAGCCAATCATTGCAATGACCAAAAGCCAGCAAATAAACAAGGCAGCCAGCGTACCACACAATGCTGCCAAGAAAGTTTTCCAAAAATTATTCATAAGGTCCTCTTTTGTTTTGAGTCGTAAAATTAGAAAATAAAATTGTAAATCAGACTTGGTAATAGTATTTTTGCTGCAATATGAAAAGATTATTTGTGTTCATTTTTGCCCTGTTTATGGGATGCCATGTATCTGCGCAAGGATACATCAGGATAAATTATGCAGGTTATCTACCACAGTCAAAGAAAGTAGCCGTATATATGCTTGCAGATACATCTGTAAAGGCTGTGCAAAATGCTGCACAACACTCTGCTCCTGTAAGACTTGCAGAAGCGCAATTTGATGCCGTTAAATTTGCCGATATAAATTCTGCAGGTAATTCAAGGTCCAAAAGCGGTTTCTCAATTCAAAAGACGGATGCATCAGATACAACTGACAACAGATTTTTTGTGTTTAATGCAACTACGGATTCATTGGTCTTTATTGGAAATGCCAAAAAATGTGACCCGTCTAAATGGGCTCTAAAGGAGGCATATAGGTTAGATTTTTCTAAACTTGAACTGTCGGGAGGATATTATATTATTTTCAAAGCGATTAAATCTCCTAATTTTAAGATAGATGCAAACTCTTTTGACGGTCTTGCAGATTTTCTGCTGTATTATATGAGGCAGCAGCAATGCGGTTATAATCCTTTTGTTGATACTCTTTGTCATCAAAAAGATGCTTACATAGTCGATCATCCTACGCGCAATGGTGAAATGATAGATGTTAGGGGAGGATGGCATGATGCGTCTGATTATTTGCAATATCAAACAACTTCAGCCACAGCTACTTATGATATGATGTTTGCCTATAATAACATTGAGGACAAGTCCGTATTTAAAGACAATTTTGATGCAATGGGCAAGGCCGGAGCAAACGGAATTCCGGATATTTTAGATCAGGCAAAGTGGGGGCTGGACTGGCTGAACAAGATGAATCCGGAAGACAAAATAATGTTTAACCAAGTTGCAGATGACAGGGATCATATTGGTTTTAAACCTCCTCAATATGATATGGCTGATTATGGATGGGGGCCCGGCAATGGCAGACCTGTTTACTTTTTGACCGGCAAACCGCAGGGACTTGGCAAATATGGCAAGAACAGAACTACCGGAGTGGCCTCCGCTGCAGGTAAGTTTGCATCCTCATTTTCTCTCGGTGCACAGACATTTAAAAAGATAGATCCAAAGTTTTCAAAACTAATTCAGAAGAAGGCGGACCAGGCTTACAGTTATGCAAAGGAATTCCCCGGCAACACTCAGACAGCTTGCTATGTTTCCAGATATTTCTATGAAGAGGACACGTGGGTGGATGATGTTGAACTTGCCGCGGCAACGATTTTCTCTACTTCAAAAATTCCGACTTTGGAGAAAGAGGCTGATTATTATGGACAGCTGGAGCCAGTGTCGCCTTGGATGGAACTCGGCAGAGGGCGCCATTATCAGTATTATCCGTTTATTAATCTTGGGCATTATATTCTTGCAAAAGAGGGAGATGCAGAGATCTCTGCAAAGTATAAGGAATTTATGAGAGAGGGTCTGGAGGATTTAAGAAACCGTGCGGGGAATGAACCTTTTATGAATGGAGTGCCGTATTTGTGGTGTTCAAATAATCTTGTTTCTGCAGCCGTTACTCAGGCGGAACTTTACAGAAAGTGTACTGAGGATACAACTTATTCAGAGATGGAGGCGGCATTGAGAGATTGGCTATTAGGATGTAATCCATGGGGGACATCTATGATAATCGGGTATCCGCGCGGGGGAGTTTATCCTACACAGCCACACTCTGCATTTACGGTTGTGCACAGGGAAATTTCCGGCGGACTTGTAGACGGTCCCGTTTATTACGGAATTTTTAAGAGCCGTGCCGGAATGGGCATGAGAAAACCTGATCAGACTCCTGACATTAACAAGGGAGCTGCTGTATATCACAATGACATAGGTGATTATGCAACAAATGAACCGACAATGGATGGCACAGCCGGGCTTACATATTATTTTGCATCTCTTGAGCAAGAAGGAAACAGGCAAAAAAATCTTGGTAGCGGAGTGGATGCAAAATTGGTTAGAGATCATGAAGGTGCAATTGTAAGGGTTGACACTGCGGCTAGAAATATTTATTTGATTTTTTCCGCGGACTCAATGTTTAACGGAGGAGAAAAAATAGTTGAAACATTAAAGAAAGAGAGAATACATGCCTCTTTCTTCTTTACAGGTAATTCTCTTAGAATGCCCGAGCATAAGGAGATTATAGAGAAGATAATAAGCATGGGAAATTACGTCGGCGGACATTCCGACAAACACGTTTTGTATGCTCCGTGGGGTAAAAGAGATTCTTTAATTGTTACGCGCGACAGTATTGTTAAAGACATAAGGCAGAATGCTGCGGAACTTGCAAAATTCGGCATAGCGCAGAAAGACTCAAAATGGTTTTTGTCACCTTATGAATATTATAATAAAGAGACGGTAAATATCTTGGAGAGAGCAGGTTATAAAACCATCAATTATACGCCGGGAACGTCAACGCCTGCGGATTATACAATACCTTCCATGAAGGAGTATAAGACTGCGCAATATTTGATTGACAAATTGTTCTCTTATGAGAATAAGAATACATTAAATGGGGCTATAATTTTAATACATCCCGGGATTGAGGCAACTCGACCTGAAGGACAAAGATTGTATAACAGACTAAGGGAAATTGTTGATTACCTTAAAGGTAAGGGGTATTCCTTTAAGTCTTTTAAAGATTTACAGTAGAATGTTCAGGATAATAAAAAAAGAAGAACTCACTCCGCTTGTTTATCTGATGGAGTTAAAGGCAGACAGAATAGCAAGTTCAGCAATGCCCGGTCAGTTTTTGATTGTCAGACCTTCAGAGAACGGTGAGAGAATACCCCTGACCATATGTGATTACAATAGAGGGAAGGGGAGTGTCACAATAGTTACTCAAATTGTCGGAGTTTCTTCAGATAAAATCTGTAAATTGGCTGTTGGTGACAGCTTTACAGATGTGGTTGGTCCACTCGGACGGCCCTCTGCTTTTGTGAAACTGACAGATGAAGAGATTAAAAAATTAAGTTATGTTTTTGTGGCCGGAGGTGTTGGCGCCGCACCGGTTTATCCGCAGGCAAAATACCTTCATGAGAGAGGCGCTAAAGTTGATGTGATTCTAGGGGCCCGCAATAAAAATTTACTGGTGATGGAGGAAGAGATGAAGAAGGTTTGCGACAATCTTTATATCTGCACGGATGACGGCTCCAAAGGTGAAAAAGGTGTTGTAACCGTGATACTTGAGAGATTATTGTCGGGAGGAAAACAGTATAGTATGGGAGTTGCAATAGGTCCTATGATTATGATGAAGTTTGTCACTATTTCTGCAAAAAAATTTCGACTGCCTCTTACCGTAAGTCTTAATACTCAAATGGTTGACGGCACAGGTATGTGCGGGGCATGCAGAGTGAGCGTTGGAGGAAAAACAAAATTTGCCTGTGTGGACGGTCCTGAATTCAATGCATACGATGTTGATTTTGAAGAGGCTATGAGGAGACAGACAATATATCGTCCTCAGGAGTTGGAGGCTGATAGAGAGGCGGGATTAGAGTTTGGAGTTAAAAAATAACGTAGATCTTGATTTTGAAAGTTATGAGCAATAAGATACCGAGAGTTCCTGTGAGAGAACAGAATCCGAAAATAAGGATAACAAATTTTAATGAAGTAAGTTACGGTTACAGTCTTTATGAAGCTGTGCTTGAAGCCTCTCGTTGTCTGAATTGCAAGGAGCCAAGGTGTATGAAGTCCTGTCCGGTTTCAATAAAAATTCCGGCATTTATTAATCAGGTATTGCAAAAGAATTTTACCGAGGCTTATAAAATCATCTCTCAAGATAGTTTATTACCAGCTGTTTGCGGCAGAGTATGTCCTCAAGAAGCTCAATGTGAAGGTTCATGTATCCTTGGTACAAAAGGAGAACCTGTCGCGATAGGAAAATTGGAAAGATTTGTTGCCGACTGGAGCAGGGAGAATAGCGTTAAGTTTACAAGCAAGGCTACTTTAAACGGAATAAAAGTTGCCGTAATTGGAAGCGGACCAAGCGGACTTACGTGTGCAACCGATCTTGCAAAAATTGGCTATTCCGTTACAATTTTTGAGAGCCTTCACAAGGCGGGCGGAGTGTTGATTTACGGTATTCCGGAATTCAGACTTCCAAAACAGGATGTGGTGGAGAAAGAGTTGGAAAATGTTAAAAGTCTGGGGATTAAGATAGAAACTAACGTGATTGTCGGAAGAACTGTGACAATAGATGAACTGATGAGCAATGAGGGATTTAAAGCGATTTTTGTCGGCATCGGCGCTGGACTTCCAAAATTTATGGGAGTACCCGGTGAAAATCTTAACGGTGTATTTTCTGCCAATGAATTTTTAACAAGAAATAATTTAATGCGGGCGTTTGACCCCGATTCAGATACTCCGATTTATAAGGGACGTCATGTTTGCGTAGTAGGTGGAGGAAATGTTGCAATAGATTCAGCCAGAACAGCTTTGCGACTTGGCTCTAAGGTCACGATAGTTTACAGACGCTCAGAAAAAGAATTGCCTGCGCGTTTGGAGGAAGTGCAACACGCAAAAGAAGAAGGCATAGATTTCCAATTTTTGTCGGAGCCTGTGCAGTTGCTTGGAAATGAGCAAGGATGGGTAAACGGAGTGAGGTGTGTTCAGATTAAATTGGGTGAACCGGATGAAAGCGGAAGACGTTCTCCAGTTCCTGTAGAAAACTCTGAATTTATGATTGATACAGATGCCGTCATTGTCGCGCTTGGTACAAGAACAAATTCCATTGTTGCTTCAACAACACCGGGGCTTGTAACAGATTCAAGAGGCCGGATAGTTGTAGATGAAAATGGAGCAACAAAGAGAGATGGCATTTTTGCCGGCGGAGATATTGTGACAGGTTCGGCAACCGTTATTCTTGCAATGGGGGAGGGGAGAAAAGCGGCAAAGGCTATTGATAATTATCTTAAAAACAAATAATTATATTATTTAATTAAATTTTTTTTGACTGAATTCATTTTTTTGGCATGAACAATATACAGAAACCCAGTATCCCAAAGGGGACAAGAGATTTTTCTCCATCAGAGATGGCGGGAAGAAATTACATTTTTGATACAGTAAAGAGTGTATTTAAAAAGTTTGGTTACAGGCCAATAGAGACTCCTTCAATGGAAAATCTCTCTACGCTTCTTGGGAAATACGGAGATGAGGGAGACAAACTTTTGTTTAAAGTTCTAAACAGCGGAGAGGCGTTTGCAGGCGTTATGTCTTCTGAATTGCAGAACAGCAATGCGCTATCGTTAAAAGTTTGCGAGAAAGGTCTGAGATATGACTTGACGGTTCCGTTTGCACGTTACGTTGTTCAGCATCAAAATGAAATTTCATTTCCATTTAAGAGATACCAAATCCAGCCGGTTTGGAGAGCGGATAGACCTCAAAAGGGCAGATACAGAGAGTTTTATCAATGTGATGTTGATGTGATAGGTAGCAAGTCTCTGTTAAATGAATTGGAACTTGTGCAAATTGCAGATGAAATTTTCAATAAGTTTGGCATCAATGTTTGCATTAAAATAAACAACAGAAAAATCTTGTGCGGCCTTGCGGAAGTAATTGGCTTCCCGGATAAGTTAGTTGACATAACCGTCGCGATAGATAAAATGGATAAGATTGGTTTGGAGGAGGTTGAAAATGAGCTGAAAGAGCGTGGCATAAATGAAAAAGGTATTGCCACTCTTGAGCCGGTTCTGATTTTACAGGGAAGTTCCGCAGAAAAAATTTCCGCAATCAAACAAGTGCTTGCATCATCGGCAACCGGTATGGAAGGTGTGGCAGAACTGGAAAAACTGTTTGATTTAATTTCCCACGCCGGTATTAATCAGCAAGTTGAAGTTGACTTGTCTTTAGCAAGAGGGCTAAATTATTACACAGGTGCAATATTTGAGGTAAAAGCAAAAGATTTTGAAATTGGCAGCATTTGCGGAGGTGGAAGATATGATAACCTGACGGGGATTTTTGGATTGCCTGATGTTTCAGGCGTCGGAATTTCATTTGGTGCGGACAGAATTTATGATGTGCTTGGCGGATTAAATAAATTTCCACAAGAAGTAATAGAGGGAACTAAAATATTATTCTCAAATATGGATGACGCCTCTGTAGAGTATTCAATCCCAATTGTTAAGATGCTCCGTGCAAAAGGAATAAACTGTGAAATTTATCCCGATAGGAGCAAACTGAAGAAGCAATTTGATTATGCAGACAAGAAAGGCATACCGTATTTTGCAATAATTGGAGAGACGGAAGTTGCCAATGGGACAGTCAACATTAAAAACCTTGCAAAGGGAGAACAGAAAACCATGTCAGTTTCTGAGATAGATGAAATCTTCTGATTTGTATATTGATAAATGGCTGTTATTTAACAGGTTATTCAATTATATCAAAATTTTCAAAGATTAAATTTGCTATTTAAAATAATTCAAATTACCTTTGCGGCACTTGAAAAAAACCGCGGGGTAGAGCAGTTGGTAGCTCGTCGGGCTCATAACCCGGAGGTCATAGGTCCGAGTCCTATCCCCGCTACTGTTCTTACTGATAATCAGTTAGTTATAATTTGCACTATAGAAGATGAAAAGGTTTCCCGAACAGGGAGGCCTTTTCGTTTATAAATAGTTAATATTCAAGAATTTTTTGTACATTTGCTGTAACGCTATATACTGTTTCCGATGAAGAAAAAAGTGTTGATAATAGATGATAAGGAGTCAATTGCAAAGGTTATTACATTCTATCTTTCTAAGGATTACGATTTTACCTATTTTGACAATCCTTTAAAAGCGATTGCATGGCTTCAGCAGGGATCAATTCCGGATCTAATCATCTGCGATATTCGTATGCCTGAGATGACAGGCGACAAATTTCTTTCCTATGTTAAGAAAAATGATCTTTTCAAAAGCATTCCGGTTATTATGCTTTCATCTGAGGATAGCACGGCCGAGAGAATCAAGCTTTTGGAGGACGGTGCAAGCGATTATATTGTGAAGCCTTTTAATCCGATGGAGATAAAAGTCAGGATTAAGAAAATTATATAATAGATTGACGTTCGTAGTTTACATAGGCGAGAGCAAAGACTATGCTGCGCATTTAAAGTTGGCGTTTCCTAAAATGGCTGTGTGTGAGAACTATGTACTTGCCGCCAAGTATATAAGACAGGAGTGGACGGAAAGTGAAAAGGGGGCAAATAATTCTGATACACCTTTTTTCATATTCTATGAGCAGACAACAATAAAATTAGATATTCCAAGAATAAAATTTCTCAGGGATAAATTTGCTTATGCCTATATAATCCTTATTACCAGCAAGATACAAGGTAAGTTTATTCAGGAGTATTTGCAGGCGGGCGTTAATGATACTTCATCACCAGATGTGGATATTGAACAGGCTCAGGGCAGCATTAATATTATTGCTCAAAATGCTTCGGTGATGCTTTCTAAAAGTGTTAAACCATTAAGTATTAAAGATATACATGCTTTTAGGCTGCCAATGTGGAAAAGATTTTTTGACGTTGTATTTTCTCTGGTTGCAATTCTTATTCTTTCTCCGCTTTTGCTTATAACCGCTGCCGCAATATGGATAGAAGACAGGGGTGCGGTGATTTACAAGTCCAAACGAGTAGGAAGTAATTATAAAGTTTTTGATTTCTACAAGTTTAGGAGCATGTACATGGATGCAGATAAGAGGCTTAAAGATTTGGATAACATAAATCAGTATGGAAGCAAGCAAGAGGTAAAGGGTGCCGCTATTGACTGTCAGGCCTTTGGCGATGATACAGTGTTTGATCCGGAGAAGATGTCAAATATGCTTATTTCTGATGACTGTGTAGTTCCTGAAAAAGAGTTCAATGCAGAAAAGAATAGAGAAAACGAGCATGCTTTTGTTAAAATAGAGAATGATCCGCGCGTAACAAAAGTGGGGAAAATAATAAGGAAGTTTAGCATAGATGAACTTCCTCAGTTAATTAATATTTTGAAGGGAGACATGTCAATAGTGGGCAACAGACCATTGCCGTTATACGAGGCAGAACTTTTGACTGCAGATGAATATGTAGATAGATTTTTTGCCCCTGCCGGCCTAACCGGTCTGTGGCAAGTGATGAAGAGAGGCAACGGAGGAGAAATGTCACCGGAAGAGAGAAAGCAGCTTGATATACAATATGCTCAAACATTTTCATTCTGGCTGGATGTGAAAATTATTTTTAAAACCTTCACTGCATTTGTCCAGAAAGATGATGTATAAGTTATAATTTAGCGCAAATTATACCTATTGTAAAAGAAAAAATGTATAATTGCGTGTATTAGTGTATCTTCATTTGTTTACAGAATAAAAATGCAAGAATTTATTCAAAAGAAAAATCTTTAAAAATGGGAAGAAAGATATTTGCAGTATTGCTTTTGCTTTCATTTGTTTGTGCCGGACTGCAGGCTCAGAATAACAAGGATTCAAAAAAAGATACAAGGGGTCGCTACAACAAAGAGGCGGGGCTCCTGAATCTTGCTTCTTTAAGAACCGTAACCGACAGCATCTCAAGATCACAGGTTGTACTGGATCTTACAAAAAAAGACGATGGTGTCGTATCTGTTGCTACAATACTTTCAACTTATACTCCATTCATACTTCCGTCTCTTGATGAACTATTCCAGAGAGTAAAAAATAATCCCAGTGTTCTTTACAGACAACATGAAGTAGATTACGCATGGAGAGATGTTGAGTCGGCAAGAAAGGATTGGCTTAAGTGGTTTCACGGCGATGCAGCATATTCATATGGCAAGTATAATTCTAATATGTATTATCAGCAGACTAATATCCCGACGGCTAATACTTACTCAAATCAGAATTCAAGCTACTATCTTTTAGGCGGAGGTGTTACAATTAATCTGTATGATGCTTTTAACCTAAACAATAAGATTAAACAGCAAAAGGACAGATATTATGCAACACAGTATCAATATGAGTCTGAGTATGAGCAGCTTTTGGAGAAAGTCAGTAAATCTTACTACATTATTTTGGGAAGTGTACCAATGTTGACTCACAGTATTCAGTGGGCTAAGCTTGCTGAAATGGCATATGCAGATGCAAAACTGGATTTTATTAATGGAAGAGCAGGTACAAATACTCTATTTGAGAGTGAGACGCAGTATTACCGTTCTACACAGGAACTTACGGCTATGATTAGAGATATTAATACGGAGGTTAAGTTTTTGGAACTTGTTACAAACTCTAAGATAATTCCGGATAACGGGGATAACACGGTTAATACGGGTGGACAATCATTGTCGACGGATAGTAATCCAGTACAAGTTCCATCTGATTCTTCCTCAGATAAAAAATCTAAGAGCAGCAAGAGGAACAGCAGAAGCAAAAAATAGACTGCCGACAACGACAATAAGAAATAATAAGTAATAATAAGTAGATAGTGAACTATTAAAAAAGATTATTATGAATGGAAATGCATTTGCTTATATATTAAGATCTCTATACAAGATTAGATATTGGGTTATTTGCGGTTCTCTGCTGGCTTTCTTTATAGGTGTGCTGCTAACGAGAGATATGAAGAAGGAATATGAGGTTAGTTCTTCAATATATACGGGGTTTGTTGCGGGTTTTTCTCTTGGAGATATAGGTGTGGGAGAAAAAGTTTCACATACAGTGGATTTTCAGCAGGTTAATAATTCTGTAGATAATTTGATAGGAATTCTTACGGCAAGATATACTCTGAAAAAGGTGTCAATGCGGCTTTTTATTCAAGATATGACATATGGCAATCCGTATAAGGATAATAATTATATTACGGCGGCTAATTTTAGATATGTGTATTCACAGACTCCTCAGGAAGTTAGGGATCTGATTGACAAGAGTTCAGAAGAAGTTTCCATGCAAAGATTGCTTGCTTATGAGAAAGCTTCTCCTGACAACTACGTGTACGGCTTGTTTAATTGGAATCACCCATTATACGGTTACAAGGCATTGTCCAGGGTCCAAGTGAATAGGATAGGTACGAGTGATATGATGGAACTCAAGTTTTCTTCTTCTGATCCCGGAGTTGCATATAACACCATTTTGTTCTTATACGATGAATTAATAAAGGAGTATAAGACATTAAGATTTGGGGAGGTTGATGATGTTATTGCATACTTCATGAGGGAACTAGAAATAGCTCAAAATAATCTTACAAATTCCGAGGATGCTCTGACTAGGTACAATGTTGCAAATAGGGTTGTCAACTATGACCGTCAAACTGAAGCCCTGACATCCCTGGACAAAGATCATCAGATGGATTACGAGAATGTTTTAAGGCAGTATTATGCGTCAAAAGCGGAGCTTGAAACATTGGATGAAAATATGCGCGGTTTTACGCAGGCTATGAAAAATAATTCTGAGTTCCTTAACAGAATGAATGATGTTATTCAAAAGTCCAAAGACATAGCATACCTGTCATACGGAGATGTGAAAAATGGTTCTGTTGACCAGAATAAGGTCCAAAATGCCAGAAGGGAATATAAAGTGGCTGAAGACAATCTTCTGGATCTTAAAAAATCGCTTCAAATTAAAAATTACACAAAAGAGGGAGTTGCTGCGCCCGATTTCATAGACAGATGGTTTAAGGCTCAAATTGATAATGCAAGAAGCGATGCGGAACTTAAGGTGATGGAGCAGAGATCCAAGTATATTGATAATATTTACGTGCATTTTTCTCCTATTGGAACAACGCTAAAGAGAAAAGAGAGAGAGATTAATTTTGAGGAACAGGTCTATCTGTCAGATTTAATGGGTTTAAACAATGCAAAACTTCGCAGGAAGAGTTTACAGGTTAGCTCATCTTCTCTTAAGATATTAAATCCGCCGGATTTCCCTATTTCTCCTCTACCTTCGAAACGCAAAATGATCCTGATCTTAACATTTCTCGGGTCGGCGGTATTCATAATAGCAATCATGTTGATACTTGAAATTTTAGATAGGTCTCTTAAGGATAAATTTAAGGCAGAATATATTACCAAGGGAGCGGTTCTTGCTGCCTTTCCCGCGAATTCTAAATTTAAATACAGGATGTATAACAGACAGTCTGAGGATGCTGCAATTCAATATCTTGCAAATGGTATTATGAATAACATCCATAGAGATAATGCAAAGAGGCCGCTTCTTATAAATTTCTTGAGTTCTTTCAGTGGCGAGGGCAAGCGATATTTGACTGAAAAATTAATAGTATACTGGGAAGCGTCCGGCTTGCAAATAAAAAGACTGGTTTCCGGTGACGATTTTTTGCCGGATTCAAAGGAGTATGTATTTGCTGAGATTAACAAAATATTTGATTCTTATTCAACGTTTGATATATTGCTTGTAGTACATCCCGAGTTAGCAAAGAGTCCAATTCCTGAGACCTTTCTGAAAGCATCCAGTCTCAATTTATTTTTTGTGAATGCTAACAGAGTGTGGAGTGATGCAGACCAAGTTTTGCTAGATAACATTACTCGCAATTTCGGCAAATCTAATACTATGTTAGTTTTAACTAACGCAGAAAGAGATGCAGTTGAAACATTTACCGGCATGCTTCCTCCTCATACTTTTTGGAGGAAAATAAAGTTTAAGTTACTTCAGATGGGAACGGGAGCATAGTGCTATTTATGGCTAACGGTGTAAATAATATGAATGGCGCTGGCAGTGGCTCGTATGCATCAAAAATAGTAGGGCTTGTTTTATTGTTGTCATTTGTTTTCTTTGCATGCGTAGTGCTGTGGAAACTGGAATTAAGTTTGACTTTTGCTTTTTTTGTTCCGGTTGCGATACTTTTGATTTTGATTTTTATTCGAGCGCCTAAAACCTATGCAATTATATTATTTTCACTGTTTTATCTATTTGCTGGTATTGGAAGGTATTTCCCTGCTGTCAAACTGGGAATAGTCTTTGACGTCGGACTTGTTGCTTTTACATTTATTTTATTTTTTGCAACACTGTTTGGAAAAATTGTTTGGAAAAATTCAATGAACGTTGCATCATTGCTTACACTGATATGGCTGATTTATTGTTTTTTTGAACTGTTTAATCCAAGAGTGGTTTCTACAAATGCTTGGTTAGTAGCGGTAAGGTGGGCTGCGATTTATTATTTTGTTGTAGTGTTTTTTACGCCGCTGGTTATTAATCAAACTAAAGATGTTAAACATTTCGTACATGTATGGGCAGCTCTCACGGTTTTTGCCGTGCTATGGATTCTTAAACAGAAATATATTGGACTTGATAAATACGAATCAATTTGGTTGGCGGATCCTATCATTAGCAATACTCACGTACTTCCTTATGGAATAAGGTACTGGTCATTGTTTACTGATGCGGCAAATGCGGCGGCTTGTCTCGCTCTTTCATCAGCATTTTTTGGAATTCTGATGTTCTTTACCGATAGTAAAAAAGAGAAAATATTGTTTGCATTTATCGCAATTTTATCTCTGTGGAGTTCACTGTTCACCGGGACAAGAAGTCACTTTGTTATTCCTTTTTGCGCATTATTTGTATTAATTATTTGTGCTAGAAATAAAAAATTAGTTTTTGGGTCTGTAATTACAATTGTAGCTCTTATTGCTTTTTTTAGAGGCACAAATATAGGTGACAGCAACCGGTATATTTGGAGAGCGCGGTCCGCATTTTTTTTCAACCAGGATGCCTCGTACCTTGTTCGCCAGAAGAATCACGCGAAAATCAAAGCTTATATGGCGGGTAAACCTTTTGGTATAGGTCTTGGACTTGCCGAATGGAAGGCAAAGAGGTTTGTCGGTACTTCAGTCATGGCGGAAGTTAATACCGATTCATGGATTTACACTCTTTTTGTTGAGACCGGTATAGTCGGAGTCTTATTGTATGTAGCTATATATCTGTATTTTATAATTTACGGAATTTGGATTTCATTATTTAAGCTAAAAACAAAATATGTCCGAGGTATTGCAATTGCATCAACGGGCGGCATTGCCGGAATGCTTGCATCATCGTATGGCAATGAGATACTTACGCAGTTTCCCAATGGTATTATAGTGTTCGTTCTGATTGCATTGATTTTTGCTTGTCCAAAATTGGATAAACACAGTATAGAAGAGGGTAAGGGATCGGATTACGTTAAGGGTGATTCTGACAACGGGACTAAAGGCTCATATTGAACGTGTTAAATATGTCGTTGATATCTTTAATAACAGTTAATTACAATGGTTTGTCCGATACTTGCAATCTGATAAACTCGGTCTATTCTGTTTTTGGCAGGGATGACATTATCATTAGCAGCGAGTCTTTTAATATTGAAATAATTGTTGTAGATAATAGCAAAGAATCTTCTGATTCAAAGGCTATTGCGGCAATTTATCCTAATGTGATTGTTGTCCGAAATCCCACCAATTCCGGTTTTGCATCCGGAAATAACTTGGGGTTAAAATATGCGCATGGTGATTATATCTTGTTCATTAATAACGATGTACAGCTAAGGGATGATTCATTAAAATTTTTATTACGGCGGGTATCATCATCGCCAAAAATTGCCGGGGCCTCGCCAAAGATTCTTTATTCCAGTGATTCTAAGACTATTCAATATGCCGGGTATACTCCTCTTACCAAAATTACTTTGAGGAATAAAACTATAGGATTAGGTGAGATGGATTGCGGAAAATACGATACCGCTCATAGCGTTCCATACTTTCACGGTGCTGCTTTCCTGGTTAAAAAAGAAGTTGTTGATAGAGTTGGCGGATGGCCGGAATGCTATTTTCTTTACTATGAAGAGTTGGATTGGAGTATGCAAATAAGACGTTTTGGATACGAACTTTGGTATGAGCCCAAGTGTATAGTGTATCATGCCGGAAGTGCAACTATTGGAGTTAATTCACCGATACAGGTTTTCTATATGACCAGAAACCGAATGATATTTGCTAAAAGAAATTTGTCCAAATTCAACGCATTCTTAAGTATCTTGTACCAGAAGTGCATTGCTGTACCAAAACAATGTGTTAAATTTGCTTTACAGGGGAGATTTGCCCTTGTATCTACTTCGATTAAAGCGTGTTGCCATATAAATAACGAAGGGAAAGTAAATTATGATTTGTAATATATAAATGCCAAGTTATCTGCACATATTTGATACTGTGTTGTTTGTGTTACTGGGGTTGTCGGTGGCATATATTTTCTTATTTTCTTTGTTTTCAATTAGAGAAGGAACTGTAAAGTACTCCAAATCTTCAAAGAATTACAAGTTTGCAGTTTTTATTCCTGCTTATAAAGAGGATAATGTTATAGAAGAGTGTGTGAACTATTTGCTTTCACAAAACTACCCTAGAGAATATTTTGAGATTATTATTATTGCCGACTCTATGAGTGATGATGTGTTATTAAGACTCTCTAAACTTCCCATTGCGGTTATTATTCCAAAATTTGAGCGCAGTTCTAAGGCCGCAGCCTTAAAATGTGCGGTAGAACGAATAGCGTTTGAATTTGATATAGCAGTTGTACTTGATGCGGATAATGTGGTTGAAAATAACTTTCTTAGGGATATTGCTGATGCCTTTGATAATGGAATTGAAGCGGTCCAAGCACATAGAGTTGCAAAGAATACTGATACTTCTGTTGCAATACTTGATGCATGCAGTGAGGAAATTAATAATGCAATCTTTAGGAAAGGACAAGTTGCTTTAGGTTTCTCTGCCAATTTAATAGGTTCCGGTATGGCCTTTGAATACAGTTGGTTTAAGGATAACGTTAAAAAACTTGAGACGGCAGGGGAAGATAAGGAGTTGGAGAGATTGTTATGTAAGGATAGAATCTTTGTGGACTTTTTGAATAATACTTACGTATATGATCAGAAAGTAAGAAAAAGTTCTTCTTTCTACTCGCAGAGAAGGCGATGGATTGCTTCTCAAGTAGGAATTCTTACAAGATCTGTGGGAGAATTTCCTCATGCGCTGTTGAGCGGCAATTTTGATTACTGTAATAAGATATTTCAGTGGAGCCAACCGCCAAGAGTGATAATACTTGGTTTTGTCGGCTTAATGACTTGTTTAACAACTGTTTTTTACATTGAAAACTCAGTGAAATGGTGGATTCTGATGCTCCTTATTGGTTTTACTTTTGCCTTTGGAATTCCCGACAGATTAGTTGATAAAAAATTTAAGAAAGCAGTTGGAAAGGTCCCGTTGCTGGGGCTAATGATGTTTGCGAATTTGTTCAGAATACGGGGTGTAAATAAGCAATTTATTCACACAAAGCATTAGTGTATTTCTTGTGATATTATTTCACTGAACTTCTTTGCTCCAAGATTTGTAAGATGGTCGCAGTCAAAGAAATCCGCTGATGAGAAACGAGGATCTTTTATGTAATCACGGAATTCTATATTACTATTGCCTTTTATCTTTTTATGAATGATTTTGTAAAATAAAGCTGATTGCGACCTGTTCATTCTTTTGCCGTATTCTCTTACTACCGGAGCTGTAAGAATTATGAGTTTTGCATTTTTTTGCTTGCACAGCAAGATGATCTCATCCAGTGCTTTGATGTTTTGTCTAAGATATGTCGTATCAATATTGCCAACTTTATTAAGAATAGTATTCCTCTCAAGTGCCTCATTGATAGATGTTTCAGTTATTGGTTGTTTGTTTTCATCCTTATAAGCGGTTCCAAAACCAAGAGGTGTGCAGCCAAGCATATCATCACCCTTTAAAGATGCCTGCAGTTTGTCAGTCATCCTTGCATTTGTTATTTCTAATGCCAACCTTTTTTGAGGATAACCCATGTATATGCCGTAATAGGCTATACGCCAAGATTCTACGCCTTTCTCCATGGTGGAGAGCATATTAGCGTCTGACAAGACTAAGATTACGGTCTTCAAATTTTTAACATTGTCTTTGTATTTGTTGAACACAAAGTAGTCTCTCTCTAAATCTTGCGAGACATTGGCAAGATTAAATGCCTTGCCGGAAAGGTATTCCGGATTAATCCCATAGTATGCATGTGAGCTTCCAAGTATCAGGCTTTCAACATAGTTGCCGTTCTTCTTCATCCATTCATCTTTGTATCTGTATGAGTTGGGAATATGTCTCATATAAACTTCCAGACATGTCGATGCAATAACTATCGGGATGAAAAAATAAATAAATATTTTCAGAAAGTTTTTCATGCTAGAATTGGAAATAAATGAATGAAGCACTCTTGCCGCCAAGGAATACTATAACAATAAGCATGATATAGTATAATGTCCAACGGAGAGCTCTGTTTTTTATGTACGCATCAAATTGAAGCGGATGTCTCTTGTCTCTTTGCAGCCATTCAATAATTACCATCACCAAAACCAAGATGATAGACTTCTTTCCAACCGGCAACCCGGCTACATGTTTTGCAGTGAACATTCCGCCCATGTAACCAAATGCTTGTGAAACTGTTGTGGATCTGAATATTATCCATCCAATTAAGATTAGGCAGAATGTTATAAGCATTTGCAGAAATTCTTTTATTGACGGAAGTATTTTCCCCGGAGCTACTACTGTTTTGTATTTTATGTTGACTCCAAGAAGAATGAATACAAGGAATAAGAATGCATGGTAAAGTCCCCACAATACAAATGTCCAGTTTGCACCGTGCCACAGTCCGCAAAGAGCAAATACGATTGCAGAGTTTAATATTGTCCTGCCGGTCCCCTTTCTATTGCCGCCCAATGGAATGTATATGTAGTCCGTAAACCAAGATGTTAAAGATATATGCCACTTTGACCAGAACTCTCTTGGATTGCGTGAAAAATATGGCAAGTTAAAGTTGGTCATTAGTTGAATGCCAAATAATTTTGCTGTTCCAATTGCTATATCTGAATAACCAGAGAAATCTCCATAAATTTGGAATGAAAATAGAAACGCCCCTATGATGAGTGTGGTCCCGTCACAATTCTGCCAATTTGCAAATATCTGATTTACAGTTACGGCGCAGTTGTCTGCAATAACTATCTTTTTAAAGAATCCCCATAGCATGTGCCTGCATCCGTCAACCGCATCTTTGTAATCAAAGTGTCTCTCTTTTTGGAACTGAGGCAACAGATTGGTAGCTCTTTCTATAGGCCCTGCAACCAGCTGCGGGAAGAAGCTAAGATACGCGGCAAAGTTTACAAAACTCTTTGATGCCGCAAGTTTGCCTTTTTAAACGTCTATAGAGTAGCTTAATGCCTGGAATGTATAGAAGCTTACACCAACCGGAAGGATTACTCTGACGGTGATTGAATCCACCGTAACACCAAACAGTCCAAGCAATTGGGCCATGCTTTCTGCAAAGAAATTAAAATACTTAAAGAACCCCAGTATACCAAGGTTTATAATAATGTTGGCTGCGCTGACTAATTTTTGTTTATTTCTCTTTCCTTCATATTTCTCTATCAATAAGCCGCTTAAATAACTAAGAATAGTAGTAAGAAGTATCAGCCCAAGAAATCTACAATCCCACCAGCCGTAAAACACATAACTCGCAATCAGCACAAAAAAGTTTTGTGCATTGAGCTTTTTAAACACAAACCAATAGCCAACGAAAACGATTGGCAGAAATACTAAAAAGGCTATTGAGTTAAAGAGCATTTCTCACAGTTTTAGGTTGGTACGATAGGCGTTTGTGCGACAAAAATACAATAAATTGGCTATATTTGTAATGATTATAATCTTCATCTCCTAACCATTTACTTATATGAGCAAACTTCAAGGGCTAATCGGAAAATTAAGATATAATTTTCTTGTCGAATGGTATAATTTCTTGTGGCATGCTTTCGGTAAAAGAAATAGGATGGTTCCGCATATTGCAAGCATAGAGGAATCAATTGATAAGATCGTAAAAGACAGGTGTTCTGTCTCCAGGTTTGGAGATGGTGAGGTGTTACTTACACTTCCATATAAAAATATCGGGTTCCAACATGGAAGCGTACCTCTGTCTGAAAAGTTAACTGAGGTGCTCACAAGTAATTTGCCAAATCATATTGTTTGTTTATCAGATACATTTAGAGATTTAAAGAGGTACAACAGAAGGACTCGCAGGTTTTGGGCTTGTCATTTTTATCTTTACGATTTTTTGTGGGCCAGATGTTTGGATCCCGATAAGCAGTACTATAATACTTTTGTTTCCAGATTATATAGTGATTTTGCAGATAAAAGTAAATGCGGGTATTGGTTTAAAGATGTCAGAAGAATTTGGGACGGAAGGGATATAATTTTTATTGAGGGAGAGAAAAGCAGATTGGGGGTTGGGAATGATTTGTTTGATAATTCCAAGAGTATAAGAAGAATACTGGGCCCGGCATCAGATAGCTTTGAGCGTTATAATGATTTGATAGAACTGGCTAAAAAATTTGGAACAAACGATACTTTGTTCCTTTTGGCATTAGGACCCACAGCTACATGCCTTGCGTATGATTTGGCAAAGTCGGGCTATCAGGCTATCGACATTGGCCATATAGACATCGAATATGAATGGTGGAGAATGAAAGCCAAGAGAAAGGTTAAGATTAATCACAAGTTTGTTAATGAGGCTATTGGGGGAAGCATGGTTGCTGATGAAGATAATTTTGATTCAACGTATAAGTCTCAAATTATTGCAAGTGTTAAAGATATTCCTTTGAAGCGTCCGAGAAGAACCGTTGCATATTGTACTCCGGAAATTTATTTGCCCGGAGGTATAGAAAGGGTCGTTAGTACTAAGTGTAATTATTTTGCCGATAAGCTTGGCTATGAAATGTATATCATACTAACTGATAATCCGTTTCAACCACCATATTACAAGCTTTCGGAAAAGGTGCATATTGTACAACTTGATATTAGATATGAGGAGCTTTGGAATGCTAATATTTTAAAGAAAGCCTTTTTGTACTTAAAAAAACAGGTTAAGTATAAAGTGTTATTACGCAAGTATCTGCATATAATCAAGCCGGACATTACAGTCTCCTGCATGAGGAGGGAAATCAACTTTATTACTAAAATCCATGACGGGAGTAAAAAGATGGCTGAGTTACATATCAATAAGAGTAATCTTAGGAGGTTTGATACTTCTCCCTATGACAGCGGCCCGTCGCTGCTGTATAACAAAATTATACCCAGGCTGTGGAATAAGAATTTGATCTCTAAGCTTAGAAAGTTATCAAAGTTCATTACGTTATCCGAGGAAGATGCCAAACATTGGAAAGAACTTAACAATGTGGTTGTTATTCCAGATCCGATACCTTTTTTGCCTGAGAAAATCAGTGATTGTTCTGCAAAGAGAGTAATTGCCGTAGGCAGATATGTGCCTCAGAAAGGTTTTGATATTCTGTTGAATATCTGGAAGAAGATTGAGGATAAATTTCCTGATTGGGAACTGAGCATTTATGGTCCCGGCGAAGTTGAGTTCTATAAAAAAATAGCTTTAGATTTAAATCTAAAGCATTGTAAGTTGATGGGGACCGTTACACCTGAACAGGTTAATCAAGAGTTTGCAGAATCTTCTATACAAGTGCTTTCTTCCAGATATGAGGGATTTGGAATGGTTATCATTGAGGCTATGGCTTGCGGGTTGCCAAGCATATCCTTTGCCTGTCCGTCAGGACCTTCTGATATAATTACGGACGGCAAAGATGGTTACTTGATCGAACCTATGAATCAGGACTCTTTTTGCAATAAACTATCTTTATTGATGTCAAGTGAAAACCTGAGGAAAGAGATGGGAATCAATGCAAGAAAGACGGCGGAAAAATATTCTATTGAAAATATTTCCGGATGTTGGGTTGCATTATTTGATGAAGTTTTGGGGACGACACAATAATACTGAAAAAGATATGAAAGGAAGTTGGTATTCAAAGTATATGACCGTGTATGGAAAGCCATATACTTCTGATTATAAGCAAATAGCGGAAGAAATTAAATCAAGGATTTTAAAACTGCAGAGTGAGAATCCTGTGGCTTCTGTTGTTATGATAGCACATAATGAGGGGGAGAATTTGCTTGCTAATCTTTGGTCGGTTTCTGATATGCGGTGTAAGTATTCTGTTGAAATTATCGGGGTTGACAATGATTCTACTGATAACACTGCTCAAGTTTATAAAGATTGCGGTTTGAAGCCGCTGCTTGTAACAGATCATCATACAGCGGGAGCTTCCAGGCAGGCTGCTTTAGAAATTTCCAGAGGTAAGTATTATGTTTGCATGGACGGCGATACTATGTATCCTCCTAAATATATAGAAACTATGATAGATGCATTAGTGGTTGATGATAAGGCAGTTGCCGCATGTGCAAGATGGAACTTTTTGCCAAGGAAGGGAGTCTCTGTAACAGGAATGAAATTGTATGAGTTTTTTAGGAATGTGCATTTGAATGCTTTGGCACATAAAAGACCTGAGCTGGCAGTGAGAGGAATGACTCTTGTTGTTGTATCACAACTGGCAAAAAGGTTTGGTTTTAGAAGAGATATCAAAAGCGGTGAAGACGGTTCTTTGGTATTAAAACTTAAAGAATTTGGCAAAGTGGTTTTTGTGCGTGATAGAAAGGCAATTGTGGTTACCGGGTGGAGAACTATGGAAAAGGATGGCGGCCTAACACATTCTTTGTTCGTCAGGTTAAAGAGACATATTTCCAACTTATCCTATTATTTTACTTCTGCCAAAAACTACGATGATAGCAATAATAATATTGATAAATAAATTATTATATGTACGAGGTTACTATCGCCATACCACTCTATAATGCTGAAAAATACATTGAAAAGACGTTAGAGTCTGCATTGTCTCAAACTTTTGAAAGTATTGAATTCCTTATTATTGATGATAGCGGAACTGATAGAAGCATGGACATAGTTGAATCTGTGAAATCTTCAGGCAAACGAGGATCTGATATAAGAATCTTTAAGAATCCTAAAAACCTTGGTATAGGTGCTTCAAGGAATGTCGCAATTAAGGAGGCAAGAGGCAGATTCCTCTTCTTTCTTGATAGTGATGATATTATGACTACAGATTGCATAAAGGTCCTTTACGCGTCGGCAATTGATTGTCACGCTGATGTTACCATTGCATCGTATAAAAAAATTTATGATGACGGGAGGGAGATTTTAACAATGCGGCTTCCCCTGCGATCCGGTTGTTTGGAGGATGAATTTGCCGGGCTATTTTATGGAACTCTCCAACACTTTAAAATATCAAACTGGAATGTTTTATTTGATTTGGATTTTTTGAGAGGGACTCATATTTCTTATAAATCCGATTTGGGCGAGGATATTATTTTTTGGTCCGATTTTATACCTCTTGTGAAGTCCTTCTCGTTGCTGCCGGATATTACATATTATTACGTTATTAGGGCTGAGTCATTGTCTCATTATAATAGCAAAGAGGTCATTCCTGTTTCAGAGATAAATGCACAATTATTTGTTAGAAAGTGCATGAAAGAAAAAATGACTACTTTAAGAGGTAAACCGTATTTCTATGATATGTGTTTGTGCCTTTCACGCTATTTTTATTCGTCTGCTTTTTTCTTTGTGGCAAATTTTAAGAAGATAACACCTCCAATGCAAGTGTCTGATTTAAAGGATTTATTGGCAATACCCATTTCCGGTAATGATATTATGAACATGAGACATGGGAAAAAGTTTATGGTCTTTTATCGTGTGGTTTCTAAATTACCTGACCGACTTTTAGTGTGCGTGTTGTGGCTGAGTTATAAATTTTATACTGTGCTTTTGCCTGATTTAAAACTTATTGTGAACCCTAAAAAAAACAAAAATAATAATGAATGATTTACAAATTAAACAATCAATTGCTTTAAAAAATAAGGTTCTATCTCTTGTAAAAGAATATTATAAGTTATCTTCTTCAAAGGATAAATTTGTTCCGGGCAAGAGTTACATTCATTATGGCGGGAGATACTATAATGAGAAGGAAATGGTAAATTTGGTGGATTCATCTCTGGACTTTTGGCTTACGCAGGGACATTGGACGCAGGAGTTTGAAAAAGAGTTTGCCAAATGGCTTGGAGTTAGTTTTTGCAGCGTTGCTAATTCCGGTTCCTCTGCAAATCTGCTTGCTTTCACTGCGTTGACGGCACCGGAGTTGAAGGAAAGGCGGATAAAAAAAGGTGATGAAGTTATAACGGTAGCATGCGCTTTTCCTACAACGGTAACCCCGATAATTCAATATGGTGCAGTTCCCGTTTTTGTAGATGTTACAGTACCGGAATACGATATAGATGTTACACGGTTGGAAGAGGCATACTCTACAAAAACCAAAGCTGTAATGATTGCGCATTCTCTTGGCAATCCGTTTAATCTGCAGGCAGTTAAAACATTTTGTGACAAGCATAATTTGTGGCTTGTTGAGGACAACTGTGATGCTCTTGGAAGCACATATAAGATTAACGGAACAGAAAAGAAGACAGGAACAATAGGAGATATAGGGACAAGCAGTTTCTATCCTCCGCATCACATGACTATGGGGGAAGGCGGTGCCGTTTACACAAATAATGCTCTGTTGCATAGATTAATAAACTCATATAGAGATTGGGGACGTGATTGCTGGTGCCCAAGCGGAAAGGACAACACCTGCGGACAAAGATTTACCAAGCAATACGGTGAACTTCCATTGGGATATGACCATAAATATGTTTATTCTCATCTTGGCTATAATTTGAAAATCACCGATATGCAGGCTGCAATAGGGTGCGCACAGCTTAAGAAGCTGGATAAGATTGTTGCAACGCGCAGAAAGAATTTCCAATACATTTTGGATGGACTTAAGGGGACAAAAGGCTTGCTTCTTCCTGTTCCTCAAAGGAATTCCAATCCAAGTTGGTTTGGCTTTTTGATTTCAGTAAAAGAGAATGCCGGCTTTACCCGGAACGAGCTTACAAGGTTTTTGGAGAATAGAAAAATACAGACACGCAACTTGTTTGCAGGCAATCTGCTGCGTCATCCCGCATTTATCAATTTGAGACAAGAATCTGTCGGGAGAAACAAATATTACAGGGTGGTAGGAGAGTTGAAGAATACGGATTTTATTATGAACAATACTTTTTGGATTGGAGTTTACCCGGGAATGAAGAAACCTATGCTGGATTGGATGATAAAGTCAATCAGAGAGTTCTGTGATATGAAGCGCAGATAGCGGCGGACAGTATTAATAATAAATTATCGGATTATGAGCGGAGATATTTTTAACGGATTCTACAAGGGCAGAAAAGTCCTTGTAACCGGCCATACCGGATTTAAAGGGTCATGGCTTTGTATATGGCTGCATTCTCTTGGTGCTGAGGTTATCGGAGTGGCTAAAGAACCGTATTCTGATAGGGATAATTATGTGCTGAGCGGATTAAAAGATAAGATTATTGATTTGAGGGGAGATATAAATGATGGCGCGCTGATGAAAAAAATTTTCCGGAAGTATGCTCCTGAAATTGTATTCCACCTTGCAGCTCAGCCACTTGTAAGATTGAGCTATGAAATTCCTGTTGAAACTTACATGACCAATGTAATGGGTACCATCAACATAATGGAGGCAATCAGGGCAACTGACAGCGTAAGAGCCGGGGTGATGATAACTACGGATAAATGTTATGAAAACAAGGAGCAGACAATAGGTTATAAAGAGACTGATCCTCTTGGAGGCTATGACCCTTATTCATCTAGCAAAGGTGCGGCAGAGATTGCAATCTCCAGTTGGAGGAGAAGTTTCTTTAATCCCGATAGTTACTACGCTCATCATAAGAGCATTGCGAGTGTGAGAGCCGGCAATGTAATTGGCGGAGGCGATTGGGCAAAGGATAGGATAATTCCAGACTGTATCAGAGCGATTGAGAATAACAAGGTTATAGAGATACGTTCACCAAAAGCCGTAAGGCCTTGGCAACATGTCCTTGAGCCGCTTTCCGGATATATGCTGCTGGCAAAAAAGATGCGTGAAGAGCCTGAGGCATATTGCGGTGCATTTAATTTTGGCCCAGAGAATCATGGCGTTGCAACTGTATGGGATGTGGCGTCCAAAGTGGTTGAATACTACGGAAAAGGAGAGCTCAAAGATGCCTCTGTGCCGGGCGCATTGCATGAGGCAAACATGCTTATGCTGGACATCACAAAGGCAAAGAGACAACTTGGATGGTCTCCCAGATGGAGCTTAAATGAGTGCGTAAAAGCAACTGTAGATTGGTATAAAAACTATCGGGAAGAAAATGTTTATGAATTGTGTTTTAGGCAAATAGAAGATTTCTCCCGTTGTAAATAAATTAAGGATATGAATATTATAAAAACTTCTTTTGACGGATTGTTTGTTTTGGAAACGATTAATTTCCAGGATAATAGAGGAGGGTTTCAAAAACTCTTTAATGCTGAATTCTTTGCGCGGAATGGGCTTGATGCAGATTTTAAGGAGATATATTACTCTGTATCTCAGAAAAACGTGATAAGAGGAATGCATTTCCAAACACCTCCGGCTGACCATGTTAAATTAGTTTGGGTGAGCCGGGGACATATTAAGGATGTGTGTGTGGATATAAGAAAAAAATCTGCAACGTATGGAAAATGTTTCTCAGTTGAGCTTGATAATCAGACGGGCAGATATCTCTATATACCAAGGGGTTTTGCGCACGGTTTCTTGTCTTTGGAGGCCGGAAGCATTGTAAATTACGCGCAAACTTCTTGCTATTCTCCTGCTCACGACAGCGGTATTTCTCAGAAATCCGTGGGGTTTGATTGGGGGATAGAGAACCCGATTGTCTCCGAGAGAGATTTGACCTTTGAAGATTTGGAGACATTTAAATCTCCGTTTTAACGCAGATTTAAAGTATATTTGCGTGAACACTTTGATAATTAAAATATAAGCTAACCATGAAAGCGGTAATTCTTGCAGGCGGTTTTGGCACAAGATTAAGTGAGGTTACAAATGTAATCCCAAAACCGATGGTTGAAATTGGCGGTAAGCCAATCATCTGGCATATCATGAAAATTTACAGCCATTACGGAATTAATGATTTTGTAATTTGCTGCGGTTATAAGCAATATGTCATAAAAGAGTATTTTGCAAACTACTTCCGCCACAACTGCGATATGACTGTTAATCTGGCGGATAACAGTGTTGAGATTTTGGATAATCATTCTGAAAACTGGAAAGTCACAATGGTTGACACCGGTGTGAACACAATGACCGGAGGACGTGTGAAAAGAATTCAGAAGTACATTGGAAGCGAGCGATTTCTTCTCACTTACGGTGACGGCATAGGAGATATAGACATTAAAAAGACAATAGAGGAACATAATAAGAGCGGCAAATACCTGTCGCTTACTGCATACCAGCCTGCCGGCAGATTGGGTGTTTTGGATATTGAAGATAACGGAAACGTGCAGAGTTTTATGGAGAAACCTTCTGTTTCCGGCACATGGATAAATGCCGGTTTCTTTGTATGTGAACCGCAGGTGTTTAACTATTTACAAGGAGACAGTGAAATGTTTGAGAGAGAACCAATGCAAAAGATAGTGGCGGAGCATCAGATGCATGCATACAAGCACAGCGGTTTCTGGAAACCGATGGATACCTTAAGGGACAGTAATGAGCTGAATAATATGTGGGATGAGGGGAAAGCGCCATGGAAAATTTGGTAACATGGAGAGGAAAATTCTCATAACCGGCGCAACAGGTTTTGTTGGTAAAACATTGATTCCTTATTTGTATAATAATGGAATTGAGGATATTGCATTGCTTGTAAGAAATGAGGATAAGGCGTACCGTCTATTTGGAGATATTAATCTTACAATTATTTCCTTGCAAAAAGAGAGCTGGAAAGATGAAGTAAAAAAGTTTAATGCGGAGGTTGTGATTCATCTGGCAGCTTTCTTCTCTACCAAATATGATTATGCAACAGCCGTAGAGTTAGTGAATAGTAATTTACTTTTTACGACGGAACTTTTGGTTGCCCTGCAAGATACTGATTGTAAATATTTTGTAAATACAGGAACGTTTACCGAATTCCTTTATGGCGACGGCAAATATTTTCCGGCAAATCTTTACTCTGCAACCAAAACGGCTGAAAGATCTATAATTCAATATTTTACAAATCTGTCGGGAATAAAATGGATTAACATTATTCTCTATTCTCCTTATGGCAGAAAGAATGATTACAAGAAAGTTATTGATTATATGGCAGATGCGATGAATGCTAAAGCACAGGTTGCATTTAGCAAAGGCGAGCAGATACTGGATTTTATTCATGTGGATGACATTGCAGATTTTTATTTGAATTTGTTAAAGAAGATTGATTTGCTCAATGAACCTTTTGAGGAGTTTCATCTTGGAACCGGTGAAGGTCACAGTATTAGGGAGGTTGCGCAAATTATGGAGGATGTTTTTGGCAAAAAAATTAATGCTAACTGGGGAGGACTTCCATACAGAAAGTTTGATATTATGCATGCTATAGCCCCGGTGAAGAAGAACATGGACGTTCTTGGGTGGATGGCAAAAATTGATATACGCAGGGGAATGGAAATTTTCAGGGCAGATATAATTCAGACTTAAAGCTGATTATCGGACTATAAATATTTAATTTATAAATCTTTACTTTATGGGAAAAGTAAATGATAAAACAGATTTTTTTAAGTACGTAGATTCATTTGCAAAAGATGACGGCGTTGGTTCCCTGCTTATAAAGGGAGAAATGTCATCTGTCATACCTGCCGTTACAATTGCCATTCCTACATATAAGAGGCCTGAATTTATCAATTGTGCAATTAATTCTGCTCTTGCTCAGGAAAATTTTGATAATTATGAAGTTATAGTTGTTGACAATGACCCTGAAAGAGGTACTGAAACGGAAAAAATTGTTTGCGCAATTGACAATCCCAAACTTAGGTATTACAAAAATGCCGGGAATTTGGGGATGTTTGGGAATATGAATAGATGCATAAAACTTGCGAGAACACAGTGGATTGCATATTTACATGATGATGATATTTTGTCTCCGGAATTTCTGAACAAAATTTTCGGAGTCTTAAAAAGGTTTGACAAAATCAGCATGTTATGTTCAAGACACAACATGGTGGTATATGATGGAAAATATTATCAGGATGCGCCAAAGGCGCTCTATCATAAATTTGAGGGTGGATTTTGCAAGATGCGGCTAAAGGATTTTTCTCACTATTACCCCGTTAGGAGTACAGGGTGTGTTTTCCAAAGAGAAAAAGCTATAAGCCTTGGGGGTTTTAATTCCGATTTTTATCCTACTTCCGATTATGTTTTTTCTGCTATCTATAGTTATAATTATAGATGTTATGATTATAACTGTTATTTGTACAACTATAGAATTGGGCTTAATGAGTCGGCTAATCCGGAAACGTATAAAAAAACATTTTTGAATGACTATTATCTACAATTGGCAATTGAGAAAAAATACGGGAGAGGATCAAGCTTCATTACTAAAACAGTTGAGGCTAATACATTAAGAAATCGTGTGCGACTTAACATATATGGCATAACAAGTCTTGATTTTGCAAACGAAATTATTACCGGAACTGTTAAGAAGATACATATTATTTATAATGATGCAGTTATGATATGTGGCAGAGGAAGGAAGATTTTGTGCTTTATAATTTCTAAATTATTATTGGGGGTAAAATGATGCTTGAAAATAGACCGAGTTTAAAAAAAATTCTTCATCATGTGATGATGAATGAATTAACCGCGCAGCCAAGATGGTTCACCCGAATATTGATTAATCCTTTCTTTATAAAAAAAGGGAAAGGTTCAATAATTAAGGCCGGAGCGCGTCTTGATCTAATACCGTCAAAAAAATTTATTGTTGGAAATCACTGTGTCGTAGAAACCAGAACTACAATAAATAATCAAGTGGGAGATGTAGTAATAGAGGATGGCTCTATGATTACAACAGGAGTCACCATTGTGGGGCCGGTTCATATCGGGAAAAATGTTAAAGTTGGTAATGGAACATTAATCTTTGGTATGCGGCACAATTATGAAAATCCGGACTTGCCCATTTCCGCTCAGGGTATAAGTACTAGTTTGACAACTGTATGTGATGATTCTTGGATAGGGGGTAATGTCGTTATTAATCAGGGTGTTACCATCGGAAAACATTCGCTTGTCGGGACCGGTAGCGTAGTTACCAGGGATGTTCCTCCGTATTGCATTGTTGCCGGTGTCCCTGCTAGAATTATAAAGAAATATGATTTTCAAAAAAATGAATGGATTCTGGTTTAGTTTGTAAATTAGAGAATGGGAGAATTAACGGTTAAAACTTTTAACGGTGCAAAGTGGAGTCTTGCGGGAAACGTTACAACGGCGCTTGTTTCGTTTATTGTTGGTATTGTACTTGCCAGGATTCTTTCTGTTGAGCAGTATGGCTTCTTAGGAATGATTGCAATTTTTATTGCAATATCTAATGCATTCATTGACAGTGGATTTTCCAATGCACTTATTAGAAAAAAAGAGGTATCCGAGAAAGACTATAATACAATCTTTTATTTTAACATCGCAATAAGTTTTTTGTCTTTTATTCTGCTGTTTTTCCTGGCTGTTCCAATCGCACATTTCTATAATCAGCCATTATTGGTGCCCGTTACGAGAGTGTTTGCAATTACTCTAATTATTAATGCTTTAGGGTTGGTCCAAGTTGTCGTTTTTACAAGAAGGGTAGACTTTAAAACACAGGCATGGGTAAATATAATTTCAACATTATTCGGAGGCATAATTGCAATATTTCTTGCACTTAAGGGCTTTGGCGTTTGGAGTCTTGTTTGGCAGCAGATTATAAAGCAATCTATTAACACATTATTAATTTGGATTTTTTGCTCGTGGCGGCCGGTTTCACCTTTTTCTCATGATGCTTTTAGCAGAGAAAGTTTTAAAGATTTATTTGGATTTGGTTCAAAATTACTTGCATCAGGTCTTCTTGGAACCTTATTTGACAACGCGGCGTATATTATTATTGGAAAAGTCTATAGTCCAACCCAATTGGGATTATATACAAGAGGAGAGCAATTCCCCAATTTTCTTTCAACTAATTTTTCATATGCAGTGCAGCGGGCGACTTTTCCAACATTAAGCACAATGCAAGATGACAAATCGCGTCTTAAAGGTGCATTTGTCCGTGTTTTTCGCAGTGTGCTATTGGTTTCCGTATCGCTGTGTCTGTTCCTTGCAGCAATAGCTAAACCTCTTATAATTTCATTGTTAGGTGTGAAATGGGGAGGTTCTGTGATATATCTACAACTTTTATGTTTCATCGCCATATTTTTCCCTTTACATGCCATTAACTTAAACGTCCTACAAGTCAAGGGCAGGAGCGATTGGATATTAGGCGCGGAATTCATCAAAAGAGGAATGTCAGTTATCCCGATAGTAATAGGTATTTTTGTGAGTATCAAGGCAATGCTTATTGCAATGATAGTTGTATCTATTTTGTCATTGTATGTAAATTGCTGGTGCGAGAATAAATTGTTAGGGTATTCTTTCTGGGAGGAAATGAGAGATTTTCTTCCCGTATTTGGGATCGCATTCCTGATAGCCTTAATTATTTTATGTGTGCAATTTCTACCTGTAAATTGTTATATACAGCTTGCAATACAGGTGACAGGCGGGTGTGCATTATTCCATTTTATTTACACTTGGATTAAGCAGCCGCAATATATTGAACTTAAAGAATTAGCTTTGTCATATTTGAAAAAAAATAATAATAATGAAAAATTTGAACAAGAGTAAGATTCTGGTTGCTAGTCCATTATTGCCGGATTTGAAGTTGTTTGAACAATCTTTAAAAAAGATTTGGGAGAGCAAGTGGCTAACCAATAACGGAGAATTTCATAAAAAATTTGAAGTTGAGTTATGTAAATATCTTGGTGTCAAATATCTTTCAATTTATACTAACGGAACTCTGCCAATTCTTGCGGCGTTGCAAACTTTAAAAATTACAGGTGAAGTTATTACTACACCATATAGTTTTGTTGCTACAACCCATGCGTTATGGTGGAATGGTATTAAACCGGTGTTTGTTGATATTGATCCTGTTACGGGAAATTTGGACCCCAATAAAATAGAGTCTGCCATTACACCTAAAACTACCGCAATTCTTCCGGTTCATGTGTACGGGAATCCTTGTGACACAAAGAAAATTAAGGCAATTGCGGACAAGTATGGGCTTAAAGTTATATACGATGCCGCTCATGCCTTTGGTGTAAAAGTTAATGGCAAATCTATTCTGAAAGAGGGCGATTTATCCACGCTTAGTTTTCATGCCACCAAGGTGTTCAGTACCTTTGAAGGAGGAGCGTTAATTGCTCATAATCAGGAAATAAAGCAAAGGATCGAATTCCTGAAAAACTTTGGTTTTGCGGATGAGGTTACCGTTGTAGGTCCCGGCATCAATGGAAAAATGGATGAGGCGAGGGCTGCCTATGGCTTGTTGAATTTAAAGCAAGTTGATGCCGCTATAGATAGGAGAAAAAAAGTTGCAAAAATATATCGTGATGAATTAAAAAATATTCACGGCATTAGGTATATGTATGATATGAAGGGAGTAAGACACAATTATGCTTATTTCCCGATTTTTGTTGATGAGAAAGAATTTGGTGTCTCAAGGGATGCTTTGTATGAGGGCATGAAGGTGTATAATGTCTTTGGAAGAAGATATTTCTATCCGCTAATAAGTACATTTTCCACTTATAGGGGGTTGTCATCAGCCTTACCTTCAAATTTGCCGGTCGCTACCAAGTTGGCTGATACTGTGATTTGTCTTCCAATGCATCATGATTTGTCAGATTCTGATGTTGAGCGCGTGATTGATTCTATTAAAAAATACTATAAAAAGTAAATGCCATGAAACTTGGAATAATGCAGCCTTACTTTTTTCCGTATTTGGGGTATTTTAGTTTGATAAAACATACTGATAGGTTTATACTTTTTGACCCTGTTCAGTTTATAAGGCATGGATGGATTGAGAGAAATAGAACTTTGAAGCCCGGCGAAGGATGGCAGTATATTCAAGTCCCATTGGTGAAATTTGCGCGGGAAACCAATATTGCAGATGTAAGAATAAACAATGCCGAAAATTGGAAAAACAAGATTGTTGCACAACTTCAGCATTATAAGAAACTGGCGCCCTACTATAGAAATGTAATGGAATTGCTTAATAATGTGTTTTCTGATAATTATGATGACATTGTTTCTTTTGATAAGAAGTCATTGGAGGCAGTTTGCGAATTTCTTGGTTTTGAAAGAAATATGGAGGTCTATTCAAAGATGGATTTGGAGATTGAGCCGGTATATGCCCCTGATGAATGGGCGCTTAATATTTGCAAAGCAATACCCGGGGCTGATGAATATATTAATCCCCCCGGCGGACAATCCTTTTTTGACAAGAGCAAGTACGATAAGAATAATATTAAGTTGGAATTTCTTGAGATTAATTTGCATGAGTATAGCCAGAAAAGGCCTGTCTTTGAGTCCGGCTTATCTGTTATAGATGTTATGATGTTTAATTCTCCGGAGGAAATCAGTACAATGCTTGATGATTATAAAATATTGTAAATAACTTAATATGAAAAGGATAGCGATTATCGGAGCGCACACAAACGCAAGGGTTATATATTATATGATAAAAAAATATAATCTTTTTGAAGTGGCATGTTTTGCAGTTGATAAAGAGTATTTACACGGCGAGAAAGAATATTTGGGACTTCCTTTAATTGCAATTGACGAGTTGCCAAAATACATTTCAAAAGAGACCGATTATGTATTCATAGGTGTTCTTTGGAATAACTTAAATTCTGATAGAAGACACTTATATGAGAAGATGAAATGTCTTGGATATAAATTTGTTAATGTGATCTCTCCTACGGCGGTCATTCAAGAAGAAGTGAAACTCGGTGAAAATATATTGATATGCGATAATGCAGTAATAGAATGTAATACTTCTATCGGTGATGATACTTATATTCACGGAGGTGCTTTTGTGAGCGAATCTTGCAATATCGGCAGACACTGTTTTTTGGGAATTAAATCTTTGACTGCAGGTGCGGTAACTCTTGGTGATCAGTGCTTTGTGGGGGTGGGTGCTACCCTGTTTGATGAAGTTAAGATAGGAGAGAAGTGTGTGATTGGAGCAAGGACCATTATTAAGAGGAATCTTCCTTCATATAGTATGGTCAAAACTAAAACATCTGAGTTGCAGGTAATAGAGCAATTGGATGCGGATAGCATAACAGGTAAGATTGTTGCGGGAAAAAACATTAGGTAGGTTGTGTCTAAATTATATATATGCTAGTTATGGCTGCTGAGAATAACATACTTGTAAGTGTTTGTTGCGCAGTATATAATCAGGCGCAGTTTATTCGTCAAACTTTAGACGGGATTGTCTCTCAAAAAACTAATTTTAAGTTTGAGGTTCTTGTAAATGATGACTGTTCGACTGATGGAACGACTGATATCATCAAAGAGTATGAGGAAAAATATTCTGATTTAATCAAACCAATTTATCACAGTGAAAATCAATATTCAAAGGGAATATCTGTTAATTATGTTAATAATTTTAACCGCGTAAAGGGTAAATACATAGCACTTTGTGAGGGCGATGATTATTGGATTGATGAGGGCAAACTTCAAATGCAAGTTGATTTTCTGGAGAATAATCCAGATTACTCTTTGACTTACACGGATTACAAAACATATTTTCAAAAGAATGGCTCTTTCCGTCCTAATAATTTCTGGAGGGATAATTTTTTACATCCCACATTTAGGCTGCACCTTATTCATACAATGTATCTTGCTCCGTGTTCTTGGCTTTTTAAGACAGCGGATTTGCCTCAGATCCCATCAGATGCGGTGGATGGTACATACGGAATTATGCTCTTCTTTTTGGCATCTAAAAAAGTAAAATACATAGACAAGGTTACTTGTGTTTACAGGGTGCTGGGAGAGAGCGCGAGCCATACGCCTACTTTAAAGAAAAAATACGATTTTTTAAGAGGGCTTATAAAGACTCAGGATGAGTGTATGGTGCTGTATGGTGCTAATTTGGAGCTTGTTACGGAAGTGCATTATCATATGTATAATAGAGTTTTCAAATTGGCTGTTGCAAGAGGTGATTTCCAATTCATTAAGTTGATGAGAGAATTTTGGAGCAAAAATACGTGCAGGAATACAAGTGACAGGGTATATTATTTTTTAAGTCATTTCTCACATATTCTGCATCCGTTTTTTTATTGTGCATATAATATTAAAACCTCTGTTAAGCAGCTGCTTGGCGTAAAGGATTAACATAAGTATACGCAGCTATGAGAATAATTTTTTGGATATTGGTATTTATAGTTTTTTACACTTATATAGGCTACGGTATTTTGGTGTGGCTGCTTGTCAAAATTAAGGAGCACGGTAAGTCTCATGATAGTTTATCTTCTCATAGCATGGATATTCCGGAGGTAACGATTTTAATTGCAGCGTATAATGAGGAGGCCGTGGCGGCGGATAAAATGGATAACTGCATGGCTTTGGATTATCCCGCCGATAAGCTAAATGTGTTGTGGGCAACTGACGGCTGTACGGATAATACGGTTCCTCTTTTAACAAAATATATAAATGACCACAAGTTGCAGAATGTTAAAATTCAGGCATTTGATGAGAGAAAAGGGAAGGGCGCCACTTTGCGCAGAGGTATTGAACATGTAAAAACGCCTATTGTCGTATTTACCGATGCAAATACTATGATTAACAAAAAGGCTATCAGGGAGATAGTTAAGAAGTTTGATAATCCAAAGGTTGGTTGTGTGTCAGGAGAAAAGAGAGTAGGCAATGCAGAAAAAGAAAATAGCATTGAACATAATCGGGTGAAGGATGCCGTTGAAACAGAGGGCATTTACTGGAAGTATGAGTCATTTTTAAAAGATCTTGACAGCCGTTTGTGCTCTGCCATGGGAGCAGACGGTGGATTGTTTGCACTAAGAAGAGAATTGTTTGAGACGCTGCCGGAAGGAGTGCTTTTGGATGACTTTATCATATCCATGCGGATATTGTTAAAGGGCTATGTGATAGCTTATTGCCCTGAGGCTTATGTCCATGAGGGAACCTCTGCAAGCATTGCGGAAGAGTCCAAGAGAAAAGTAAGAATTGCCGCAGGGGGAATACAATCTGTCGGGATGCTAAAACCACTGCTAAATATTTTTAAATACGGCATATTGAGTTTTGAATATATTTCTCATAGGGTGCTGAGATGGACGATTACGCCTTTTGCACTACTGTTGCTATTGCCGCTGAATATCATTATTATTGCTGTAAATGGCTGGAATCCTTTGATTTATCCTATTGTTTTTGTTTTGCAGTTGTTGTTTTATGATTTGGCGTTATACGGAGCTATTCTTTCCAGGCAGGGGAAGAAAAGCAAAATACCGTACGTGTGCTATTACTTCATGTTTATGAATATCTGCGTGTTCAAAGGAATAGCATATTTGAGAAGGAAGAGTGGAGAAGGTACGTGGGAAAAAGCTAAGAGGGCATGATGACTGTAATACTGAATACGTGCGTGCTTTTCAGCGTATTAGAGAAGGATCTAGATAATATTTTTGTAACTTTACGGCATTAAATGTTTCTGCGAGTGTAGTGCGCTTAATGAATGCTTAAACTTATTCTTTTCTAAAATGTTAAAAAAAGTTTTAGTGACCGGAGGAGCCGGTTTTGTTGGTTCACATCTTTGTAAGAGGCTTGTGGAAGAGGAAAATTATGTTTTGTGTCTGGATAATTTCTTTACGGGTTCAAGAGACAATGTTGCGGAACTTTTGGATAATCCAAAGTTTAAGATTGTTACGCATGATGTTGTAAATCCTTTTCACACGGATGTTGATGAGATTTATAATCTTGCGTGTCCGGCGTCTCCTATTCATTACCAGTATGATCCCATAAAAACAACTAAGACTTCTGTTCTTGGCATTTTGAATATGCTTCAACTTGCGCAAGACAACCATGCCAAGATTATGCAGGCGTCTACAAGCGAGGTATATGGAGATCCTACGCAAAATCCGCAGAAAGAGACGTATTGGGGAAATGTAAATCCAATAGGAACCCGCAGTTGCTATGATGAGGGGAAAAGAGTTGCGGAGACTTTTTGCATGGATTATTTCATGCAGTACAAAATAAGGGTGAAGATTATCAGAATCTTCAATACTTATGGGCCCAATATGGACATGAATGACGGAAGAGTTATCTCCAATTTCATAGTGCAGGCCTTGAAGGATGAAGATATTACAATTTATGGTGACGGTTCTCAGACAAGGAGTTTTCAATATGTTGATAATCTGATAGAAGGGATGATAAGCGTTATGGCTACTCCCGACAGCTTTATCGGTCCTATCAATCTTGGCAATCCTAATGAATTCACAATCTTGCAGTTGGCGCAGAAGGTTATAGAGATGACAAATTCAAAGGCAAAGATTGTAATGAAGCCGCTTCCGCAGGATGATCCCAAGCAGAGAAAACCTGATATTACATTGGCTAAGAAGATAATAAACTATAATCCAAATATACTTTTAGAAGAGGGGCTAAAAAAAACAATTGCATATTTTGAGATGCTGTTGTCAAAAAAAGCGATAATTAAGCGGATATAGGTTAAATTTGCCAAAATTGGCTTGTTAAAGGTGTACGATAAAATGTTGCGTTATGAATATAAACCCGGCAGAATTTAAAATCTTGGTTGTAGATGATGTTGTTGCAAACGTCATCCTTCTTAAGGCCCTCCTTTCCAGGGAAGGTTATAAGATAGCAACTGCTACAAGCGGTGAGGACGCCCTTAATAAACTTCCCATTGAGAAGCCTGATGTTATTTTGCTGGATGTCATGATGCCCGGCATGAGCGGTTTTGAAGTTGCGGAGAAGATTGCAAAAATGTCTGATTTTGAGGATGTTCAGATAATTTTTCTGACAGCTCTGAATTCACCTGCAGATATTGTTAAGGGATTTAAGCTTGGTGCTAGTGATTTTGTGACAAAACCTTTTAACAGGGAGGAACTTATCATAAGATTGACTCACCAAATTTCTTTGGTTGCTGCAAAGAGAATTATTGAACAGCAAACCAATGAGTTAAAGAGCACAATCAGTGGCAGGGATAAGTTGTATTCAGTAATTGCCCATGATTTGAGGTCTCCTCTCGGCTCAATAAAGATGGTACTTAATATGCTGGTTACCACGTTGCTGCCCGAGAGCGTGGGTGAGGATATGTTTCAGCTGATGAAAGAGGCAAATCATATTGCGGAGGATACGTTTAGCCTTTTGGACAATTTGTTAAAGTGGACAAAGAGTCAAACAGGCAAATTGAACATTGTTTATCAGGATATTGATATTGTTGATATTACGGATGACATTGTGGAGATCTTTAAGTTGAATGCCCAGTTAAAAGATATTCAAATCACATATAAGAATGATGTTCATATTACGGTTAGAACAGATGTCGACATTGTGAAGACCATAATGAGAAATTTGCTTAGCAACGCTATAAAGTATAGCAATAGCGGAGGCAGCATAAATGTTACAACAGAAGACAGTGACGGTTTTGCAATTGTTCATGTTGCGGACCACGGACTAGGTATAAGTAAAGATGGGCAGGAGAAATTGTTTAAGCAGGATGTGCATTTTACAACATTTGGAACTGCAAATGAGGAAGGTTCAGGGCTTGGGCTAATTTTGGTTAAGGATTTTGTAGATAAAATCGGCGGTAAGATTTGGTTTGAATCGGAAGAGGGCAAAGGCTCAACTTTCAGCTTCTCAATTCCTAAAGCAACTGGCACTCCGCTATAACTGCGTTGTGATCGCTCCACGGCCCATCGGGAGAAAAATAATTAATCCCCTTAAAATCAGCCGAGTGGAATATATAGTCTATGCGGAATAATTTCTGGAAGTGTCTGTAAGAATACGTATATCCCTGCCCGCATTCTCTGAATGTATCAATCAAAAGTCTGGAACACTTTACATAGGCGTAGGAGTTTGGCGTATCATTAAAGTCTCCCATCAGTAAGACAGGATACGGAGATTTTTTAATCATATTGCAGATAATATCAACTTGCTTTCCGCGCATACCGGAACTGAATTTCAGCTTGTCCGTAAGTTTTGTAAACATCTCTGTTCTACTGTATTTTTGATTTGTCCTTTCTGCGTACGCCACATCTGAACTTATGTTGCTCACTCCTGTGGATTCAAAATGCACGGCCATTACCCTTATAATCTTTGTGCTGTCAATTGCAATATCTGCGTAAATAAAACCGTAATTTGATTCCGGGAATTGCGCAAAGCAATATCTTTTAATTTGATACTTGCTAAAGATAGCCATATCAACCGGCTTGGTTCCTTTTCTATCAAAACAACTGTATGGCAGCGTATTTAAGTGTTTTTTTATACTATCTCTTCCAAAGTCCCATCCCTCCGCGTATTCCTCCAAACACAGTATATCAACCGGAGCAGATGCCTTAGCAGCAGGAGCATAATGGATTGCATCCGCCATAGGAATTCCCTTCCTGCCGCAGAAATAATCTGCCGCGCTCTTAACATTTTTGATCAGAGCGTCTCCCCCAAATCCTCCGACATTAAATGTTGCCACTTTAAGATTTACAGGAGTGATGTTTTTTATCACGACAGTTTTTTTTACGGTTGCCGCCTTTCCGGCTTTGCCAATTAACGGCCAATGATTTGCGGGATAATATATTGACGCAGTATAACTTAAGCTAAACATAACGGCGATAAACGGAACAATTGCTATCACCTTAAGTCTGATTACCCAATAAATGAAAAACAGAATATCTGCTGTAATGAGCACAACGAGAAATGGCCCCAGCATGGAGATGAAGGGGTGATTCTTTGGCACAAAATGTCCTGTTTTGGCAGATAAAACAGTTGCGGCCGCAATTAATACTGTGATTACAATAGAAACGCAGTAAAATAAGTAACTTATTGCTTTCTTGCCCATTTTTTTCTCAGACTATTGTCGGCAAATTTATTAAAAAACTATATACAATTGGAAAAAAGATTTAAATTTGCGGAGAAGTGAATTAACTGATTATAAGATGACAAATTTGTCGGAAAATAGGCATTCTGCGTTTGTGGATTCCGAAAACGTTTTTTTCTCTTTTCTTGCTGCCGCCTGCAGGAAAATAGAAAACAAGGTTAATGTTATTAACGAGTTTTCTAATGTGATTGCTACATCTCAAGATGCGGTGGAGAGGGTGACGTGTGCAAGGCAGCTAGAAGCTAAAACATCCGAGATAAAGTTGCTTGTTTCTGATTTAAAGTATATTATAAAGATTACAACCGGTATGGATGAGGGTGTTTCCGGACCTGTTGATGTGGATGAATTATTGCGTCAGACTGTTCAGGTTAAACAATCTTTTTTATGCGGAGGTAATGTTATACTGAAATACATGGGGGGGTATGGTAAGCCATTTGTAATCAATACAGTAGCCGCGCATTTGACAAAAATAGTCAATAATCTTCTGACAAACTCTATCAATCGTACAGATGAAGGGTCAATTAATGTCGGCTTTAAAATAAAAGGGTGTGATTCTCTCTATTTTTACGTAGAAGATACCGGCACAAGTATACCGAAAGATAAGTTAAAGAGCACATTTGAACATTTTGTTAGACTTGACAGCAATGCGACCGAGACCGGATTGGGACTTACCATTTGCAAGATTTTGGTTAAAGGCCTTGGTGGAGAGATTGGAGCGGAATCAGAATGGTGCAAGGGCTCTAAGTTCTGGTTTACAATACCTTATGTGGTGTCTGATAAAACAAGCGCCGCTATTATGGAACCAGAGCCGGATGTATCAGAGGCAAAAGAGGTAAAATCGGAAGAAAAGCCAAAAATTTTGATTGCAGAGGATGATTCTGCAAACTATTTTTTGTTTGAATCCATCCTTAAAAATAACTATTCTCTGGTCCGTGCCAAGAATGGGGCGGAGGCCTTGGGTGTGTTTAAGAAAGAGACTCCTGCACTTGTCATAATGGATGTTAAGATGCCTGTAATGGATGGTTTCCAGGCAACTGCAGAGATTAGAAAAATTGATAAAACAACTCCTATTGTGGCCGCCACAGCTTACGCGCTGCCGGAAGTCGAAGAGAGGTTATATGCTGCTGGAGTAAATGGTTATCTTGTTAAGCCACTTAGTCCCAGCGATTTAAAAAATAAAATTCACGAGATGCTAAACGGCTGCAAAGAGAATAATTAGATGGAAAATATGGATAATAAAGACTATAATACTCAGAGAGAGAAGTTGATAATGCCTGAATATGGAAGGCATGTTCAGGATATGATTAATTATGTTGTAAACATTCCGGACAAGAAAAAAAGAGATGAGCAGATTCAGGCTGTTGTAGCTGTGATGGGAACTTTAAATCCGCAGCTTAGAGACATTGTGGATTTCAGACATAAGCTTTGGGATCATGTTCAAATTATTTCTGATTTTAAGATTGACATTGACTCTCCGTATCCGATTCCTACAAGGGAAACGATTGCAACAGAGCCGAGTCAGATACCTTTGCAGAAGAAGCCTATAAGATCCGCATGCTATGGGCGTAACATTCAGAATATGATTGATTTAATCGCTTCCCGTCCCGATGATGATGTTAAGAAATATATGATAAAAGTGATTGCTTCCTATATGAAGCAACAGTATCTTATATGGAATAAAGACTCGGTTTCCGAGGAGACAATTTATGCAGACATTCATACGCTGTCGGGAGGAAAAATAACGGTACCGTCTGATATCCACATTGGTATGGGACAGGTTGATACTAATGCGCGCAATCCCAGAAGCGGGAATAATCAGAACAACAGCAATAGAAATACCGGCTCCCACAATAAAAAAGGAAAGCAGGGGGGTAAAAAGTGGAAGAAAAATAACCAGCAGTAAATGAGATTAAGTAAGAAAAAGAGAGAGCAAGAGGAGATAAAGCAGGAGCTTGCGGTGCCTCAAAAGAAAGACGGTATTTATCTTATATGCGGGCTAATCTCCTTGGCAGTAGCTGTTTATACGCTTATTGCTATAATTTCGTATATTTTCACGTGGGCGCAGGATCAGAGTACATTTTCAAATGATGATGTGTTTAATTCATTGATTGATGTGGAGAACGGAGGGGGAAGAATCGGACTTTATTGGGCAAATTTTTTGGTTTCTAAATTGTTTGGACTTGGGGCATTTATAATACCGTTTTTCTTCTTTGGAGTTGCGCTGTTCTGCCTTAAGATTAAGAAAGTCAAGGTTGTAAGATTGTTCTTTGTGACAATTTTCGGCTGCATCCTTATATCAGTCGTATTTTCATTTATTTTCTCTTTCACCGGAATTGACAGATGGTTTGGTACCGGAGCGGGAGGTTCTTATGGATATTATATTAACAATTGGCTTAAGTCAATGGTTGGAGTACCGGGAACATCAGTTATATTAATTATTGCTACAATTGGCTGGTTGATAACCATTAATAGAAGCTATATTAAACGCATCGGAGATAAAATTTCCGATGTGGGGACAAAGGTAGTGGATACGGCCAAGGCTCCTTTTGAGAGTAATCCCGACGGTTCGGAACAGTCTGAAGAAGAGAGCGGAGATGGCGGGGATGCTGATAATGAGGAAGATGCTGAGGAGGGAGAGGAGAATGAATTTGAAAGCGAAGAGGCGGAAACGAAAGATGCTGCTTCTACTGGAGTAAAGGCGAAAGGAGGAAGACCGGAGCCGGAAATCAGCCTTGTGGATAATACCGTTAAGCCCGCGGTTTCTTTTGCGGCGGCTTCCGCAAATGAAATAATTGAAAAACAGAGTATTCCGGAGCCTGATATTAATGAGTCGGATAATGTTGAGATGGAGGTTACAGGCGGCAATGGTGCCGGGCTTACAGGACACTACTCAGAAGAAGAGCTTAAAACTTTGTTTGACCCGCGGCTGGAACTTCCTAGATATAAGGCTCCTTCACTTGATTTGCTGGAGAGTTATAGAGACAAGTGGTATGAGGTTTCCAAGGATGAATTGGAGAGAAATAAGAGGCAGATTGTGAATACTCTATCCAATTATAAGATTGGAATTACAAAAATTTCTGTGCGCATAGGGCCGACAGTTACTCTTTATGAGATAGTTCCGGCACCTGGTGTGAGGGTATCTCAAATTAAGAAACTGGAGGAAGATATTCAGCTTTCCCTTGCTGCGCACGGAGTAAGAGTTGTTACTTTGCCAGGCACTAATGCCGTTGGAATAGAGGTGGCAAATGAGAAACCAAGCATTGTCTCCATGCTTTCCTGTTTGGAGTTTTTGCTGGCTCAAAGAAAGATTGAAGAGACAAAAGAGGCAAGATATGAATTACCTGTCGCGATAGGTAAAACTATTAAAAATGAGGTGTATACGTTTGACCTTACCAAGATGCCTCACCTTCTTATTGCAGGTGCAACGGGTCAGGGGAAATCTGTCGGACTAAATGCTCTGATTGCCTCAATTTTGTATACAAAGCATCCCTCAGAAGTTAAGTTTGTGCTTGTGGATCCAAAGAGAGTAGAGCTTTCTCTCTATTCAAAACTAGAGAAGTTTTTCCTGGCCAAACTTCCGGATTCTGATGACGCTGTTATAACAGACACAAAGAAAGTTGTTTATACGTTACGCTCTTTATGCTCAGAGATGGACAGCCGTTATGAACTTTTGCAAAAAGCCGGAGTCAGAAATATAAAAGAGTATAATGAAAAGTTCTTGCAGAGGAGGCTTAATCCTTTAAAGGGACACAGATATCTTCCTTATATAGTGGTTGTTATAGATGAGTACGGAGATCTGCTGCTGACTGCAGGCAAGGATATAGAGATTCCTCTTACCAGACTTGCTCAACTTGCGCGTGCTACCGGAATTCATTTGGTCATTGCAACTCAAAGGCCTACAACAACTATAATCACCGGCAATATAAAGGCAAACTTTCCTGCCCGCATTGCTTTTATGGTTCGCTCGTCAATTGATTCCAGGACCATATTGGATGAAACAGGTGCCAATCAGCTGATTGGACGCGGTGATATGTTGTTTGCCACAGGCAGTGACGTAGTCAGAATTCAGTGTGCCCTTATAGATACAAAAGAGGTTGAGAAAGTTGTGAACTTTATTTCCGGTCAGGTAGGATACGCAAGTGCCCTGTATTTGCCTGAAGTTAGGGAAGATGATGATGACAACGGACAGGTATCGGTTCAGGTAGGCGAGACGGATTTGAGAAAGAGAGATGAACTTTTTGATGACACTGCAAGATTGATGGTGATAAGCGGGCAGGCCTCCGCCTCTCTGATTCAGAGAAAAATGAATCTTGGATACAACAGAGCCTCAAAACTAATAGACCAGTTGGAAAAGGCGGGTATTGTTGGTCCTTCAGACGGCAGCAAGCCCAGACAAGTTTTGGTACCGGATTTGATATCATTGGATGATAAACTGGAAGAGATAAAAAAAGAGTACAGTTAATGACACTCTTTATTTAAAAATGAGGGATATTGTTAAAACATTCATATTTGCAGCGCTCACAATAGGCGCTGCAATTGTCTATTCTCCTGTTGTTTGTGCAAAGGATAAAAGCGGCTCTAAGATTGCTGCGGATGCTGCGGCATTTGTTAGAAGTTCTAGGAAAATTGAGTTTACAATAGGGGGCAAGCTTGGCAAAAACAGTTACTCTCACAATGGCTGGCTTATAGCAAATGACAAGAAATGTTATTTGGATATCAACGGTTTTGCAAAGTATGACTATGAGGGTTCCATTTTGACAATGTACAATGTCAAATCCGGAGAATACTATATTCAAAAGTTTAATTCCAATGATGAGGACCCTGCGTCAAATCCATTTGCAATTTTTATTAATAAGCATTCCGGTATGTTTTCCGGTCCTGTGCAGGCAAAAACTTCTGACGGAGAACTTGCCGTAATGGTGAGGATGTCCCTGCCGGGGAATAGATTCTGCAAGTACATAAACATTTATGTGACAGGCAGTGGCAGTAATACGGTCTTAAAAGAGATTGTCATCTTCTCAAAAAAGGGGGAGAAGGTTATAACTACTGTTACCAATTATTCGGCTCCCGACAGTTACCTTCTGAGAAGCGTCTCCGTCACTCCGCGCAAGGGCTCCAAAATAATAGATTTGCGCTAAATTATCTCTGCTGCCCTAAATATCTCCGCTATAGATGCATAGGAGTTCTCCAGGCATTCTTTGATTTTGCTTTTCTTAATCCATTTGCACTCAGTTATCTCCTCTCCCGTTTGAGGAACCGGCACCGATGAACCACTGTAAGTCATTGCATACCAACTGGTATGTTTGATAATGAATTTTTTCTCCAAGTGATATGTGTGATGAGTAATGCACAAAAGATTGCCGCGCTTCGCCTTGATTCCGGTCTCTTCCTCAACCTCTCTTGTCGCCGTTTTCTTAATATCTTCTCCTTTTTCCTGCCACCCTTTTGGAAGGTCCCATACGCCGCGTCTGAATATCATCAGGAACTCTCCTTTCTTATTGGTTACAAGACCTCCTGCGGCGTTTACATGGGTCATTTTTGAGAAAACTTTGTCATATGTTTTCTCTTCCATTTTAGGCTCTGTCGGGATAATAAAATGATTGAATTTTTCACTTTTGTCCATGAGCTTGGGAATTGTAGAAAGATTGTAATTGTCTGCGGGATGGAACAATACAGCGTTTATGTCATTTGTCGCCTTTTCTCCTAGGGTGCAAATTGTTAAAATTCTATTATTGAAGAAGATATTGTACATGAGCTTTAAGTCATTAAACTCTTTTTGTTATATTTGTGCAAAGATAATTGTAATTAGAATAATATGGAAAACGTAGAAAAGACCATAGCTAAGCAGCTGCTTGGAATTAAGGCCGTGAAATTGGATGTTGAGCACCCTTTTACGTGGGCGTCGGGATGGAAATCACCTATATACTGCGATAATAGAAAAATGCTTTCATATCCAACTGAAAGAAAGGTTATTTGTAATGCATTTGTAAACGTTATAAAAGATAATTTCAAAGATGTTGATGTTATAGCGGGCGTTGCTACCGGGGCTATAGCGTATGGAATGATGGTGGCTGAGGCTCTGGATAAACCGTTTATCTACGTGCGCCCGAAACCAAAAGACCATGGAACAAAATCTCAGATTGAAGGAGAAATTGCAAAGAATCAGAGAGTTGTTGTTGTTGAAGATTTGATTTCTACAGGTCAGAGCAGCCTTTCCGCCACTACCGCTCTTCATCAGGCGGGTGCTATTGTTCTTGGCATGATTGCAATTTTTTCATATAATTTTGATACTGCGCGCCGCTCCTTTGAATATGCGGATGTTGAGCTTCATACGCTTTGCCAGTACGACTCATTGTTGGAAGAGGCTGTAGTTGAGAAGTATATAAAGAAATCGGATTTGGAAGTTCTTAAGCAATGGAGAATCAGTCCTTCTACATGGGGAACTCAGAAGTAATTTTTTATTCCGATAAATTTATGGAAAAAATTGAAGGTAAGGAGGTTGTGCTTCCTATTGCAGCGGATAAACTGTTTTCTATTTTCTCTGATTTGAGAGGTATTGCCTCTAAGTTACCCCCTGAATATCAAGATAAAGTTACGGCAACTCAGGATACAATTGAGGGGAATTATAAAGGAATGAAACTGGGACTGATAGTTGTTAAAAGGGTTGCAAATCAGCTTGTTTCCCTTAAACCATCCGGGTCTTTCCCTTTTGATTTTACTCTTAACTTTCTAATGAATCAAGAGGAGCAGAACAAGACAAAGTTCAAGATAGAGGTAGATGCTGAGATGAACTTTATCATTAAATCTATGTTTGGCGGTAAGGTTAAAGAGATGGTTGATAAAATAACTGACACAATTTCTCAATTTTCGCCCAAAGATTAGTTTTTTTTAAACCTATTATTCTTTTTTTTTCTCCTTTTTGGCTACTATTGTTAATTAATAATGGGAAAGTCGCTATTATTGTGGTTAAAAACAGAATAGATATGGCTGACAAGGGTATTTCTCAATTTTTTATGGCAAAAGTGGCCAATATGCCGGGAATTGAGTTCATGGAGGGTGATTTTGCAATTTGCAGTTCTATAGATGAAATCCCGTTACCAAAAGATCCGGGCAGAATAGATGCGGCAATAGTTGGCTTGTGCCTCTGCGGCAATATCAAGTTATGCATAAATCTGGATGACTATGTAATATCCAAAAATCAGATAGTTTTGATTATGCCGGATCAAATTATTCGGCTCGGGAAAAAGAGCAGGGATTATAAAGGTATTTATATTTTGGCATCCAAAAATTTTATTGATGAGATGCTTCCGTATTTTAATCAGCTCTCAATTTTTCTTTATGTTAAAGAACATCCGGTTACAGATTTGAGCAATGAGGAGGTAAACATTTTTAAAGAGTATCACTCTTTTTTGTGGAAGAAAGTGCAGATGAAAGATAATGCATACAGAAAAGAAATATCTAGAAATCTGTTGCTTGCGCTATTATATGAGGCTTATGGAATGTTCTCAAAGTATCGTCTTCCGGAGTCCCGCAAGACCAGACAAGAGGAATTGTTTGCAGACTTTATAAAATTGGTGCGGTTGAATTTTAGAAGAGAGCATTTTGTCTCTTTCTATGCAGATAAACTTTGCATAACATCCAAGTATCTTTCATTGCTTGTCAAGAGCGTAAGCGGGCGTTCTGCCAGCGTTTGGATAGACGAATATGTGATTTTGGAGGCTAAGGCTTTGCTAACTTCATCTAAATTGACAATAAAGCAAATATCTGATACTTTAGGATTTGTAAGTCAATCTTTCTTTGGCAAATTTTTCCGCAGGCATACAGGGGCTTCACCAAGAAAATTCAGGGGCGGAGCCTGCTAAAGGAATGAAGTGCGGTGATAAAATATTATCTGAAGATTTTGTTTCTCTAATGAAAGAGTCTCTTGGTGAGAGAGATGCATCGCTCCTTTTTTCTTCTCTGGAGGAAGGAGAGGATGTAGTGAGTGTAAGGTTAAATCCTTTTAAATCTCTTCTTTCTCCCGACGGTTTTTTGAATGAATGCGCTTCTAAAATTTTTGGAGCCAATTTGGACTGCCATGTAAAGTGGTGCCAGTCAGGATTTTATTTAAAGAAAAGAGTTTCCTTTACAACTGACCCGTACTTCCATTGCGGAGCATACTATGTACAGGATGCAAGCAGCATGTTCCCGGAAATTATTAAAGGATTTATCTCCGTGTATAAAGACAATACTTCAAAAAATGCGACTTCGGATTTATCTGCAAACGTATCTGCAAATGAGAAGTTATCCGGTATTAAGCTTCTGGACCTATGTGCCGCCCCAGGAGGCAAATCAACTCATTTAGCCTCTATGTTAGATGATTCTTCACTTCTTGTATCTAATGAGGCCATTAAGAAAAGAGTGCTTCCTCTGATGGATAATGTCGCAAAATGGGGATGCTCTAACGTATTGGTTACCAATAACTATCCATGTGCTTTTGGAAAACTGCAGGGATATTTTGATGTAATTCTGGCGGATGTGCCGTGTTCCGGAGAGGGGATGTTTAGGAAGAGCATGGAGGCTATTGACGGATGGAGTCTTAAGGCCGTAAGTGATTGTGCGGAAAAACAGCGCCAGATTGTTTCTGATGCTTGGCCTGCGTTAAAAGAGGGTGGTATTTTCATCTACTCAACATGCACCTATAATCATTATGAAGATTCCGATAATGTGAATTTTATATGCAATAGCCTTGGAGCGGAACTGCTTGATATTCGCAAATTTGTTCCGGGTGCAGTGAGGGGAGACGGGCAGTTTTACGCAGTATTAAGAAAATTCGGAGTAAGTTCCCAATCTGTTGTCTCTGTTAAAACGGGGACAAAAAGGTATAATGATAAGAAGAGTAAAAAAGAGGGGAAACAAACTGTCGGGAGAATAATAAGTGCGTGTAATTATCTTGGAGACAGGTATTTATATGTACAAAAAGAGAATGGCTTTATAAAGGCTTATCCCAAAAATCTGGCGGATGATATTTTATGTCTTGAGGGAAAATTGAATGTTGCGGCAAGCGGAATTGTTGTTGCAACGGCTAAAGGGAAGGATTTGATTCCGTATTCCGATTTGGCGTTGTGTAATGATTTTGAGAATGCCAAATATTCCGGCGGAGCTAAAACAGGCGAGCGGCTTTTCCCTGTAAAAGAGGTGTCAAAAGAAGAGGCCCTTCAGTTTCTCACCAAAAGGCCCTTGTTTTTACCTCAAATGCCACCGGGTTATATATTTTTGACTTACAATGGATTAGGTCTTGGATTTGTTAAGAATCTCGGTAACCGCACCAATAATCTTTTGCTTTCCGGCCGTGCAATTCACAATACAAATCTTGTGGATTTATAGTTTGTTTTCCGGTATATTTTAGTTCATGTAATCCCAAGGAGGAAGCATTATGTGCTTCTGGCCAAGGCATCCTGTTGCTTTGTCGTCCAGATATTTCCTGTTTATTACAAAGCGGAACATGTACTCGTTAAACCAATGGTCCGTGAATGTCAGATAACCCTTGTTGCCTGCATCTGTGCCCCAGCTGTTCTCAAATTCCCATTTTGTTGGAACGTCGTTATTGTCTGTATCACAGGCGACTATAAGCATTGCATGAGATGAGCCGCTCTGACGGGTAACAATTCTTGCTTTCTTATCCATAGTGAGATTTATTCCAAGCAATGACGAGTAGTCATAAATTCCGGTGTCCAAAAGTCCGCTTTTAGTATTTGACTGTTTTCCAACGTCACATGAAGCAACAACAGATTCATTTGCTTTTATAGAGGCAAGAACAGCCTTTTTTATATCTCCATTTGGAAGGTTTAGATATGTCCAGTTAACGCCATCCATTGTATTGCGCGCTCCGTCTATCTCATACATTTTGTAATAATCTCTTGTGGGGTCATTCATTATCATTACATAATTGTCTGTATTGTAGTCCGTTCCGGCTATACCGTTAAAGAAATCATTAGGGTTGCTTTTAATAGTCTGGATTTTTTTATCCTTGTCCTGGAATCTCCATGTGAATTCTGTCGGAGGGGTTCCAAGGCAAACTGTAAGTACTCTGTAAACGTCTTTAAGAACGCTCATTTTTTCTCTCTCCATGTCTGCAGTTTTCCCCCTGTTTGCCGCAATTGCCCTAATGTCATATCCTCCCTTGCGCAATCTCTCATTAAGAATACTCATCATCTGGGATGTATTGTTAGAGTGCTCCGTCTCAGGCATAACAGCTGCAGGCACAACGCCGTACTTCTTTGCAAGATTATAGAAAGAACTCCATACTCCGCCGTCGCTTACCGGCGATGAGAAGTAGTATGTAACTTCTCTGTCATCCATCGGCGCTTTTACCGTTTTGATAATATTTTCCAGAAACAGGTTGGACTTCTCCAGTATGTCCCAGAAATAATTGTAATTATGAGAGAAATCAAATTCATCCAAATTGTATTTCTTCATGACAGCGGGCCTTAAGTCATTCATGGATGAAAACATCCAGCAGCGGCCGGAGCTTTGCTGGTCCGTAATTCCTTTTACATCAACTTTATATTTAAAAAAATTGTCCGTAGCTCCGTTAACCTTGTAGCTAAGCGCAAGGCTCTTAATGTTTTTGTTGGAGGTTAGAATATTTTGAATAGCAGCAGTATAGCTATCATTTTTTATGCTGCCGTGCAGCTCTTCAATCTCTTTGCTCCCGATAGTTTGTGCAAGCGCGCTCCCGCATATTAGTGCGGCGCATGTAAGTAGTGCTATTTTTTTCATATTTATTTGTGTAAAAAATTATTTTAAAACATCATGTAATCCCAGACGGGCAAAAGTTCCGGCTTTTGTCCAAGCGCGGCTTGGGCCTTAGCTCTGAGATACTTTTTATTTATTACCATTCTAAAAGTGTATGTTTCAAACCATTTATTGCTCATTACATGAAAGCCGTTCCTTCCGCGGTTCAACCCAAAGCTGTCTTCTGCCAGCCACTTTGTCGGATTATCATTTTTGTCTGTATCACAACCCATTAGCAGTATGGCGTGAGTGGAACTTATTTGCTTTGTGAGTATCATGGATTTGCGGTCCATATCCAAATTTACACCAAAGAGCGTATTGTAATCAAAGACTCCGGTATCCAAGAGGCCCGCACCGCTTTTTTTATCCGCTTCCGCACCTGAATCTATAGTGAGATATATACTTTCATTATTTTTTATAGAGGCCAGTGCAGCCGGCTCAATTTCTGAATAGGGCAGGTTAAGGTATGTCCAGTTGAAGCCCTCTATTACGCTCTTGTAATTTTTTATTTCATAAAGTTTGTAGTATTCTTTTCCGGGGTCATTCGTTATCATAATGTAATTTTCCGGTCCATAGCCGTTTATGGCTACGCTGGCGTAAAATTCTTTTGGTGTGGTACTTACAGTTTTTGTATTGCCGTTATTGTCTGTGTATCTCCATGTGAACTCTTTTGGAGGGACGCCAATGGTCAACGCAAGTATTTTGTAGACATCTTTAAGCACTGATATCTTCTCTGCTTCCATTTCATTTAGAATCTCTTCAGACAGTTTGTTATTTGACTTTTTAACTGTGCTGTTTTTTGATGCAATTTCCCTGATTGCCCATCCTCCCTTGCGCAATCTTTTTTTTAAAATTTGAAGCAGCTGCTCATCATTTTCGGATGCTCCGGTTTCCGGCATAACTTCCATTGGCACAACACCGTATTTGATTGTCTCCGCATAGAAAATACTCCATACTCCGCCGTCTGTAATAGGGCGGTTAAAATATTTTGAGACCTCTCTGTCATCCATCGGTTTATTGGATGTTGCAATAATTTCTTCCAGGAATAAATTGCTTTTTTCCAGCAAATCATAGAAAAAATTATAGGTGTGAGAGAAATCAAAATCTTTCAGATTATATTTTTTCATCACTCCGGTGCGGAGAGAATTCATGCAGGCAAACATCCAGCAACGACCGGATTTTTTTTGGTCATTTATGCTTCCTATGTCTGCCTTGTATTTAAAATAATTGTCATAACTCTTTAATTTGCCGCTGTTTTCTGCAAGGCTTTCAAAATCTCCGCTTGATTGCAGCACGCTTTGCAATGTAGCCGGTGTGGTGCTGCCGGCATAACTTTGCTCCAGCTCCCGCATTTCTTTACTCCCGATAGATTGCGCATTAGCTGCTGAGTACGTAAGTGTTACACTAAGGGCTATGATGATTATATGTTTAATGTTTATTTTCATTATTCAATTTTTTAATCTGTTTTATAGCAGATTTTGTATTTGTTTTTTTATTGCCGCTACTTCTGAAGATTCTATGTTGCGTTCCTGTATCGGCCCTGTAATTTTTTGATGCATTGTGATTTGTGCGGGAGCTTTGCTTAAAAGGTAAATATCGCTGCCCAGTATCAAAGCATCGTCAATATCGTGGGTTACAAATATTACCGTGCGTTTATCCTGTTGCCACAGTTGTGAAAACCATTTGAGCATTCCGTGCTTTAGATTGATGTCCAGTCCGTTAAGCGGTTCATCCATCAGGATGATGTCGGAGGTTGCGGCAAATGCGCGCGCTATGGAAACCCTTTGTTTCATGCCCCCGCTGAGCTGTGACGGATAATAATTTGCAAACTCTTCAAGTTCAACCCTTTTAATCAATTTATCGGCCTCTTTTTTTCTTTGCCGGGCAGACACTTTTTCTCCGTTATTTACACTGTCAAGTACAAATTCAATATTTTCTCTTACGCTTTTCCACGGGAGCAATCTGGGCTCTTGAAAAATATAGGAGAACTTTTTATTTGCAAAGCCTTCCAGTGTGCCGCTGTCGGGAGCAATAATGCCGCAGATAATATTTAAAAGAGTTGTTTTTCCGCATCCTGAAGGACCTAATATACAAGATATTGTGCCTTCCGTAATATCCATGCAGAAGTTATCATATATCTGTTTTCCGTTAAAGCTCTTGCAAATATTTTTAAGATTAAGACTCATGTTTGTTTAATTATTGAATGTGCGGATTTTATTTCCAGGTAACAATTCTTCTCTCCTCCCACCTGATAATAGCTTCAAATCCCGAACTTAACAGTACGGCTATCAATGTCCATGCAATTAGTATGTCTACATTTAAAAATGTTTGGGCGCTCTGCATTACCGTTCCTATTCCGTATGTCGGCTGGGCCAGTACTTCTCCAACTATAATGGCTCTCCATCCTATTCCCGTAGCACTGGATATTCCGCTGATAATGAATGGAATGATTGATGGAATGTAAACTTCTGTCACAATTTTTTTACCGCTTGCGCCATAGAATTTTGCCATCTCAACCAAACTTGCATCCATGCTATTAAAACCGTCTGTGACATTAATATATATTAAAGGAAACATGGTTAAAAACGCAATAAATACAGGGACTGTATTTGGTGTGAACCATATTAGAGCCAGAAGTATTATTGCCACAACCGGGGTTGCCCTAAATGTTACAACTATCGGTTTCATCCATGCCGCAAGAGAGTCATGCATTCCTGCAAGAATACCAAGTCCCACTCCTAAAATTGCCGCAATAACAAAGCCTATTAAACCGCGTAATATGGTGGCTCCTATTATTTTAAGAAATTCTGCAGTACAGATGACCTTTACCGTGGAAATCAGTGTGTCCTCCGGGCTGGGAAGTATGAAGCCGGATTTAAAATATAGTGACAGAACCTTCCATATCGCAAGCATTACAAGCACGGAGATAAAGCCGGTCAAAGTATTTTTCTTGGAAGAATTTCTCATCACTTAATTATTTACCGAAAAAATTTTTATCCGGAATTTTACCACCAGTAATATCCCGGTTCATGTTGTAAAATGCTTTCAAATAGTCGTTTACATCTTTACGGACCTCTGATGCCCTTACAACTTTCAGGTTGCACCTTGGTATTGCAGTTCTGGCAACCGCGCTGTCTGCAAGTATGCCGTATTTTGCAGCAAGAAAGGCGGCGCTGTCGGGATTGCTATTTACCCAATTAGTTGAATTTGAGTACATTTTTAATACTTTTTCCGTGAGCTCCGGATGCTTTTTCATAAACTTTACGCTCCCTACAAAAGCAGTCTCTGCAATTGGAGTTCCGCATGCTTTCTTCCACTCTGCATTAAGGTCCATTAAGGCATGTAAAGATTTATTTTTTGATAATACCATACTTACAAACGGCTCTGTAAGTACCCCTATATCAACACGTCCTGCAGCCATAGCGTTTGTAAGGGCTGTGTGCGTAGGAAAGCTGTAATCCAATATTACATCTTTATCCGGATCCAGTCCGTTGATTTTAAGCAGATATTTAAATAGAACATCGGGAGTCATACCCTTGGCCATCAAGTGTATTCTGCGCCCTTTAAGATTGCTCCAGTTTTTTATGGCGGTATCTTTGCCGCACAAATAAAAAGTTCCCCAGATTGGTACGGCTATAAGCCTGTAATCCAGTCCTTTATTGTATAAGACGGCAGCTGTTGTCATTGGCAGAATTGCAAAATCTGCAGTGCCGTCCAGCATCATTTTGCGTACCTGTAGGGGCTCGTTCAAGATGTCTATTTTTACCCCATTTTGCACTATATCTTTTGAGCTTAATCCATCGTGATCTTTAATACTGTCAATCATTTTTATCATGCCAAGAGCGGAAGGTCCTTTAAGTGTGGCAATTGTGCAGGCCGAACTCTCCCTGTTCCCGGAAGATTTCCCGCTGCAGCCAACAAAAAACGGGAGGCATGCAATAAATATTAAAGTATATAAGTGTTTTTTCATAATCCCGACAGATTCAGATGTGTAAAATTATAAATTTTAAATGACTTGCTTTGTATAATGCCAAAACATTAATAAATTTGCAAAAAATTTACAGACCGTTTTGTACTAAGGTTACGGATAGTCCTGACCAAGGCCGGCGGAAATCAAATAATCTAACCCGGAGGAAATTCTGATGGAGAAGAGAATAGGCACAGTAATAATACAAGTAGAAAGAAAGGATAACGTTCAGAAAATGAATGATATTATCTCTTTGCACTCTGACATTATAATCGGTCGTCAGGGACTGCCTCGCAGCAATAATTTTAATATTATCTCTTTGATTTTGGAAGGTACGACGGATCAGATTGGTTCTCTAACCGGTCAGCTTGGACGTCTGGATGGAATTCAGGTTAAATCGGCCCTTTTAAAAAACAAAGATGATGAGTAATAAAATTTTTATTTTGACTGCAGCACTTGCAGTCATTTCTTATAGTGCGGCGTCAGGTGCGCCGGGACACATTAGTAAAGAGAAGGATACAACTGCAGCTGTTAAGACGGAAAATCTTGGTTCTGTGACTGTTAGCAGTATGCGCTTGAACAGAAAACTTATGGAGGTGCCGGCCTCTATGAGTATTGCCGGAGCTTTTGATTATAAGAAGAACTCCTCTTTTTCTGTTGCAAATATTTTGAATTCGGAGCCTGGAATTTCAATTGGCGGTGACGGTATTTGGTCTACAAATGTTGTGGTTCGCGGACTTGGTGAGAGCCGTTTGGTTACTTTAATTGACGGCGACAGGGTGGAAACGGCAAGTGATTTAACTGCGTCCTTAAGCATGGTAGACATTAACAATATTGATAGAGTGGAAGTTATAAAAGGCGCTCAATCATCTCTTTATGGCAGCGGTGCTCTCGGCGGAATTGTAAATGTAATTACAAAGGACGGACGGTTTACACCCCGCTTTCATGTAGGGGGCGGAGTTACTCCGTCATTCTCAACGGTTAACAAATACTTCTCAAATAATGTATTTTTGAATTTTGGCGACAAGAAATGGTATTTGAGAGTCAGTGACAGTTACGGCAGAGCGCATGATATTCACACGCCTGAAGGGAAAATTAATAACAGCGGATTTAAGACGAATGATTTTTCAGTCAGAGCTGCATTTAAACCATTTGCAAATCAAATATTTAAAGTTCAATATCAGCGCAACTGGTCAAAAGATGTCGGCATACCCGGCGGTGCAGCATTCCCCGGACCTGCTACCGCTTCATACAAGAAAATCGGCAGGGCTTTGTTTGATGCAAGTTATGAAATAACAAACATCACAGGTGTGTTTACCTCTTTGAAATTCAGGTACTATAATCAGTATATCATTCGCAACGTTGAGATGACTCCAAATACTACAACTACTGTTAAGATGGCAAACGGTATGACGCAGGCAACGACCCCCAATCTCCTGACTCCTCATGCAACTCATAAAACTAATGGCGGAGAAATTCAGGGAACATGGAAATTGTCAGATAATCAGACTTTTGTCGGAGGAGCGGATTTGTGGAGAAGGGATATTAATAGTAGCAGAGTGAAGTACATTACGGTAAATGTTATTAAGCCAAACGGAGATACACTTAAGACAAATCACGTTGAGAGGGGAGAAACTCCGCTTCCTGACGCCTCATTTACCAGCGCAGGTGTTTTTGCTCAAGATGAACTTCATTTGCTTGGCAACAAATTAACCTTAACTGCAGGAGCAAGGGCAGATCGGGTATGGATAAAGAATGAAAAGTGCTTTGACGTAGATTATATAGTTCTCAATGGAGTGAGAGATGACGCCCCTGCTACTCAAAGAGTTACATTTGACAAGAGCAACACGCACAATACGTCCTGGAGCGCAAACATGGGAGCCATTTATAAATTGACCGATAATGTTGACGCTGTGTTTAATGCCGCCCGTTCATTTAGAGTTGCATCATTGGACGAGCGTTATAAATATATCGACCTTGGAAATTACGTTAGGCTGGGCAATCCTAATTTGAAATCTGAAAACGGATACTCTTTTGACCTTGGTCTAAGAGTTTGGGGCTCAAAGATAAACGTCCAGGCTTCCGTGTTTGTAAACAGAATCAATAATCTTATTGTAGAGAAAAACGGGGAGTTTATTTATACTCTTGCAACCTCCGGTGTAAAGGATACATTGCCTGCACTTGTTAACGCTAATGTAGATAGGGCGCTGTTGTACGGCTTTGATTTTAAGGCAGATTATAATGTAATTGATAATCTTGTCTTATCTGCCGCCGTATCTTATGTAAGAGGAAAAGACACAAAGGCAAAAACCAGTCTTCCGCAGATACCTCCTTTTAATGCAAGGATTGGTGCACGCTATTCATTTACCAAAATTTGTTCTGCAGAACTGGATTGGACTCTTGCTGCAAAACAGGGCAAAGTTGCTGAAGGAGAGACTGAAACCGCCGGATACGGTAAATTGGATTTTGCCGTTAACTCTGTTAATTTTAGGATAATTCACGGTTTATGGTTGCAGGTTTTTGCAGGTATTGATAATATTACGGACAATACTTACACTAATCATTTATCTACTAATAGAGGAAGCATAAGCATAGAACCCGGCAGGAATTTCTTTGCCAGAGCATGTTTTACGTTCTAGGTTTTTATATAATGTGTATAGATGGAAAGAGGGTGGCTAAAAGTTTTAGCCACCCTCATCCCTTTTATCCAAGTCTGCTATGTGCCATATGATTTTTTTCTAAAGCAGGGTTAAACAATTTATCAAGCCAAAACAACATGAGGACTGAAAATCTAACCATATAGCCTATATAGAACGTGGAGAATAAGGTTACAAAAAACACAAAACAAAAAACACAAAACAAAAAACTGCGCCAACCTGTTCTATCGCACTCCGTCAGCATTTATTTATCAAATGTAACAACTTTGGTACTTTTTTTATACATTTGAATTATTAATTGTTTTAATTAATACTATTGATATTTTTTATCATAGTATTATTGCCTGTTTTAATGTGCTTTAAAGTATTTCTCAATATGGAACTTACACAACTCAAATATTTTGTAAAGCTTGCCGATGAATTGAATTTCACGGAGGCGGCAAAGCAGCTGTTTATCACTCAAAGTACGCTGTCGCTGAGTATTAAAAAACTTGAAGATGAGTGTGGAACTCCGCTTTTTGACAGAGTTGGGAAGAGCACATACATTACAGATGCGGGAAGAGTGTTTGCGGATTTTGCAAGAAGGGCTATTAAAGAGACGGATTCCGGTATAAGATACGTGAGAGAAATGAAAGGAATTTTCAATGGAAGGTTAAATATTGGAGTGACTTTTAGTCTTCATGACATACTTAATGACGGCATATTGCAATTCACTGATAAATACCCTGATGCAAGCTTAAGCATAATTGAGTCCAATTCTGTAAAAAAGCTGGAAGAGATGGTTCTTAGGGGAAAAATTGATTTTGCTCTTACTTATGCAACAAGCAAAATGTCCAATTATTTGGAAAGTATCCCCCTGTTTGAAACGCCGCTTTGTGTTATAGCTAAAAAAGGGCATCCGATTACCGCTCAGAAAAAAGTTCTTTTATCGGATTTGAGGAAATATCCCTTTGTGTTTTTCCCTTACGGCATTAACACAAGAATGGAGACGGAAAAAATGTTTATACATAATAATACCCCAATAATAACTCCGCGGATAGAAGTTAATGATACCGGTCTGATTCTCAAAATGGTTGGGACGGGCAAATGGCTTACAATCTTACCGGAAGGAGTTACCGCCAACCGTGATAATCTTGCTGCCGTGCATATTTCTTCACGAACGGGCAATAAACTCAAATGCTGTATTATACGTCCAAAAGAAAAATATATTTCTCTGCTGGAGAAAGATTTTATTCAAATAGTCAAGAACTGTTTGAATAAAAAAGCCGTCTGATTAAGGACGGCTTTTTGTTCACATGTTTCAATTCTTCTATGCGCCAAAATTATCGTACATGATGTTTTCCGGCTGTACTCCAAGATTATCCAGCATCTTAATTGCAGATGATGTCATCATAGGAGGTCCGCACAGGTAATATTCAACATCTTCCGGGGCGGGGTGATTCTTAAGGTACTCATCAAACAATACTTGATGGATGAATCCTTTTGAACCGGTCCACTTGTCTTCCGGAAGAGCATCTGAAAGTGCGATGTGGAAAGAGAAGTTTGGATTTTCTTTTGCAATCTCCTCAAAATCACTTTCATAGAATATTTCTCTCTTTGAACGTGCGCCATACCAGAAACTGACTTTTCTCTTTGTATGAAGAGTCTTGAACAGGTGGAAAATGTGAGAACGCATCGGAGCCATTCCGGCGCCTCCGCCTATAAACACAATCTCATTTTCCGTGTCTTTAATAAAGAATTCTCCGTAAGGACCTGATACAGTGACCTTATCTCCCGTCTTCAATGAGTAAATATATGATGAACATATGCCCGGGTTCACCGGCATCATGCCGCCTTTTGCTCTGTCAAACGGTGGGGTTGCAATTCTTACGTTCAGCATAATGATATTGCCTTCCGCAGGATGGTTGGCCATTGAGTATGCCCGGAACGTAGGCTCGGGGTTAACCATTTTAAGGTCAAACAAATGCATCTTGTCCCAATCCGGCTTGAACTCCGGTTCAACTGAAATGTTCCTATAATCCACGCTGCATTTTGGAACATCTATTTGAATATATCCGCCGCTTCTGAAGTTTAATTTTTCACCTTCAGGCAACTTTACCACAAATTCCTTAATAAATGTTGCAACATTTCTGTTGCTAACCACAGTGCATTCCCATTTCTTAACACCCAGAACTTCCGGAGGAAGAAGGATGCCAAGGTTCTCTTTAACCTTAACCTGACAGCCAAGTCTCCAATTGTTTATCTGCTGTTTGCGTGAGAAGAACCCAACCTCTGTCGGGAGTATAGTACCTCCTCCGCTGATTACCTGGCATTTGCACATTCCGCAACTTCCTTTGCCGCCGCACGCGGAAGGGAGATAAACCTTCTGTTCAGCCAATGTTGAAATAAGTGAATTCCCCGCATTTACCTCCAACTTTTTTTCTCCGTTATTAATATCTATTGTCACAGTCCCGGAAGGAGTCAGCTTTGTTTTAGCATAAAGCAGCAAACCAACCAGCAACAAAGTAATTATCAGAAAAATTACTATTGAGGCAACTACAACTAATGTCATACTATTCATTCTCTATCCTCCTACAATTTGATACCCATGAAACTCATAAATGCGAGTCCCATCAATCCTGCAATGATAAATGTAATGCCGAGACCTCTAAGCGGTTTAGGAACATTAGAGTAGGCCAGCTTCTCTCTGATGGCTGCAATGGAAACAATTGCCAGGAACCAGCCAAAGCCGCTCCCAAGTCCGTAAACCGTTGCCTGTCCGAGGGTTGCAAACCCTTTCTCCTGCATAAATAATGAAGCTCCAAGTATTGCACAGTTAACTGCAATAAGAGGCAGGAATATTCCAAGTGATGAATAAAGTGACGGTGAGTATTTCTCCACAACCATCTCAACCAGCTGAGTGATTGATGCAATAACGGCAATGAAAATAATGAAGCTTAAAAAGCTTAAATCCACATTCGCAAGTGAAGGGGATATCCATGTAAGGCATCCATCTGTAAGCAGGTATCTGTTTAAAAGATAGTCAATAGGAAGAGTTACTCCAATTACGAATATAACCGCAACTCCAAGCCCTGCAGCCGTCTTTACATTTTTTGATACCGCCAGAAATGAGCACATTCCAAGGAAGTAGGCAAATATCATATTGTCTACAAAGATGGATTTTACAAATAAACTAAGTAAATCTTGCATAGCTAATATTCTATTTGTCATTTAAATCTTTCTGGAAACTTCTCTGAATCCATATCAGGCAGCCGATTAAAATCAGTGCCATTGGAGGCATGATAAAGAGACCGTTATTCAAATAATGTCCTCCCTCCTTCACATACCATGAAAGCGGAATAATTTGAATTCCAAACAGCGTGCCGCTGCCAATCAATTCTCTTATAACTGCCAGAACTACAAGGATTAAGCCATAACCCAATCCGTTGGCAAGACCATCAACCAAAGAAGGCAGAGGTTTCTCTGAAAGTCCAAATGCCTCAATTCTTCCCATGATTATACAGTTAGTAATAATAAGTCCAACGTATACGGATAGCTGTTTACTTACGTCATAAGCATAAGCCTTCAAAAATTGTTCAATGACAATTACAAACATTGCCACAACAACCAGCTGGACTATAATTCTAATTCTATTTGGAATGCTCTTTCTAATCAGCGAAATTAAGAAGCTGGAGAATCCCGTGACAATTGTAACTGACAAAGCCATAACAATTGCAGGCTCCAGTTTTACAGTTACCGCAAGAGATGAGCAAATACCCAAAACCAAAACCGTAACCGGATTGGCCTTTAAAATAGGGGTTGTAAATATCTTTTTATCCATTGCTATAACTATTTAATAGTGAGCGTATCGGCTGCTGCTATGCTATTTGCCTCTGTCTGTATGAATTCGGCATTGTCTGCAGCATCTTTATTCTCTTTGTTCTTCTGAATGTAAGGCAAGTAATATTGCAGCCAGTTCATAATCATTGACTGTACTGCGGTGCTGGTTATTGTAGCTCCCGACAGTGCATCAACTTCATGCTGTTTATCTTTTGCCCCTCCTTTAACAACTTTTACAGAGACAAGGTTATCATCTTTAAAAATTTCCTTGCCCTTGAATTGGTCTCTGAATTTGTTTGTTACAATCTCTGCGCCTAGTCCGGGAGTCTCGCTCTTGTGATCAAACAAAGCTCCGTAAACCGTGCGGAAATCATCCTCTAAGGAGACATATCCCCAGATAGGACCCCATAGTCCGGGACCATAGCAGGATAGAATACTAACCTCTTTTCCGTCTGCGGTGCGACATACAAAAACAGGAAGCTTAAGCTCTGCCATAAGTTTTTCCTTTTCAGAATTACTGGTTGCAGCGGCAATTTTTTTCATTGTCTCATATTGCTCTTCCGGGGAAATTTGAAACGCCTCGCTCTTTACAAGGTTGGTAGAATCAGTTTTGACTATTTCTCCTTTAGCATTTATAACCAGACCTTTAACTACATACTTATTAAATTCTCCCTCTACGTATTTGTTCTTGTCAGGAGCATTTTTTACATCCTGAGCAAGTCCCGCAGAACCAAGCATGCTGAGTTGTTTTTCCACATCAATATTGGTTTGCTGTTTTGCCTTCAGTCCCATTGCAACAACAGCTAAGACGGCGGCTACTACTACTACCAATACGGTTGAATATATAATAGTGTATGAATTTTTATTTGTATCCATCTTATTCTGTTTTAGATTCTTCATTAACCGCAGCAACTGCTCTTTTCATCCTTCTGTTAATGTTGGGGCGCATGACCAGATAATCAATAAGCGGCGCCATCGTGTTGAACATCAGAATAGAAAGCATCATACCCTCTCTGTATCCCGGATTGAATAATCTAAGCGTGATACAGAAGGCTCCAATCAAGAATCCGTAAATCCATTTGCCGACTTCTGTCTGACAAGAACTTACAGGATCAGTCGCCATGTAAACAATTCCAAATGCAAAACCTCCCATAACCAAATGGTAAACTGCAGGCACTGCCGCGTATGTTCCGGGAGCCGCAAATGCATTGACAAGAAGACCTATTCCTAAGGCGCCGGCAACACCGGAAACCATTATCTTCCAGCTTGCTACTCCTGCGCATATAAGAATTATTGCTCCAATTAAAATTGCTATTGTTGAGGTTTCTCCAAATGAACCCGGAATATTTCCGATGAACATTTGTAAGAAACTTGGGGTAGGCATTCCGGACGATGCCTGTGCAAGAGGAGTTGCTCCGGAGAATCCGTCAACAATACTCAACCCCGCCTCGGGTTTTGTAAGTCCTTCAATCCAAATTGTATCTCCGGTAATTTCAGAAGGATATGCAAAGAATACAAATGCTCTGGCCAGCAATGCCGGGTTCCAGATGTTCATTCCTGTTCCTCCAAATACCTCCTTTCCAAATATTACTGCAAATATTACCGCAAGCGCAAGAATCCAAAGAGGAACATCAATTGGCATTATCATAGGTATCAGCAAGCCCGTAACCAGATAACCTTCATTGACCTCATGACCTCTGATTTGCGCTGAGGCAAATTCAATTCCAAGTCCTACAATGTAAGAGACTAATATTAAAGGAAGGATTTTGTAAAATCCAAACCAAACTTTCATCCAGAAACTCCAGTCAAGACCAAATGCTATTGAGTGCTGGTCTCCGGTATTCCACATTCCAAAGAACAAAGGAGGAAGCAGAGCCACAACAACGGTAATCATAACCCTCTTCAAATCAACGCAATCTCTGATTTGAGTGCGACTCTTTGTTACAGTTGCCGGAACAGATGCAAATGACTCAAACGCCTCAAAAGTTGAGTGAAGCCATCCAAACTTTCCGCCCTTGCTATACTTTGGCTTAATCTTATCTATGTATTTTAAAATCCGATTCATATCCTTAAGCCATTTCTTTAATCATTAAATTAATACCCTTCTCAACAATTTCCTGAACGTTAATCTTAGAAGGACAAACATACTCGCAAAGCGCAAGGTCTTCACCTATAACTTCATAGATGCCAAGCTGTTCCATCTTATCAATATCTTCTGCAAGTATTGCCTTCAGAAGATATACCGGATAAATATCCATAGGAACAACTTTTTCGTAAAGGCCGGTAACAACAAACGGTCTCACGCCTCCGTTAAGGTTTGTATCCGCATTATATTTTTTGCGAGGAGCCAAGAAAGAAAGATAAGTATGAGAGAAGCTGAACTTCTTAGGTCTAAGCACTTTAGCCCAGCCAAACATCTCTCTGTAATTACCCTCTGAAATTAAAGTTATCTGGTCATCATAAAAACCAAGATACCCGTCTGGACCTACGTTTTCTCCATCCAGCACATTGCCGCTAATGTATCTGATGCCAACCTCTTCTCCGTAAATTTTCTCTTCTTTATTCCCGACAGCTTCTTGTATTGAGTGCATGGAAATCCCCGGAATGCATTTTACATAAGAACGGTTTTCTGCGCGAGAACCCGTAATTGCAACAAGACGTGAAAGGTCATAAATACCTGTTTTAAAGAGCTTTCCTATTGCCGCCAGCATCATTGGCTTTATTGTCCAAACAACCTCGCCTTTTCCGATGGGGCAAAGATGATGGATTTGAACACCAACATTTCCGGCAGGGTGCGGTCCCTCAAAACATGTTTTTTCTACACCTTTCAATTTATAAAGCGGTGATGCCGCATAATCCTTAGCACTAAGGTTTATGTAAATTCTGCCCCTGGTAAATTTAGCAAGAGCGTTAACGCCGATCTGCATGTTCTCAATCTCATCTTTCATTGTGAAGTTGATGTTAGCTGCAAGAGGCGCAGAGTTAAAGGCAGAGATAACAATTGCCTTTGGTGTATCATTGGGATTGGCAATAATGCCATAGGGACGTTGAATGATGGATGCCCACAATCCGCTGTCCAATAGTTTTTTAACAAGATCTTCCCTGCTTGTTTTTTCAATATCTTTGACCGCATCAAAATTGACATAGTCAAAGGTGCTGTCGGGAGTAATCTCAACTGCCAGAAGTTTTCTCTTTTCTCCTCTGACTATAGATTTTACCTTTCCGCTGCAAGGGGCCGAGAATCCTATTTCCGGACGATACTTATCCGTAAAAACAAATTGACCGGCTTTAACAACGTCACCCTCGTTAACAACAAGTTTGGGCATTACGTTTTCAAAGTCTGTTGGTTTTACTGCTATCACGTCCGGCACAATAGTCTTCCAGATCTTCTGCTGCGCATCCCCGTTTAGCGGGACGTCCAGTCCTCTGTGAAGTCTTATATTATTTATCATAATAGTGATAGTTTTTGCTTATTTTTTTAAGCGGCGCAAATATACATAACAAACACAAAAAAAACTAAATTATCACTACATTTGCAATACTATGGAAAGTGAAGGGAATTTAATTTTTGAAGGGCTTAATGAGTCTCAGAGAGAGGCAGTTAACGATATCGATGGGCCGTCTCTGATAATTGCCGGGGCAGGCAGCGGAAAGACACGGGTCCTTACTTGCAAGGTAGCCAATATTTTAGCCAAAGGATATTCGCCGTCATGCGTGCTTGCTCTTACGTTTACAAATAAGGCGGCAAAGGAGATGAAGGAGAGGATAGGTGAGCTGGTTGGGCGACGTGCCGCATACAGAGTGTGGATGGGAACATTTCACTCAATTTTTTTAAGATTTTTAAGACAATATGCTGAGCTTCTGGGATTTCCCCCCGGCTTTACAATTTACGATAAAGATGACAGCAAGTCTCTGGTTAAGCGCTGCATAAAAGAGCTGGAACTGGATGATTCTTCATATAAGCCGGCAGAGATAAGCAGCAGAATATCAAAGGCAAAGAATGATTTTATTACTCCCGACAGCTATGTTTCAAACGTGCAGCTGATGGAGGCGGACCGTCGTGCGCATAAGGCCAGGATTTGTGAGGTTTACCGGCTTTACCAGAGGAGGTGCGTTGAGCAGGGTGCAATGGATTTTGATGACATACTGCTGAACACATACCGTCTTTTGAGCAATTTTCCGGAGGCCTTTAGTCAGATAAAGGCCATATTTAGATTTATTTTGGTAGATGAGTATCAGGACACCAACTTTATTCAGTACCAAATACTTAAAGGACTTGCACAAGACCATCACAATATTACGGTTGTCGGTGATGATGCGCAAAGTATTTACGCTTTCCGCGGTGCCAGGATAGAAAATATTTTAAACTTTAAGAAGGATTATCCGGAGTCAAAAATATACAGGCTGGAGCGTAATTACCGTTCTTCACAGACTATCGTTAATGCAGCTAATTCACTGATTAGCAGGAATAAATGTCAAATCACCAAAAAATGTTTTTCAAAGAAAGACATGGGGGAGAAGATAGAATTGATTCCTGCATTTACAGAGCAGGAAGAGGCTTTGCTGGTAGCGTCATCAATAGCCAATCAGATGTACAAGTCAAAAGTGAAGTATGAGTCTTTTGCCGTTTTGTATAGAACTAACGCTCAGAGCCGTACAATAGAGGAGGCGCTGAGGAAGAAAAATATGCCTTATAAAATTTATGCAGGTCATTCTTTTTATGAGAGGACAGAGATAAAAAATATGATTGCGTATTTGAGGTTGATAGAGAATCCGCTTGATGATGAGGCATTTAAAAGAGTTATAAACTTCCCGGCAAGGGCAATAGGGGCAACTACCGTGGAAAGATTGGTCGGAGCCGCTGCATTAAAACATACTTCTATATGTAATGTTGTAAAGGAGCTGACGCCTGAGGAGATAAATATCCGTCCAGCCGTCTTGGGAAAAATAAGAGACTTTGTTGCCGGGATAGAAAAATTAAGGGAAGGGCTTTTGTCTTTAGATGCTTATGAGATTGCTGTTCAGATGAATACGATGTTCAGTATTACATCTGAGATGAGGAAAGACCTCTCTCTGGACGGACAGAGCAGATTGGAAAATGTTGAGGAGTTTTTTAACAGCATAAAAGAATTTGTAGATGAGGGGGCTGTTGAGTACAAGGAACTTGCAAGCGGCGGAGACGGGGAAGGCGGTATGAGTTCATTTGCCGGTGAAAACGTATCTGTCGGTGAGGCAGAAGATGCTCCTGTGATTACCTTGGATTTATATTTGCAGAACATTGCTTTAATAAGTGATTCCGATTCTGCCATTGTGAATTCAGGAGAAATTAGACCTATTGATAATCAAGAGCAACAGAACAATAAAATTTCTCTTATGACCGTTCATGCGGCAAAGGGTTTGGAGTTCCCCTACGTTTATGTTGTAGGCATGGAGGAAAATTTGTTCCCTAGCGGCGGTTTGTACGGGGCGTCTGAGAAAGACATAGAAGAGGAGAGAAGGCTGTTTTATGTGGCTATTACCAGAGCAAAGGAGGGGATTAAACTCTCTTACGCCCGTTCAAGAATGAAGTACGGAGAGTACGTTAACAACCTGCCCAGCAGATTCTTAAAAGAAATAGACAAACAATATCTTAAGAACCCAATTGAAGTAGGAGGCATGCAATCCTTTGCTTCAAGTCATTACGGTCTGTCAAGTAGCAGTCAAAGAGACGGCGTTAAACAGCCGGGAGCCGGGCAGAACAGAGAGAGTATAGATAAATCTCAGCGGTCATATAGCCGTTCATTTACCCCTGCGGCAGAGATGCGTCCAAAGGATCCCGATTTTATTCCGGATTCACCGCTTAAGATGAAAATTGGACAACGCGTTGAGCATGAGCGCTTTGGTTTAGGGACCATAATTTCTCTTACAGGAGAGTCTATTGACAAAAAAGCAATTGTTGATTTTGACCAAGGCGGAAGGAAGACATTACTGCTTAAATTTGCTAAAATGAAAATTGTTTAAATTTTTACAAATAGTGGCACGGACTTTGTAAAGTGAAAGACAGTTTTTCATAGTTTAAGTTTAGGTTAAGTAACGAGACCGTCTAGGGTCTCGCGAAAATTAAAAGGTCGGAAACCGCCAGGTTCTCCGGCCTTTTTTTCAATTAAATCATTTTGTCTCATTTGTTTCTGTCGCGATAAGATAAATATATCCTTTGGCAACCCATATTTTTATTTCCGTTTTATATTTGTCATATGCCTCTAAAAAGTAATTTGTTTTTAGAAAATATTGTATATGAGAGATTTGTGTAAAAGAAGCGGATGCGTAACAAGGTTATGCCGCGCTATGATTCTAATTAGCGCTTTTGCTGCGGGATGTACGCCTTATGCAACAAGCGAGGAGGAAAAACAAAAAACGGGTGAAAACGATAGTTCAAAAATTGTTTTCAAAATAGACGGTGATTCCTTTAAGAAGGCTCTGCAAATCACAGAGCAGTCTTACGGAAATTATGTCTCAGATCTCGGCGGTGCTGATGAATCTTCTGGATTTTCAACCGTACTGGATACAAACAAGTACATATTAAAGGTTTTAAATAGTTCGGGAGCCGAGATTTATAACGGAGTTTATTCTGCGCGTCCTGCCGTTTTAAATGTAACGGCAGGGACTTACACGGTGAGAGTATTTTCCAGAGAGTTTAAAGAGCCCGAATTAGATATTCCTCTTTTTGGAGATGAGCAGATTATCAAAATAAAAAGAGACAGTACAGCTCATATATCATTGATTTCTTCACAGTTAACCGGAGGTATAAAGCTGGAGTATACGTCTAATTTCACTAATTATTTTAAAGGGACAGGTGTTTATATGAGAAAGGATACTGCTCAAATAAAATGCTTTTATTACTCGCCGCACTATGTTTTTTTTCTTCCCGGAAACGTTTCTGTTGTGTATAAAAATAAAGACGGAGATCCATCATATACTCCGTGCGATCATAAAACGTACGCGGATACTATATTGTTAACCAGAAAGTTAAAGGCAGGAGAAATGGTGACGGTTAAATTGGATTACATTCTCTCCAAGATAACCGGAACAGGTATAAAAATTAGCGTAGATACAACCAGAACATGGATAAATGAATATTTTAATCTGGGAAGTATCGCCCCCTATGGCAGCCATTCAATATATGAAGCAACAAAAGCAATAGGGGATACCATGACAGTCTTTGGATATATTGTTGGCGGAGACATGACGTCATCTTCTTTTAAGAGAAAACCTCCTTTCTCATCTAAGACGCATATTGCTATAGCAACAAACTCATGGCAGGCTTTAAGAAGCAACTGTATGGCTGTAGAACTCTCTGCCACAAGTAAATTGAGAGGCGAACTCAATCTTGTTGACCATCCGGAATATTTAAAAAGACCAATAATTGTTAGAGGTACAATTGTGGATTCTTATATGAATTATCCGGGGATGAAAAGTGTCAAGTTTTACAAATTTTTATAATCCCGACGGATTCATTCTAATTTTTTACCTTTGTTGAATATAAACACAATTTCATATGGAACAGAGTTATTTTGCACATCCGTCAGCAATTGTAGATGAACATTGTACAATTGGAGATGGAACTAAAATATGGCACTTCTCTCACATAATGGAAGGGGCTGTTATTGGCAGACATTGCAATATAGGGCAGAACGTCGTAATTTCTCCTGGTGTTGTATTGGGAAATAATTGCAAGGTGCAGAATAATGTATCTGTCTATACAGGAGTGGTTTGCGGGGATGATGTTTTCCTTGGCCCTTCATGTGTTTTTACAAATGTGATTAATCCGCGCAGTGCTGTAAACCGTAAGAGCGAGTATGCTCAGACTCAAATTGGCACCGGCGTTACGGTAGGTGCAAACGCAACAATTGTATGCGGCCATAATATTGGCAATTATGCATTCATAGGAGCGGGGGCGGTTGTTACAAAGGAGGTTCCGCCTTATGCTCTTGTGGTAGGAAATCCCGCAAAACAAACGGGATGGATGAGCGAATACGGATGTAAACTCAACTTTAAAAAAGATGAAAAAGGCTCATTAACTGCTGTTTGCAAAGGCAGCGGTGTAAAATATAAATTGTATAATAATACAGTTTATAAGCTATAATTTAAAGTTCCCAGGCATTGTTGTAGCAGTGCATTCATGTTATAGCAATGCCGCCTTATCCTCTGCTATTCCCTTTTTTCTTTGTTTTCGGAAACGGTAATATCGTTTGCGTGCTCTGCAATAAGCCTTGGAAGTCTCTCGCTTTTAGCATAATACAAGAAGAATATTGTTACTGCAATGGTGACAATTGCTGCAATTATGTAGCCGGTGTTTGCAATGATATGCAGGCCTCCTTTGTTTAAAGGTGCAATCATTATATATGCAGTACAAATGAACGTAAGAAATATTGCAGGTATTGACATTATCCAGTGGCATTTCTTTTCTGATGCAAAATATGCCGCACATGTCCACAAGGTGATAACTGCAAGAATTTGATTGCTTATGCCAACAAGATTCCATATCGTTGAGAATTCCATTTGGCTGATAATAAACGCAAGAACAAAGATGGGAATGGCTATGTAGATTCTGTTTATAATTTTTTTCTGCGGAATTTTAAATGCATCCGCAATAACTATTCTCATACTTCTAAATGCGGTGTCTCCGCTGGTGATAGGGCATACTACAACTCCGATTATTGCAATGACGGCTCCAAATTTTCCAAGCCATGTATTGCATATAATATTAACAATTTTTGCCGGGGTCATTCCGCCTGCAGCAGCGGCGTTAAGACCTTCCGGCCCATTGTAAAATGCCATTGCCGCCGTAGCCCAGATAGATGCAACAATTCCTTCTGTTATCATGGCACCGTAAAAAATCTTGTGCCCGTATTTTTCATTTCCAAGGCAGCGTGCCATAAGCGGAGATTGAGTTGCGTGAAATCCGGAAATGGCACCGCAAGAAATTGTTATGAAAAGAAATGGGATCAAATAAGATGGAGCGGGCATTTTAAAACTGTGGAACGCGGAGGGAGTAAGTTCTATCATGCTGCGGTGTACCGCGGGGTTGGGAGAGAATCCGTGATATAAAATAGCGATAAAGAGCATGATTGCCATTAACAATAATATGGCTCCCATGTATGGATAAATTTTGCCAATGATTTTACTTATCGGGAGCAGCGTTGCACAAATATAGTAGGCAAAAATAATAAAGAGCCAGATTTGAATATTGTGCGTATTTGCCAGATTATCAAGAAGGTCTGCAGGCCCGTTTACAAAAGAAGATCCAACGGCAATCAGCAGAAAGCAATTAAAAATAACCATGGCCTTGCTGATGTATTTTCCAAGATATCTTTTTGTCAGTCCCGGAAGCTGGCTGCCGTTGTTTCTTAATGACAACATTCCGGATACATAATCATGCGCCGCTCCCATAAACACACATCCAATTACAATCCACAGATATGCAAGGGGTCCGTATGCGGCTCCAAGGATTGCACCAAAAATCGGCCCCAGTCCGGCAATATTCAAAAACTGGATTACATAAATTCTCCATGGGTGAAGGACTTCATAATCAACCCCGTCTGCAATTTTATGTGCCGGTGTAATTCTATTTGGGTCGGCTCCAAAAAATCTATCCAGAAATTTTCCGTAGGTAAAATATCCAACTACAAGAAGTGCAATTGAAAGCAAAAAAGTTATCATTGTTAATCAAGTTTAGTCAGGTACGTGATACAAAAAAACCGCCGGTATTGTGCGTTGGCACTCCTTCGGCGGTCTAAAGTTACAGAAAAAATGTTTTTATTAAATTTTTTTACTCTCGACAGCAATTATTCAACTTCAACACCTTGCTCTTTAAGCATTTGCAGTCCAATGTCCTTCAGTTTGAATTTTTGAATTTTTCCGCTGCCGGTAAGAGGAAACTCCTTCACAAACAGGATATACTTGGGAATTTTAAATCTTGCAATCTTGTTCTTGCAGAATTCTTTTACGTCAGACTCATTTATGTCAGACCCTGGCTGTATAATGATAAAGGCTCCCACAGCCTCTCCGTATTTCTTGGATGGGATTCCTGCAACTTGCACATCTTTAATACCATCCATGTGATACAAGAACTCTTCTATCTCACGCGGATATATATTTTCTCCTCCTCTAATGATCATATCCTTTATTCTTCCGGTAATTTTATAATTACCGTGCTCATCTTGGATGCCGAGATCTCCAGAGTGAAGGTATCCGTTTTTGTCTATTGTTTCTGCCGTAGCTTCCGGATTGTTATAGTAACCCTTCATATTATTATATCCCTTGTTACAAAGTTCTCCCTGTTCCCCTGGAGTGCAAAACTCTCCGGTCTCCGGATTGATAACCTTTACTTCCGTGTGTTCAAATTCATATCCGACTGTGGTACAGCGCTCTATGAAGCTCTGCTCAATTCTTGTATGAGTCATTCCCGGAGATGTTTCTGTTAAACCGTAAACGCTGGTTACCCTCATGTACATTTTGTCCTCTACCTCTTTCATCAACTCTATCGGACAAAGAGAACCTGCCATAATTCCTGTTCTTAAAGATTTCATGTTAAACATCTTGAACATTGGGTGATTGAGCTCCGCTATGAACATTGTCGGAACTCCATATACAGCGGTGCATCTCTCCTTATGAATTGATGCCAGAACTATGAGAGGATCAAAACGTTCCACCATTACTTGAGTGCAACCGTGCGTTATTACATTCATTGTTGCCAGTACAATGCCAAAGCAGTGGAACAGCGGAACGCAGCAGCAAAGTTTATCACTTGCCGTGAATTTCATGTGCTCTCCTGTTAGAAATCCGTTATTTGCAATGTTGTAATGTGTTAACATGACGCCTTTTGGAAAGCCGGTTGTACCGGAGGTGTACTGCATATTGACAACATCATGGCAATTTGTCTGAGCTCTTAGTTCATTAAGCTTTTTATCATCCGTATGGTCACCAAGCAAGAAGAGTTCTTGGGTATTGTACATGCCTCTGTATTTTTCCTGCCCAATGAAAACTACGTTCCTCATTTTGGGATACTTCTCACTTTTCAAAGCACCTCTCTGGCATGTTCTTAATTCAGGTAACATCTTGTACACCATCTCTATATAGTCTGTATCCCTGTCGCGATCTATGAGACATAAAGTCTGCATATCAGAATCCTTGCACAAATACTCAAGTTCACTTTGCTGATAATTTGTGTTAACGGTAACGCAGATTGCACCAATCTTTGTGCAGGCGTACATTATTGTAAGCCAGTCAGGCACATTGGTTGCCCAAATGCCAACATGAGAGCCTCTGGTTACTCCAATTTCAATGAAACCTTTTGCAAGTCTGTTGACCCTCTGATCCAGTTCTGCGTATGTGAATCTTAAATCTCTGTCTGAATAGACAATTGCCTCTTTGTCCGGAGTTTCTTTTGCCCATTTTTCCAGCCACTGTCCTATAGTAAGGTCAAAAAGAGGGAGCTCTTTATTTTTTCTTTGTAGTAGTTTTTGAATATCCGCAATGAATTTTGCTTTATTACTTTTTTTATCCTCTTTAATATACTTTACTTTTTTTATCTTTTTCATTTTTTATTTCCTTCCTAGGCGGGTACATAAATGATTCCCAGTACCTTAGCCTCTTTTGTCGCTGATGCTGATCCAACAAAATGCGGTACTATGGAATCATAGTATATGCTGCCTCCTGCCTCAAGCGTATGTGTTTCTTTTCCGTAAATAACTTTAATGGAACCTTCCAGTACAAATAAGAACTCTTCTCCCTCATGGGAAGAGAACGTTTTTTTGCCTTTAGACGGTTCAATTTCAACTAGATATGTTTCCATTTGCCTATTTCTTTTGCTCTCTGCAAGTGAATAGAAATGTATATATCCTCTCTCGCTATTGCGGCTTCTCATCACAGGCGTGTTAAGTGCCTCCTTAACTGATGAAACCGCTGCACCCAAATCTTCCTCACCATCCAAGAGCGTACCGAGTCGTATTCCGAGGACCCTCGTAATCTTTTGAAGATCACCAATAGTAGGAGTACCATTGCTGCCCTCCATCTGTTTTAGGAATTTGACATCTAGTCCTGTCTCTTTAGAAAGATCGCTAAGCGACATCTTTCTTGCTTCTCTTGCAGCAGTTAATCTGCGGCCAATTTGAGTTTTTTCTTGTTTCATCTTTTAAAAAGAATTTGGCGACAAATTTAAGAATAAATGATTAAATTGCATTTAAGAATGGCGTTTGCGGCGTGTCAAATACTAATTTTAAGTAACTTTTCAATATATAAATTGCTTATATGTTGTAAGTTACAATAGCGCCGTAATGCCATTACAAATCGTAACATAATTTTGACAACTTTATTTTTTAAGAAATTTGGATTAGCTAAATGAAGAATTTGAGCGCGTTTTGGAACAATTACATTTTAAAAGTTTGATTTATGGATTTCAGATTGGAAGTTTTTGCGGTAACGGCGTCAACGCTGAATTTTACTAAGGCTGCGGAGCTATTAAACATATCCCAGCCTGCCGTTACAAAACACATACAGGAATTAGAGAAAGAGTATGGTATTCAGGTTTTTGCAAGGCGAGGATCTAAGTTGGAACTTACGTATCAGGGAGAATGTTTTTTGGCGTCTGCAAAAGATATTTTAAAAAGATATAAAGATTTGCGCTCGGATGCAGAAATGCTAAAGACCGTATTTTCCGGTGATATAAAAATCGGTGCTCCCGCTCCGCTTTACTATGGCATTATTCCAAGACTTGCCGCTGATTTTTGTCTCCTCTCACCCGGAGTGAATATGGATTTGAAAATTGTAGAATCTCCTGATATACACGATGCTGTCAGAAATGGTAAAATTGATGTTGGTTTTTCATATGATTTTAAGAATGTAAAATATCCCTTTATTCGCGACAGTATTATGTTAGTATCCGCAGGACGGTTTGATAATTTATGTGATGAGGCAAAAGCGGATGAGTTGGAAAACATGAGATTTGTCTCATACGGCGGAGATGCCGCAACCGATTTACAAATAAAAACCATGTTGTCCGGGCAGGGCATTGATTACAATAAAATGAATAGCATGACCACGCTGGAAAACTCAAGAGTTGCAGTTGATTTTCTGATTCATTGCGGCAAATCGGGTCAGAATGGAGTTGATAATGTGTGTTCCATACTTTGGAAAAGCCAGGTGGCTGAGTACCTTAAACAGGGTGTCTTACATGAATCCATTTGCAAGTGGGTTCATGTAGGACACACATCTACAGAGAGAATATATGGGATTGAAGGTTCCGTTTCTCAAAAAAATTCTCGCTTTATGGAATACGCCTCCATGTGGGGTCAAAGGATGTTCGGCACCGGTGATGCAAAATAGATAATAAAATCATTTTCCTCCCTTTTCAATCAGGTTTATGGTAAAATCGAGCGCATCTTTTGCAGGCACCTTGTAGTCAGGCAACGTGCCGTGGATATCACTCTCTTTGGCGCCGTATTGATAAAATTTTTTGCAGGAAGCGCGTGCTACAAGTTTTGAGCATGGCAGCGTAAATGGTACAAACTCACCAAAACTTACGTTCATTCCCCCGCTTTCCTCGCCCACGACCGTTCCCATTTTAAAATATTTGAACGCCCATGAAATTCCGGCCGCCGCGGAAAATGTAAAATGGCTTACAAGCATATAGACCTTGCCGGAAAAACGCTTGGGATTTTTCCTCAAGCCTACTAATTTGCCGTCATCGTAAAAACTGAATTCCACATCAACGTCATCGTTTTCAATGTTTTTTATCAACTTTTTTGTAAGCGGGGAGAAGCGCACTATCGCACCCCCAAACTGGCTGAACGGCACGGGTGAAATATACTGGAACAATTCGTCGCCCATTATGGAGGAACCGCCTCCGTTATCCCGCATATCTATTATGAGATTTTCTATGTTCTTGTTTTTCAATATGGTAAACATGGAGTCGGCAAAGACGACAAAACGTTTATTATCATTGCACCTGTAAAAATCCATGACGGCCGTCTTATTGTCCGGTAAAATATAAAACGAATAATCCGCCCGCTTCACCGCCGATTTCGGTGTCGTTTCACTCTTCTTTACGGCATAACCAATGGCCGGGACCGTACGCTTGAAGACTTTGCCTTTGTACTCATATTCCAGCGAGTATTCTTCGGAACCAAAGAGTAAATTCATAAAGGTGCGAAATGAATAATCTATCTTCTTTATTCTGAAGAAAGTACGCTCGCCGGAGGAATAAGGCAGCAGCCTCTCTATTACATCGCGATAGTTAATATTGTTGATGGAAATTATCCTTGCTCCTTCCGGAATGTGTTTTTTGTTTGAGGAACAATCCTTTACAACCATTATTGTTGAGTCGTTGGTATTTACGGAAACGTTCAGGGGGAAATAAAGTCTTGCGGAGTCTTCGCTTAGAATTTTTGGTGCATAGATATAGGAGTGGCCGTCTCCTATCATGGTAATCAGAGGCGCAACGCGACGATAAAAATCTATTTCACTTACCGAATCCGGAAGTGTTTTCTTTACATCGTTTACGGCCAGGAAAAAATCACGGGATTTACAAACGCCAAACATATCGGGGTGAATTTCACTGAAATAAGATGTTAACGTATCTATGTCGGCAAGCGCCTGTTCCCTTGAGAGAATGCGCACCCCGTTACGAACGGTTACATTTTTCAAACGCTCCGCCAGAGTCGGTTTATAGCATATACGGACAAAGGCCGAATCGGCATTTTGCAGGATTACAAAATTATAGACGCCGCCTTTTTTTATATCGAACAACAGAGAATCACTGTCGCCGTAAAAAATCACACGCTTTGCAGAAGTTTCCAGAACATCCGGCCGGGCCTTGCTCCAGACTGTCCATTGGCGTAAATTCCCGTCTACGCTAAAACTGATGTTTTTTTTAACAGTATGAATTACAGGCAATTTTGTCTGAGCCGGCATGATCCCGCAGGCGGCGCACAATAGCGCAACAGTTAAAAGTATTTTGCTTATATTTTTCATGATAGAAATTTATATTACCGATTGCCCCCAATTGTGGCAACAGGCATACCAATGTGGATTAACACTTGTAAATCAGAAAATTAAGCATTTACCCGCAGCCTAAAACATATCCGAAAACGCACGGTACTGTCCGTTATCGGACATTTATGAACCTGTCGTCTGACTGGAAAAGATCACTTACAAATAGTCTTTCTGTACTGAAACGGATGGAAATAGGTATAAGTATAGAATAAATATGCCTTAAGACTCGTCATATCGGAAGCCTCATCTTAGATATTTGCATGTCATTTTTTTGTTAAAAAACTTGCATATCAGTAGCGAATTTGCTACTTTTGTCATGCGCTTTTTGCGGACAGCAGGTAATGCGCGCCTATTAAAGCTATGAAAACAAGTGAATTATGTAAATTGCTTTTGAAAAACGGATGTGAGTTGATTAAACACGGAGCAAATCATGATATATGGAAGAATAACAAAACCAGAGTTTCTTTTACTGTCCCGCGTCATGGGAGTAAAGAGGTTCCCAAAGGTACAGAACTTAAAATCAAAAAAAGTGCTGGGCTCTTATAGGTAAAGTAATGTTAATTAATGTTTTAAAATAGGTTGTGAAATGAAAATTAACCCTGTAATTGAACGTGGGAGGGATGGACTTTTTTCTGCCTACTGTCCGGATTTTATCTGGAAAGATAAATATTCGTTTGGTGGATTTGGTGATACCGCAGAGGAGGCTAAGAACGATTTTATTTCCTCAATTGGTGAAATGAGATCCATGTATGAGGAGGAAACAGGAAAAAAAGCCAAAGAATTGGATGATCTTGATATTGAGTGGAGGTATGATGTCCCTTCGTTGTTTGGCTGTTTCCCGTATCTCAATATCTCGGAATTTGCGAATAAGGCTGGTATTAATCCCTCAAAGATGAGACAGTATGCTTGTGGAGCGGCCTTTCCTAACAGTGTGACTTTGAAGAAAATATCAGATGCGGCACATTCAATAGGGAGCAAACTGTGTGCTGTCAGTATGTAGTATAATATTATCTAAATTTGGACTAATTTTACTATAGAAAAATGACAAGACAAATGTATTTGTTGAATAATATTGAAAAAGAAGCTCAAAAAGATTTTGATAATTTTTTGAAATCAAAAAACACTACCTATCTTAAAAATTCGCAGAAGGCAATAGATAAGGCTATAGGTATAGTTAAGAAAATTACAGGTAGAGTTAAGAAAAATAGAGGCGACTCCCTGACATTGATAATTGAAGCAATTAAATCGAATATTGAATTATATGGTTTAGCTGGACAAATCTATTCTTATATTGATAATGATAAATCATTAGAGTATTTTAAACGCTTTCAATATCACACCCTTAAAGGTCTAATAAATGCAAGCGGCGGGTACAATGATATGAGAGATGTCGGTGTCATTGCTTATAAATTTCGGCAGTATTCACAATATCTTCTTAAGGATTTAAAAAATAATGTAATTACGCTTAGTCGGCCTTGTTGCATGAATGACCCATTCGATAGTTTGTATAGTATTTGGAGTCAACCCGAAAATTTAAAATTCTGCGTTGATGATCAAAATCATATCTCAATGTTTCATAAATCGTTTGATTATTATAGGTTATGTTCTTTTTGTATTGATGATGACGCAGAAAATAATATATTAAAAAATATACTGATGTGGTCGCATTATGCAGATGGACATAAGGGCGTTTGCATCCAGTATAGATTGAAGAATGATTGTGTCAGTACAAATTTGTCTCCAGATTTTCGTCACCAAGTTGTTTTACAACGAATTAATGAACAAATAAATGACACTGTTTCCGTAAGGAATGCATCAATTCCATTAAAATTCTTATTTGCTCATAAATTCTCAGGTTGGCAGTATGAGAAAGAATCACGATTGATTTGTTATGATGATACCACAGAAAATGATCGTATTACTATTGGGTATGGTGAAGGTATAAGTATTGAAGCTGTATATTTTGGGCTTAATTGTACAGACGAAAGCAAATCTGTTATTAAGAAACTTTTATCAAATCAAAATATTAAATATTATATAATGAAATGTGATTACAACAATGTTTATAAAATGAAATATGAAGAAATATTTTGAAGTTGAGAATTCTGTAATTTTATACTATTATATGCCTTGAGGTTATGACTGTGTTGTAAGATAAATAATACATAAACCGGTGGGATGGAAGAAATAAAAAAGGCTGTTTTTTCTAATGATTGACGACTAAAAAAATGGAATGGGATCAACTCTTATATGACAGACTATTTTTATATTTTGTTGATAGTAAAAGATTTTTTTTGAGAACTTGTAACCAGTTTTACTAGGATGTTATACCGAAAACAAATAAATAACTTAAAATTATGTTAAAAGTTAAAGATGAAGAAGAGGCTATAATTAAAGCCGTTAATGGACTTTTAAAAGAACAAGAACAGAGTATCAGGGATTTTTTACAAGGTGCAGTTTATTGCTGGTGCAAAAACAGAAAAGAAGAATGGTTTGCTGCACGAGATTTATTAGGTGGAGAAAATTATCATTGGCAGGGAACGCCAATGTTTGCTTTGTATGAAAAATCACATGATGAGGAACAAGCAGGAAAAGATGCTGGTTGGTTATTAAAAAGTGTAATTAAAGAGGATAAGCGTACTTTTAAAACAAAGAAAGAAGGATTGGTTAGGCAATATTGTTGGAATGGTGAAGAACAAAATGATATAAAATAAAAGAAAGTTATCTTGCTGCTAATTAGGTGTTAAATAAGAGATGCCCTCTGGAATTTTGTGTAAATGAAAGTTAACTTTTCTTGTAATAATAAAGTGTTGTTTTCACACTACTGTCCCGTTAAAAAATGAGACATGTTATTTAAGCTGTTAATTATTAATAAATTATAAGGATAAAATTTTTCAACGATTTGGTTTTTTATATTTGAGGCGAACCAATAGCACTTTTCGCCATGAATCGAGGAAAAACAGTATTTGCACAACTCATGAATATGATACCAGAATACGAATTTGATAAATGCGTAGAGAGATACGGAGGAAACTATCGCGTCCGGAATTTCTCTTGCAGAGATCATTTTTATGTCATGAGTTTTGCACAACTTACACAGAGGGAAAGCCTTCGGGATATTGAAAACTGTCTTAATGCGGTTTCTGACAAGCTTTATCATTGCGGGATAAGACACGCAGTTCCAAGAAACACTCTTGCAAAAGCAAATGAGCTTCGCGATTGGAGAATTTATGCGGATTTTGCACAGGTTCTTGTAGGCATTGCCAGACCTATGTATCAAAGTGACTATTCTTTCAGGCTGGACATTGACAACCTTGTATATGCATTCGACAGTAGTACCATCAGTTTGTGTCTCAAGTTGTGCCCGTGGGCGCAATTTAGAAAGTCCAAAGGAGGAGTAAAGATGCATACACTGTTTGATATTAGGTGTAATCTTCCTGTATATGTGCATCTTACGGAGGCCTCGGTTCATGATGTCAACGAACTCGACAACCTTTATATTGAACCTGCAGCCATCTATGTACTCGACAAGGGGTATGTGGACTTCTTCCGTCTGTTCAATGTCATCAATAAACAGAAAGCCTATTTTGTAACGAGGGCTAAAGACAATATGAGCTATAAGGTCGTTAAGAGTTATCAGGTAGACCAACAAACAGGAGTAATCAGCGATGACCTCGTCATACTTACCGGATATTACACATCGAAAGATTATCCGGAGCCTTTTCGTATGGTCACATACGAGGATTTTTCCACAAGTGTCGTTTATCGATTCATTACAAACAGCCAATTCGGCCCTCTCACCGTGTCCGAATTGTATAGGGAACGATGGCAGGTAGAATTGTTTTTTAAATGGATAAAGCAACATCTTAAAATCAAGTCTTTTTATGGTACGAGCCAAAATGCAGTATATTGTCAAATATGGATTGCTTTATGCACTTATTTACTCATCGCTATCGCGAAGAATCGATATAACATTGAGCAATCACTCTACTCTTTTTCTCAAGTTTGCGGCATAACTTCATTTGAGAAAATGCCTCTAAATGAGCTGTTTAGCAGAATGTCAACCATCGTCCCATTTGATGATTCTCCTAACTTGTTCAATTCCAATTAATTTAAACGGGACAGCAGTGAGAAAAAATTTGTGCGGATAAGCTATCCGATGTTACTAATAAATTACCGATTACAACTTATTATCACTGACAACAAAGTACCAAAAACACATTTGAAATTTGCAATAGGTATTTTTACACAGGTAGACAGGAGAAATGAAGCAGTTGTGGCACAAGGTGAATATATTTTTACATAAAATAAAAACGGAAAAGATTTAAATATTTTTTTGCAAATAGTATTACTTTTAATACATTTGCAAAAATTAAATAGGAGGGGAAGATGGATGAAAGTAATTAAGTGTTCGGCTATTATAAAGGCCTTGATAGAAGATGGCTGGGAGCAGGTGGCGTGCAAAGGGAGTCATAGACAATTTAAGCATCCAACAAAAAATGGGAAGGTTACGGTAAACGGCAAAAAGTCCACTGATTTTACCGGAGATGTATTAAAATCAATAGAAAAACAATCGGGCTTAATTTTTTAAAAACTATAAAAATGGTAACGGTTAAGGTAAATGTTGAAACAACGCAAAATGGATTTTGCGCATCAATTGATCTTTTGCCCGGATGTGTTGTCAGCGTTAAAGGCAACATTCTAAAATTAAAAAAGGAAGTTCAGTCCAGCATAGATTTTTATATTGAATGTGCAAAAAAGGATAAAGAAAAATATCCAAAAGTACTCGATGGAGATTATACATTAAGATATTCACCTAATAATATTAGAACCGCTTTGAACTTATATAAGGGATTGGTCTCTTTATCAGCTCTTTCGCAAATAAGCGGTATTAATCAGAGGCAATTAAGTCATTATCTAAATGGCACTAGTAATCCCAGAAAAGAACAGGAAGAAAAAATTATCTGTGGGATGCGTGAATTGGGAAAAGAATTGCAAATGGTTTAATTGGGATTGATGAACTAATATGGAATAATTTGCGGTCTGCATCGCAGGCATAAAAATTGCTAACTTTGGATGTGGATTTTTGACCAATGGCATTTTGCCAAATTTAATTTTGGATTTGTAATTTTTTGCTTATGAAAAGGTTATGCATTTTGATTTCTGCTGTGATGACCGTGGGACTGTCGATTGTTGGGTGTGCACCGCAAGCTATGTTTTTTAACGTAGATGTGAAGGACCCGAGTTCTTATAATCTTGATGCTCAAGACCGTAAGGTGTCTGTGATTGCACTGACAGAAACACCGGCAAAAAACGAAACCGTCGAGAGCAAGATGGTGAAAAACATTGACAGTTCCGGTATTGCGAATGTGGCGATGGGTGTTGCCGCTGATTATGAGAAGGGTCAAGGTCTCGACAGTGCAAGTGTGACGGTCTACACTGTGCCTAAGAGTGAGTTCAAAGGTTTCCCGAGTTATTTTAACAAGGGAGTCAGGGCGCCTGATAAAGAGTATATTGGTCAGTTGATGGTTAAGAGTTCCAGTGAGATTTTGATATTTGTGGATAACCTTAAGTTCTTTGATTATACGCAAAAAGCGACTTTTTTGGGCGATGGTTCTTCTATTGGATTGACAGTAGAAATGCCTTATTATCTGGAACTTAACGTGTATGATGCAGTGGCTGATTCCATTTTATTCCGCAAAGCTGTGCGCGATACTATAGCGGTTTATCTTGTGAATGGGACAGAGAATGGAAAGAGTGTGTCTGAGACACTGGTGGACAGGCTGCCGGAGATTACGGAAAAGATTGGGGAACGCGCCGGCTCTGAACTCTCTACGAGGTGGAACACACAGGAATGGATGCTGATCAATTATCCGAATGATGCAACTTGGAATTCTGCATATTTGCTGGCGCGCTCTTTTAAGTGGAGCGATGCTATTGCAAAGTGGATGCCCCTGACGGATGAAGTTAATCCGCAAAAAGCCTCATTTGCAGCGTTTAACATAGCGGTAGCATGTGAGATGATGGAGGAACATTCTCTTGCGCAGGAATGGATTAATTTTGCGCTTGGTAAGTTTAAGTTCCGAGAGGCGGAAGATTTGCACGAATATCTGAACAAACAGCCGCAAGTGACTGTTCATTAAAGCCTACACACAAAGCGTATGCACAAAGTGTACCCACTAAGCGTACACACAAAGCGTACACAAAGCGTACACACAAAGCGTACACACAAAGCGTACACACTAAGCGTACACACTAAGCGTACACACAAAGCGTACACACAAAGCGTACACACAAAGCGTACACATAAAGCGTACACATAAAGCGTACACACAAAGCGTACACATAAAGCGTACACATAAAGCGTACACATAAAGCGTACACACAAAGCGTACACACAAAGCGTACACATAAAGCGTACACACAAAGTGTACACACATAAAAGCGGCTCTTTGCGCCGCTTTTTTTTGGCCTACATGGTTGTGGGCTACATGCGTGCATGGTCTACGGCATAAATGGCTATGGTCATGTGGTTGTGATCTACAATCTATATGGCTGTAGGTTACGTGATTGTGGTCTACATGGTTTTGGTCTAAATGCTTGCATAGTCTGCGGCATAAATGGCTATGGTCTAAGTGGTTGCCACCATGAGGAGACACTGACACTACTTATCAGGCCATGCGGCCTGCGGTCTGCGATCTGCGATCTGCAGGCAGGGATGGATGTTAAAAGAGGAGGGTGTTATACGGGTGGTGGTAGGTTAAAACACTAACAATGAGGCCATTACAAAGCAAGGGGGGTGCCAAAAAGCCCCGCCCCACCATACAAACATCTGTAAATAAGCATATTACATGACCACCACCTTGAAGAAAAAATAAGACGCCGTCTTTAATTAAAGACGGCGTCATTTTTTTTAAATTCTCAAACATGATCCCTCAAGTTAGTAACTCACTGCCTCACCCCAAGCTATACGGTTTTGAAAAACTTAAGGAAGTCTATGACCTTTGCGACCATTATTGGGGAACCGGTATATAGGGCGACTCTTTGGTGGATGGATTCCGGTTGGACTTCAAGAATGCGCTGGGGTTCACCTTTTTCTGAGACTCCGCAGATTGCCGTACCGCCGCATTGTTCCGCTATGAAGGCTACGGGGTTGCACTCGTACAGCAGGCGAAGCTTGCCGGTTGGATGGGATGCGGTTTCCGGGTATATAAAGATTCCGCCTTTTAACATATTGCGGTGGAAATCTGCTACCAGAGAGCCTATGTAACGTGATGTATAAGGACGACCGCTCTTTTTATCATCTTCCTGACAGTACTTAATATACTTCTTAACACCTGTCGGGAAATTAATATAATTCCCCTCATTTATAGAGTAAATTTTACCCGTCTTTGGGATTTTGATATCGTGGTTGGAAAGGCAGAACTCGCCAATGGAAGGGTCTAAGGTAAAGCCGTTTACGCCGCGGCCGGCCGTGTAGACCATCATTGTTGAGGAGCCGTAAATTATGTAGCCGGCAGCCACCATGTTTTTACCCGGCTGAAGGAAGTCTTCCGGAGTGGCTTTGGTGCCCGGTTTGCTTATTCTCTTGTAGATAGAGAAAATGGTTCCCACAGAGACATTTACATCTATGTTTGAGGAGCCGTCCAAGGGGTCCATGCAAAAGATATACTTTGCATCTTTGCTAAGTCCTGTATTAAAGGTGATTACATCCTGGTTTTCTTCCGTAACAACACCGCAGCACTCGCCGCTGGCCTGCAATTCATCCAAAAAAGTTTCATTAGCATAGATGTCCAGCTTCTGCTGCTGCTCTCCCTGAACATTCTCGGAGCCCGCTCTGCCAAGGATATCAACAAGTCCCGCCTTGTTAACCTCCCTGTTCACCTTCTTGGCCGCCAGAGCCACGTGGTGCAACAGTCTGGAGAAATTTCCGGTAGCACCGGCCACCTCCTGCTGTTGCTCAATAATAAACTGATTAAGTGCTGTAACCTTATTACTCATTTGATTTTCTTGATTTTACATTAATAATAACATAAAGATAAGAAAAAAATTTTGATAAAAAAATAACGCCGTGACATACGTGATATACAACTTATGACGGATTTAAAAAAAGACGAGGTCTTTAAAAGTAAGACGCCGTCATTAATTAATAACGGCGTCACATAAAACATAAAAACTTATTCAAGTCTGTGGACAATGATGTCTTTGAAGTCCTGGAGCTGTTTGAAGAGTTCGCCTTCATCGATGTCTTTTTTTAGTTTGATGACCTCAGTTACGGTGTAGCCTTTTGGGGTTTCTGACATTTCGTATGAGATGACGCGGTAGTTGTCTGTGGAGAAGTAGTCTGCAAGTTTGTCCAGGGTTGCTTTGTCACCTACGGTGAATTCTATCAGGACGCTGCGGACGCCGATGCCTTTGAAGATTCTTCTAAATACCTCTAGTCCAATTAGTACCAGGACTGTACATGCTATGCTCATGAAGTACATTCCGGCTCCCACTGCCAGACCTATGCCGGCGGTTGCCCAAATTCCGGCGGCTGTTGTAAGTCCGCGGACTATCTGTTTTTGGAATATAATTGTACCGGCACCGATGAAACCTATGCCCGTAACTACCTGAGCAGCAATTCTGCTGGGGTCCAGTCTAATAGTGCCCTCCACCAGATGATCATCAAAGCCGTACTTTGAAACTATCATCATTAACGCACTGCCCAAACATACAAGGAAGTGTGTGCGGTAACCCGCCTCCTTAGCGCGGTATTCTCTCTCCAGGCCAACCGCGGCGCCCAGCAAACCCGCTACTAAAAGTCGCAGCAGGTATTCATACATTGCACTGTCAATCATATTGTTACGATTTTTGTGTTAACAAACCTCCCGACTGCAATCACAACCGGTTAGCCAAATATATATTATTAAAAAAATTATCGGGAACTAAAAATCACATCTGCACCAAGACAGACGACACTAAAGCCTCTATCACATCTGCATCACGACAGACGACACTGAAACCGCAATTACATCTGCATGCCGCCGCAAACAGAGATGACCTGTCCGGAAACATAAGAGGATAAGTCACTTGCAAGGAAAAGGCAAACATTTGCAATGTCCTCCGGAGTACCGCCGCGGCGCAAAGGAATCTTCTTGCACCACTCTTGCTTTACCTCTTCCGGAAGCTTTGCCGTCATATCTGTAATGATGAATCCGGGAGCAACCGCATTCGCTCTAACGCCCCTGCTGCCAAGCTCTTGCGCAATTGACTTTGCAAGACCTATCAAGCCGGCCTTAGAAGCCGAATAGTTGCACTGCCCTGCATTTCCGTGAACGCCAACAACAGAACTCATGTTAATAATTGAGCCGCTGCGCTGTTTCATCATAACCGGAGTGCACGCGTGAATAAAATTGTACGCAGATTTCAGGTTAATAGTAAGGACTGCATCCCACTGAGCCTCAGACATTCTAACCATCAGACCATCCTTAGTAATGCCTGCATTGTTAACTAAAATATCAACCTTCCCAAATTCTTTTACAACCTGGTCAACGGCCGCGTGAGCTTGCTGAAAATCGGCCGCATTTGATGGAATAGCCAAAGCCTTAACACCAAGAGCCTCAATATCTTTCTTAGTCTCCTCACCAATCTGATCAATAACTAAATCAGTAAAAGCAATATTGGCACCTTCCGATGCAAATCTTAAAGCAACAGCTTTTCCAATACCTCTTGCAGCACCTGTGATCAGGGCAACTTTTCCTTCAAGTAATTTCATGATATTCCGTATTTTATAAATTCATTTTTATTGTATCACGACAGTTTCTCTGCCTCGCAATTTTGTATCGCAATTTTGTATCGCAATTTTGTATCGCTTTTCTGTATCGCTTTTCTGCCTGCACGTTTACAAACAGCATTCAGCCCTCACAAAATCGGCGGTCAAATCATATTCGCCTGCTCCCGTGATTTTAACATCCGCAAATTTACCAATAAATTGCTGCGGTTCAAAACTTGTTACGTTTTGTAATGTTTCATTTAACTCCCCCGTCTGCCTCAAACTCTTTGGTTTAATCTTGCCGGCAAACATTGCGGAGATTTGCTTTAAATCCGCTTTAATAATAATCTCCCCGTCAACCTCCGGACTTTCCCGTTGGCTGCGCGCCAAAAAGAAACCGTCTTTATAACTGTCAATCAGCACTTTCTCAATGCCGCCAACTCTCTTCTGATTATTCTCCTTTGAAATTTTGCTCTGCAACTCCATCAGCTTTTTATAACGCGCATCCTTAACTCTCTGAGAAACAGCATCTTTATAGTGCAGCGCATCATAAGTTTTCTCCTCGCAAGAGTAAGTGAAGGCCCCCATCATCTCAAATCTGTTGCGCTTAATGAACGCCATAAGTTCCTTAAATTCAGCCTCTCCCTCTCCAGGATGTCCCACAATCAGAGTAGTGCGCAGCGCAACTCCCGGAACTTTCTCCCTAATTTTATCTATGATTTTTTGAGTGCCCGCCGCATCAATTCCTCTGCGCATCATCTTCAAAACTTTAGTGGAGCTGTGCTGCAGCGGAATATCCAGATACTTGCAAACCCTTGGATTCCGGGCCATTATGTTCAATACATCCTCAGGGAAACCGGACGGATACGAGTAATGAATCCTTATCCACTCAATCCCCTTAATCTTGCTCAGCTTCTCAATCAGCTCCCCAAGCTTGCGCTTTTTATACAGATCCATCCCGTAATAAGTAGTATCCTGCGCAATCAGAATCAACTCTCTAACTCCCTGTGCGGCAAGCCTCTTAGCCTCCTCAATAAGTTCCGGCATCGCGACGGATTTGTGCTTCCCCTTGATTAGCGGTATTGCACAATATGAGCAGTGCCGGTTGCAACCCTCTGATATCTGCAGATATGCGTAGTGTTGCGGGGTTGTAAGGAAGCGGCCGGTATCCGCAAATCTGCCTTCCGGCCGAGATGACGGTTTGCGTTGCGCATTGTGTTCTGATACTGATTTATGTTGATAATGAGAAGTTTGCTTACTTGCATTTCCTGTCGGGAGTACATTAAGATACTGCAAAATTGCCTCCCACTCGTTGGTGCCGAAAAACGCATCCGCCTCCGGAATGCTCTCTGTCAACTCTTTACGATAACGTTCTGATAAACAGCCGCAGACAATCACCCTCTTTGCGTTGCCGCGCTTCTTTGCCTCGGTCGCCTTAAGAATCTCATTAATAGATTCTTGCTTGGCACTCTCAATAAAACCGCAGGTGTTGATGATAATTGCATCGGGCTTAGAAACAGCGTATTCCGTCTGCTCCGGCACAATCTCCACACCGCCGTTGCACAACCTATAAAGCAGCTTCTCAGAGTACACGCGGTTCTTTGGGCAGCCCAAACTAATCAGCTGAATTTTTTGCGGTTTGTATAGTCCTGTGATTTTCAAATCAAAAAAAAACCGAAACAAATGTCTCGGTTAAGATTTTGTTATGCAATAACTTTACGCGGAACGTTACTCTTTGCCGGAGCGGCAGCCTTAGAAGCACCCTTGGCGCCCTTGCCCTGTTTAGCCTCAGCGCTCTTTGCAGAGGACTTCTTGGAATCACCGACACCTGCCTTAGCAACCTTGCTATCAGCATCTTCCTTCTCCGCAACCTCAAAATCCAATGAAGCATATTTCTTAAGAGCGTTATACCACTCAACAACCTTCTTCATGTGAGAAACATAGAATCGGTTAGGATCATACTCGGCAAACGCCTTTCCAAAGAAATCTTTAAGTACCTCTGGATCAGACTTTCCCGCAGGAGCCTCTTTATCCGCAAGTTCAATCTTCATCTTCTCAAAAACTTCCCGAAGCTTAACCTCGTCTTCTTTTGTAAAGATGGAAATATCTGATAATGCGCTCATTTTGGCATCCGAGCCGGCGCACATACGTTTCTTTGTAATCATGGACTCCAGAATAACACCGCGAGTTGCCTTTGCAACATAGGTGAACAGTCCCTGCTCTCCGCTGATAGAGAAAACTTTACTTAAATCTGTTTTCATATACTTTAATATTAAATATTATTCAAAACTGCAAGCCGCCAAACAAAAAGCAACTTCAGGGTTCACAACCTCAAAGATAATACTTTCAGAGCAAATTTAAACGGCCAAATTTTTTCACAATAGCATCTGTTTATTGTCAGGGCTCATTCAAAATGCTATTTCCTAATTGATTCCCCTCTCCCGCTTAATCTGGTCATACGCCCCAACAATCATCTTAAACTTCTCCTCAGCCGCTTTTTTCACGTCATCTCCAAGATTCTCAACCTTATCCGGATGAAACTTAAGCGCCATCTTTTTGAACGCGCTCTTAACCTCCTCATCCGTCACAGTATGGTCAATCTCAAGCACTTTGTAAGGGTCATACGCCGGCGCATACATTTCCAAAATAGAATCTGCATCCTTTTTAAGTATCCCCAAAAATGTCGCAATGTTTCTTAGCAGCGCAATCTCCGGCTGAGAGACACACCCGTCCGCCTGCGCTATACCAACCAGATAATGAAACAGTTGCAAACGCTGAGCAGGCGCCATGAAGACTTTTACCTGAGCGCAAATTTCCGGAACATTAATTTCCTTGTGCAGCAACTCCTTGATAATATGCAAAGACTGCGGTATTGCCGACTCTCCAAAATTGTTGCGAATAAAATTTTTCACATAATCCAGCTCTGACCGCAAGACCTTTCCGTCCGCCTTCATCACGGAGGTAGAAAGCACCAGCATTGCCACCATAAAGCTATTACGCTGCTGCTCAGGGTCAAAGGAATTCCTTATTGTCCTGTAGCTCTCACCATAATAATCCCGATAGTTTCCTCCGTTTCCGTCATCATCTCTTCCAATGCCTCTGACACTGCGGCTTGCAGCACCGTCCAGCGCGCTGCCCAACAAAAAACCAAGCACCCCTCCAAGCGGTCCAAATGCCGCCCAGCCTATTGCTCCCGCTATCCATTTTCCTAATCCCATTTGTTCAAATCTTTGTACAAGCTAAACTTCATATTCCACTTAATATCTTATAATCAAATATTTGCAAAGTTACATAGTTCATTATACACACTCTCTGCCTGTGGCAGAAGGGGCGTTTTGTTATCTGATACAATTACAAAGTCCGCCTTGGCCTCACGCTGCTCATCTGTCCACTGATTGTTGAGGCGGGCCTTTATTTCCTCATCCGTGCCGCCGTCTCTTTGCTTCACCCTCTCAATCCTCACATTCTGCGGAGATGAAATTGTTAATATTTTATCCGCAATTGACAGCACATCAGGATTTTCCAAGATGATTGCAGATTCAAAAATCACAAACGGGACAACCCGGGCAGTGCCTTGCGTTATGCACCTGTCAATTATAAAATCGGATATTCCGTGCGCTGAATATCTGTCAGTTGCAACACCGGCAGAGCCATGCACCGAATCTTCAAATTGATTCTTCCATTTAGTAAAGTCCCTTATGACAGCCGGATACACAATCTCTTTCATTTTTTTCATCAGCGACGGATTCCCAAATATTTTTGCCGCCATAGCGCGACGGTTAATGCGCTCTACAAATGAACATGAGGACTTGTCGCCGCTTATAATCTCCCGCCCCAGCAAATCCACCAGCGCGCTGCGCAGCTGCGGGTCTTCATCATACAATGCTTTTGTGCGTGAATCGGAGTCATATACAGGCACGCCCATCGCGGAAAAAATCTTGCAGACGTAAGATTTTCCGCTTCCGATTCCCCCCGTGCATGCCAATGTAATCATTTATTAATCAATCTATTAATTATTCAACCCTAATAATTCAAAGCCGTCATTCAACCTGCAACCGCAACCCTGCAACCTGCAACCTTCAACCTTCAAACGCAACCTGCAAACGCAACCCTGCAACCTGCAACCTGCAGCCTTCAAACGCAACCTGCAAACGCAACCCGCAAACGCAATGTAATCATGCGTTATTATTTTGCGTTTGAACCCTCCCCCTCCGGTACACCTCCCGGTATTGCCGCAACAAAACCGGGAACTATCCTAACGTTGTATACACCGTCGGGAACTTTATTGAGCAAAACTCTTGCCCTTCCCGACGGAGAGTTGACAATTTGTTTGTAATCTGCTGTTAATATGAAATCTGCAGCTGTGTATGGTGTTTTTTTGCTGTAGTCTTCTCTGTAAATAATTGTTGCAATATTGGGACTGAGTATGAGTTGCATATCCTTTGGAACATTTTCCGAATAAATTGGAGCCGTGATTGTATTCTCAAAATATCGTCCGGCATTTTGATAAAAATAGACCTCATGAGAAGAAAACACAACGCCCTTAATCTTCTTTAAATCAATCACTCCCTGCAGGGGCTCCTTTAAATTTCTCCCTTTGATTCCCTTTGTAACAACGGAATCTACGGTCTCAAGCACTTTCTCCTCACCGTATAAAGTTACAGAATCCGGCTTCAGCTGAATTTTGCCGAAAGGCATGTATTGTTCTTTGTAACTAATTAGTGTAATGGCAGATACTGGAACTTTTTTTGTTGATGTATGATGAAAAGTAAAGAAAAGCGTGTCAGGAACAACGCCCAGAAAATCTATCTCATTTTTCACCGCTTCTCTTATTTGTTCAGAGATGTCTTCCGCCAGCACGTAAAAATCATCCTCCCTATCCTTTGCTTTTCCGGCAACGTGCATCATCAGTCCGGGCTCAACGGAAATATTGACTATGTTCCTATTGCGCTTTGTAAAATACTGATGTTTAAGGATATAGAGGCCGGATGCAGTACCTCTCACCACAGCCGCATTATCTGAAACAGCAGAATACACTCTTCCAGGAAGGGCCGTATGAATAGAAATTTTATAATGAAAAAAAGTAGTATAAGTGTCTGACAACTTGAATAGTCCGCCAAACACCATAGCTAAAATAAGGGAGATGATTAGAACTATCCAATCGCCTCCCCATTTTTTAAATCTGCTATGTAGCTTACTTCTGAGGGACATCTGTTGCAACGTCCTTAACAATAGAGCTTTTATCTACTCTAAGTTTAACGTTATCGTCAACAATGATAACAATGTAACGGTCCTTAATTTCATCAACAGTACCGTAAATACCGCCAACCGTAACAACTTTATCACCTCTCTTTAGCTCATTGCGAAACTTTGCAAGTTCCTTCTGTTTTTTCTGCTGCGGACGAATCATCAAAAGATACATCACAACAAAAATTGCAAGCATCATCAAAAGAAAACTCCAAGTACCGCCGCCTCCTTGAGCCTTACCAGCTGCAGGACCAGCTGTCTGTAATAGTGTAAATAGCATACTCATTTATTTTTTAATTAATTGATAATCTTTTTGTTCTCGACAGTTTCTTCTATCACTTTGGCAAATATACTTAATATTTTTTAGTTAAAAGTTCCTGGTCCGTCCCTAATTCAGGTCCCCCACAAGGCCTCTGCCCTGCTTGTGAATCTTCCCTTCTTTCTGCAACTTCTGTAATACCCTGTCCAGTAAGCCATTAACAAATACCTTACTCTTTGGCGTGCTGTAATATTTAGAAATCTCCACGTACTCGTTGATTGTAACCTTCAGCGGAATAGTCTCAAATTTAACCGCTTCCGCAATTCCCATGACGATAAGGGTAAGGTCAGTAGAGACCACACGCTCTACATCCCACTTTGATAAAAACGATTGCGCAAGTTCTGTATACTCATCATAATTTATCATGCAAGCCTTAAGAAGCTTCTTTGCAAAAGCCTCATCATCCTCTTTCATAAATACATCGGGAACAGTAATCTTACCGCTCTTTGCAATTTGCTTCAAATCTTTAAGAATTGTTAGCAGCACATAACCAAGATCGTCGCTCCATAGACTGCACTGCTCCTCCAACATATCCCCCACTGCCTCAGAGTCTTCCAGTTCCTCTTTATAGATGTGCTCAAACAATTTAACGGAATCTTTAAGATTGGCGCCGCCGATAGTCACTTCACTTCCGCTCATGAACTTTTGGAAATATTCCTTTGAGCACATGCTGTTAAAAATAGAGCGAACAGTCAAAAACTTTGTCTCCCATGAAATTCCGTGATGTTTACAATACTTTAGAAACTCCTCGTCATTTGCAACAAGTTCGGAAAACTTATTCTGCGCAAACTTAAAACTCGGATTCATTTCCTGTGCGGTAGGATGGAATTTTTGAAGCCCCGTATCTATCTTCTCCTGAGCCATTTTTGAAAGCTCAACGGGAAGAAGCAACATAAGACAATACAACTCCCGCGTCTTTTTGCACGCTGCAAGCAGTTCATTCTCAGCCGGTACAACATCATAAGAACCTGTCGAGACCTTACTAAACAACTCCTTAAAAACTTTTATCCTTATTAATCTGCGGTTTATCATATTAGCCTTTACTTTTTTTCAATCGGAAAACTTTTGATGTTCCAAATAATTTAAATTTTCAGATTCTGCTTAAAAACTGTCACTGAACATCAAATATTTTGCAAATATAGGTTATTACGCCGGAAAAAAAGTTTATATTTGCGTATTAATTTTAAAACTAAAAAGGATTTATGTACCAAGAGGATTTTGATAACGCGGGAGCACAGGAGCGCAACGGCGATGACATTTACTCAAAGCCTGTAAGAGCAGGGAAGAGAACTTATTTCTTTGACGTTAAGGCAACTAAGAACAATGATTACTATCTGACAATTACGGAAAGTAAGCGCAAGGTTGATAAAGACGGACATTTCTCTTATGACAAGCACAAAATTTTCCTGTACAAAGAAGATTTTGAAAAGTTTGCGGACGGCCTTGATGAGGTTGTAAAATATATCAAAGAAAAGTGCCCGGTAAGTGAAAGAACCTATTCAGAGCACGATAATTATGATGGCTGCGATCATGCCTCAGGTTACGGCGAGCGCGGCGAGAGTTCTCACAGCACAGAAGAAACGGCAAAAATAGAGAAAGCAGAAGCAACTGCTGCAGAGCATGTTGGAACCGCTGGAGCTAACGGTCCTTCAGGTGGTAATTTTGCCAACACACAAGCGGTCAAAGTTGAAGAAAATACGAAGGATTTTACCAGCGTTGATTTTGACAAGTTGTAAAAATCTGCTACGCATAAAAAGGTAAAAAAATAGCCGGTCTGTGACCGGCTATTTTTTTTCAGAGGTACCAAGCAGAATCGGACTGCTGTGCGCGGTTTTGCAGACCGCTGCCTAACCACTCGGCCATGGTACCGGAATGGGAGTGCAAAGATATGAAAAAAAAGCTAAAACCAAAAAGACGGCATCATATTCAATATCACAACGTCATAACCGATAAAACAGCATTATATCTGATATCACGAGTCATAACCGATAACACGGCGTGCAAGATTATTCAACGTAAAGGACAAGACCTTTTAAATAATCTCCTTCCGGATGATAGATATTCACGGGATGGTCAGCCGGCTGCTCCAACCTGTACAAGATTCTGACTCTGCGTTTTGCAATGGCCGCTGCCGTAAAGACAACCAGTGCAAAATCCTCTTTACTAACTACTTGGGAGCAACTGAATGTAAAGATTAGACCTCCGTGCGCTACGCGGGTTATTGCGTTGGCATTTAGATTTTTATATGCGCGCATCGCATTTTCTTTTGAACTGCGGTGCTTGGCAAATGCCGGAGGATCCACAATCATTAAATCATATTTTCCGGACTCCGTTTCCCTTAAAAATCCCATTGCATCCGCACAGATGCAGTCGCCTGCATTTTCAAATCCATTGAGTTCCAGATTCTTCTGGCACATATCAACTGCAGATTGAGAACTGTCCACCGAGTCAACAGATACGGCTCCGTTCTTCATTGCATAAACAGAAAATCCTCCGGTATAACAAAACAAATTGAGCACTTTGCGCCCCTTTGCATACTTGCCTACCAGCGCCCGGTTCTCCCTCTGATCCAGAAAAAAACCCGTCTTTTGCCCCTCTACCCAATCAACTACAAATTTATTTCCGTGCTCAATAACGTAAGGCGACGGCTGTGTTTTTTTGTAAAGATATTCATCATGCTCTAAAGAAGGGTCAATTTTACCTTGAGCAGTTGCGGTGGAAGAACTCTTATCATAAATTGCATCAAGACTATTTTCCTCATTTTCAAATAGTTTTCTTAACTGTTCTGCAATAGTTTTTCTGCTCTGGTACATTCCGGCAGAGTGCGCCTGAATTACTGCCGTCTTGTTGTAAATATCTATGATTAAGCCGGGTAAGAAGTCACCCTCACCGTGAACCAGTCTATAGCAATTTGTAATATCGGAACAATTTGTACACTTTGTATTATCTATACCTGCAACAGCTGTACCCACATTATCTGTAACTGCATTATCAACTGCAACATCGACATCTGCACACATCGCACTTATATACAGTCTTTTGCGCATCTCATACGCCTTCTCCAATGCACCATACCAGAATGCCTCATCAATGGCAACCTGCTTGAAACTCAAAATGCGGACAGTAATTGAACCGTTCTGGAAATGCCCCGTGCCAAGAAATTCATCCTTGGAGGAATAAACATTCACAATGCATCCGTCAACAGGATGTCCGAGAATATTTCTTATTGCTCCGGAAAACACCCATGGGTGAAACCGTTTTAGTGAATTGTCCTTACCAGGATATAATATAACTTTAGGAACCGGAGTTGCGTCTTTTTGCAGCAGTACGGCAGTGCCTTTTGAGAGTTTTGTATCTGACATTATAAAAAATCTATAAATAATTAGTTATTAGCGTTTTGCATTGGCATTGTTGCTCCAAGCAGCAGGGTGCTCCGCTTTATAAGCCTTAAGAGCAGCATACATCTCACGACAAACCCATGCATCAATAGCCGCATAACGCAGTTGTGCATCAGAGAGTTTGGATGATTCCCAATTGGATAGCTGCTGAGATTTGGAAACTTTTCTCCCCAAAATTATGGCAGCCATTTTGCGAACACTCTTGTCCTCAATTCCAAAATCCTCAGCAATATCCTGTAAATCAACAAAGCCCTGAGGCTGAAATTTGTTGTATTCTTGAAGTCCTCTTATGTCATCTCTTACGGCAGCCCCAATTTTCAAAATTTTTGGATTTGAAAGAAGCTCCGCCAGTTCCTTTGGCACACCAAGCTGCTGCAGGCGGAAAATGAATGCCCTGCCATGACCGGAAAGCTGGAGAATTGCCATTTTGTTGCGCGGCACACGAGGAATGAAGCATGGCTTAGTCTCTGTATCAAAGCCAATTACAAACTGTGAAGAAAGATACTTAATCGCATCACTAAACACCGAGCCAACCTCCTCAACAACAGTAATATTGCCATTAAATTCTATTGGCTGCAACTTTTCAATCTGCTCGGTCTTAATCAAATGCAAAAACTCCATAAAAATTACTCCAGTGTCTTAATTATTTGCTTATAGCAATACGGAACAAGTTGTTGAATTCTATCTAAGTTTTCTTTCTTTATATTTGTTCTTGAGAACGGCACAAATACTGTTGTAATATCCTCTGTACCAATGGTTCTACCAAACTTAAAGTCATAAGACAAACCGCCTTCTTTATCCAGATTTCCCGGCTTTACCAAATAATAAGGCACAGAGATGAAGGATTGAAGTTTGCCTTCTCTTGTACGTAAAGCTAGCTGCTTATCCTCTCTTAAAATCTTGTAGCACTCTATTGCTGTGAAGATTGCAGGATCTATAAAAGTGAAATCTTTTGAAATTAAATGAGCATAAACCAACTGACCGTTCTCTTTGTAATTGCGCAGTTCATTCAATGTCTGTTTTAGGGTGTCCAGTAAGAACGGATAGTGAGTACAGCCCAAAATGACGCTCTTTAAAGGAACCTGCACTTTGCTGTGAGCCAGCTTGTCAAACAAAGAAACAAGATGGAAACGCGCATAGTTGGCCGCTGAATTCAGTTGAAAATCAACATATTTATCTCCAACTTTCTTGTAAAGAACGTGATGGTTGGAAAAATCAAAATTATAAACGGAAAGCAATCTCTCCTTGATATCATCAGGTGCTGTTCCAAGTTTTGGACCTCTGTACGTCTTGCGAGGTTCTGTAAGTGAAGGGTCTACAAAATCCGGTTCCAGATCTACGCTCTCCGCAAAACCTGCACCGGGCTGATTTACAACCTCTATATAATGTTTGTACTTTTTTGCACCGGCAACTTCTCTAATTGTGCGCGCATAGGCATTTGAAGAGATAGTCCCCACGGTTGCCATAACTCCAACTGAAACGGAGTCCTTCTCTTTAATTTTATCCAGTTCCGCAAACAGTGCATTAACTCCTGCATTTATAACTCCTATAACTTTAACTCCCGTTTTTGAAAGTTCCAGCAGGTTTTTTATATCTTTAAGGCCGTACGCAGTTGCTGTATTACAAGCAATTACAATAATCTTAACCGGTTTCTTAACACCCTTTGGAGATTTTTCCGCATAATTTGTATAGTAATTATTGCCAAGCAAAAACAAGGCATCCTTAACCGCAAGCTCTCTCAAATAATCATCCTTGCCTTCAGAGGAATAATTTCCGTAAGGCATATTTGCCTGGTCTCCAAGGTATTCAAAATCCTCGCCTGCAAAATCAGGAATACCGTCATGACCGTCCGCACCTGTAATATTGTTAATGTTATCTGACTTAAGCATAACCTCAAGCACAGTTAAACCGCCCGTACCAGAGTCAAATACACCAATTGGAAGAGAATCTCTTTGTGACGGATACTTGCCAAAATTTGCAAAATAAATACTGGAAGAATCATGCAACGCTTTTTTCATAATTGGCGTAACTTCCACAGAGGCAGCCTGTTCCTTATGTCCGCACGCAATAACTGCAAGAGCGGCAAATGCCAAAAACATATAACTGATTTTTTTCATAACACATTTTATTATACTCCCGACAGTTTCCTGACGTTCAAAATCTTCTATAATTTTTATAAAACACCCCTACTTATATGAATAAGTTCCGTGTTCTCCTTTTATAATTACCTCTGCTCCAAATGATTTACCACCGGCTGCATTTTTGCCGCTGCAAGCCGCGCTCATTTTCTCCACATGACCTATCACCTGAGCCTTAACTTTATACTTGCCCGCAATATCAATGATTCCGTCCGCAATCTCTTCAGGCACATAGAATTCCATCCTATGTCCCATATTGAAAACTTTGTACATCTCTCTCCATTCCGTCTTGCTTTCATGCTGGATAGTTCTGAACAAAACCGGAACGGGAAAAAGATTATCCTTAACAACTCTCAAATTATCAATAAAATGCAGAATTTTAGTTTGCGCCCCTCCTGTGCAATGAATCATACCGTCAACCTTGCCACGGTACTTATCCAGCACCTCTTTGACTATTGGAGCATAAGTGCGCGTAGGGGAAAGCACCAGCTTTCCGTATGTTAAACCGGTCTCGGGCTCAATCTCCGTAAGTTTCCTTGAACCGCTATAAATCAAGCTCTTTGGTACTTGAGGATCAAAAGTCTCAGGATATTTTTTTGCCAAATACTTTGCAAAAACATCATGACGCGCGGAGGTTAGTCCATTGCTCCCCATTCCGCCGTTATACTCTTTTTCATAGCTCGCCTTCCCGTCAGATGCAAGCGCAACAATTACATCGCCGGCTTTAATGCGCGCATTATCAATAACATCTTCACGTCTGATTTTTGCGTAAACAGTACTGTCAACAATAATAGTGCGTACCAAATCTCCTACATCCGCCGTCTCTCCGCCGGTAGAAATTAAATGCACGCCAAACTTCTCCATTCGCTTTCCAAACTTCTCGGCACCTGATATTAAACGGCTTATGACTTCCGCGGAAATAAGATTTTTATTGCGTCCTATAGTAGAAGAGAGATAAATATTATCCGTAATTCCAACGCAAAGAAGATCATCCGTATTCATCACAATTGCGTCCTGCGCGATACCATCCCACACGCTCATGTCACCGGTCTCCCTCCAGTAAGCATAGGCCAATGAGGATTTTGTCCCGGCACCATCCGCATGCATAAGCACGCAAAACTCCTCAGCGCCTTTTACCTTATCTGCCGCCTTTGCAGCAACACTCCTGCCTACCGAAATTCCGCTTTTAGAAGCCGGCTCCTCCGGAACCAGTTTACAGAACGCCTTGGGAAACAAGCCCTTATCAATATGCTTAATTGCATTGTGAACATCTTCTTTGGCGGAAGAAACTCCGCGCAACATATATCTATCTGCCTTTGAAACTTTCATACTATGTTTCTTTTAATCATGCAATTTGTATAATAACCTCACTAAAGACTGCATCATTATCTCACAAATATAATAATAAACCTCAAAGGAGAGGAAAGCGATGTAACAAATATGTTATAAAATATGCCGGCTCTCACCGGCATATTTTATATTTTATCTGAAAGATTGCAGCTCCCGATACTTTGGCAGCGGCCACAACTCATCATCAATAACCATCTCCAGTTTATCCGCATAACGCCTGATGCTGGCCATATACGGAAGCACCGTATCATAGTAAGTCTTAGCCTTTTGCGGGACATCTTCAATCTTGTTTGCAACCTTGCGCGCCTCAATCAAATTATGCACGTCCTCATGCAAATTATTTATATAGCCGGAAATTTTACTAATCAGTCTTAGCTGCATCGCACACATTTCCGCATAATCTTTAGGGTACAAATCCTTAAGGCCTTTCACATTGGCAATCAGAGAGTTCTGAAAAGTAATAGCTGTCGGGATTACATGATTTGTAGTCAAATCTCCCATAACCCGAGCCTCAATTTGCAACTTTTTTACATAAATTTCATTCAAAACTTCATATCTTGCCATTGCCTCTCGACAGGTCATAATATCCATATCCTCAAAGAGTTTCACATTCTTTTTGTCAATGAATTCTTTGAATGCCAGCGGAACATTTTTCACATCTTTAAGACCGCGTTTTGCAGCCTCCTTGCGCCACTCGTCGCTATAACCGTTTCCCTCAAAACGTATCTTCTTGGATTCCAGCAGGAACTGACGGATAACTTTCATCATTGCCTTATCCATCGAAAGACCGGATTCAATATTGTTGTCTACCAGCGACTTGAATCTTATCAACTGTTCCGCAACAATTGTGTTCAGTACAAAAATTGAGGAAGCCACATTTGCGGAAGAGCCTACAGCCCTGAATTCAAAGCGGTTACCGGTAAATGCAAACGGAGAAGTTCTATTGCGGTCTGTATTATCCGGCAAAATTTCGGGAATCTGATTTACAATATGAAGTTTGCTTCTAACCTTTACCTCTTTATCTGTGACCGATGTAAGGTTCTTATCTGTAAGCTGTTCTATGCTTTCTACCAGTTTTGTCAAAGTCTCTCCGATAAAAATGCTCATTACCGCGGGAGGTGCCTCGCTGCCACCCAAGCGATACATATTGTTAAGTGATGCTACCGTACTCATTAAAAGATAATTATGCTCATACACTCCGCGCATGACTGCAGAGAAAAAGCATAAAAATTGCAAGTTGGTGCGCGGTGTACGTCCTGGTTTTAAAAGATTTACGCCGGTATCTGTCACCATGCTCCAATTGCAATGCTTACCGCTTCCGTTAACTCCGTCAAAAGGTTTCTCATGAAAAATCACTTTCAGTTTATGTTTGACTGCAATATTCTTCATTATAATCATCATCATTAGATTTTGGTCTGATGAAATGTTAGCTTCCCCATATACCGGTGCAAATTCAAACTGATTTGGCGCTACTTCATTATGCCTGGTCTTTAATCTTACGCCTAGCTTATATGCCTCGGTTTCAAAGTCTTGCATGAAGGCCATTACTCTGCTTGGAATTGCGCCAAAGTAATGGTCTTCCAGCTGCTGGTCCTTTGCGGCATTATGCCCGACAAGCGTTCTTCCGCAAATCACAAGGTCAGGACGTGCACTGTAAAGTGCCTCATCTACAAGAAAATACTCCTGCTCTATTCCGAGTTGCGGTCTTACCTTGTTTACGTTCTTATCAAACATTTTACATATAGCGGTTGCCGCTTTATCCACAGCTGCAATTGACTTAAGATGAGGCGTTTTTTGATCCAAAGCCTCCCCGGTATAAGCCACAAAAACTGTCGGGATACAAAGAGTTTGTCCAATGATAAATGCCGGAGAACTTGGATCCCAAGCCGTGTAACCTCTTGCCTCAAAGGTATTTCTAAGACCTCCGTTAGGAAAACTGGAAGCATCCGGCTCCTGCTGAATCAACGTACTGCCCTTAAAATTTTCAAATACTCCGACGCCTCCCTCCATAGGATCGGCAAAAGACTCATGCTTTTCTGCAGTTGCATCCGTAAGTGGCTGAAACCAATGAGTATAGTGAGTAGCACCCATCTTAACCGCCCAATTCTTCATACCGGCGGCAATTTGATCAGCAATATCCCGCTCAATTTTCTCACCATTATTCACCGCGTTTACAACGGCTTTGTAAGCCTCTGTAGATAAATACAATTGCATCTTTGGAAGATCAAAGACGTTCATGCCAAAGTACTCCGAGACAGGCCTGCTGTCCTCATAAAACCTTTCAGCGCTGTGAGTTGCAAACTCCGCTAACGCTCTTGTTCTTGCATTGCTCATATAGTTACGTATAAAATTATTGCTAGTTGCTGGTTGCCAGTTGCTAGTTGCTGGTTGCTAGTTGCCAGTTGCCAGTTGCCAGTTGCTAATTGCTGGTTGCTGGTTGCCAGTTGCTGGTTGCTAGTTGCCAGTTGCTAGTTGCTAGTTGCTAGTTGCTAGTTGCTAATTGCTGGTTGCTAGTTGCCAGTTGCTGGCATCACGTTGCAGTGGTTAATTGTTTGTTAATTACCTGAATCACGTTACTAATTACTAGTTGCCAGTTGCCAGTTGCTGGCATCACGTTGCTGTTGCTGCATTGGTGCCTTACATCTCTACCACGTTGCATCTATTAAGTTGCTGCTGCTGCGTCTGCTGCATTGCTGTATCTGTGCTGTATTGCATATACAATGCTGCGTCAATTACATTACTAATGCAGCTTTCCGACTGCAAATATATATTATTTTACTAAAATTCACATTACAGCAAGGTATTTTTAAAAAAAAATACCGTAATATTTGCAAAAAGATGTCTTAAATAATGTATTTTTTTAAAAAATTACCAAAAACTCGTGAATTCCGAGTTGCGCGTTATGATTCCCAAATGCACATGAATCCCGAGTTGCGCGTTATGATTCCCAAATGTATGTAAATTTCAAGTTGCGTTTGTCTCAAGTTGCGTTTGTCTCAAGTTGCCCGTAAATCCCAGATGCGCAACTATTTATAGTTACGACAGCAAGGGGAACGTGCGCACCGCAATGAGCAAGATCCAATCTCCTCCAGAACGCACAGAAAGGCAAAAATATAAACAGCTATCTATCAATAAATTACACGAATAAAAGTACACGAGAAAAATTTCAATCCCTGCAACAAGCTGATAATCTTATAGTTATTTTTTAGCCTTTTCACGCACCTACATGGCCATATTTGTTATCAAAATTTCCATTTTTATGTCGCGACAGATTTGCACCTCGGTTGTTTGTAGTTTCAGAGCAGTTCAAGGGCAGTTTAAAGGGCAAATTCCGGGTAGTTTTTAGGCAATTTCCATGCGGTTTCTAAGCAATTTCCATTCAGTTTTAAGCAGTTTCTTCCCGGTTTCTAGGAGGGTTCTAATCGGTTTTTATGCAATTCAACGTAGTTCCTACTCAATTTTTAGGCAAAGCTAGTGCTCCGCAGTACTATTTATATTTGCTCATCCTCTTTTCAAAAGCTTTTTTGCTGCGGATAGCCAAATAGAAATCCCTAATAGAGTGGAAGTTATCTTTAATCAAGCTTGCATCAACATCTATATACTTTGCAAGCGGGGATTTTAATTCCTTGTAAAATGAATAGGAACTCCACAAATATCCTCCGGGACTTTTGGATAACCCCGCAAGCACCGGATTATTAATAAAATACATAATCTCTTTCAACTGCCAATCCAAACGCCATTTTTCAGAAAACTCTGGAGGATAGTATATTAGGCGTCCCTTGGTGCGGTATTTTCTGGAATAATAACCGGTGTATCCTGTAACCAAATTTGCAAACATTTTTCTAACATCCTCTTCCGCCGCAGCAACGCTAACAAAAGTTCCGGCATCAACAGCAGCATCAACAGCAGCGCCAACCCCGGCATGACCACAACCAACCCCGGCGGCAGTAGCATCGCCAAATGTCCTCACAAGGAAATGCACATGATTTGTCATCAGTATAAACCCGTAAAGCACAGCACTATACCGATGTAACAGTTTATTGAGAATTTTTAAGAAAGAAATATAATCCGACTTTTCACGAAATAGAGCCTGCCCTCCAACACCGCGCATCATCACGCTAAAAACTCCGTGATCATCGGGCCGTCGTGATTTAGAATAATGACCAAAAAATTTACTGTAATCCAGTTCCTCAAGCAGTTCCAGTTTCTCCAGTTTCTTCAGTTCCTCCAGTTTCTCCAGTTTCTTCAGTTTCTTCAGTTTCTTCAGTTTCTTCAGTTTCTCCAGTTTCTCCAGATTCTCTAGATTCTCTAGATTCTCTAGCAGTCCCTCTAGCTTCTCACCATCACCTAACTTCTTCATATATAACAGTTTAAATCATTTTATCCATCTCATCCATGGCGGCGGCTACACAAATTTATAAAATTATTTTTCGCGACAGTTTTATGATGTGCTTTTTTTACGCACCACCTCCAAAACACACAAGAAGCATGTTTCTGTACCACCGCGCAGGTCTGACACATACCCGTCAGACTCAGGATGGTACATGAGACATATTCTTGCACCCTTTCCAGAATGCACAGAAAGGCAAAAATATAAACAGCTGTTTATTAGCTAATTATATACATCAAAGTACGCGAGGAAAATTTATACCCTTGTAACAAGCTGATAATATTGTAGTTAATTTTTAGCCTTTCTGGGCACTTCTAACGCAGGTCTAAAAAGCCCCCCAGAAGTACATTTAGAGCCATTTTTAATAATCGCGACAGGTTGTGAATGGCGAGTTGCATTTGTTGCAGAGCATTCGGGACAGTAAATGCAACTATTTAGCATATTGTAACACTATAGCAGCACAGCAGCACAACAGCACAGCAGCACAGCAACATAGCAGAATAGCAGCACAGCAACATAGCAACACAACAGCACAACATCATGGCCCCCCATGGCAAGCCCGGAAGCACGGCATCATAGCAGCCCGTAGGCACAGTGGCAAAAGAGGGATATTTGAAAGGAAGGTGTTAACGCCAGCGCTGCTACGCATCGCAGGCGAGTCACCAGACACAAAACATGCTTGTAATCTGTGGTTTACGCAGCTCCATACACAAGGATACAGTGCGCCACATGATGCGCCGTCAAGAACAAAGTCCGGTATTTTCGCCAGCATTTTTTCTTGCCTTGTGAATTTATCCAGGCATAGTGAAACGGGAAAGTGAAACGCGGAAAGTGAAACGCGGAAAGTGAAGCACGAAGAGTGAAACACGAAGAGTGAAGCACGAAGAGTGAAACGAGAAAGTAAAGCACGAAAAGTGAAACACTGAAAGTGCAACACGGGAAAGTAAAACGAGAAAGTGAAGCACGAAGAGTGAAACACGAAGAGTAAAGCACGGAAAGTGAAACGCGGAAAGTGAAACGCGGAAAGTGAAACGCGGAAAGTGAAACGCGGAAAGTGAAACGCGGAAAGTGAAACGCGGAAAATGAAACGCGGAAAATGAGACGAAGAGATAAAAAAGCCCGTGGAAAAATGCCACGGGCTTTCTTGCCTTGTTAATCTGTTAATCTGTCGGGATTACTTTGTTCTTCCCGGATATGCTTTTAAACCCTCCTCCAGACATTTGATGGCGTGCTGAATGTCCTCTACTTTAAGGACATAGGCAAGACGTACTTGGTTGACACCGGTGTTTGGTGTTGCGTAGAATCCTGCTGCAGGGGCTACCATTGTGGTTTCTCCGTTGTAGTTGAATTCTTCAAGCATCCACTTTGCAAATTTCTCTGCGTCGTCAACAGGAAGTGATGCCACTGTATAGAATGCTCCCATTGGTTTTGGAGTGAATACTCCGGGAATCTTGTTAAGCATGTCTATCATTACGTCACGTCTGTGGATGTATTCCGCCTTTACTGCCGCAAAGTACTCTTTTGGAGTGTCAAGTGCTGCCTCAGCCGCAATCTGCTCAACAACAGGAGAGCACAGGCGACTCTGCGCAAATTTCAACAAAGCTGCCATGATGTCTTTATTGCGTGATACAATGCATCCGATACGTGCACCACACATGCTATATCTCTTTGAAACCGAATCTAATAGAAGAGTATTCTGTTCTATACCCTTAAGCTGCATGCAGGAGAAGTGAGGAGTGTCTGAATAGCAGAACTCTCTATATACCTCATCTGAAAGCAGATACAGGTCATGTTTCTTTACGATGCCTGCAAGTTTCTCCAATGCGTCCTGAGTGTAAAGAGTTCCGGTGGGATTGCCCGGGTTGCAAATCAAGATTGCGCGGGTCTTTGGAGTTATGTATTTCTCAACATCTTCCATAGGCGGAACCTTAAATCCGTCCTCAATTCTTGTAGGAACCGGAATTAGAGTAACGCCGTTCTGAACTGCAAAAGCCCTGTAGTTTGTGTAGAAAGGCTCCATTACAATTACCTCATCTCCAGGGTTGCAGACAAGTGAAATTGCAAAATTAACAGACTCGCTGCCGGAAGTTGTAACAATAATGTCCTTAAAGTCTACATCAATTCCAAGGTTATTGTAATACTTGGCCAAACCTTTTCTATAGGACTCAATACCCGCTGAATTAGCGTAGGCCAAATTATTCAAATGGATGTTTCTGATAGCCTCCATCACACATTTTGGAGAGTCAATATCCGGCTGCCCAATGTTTAGGTGGAAAACTTTGACGCCTCTTTTCTTTGCGGCATCTGCGTAAGGAACCAGCTTTCTAATTGGGGAAGCAGGAAGATCTATTGCTTTTTTTGAAAGTGTTAACATGATAAAATTTATTTTTTATTTTTATTATTATTTAAACTAAAAGTGTTCTTAAATACCTTAATATTCAATATTTTACATCCCGACAGGCTATCCTCTTATATTATCACATCATCTCTCCCGGCCTGCCCGGCAAGCAATAAGCCTGCCGCATATTTTGTCTCAGCCTTGCAAAAGTGCAGAAGCCAGCCCTTGACCCGGCAACTGCAGCTTGCCGTTTATTTTGTCTCAGCCAGAGACTGCATGAAGCCCTCAAGGCCTTTCTGCATCTGCTTTGTTGGCGCAGAGTAATTATTTACCAGTATTGCAAATCTGATAAGGCCTGCTTTGCCCGCTGTTTTTACGTAGCCTGCGTAACACTTTACGCTTGAGAGACTTCCGCTCTTTGCGTGTACTCTTGCAGCAACTACAGGATCAATATCGTCAAGCACATTATCTAATGTTCCGACTCCCGGATATGGCAGACTTTCAAAGAATTTCTGGAACACATCCTGCTTTGCCATCATGCCGTAGTATCTGCAGAAAAAGTCCGTAGAAACATAATTTTCCCTGGACAGTCCGCAACCGTCAGCGCTTGTAAATCCCTTATCATCAACTCCGTACTGCTTCAACAATTTATGAATGCAAGGAAGAGATGAACGGTAGCTTCCTACTCCGGTCATCTTTTTTCCAATGGTCTTTAATATTGTCTCTGCATAAAAATTATTGCTTATATGATTCGTAACCTTTACAATCTTCCAAAGTTCAGGGGAATATGTTGTTTTAATCAATCTCAAGCCGCCATCTCCGGCAGCACCAACACCAGTATTTCCGACATCAGTTCCCTTGCCAACAGACTGAGAATCAGCTTCTGAACAGCTCAACACACCGTCATCTTTGCGGGCATCCTCAATGGAAATCACGCTAGCCGGGACGGAAACGCCGTTGGCAACCAAGTAATCATGGAAAGCGTAGCCGCAGGTCAAGTATGAGAACTTATTTGAAATGCCGTAAGAAACAGTATCCCTGTCTATCCCGACAGTTCCTTCAAATACTCCTACAGGCTCTATATCAGACACATAGAATGCGCTTCTGTCACCGCTTTTTGCAGGACCCGTCGTGATATTATTAATAATTTTTACTCCCGGTGTAAATGGAGAGCCCATCACTACTCTGGCCGGTGCTCCTACAGTTTTGCCGGGTATTATTTTTACCTGCTGCACGTCTTCGCCAAATGCAAGGCCGCAAGGTGCACTGCCATAATCAGTTCCAAGGTCATCCCAGCACCATGTTCCCGGCATCTGCTCCCTTTCAAAGAAGCTGTCGTCCCCAACAATGCTCCCTTCTATCTTTCTAATTCCCGCAGCTTTAATTGCGTCAGTCCAAACGCCGAAAATTGAATCGATTTTGTAAGCAACCGGGTCTGAAGAACCTAACGTCGGATCACCGCCGCCAATAATATAGAGATTGCCGTGAAGCACTCCGTTTTTGATTGAGCCGCTGTAAGCAATTTTTGTTTCAAACTTGTAATTTTCACCTAGATACAAAAGTCCGAGTCCGGTAGTAACAGTCTTCATAGTAGATGCAGTAAGCAAAGGCAAATTTGCATTCCACTGAGCGACAACTTTTCCGTTTTGGTCAACAGCCATGATTCCTGCTACAGCGTTTTGCCAATCGACATCCTTTTTTAGGACTTTATTGACATACTTCTGAGGTGAATATCCATGACCGGAAGGGAAGGCGTCTCTGTTTTGAGCAACAGCAGATGACGCTGAAAATGAGATACATGCAATGGCCAAAAGGGCCGCAAAAACTTTTTTCATTGTAAAATAAATTGTAAAGTTCAAAGTTAACTTATTTTACAATAAAAGCCAATTAACTGACAAAGAATCCAAGGCGAGCCACAACAAAAGCGCACATCACTAATATCATCTCTATGCGTACGGAAGGCAGCTGATGCCCGTTTGTATAAGAGTAAGAGAGTAGCACTGCAAGAAGCGGTGCTACAAGAATGCTGATTGGTCCGTTGAATGAACCGGCAAAAAGAAAGTAGAGTATTGCGGCAAAAATTGCGGAAATGATTACAAGCCGCAACCCTTTTGCCTCTGCTATATTGTTACGTCCTTGTTCGCTAAGTGTCTTAATGACAGCATGCAATGAGGCAATAATTAAGCAAAGAATCATAAACAGATCCGTCAGATGCTTTGAGAAAAATGCAAATTTTATTGTAATTACTTGCTCCATATACTGGCTGCAAAAGACTCCTACATCATCGAATTCCAGATATCTAAATGACAGAACGTAAATAATCGGGACCAGCGTACCGCCAATGGATTTCAAAAAAGATTTTAGGGGTTCCGGGCTTTCTATCAGCATCACTATCATGATTGCAGGAATGCACCAAATAATTGGAGCATAGAACTGTGCGGCAAGAGAGAGTAGAAAAAATGCAGAAAAAATCTGAGATATTGACATACAATATAACGCCCATACCATACAGATTGCGGCCGGATAAATTGAGGAAAAATATATTGCCCTAGGATTACAGAAAATTAGTGTTGCAGCAAACGTCAGTGCCGTAAAAGATGCTGATATATTGGAAAATAACCTGTCATTAAGCATATACACAGAGAACAGCAGCAAAGCAATCGAGATAATTCCGCAAATTATGCTGTTCACCCCAGCCGTCATGATTATTTCCATGTCCCAGAAACCGGAAAAAAGAGGCACCCATTCCCCCGGCCTTTCAAACTCCGCGGGGATTAAAAAGCATGTAATTATCTGAAAGGCAACAACAACCAGAAGCGCTATCTTAATGAAAACGCTGCCGTTAGAATTATCTGTACGCGCACTTGTGTACATCTCAATTATTTTCTTTACAGAATTTTATGATGTCCTCCCCAATATCCCTGCGGCAATACTTGCCGTCATACTTAATGTTCTCTATCTCTTTGTAAACAATTTCACGCCCTGCCGTTATTGCGGAGATTGCTTTTTGATATTCAGGATTGTTGCAGCTATGTTGCGATGAAACCGTGCAATTATCCTCCGCAGAAGTATTTGCAGTAATCGTCAGAACACGGCCGCCGTTTGTTACAATGTGCCTTGCATCTGAATCTGCACTACAACATGCAGATTCAGTAACTGTCTCCTTTGTCCCAGAGTGGAAAATTTTTACCGCTCCGCTGAATGTATTGTTGTAGAATAAATCATCCCCGTCCATTGGGATCCCCTTCTTGTACTCCTGCGGATAACCGGCCGATACGCAAACAACCGTAAGTGCTCTTTCCGGGGAGATTATTATCTTCTCGCTCCCGAGATTTCCTTTTGCGCAGGCAACCAGGTGATGCAGCAAATCTGAATCTATTCTTGTCATAACAGCCTCGGTTTCAGGGTCTCCCATGCGGACGTTGTATTCAATGACATAAGGTTCTCCTCCGCAGTTAATAAGTCCTATAAAGATAAATCCCTTATAATCAATTTTTTCTTCTTGTATTCCTCTTATGGTGGGCTTTATTATTCTCTCCTCAATTTTTTTCATGAATTCTCCGGTAACAAAAGGAACAGGAGAAACAGCACCCATGCCGCCTGTATTAAGTCCCGTATCGCCATCTCCAATTCGCTTATAATCTTTAGCTTCCGGCAGCACAAGATAATCTTTGCCATCTGTCAAGATAAAAATTGATACCTCTATCCCCTTCATAAACTGTTCAATTACAACGGTGTTGCCGGCGGCTCCAAATTTCCCCCCAACCATGTTGCGCAACTCTCTTTTTGCCTGCTTTAAATCATCCAAAATCAGCACACCCTTTCCTGCTGCAAGACCATCCGCCTTAAGTACATACGGGGCCTTTAAAGATTCCAGAAACTTATCCGCTTCATCAAGATTGGCAGCGCAGAAGCTTTTAAACGCCGCCGTTGGAATCTGATGCCTTGTCATGAACTCTTTTGCAAACTCCTTGCTTCCCTCCAGTCTTGCCCCGGACGCAGACGGTCCAACAAACAGCACACTTTTTAATGCACTGTCTTCCATGAATTTATCTCTTAGTCCAAGAACAAGCGGTTCTTCCGGGCCAACAACAACAATATCAATTTTATTATTTTGTACTGCGGTTTTTACTGCTGCAAAGTCATTTGGACTGCCGGCAATGTTTGTTGCAATTTGTGCCGTTCCCGGATTTCCGGGCATGCAAAACAATTTTGAGCAATCTCTGCTTTGCTTTATTTTCCAAGCAATTGCGTGTTCGCGGCCGCCGCCCCCAAGTACAAGTACGTTCATATTATAAAGTGATAAACTGTCGGGATGATAATTAATTTGTCATAGTTCAATTCTTGCGCTGTGCAAGCCCTTGCTTTTTATTTTCTGAAGGACAATTGGCAATGCAACCCACAGATTCTTAGCACATTTAACAGAATCATGGAATACGATTATAACGCCGGGCTCAAGATATTTTACAACATTTCTTGCGCATCCTTTGCCCGTAAGACGCCGGTTATAATCTCTGCTGATAATTGTCCAAAGTATTGCATTATAGCGTTCTCCAAGGACGCGAGCCTGATTTGGTCCAATGCGCGCATAAGGCGGACGATAAAGATTTGAATGAATTAAATCTCCCGCCGTATCTATATCGCGCACGTAATCCCCCGTTTTCATGCCCCACCCTTTAACATGGCTATATGAGTGATTGCCAACGGCATGCCCTCGCCTTAAAATTTCATTATAGAGTTCGGGAAAAAGCTCCACGTTTTTTCCAAGACAGAAAAAAGTTGCTTTGGCCCCGTATTTGTCCAACTGATCAAGCACCCATGGAGTTACCTCGGGACGAGGTCCGTCGTCAAAGGTCAGGTAAACCTCGTTCCTGTCATTTGGCAAACTCCAAATGAATTGCGGGAACATTTTTTTTATGAATTTTGGAGGATTGATTTTCATTATGGCAAAAATAATAATAAAAACTTAACTTTGCCCGATATGAGAGGGGCTCTGCTGCATGGTGAGGTGATTTGACAGGTTTTTTGGATTTTTTGAACATTGAATTTTTTAAATAACATATTGAAATTTAGGATATTAGGGCCAACAGTGCTTGTTTGCACGGCTGCATTCTCCCTGTTCCTGTCTTCTTGCCAAAAAGATAAAATCTTGAGCAAGAGCAAGATGGCGGAGATAGTGGGACAGATGTATCTTGCGGACCAGTTTGCAAAACAAAATCCGGAGTTTTCCGCGGCGTCCGATTCTCTGCTCATGTATCAGCCCATTTTTGACAAGTACGGCTGCACCCTGCTTGAATACAGGCAATCATTAACGTATTATCTGGCGGATAAAGACACATATTCCAAGATTCTTAAAAATGCGGAGGATATACTTAAGGCTAAATTGAATACACTTGGCGGCGGCGGCATGTACGGTTCGTATCCCGTTATGGATTCAATCAGATTGAGGGGGGGAGCTTATGTTGCTTCCAGTCCCCGTCTTAGAGCTCAGCGATGGATTGTTGCCCAGGATGAAGATTATTTGTGCAACATGATGGATTCTTTTGCTACCGATGTTCCGCAGAACAGTGAATGGTGGCAGAAAAATGTGAGCATTAACAAATGTAAGAATTATGTGATGGCTGACGCGTTGCATCGTACTAAGGGCGGCGCACAGACAAATCCGGTTCAAGGAGGCATGCAGACAGGTGCAACGTCAAAACAGGTAGGAGAAGTTTTTGTTCCTGGCGAGGGAGATGTACAATCTGCTGATATTCACATGAGCGCACAAGCCAAGAAGCAGAGGGAAAAATTCAGAAAAGAGCTTCAGAAAGACGGCACCATTAACAGAATTGATGTTATAAACCACGGAAGGCAGCCGGATATGCAGAAAGAAGATGACAGAAACAATGCTTTCAAAGAACGCAGAGATGGGAAAAAATAGGGATTTATCATGAGAAAGATAGCGGCGGATTTACTATTTACAACGGATACGGCACATAAGAGTTTTGCGCCTATTAAGAACGGGTGCGTAACTGTCGGGGACAATGGAGAAATACTGGAAATAAGGCAGTTGGCAAATGTGGAAGTTGCGGCTGCTGCGGACAGAAAGCCGGAAAACACGGCGGCCGGAGAGGTTGAATTTTATAATGGCGTGATTTGTCCGGGATTTGTTAATGCTCACTGTCACATTGAGTTATCTCATCTTAAGGGAGCGTTTAAAGAGGCCACCGGTATGAGCGGTTTTATCACTCAAATTAACGCGCTCAGGGAAACCGTTGAGAAGCCGGGACGTCTTGCCGCAATGAAAACTGAATTTGAAAACTTTTATAATCAAGGGATTGCAGGCTGCGCAGATATCAGCAACTGCAATGAAAGTTTTGAGTTCAAAAAAAATTCACCCGTATATTTTAGAACATTCATTGAGCTGTTTGGTTCAGAACCCAAAGATGCCAAAGCGGTTTTAAATAGCGGAATTGCGCTGCAAAATGAGGCTCTTGCAATGGGGCTTGATGCTGCGGTCACCCCTCACTCTTGCTACACAATGAGTCCTGCACTGCTGGAAATGGCTGCACAAGAGGGTCTTAAGAGCGGTTATCTTTCATACCATTCACAAGAGAGCCAGGAGGAAGAGGACATGATTATGAAAGGAACGGGCGCACTGGAGGAGAATTATAAAGGGCGCAACCTTTCAACTCCTCCGGTTACAGGCACAACTGCGCTTCAATATTTTATTGACAGGCTGCTTAAGTTTTCTAAAAAGCCGGTACGCGGAAGAATAAGCCTTGTACACAATGTTGTAATCAGCCAGAAAGCAATAGATTACGCAAGGCAAAAACTTGTTGAGCCTTTTTTTACAATTTGCCCGCTTTCAAATATTTTCATTCATAGGGCACTTCCTCCGCTGGATTTAATGAGAAAGAATGAACTTAGAATATGCCTTGGAACAGACAGTCTGTCAAGTAATAAGGTACTCTCCATGGTAGAAGAGATTAAATGTCTGCAGGAGCACTTTCCTGAGATTCCGCTTGAGGAAATTTTGGGATGGGCTTGCATTAACGGTGCAACCGCCATTGGTAGAGAAAAAGAGTTGGGCAGCATTACCGTTGGCAAAAAACCGGGTATTGTTCTGATAGACAAAATCGACTTTAATAATTTTAAGCTTACAGGCGGCAGCAAGTCTAAACGTCTTGCATGACAAGAGTCCTTTTAACTTGGAGCAAATTAAATTAAACTAAATTTGATTTGATTTGAATAAATTTAATTTTGGATTATAATCAACAAGTAATATCATGTCAACAAAATTATATAACACAATAATAGTCGGGCCTATTCACAGCAGAAGATTAGGCAGTTCCCTTGGCATTAACGTGCTTCCGGAATTTGGGAAATTCTGCAGTTTTGATTGTATTTATTGTGAATGCGGATGGAATAAAGATAATCATAATGACAAGAAACTCCCTACTAAAGAGGAAGTTGGAGAGGCTTTGGAAAAACGCTTGAGGGAACTCGATGCGGCCGGGACAAAGGTTGATTCAATAACTTTTTCAGGCAACGGCGAGCCTACTCTTAATCCCGAATTTCCTGAGATTGTAGATATTACCCTTAAGTTGCGTGATGAACTGTATCCTTCCGCAAAGGTTTCCGTGCTTACAAACGCCTCACAAATAGGACGTAAAGAGGTACGTGAAGCTCTAATGAAGATTGACAATCCTATTCTTAAAATTGATTCTGCAATCAAAGAGTATGTAGATTTTATAGACAGACCTTACGCCGCATATTCACTGGATAAAACTATCGAAAATATAAAATTGTTCAAAGGCAATTTCATTTTGCAGACTATGTTTTTACGCGGCACGGTTGACGGCAAGAGTATCGATTGCAGAAATGCCGAGCATTGCAAGAGATGGATTGAGCTTGTTAAAGAGCTGAAGCCTAGAGAGATAATGATGTATACTTTGGACCGCGACACACCCGCTAAAGATTTGCAGAAAGTTACTCCGGCGGAGATGGCGGAGATTGCAAAGCCGCTTGTTGACGCGGGCTTTAAGGTTCAAATAAAAGGGTAATCTTGATAGAGTCATGATATCTAAGTTGAGATCTTGATAGAGCCATGATAATTGAATAATCAATTTTGATAGAATCATGATAATAAGGTAGTGGAATATTTTATGAGAGTTGTTATTCAGAGAGTTACACGTGCAAAAGTAACAATTGACGGAAATGTCAAAGGAGAGATAGGGAAAGGCTTTATGATTCTTGTAGGCATTGGGGAGGACGACGGCGATGAAGATATTGAGTGGCTCACAAAGAAAATTATAAATCTGCGCGTCTTTGATGATGCAGGCGGCGTTATGAATCTTCCGATTACTGCCATTGAAGGCAATATTCTGCTAATCAGTCAATTTACCCTTATGGCAATGACCGCAAAAGGGAATCGCCCGTCATACATCCGCGCTGCAAAGCCGGAAATTTCCGTTCCGATTTATGAAAAATTTATTGTCTCTTTAAGCTCAGCGATGGGCCATGACATCCAAACGGGTACATTTGGAGCAGACATGAAGGTTGAACTTGCAAATGACGGTCCCGTTACTATCCTGATAGACAGCAAGAACAGGGAGTAACGCCTGTACAGAAACTCTCTACAAAATAAAATTTGCAGATACCTAAGAAGAACATCTTGAGGGAATTAGAAGTAACTGACTGTTTCTCCTTTGAGTATGCTAAGCAAATTATTTGCAAGACCGCTCGCCCCCAAACGGAACAGTTGCGGAGTTATCCATTCATTTCCCAGAATACTTTGAGTAATAGCAAGATACGTGATAGCATCTGACGGTGTTTTAACACCGCCTGCCGCCTTAAACCCTACTTTTCTTCCCGTCTTTTTGTAATACGCTTTAATGCATTCGCACATCACAATCGCAGCCATAGGAGTTGCAGCCGGTTCCATTTTTCCGGTAGAAGTTTTTATAAAATCCGCTCCCGCCTCCATTGCAAGGAATGAAGCCATTGCAATATTTTCTATGCTTACAAGAGCACCTGTCTCCAGAATAACTTTTAAAGTATTATTCCCGACGGTTTCTTTTATCTCCTTGATTTCATTAAACGCCGCATCATAATTTTCTGCCAGAAACGCATTGAGAGCCAGCACTATATCAATCTCATTGGCACCGTCTTCTACTGCGCACCTGCACTCCGCTTTCTTAACGCTCAGAAAACTTTGGGACGTAGGAAAACATCCGGCAACCGTTGTAATGCCCACGCCGCTAACGCTTAAAAAATCTTTTATGGTTTTTGCAAAATTGGGATAAACGCAAATTGATGCAGGAAGAGGATACTCAGGAAAGTGCGCATTAAAATAGTTTACTTTTTTTACCATTGACGCTATCTTCTGCGTAGTGTCCGTTGAGTGCAGAGATGTGAGGTCTATGAAACTCAGGGATTTTGCAAAGTTATCCTGGGTCATCATCAACTGCAAATTACTGCGCACTTCATTCAACTCTGTGTCAATCGCTTGTAAGGTCAGTTCAAATTGATATTTATCCAACAAATTCTCCATATAGTTTATCTTAATAGCAATTTCAAAAATTATCTTAACTCAGCTTTAAATTCTTTTTTGAATGTCTCAAGAAGTTTCTTCATGATAGCCTCGACCGCCTGGTCTGTAAGGGTTTTGTCTGGATCCTGCAAAACAAAATTAATAGCATATTGCTTCTTGCCCTCCGGAATCTTATCCCCCGTATAAACATCAAATAAAGAAATCTCCTTAAGCACCTTTTTTTCAGTAGCATAAGCCACCTTGCGAATATCGGCAAATGGGACATCATAATCCAGCAGCAAAGCCAAATCCCTTCTAACTTCCGGATATTTAGGCAATTCCGTGAATGACATATGGTTATTCTTTACCTTCTTAAGCAGCACATCCCATGAAATCTCTGCCGCATATACTTTCTGCTTGATTCCAAATTTACGCAATAAAGCAGCTGATACAGTGCCCATTATAGCAATCTCTTTTCCGCCCTGGACTTTGTATGACAGACAGTCTGAGAAGATATCCGCCGCCGCCCCGCAATAATTCAAATCTTTAAGTTCTACTCCAAACTTCCTCAGCAACAGCTCCATATAACCTTTCAATGAGAAATAATCTCCGGCAACAGTACAGTTTCTCCATCCTTTCTGCCCCTCTCCGGTGATTAACATTACTAACTTGGGACGCTCTGTATAAGCCTTTAACATGCTCTTTTCTTCCTCCGTTTTTACATAGTCCGGATTAAAAGAGTAGACATTTCCAAGTTCATACAGTTTAAGTTCCGTCTGCTGACGGTGAATGTTATAAGCAATTACCTCCAGTCCGTTAAGAATTAAAGTCTGCCTCATGCAGTTCAAATCTGAACTTAGCGGATTGTAAATCATCACACAATTTTTGCGCGGATAAGTCGTAAGAGAATCGTAATAATCGCTCTTAGTCAGAGAGTTATTCATCATCTCCATAAATCCGTTTGCAGAAAGATATTCGGATGCAAGCATTCTAACTCTCTCCGGGTCCGGTTTTGGAGCAACATTAACAGAGCTTACCATATGCTCCGGAAGATCCACGTTGTCATAACCGTAAATCCTCAGAACATCCTCAACCACATCACATTCCCTGTATACGTCAACTCTGTAGGTAGGCACTTTGACCGTGCATCCCTCCGGAGTGGAATTCACAAATTCCATATCCTGGTACTCCAATATTTTCTTTATTGTATCGGCCCCGATTTTCTTTCCTATCAGCGCCTCCATTCTTGCATAATTCAGCTCTACAATTTTTTTCTCGACAGGTTTTGAAACAACATCTTCTATCTTTCCAACAATCTCACCACCAGCAAGTTCCTCCACCAATAGTGCAGCGCGCTTAAGTGCATAAAGAGTGATTGCCGGGTCACAACCTCTCTCATATCTGAATGAAGCGTCTGTCTTTAAGCCGTGACGCTTAGAAGTTTTTCTTACGCTTGTGGGATTAAAGTACGCACTCTCCAAAAAAACAGAAGTTGTTTCATCTTTAACGCCGCTGTCGAGACCTCCAAAAACTCCCGCAATACACATAGGCTCCACTGCATTGCAGATCATTAAGTCCTTGTCTGACAGTTCTCTCTCTACACCGTCCAACGTTGTGAATTTTGTTCCCTGCTTGCAGAAATCCACTACAATCTGACCGCCTTTAATCATTGAGGCGTCAAATGCGTGCATTGGATTTCCTGTCTCCATCATAACAAAATTTGTGATGTCCACAATGTTATTAATCGGACGCAGACCTATTGAAAGCAACTTGCTCTTAAGCCATTCCGGAGACTCTTTAACTTTCACGTTTTTAAGTGTGACGCCGCTATAACGTGGCGCCGCATCTCCTTGTCTTACAATAACTTTTATAGGTGCAACGTTGCCTTCACCGGTACCTGCGGCGGAATTGCAATTTGCACATGTTTCTTCTGACCCTTCTTTGAACGCGTCAACTGAAGGGAAAGTTGTCTCTCCTCCTAAGTTGTTGAGTTTCAGATAAGCTGCAAGATCACGCGCAACACCTATATGAGATGCCGCATCAATTCTGTTTGGAGTTATATCCACGCTAAAAACAGTATCCGACTTTAAGTGAAAATAATCTTTTGCAGGCGTACCAACCTCTGAATCAGACGGTAATATCATAATACCGTTATGGTCCGCACCTACTCCAAGTTCATCCTCGGCACATAACATCCCAAAAGACTCGACGCCGCGGATCTTGGATTTCTTAATCTTGATTTCCTCTCCGCCCATAAAAAGTCTCGTTCCAAGGGTTGCAAGCATAACCTTCTGACCTACAGCCACATTCGGAGCACCGCAAACCACCTGCAAGGGATTTTCCCCTCTGCCTATATTTACCTTTGTTATGTGCAAGTGATCGGAATTGGGATGCGACGCGCACTCCACAACCTCCGCCACAATAACACCGGCAAGCCCTCCCGGAATTTCTTCCGTTTCCTCCTGCGATTCAACCTCCAAACCGATACTATTAAAAACCTTGCCTAGTTCGCCAGGAGTCAGGTCAAACTTGACATACTCTTTCAACCAATTATAAGATATATTCATTCCACAAAAATTTGCCCGCTAAAATACACAAAAAAGCCAGAATTATGAAACCTGACCATGCCTTGATAAATATGCTAAAACTTATCTAAAGATTGATTCAACAAATGCCGTTTTATCAAAGATTTGCAAATCCTCTATCTTCTCCCCCACTCCCACAAACTTTACAGGGATCTGCAACTCATTTGCAATTCCTATCACAACTCCGCCTTTTGCCGTGCCGTCTAACTTAGTGACAGCCAATGCGGTAATCTGAGTCGCCTTGGAGAATTCCCTGGCCTGAATAAAAGCGTTTTGTCCCGTTGAACCGTCGAGAACCAAAAGAACTTCCTGCGGCGCATCCGGCACAACCTTGCGCATGACGTTCTTAATTTTAGTCAACTCATTCATCAGATTTACCTTGTTTTGCAAACGGCCAGCCGTGTCAATCAACACAACGTCAGCATGTTGTGCAACAGCAGAATTAACCGTATCATAAGCAACTGCAGCGGGATCAGAGCCCATCTGCTGTTTCACTATATCTGCGCCTGACCTATGTGCCCAAATATCAAGCTGTTCCACGGCCGCCGCACGGAACGTATCAGCCGCACCAAGAACAACTTTCTTCCCCTGATTCTTAAGCTGGGCGGCAATCTTTCCAATTGTGGTTGTTTTGCCGACACCGTTAACACCCACAACCATAATGACATAAGGCTTCTTATTAAAATCAATTATCTGAGCCGCGTCACCGACAGAGGGTGAAGTATTAAGCATATCCTCTATCTCCTCCTTAAGCACCTGCATCACTTTATCTGTACCCACAACCTTCTCTTTTTCCACGCGTTTTTGCAACCGCTCAATAATTTTTGATGTGGTATCAATGCCCACGTCAGAGGCAATAAGCGCCTCTTCAATTTTATCCATCACCTCCGCATCAACGCTCACCTTCCCAAAAATTGCACGTGAAATGCGCTCCAGCAATCCGTGTCGCGTCTTAGTCAATCCAAGTTCCAGCCCTGTGCTGCCGGAAGATTCTTTCTTCTTATGTGAGAAAAGTCCCATAGCGCGCAAATTTAACAAAACATTTGCCCTCACGCAAGCAAACATAGCCGGACCGCTTAGAAAAAGAAACAAAAAAAACTCCCGTGAATTTTCACGAGAGTTATTTTTTCGCCTCCGGTTTCTTTGCCGTAATTTGACAACGGCAGCATCCTAGAAAATTAGTTCTTTTTCCCGGCAAGAAAATCTTTCTCTTTGCCGATCGGAACCATCTCCTCCTCAAAATAGTAGGAACCTGTTTTCTGAGACTTAACCATGCGAATGCATTTTACAACGTTTTTAGTCTGTGACTTGTCACCGCTAAATGTTGCTACTACTTTCTTTGCCATCTCTTAATATTGTATTTGTAATTTAACCTTCCGGCCGTTTTAATCTCAATTAACTGACCGCTCAAGGGTTGTTTATTTAACCTCTCTGTGAAGCGTAACTCTCTTAAGATAAGGGTTGTACTTTTTACGCTCCAAACGTTGAGTGGTGTTCTTTTTATTTTTTGTTGTGATGTATCTGCTCATTCCGGGTACACCGCTTTCTCTCTGCTCTGTGCATTCTAGAATCACCTGTATTCTATTATCTTTCTTAGGCATTTTGTTATCTCCTTTTTCTTTTTTAGTTCTCGATAGATTTTGTATTTATTTAACTTCCGCCAAATTATACGATATCTACGTAACCTTTTTCTATTGATTTCTTTAGAACAGCCTCAAGACCATTCTTGTTTATGTTTCTGATTCCTGCAGCAGAAACTTTAAGAGTAACGAATCTGTGCTCGCTCTCCAGCCAGAATTTCTTCTCTCTAAGATTTGGAGCAAACTCACGCTTGCTGCGTTTTTTAGAGTGGGAAACATTGTTCCCAATCATTCTCTTCTTACCTGTGACCTGACAAACTTTTGCCATAACTATCTAATTTTTATAATTTTCTTTTGAGGGGTGCAAATATCTGATTTTTTTTCCAAAATCACAAATTTAATTAAGTGTGCCTTACCCCTTTTAATAATCTGCTCCACCTTATGTTAGATGGAAAATGCTTTGAATTATCCTTTGACCACCATACAACTGAAGGAGTTCCTACAATGTGGTCTTCCGGTACAAAGCCCCAATATCTGGAATCCAAGGAGTTGTGTCTGTTGTCTCCCATCATCCAGTAGTAATTTTGTTTAAAAGTATAAGTAGTTGCTACCGTTCCGTTTACAAGAATCCGATTCCCTTTTACCTCCAGCTTGTTGCCTTCATAAGAGGTAATTAGCCTGTAATAGAATGGAAGAGTGTTCTTGTTCAAATGTACAGATGCTCCTTTGCGTGGTATCCATATTGGTCCGTAATTGTCTCTGGTCCACTTAACTGTTTCTGTAAACGGAAATAGCATAATCGGCGAATCCGGGTAATCCGGCGGATAGTTATCTATATGTTCCTGTATGGACACAACTATCGGGAGCTTGCTGACAACTGCTGCATCTTCTTTAGTAAGAGGAAGATCCGCGTATCCCGGAAGAGTTGAATCAAAATACACGTCCGCCGGATTTACATTAAGCTCATCCAGTATCCTGGAATTTATTTGATCTCCTTTTGTCTTAACTATGTAAGAGCTTTGCATTCCGGCGTGCGCCTTCTCGGCAACGCCATTTACAAACACCTGTCCGTTAATTACCTGCAACACATCACCTGCAACCGCTACGCACCTCTTTACGTAATTGTCTTTTTTGTCTCTTGGGCGAACAATCAAAGGGCCGTATGATGTACTAACAAAATCACGGTCATTGTTATTTAACCGTACTATCTGATAATAATCTGCCTGCGGGTCTTTCTTTAAAACCGTATCTCCGTCCGGGAAGGCAAACACTACAATATCATCTCTTTTAACATGTCCAAAGCCTTTAAGTCTGCGGTATTTATTCTGTATTAGTGTAGAATAAGACTCTTTGCCGGAAATAGGCATTGTGTTATGTACCAGCGGAACAGAAAGAGGAGTTTCAGGGACTTTTGGTCCGTAAGCCACTTTAGAAACAAACAGGTAATCTCCTGTGAAAAGCGTTTTTTCCATTGAAGATGAAGGAATTGTGTATGCCTCAAACCAGAAGATTTTTATTACCATTGCGGCAACAACCGCAAAAATAATTGCATCAACCCAATCAAGCACAACATTTGTTGTAGTGTGTTCCGGAATTGTCTCTCCGGAATTGGTTGCGGTTTGACCTGCAGAAATCTTCTTCTTTCGCTTCCAGAAGGCCCAGTGCACCTTTTTTGTGACGTATATGTCAAAAATTATCGGAAGGCCCAAAAGCCACCAATAATTTCCAAGCCATATAACCCACAAAAGGTATAAGCCGCCCCATACGACAAACTTAAACCATTTGTTTCTGTAAAAGCTCATCTCCGTAAAAATTTAGGAGACAACTATTTAAGAGATTTGATAACTGTCTCAAACGCTTTGGGATTGTTCATTGCAAGATCTGCAAGAACCTTGCGGTTAAGACCAACATTGTTCTTGGCAAGCTTGCCAATGAACTGTGAATAAGTCATACCGTAAGCGCGGGCTGCAGCGTTGATTCTTTGAATCCAAAGAACTCTGTAGCTCCTTTTCTTATCCTTCCTGTCATTGTAGGCATAAGTCATTCCCTTCTCAAGAGTATTCTTGGCTACGGTGTAGACGTTAGCTCTTGCGTGGAAATTGCCTTTGGTCTGTTTTAAAATTTTTTTACGGCGTGCATGTGATGCAACCGAATTTGAACTTCTTGGCATAATAAAAAAATTTTATGAACGTCAGCGCTCTCTCCTTAGAGACTTTATCTGCTGAACGCTCTGTTAATAATTAATTGTTAATTTTAAGAAAGTATCAGCTTCTTTACTCTCTTCTCATCCGGTTTGGCTACAACGCCTGAATAACACAGATTTCTTTTTTGCTTAGTAGTCTTCTTTGTAAGAATGTGACTGTGAAAAGCATGCTGTCTTTTTACTTTGCCCGATCCGGTAAGCACAAAACGCTTTTTGGAACCGGAATTGGTTTTTAATTTTGGCATATTATTACTTTTTTTTAATTGGTGCTATAATCATACTCATTCTCTTACCCTCCAGCAGAGGCATCTTCTCCGCCTTGCCAAACTCCTCAAGTTCAAGGGCAAAGCGCAGCAGAAGTTTTTCTCCCTGCTCAGAGAATACAATTGAACGTCCTTTAAAGTATACAAAGGCTTTAACTTTATCGCCATCCTTAAGGAACTCTTTTGCGTGGTTAAGCTTAAACTGAAAATCATGCTCGTCAGTTTGCGGTCCAAAGCGCAACTCTTTGAGTTCCTGCTTGGAAGCATTAGCCTTCATCTCCTTGGCCTTCTTCTTTTGCTGATAGACGTACTTCTGGTAGTCTATAATCTTGCAAACCGGCGGAACTGCACTTTCTGAAATCTCCACAAGGTCAAGCTCCAGATCATGCGCCATCTTAATTGCCTCAGCTATGGGGTAAACCCTTTGCTCGGGCACATTATCTCCAACTACCCTAACTTCCGGAACTCTAATCTGTTCATTACATCTTGGCCCCTGTTCTTCCCTTCTTTGGAAGCGCGGATTAAATCTTCTGTCGCCGGAAGGCCTGTTGTTACCATTGGCATTTCCGGTTCCTGCCGGTTTGTAAAAGTGATTGGCTCCTTGGGGTTTATGAAACCCCCCAAAGTGCGGTTTGGGTTTAAATGGTGCGATAAATTTGTCCTCCTAAATTAAATTAAACATCCTTTTATTTATAATATTCACGACAGTGCCTTAAGCAGCACCATCGTGATTATAATCATTTACTAATCAGTCGGTCTGGCAGGTTCCCCCATCTCCTCTTTTACCTTATCCTGAATGAATTTTGCAAATTCTGCAACCTTCATTGTGCCAAGGTCTTTGCCTCCCTGCTGTCTTACAGATACCGTATCAGCTCCCATCTCTTTCTCTCCAACTATCAACAGATAAGGCATCTTCTTAAGCTCATTCTCTCTAATACGCTTACCTATAGTCTCATTGCGGTCATCAAGTGCGGCGCGAATTTCGGAATTTTTCAGAGAATTGCAAACTTTTTTTGCATAATCATTGAATTTTTCCCCTACAGGAAGAACTACGCACTGATCCGGAGTAAGCCATAAAGGCAGATTACCGGCCGTATGTTCCAGAAGGACAGCCACAAAGCGCTCCATGGAGCCAAACGGGGCGCGGTGTATCATAATTGGGCGGTACTTCTTGTCATCTGCTCCGGTGTACTCCAGACCAAACCTCTCAGGCAAATTGTAATCCACCTGAATAGTACCTAGCTGCCACTGGCGGCCGATTGCATCCTTAACCATAAAGTCCAACTTTGGTCCATAGAATGCGGCTTCACCATATACAACCTTGGTCTTCAAGCCCTTCTCGGCGGCAGAATCTATGATGGCCTTTTCCGCTCTCTCCCAGTTCTCATCGGAACCGATGTATTTGCTGTGGTCCACTTTATCTCTCAAAGAAATCTGAGCGGTGTACTGGTCAAACTTAAGAGTCTTAAAAATGTAAAGCACAATGTCAATGACCTTGCAGAACTCATCATGCAGTTGGTCCGGCCTTACAAACAAATGGGCATCATCCTGTGTAAAACCGCGCACTCTTGTAAGTCCGTGCAACTCACCGCTTTGCTCATATCTATAAACTGTTCCGAACTCTGCATATCTTAAAGGAAGATCCCTGTAAGAACGGGGTTTTGTCTTATAGATTTCACAGTGGTGCGGGCAGTTCATGGGTTTAAGCAAAAATTCCTCTCCCGGCTGCGGAGTTGTAATCGGGCGGAATGAATCCTTTCCGTATTTTGCCCAGTGTCCGCTGGTTACGTAAAGTTCCTTCTGTCCGATATGCGGTGTAATTACAGGCAGATAGCCGTAATTAGTTTGCACTTTTCTTAAGAAATTTTCCAGACGCATTCTTAGCTCGGCTCCTCTTGGCAACCACAATGGAAGACCCGGTCCTACCTTTGCGCTAAATGCAAACAGTTCAAGGTCTTTGCCCAGTTTTCTGTGGTCTCTCTTCTTTGCCTCTTCCAGTACTTTAAGGTACTCGTCAAGCATGGATTTTTTAGGAAACGTGATACCGTAAATTCTGGTAAGCATCTGTCTCTTCTCATCTCCTCTCCAATACGCTCCGGCAATTGAAGTAAGTTTAATTGCCTTAATAATGGAGGTATCCATAATATGCGGTCCGCGGCACAAATCCATAAATTTTCCGTTTGTATAAAAAGATATGGTTCCGTCCTTTAAATCATTAATCAGCTCAAGTTTATACTGATCATTCTTATTTGTGAAATAATCCAAAGCCTCCGCCTTTGTAACATTCTTGCGCTCAAACTTTTCACCTGTACGTGCAAGTTCAAGCATCTTATCCTCAACCTTCTTCAAGTCAGCCTCAACAATAACCTTATCTCCAAGATCAATGTCATAATAGAAACCGTTCTCAATTGCAGGTCCTATTCCAAATTTAACACCGGGATAAATGGCCTCAAGAGCCTCTGCCATAAGGTGAGAAGATGAATGCCAGAAGGCCAACTTGCCCTCATCGTCATCCCACTTGTTAAGCTTAATAGTCGCATCATTTTCAATCGGTTGACGCAGGTCCGTAACCTGACCGTCGACAGAGACAGACAACACCTCTGCGGCTAGACGGGGACTGATGCTTTCTGCAATTTGATAACCCGTTACGCCTTTTTCAAAGTCCTTTACACTCCCGTCCGGAAATGTAATTTTAATACTGTTCATAATTTTATTTTTAAGATATTTTGCGTCCGCTGTCTTACCTTGACACCGGTCCGCTCCTCTTTTGAGGGGCACAAATCTACAAATTTTATATCTTTGTGCCAAATAAGGTACAGGGCCGCAAGGCTCATTGCAAAAGATTCTTAAAATTCTTAACAAAAGAGTCAGAAACTGTCGGGAACTAAAAAGGAAAATAAGAGAAAAGTTAAAGTTAAGGAATGGATAAATAAAAAGAGAACGGCAAATATAAAGGATGAAATAAATAATTAAAAATATGGAAGATTTGAATAACAACATGGGAGCTCCTGTTAAGGAGACGGGAAGATTGAGCAGAGCCTCTATGGACGGTCTGCTGCTTGCGCTTGTGACAATTGTATTCTCTGTAATTGGCTCGCTTGGGGTAAGCGGAGGTTTTGTCGGAGTGCTTATTTGGATTATTAAACTTGTTGCCACAATCTGGGTGTTGCTTTATTTTATGAAGAAGTACTCTTTGAATCATGCAAGTATCTATGGAGAAACAACTTACAATCAGGCATTCAGCTACGGTTTTTTGGTTTCACTTCTTTCAGCTGTTGTAATTGCCTGCTTTATGTTCTTGAGCGTCACTGTTTTATTTCCGGATACAATTTCTAACGCAAAGCAACTTGTTCAGGAAAAAATTGACCAGCAGGGTTCTATGGGTGAAGAGCAGGAGAATGCAATTGGCGCAGTACTGAATAATCTTCCTACAATTCTAACATTTGGAATGTTGATTTGGTGTACGATTTTTGGTCTGATAGTTTCTGCAATCATTGCAAGTTCTGTTAAGCAACTGCCCGGCACAAATTTCCCCGGCGGGTTTAATCCTGACAGTTTTACACAGGACAATTCTAATGCAAATGAAACCATACAGAATAATGCTGATGGCACAATGCAAAACAACGATAGCGAACAAAACACAGAAGAGCCTGAAAAACCTGCCGAGCCAAAAGTTGATAAGGAAGATGATAGCAGATTTATTCCGGGCAGCGACAAACCGGAGGATCCAAACGATAAATATATGCCGCAGAATTAATAATTGCAACACGGCCTTTTTAAAAGAAACTAATTACCTGACTGTCAAGAGCCGGAATAACATTATAACAAGCAGTCGGCTGTCGGGATTACAAAGTATTTGATTTTTATTTATGGATATTTCAATAGTAATTTCACTTTTTAATGAAAAGCCTTCTCTGGCGGAACTTGTTGCAGGCATTCATAACTCTCTGAAGGACACCGGTCTTTCTTATGAGATTGTTATGGTTAATGACGGCAGCACGGATGGCTCATGGGAGGAGATTGAGAGGCTGGCGACAGAGAGCGGGAATGGAAGCGGGAATGTAAATATCCACGGGATTTGCTTCCGCAGAAATTACGGAAAGTCCGCGGCGCTGTATAGTGGTTTTGCTCAAGCAATTGGAGACGTTGTAATTACGATGGATGCCGATTTGCAGGATGATCCGCGCGAGCTTCCGGAACTATACAAGATGGTTAAAGAGGATGGCTATGATCTTGTAAGCGGCTGGAAGAAAAAGAGGTACGATAATAAGTTCACAAAGAATATCCCCTCTAAAATCTATAACGCTACGGCCCGCTGGGTAACGGGTATTGATCTGCATGACATGAACTGCGGCCTAAAAGCCTATAGGAATGAGGTAGTTAAGAATATTGAGGTGTATGGAGAGATGCACCGCTACATTCCGTATTTAGCTAAGAATGCCGGGTTTGCAAACATTGGGGAAAAAGTTGTCCATCACAATAAGCGCAAATACGGAAAGAGCAAGTTTGGACTGAACAGATTTGTAAATGGTTATTTGGATTTGCTAAGCTTGTGGTTTTTGCAGAGGTTTGGAAAGAAGCCTATGCACCTGTTTGGGGTCCTTGGAACTTTGATGTTCCTAGCCGGCGCGGTAATCACCCTTTGGTTAATTATCGCCAAACTCATAGCTCAGAGTAACGGTCTCAAATTCAGAGCCGTCACGGACCAGCCGCTTTTCTATCTGGCGCTGGTAGCCGCCATCGTTGGTATTCAATTATTCCTTGCCGGCTTCATTGCCGAGCTTGTAAGCCGCAACTCATCAGGTCGCAACAACTACCTGATAAAAAAACGTTTCTAGGAAAACCCCTGATAGGAAAAATAGAAGGTAAAAAATTAAAAATACCCTTCAAAAATTTTCCCTGCTTCTTCTTTGCTGAGAATGGAGCAATTACCGGTAAAGCTGGCGCCGATTTCTATGCCGATGTGGATAGTTTTCAGGTTTCCTTTGTAGACAGACTTGCTGCGGAAGTTTGCTGAATGTGAGGCCATGATATCCCCGGTTGTCTTACCATATATATCTGAATTTCTGCAGATTATCCTGCCGGTCATATTGCCGTTCTCTCCAACAACAAGCTTCCCCAAAGTGACGACATCACCAATCAGATTGCCGTCTATTCTAATATCAGAATGCGTAACAATATTTCCCTGAAGAGTTGTTCCCTCCGCAATGCGATTGACGTCATTTACCGCCGGTACTGATGGTCCGCTAGTTGATTTCATGATAGAATTTTTATAGTTCCATTGCCTCTGCGGCGTCTTTAATTCCCTCACTCATAGTTGGATGCGGGAACACAGTGTTAGCAACCTGCTCTGCAGTTGCACCAAGATTCATTGCAAGTACCATGCCTCCGATAATTTCAGTAACATCAGCACCAATCAAATGAACACCGATAAGCTTGTCTGATTTTGCATCAGAAATGAGTTTCACAAAGCCGTCAGTCTTTCCTGCAGCTGTTGCCTTTCCGGATGCAGTAAACATAAATTTTCCAACCTTGTATTCAATTCCAAGCTCCTTCGCTTTTTGCTCAGTAAGTCCGGCAGAAGCAATTTGAGGAGATGTATATGTCGCCCCCGGAATATACTTATAATCAATTGGATGAAACTTTGCTCCGGGTTTACCTTCAAGTTCAGCAATATGCGCTACGCATGCAAGTGCCTCAGCAGAAGCTACGTGTGCCAATGCAGGAGTTGCAATTACATCCCCTATTGCATAAACATTTCCGCACGCATTATAAAACTCATTAACCGCAATCTTGCCTCTCTCCATCTTCACTCCTATCTCTTCAAGTCCCATATTATCAGTGTTTGGCGCAACACCAACCGCGCACAAAACTCTCTCCACATTTATAGTCTCAATACCTTTTTTGGTCTCGACAGTTAATTCACAATTGTCTCTCTCTGCTCCGCTTTCATCTTGTAACTTATTGAATTTAACGCCGGTAACTTTCGCAGAGGTCATAACCTTCATTCCGTTCTTGCGGAAACTTCTGCTTAACTGTCCGCAAATATCATCATCCTCCAGCGGCACAATCTTATCCAGGAACTCAATCAGGTAAACCTGCGTACCCATTGACAGATAGAAATTTGCAAGTTCGCTTCCAATTGCTCCGGAACCGATTACGGCTAAAGATTTTGGCAGCGTTTTAGGTACAAGGGCATCTTTATAGGAGATGATTTTTTCCCCGTCAAATGGCGCAAAGGGCAGCGCTTTCGGGCGCGCGCCGGTTGCTACGATTATGTATTTTGCAGTAACTTTTTTTTCACCGACTTCAATGGTATTAGCATCAATGAATTTGCCGCTGCCCGCGATAACCTCAACGTTGTACTTCTTAAATAGGAACTCCACACCGCGGCGCATCTTGTCAGAAACTCCACGCTCGCGCTCTACAATCTTCTGAACATCCAAACGAAATCCGCTTGGTGAAACCGCAGAGTCAAAACGATTTGCGGAAGAATCTGCAACAATTCCGTAAGCCTCCGGATGTTTTAAAATTTCAAAAGCCTCAGCAGATTTCAGCAGCGCCTTTGTTGGTATGCACCCCCAGTTAAGACATATACCCCCAATCTCCGCACGTTCTACAACGGCTGTTTTAAATCCGTATTGCGCGGCTTTTACCGCAGCCACATAGCCCCCGGGTCCTGAGCCTATTACAAGTATATCAAAATCAAAATCAAAATTCATATATAATAATCTAATAATTTTATCAAATTATTTAACCTCAAAAGGACAACTCAAAATACTTATCTCAAAAAGGTTACTCAACAATGCACTTATGTCAAATGTAAAAATATGAATTGTTGTGATAAATAAATTTAGTTTTATTACTCATGGTTACACAATCCCTTTCCCGTGGCAGTTCTTGTATTTCTTGCCGCTGCCGCAAGGACACGGGTCATTTCTTCCAATCTTCTTTTCTACATGAATTGGAGCGTTGCTCTTCTGCTCTCCGCTGTTTGCGGAGACATCATCATGACTCATCTTCATCTGGCTCAAGTCTGTTCTCTTCTTAGCAGCTTCCTCTCTTACGTTAAGCTCATCATTCTGACGCAAAGGTATTTGTGCTCGTACTAAGAATGCAATCACATCCCTGCTGATTTTCTCAATTATGCTCTGGAACAAATTGTAACTCTCAAATTTGTAGATCAAAAGAGGATCCTTTTGCTCATAAGTTGCGTTCTGTACAGACTGTTTTAACTCATCCATCTCTCTCAAGTGCTCTTTCCAATGCTCATCAATCATAATAAGAGTGACGCATTTCTCCAGAGCAATTCCTATCTCCTTTATATTGTCATTTGCCTTCTTAAGATTGACTATCAGCTGAAGCATCTTTTGACCATCTGAAATCGGAATTGCAATATTCTGATATGTGGCAGATTGAGTCTTATAAATCTGAGTAACTATCGGCTGAGCCTGAGTGGAAATAATCTCTCCGCGGCGCTGAATAATTTCAGTAATTGCTGTAGCGATTTTGTCTCCCAGATCTTCTCTTGACGCATTCTCATAATACTGCTCATTAAAATCGGGAACCATTGAAACATCCATCATCATCTCCAGCTTGAAAGCTTCATAATCCATTGAATCCTTCTTGCCCGCAAGAACATCCGCATAATCCGCAATCATGTTCTTGACATCTATCTCTATTCTCTCTCCGTAAAGCGCATTCTTTCTTCTGGTGTAAATAACCTCTCTCTGTGAGTTCATCACATCATCATATTCAAGCAGTCTCTTACGAATACCAAAGTTATTCTCCTCAACTTTTCTCTGCGCCCTCTCAATGGATGAAGAGAGCATTGAGTGTTGCAGCACCTCTCCTTCCTGCATTCCAAGACCGTCCACAATCTTTGCAATCCTCTCTGCTCCAAACAGTCTCATCAAATCATCCTCCAAAGAAACAAAGAACTCTGATGACCCCGGGTCTCCCTGTCTTCCGGCACGTCCGCGCAACTGCCTGTCTACTCGGCGGCTATCGTGACGCTCGGTTCCTATGATTGCAAGACCGCCGGCCTCTCTTACGCCGGGTCCCAGTTTAATATCGGTACCGCGGCCCGCCATGTTTGTGGCAATTGTAACGGTACCGGCTTCGCCTGCATGAGCAACAATCTCAGCCTCACGTGCATGTTGTTTTGCATTCAAAACGCTGTGCTGAATTCCGCGCAACTTAAGCATTCTGCTAAGCAGCTCCGATATCTCAACAGATGTTGTTCCAACCAAAGTGGGGCGCCCATGCTTCCTCAACTCTACTATCCTATCGATAACCGCATTGAATTTCTCCTTCTTTGTCCTGTAAATCAAATCATTGGAGTCTATCCTGATAACCGGTTTGTTAGTAGGAATTGTAACAACATCCAGTTTATAGATTGACCAGAACTCTCCCGCCTCTGTAGATGCGGTACCTGTCATTCCGGCCAGCTTGTGGTACATTCTAAAATAATTCTGAAGTGTAATTGTAGCAAACGTCTGAGTGGCAGCCTCAACCTTTACATTCTCCTTTGCCTCAATAGCCTGGTGAAGTCCGTCTGAATAACGTCTTCCCTCCAGGACACGTCCCGTCTGCTCATCTACAATCTTAATCTTATTGTCTACATTTATGTACTCCACATCTTTCTCAAACAGAGTGTATGCTTTAAGCAACTGAGTTACAGTATGTACGCGCTCCGATTTAACGGCATAATCCGCAAGCAGTTCGTCTTTCTCGGCCTGTTTCTCCTCCGGAGTTGAATTGCTCTTTTCAATCTCAGAGATTTCCGTACCCACATCCGGCAGAATAAAAAATTTAGGATCGCTCACAAGCCCGGCAATGTAATCATTGCCCTTATCTGTAAGCTCCACCGTCTTATCTTTTTCATCTATAACCATATACAGAGGATCTGTAACTATGTGCATCTGCTTGTTGTTGTCTTGCATATAGAAATTTTCCGTCTGCAGCATAATTTGTTTTATGCCCGGCTCGCTCAAATATTTAATCAAAGGATTATAACGAGGCAGCGCCTTATGAGCTCTCAGCAAGGCCATTCCGCCGGCGTTATCTTTATTGCCGGCCGCAATTAATTTCTTTGCCTCCTGAAGATATTTGGTAACCTCCCCTCTCTGAATGTTGTAAATCTTTTCTATATAAGGTTTATACTCAGCAAATTGCTGGTCTTCTCCTTTTGGAACGGGACCTGAAATAATCAATGGTGTTCTTGCATCATCAATCAAGACAGAGTCCACCTCATCCACAATTGCATAATGATGCTTGCGCTGTACAAGGTCTTCCGTATTGATTGCCATGTTGTCTCTCAGGTAATCAAAACCAAACTCATTGTTTGTACCAAATGTGACGTCAGCCCTATATGCACGCTTGCGAGCCTCTGAATTCGGCTCATGTTTGTCTATACAATCTACTGATAATCCGTGGAATTCATAAAGCGGACCCATCCACTCGGAGTCACGTTTTGCAAGGTAATCATTTACCGTTACCATGTGTACTCCCTTGCCTGCCAACGCATTAAGGAATACGGGAAGTGTTGCAACCAACGTTTTTCCTTCTCCGGTTGCCATCTCCGCAATCTTTCCCTGATGCAGCACAATACCTCCAATCAGCTGAACATCATAGTGTACCATGTCCCAGGTAATCTCATTGCCGCCCGCCATCCAGTGATTTTTCCAAATTGCATAATCACCATCTATTTTGACAAAATCTGCATGAGTGCTGAGTTCCCGGTCAAAATCGTTCGCTTTAACTTTAATGGTTGCATTCTCTTTGAATCTGCGCGCTGTTGACTTCATAATTGCAAAAGCAACAGGAAGCACCCCATTTAGAACGTCTTCAATTTCTTCATCAATTTGTTTTGCCAGCTTGTCAATCTCAGTTGCACACTGCTCTTTATCGTCTGCAGAGATTGTGACATCCTCAAGCTTATTCCTCAGCTCTCTTTTCTTTCCCTCATCCGGAGCAATCCTGTCCAGAATAACTTTCTTAATCTTCTGAGTCTCAGCTCTCAAATCATCATCTGACAAAGCATCAACTCTCTTATACTCCTCCAGCACCTTATCAAGGATTGGCGCAACCGCCTTCATATCCCTCTCCTCTTTTGAGCCAAAGAGTTTCTTTAAACCATTTACAAATGAACCCATTATATTTACTTTTAATATTCTTTTCCGGCTCCCGACAGACAAGCCTGTCGTGATAACTATTCTTACTGCTTACTACTGCAACACTGTGCTTACAGATTAAAAAAGGCTGGCGCGAACACTAAAGCCCGCTCGCCAGCCTCTTTCCTGTAATCACTTACTGAATTACTCCTTGGAAATTGCTCCCATAGGACATGCACTAGCGCAAGTACCGCACTCTGTGCATAGATTAGGATCAATCTTGTAAATATCGCCGGCAGAAATAGCTCCTACAGGGCACTCATCTTTACATGTTCCGCAAGCTGCGCAATCAGTTGAAATTTTGTAAGCCATAATTAGTTATAATTTAATTGTTAAAATATTGTCTCTTAAAAAGGGACGGGAACTGGTTTGCAAATATACAAACATCGTTCCCATTTCCCAAATTGTTACATGCCTCCCATTTTGGCAGGCTTTCCGCCAAAATGCCCTAAGGACTGCTAATATCCAAATATATCCGGCGTTGTCAGTCTGACAATTTTTCCGTAGTGCATTCCGGCAAGCGAGTTTAAGTCAAGCTCTTCCGTGTTGCCTACAATGCCTATGTTGTATTTGCGGTTTCTTATATTGTTCTGCTGATAATCTATAATTGACTGCAGATTAAGTGCTTTAAGGTTATTATAAATGTCTTTGTTGATATCATAATCAAAGCCCTGTCTCTTCATGCTCAAGTAGTACCATATAACACCGGCACCTGTGTATCTTTTAGTTGCAAGATTCTGCAGAGAGTTTGATTTTGCAACGTCAAATGATTTTTGTGAAACGGGCATATCCGTCAAAATACTATTGTATGCCCGCAAAGCATCCATCATCTTGTCATTCTGCGTATAAATAAGTGCCTCATAATAAAGAGGCTCCTTGTCTTTGAAATAAGGGAACACATGACTGGCGGCTGCGTGGTATGCAAGACCCTTAGCCTCCCTTAAATCCTGGAACACAATAGAACTCATCCCGCTGCCGAAATATGTATCGTACAGTTTGACAAGAGCTCTCTCGCTCGGATTAAGCTTCTCTCCATAATTGCAGATGCCGTAAATATTTATCTGGGTCGCTTTATAAGGAGCTATGAATATTGTAGGCTCCTTAGAATCAAGAACCTCAAAACTTCTGGAAGGAGCATACTCTGCAAGATTCTCCGCCCCTTTATGCATTGTATTGAGCTCGGCGACGGCTTTATCTTTTGCAAGAGGTCCGTAGTAGATAACGGAATACTGGTGCCTGAACAAATCCTTAACAATGTTTACAAGTTCTTCCGCAGTAAGCTTGTCTATTTCAGAAGGTTTAAGTGAATGTGTTTGAGGATTCTCAGGGCCGTAAATCGTGTAAGTCTCCAAAGCTTGCGCGTTTGCATCCTTATCCGTCTTTGCATTCATAAGTTGTTTCTTCCAGTTCTCTTTCATCTTGGAAAGCAGCTGCTCGTCCGGTTTTACATTGGCAAGCAAACCCTCTACAATATCGGAAGCCTGCTTCATATTTTCACTCAGCCCGTTTATTGATACCTCTGTTGTATGCTCATATGAACTTCCTGACAATGAGCACGCAAGAGTATAAAGTTTTGACTTGATCTGATCAGAGGAAAATTTATCCGTACCAAGATTATTAAAATAATACAGGGCGTAATCAAGCTTGTTGCTGTCATAAGTACCAATAGGAAAATAATAGGTCAAATAGAATAGGGAATTATCATCATTGTGTTTGTAGTAAACATCCTGCCCCGTGGCATTCTTCCCTATAGACATCTCTTTTGCAAAATCCACATAAACCGGCTCGATTGGTTTTGCGGCCCCAATCATCTTTTCCATGTCTCTCAAGAACTGGCTGGAAGTATCTCTGTTAGTATTAATTGCGGTTATAGCGGGCTTTTCAATTTTCTGAATCCCCTTCTCTATTCCGACAACTTTATTTACCTGTACATAGTTGTCATTGAAATATTTGTTGACAAACTTTACAATATCTTCTTTCTTTATTTTGCTCAGTCTCTCACCCTGCTCCACCGTGTAACTCCAAGGTGTTCTGTTGATAAAGTTGCCGTACATCATTCGTGCCCTGAACTGGTAACTATCCAGATTCTGCATCCTTGAACGTTTCCAGTTATTTACTATTGCTGTTAACATGGATTCATCAAATTCTCCCCTCTTTACTTTCTCCAACTGTTCAAACAGAATATTCTTAACCTCTGTAAGGCTCTGTCCCTCTTTAGGTTCTCCGCCAACTAAAAAGATATTATAATCTGTCATCCCTTGATTTCCGGCAAAACCGCTAAGCACTTTCTGGGGCCTGTTTACATTCATATCAATAAGTCCGGCGTCTCCCCTGTTATTCAAAATATTGCTTACCATATAAAGGGTATCTCCAATATTGGATAATGTCCTTCCGTCTCTGTATGCAGAAGGGAATCTCCATCCGACATAAATTAGCGGCGACTCTTGCCCGTAAACCGTTTTCTCTATGTGTTTTGCAATTGGCTGCTCATCTTTAAACTTAAGAAGTTTAAGATTATCGTTCCTCTTCCAGCTGCCAAAATATTTTCTGATAATTGTAATAGCCTGATCCGGATTAAAATCTCCGGCCATGCAAATAGCAACATTATTTGGAACGTAAAAGTTATGATAATGTTTCCAAATATTTGTAATTGACGGATTTTTAAGATGTTCCTGAGTTCCTATAGTTGTCTGCAAACCATAAGGGTGATTTTTGAAGAGGGAAAACATAAGTGTATCATAAGCTCTCCCCTGATCATCAGAAAGACCAAGATTATCCTCCTCATAAACAGCCTCAAGTTCTGTATGGAATCCGCGGATAACCATATTTTCAAATCTGTCGCTCTGGATTTTAGCCCATGCCTCTACCTGATTTGAAGGGATATCTTCCTGATATACCGTCATATCATTGGAGGTAAAAGCGTTGGAATTTTTTGAACCGAGCGCCCCCATCAACTTGTCATACTCATTTGCAACAAAAAGTTTGGATGCAGCAAAAGAGATGCTGTCTATCTTGTGATACTCTGCCTTGCGGGCTGCAGGGTCTTTAAGTGCTCTGTAGTATTCAAACTCTTTCTCAATTTGGTCCAGCATCGGTTTTTCTTTCTGATAATTGATTGTACCAAAGTGGGTTGTGCCCTTAAACATAATATGCTCAAGATAGTGAGAAAGACCCGTGGTCTCATGAGGGTCATTCTTGCTTCCCGTTCTTACCGCAATGTAAGTTTGAATTCTCGGTTCCTTCTTAATAACCGAAAGATACACCGTTAAGCCGTTGGGCAAAGTGTAAATTCTTGTGTTGGTAGGATCGTTTTTAACAATCTCATAATCTTTTGCGCCGGAATGCTTTGCCGTTTTCTTCTGAGCAAAAGCATTGCCGCCCGCAGTTGTCAGCACCACCGCAAACGCCAGTGCGACTGTGAGCATTTTTCTTAATACCTTCATAGTACCTAATTGAATTTTAATATTTCCGTTTTGCAGATTGGAGTCTTTTTTGCAAAAGCGTAGCAAATTTAATCAAATTAATAGGAGTTTATAATTATATTTGTAGAGTACGCAATGAAAGTTATGCACAATATGAAACTATTTGAAATAAAAGTGTCTGTCGCGACAGTCAAATTAAACATTACAAGTTTGTTAGCACTGCTTGTCATCATAACCCTGCCTATTGGCGCCTATGCTCAAACAGGGCACAGTATTGCATTAAAGTTTAATGAAGTGGTTCATAACTTTGGAAAGATATCTATTGATTCGGGTGCGCAGAAATGCCAGTTTATTTTTACAAATGTCAGCTCTTCTCCGGTGGCCATAAGCAACATTCTCTCTTCTTGCGGATGTACTACTCCTTCATGGAGCAAGGCGCCAATCAAACCGGGAGATAAAGGTGTCATTAAAGTGACGTTTTTGAATGACCAGGGACCTTACCCCTTTGACAAGACTTTGACCGTCTATACTACTAGTTCAGATAAACCTATAATTCTGAGAATTACGGGAATTGTGTATGAAAAAGGCCGCCCCCTCGGTGAATTATTTCCGGCAAAATTTGGCCCGCTCGGAATGAAAGTTCACGCACAGGACGCGGGACAAATTGAGCAGGGCCTATACAAGACACAGAGCGAAAATATTGTTAATCTTGGAAAATCACCGGTATCCGTCAAATTTGCACATCCGTCCAAAGGTTTGACAATAAGTGTTTCCCCGGCCGTTCTTGGTCCCGGAGATGCAGGCAAAATCACATATCAAATTAATACAAAAGCGGCAATACACTGGGGTACAACAAGATATACGGCAGATATTATCTGCAATGGAAAAGTTCTGAGGCCGAAATTTTTGGCAGAGTGCGTTATTGTCACACCATACTCGTCACTAACAAGCGAGCAGGTGGAAAACGGACCGGAGATGTTTGCAGAGTCCGGTACTTTTAATTTTGGAACTGCAAAAGTTTTTAAGGAAATTAAAGCGATTTTTAAGGCGCAAAACAAGAGCGCCAAGCCGCTGCGCATATATAAGGTTGAGACCAACGGAGCTTCAATAAAGGTTGATTGTCCGGCGTACATACCTGCAGGCAAAAAGTTTACAATTACGGCAATAGCAACCCCCCTTAAGAAAAAAAATGATGAGGTCTTTATTATCACTCTTATTACCAACTCACCGGAAAGACCGTTGATAAATTTATTTTTGACAGGGGATGTTAAATAGCAACATAGAAGATTATGAGAAGAATAACAGACAACTGGCCCCCAAAGAAAAGCGAGGAACCTGATACCGCATTATTTGAAAATAAAGGAGTTGCCCCCCTTCCTTCTGTTAATCCTTATGTAAAAAATTTCTTTAAAAAGAAGCAAAAAGAGCTGACTGCACAGGAGTGCTTAAAGGGTATTTTTGCAGGCAACACCTCTATTCTTGGACGTGCTATTACACTGGTGGAGAGCTCATTGGCTGAAGACAGGGTGATTGCAAAACAAATAATAATAGGCTGTCAGGAACATGTGCGCAAGAGCAAGATGAAGACAATGAGAATTGGAATCACGGGAGTGCCCGGTGCGGGAAAGAGCACATTCATTGAAGCTTTTGGAGGTTATATAACATCCGGAGGACACAAGCTGGCAGTGCTTACCATTGACCCCACAAGTGAAAGAAGCAAGGGAAGTATTCTTGGAGACAAGACCAGAATGGAGACTTTGGCCAATGATCCAAAAGCCTTCATAAGGCCTTCACCCACAGGAGGTTCTCTTGGAGGAGTTTCCCGCAAAACCAGAGAGACAATTGTGCTTTGTGAGGCAGCCGGATATGATGTGGTTTTCATTGAGACTGTGGGTGTTGGGCAGAGTGAAACTGTGGTCCACTCAATGAGCGATTTTTTTCTTCTTCTTATGCTTTCGGGAGCCGGAGATGATTTACAGGGAATCAAAAGAGGCATAATGGAGATGAGCGATTTGATTGCAATTACAAAGGCTGACGGGAGCAACGCCGAGAAAGCAGAGGGAGCAAAAGCTCTATATGCCGGTGCATTGCATCTATTTCCTCCTACTGATTCCGGTTGGGTGCCAACGGCTGTTACTTCATCCGCAGTTACCAAAAAAGGGCTGCCGGAAATTCTGAAAAAAATTGAGGAATATTTTAAGCTTGTTAAGAAAAACGGATATTATGAATACCGCCGCAGAGAACAGGCAAAGTATTGGATGTATGAGAGCATAGATGAGGAACTGCGCAATAAGTTCTACGATAATCCTGCAATAGCCGAGGCATTGCAAAAGTATGAGAGCAAGGTTCTTGCAGGAAAAGTTGATTCTTTCCTTGCCGCTGAAAAATTACTGGAACTATACAAGGAGCAAGAGGAGACTCAGAGCAGCGGTTTTACAAAAGAGCGCAAATAGAAATTAATAATTGATTGCATACATTAACATAATACTTGAGGCGCTGCGCAACGCGGTAATGATTACAGGTCTTGTAATCATTATGATGTTAATGATTGAATATCTGAATATTGAGAGCCGCGGAAAATGGTTCTCAAAACTAAAGGATTCCAAGCCGAAGCAGATTTTGCTGGGCGCGCTGCTGGGAGTGATTCCCGGATGCGTCGGAGGTTTTGCCGCCGTCTCTCTTTTCACCCACAACCTTATAAGTCTTGGCGCGCTGACCGCAATGATGGCCGCATCTGCCGGAGATGAGGCATTTGTAATGATTGCGACAGTTCCGGGGAAGGCACCAATGATTTTTGGTTTGTTGCTTGCCATAGGAATCGGAATAGGATTTCTGGTTGATTATGTGCTGTTTAAGAAGCCACACAATAAATTCTGCAATGAGGAGTATGAAATTCACAATGGCGAAGACTCTAGTGTTCCGTCAATCTTTAAGGCTGATTCATACAGAGTCATGAGGCATCCAAGCAAAGAGAGATTGCTGCTGCTGGTCGGAATTGCAATTTTCATTGCTGCAATTTTTACCGGCGCTTTTACGGGGGATGGCGTAGCAACATCGGAAGCAGCAGTATCTGCAAATTCTGCAGGAAATCTGTCGGGACACAAATTTGTTTTAAACCTGTTTGATGAGAAGTGGCTGGATTATTTTTTTGCGGCGGTAAGCGTTATTGTGATTTTTCTGACTGCCACTGCAAAAGAACATTTTATACAGGAACATATCTGGCAACATTTAATAAAAAAACATCTGCTTCCGGTTTTTCTATGGAGCTTTGGAGCATTGGTAATCTGCGGATTACTGATGATGAAAGTAGATTTGAGTGCGCTTGTCAGCAACTATATGCCATTTGTAATTTTGATGGCGGTGCTTGTAGGAATTATTCCGGAGAGCGGGCCGCATATGATTTTTGTACTGCTGTTTGCAAACGGGACTCTCCCCTTTTACATCCTGCTTGTCAACTCAATAGTGCAGGAGGGGCATGTCAGTTTGCCCCTGCTTGCCGGGAGCAAGTCTGCATGGGTTAAGGCAAAGGCTGTTAATGCTGCGGCGGGATTGCTGATAGGTTTTCTGTGTTGGGTAGTTTAGAAGAGAACACTTGCGCTGTTAATTGTCAGCAACTGAGCGAGTGCGTTTCGTACGAGCAATGATTTTCTTTAGAAAATCATTAGCGAGAAGTGGCCGGAGCGAAGGCTGACAATAACAGTGTAAAAACTAATTAACGTATATAACATAATAATTATGAAAAAAGTAGTAACATCAACAAAAGCGCCGGCAGCTGTAGGAACTTATAGCCAGGCAATTATAGCAGACAAAACATTGTATGCAAGCGGTCAGCTTCCAATTGACCCCGCAACAGGAAACTTTGTAAAAGGCGGCTTCAAAGAGCAACTTGCCCAGTCATTAAAGAACCTTAAAAATGTGCTTGAATCTGAAGGGTACACACTTGCCGATGCTGTAAAAGTTACCGTTTATCTTTCTGACATGTCAAACTTTGCATCGCTGAATGAGGTTTATGCTCAATACTTTACACAACCATACCCTGCACGTGTAGCATTTGAGGCTGCCGCGCTTCCAAAGGGGGCATTAGTTGAGGTTGATTTGATTGCGGTTAAGTAATCGCTTGATTTGCAAATAAAAAAAGCCGACTTTTACAAGTCGGCTTTTTTTATTGCTTAATAATCTTTACCTCAACTCATCACCATTCATAGAGATTAAGAACTCCTCATTGCTTTGGGTGCGCTCCAAACGACTCTTCATAAATTCCATTGCCTCAACGCTGGTCATATCTGACAGGTGTTTGCGCAGAATCCATGTACGGCGCAGAGTTTCAGGGTCTAGCAGTAAATCATCACGACGGGTAGAACTCAATGTAACATCAACCGCAGGGAACACTCTCTTGTTGGAAAGTTTGCGGTCCAGCTGAAGTTCCATGTTGCCGGTTCCCTTGAATTCCTCAAATATAACTTCATCCATCTTGGAGCCTGTGTCAATCAAAGCTGTCGCGATAATTGTAAGAGAACCGCCGTTCTCAACATTACGCGCCGCGCCAAAAAATCTCTTTGGTTTGTGAAGCGCATTTGCATCCACACCGCCGCTGAGTACCTTGCCGCTGGCAGGTTGTACAGTATTATAAGCGCGCGCAAGACGCGTTATAGAGTCCAGCAAGATTACAACATCATGCCCGCACTCCACCAATCTCTTAGCCTTCTCCAATACTATGTTGGCAACCTTTACATGCTTCTCCGCAGGTTCATCAAATGTGGAAGCAACAACCTCAGCCTTAACGCTCCTTGACATGTCCGTAACCTCCTCCGGACGCTCGTCAATTAGAAGTACGATTAAATAAACTTCCGGATGATTATCTGCAATTGCATTGGCCACTTCCTTAAGCAACACCGTTTTACCGGTCTTAGGCTGCGCAACTATCAAACCTCTCTGTCCCTTTCCGATTGGGGTAAACATATCTATTACCCTACAAGAGAGATTGTTATGTCCGTTATTTATAATCTCAAATTTTTCATTTGGAAACAGCGGTGTCAAGAAATCAAACGGCACTCTATCTCTGATGAAAGCCGGATCTCTCCCGTTAATTTGGTCAATTTTAACCAAGGGAAAATATTTATCACCCTCTCTTGGCGGCTTAATCTCTCCAAACACAGTATCGCCTGTCTTAAGTCCAAATAATTTGATTTGAGATTGCGAAACATAAATATCATCAGGTGAATTCAAATAATTATAATCCGGTGAACGCAAGAATCCATAGCCGTCAGGCATAATTTCCAAAACTCCGTTAGCCCTTACAACTCCCTCAAAATCAACCTTTGCCATTGCAGACTGTTGAGTGGCATTATTTTGTTGCTGATTTTGCTGGCGCTCATGTTGATAATTTTGCTGATGCTGCCTGCTCTGACCGCCATTGTTTGTATTATTATTTGTCTCAACAGTTTGCTGAACAGGAGACTGCTGCATCTGCTCATCAAAAATTTGAGACTGATTATCTTGAGGTTGCTGCTGCATAACGGGCGGCTGCTGAGGCTGCTTTTGAACAGGTTGTTGAGCTGTCATATCTTGCTGCACAATTTTTTGCGGCTGCGGCATCCTCTGTTGAACGGGCTGAGATGGCCTATGCTGAACAGGTTGATTTATTTGCTGTTGCGGTTGTTGCTGCAACGGCTGCTGTTGCGTTGACTTCTGCTGCACAGGTTGCTGAGGCTGCAGATGCTTAACTTGCTGCGGATACTGCATTGCGTCTGCAGAGGCAGGAATATTTTTTTTGCGTCCCGCTTTTTTCTGTGCAGGCTGAGCCGGTCTCCCGCCGTTCGCAGAGCTTACAGGTTCTCTCTGAGTAACATTACCTTGCGGCTGAACGGTAATAACAGATTTACTCTTTGCAATTCTCTCACGCGGTTTTCTTTTTGGTTTCTCAATCGGCTTGTCAACGGCCTGAATGGCCTGCTCGTCAAGAATTTTATAGACAAGGTCTTCTTGAGAAAAAGATTTTGCCTTTGCTATATTTAGCTTCTCGGCAATAGCCAGCAACTCATCTAAGCTCTTGGCTTTTAATTCAATAATATCGTACATTAAGATTTTTATATTTGGATGCACTCGCATCCGAAATTTAATTACTAGAAATTTCTGATTGTTAAAAACGAACTGCACCCACTGAAATGCTGAACGCAGTACAAATATACAACTTAATTTCTTATTTCAAAATTTCTTTTTTTGCATGCTCTCTGCGCCCGGATTGTTATTTATCCCAGTAAGAAGCGTTCTTCTTATACTGAAGCAAATCAGCAAGCGCAGAGGCATTTGCGGCAATTCTAAAGCTCCAGCTTTCCCATTTTCCGTTAGGAATCCATGAGATTGAAATCTGGAAACAATGCAAACTAAATGAACCGCTCAGCTGAGTTGTAGTCATCTTCATCTTTGTAAGATCAAAACCCGTATTTAAGCTGACACTTAAATCCTTATAAAGTTTTAGCTGAGAACTTATTCCCAGCGTCATTGCATGATTATTCTTTGTAAGCAGCTGATTATTGGCATACTGATAAGTCTTGCTATATGAATAGCTGTAACTTAAATTAACCGCCCACGGCATGGAGGGATCATAATAGTATACCCAGCCGCCGGGTATATACTCCCCGGTAACAGGGTGATAATAAACCCTTTGATAAGCCCCTTCTCCTGAGGTGGAAACAGAGCCCGCTATTCCGCTCTGCGGATGATAATCTGCACCAAGTTTGCTCTTTCCCTCTCCGCTGAAACTATATGAAGTGGAGAAACTTGCATTAACAAGACGCGCAAGTTTAAATCCTCCCTCCTGCAAAATATTCAACTTATTAATTTTAACTCCCTGACTATTGACTGCATAGGGGTCAAATGACATATTTCCGGAGAGAGCCATCTTTCCAAAGATAGTTGTGGTAGCTGAAACACTTATGTTTGACAGTCTAAGAGAGTCTGCAAGAAAATTGTATGACCCGCTGATATTCAACTGGTCTATCAGCTTGACTTTTCTTGTTCCGGTCCCTGATGTATCGGCTTTTGATTTAATCTTTGCCTCAATGTTGTTTCCAAATGAGAAAGTCATGCCTGCGCTTTTTCCGGTTCCCGGAGGAGAATAAATCTGCCCCGAATACTTATTGTAAACTATTGAATGATTTATTCCGCTCTTGTCAACATAGTTCAACCTCTTGTAACCGTTAGATGCAGTCCCCATTTCCGGCTGATAGCTAAAACTAAGAGTTGGAGTTATCATGTGTCTGATAGCCTGCAATTTACTATTCTTTCCAAATTGGAACAGGCCATACAATCTTGTAGAGAAACCAAGGCTGAATGCATAGGTTTGTGTAACTCCAAAAGTGCTGAAAGGATTGGAATATTCCGTTACAACTTTCTGCTGTTCCTGGTCATAATATTCCGTAGCGTCTGAGAAGAACCAGTTCATTCCGTACGATACTCCGGGAGAACCTTGAATGTATTTGAACAGAGTAAATGTTGGAAGTCCTATTGAAATATTGTGACGCAATCCGTTTTTCATCTTCTTAAAGAAGTCGGCATCACCCACATCGGAACTCTTAAAGTTTATTTTATTATCAAGGTTTGCAGAATAATTGAAAGAAATTGTCTCATAAAATTTCTGCTTTCCGGCTTGAACTTTTCTGCGGAAAGGATAAATTCTTGCAACGGTGAATGTAAGGTTGGGAAAAGTCACCGCATAGGAGCTGTCTCTGGAGTTCTGGCTATGCAACGCATTGACAGATAAAGAGAACGGCGTTCCGGCCCATGTCTTTGTATATGAAATTGAAGATGATATCTGATTTGTCAGAGCCTTCTGAATGGTAGTTGAATTGTAGGTACTATTTGAAGGGCTGGAAAAATTAACCGATGCCCTAAAAGTCGTCCCCGGTCTTGCCTTGGAATCCATTGAGTGAGACCAGTTTAGCGCAAAGTTTGTTGTCTTAAAATAATCCGGAGAGCCCTTTTCACCTGTTTTATCAACAGAATAAACACCGCTGAATGTTCCGGCATATTTATATCTTTTGCTGTATCGCATATTTGCATTCAAAGCCCATGAACCTCTAGTGTAAATATCGCATGTCGCGGCAATATCCAAATGTTCTCCAAAAACAAAATAATATCCTAATCCTCTCAAATAAAATCCTCTAGCCGTCTCCTCACCGTATGTGGGAATTAAAATTCCTCCGCTCCTTTTGCTAATTCTTGGAACAAATCCGAACGGAAGAGCAAACGGCGTTGGCACATCTTCAACCACAACATAGGCAGGACCAAACACTGTCTTCTTAACGGCACCGCTGTTAATTACCTTTGCAGCAGTCATCTGCAAATAGAAATGGGGAGGATCCGCATCGCACGTAGTATATCTTCCCTTGGAAATGTTAATAGAATTATCCGGCATTTTCTTTAGGAAATCTCCGTGCACATATCCCTCGCCTTCTTGCGTAACCATATTTCTGATTTTGGCCTTCTTGCTCTTAAAATTGTAATAAACGCTCTCCATCTCATAAGAACTGCTCCCCTCTTTCATTACAGGCCGCCCCTGAATCACTCCCGTACTATCCGGCAATCCCTTGGCAAACACGGTTTTAGTCTCCATGTTATATGCCATATAATCTGCGGAAATAGACATATTTGTATAATTTACCGTTACGCCTCCGTAATAGTAAATCATCTTTCTTCCCTCCGTAAAGTCCTCCACTATAGAGTCCTTTGCCGTAGAGAACACAGGCTCTTTAAGCATGCTTATCTGAGCGGAATCCGCAAGAGAATCTCTTCCCAAAGAGTCATTTACGTTTTTACTCCCGACAGAATCTTTTCCAAACTGTATTGTAGTATCTCTGAATTTAACAGCCTTTGCCGTTGTATCTAATATTTTTGAAGACAAACTGTTTGCATCAGTAACACGCTCCGCATGCGCCTGTTTGTTCCTCTTAACCTTGTGGTTTTGGAGCATGGCAAAGCCGTGCATGCTAAACAGACAGCAAGCAATCACAATGCAGGTTGCTATGTAGGGTGACTTCCTAAAAGACATCAAAACGCATCTCTTTGCACTAAGGCTTTATTTTTAGTACTTTTGTATTTGTCGGGACGTTAACCGACAAGTGCGCAAATTTAACATATTTTTACAACTAATATGCCATTAGCATTTAACAGAAAAAAAGTTGGTAATGTGCGGCCTCGCAAAAAATTATTCTGCGCCGCATTTTTATTATTGACTGCGCTTATGCCGTTTCAATCATTTGCTCAGTCGCTGCAAACGCCTAGCATAAAGACAGTTGTAATAGATGCAGGACACGGCGGGGGAGACACGGGAGCAATGAGCAAGGATAAAAAATTCAAAGAGAAAAATATTACTCTTGCAGTTGCCCTTAAATTTGGAGCAATGCTTAGCGTAGCGTACCCTTCTATAAATGTAATCTTTACAAGAAATTCGGATTTCTTTGTCCCGCTTGGAGAAAGATCTGCAATAGCAAATAAAAATAAAGCAGATTTATTTATCTCCATACATGTTAACTCTGAACCCGGCACTAACGGAACAGGTACAGAAACATTTGTTATGGGAACTCACAAGAGCGGAAACTTTGAACTGGTTAAGAGGGAAAACTCTGTAATTACCTTGGAAAGTGATTATTCCTCAAAGTATTCCGGCTTTAACCCAAACTCTCCGGAGTCTTACATTATTTTTTCACTGCTGCAAAATTCCCATTTGGAGCAGAGCATTAAACTTGCGCAATGCGTTCAGGAGCAATATCAGAACGGACCGATAAGAACCAACCGCGGAGTTAAGCCGGGCGCCTTGTATGTTTTGTGGAAAGCAGCCATGCCGGCAATCCTTACTGAGATTGGCTTTATTTCAAATAACACTGATTTAGAAATACTTACTTCAGAAGATGGACAAAGACAAATTGCCGCAAACCTTCTTAGAGCATTCTCAAAATATAAAGTTCTTTATGAGGGCGGAAAGCTGGAAAATCTGCCGCCTGACGCATTCGCAGATGAAAATGCGCTGCTTGCCAAAGCAAATGCGGGACAGGACAGTATAAATGAGAACAGTGAAAACAAACAGGATGACGTCAATGTAGATGAAGATAAAAGCCGTGAGAATGAAGAGAATGCAAACAGAAAGAGTGAGAAGTTTAACAGCAAAGATACAGTTGTGAAAAGCAATGTATCTGAGAATAATGCCACTGAAAACAGCCGCAAGGAATTACAATATCCTATTGATAATCAAAAAACTGCAAAAACAAGAGAAGGAGAGAGCGGGAACAGCGGTGAGAATTTTTATTGCATTCAGATACTCTCAGTAAACAGAGAGCTTGGCAAGAATTCCCCAGACTTGAAAGGAAGGAAAGATGCTGATTTTGTAAAGATTGAAGGAGCTTATAAATATTATTTGGGTCACTGGAGCACCCGCTCTGAGGCGGCAAGACATCTGAACGAGTTTAGCAGAACGTTTAAGGGTGCTTTTGTAATAAAAATAAGCGACGGCAAAATTGTAAATTAATTATCTTCGCAATATGAAATTTACCAGCAGTCAGAAAATGGGATTTTTTGTCGTATTGGTGTTAGTGGCTATTTTCTCTACAATCAACTTTTTAAAAGGTCACGATTTGTTTAAGAAAAACTTCAAGTGCTACACCTATCTTGACGATGTGCAGGGATTGTCTGTCACAGGCCCCGTATATATAAGGGGTCTTAAGGTGGGAACCGTGGAGAGCATAAATTTTGCTCCTCAAAGAGACAGCTTTCTTGTAAAACTTTCTATCAAAAATGATTATGCAATCCCTATTGATTCCAGAGCAGAAATCTACAGCTCTGATATTCTCGGGTCAAAGTCACTGAGGATTGGACTTGGAACTGCCGGCATACATGCAAAAGACGGAGACACTCTTAAGGGACGCAACATTCCGGATATGATGTCTCTTCTTTACCAATCAATGGGACCGCTTAAGGATAAGGTATATGCGTTAATTGGGAATCTTAACAAAACGCTGGACAATATAAATCTTATTTTAGATTCCAACGCACGCTATAACCTGCAAAATTCTTTTGCAAATCTAAATGGCACGTTGTCTAATGCAGAAAAGCTTTCCGCATCCCTTAATTCAATGACCCCAAACTTATCATCTGCCATTAAGAATGTTAATGAATTGACATACACGCTAAACGACCCTCACGGAAATCTGTCGACGACACTGGTGAATTTAAACAAGACTTCTCAGCAATTATCTGAGTTGCAACTTAAAGAGAGTGTTGACCAATTAAACAAATTGCTTAAACAGATGCAAAACCCCGATTCTACACTTGGTAAATTGGTGACTACCGATGAATTGCACAACTCGGTGGATAGTTTGATAAGAGAGGTTGACGATTTGGTTAAAAAAATTAAAGAGAATCCTAAAAAATACATAAGGGTGACTGTCTTTTAGAATGAGTACAAATTGCGACTAAAATAAATCCCCTCATATCTTAAAGGAAACAAGTATATTGCATATAAACTATTGATTGTAAGGCTGTTAAAAATTATGCATTTTTTTTAATCTGATTTATAGCCTCTTAAAATAATTCTCAAATAAACAATAGTTTTTAAATTTTTTTATAACTTTTTTTTCACCACTTTTGTTCAAGCAAAAAGATCAATTTTATCAGATGGAGAACGCGAAGCACATACAAGTTTGGAATGAGTGTTTGCAGTTTATAAAAAACAACACACCAGAAGCAGTATATGAAAAATGGTTTAAACCGGTGAGAGCACTAAGTCTTATCGGCTCCACTCTGACAATTGAAGTACTTTCTGATGAACACATGCGTCAGCTGGAGAGCGACCGGCTTATAGATATTTTGGCGGCAGCTCTAAAGAAGGTTCTTGGAGATTCCGTTAAGCTTATGTACAACGTAAGGGTTGTGGGAGGCTCTTTTGTGACTATACCTCACCAGAATGGGAAATGGCCTACAAACAGGCCCGTTCCTTTCCCTATTCAGCGCAACAGCAAGGATGAGGCCGTTATACCTAACCCCTTCATTATTCCCGGTTTACAGAAGCTTCACATTGATCCCCAGCTTAATCCCAAGTACTCTTTTGAAAATTTCATAGAGGGTTCTTGCAATCGTCTTGGGAAAAATGCAGGGGAAAAAGTGGCGGCAGCTCCGGGCAATAGCCCGTTTAACCCTCTTTTCATTTACGGAGGCTCTGGCTTGGGTAAAACCCATTTGGCTCAGGCAATAGGATTAAGAGTTAAGGAAAAATACCCCGATAAAATTGTTTTATATGTTAGTGCAAACAGATTCCAGACACAATATATGGACGCTGTTAACGTTAAGAACAATCTTACGGATTTTCTTCACTTCTACCAGACGATTGATGTATTAATTATAGATGACGTACAGGAATTCGCAAAAAAAGAGGGCACTCAGAATGCCTTCTTCCACATCTTCGATCATTTACAACAATCCGGCAAACAGCTTGTTTTAACGTCTGATTGCGCACCCGGCAGCATGCAGGGGCTGGAATCCAGACTATTGTCCAGGTTTAAATGGGGTTTATCCGCAGAGCTTTTGCCTCCGGATTTTGATACGCGTAAAAATATTTTTATTGCAAAGAGCCAGGCGGAAGGCATTGTACTTCCGTGTGACGTTATAAATTTCCTTGCAGAAAAAGTAACCGGAAGCGTGAGAGAAATTGAGGGAACTCTGGTATCACTTCTTGCTCACTCAACCCTTAACAAAGAGGACATTACACTTGACCTTGCAAGACGCGTAACAGAACAAATTGTTAATGTTGAGAATCAGGAAATATCCTTGGACAAGATACGTAATACGGTTTGCGATTACTTTAAAATTTCACGCGATGCAATTGTCTCAAAAACAAGAAAGAGAGAGATTGTACAGGCACGACAAATAACAATGTATCTTGTGAGAAATCTGACAAAGACTTCTCTGGCATCCATAGGGAGCCAGATTGGCGGCAAAGACCATGCAACCGTTATTCACGCCTGCAACACAGTCTCGGATTTGATTGAAACCGACAGAAATATCAAGCGATACGTGGCCGAACTTGAAAAACAATTGAAGCCGGCAGGAAACTAAAAAAAAGCAGCATTCACATGCTGCTTTTTTTCTTAACTTTACAATCATTAATTAATAGAATAATTTAAAATCACGATTATGACTAGCAATGATATTCTAAACATCTTTAAAGAGATAACTACCGTTCCAAGGGAGAGCGGACATGAAGAGAAAATAGGAAAATGGCTCTTTGATTTTGCAAAGAAACATAATCTTCCCGCAAAAAAAGACAAAGCCGGTAACGTTCTGATTACCAAACCAGCAGATAATGGGATGGAGAAAGTTACAACCATAATTATGCAGAGTCACTGTGATATGGTCTGTGAGAAAAACGCAGGTGTAAAACATGACTGGAGCAAAGACCCTATAGATTACAAGGAAGAGGAGGGATGGCTGGTTGCACATGATACGACACTTGGCGCAGACTGCGGTATTGGAATGGCGAGCCAACTTGCCGTTCTAATAGATCCTGAACTTAAAACGGGAAAAATTGAGGCATTGTTTACTACATCAGAAGAGACGGGTTTGGATGGAGCTAAAGCCCTTGATCCTAAGTTTGTTACAGGAAAAATACTTTTGAATCTTGACTCAGAGGATGAAGGACAGGTTTGCATAGGCTGCGCCGGCGGATTAGACTCTGTCGCGACTTTAAAATATACTCCGGAACCTCAGACAAAAGGTTTCTTAAAGTATCAGATTAGAGTCTTTGGAAGTCTTGGCGGACATAGCGGAGATGATATTAATAAGAATAGAGTCAACGCTAACCAAATGCTTGCAAGAATTCTGTTTGGAATTTTACATAAGCACAACATTGAACTTTATGAGATTGACGGCGGCAATAAAGACAATGCTATTGCACGTGAAGCTCATGCAATCATTGGATTCAACAAGAATGCAAAGGCATCTATAACAAAGATTTTTGAGACTGTTGCAGCCGAAATTAAAGATGAATATAAGTTATCCGACAAGGGCGTTCAAATGGAGCTGACTCCTGCTGAAAGTGCCAAAAAAGCTATAGACCAGAATGTTATGGCAGCTCTTGTTTATGCAATGGTTTCATCTCCTCACGGCGTTTACAAAATCAGCGATACAATAAAAGGACTTGTAGAAGTATCCACAAACCTTGCTTCCGTTAAGATGATGCCCGGCAACACAATAAAAGTGACAACCAGCCAGAGAAGTGCAGTGGATTCTGAGAGAAGATGGATGTCGCAGCAGGTTGAAGCTTGCTGGGCTCTTGCCGGCGCAAAAGTTGTCCGCACATCTGAATATCCCGGCTGGACGCCTAAACTTAATTCCCCTGCTTTAGAAATCTGCAAAAAAGCGTATAAGAAGATATTCAACACTGATATTGAGGTGGTTGTAACCCCATGCGGGCTTGAGTGCGGGTTGTTCAGTCTTAAGTTCCCTGACATGGACATGGTTTCAATAGGACCGACTCTGCGTGGCGTTCATGCTCCGGGTGAGAAGTTGGATTTGGCCTCTTTGGAAAAATTCCGCAAATTGTTGGTTGAGATGGTGAAAAATATCAAATAGGCAATACAACATACTTTTTTATTCTCTAAATTTCTCTAAGTTCTTGAATGGCCATGCTTGGATTTGAGCTGCCAAATACAGCATTGCCCGCCACCAAAATATCTGCACCGGCATCCTTGATTTCTTTGGCATTTTGCAGATTAACCCCTCCGTCAACTTCTATAAAACATTTTGGATTGCGCTGCTGTATGAATTTTTTTAGACGTGCGATTTTCTCTGTAGACTCAGGAATATAGCGCTGTCCTCCAAAACCCGGATTAACAGACATTAACAGTACATAATCTGCTTCAAGAATAATGTCCTCCAAAAGATATACGCTTGTTCCGGGATTAATAGCAACTCCGGCCTTCATTCCAAGTTCTCTTATTTGCTGCACCGTTCTGTTTAAATGGAGACAGGTTTCATAGTGTACGCTAATACTTCCGACTCCGTAACTTTGATAATCTTTAAAAAATTTCTGCGGCTCAACAATCATTAAATGTGCTTCTACAGGACGTTTTGCCCTCCTTGTAATTGCCTTTATAACAGGGGTTCCGTAAGATATGTTTGGAACAAAGACACCGTCCATTATATCCAGATGAAAAATATCTCCACAATTATTTACAATGTCAATGTCCTTATCCAGATTTCCAAAATCTGCGCTCAACATTGACGGTGCTACCAATATGCTCATATTTTTAGTAATAAAAATCTTGCAGTTTATAATTTTGCAATAACTGTCTGACAAGCCGTGACCTTATCCCCCACATTAACTTTAATCTCTGCATCCAAAGGCAGGAATAAATCCAAACGGCTGCCAAACTTAATGAATCCCAGCTGATCACATTGATTAGCATGTTCATTCTCTTTTGCGTAACAAACAATTCTGCGCGCTACATAACCGGCAATTTGACGCAGAAAAATTCTCTTGCCTCCTGCCGTCTCCACTGCAATGCTTGTTCTTTCATTCTTTACGGAAGACTTTGGATGCCAGGCAACCAGATAATTGCCCCAGTGATGTTTATAATACAACACCTTTCCGCTAACCGGAAAATAATTTATATGAACATTGCAAATTCCCATGAAAACGGAAACTTGCCTGCATCTTGAATGCAAAAATTCATTCTCCTCTACCTCCTTAATAATTACCACTTTACCGTCTGCTGCCGAGATGACTGAAGATTCATCAATCAACGCAACTCTTTTGGGCACGCGGAAAAAATAAGCAATAAAAATAAAAAGAGCCGCAAATAAAATTGCAATTGTAGATGTGATAAATGTTACTCCAAAAAAGAGCCAGATAATGCCTATAATCACGGCAAATACCAAGAATGTTATTATCAGAGCTCCATATCCTTCCTTGTGAATAATCATGATAATTGATTCATTTTTAGCAATCTATAATAGTTGGGCTAGCCCCAAAGTATCAGATTAAAAATAACCGCAACCGGAAAAGCCAGAAGCGCACTGTCAAATCTGTCAAGCATGCCTCCGTGTCCGGGCATTATTGTACCGGCATCCTTGACGCCAAAATTACGCTTTAACTGAGACTCAACCAAATCTCCGTAAACCCCGGCTGCAAAAATCAGAAATGTAAATGTTACATCACCGAGAATAGAAAAATGCAAAACCCCGGTAACTCCCAAAATAGCAGCAGCAATTCCGGCAGTAACTGCTCCTCCAATTATCCCTTCCCAAGATTTTTTTGGAGAAATTGAAGGAAATAATTTATGCCCGTGATCCCCCTGACCAAACATGGTTCCAAAGCAATAGGCTCCAACGTCGGAAGACCAAAGGATTATAAACAGCGCAGCCGTTGTCCATCCATTGTAAACTCCGTTATAATAACGCGGAAAAGCAAGAAAGTTTAAGAGAGCAAACGGCAGGGCAATGTATACCAAAGATGCAAATGCATTTCCGATCCCATTATAACTCCTTGAATATAAATTTATTATCGGGAGCAAAACCACAATTGCCGGGACGGCAAGCAGACATACGGGACTCCATCCAAAGCCAAGAATAAAAAACGAGAGAATGAACAAAAGTACTCCCGCAGCAATAGAGGCAACTTTAAGCAGAAATTTTCCTTCACCTATCGTGAGTCTTAAATACTCACTCATAACAAACGATACAACAACGGCAAATACAGCAAGATATGTAAAGGGAGAAAGCAGCAGCGAGGCAAGAATCACCGCAACAAATACAACTCCGCTTATTGATCTTACTATAACTTCCTTCATAACGCCTACTCTTTTACTCTTGGACCAAACGTACGCTCAAGGTCCTCCGTGAAAATAACTTCTTTTTCCAGCAACAATTTTGCAAGTTCATTAAAGCCTTCAAAATGATCCTCCAACACTTTGCGTGCCATCCGATGAGCTTGATTGATGATGTTTTTAACCTCAACATCAATAAGTTCTGCTGTTTTCTCACTGAACGGCTTATTGAAATTATAGCCCTGGTCCTGGGAATCATAATATGATACGTTGCCAACCGCATCGCTCATGCCGTAATAAGCAACCATTGCATACGCCTGCTTGGTCAGCCGTTCCAAATCATTAAGAGCACCGGATGAAACTTTTTTGTTTACAATCTCTTCTGCAACACGACCTCCAATCAGAGACGCAAGCTCATCCATCATTTGTTCCTTTGTTGTAATCTGCCTCTCCTCAGGAAGATACCAAGCTGCGCCAAGAGCTTTTCCTCTCGGAATAATAGTAACTTTTAAAAGAGGATTTGCATTTGGCAAGAACCAGCTTACAGTTGCATGTCCTGCCTCATGATATGCAATCGTCTTCTTTTCATTTGGAGGAATGATTTTGCTCTTTCTCTCCAAACCTCCCACTATTCTATCTATAGCGTCCATAAAATCTTGACGCTCAACAAATTTCTTATTATACCGCGCAGCTATCAAAGCAGCCTCATTGCAAACGTTAGCAATATCCGCACCTGAAAATCCCGGAGTTTGCTGTGCAAGAAAACTTGTATCCAATTGCGGGTCCAATTTCAAATCTTTAAGATGAACTTTAAAAATTTCATCTCTATCCTTAAGTTCAGGAAGATCCACATTTATCTGACGGTCAAATCTTCCCGCTCTCATCAACGCCTTATCCAAGATGTCTGCACGGTTTGTAGCGGCAAGAATGATAACTCCGCTATTTGTTCCAAAACCATCCATCTCCGTAAGCAACTGATTAAGAGTGTTTTCTCTCTCATCATTGGAAGAAAATCCCGCATTCTTTCCTCTGGCACGTCCAACCGCATCAATTTCATCTATGAAGACAATGCAAGGCGCCTTTTCTTTTGCCTGTTTAAACAAATCCCTTACCCGGCTGGCTCCGACACCAACAAACATCTCCACAAAGTCCGAACCGCTAATTGAGAAGAAAGGCACATTTGCCTCTCCGGCTACCGCCTTGGCAAGCAATGTTTTACCGGTCCCGGGAGGACCAATCAGCAAAGCTCCTTTTGGAATTTTTCCACCCAGTGCGGTATATTTTTTAGGGTTCTTTAGAAAGTCTACTATCTCCATCACCTCCTGCTTTGCCTCTTCCAAACCCGCTACGTCCTTGAAAGTTACACGCGTTGTGTTGTCCTTATCAAACAGTTTTGCCTGGCTCTTTCCAACGGAAAAAATTCCGCCGCCGCCGCCACCGCCGCCAATGCCGCCTGTACCCCCGCCCATTCTGCGGAACATAAAAATCCACAGTACAAATATTAACAGAGGGAATAACAGCCAGTTAAGAATTGTCCCCCAGTAATTGTTCCTCTCTTCTGTCGCAATGCTAAAACGCTTATTTGCAGGAAGAGATTCTCTTGCCGCATTGAGCTGTTGCTCCGAGTCAAAATTATTAGACACAATAAAGAAGAACTGAGGAGACATTTTTGGAATACGCCCGCCAAAGTAATTCTTGTATTTCTTAAGACTGTCTTTCTTAATTGTAACCTCAGCTCTATTCTGATTTGTTACAAAAGTAATTTTATCTACGTCTCCGGCCGGAACCATCTGTTCCTTAACCTTATACCATTCCGTCTTTATAGGATCTCCCCCCTTAGCTCCCCAGAACCACATATAGCCCAGAAATGCAAGCAAGGGGATATAAATCCAGAACGTATTAAACCTCGGGGGTTTGACACCGCCTCTCCCCATCATATTTTTTTTCTGATTGTTATTCTCCATATTGAACTTTAATCCTCATAAGCAGTTTTCTTGCAGTCATTCCACAAATCTTCCAGTCTGTAAAATTCTCTGTACTGAGTCTGAAATACATGCACAACAACATCTCCGTAATCTAAAATAATCCAAAAAGAATTCTCCTTTCCCTGTTCCCTGACAGGTTTTTTATCACACTTGACAATCATCTCATCTTCAATATTATCCGCAATTGCCCTAACTTGAGTTGTAGACTCCGCGTTGCAGATAACAAAAAAATCGCAGATGCTTGTACCAATCTTTCTCAAATCCAGAGAGCAAACATTTTTTGCTTTCTTATCCAGCATAGCGTTTGCAATAACGTTCACCGCTTTTACCCCCTCTTTGTTCTCAACCACTTTTACTGGCGACAGTTTTGCTTTCGGAACTCTTTTCACGGTTTGTTTTTTAACAACTTTTTTTACTTCCTTTTTGCCGTCCGTTCCTTTTTGCTCTTTTCTCATACTGCTTTGTAAATTATTATCTTTGCAGCAAAGATACAGCAAAAAATCAGCCAATTCACACTATGTCAAAAAAACTTGAAATAAAGTGGTATGAAACCACGGATTCCACAAACAACAGAGCTATTGAGGGTGCCGCAGAAGCTCCCGACAGATTTACGTGGGCCGCTGATTTCCAGAGTGCGGGACGCGGTCAAAGGGGAAATAAATGGATAAGCAAAGCGGGAGACAACCTCATGTTTAGCATACTCTTTAAACCCGGGTTTATCTCTGCGCAAGAACAATTTGCGGTTTCCCAAATATGCACGTTGGGTATATTTAACTATCTTAAAGCCAATGGAATAAATGCTAAAATCAAATGGCCTAACGATGTCTATGTCGGGGATAGAAAGATATGCGGAATGCTCATAGAAAACGTGGTAACGGGTGACAATCTGTCACAGAGCATATCCGGAATTGGTTTAAATGTTAACCAACGAGAATTCCCGTCAAATATTACAAATCCTACCTCAATGGTTCTGGAAATTGAATCAAAAAAAGCAAACAAATCAGTAAAATTTGATACGCATAAAGAGTTGCCGGAGCTTCTTGCAGAAATATTCAAAGAGTATGATGCTGCAAGAAAGGAACATGACAGGAGCGGCAATTTAAACAAACTTGCAAAACGTTATTTGTCCGCTCTTTACAGGATTGGAGAATACCACAAATACTCAGACCTTACAGAAGAAGAAGATAAAACCATCGAGATAAAAAAAGAGAAAGTATTTGAAGCTAAGATAGTTGGCATTGATGAGAATTCTTGTCTTGTGTTGGAAAATAAAAAAGGCGAAAGAAAAACATTCGCCTTTAAAGAAATAAGTTATATCCTAAATTCCTAACTGCCGGACTATTCATCCGCATTCTTATTACGCCTGGCTCCCTTTGCCAGCCAGATTATTCCTCGTATGATAAAGAAAATTGCTATTATGAATAGTATGATATATCCGGCGTAGGCCAGTCTGACGGCAGCATTGTACTCCACTATCCCCGCCTGTGATGCAATTTTTGGCTGAGAGCCCGTCTTTCTCATGTATTCGGCAAATGCATACCACTCGTTAACACATCCGACTTTCTCGCGCTCATTTATAGAACGTTTAAGCAGCATATCATTAATTTGCCTTATTGACGTTCCATTTTGATCCTTTGGTATAATCTTTAACAAGCCGTGCGAATTTTTGTTTATAACATCCAGGCACATCGCTGTATAGTATCCCGTTACAACGTGATACAATTCATTCGGCTGAACGGCTTTTCCGTGCAGGTAAACTTTTTTAACTCTAAAGAAAGGAAGCGCGGCTGGATTATACGTATAAGTCAAGCCGTAGAAAGTCATGTAAGCATCCGGCATCTTGCCCGCAATTGAGGCATTCACCTCACACAAATCCTTAAGTTCTTTCCCTGTAATCCAGCACTCTACAATTGGGTATCCCAATTTGCCCTCAGGGTCCAAACCTAAAGGAAGGATATCAAACGCATCACTATATTTTATATTCCCGACAGACAAACCTTTTCTAATAACCCCTGCAGGAACAACTGAAAACATCTTTAATGTATCAATGTCTGAAGGAGCATCGTGCGCTGCAGCATAAAAATAGCTTCTTGCAATAGCTTCGCCCAGAGGGAAATCCCCAAATTTATCAGGTTTCCCGTCTAGCGGTATTTTCTGTCTTGTGACAACTCCGGACGGAGAAATTCCAAATTGGTTATTAAACTTGCCTATCACTTTTAACTCTACGCTGTCCAGGAGCATTTTTAAAGCAGGGTCAGGTTTGGTGTCTGAAGGGATACTTCTCAAGCCATAGAATACCAAGTGGTTTTCTCTCTCTTTTAAACTGTTATCTCCGTTAGATATGCCAACTTCCCCAAGAAAAGCTCCGTTGGAACCGGCAGCCCCGATAACAACGTTTCCAACTTGCCAGGGTCTGAAAATTGCCTCATGATCATGTCCGCTGATTATCACGTCTATATCAGGACACTCCTTTGCAAGAATTCCGTCTTCACTTTTATCTTTTAGAAGAGTTCCGCTGTGAGAAAGACAAATTATATAATCTACACCAAGTGTTTTAAGTGTCTGAACTATAGTCTTTGCCGTTTTTATCGGATCCAGCAGCGTCATATTCTCTCTCTCATTGCAAACATTGAATGCGCCTTTGCCAAGAAGTCCAAAGATTCCAATCTTAACACCATTTCTGTTCATTATGATGTAACTCTTTTCACCTATGTAAGAGCGGGCATTCTCAAATGTATTATCATTTGTTTTGCCCAAGTTGGCAGTAACATTTACAGGGAAGTTGATTGGTTCCTTTGTAACGGGATTAATATTTCTGCCGTGAATATTTGCATTATAGAATGTAAATCCCAGGGATTTTAAGCCAATGTCAAAATCATGATTACCAAAAACATACGCATCATAACCCATTAATCCGAGAGCTCTGTATTCAGATGCTTCCGTATTAGTTACGGCGGAAAAAACGCTGCCCATCGCAATATCCCCCGCATCCACAACAATTACGGTAAAACCTTTCTTTTCAAAAAACAGTTTCTCCTGTTTAATAAAAGTTGCCAGCTTTGGATACTTATCAACGCAAGAGTGCAGGTCCCCGGTAAAAAGAATTGCCAAAGAGTTCTCCAAACCTGCCTGTTTCACACTCACTTTAGGCTGAGCAGGAAGCCCTTGCGAATAAACCGATTCACAAGGTATTAGAAACAGGCACAGCAGCAATGCCGCCGCCATGAAAATTTTTCTTGTCAAGTTTTTCATATTTTGCTTATTTTACAAACAAGGACATTTCAGCCGCAAGTTCCTTTGCCTTTGTCGCCGCATCTGAAGCAAATTTTTTATCACAGCCTGCAAAAACAATCCCTCTTGATGAATTTATGATAATGCCGCAACTGCCGTTCATTCCGTGAGTTGCAACATCGTTTACCGTTCCTCCCTGAGCTCCCACACCCGGCACAAGCAGAAAACTGTCGGGAGCTATTGCCCTAATCCGGGCAAGTTTTTCCGGACGAGTTGCACCAACAACAAACATGATATTGTTTTTATCTCCCCACCTTGCAGACTCTTTTATTACGCGCTCAAACAAATAATCGCTCCGGGATTTTTTCTCACCAGACACCCCGCAAACTTTTAAAGTTTCAAAATCTTCCGCAGATTTATTTGATGTAAGAGCCAGAATCACAGCCCATTTACCTTTGTATTTTAGGAACGGTCTCACAGCGTCCGCCCCCATATATGGAGAGAGCGTCACCGCATCAAAATTCATTTTTTCAAAAAAAGCTTTTGCATATTGCTCCGCGGTATTGCCAATGTCTCCGCGCTTTGCATCTGCAATCACAAAAATTTCCGGATAGTATTTTTTGATATATCTTACCGTAAGAGCCATCTGCTCAAAACCGCGCGCACCTTCAGACTCATAAAAGGCGGTATTTATCTTATAAGCAACGGTATACTTTGCGGTAGCTTTTATAATTGCTTTATTAAATTCATACTGAGAATTTTCCGGGCCAAATTTTTCTTTGACACAAGCAGGAATCTTGGAAACGTCGGAATCCAACCCAACGCACAAGAAGCTTTTCTTCTTCTTTATTTGATTATATAACTCCTTATATGTCATCTTATTGCAGTGATAATCTTTTAAACTCAAGAGTTAACGTACCATCATGCTCTCAAAAACAAATTGCCGGTAAGTCTGTTCACTTTTTCTTTTGCGTAGTCAATCGTAACTTTAAACTCTTTCATAGGACTTGATGTAAAGTCAGCGCTTCTATTCTCTTTAAGCGCCCTCTTCTTCTCTGATGGCGCATCATACATGGCATCCAGCATAATTGCCTCACATATAGAGCGTAATCCTCTGGCACCAAGGTTATATTTAACTGCAGTATCTACAATAAAATTAAGCACATCGTCGCCAACTACAAGGTTGATTCCGTCCATCTTAAACAGCAGCTGATATTGCTTAATGAGTGCATTTTTTGGTTTAGTAAGAATATCCAGAAGAGCCTTTTTATCAAGAGGATGCAAGTATGTTACCACCGGAAGTCTTCCTATAAGTTCCGGAATCAGACCATAAGAACGCAAATCTTGCGGAGCTATATATTTAAGCATCTCTTTGCGGTCAACCCCCTTAAGTTTTTCCTGCACTCCGTACCCGACAACTTTTGTATTAAGACGCTGCGCAATTTTTCTCTCTATCCCTTCAAAAGCTCCGCCGCAGATAAACAAAATATTTTTTGTATCCACTGCAATCATCTTTTGCTCAGGATGTTTGCGGCCTCCCTGAGGAGGAACGTTTACTATATTTCCTTCCAAAATTTTCAACAGCGCCTGCTGAACACCCTCCCCGGAGACATCTCTGGTTATTGACGGATTATCGCTCTTGCGCGCTATCTTATCTATCTCATCTATAAAGACAATTCCCATCTGCGCCTTCTCCACGTTGTAATCCGCATCTTGCAGAAGACGTGTAAGAATACTCTCAACATCTTCTCCAACATATCCGGCTTCCGTAAGAACGGTAGCATCTACAATTGCAAAGGGAAGGTGAAGCATCTTTGCTATAGTCCTGGCCAATAGTGTTTTGCCAGTACCCGTGGGACCCACAAGAAGAACATTTGATTTCTCCAGGTCAAAATCATCTTTCCCCTTCTCTTCCGCATGAAGAATCCTCTTATAGTGATTGTACACTGCAACAGAGAGATATTTCTTAGCCTCTTCCTGCCCTATTACATAGCCATCCAAAAATTTGCTAATCTCCTTTGGAGTCAGCAGCCTAAAATCTTTTTTTGTCTGCTCCGCAAATTGTTTATTATCCTCTTTACCGAGTCCTACAACATCTTTTAAATAACTGTAAGTCTGCACAATGCAATCAGTGCAAACGTATCCGTAACGTCCTTGCAGAAGTTGTACATCACCCTCTTTTCTCCCGCAAATCACACACCTCTCTTCCGGCGCCCGCGGTCCTTTTACTTTTTGATTGTCTTGCATTTTGTTATATCTGTCGCGACAGTTATTTTTTCTATTTTTTATCCTTGCCAAGAATCTCATCAATCATTCCGTACTCCTTGGCCTCGACGGAAGTCATCCAGTAATTTCTGTCTGCATCCTTCTCTATCTGCTTGATACTCTTGCCTGTATTAAGAGCCAGTGACTCATAAAGCTCCCTGCGGGTCTTAATAATTTCTCTTGCCTCTATTTCAATATCCGAAGCCTGACCTTCCACTCCGCCAAGAGGCTGATGAATCATAATTCTTGAATGAGGAAGTGCGCTTCTCTTGCCTTTTACTCCGGCGGCAAGAAGTATTGCGGCCATAGAAGCAGCCATTCCGGTACATATTGTGGCAACCTGAGAATGAGCAAGATTCATAGTATCATAAATTCCCCATCCGGCAGAAACAACTCCGCCCGGAGAATTAATATACAACTGTATATCGGAAGCCGAATCAGATGAATCCAGATATAACAGTTGCGCCTGTATGATGTTTGCAACATCATCGTTGATAGGCACTCCCAGGAATATAATCCTGTCCATCATAAGACGTGAGAAGACATCCATTGTGGCAACATTCAACTGCCTCTCCTCTATGATTGTAGGATTTATATACGCATTTTTCCTTGCAGCAACTCCCGCAGCAGGGACACGCTCACTTACAAGTTTCCTGTAACCGCTTAAAGTTAAAGAATTTACGCCAAACTTACCAGTGGCAAATTTTTCAAAATCTGATTTCATCTATTATATTTTGCTACTTATTATTCTCTTTAGCATTCATTTTTACAAGCTCTTCCCGGGTTATGTCCTTTTTCTCAACTGTTATTATACCCTTAAGATAATCAACAACTTTATCCTCCTCACACTTCTCAAAAATCTTGCTTACTTCTTTATCATTTCCAAGTACGGTCTCTGAATATTTATCCAGCTGCTCCTCAGGAACATCCATCATTCCGTACATTGCAAATTGATTGGCAGTCATCTTCTTTGCCTCAGCCTTCAAATCTTCTTTCTTAATTTGAATCTTCTGATCCTCAACCACTTTGCGGGTAATCATCTGCCAGCGGTAATCTTGCAGGAATAACGGGAATTCCTTCTCTATCTGCTCCATTGTAAACTTGCCCTCGTTTATTTTAAACAACCATTTCTTTAGAAAGCTCTCCGGAAGTTCCAGCATACACTTATTAATCATGTAGTCTACAAGGTCTTTGTGAAATTTGTAGTCACTCTCCTGCCTGTACTCTCCCTCTATTTTCTCTGTCAGTTTTGCGTCAAACTCTTCTGAAGTTTTAACTTTGTCCTTGCCAAATAATCTGTCCCTAACTTCCTGAGTCTCCTCTGCCGGCTTGAAAGTTTTAACTTCCTGAACCTTAACCGTATATTTAGGATTAGAATTATCCATATCCTCTTTCTTCACCTTTAAAAGAGCGGCGCGGTCTACCTCATTAGGAAATGCTTTAACTACATCTATTTGGAAGGCATCGCCTTTTTTCTTTCCAAGGAATTGTTTCTTTGCATCCTTGTCCAAAGTCTTAAGAGTTACATAGGTCTTCTCAACTTTCTTATCCCCCTGCTCCAAATCCACAACCATAAAATCCTCTTCCCCGGCCGTTTCCGTATCTACAAGTTTGCCGAATTGCTTAAGCATGTCCGCCTTGTACTCTTTGAAAGCCTCCGGAGTAAGCTTGATATTGTAATATTTCACCTTATCACTCTTGCTTGCATCAACCTTAACCTCAGGTTTTACGGCAAAGTCAAAGATAAATTCAAACTTTTCATCTTTATCCCAGTCAATATTCTTCTGAAGTTCCTCATTAGGAATCGGCTCGCCAATAAGGTCTAACTTATTTTCTTTTATATAGTTGTTAATACCTTCGGACAACATTCCGTTCACCGCCTCAGCCATTGCAGATGTACCGTACATCTTCTCAATCAACCCCATGGGAGCCATGCCCTTGCGGAATCCTCTAATTTCAGCCTTCTTGCGATAATCTCTTAAAGACTTCATTTTCTTCTCATTTGCTTCCGTCTTCTCTATTTTAACATTCAAAAGGTACGTCAGCTTCTCTGTTTCTTGCTTCTCTATTTTCATAACACATATACGTTTATTATTCTGTTTTATTACAGCGGAATATCCGCCGGCATTAAAGTTGGCGAATTTACGGTTTTTCTTGCTTTTCCGCAAACCTCTCTCCATATAATCCCGACAGACCTACTTCACCTAAACCTTCGACAAGAATAGAAATACTTTTCCCACGAAACAACCAAAAGAATTGAAAAAAAACAATGCTATAAAATTACGCCAATAAATCTTTATTATTTATTCTTTGTCATTATAACAATATATTCGTTGCTCATCGTCTCGACTTTCTTTCCGGGTTCATTTGTAGGGCTTGTTTTAGAAGGCATTCGCTTATTCGGGATGTTCCGAACAATAGTTATTTCATGCTGAAATCCATTATTCTCAAACATTTCTGCAGTGAAATAATCAAGTGGAATTTGAACGCCTTTTACGGTTCTGTTTCCTACAACATAACACAAGCGACCCCCTATACGAATTTTCTTCGAAACATTGTTGATTGAATCAAAATAGTCATTAAGGAATGAAATCACTTCAAGATATCTTTTATTATCTTTATTTCTAATTTGATTTAATTCATTTTCTATGGAAGCAGTATGAAACTTTGAACTATATGATTTCCTTCCCCCCATCAAAAAATTATCAAGATTTTTAGCATTATCAAATTTAAACCATTCATTAGCCCATCTTGAAAATTGTCCGTAAGCTACTGTTGTCCTACTATCACCATATGGAGGAGATGTAACAACCATGTCAATGGCACTATCCGGAATAATATCAGAAGGAATATCTATAGAAGAATTAAAATGGCAAGTCTTCGCAATACCACTGTTTGTGGCTTTATTGTATTCAATTAATCCTAAAGTATTTCTATGGACTTTTTCGTCAAAAAGTCTGAATGTATCTGGATTGAACTTTTTGATTCTTTCCTCAGACATCTTAAATCTTTTAAACTCTCCGTTTCTCGTAAATGACACTTCCCTAACAACCTCCGCTAACGCTACTCTGAAAAAATCTGAGACGGAAGAGTTAATCGAATCTATTACTTGTGTAAGATATGAAAGTTTTAGAAGACTCTCAGGAGAATACCAAAAATCACAACTTGTAATAAAATCGAAATTGGTAACTTTAACCTTATCTGGAGAAAAAAGGAATACTTCATTCTGGATTTCATTAAAAGACTTCTTTATAAGGGCCACATCATAGTGTGTTGTCTTTACCCGAGAAATCAGTTCCGCCAAAGGATTTATATCTGTACCAAATGAATTTTTGCCTAATAGAGATGCTTCTACCAGCGTTGTACCTGATCCCATATAAGGGTCTAAAACAGTATTGAAATTCCCATCCGGAGCATAGTCATTCAATAGTTTTCGTGCTATTTGTGGAATCATCATAGCAGGATAGCTGTGATAACAATGTGTAAACTCCTTAGTGTTAGAAGTCTTAAAATCCCAATCTTTTGAAACTAATCTCTTGTACATAATAATTTTAAATCTCTCGCAAATATAGTAATATCTCTCAAAATGAGAGCAAAAAACTTATGATTAAAATTTACATTCGCTCTCAAATTGAGAGAATATGGCAACAACTAAGTCAGAATACCAATCTGAGGTAATTCTATGCATTAAAAAATTAAGAACAGAAATGAACATCAGCCAAACCCAATTAAGCGATATTTTATCTATTAGTCCTGGGCAGATAGGCAATATTGAAAGTTCCAAATTCCCGCACAAATATACACTAAAACAGATATACGAAATCTGTAGATATTGTAATTATCCTATTGAATCTATTTTTCTATCAGCGGAAGAAGCTACTTTAAAGAAAAGGGATTTGATAGATTTATTAATCTCAAAATTAGTTGAATATGACAGATAAAGACAAAATTATTGTGGGATACAAAAAAGTCAAATCTCTTGGCTATGTTAAAAGCAATAGAAAGAACAATACGGGAATTGGCAAAACTTTCGAAGATTATTTGGGAGTGACTGAAAATAATGATGCTGCACCAGATTATGCTGGCTATGAAGTTAAATCTCATAGAGAAGAGGCGGCTTCATATATTACACTATTTACAAAAAGTCCATCATATCCTAGTGGCGCTAATGCCTACTTAAAAGACACATACGGTTCTCCTTATAAGGAATATCCAGATATGAAAAAAATTCATACTTCAATGTTTGCTTCACGGTTTAACACTTACGAAAATCGTTATTCATTCCGCCTAATCATCGATGAAATCGGCAAGAAAATTCACATTGGTGTTTATTCTATTGATAATCACGAACTAATTGATGACTCTGTTTATTACTCTTTTGATGTCATTGAAAAGGCAATGGAAGAAAAGCTTCATAGTTTATTCTATGTTGGTGCCGAAAGAAAATATGTGCTTGGGGAAGAATATTTCCATTATAATAAGGCGGAAATATATACCAGTCCCAGTTTGAATATCTTTATTGAGCTACTAAAAAGGGGTGTCATAATGTATGATATCAGGATTGGTTCTTATAAATCAGGGACAAGTTATGGGAAACCACACGACCACGGAAGTGGATTCAGAATAAAAGAATGCGATATTTCCAAACTGTACTCAAATCACGAGGTGATAGAATAAGAAAGGTAAATTGCTTATCGAGATTTACCTTTTCATTCTAGATTACTAATTAAGTCTATATTTTCTTTTCTTGTTCACAAGCCTTCTATAATATCTACCAATCTCTGTAAGTCTGCACTCCTTTGAATTCATAACAGCAAAGTACATATGATTTTCTCCTACTGGTGCGACTAAACCTATGCTTTCCAATGCTTGCAAATCTTTAAAAATTGCGACATTCTTACAATCGGCATAAGGTCCTATTAATGAGTGCTGATAGGATATATCGTTTGTAAACTCAAATGATGGATTCAACTTAAATGATTGCATATCATCTGGAAAAAATCGGCACCATGCAGAATATAACGAGTTCCGACCACACAGTTCTTTACAGGGCAGAACCCCACAGGAAGCAGAAAATGAATATATATTAGAAACGAAAAAGGCCGATTTTTCTAATAATGCGTAGTCCTAAAATGGGATAGGCTCACTTTGAGCCGTTTGCCTTAGAAATGTATTAAAATACAATAGGAATAGTCTCAGGAAAAGTCACGCGATTGCTTATTTCTGATTATCAACGAAAGATAGAAACCAATGAGGTAACTATTGATATAACAAAAGCCCCGATAGCTATAAGCAGACTCATCGTGGTTATTTTAGCATTATGAGAACTATAGAAGCAATCAGCTGCAATAGATTCAAATAGTTGATTATTTACAGCTTGTATGCCTAATTTTGATATTGTGACAGCAAGAGTATCATCAGTCTTTTGGTCTTCAACTTCATTATCTCTAACAAGAATAAGATATTCTGTATTAAGTAGATAGATAATCACTTCACATAATTCCTTGGCAGTTGTATTCCAGTTAAAACATTTTGGCATAATAGACCAAACATGCTTTTGAACTTCATTTAATGAACGTATCTGCTTATCATATAAATATTCAAGAATAATAACAGAAACTATATTCCTGTATTTCAGGTACATAGAATATTGAGTAAAAGTCTTATTATCCCATCTATCAGGGCAATCTTTTACAATTTCTTTAAGTACTTTCAGGCTTTCGTTATTGGCTTCAAGGTTTTTATCGAAAAAATCTTTACCTTCTTCAGGTATTTGGAAACTGTGATCTTCGTTAAGTTTTCGAGCCAGTTTGTGAAAATATCTACTGCTTTTTTCTTTCATAAAATATGTTTCTAAGAAAATAGTAACGCAATTATTCATTGTGTACAGTAATGTTTTGCCTGATTCCGATATTGTTATGAACGAAATTATGAGAATCGAGGCTCGCGAAGCATTGATCGTATGCGATGCCCTTGTTGCGGTTATCCTTGATAGTAATTACCACAACTGCCTTGGCCGTCTCCAAGATGCCATCGTAGTCTCTTTCAGTTACCGTTGCATCACGGTATAGCGAGTTTATCCGTAAACACCACCTGCGATTTGAAGTGATATAGCGTCGATTTGATGGCTTTATTTTTTCCAGATTCACATGATATTTTTTGACTGGCTGGTATTTCTGAGCTGATTCTATCAGTGTCCGTTCTTCTCTGTTGTTGCTCTTGAAAGAACCGACAGAGTACAAACCCTTGGCAAGCACATTTTTAGGTTGAACAAGGCGGTCGGAATTTCGATAGATCTTTGGTGTTCCAATTGCATTTAGTGCCACATATCTTGATTCATCGTATGTTTGAAGCAATACTTCAATATCACTTTGACAATACTCATTTCCCTCAGAACTCTTCAGGACCGGATCGGTAACAACAGTGACTGTAATATCTCCATAGAATAATCCATTTTCATCCACCATATCAGAGGGATATGGAATATCCTGAATTTGAAGGTCGCTTGAATCCAGAGATGGATGCCAAACCATAGTAAACTCATTTTCGTTATTGTTGAGGATACTGTTCAGGTCAGAAGGCAATCCAAATCCCAACTCGTGCTTAATTGATGTGACATCAATACCTTCTGTGTCTGGATAATAAGCATTGTGAATGAGTAACGCCTTTATCAGAATAGCATCAAAATCGCGGTTTAATCTATATGCGAGATTGGCTGCTAACGAAGCAATTATCGGTGTGGAAAAACTGGTGCCTCTCCATGAAGCACCTTGAAAACCGGTTTCTGAAAAGGAGAAAATACCTGTACGGATATTGCCGCCATAATGCACTAAATCGGGTTTTGTAAGACATTCCGGACCGGGGCCAATCCTTGAAAAAGGAGACCTGTGACCTTCCTTTGCATCGCCTTCGCCTACATAGTTATGTGCTATTGAACCGATGACAAGGCTGCGGACTGAATCGGCCCCTTGTGACAGTCGATTATTATCTGGATCTCTGGGATCAACATTCCCCGCGGATTTACAAATCAAGACACCATACTGTTTCTGAAGCGCATCCAATTCTATCGCAAAATCAGAAAATGATTCATCGGTGATTTCAATGGTCGAACCTTGTGACAGATTCCACACTTTCACATCAGGATTATTCTCAATAGCTGTTTTGATATGTTCAATCATTTCACATTCAGATATTTTGACTCTGCCTGAATCAGTGTTTACTATACACGATGTAATCAAAGCAGGGGAGCATCCGGTAATTTCTTTTCCGAATAATTCGTCACCATAATTCAAAATACCGGCAACAGCAGTACCATGCCTTCTGTTTATATCGGTGTCGTCTAAATCGGCAATATTCTGTTCGTTTCCTTTTATCCATTGTTGAAGATGGGGGATGGGGGCGATCCCTGAATCAAGCAACCCGACAGCCGGGTAAGTTTCTTCTGAAGACGGAATCTTTACATCAATATGCGTATTCTCAGGTTCTGGTGATATGGAGAGTTCAAAGTACGGCATCTTTCTGACAGAAATAACGCTGTCCATTGTTGCAAGGACTGAAGCACCCTCAGATGTCGAAGGATCCGTACAATACAGCCTCATTCCTGAAATTGAATTAACTTTTCTGATATTGATACCATTTTCCCTGCATTGCCGCTGAAATACCATATCAGAAATGTCATTGAGTTTACTGTCAAGAAAATCAGCAAGTTTGATTTTAAGCGCAGAACCTTCTATATCTGAATCAATGTGAGCTGTGTATTTATTCAAATTGGTGACTGCCGCAAGGCCGCATCTCTTGACTTTTCCTATCGCATTTACAGAGGTGTCTTCAACGGTATTTGCAATAAAGGCTAAATCCCGTATATTGTCAATTTTTACAAGAAGCTCATTCTGAGAGTCCATGCCAATTACATTCCGTTTCTTGCTGACGTCGAAAATTGATCTCGCATTGGCCCGGTATGATTTGGCAGTTGCCCTTTCATGGAGAGTGGCCACCATCAGAACGGGGAGTCCTTCTTTGTTTTCCGAAATTCGATTGTCAAAAATTGACTCAATGTCATGTAATGAACTTCTTATGGCAGAAGCATTCTGAGAGATAGATTCATCAGTTGCCCATGCGGGCAGCTCATTATCACCAAATCCCTCTTTATGGAACAAGTCTTGGTCGCCTCTGGTCTCAACTAATTGTATTGGTAATTCTTTCTTCATGATCTGTGTGTTTTACTGTTTATTGGCTGACAAATAGGACTTTACCTTACGCAAACTTATCCCGGTATTCTTGCTGATATTGGTCTGGGTAATGCCGTTGCTATTTAAAAAACAGATAAACGCCTGTTCTGATTTTTCCTTGTGCGTTGCTTCGTAAACTCCGGTAAGCAGCTGACCCATTTTGAGAAATTTGTCACCCTCAATCACACATTGAACTTTTGCGCGGTCAAAGATTGTTTTGATTTCAGACGGAGACAAACCATCGGCATTTTTAGCAAATAGCTTCTTTTTATGCTCGTCTGTGGTCAAATCAGATTCAAATGGTTTTGAAAAGACTTCTATCATCTCACATATCTCATCTTGAGAAGGAACCCCAACTTCGATGGTCTGAATGAAGCGTCTCCATACTGCATTGTCAAGCATATCGGGATGATTCGTTGCAGCTATCAAAACACTGTTTGATGACATAGAATCAATGTTCTGCAATAAGCTGTTAATAACCCTTTTCAATTCTCCAAGTTCATGCTGGTCATCTCGTGCTTTTGCGATAGCGTCAAATTCATCAAGGAATAAAATACATGGAACGTTTTGAGCATAATCAAAAATTTTCCTGATATTTTTAGCAGTGCTTCCTAATAAAGAAGAAACAACGCCATCTAATTTTGCCACAATTAGCGGAAGATTGGTCTTTTCACTGATATAGTGAGCAATGCTTGTCTTCCCGCATCCAGGCTTCCCATGCAGTAAAAGAGTTTTCTTTATATCTACACCAGCTAATTCAAGGTCGGAACTGTGATTTACCGTAGTAATGAATTCGTTCACTTGTTTCTCGACAATAGGGCTTAATACAATTTGCTGATGTTCTTCTTCAGAAGGGATAATCTCCAATATCTGAAGACGGCTATCTGAATCTACGGGTATTACGCGCATAGCATCTGCAACCGCTTGATTCCTTTGTGTGGACAATTCTATTGTCTGACGAATACATTTTGCCAAAGGCTCTTTCCCCTCTTTGTGCAATCTGTCGGCCAGTTTTGCGGAATAGGTCAATATTTTCCGTTTATCGTTGCTTAATCCTCCTTCTATTATTCGTAGTACTTCGGTTTCCATGAGATTAGTATTTTTTCGACCACAAATATAGCTCAAATTTTAACAATTGTTCTAAAATATGGAAATTAGTTCCAATGTTGGATAAATGTGTTCTATTAATGCGGTATTACGTTCCAAAATTACCATTTTCACTTCTTTCACCTCAACTCATACAGAAACACCCTGCAAAGCAAATATTCAATCCCCCTAAGCGTATTCTCCCTCTCTTTCGTTTTCAGTTAACACTCCAAGACAGTCATCGTGTGCCAATCAGTCCATGCCAACTATGTCTTTTTTGCCCTATCACGTTTCCTGTTGCGCCTCACTTTCTCAACCCAGAATTCAGTATTTGTCTTGTGTACCGCGTAATACTTGCAGTTCCCGTGTCAGAAACAGTCCCTGATGAAAACTCAGGTCTAGTGTTTCAAAAAGAACCAGATGTAATAAGTAACTTTGAATCGACATTTTTTGGCAAAGCAAAATGTACATGATTGCCAGGGAAGACAAAGGCATCCATAACTTTGTAAATCATAACAAATACAAAGATTATGGTCATGTGGACAAAAAGTAGGATGAAACACACCTCTATGTACTCCGTGATTACTCGGGCTTTATCCCTGCGTTGCCCTTCAATGAACCGATGCCCGCATGCCTTACATTTATACAATTGTTTGTGCCCTCTCATGCCATTCCTGACCACATTGTGAGACCCACAAAAAAAGCATTTTTTTAACCATATAACTAATAATCTTTACAAAGAGATGAATATTAACATGTTAGAAAGATTATATCCTACAAAAGGTCCATTAGCCCCCTATTTTGACCAATAGGCCAAAATCAACAAAACAAAAAACCCATCTCCTTTAAATCTAAAATTCAGATTTAAAATGAAATAGGTCATTTTGTGCGGGCGAAGGGACTCGAACCCCCACGCCGTTAAGCACTAGATCCTAAGTCTAGCGCGGCTACCAATTACGCCACGCCCGCATTCCCGCTTAATTGGGACTGCAAATTTAACTACTTTTTACTTTTGTGCAAATTTTTCTGCTAGTAACTCTGAGCTATCGCGATGAAATCATCTGCCTTCAAAGATGCTCCGCCGATAAGACCTCCGTCAATATCTTGCTGAGCAAAAAGTTCTTTAGCATTGGAAGGTTTGCAACTGCCTCCATAAAGAATAGAGATCTCTTCTGCCTGTGTGCCAAACTTTTCCGCCAATGTCTTTCTTATGAAAGCATGAATCTCCTCTGCCTGTTCGCTGGTTGCAGTCTTGCCGGTGCCAATGGCCCAAATTGGCTCGTATGCAACAACAATTTTCTTCATTTCATCAGGGGTCAAATCAAAAAGTACCTCTTTAATCTCTGCACCCACAACATCAAAGTGCTTCCCGGCCTCTCTCTGCTCCAGGTTTTCTCCGCAGCAGTAAATAACCGATAAACCATTTGCAAGGGCAAGCTTAATCTTCTCTTTAAGAATTGCATTTGTCTCATGGTAATATTCCCTTCTCTCTGAATGTCCTAGTATGACGCAACTTACAGGAACAGATGCAAGCATTGAAGCTGAAACTTCTCCGGTATAAGCCCCTTTCTCTTTATCCGCGCAATTTTGAGCGCCAAGAGAAATTTTGCTTTTGCATACCGGACAGGTAACAGCAGCAAGTTCTTTGCTTACAGGGTAAAGATGAGTAAACGGAGTATTAATAATAAGATGCACATTCTCAGGTACATCTACCAATTTTGCAATAATCTGCTTTACAAGTTCCACGCCTTCTGAAACCGTAGTATTCATCTTCCAGTTTCCGGCAACAATTTTTCTTCTCATAATCATGTGTTTTAATTAACAGAGGGCAAAATTATATATTTTTTTAACTTTGTGGAAATCTATAAATCGGCATAGGATACATGAAGCGCAGGAGTGTTTATTATATAATTTTTGCAGCAGCGCTGGTCATATTTTTTGCCGCCGATCTCTTTCTTGGCTCAGTGGACATATCCGTAAAAGATTTATTCACAACTTACATTGGAAAAGATATACTTATAAATTTCCGCCTGCCAAAAGCCATAGCCGCATTATTATGCGGCATTGCACTGGGAGTCTGCGGTTTGCAAATGCAAACTCTTTTCCGCAATCCGCTGGCCGATCCATATATCCTTGGAGTGAGCAGCGGTGCCGGCCTTGGAGTTGCGCTGTATCTTATGGGTATGTCATGGGTTGGAGTGTCTGCAGAAGGAACTGTCTTTCAATCTTTTGGAATTGCAGGTTCAGCTCTTGCCGGGGCAGTGCTTGTAACACTGCTGATTTTGTACGTATCTAAAAAGATGGAGGGGAACCTCTCTCTGCTTATTTTTGGAGTGATGATAGGATTCATTGCGGGAGCTTTGGTTAATTTATTGCAATACACCTCTAACGCACACGCACTTAAAACGTATGTGTTGTGGACAATGGGAAGTTTTGCCGGGTTGACAACTGCACAGCTGCTGATTCTGGCTGCAATAGTAATAACTGGTATTATACTGTCGGTGAGGAATATAAAAGATTTGAACGCAATACTTTTGGGAGAAGATTATGCTGCATCCTTAGGATTGGATGTAAAAAAAATAAGGGTGAGAGTATTGGTTTCCACCACTTTGCTGGCCGGAGGCGTAACCGCATTTTGCGGGCCGATTGGTTTTTTGGGAATAGCCGTGCCGCATATAGCGCGTTTTATTTTTAAGGATGCCAATCACCGCACGCTGGTCCCTGCAACAATTTTAATTGGAGCGACCATCACAATTTTTGCAGATACGATTTCTCAGCTTCCCGGGAGCGGAACGGTGATTCCTATTAATACTGTTGCAGCATTGCTGGGTATTCCGGTGATTCTTGTAATACTTTGGAAAGCAAGAAAATACTCAAATTAAAACAATGGCGGAACTGCTTAAAATAGAGAATTTAACATTAGGCTTTGGTGAAAAAGTCATCTTCAGAAATATAAATGTGTCTGAAGAAAACGGCCGCTTTGTTGCTCTTGCAGGCTCAAACGGACGCGGCAAAAGCACCCTGCTTAAGACACTATCCGGTCTTGATTCCATTTACAATCCGCAATCATTTAATAATCCCGACAGTTTGCAGCGCTCAGAAAAGGGAAGCATCTTGTACAAGGGGAAAGCTATTGCGGAGTACACAAAAAAAGAATTCTCTTCTCTGGTATCTTTTGTATTCCCAAGCGGACGTCGCACTAACAATCTGTCGGTGAAGGATATGCTGAGCATATACTGTTACTATAGAACAAATTGGATTGGTGCTCCCGGGGAAGATGAAGAGAAAAAAATTTCAAAGGCGCTGGAACAAGTTGGACTCTCAGGCTTTGAAAACAGAAACAGCGCCAACCTAAGTGATGGTGAATATCAGAGAATTACAATAGCAGGGGCGCTAGTGCAGGATAGTGAAATCATTTTGCTTGATGAGCCTACTGCATTTTTGGATATTGCCAATAAATTTATGATAACTCACTTGCTAAAAGAAATTGCACACACAAGCGGCAAACTGATAATTTTCTCAACTCATGATTTGCAGCTGGCCATGGACATGTGCGACCGAATTTGGCTTATGACTGAGAGCGGCTTTTACTCCGGTGAACCTGAAACACTTATGAACGACGGAACCATGGACAAAATGTTCAATGTGCCGGGACTTATTTTTGATAAAAACATTAAATCATTTACATACGATGGCGGTTTTAAGAATAACAAAAGAGTTTAAATTTGAGTGTGCCCATGCACTTACGGGATATGACGGAAAATGCAGCCACATTCACGGACATTCTTACAAATTAAGGGTTACCGTGAAAGGGAAACCTATTGATGACCCAAAGTCTCCAAAATTTGGAATGGTAGTAGACTTTAATGACCTTGAGAAAATTATTAAAGAAAACATAATAGATAAGTTTGACCACGCACTTGTTTTAAGAAGAGATGCACCTCTGGTTGAAGAGATTAGCAAGAATTATGGCAACACGGTCATAACTGATTTTCAGCCTACAAGTGAGAATTTAGTCACATACTTTGCAGCGCTGATTAAAGATGAGTTGCCGGAGAAGGTAGAGCTTTACTCTCTTAAACTCTCAGAAACTGCAACAGCTTCAGCCCGATGGTACGCAGAGGACAATAAGCCAAAAGAATAATCATTGTATATTGGCAAAAAGATAGGGAGAGATGAAAAAGATTTTTTTGATAGACGGTCACGCACAAATTTTTAGAATGTATTATGCATTCATGCGTCACCCATTAATAAACTCAAAGGGACAGGATACCTCTATTCTTTTTGGCTTTACAAAAATGATACTGGAACTCATTAATAAAGAGCATCCTACAAATATTGCGGTTGTATTTGACGCACCCGGAAAAACATTTCGTCACACTATTTACAAGGAATATAAGGCCAACCGTCCTCCTGCGCCGGAACTTGTTATTCAGGCACTTGAGCCTCTGCAGGAAATTTTGAAAGCATTAAATATCCCTGTCGTGATGGTAACCGGAGTTGAGGCTGATGACGTAATCGGATCAATGGCAAAGCAATGGTCAGGCGCTGACAAACAAATCTACATGGTTACTCCGGATAAGGATTATGGTCAGTTGATTCAGAAAAATGTTTTTCAATACAAGCTTCCAAAGGGAGGAAACGGAGATACGGAAGTAATTGGAACGGATCAGCTTTGCGCCCAATACGGAATTAAAGACCCCGCAGGAGTTATTGATATTCTGACAATTTGGGGAGATACGTCAGATAATGTGCCGGGCATCAGAGGCATTGGAGAGGTTGGCGCAAAGAAGCTGATTTGCAAGTACGGAACTCTGGAGAATGTAATGCGGCATATCGGAGAGTTAAGTGCAAGCATACAAAAGCATATCAAAGAATCCTCAGAGGAACAGATAAAGATGAGCAGATTTCTGGTCACTATTAAGACTGACGTACAGCTGCCTGTTAATGAGGATAATATAAAGGCAACTCTGCCTAATGAGGCGGCAGTGAATGATATCTTTGCAAAGTATGAGTTCAACTCACTTAAGAAGATGATTCCGGGATTCAATAATAGTATTGCCGCATCGGACGACTATCCGGAGGACTCGCCGACAGATGATTTTCCGTCAAGTGATTTTCCGTCAGATGATAAGCCGGAGCAACAGGCGGGCGTTCAGCATATTGCAGAGAAAGAGATAAAGAAAGTTTTTAGTATCCCGGACGTTGAGTTTTGCTCTCTTGATAAAGTTGCAATGTCGGCAAAGAAAAATAAGGAAATCTCTATTTTGATGAACGGGGAGAACTCATTAACGCTCTGCTCAACAGATAATTTTGTACATATTATTGAAAATCTGGAAGAGTTGCAAAACACTCAGGATTATCCCATTCTTAATGAACTGCTCTCAGAACCGGGTATTTGCAAAATTGGAGCGGATTTGAAGGAGATAATAAAAGCCGTTGCGGAAAAAACGGACATACAAATTTGCGGCAATTTATATGACGTACAGTTGATGCATTATGTTCTAAATACTGAAATCAGCCACAATATAAACTTTATTGTGAAACAGCAACTGAGCATTGATATTGAGACTATTACGTCAAACAGCAAAGAAGAGGCAAAAGATTTATTCTCCGGTGCCGCGGAAGAAACTGAGGAGCAGAAAAAAGAGAGAAAGAAAAAAAGCGCCGCTCTTTGCGCTCTAATGCCGATAGTGAGAGATGAATTGGAGAAAAAACTATCGGGAGACAGAGTATATAAAGAGATAGAAATGCCTCTGATATCTGTGCTTGCGCAAGTTGAGATGGCAGGAGTAAAGATTGATACTCGGCAACTTAAAGAATACAGCAAGGAACTTACCGCACAGATGAATGAGATTGAGCAGGAGGCTCGCAAACTTGCTGATGATGCCTCCATTAATCTTTCATCTCCAAAACAGATTGGAATTCTGCTCTATGAAAAATTAAAGCTGAACCCTAATGTTAAAAAGAGCGTAAAAGGAAATTACTCTACAGATGAAACTACGCTTAATGAGCTGAAAGACACTCATCCTATTGTGGAAAAAATTCTGGAATACAGAAATCTGAAAAAACTTCTTTCTACATATATTGACGCCCTGCCGCTGCTTATAAATCCAAAGACAGGAAAGGTGCATACAACTTTTAATCAAGCCCTTACGTCTACCGGAAGATTAAGTTCCATTAATCCCAACCTGCAAAATATTCCGGTTCGCACAGAAAGAGGGAGAGAAATTCGCAAGGCTTTTGTTCCGTCTGACCCGGCAGGCTGCATTGTATCAGCCGATTACTCTCAGATTGAATTGCGCCTTATGGCACACATGAGCGGAGATGAAAATCTTATTGCCGCATTTAACAGCGGAAAAGACGTGCATGCGGCAACGGCAGCCAAGCTTTACAATGTATCTGTAGATGAGGTTACTGCAGAGCAACGCAGAAAAGCCAAAACGGTTAATTTTGGAATCATTTACGGCATTTCCGCATTTGGACTGGCGGAAAGAATGGAGATTCCAATAAAAGAGGCAAAAGAATTTATTGAGACATATTTTAAAACATATCCGGGGGTTAGCCGCTACATTAATGCGATAGCAGAAACCGCCCGGAAAAAGGAATACGTAGAAACTATCTATGGCAGAAGGCGTTATCTAAAAGATATAAACTCCCGCAATGCCAATGTCCGCAAGTTTAATGAGCGCAATGCCGTAAACGCACCCCTGCAGGGAAGCGCGGCAGATATTATCAAACTAGCTATGATTCACGTCTTTGCAAGGATTCAGGCTGAACACCTTAAAAGCAAGATGGTGCTGCAAGTTCACGATGAACTTGTATTTGACGTTGTTCCTTCTGAAAGAGAGGCGATTATGAAAATTGCCAAAGAAGAGATGGAAAACGTTATTAAGTTAAAAGTTCCTTTGACAGCAGATTGCAGTTATGGCGAAAACTGGCTCCAAGCACACTAGCAGTGCTTACATTATGCTCAGCGACAGGGAATTAATAGAACTGGCGCAAGAAGGCAAACAGGTGGCATTCACCATTCTATTTGAACGGCATTATGAAGGATTGATGTCTCATATCACCGGCATACTTTCCGTTAAAGGAAAAGAAAACCCGGCGTTAGGAGGTATGGAGCCCCAAGATGCTTGTTTGGAGACATTTAACAAGGCGTTCAAGCATATACACCAATATAACCCAAAGTACAATTTTACTACATGGCTTTACAATATTGCAAAAAATACAGCTTTGGATTTTGTACGCAAAAGAAAGAAGGAGATGGATGATGCAACGCAGAATGTAGCAGGCAAACGAGAAATTAACAATATAGTTGCCGGTCCAAGAGACAATCCGGAAGATAAACTTATCGGGAGTCAGGAGAGTGAAAAAATAATGGCCGACATCAACCACCTACCGGAAGTTTTCAGAAATGTAATGCATCTGTATGTGGAAGATTATGCATATGAGGAGATTGCAAAGGAGACTGGTATTCCGCTGAGCAGCGTTAAGGTCCGCATTAACAGGGCAAAAAACATATTGGCAAAGATGTACCCGGATAATTCTCTTGCCCAAAAAAGAAGCAAGAAAAACATGGAGAGGAAAACCGGCGGCAAAGCAAAAAAATCAAAAAGCAATTAGAATGGAAGAATTGATATTCAAATATTTTCCCAATCTAAGCACCACGCAGAAGGAGCAGTTTAAAATGTTGTTTCCGCTGTATAAAGACTGGAACGGCAAAATTAACCTTATCAGCCGCACAGATATTGACAACTTATATGAACACCACGTTCTGCACTCTTTGGCTATTGCAAAATTCTTTGAAGATGAAAAGATTGCAGCAACAGCACAACCGGAGCTTCGGCAAACCGGAATACCGATAGAAGGAAAATCACTTAAAATCATGGATGTAGGGACAGGCGGCGGATTCCCCGGCGTGCCGCTTGCAATCATGTACCCAAACATAAAATTTCTGCTTGTTGATTCCACCGGAAAAAAAATAATGGTAGCGTCTGAGGTGTGCAAATCTTTGGGACTCACTAATGTTACGGCCATAAAGGCGAGGGTGGAAGAATTGGATTTAACTGAATTTTATGACGGAACTCCGGAATGCGATTACGTTGTTTCCCGGGCCGTTGCCGCACTTGATAAATTCATCCCTTGGGTAAAAGGAAAATATTCCAAAGGAATAATTTACCTAAAAGGAGGCGATACTTCAAAGGACGGAGAATTGGACAAGGAGATAAGAAGCGCCGCAAAACAAAACGGAATACTAAGAGAAGCTGTCGGGATAACAGAGATTACAAAATGGTTCCCGACCCCTTATTTTGAGGGTAAAAAGGTGCTCTTCTTCCCACGCAGGCAGAAAATGCTGCCACACAGGTAGAAAATTTTGCCAATTGAAAAATAAAACTTACTTTTGCACTCCGATTCTGAAAATATATAAGAAGATAAAGATATGAAACGCACATTTCAGCCATCAATACGCAAGAGACGCAACACGCACGGATTTAGAGAGCGTATGAGCACTCCAAACGGAAGAAGAGTCCTATCTGCAAGACGCAGGAGAGGAAGGAAGAAGTTAACTGTATCATCAGAGAGAGATTTTTAGTTCTCCCGACAGATAAGCAATTTACAAGGCGCTCGGATTTTTCCGGGTGCTTTTTTTTTGCAGCAAACAACTGCCGCACATTTTATCCGATTCTATTTTGCGCTCTTACAATACTCTCTCATCTTGGCAATTACAGCATTCATATCATCAGGCATCGGACTGCCAAAGGCAATCTCTTTGCCGGTTGAAGGATGAACAAAAGCAAGATATTTTGCATGCAGAGCCTGTCTGGGAAGAATATCAAAACAGTTCTGAATAAACTGCTTATACTTGGTAAACACTGTTCCAGCAAGAATTTTATCTCCACCGTAACGTTCATCATTAAACAGCGGATGACCTATATATTTCATGTGAACCCTTATTTGATGTGTACGTCCCGTCTCCAGAACACATTCAACCACTGTCACATATCCGAACCTCTCCAAAACCCTAAAATGAGTTACCGCATGTTTGCCCTGCAAGGGATCTTTAGTAACCTTAAACCTCATTCTGTCAGAGGGATCACGCGCAATATTGCCCTCTATAGTTCCGCTGTCTTCTGAAATATTTCCCCAAACTATGGCCACATATTTTCTCTGAATAGTATGATCAAAAAACTGCTTTGCCAATTTCATCTGGGCCTCTTCATTCTTGGCAATCACCAAGATACCGGAGGTGTCCTTGTCTATTCTGTGAACCAAAATGCCCCACTTGAACTCCTCTTTATCTTTCTTTTTTGCACCGGGCTTATCTCCGTAGGTCAGATGATATGCAACGGCATTTACAAGCGTACCGGAAAAATGGCCGTGCCCGGGATGGACCACAAGCCCAGGCTGCTTATTAATGACCAGCACGTCATCATCCTCATATACAACATCTAACGGGATATATTCTGGCCCTATGTCACTGGTCTTTTTTTCATAAGGGAAAACCAGCGTAATGATATCCAGAGGTTTGACACGGTAATTGGCCTTGCACGGCTTGCCGTTCACAAGAACATAGCCGGCATCTATTGCCATCTGCACGCGGTTGCGTGAAGTCTGAATCATCCGCGCGGTAATGAACTTGTCCAGCCTTATCTGAGACTGTCCCTTGTCCGCTGTAAACCTGTAATGCTCAAAGAGTTCTTCCACACTGTCATCATCGGTTTCAGAGATATTCTCCTGCATCGCGACAGTTTTATCTTTCAAATCTTCTTTGGACATTTTAACAGCCGGTCATTATTTTACCGGTTCAGATTTTTTTGTAGAGTCCGCCTCTGCGGTTTTGGTTGAATCAGCCTGCGGCTTTGGAGCTGCAAGAGGATGCGCCTCCACATACTTCCTTTCTTTCTCTGCAAGAGCTTTATTAAGAGTCATATAGACGGTTACTCCCGTACCCATGGTGACAGAGACATTATTTGAAGCCTGAGGAATCTGCTTGTATACAAAGGCTTGCATTGTATCTGCAAAATTGTGTACGGTGTTGTCAAAAATCATCTCCTTAAGGTTAAGGCAATTATCAATCAATGCCGGTTTAACCTGCTGATAATTTGATTCCAGCAAATCAGGAACATGTGTAAGACAATCTGTAGAATTAAGACCAACCCTCAAATCAATTTCACTCTCGGCAGGAAGACTCTCACCGGGAGCTATATTTCTCCCTTGATATATTTGAGCAAGAACGTTATTAGATGCTATGTCTGAGACATATATAAGTTTTCCAACTTGCAGTTGTACTGCGGCAAGGGAGCTCTGTGCCTGTCTTAAAGAGTATCCGACCAAATTTGGAATACGGACCATATTTGCAACACGCGCGTTGATGCTAAGCATAATTGTTCTGCGCCTTTTAACCTGGCTTCCCGCAGGCGGATTCTGTTTAAAGACAACTCCCTTCTTCATCTGGGGAACATAAACGGAATCTGTGATCTTCAAACGCAAATGGCTCTTCTTTGCAAGCGCCTCGGCTTCATCATAAGTCATGTTTGTAAAAGAAGGCACCGTAAGCACTTGCCCATGCCTTGTTACAACCTTAAGTAATGTAAAAAGTATGAAAAGAGTAACCAGGGCCGCAGCAATCGCAATCAAAAACTGCTTAAACGCCCACTTGCCATCAGAAGAAGTATCTGTCCGTTTTGTCATATAGAAACGCCTTTAGTCAGGCAAAGATAACAAATGGGGCCGATTAAAAATATGTTTTTCTTACCTTTTTGCCAACCACGGCTTACAACGGTTCAATAACAGTAAATTTTTGTTAGCGCGGACCCCTGCCGCTGTGACCCCTAATTCCGCCGGGACCGCCGGCTGGTCCCATTCTCATTCCGCCTTGTCCTCCGAATTTACCAAAGCGGTAAGTAAGCGTAAACATCACATATCTTCCAAGAGTATTGTTGCTTACATCCTGGACATAATTTTCTGTTGTTGTCCTGTATGTGCTTTTTGCATTATCCAACATATCATATACTGCAACCTTGAAGGTAAACGCATCATGTAAGAAACTCTTTGAAATGCTTGCATTCCAAATTGTTTGAGCGTCTCCGTATCCGGAGGAATAACCCCTGTAGAATGTATATCGAATATCTGAAGAAATGTTAAAATTCTTTAAGAAAGTCCAGTTTACAGAGCCGCGTATTGAATTTGTCCATGTGGCAATGTCATCAATTGAACTCACACTATACCATGCATTCTTATAGCTAACGTCACCCCCCGCCATAAGCTCCAGATTATCCGCTCTATACTGCAACCTTAAACTTTCTCTCAAATTTAATGTTTTGGTTTCATTCTCAACATACTTTCCCTTGCTTGAGACATAACTGACACTATTGCCGTAACCGGAAGTGAAGAAACTTGATACGCTGAAGTCACTTTTTGCTATTCTTGAATTGAACATTACCCGGGCGGAAAAATCGTAGATGCCTTTGTCTGAATTCACGTATTTATTGTGCAGAACTCCGTCATCCGTATAAACCTTCTGATTTATAATGTTATCCTTGGTATAAGAAGCATCGGCCATCAGACCAAACCAACTCATATTCTTCTTATTATTGGTTCTATAGTCAATGCTCAAATCGTGGTTGAACGAAGGATTCAACCTGTCGTTTCCTTCCGTTACAACCAAAGGGTTGGAGTTATCGGCTATCGGGAGCAACTGGTTAAGGCTGGGTTGGCCTGTTTTTCCCTGATACCAGATGCTCAAAAATTTAGTGTCAGAAAATCTATAATCCAATCTGGCAGAAGGCGCAAAATTTACAACGTTATATGTTGTATCTCTTCCGCGGCCGTTACTCTTTGTGGTTGAAGGCTGTACGGAAAACCCAAACATAAAGTTGTATTTATCCTCCTGCTTCCTCAAATCAATTTCCGCCCTTTGTGAAATAAAATCACCGGTATAATCATTTGTATATACACTATCAAGATCACTATATTCATGCGATACTTTGTTGTAATTGTAAGTATATTTCTCTGTCTCATTCTTTGCATAAGAATAGTTATAAGTACCCTGCAAGAAATAATTCTTTCCAAGAGGCTCAGTATAAGAAGCTCTTACTGAAATCGTATTCTCCTTTTGAACTTGATGATATTTCTGGTCTATGGTATATGTGCTGTCAATCACATTGTTCTCAAAGTAGTTTGTCTCTGAATTATTATAACCGTCAACAACATTGTGACTATGGTCATATTTTAATCTTATAGTCATTGTACGCCCCGGTTTTCCAAGCCTCTGCCTGTACAGCAAACTGCCGCCGATTTGCTGAGATTCATTATCTCCAAATGAAAGGCTATAACCTCTATTGGTTGAATCTAAGTCTCTTATTGTCTGAAAGTTATTACTTTGGTCAAAGGAGCCGTCTCCAAACTTAAGATATGGACGGAAAATAAATGATGTTGACTCTGAAGGAGTATATTCAATCTCGCTGTTGAAGTTGTGACCGCTTGTAACGGTATTCTCTTTTCCAGCCTCATTATTATAAAGACTGCTTGTATCTGACATCATAGTAGTCTTATTTTTTGTCTCCTCTACATTATTGTTAGATGTTGAATACATGTAACTTGCATTAATCAGCCACTTCTTGTCGTTAGTCTCCGTATTGATGTTTGTGCCTATCATTTTTGAAGAAGTTACACCGCTGCCAAAGAAAGACATACCTCTCATTCCGTCGCCACCACCCATGCCACCGTTATTTCTCATGGCAGACATCATGGAACCGGCCATATCAAAGAATCCTCTGTTGTTTGTATTATTGGCGCTGGACACCAAACTTATTTGAGTTTGCTTTGTAAACTTGCCGACCATTGCGGTTCCCTCATATCTCTTATCACTGCCGTAACCTCCGCCCATAGTTCCAAACCATCCGTTCATCATCCCGTGCTTAAGGCTCAAATCCAGAACCGTCTCCTCATCTCCGTCATCAATTCCTGTAAACTTTGCCTCATCGGATTTCTTCTGCACAACCTTAACTTTCTCCACAATTCTTGCCGGAAGATTTTGCGTTGCAATCTGCGGATCATTCATAAAGAAAGTCTTGCCGTCAATCATGATTTTTGAGATGGTCTTTCCGTTTGCAGTAATACTTCCGTCAGATCCAATCTCAACACCGGGCAATTTTTTCAAAAGCTCAACAAGCATATCCGTCTCATTTGTCTTAAATGAATTTGCATTATACTCTATTGTATCTTTCTTTACTGTCATTTGATTGCCGGCCGCTGTAACCACTATGGTATTCAGCTGATTATGCCCATTAAGATAAATGGTGCCGATATCGTTGGCCCCCTTGTGGACATCAAAAGTATGATGATATTGCCTGTAGCCCACACACTCCACAAGGACATTAGCTCTTCCTATTGGTGCGCCTTTGATAATTGCCACACCTGTGCTGTCGCTGAGTGCATACCTCTTTGCAACAGTCTCCCCGATATACTTAATGGACATTGTGGCAAACTCCACCGGAGCTTTTGACGCACTGTCCAACACTCTTATTTTCAACATGTTTTGAGCATATCCTTTAGACAAAGAACCCGCTACACAAAGCAAAGAAAGAGCAAAAAACATTAGTGATTTTCTAACCATAAATTCAATTTTAGTATTTGTCCTATGTACTGCACATAAAATTTAACAGCACGGCTGTTGGACATACAAAGATGCAGAAAGTTAAATTGAAGAGTAATTATTTTTGGAGTTTGCCGACAAACTAACTTTTTTTACCGACCTATTTTTTATTCCCGACAGATTTTACTTTCTTCTCTTTGCCGCCCCTTATGCTCTCAATTGTCCTGCCAGGATTTGCACTGACAAAAGACTCCCATCCACCCTTGCCTTTATGACCTGAACTTTTAACATTACCAAGCCCCATCTTGCCCATTCTCATGCTTAAAGCAGAACCTTTTTGATTAACATTAACAGTGTAAATTCCCGATTTTGACATAGCTATGTTAGCATCTTCCCGCGCGGCCGCTGCAACAAGACTGTGCTCTTCATAATAGTGACACAACGCAATTGCCAGAGCATCAGTGGCATCCAAATATTTTAAGGTGCATTTGAAATTCAAAATTCTCTGTACCATACCGGAAACCTGTTCCTTAGAAGCAGAACCTTTTCCGGTAACCGCAAGCTTAACACTGCGCGGCTGATACTCAAAAATCGGAATATCCTTAAGCAGTCCGGCAGAAATTGCGGCCCCCTGCGCTCTTCCAAGCTTAAGCATAACTTGAGGATTCTTGCCATAAAAAGGTCCCTCAATTGCCATTAAATCAGGTTTATACTTTCTGATAATTCTGGACACGTCCGCAATAATCCTCTTGAGAACAAGAAAGTGACTCCCCTCTTTTGTAAGATTAACTATTCCCAGATCCACCAGCTGCGGCTTGCCCGCACAGATACGAATAACCCCAAAACCAAGAATCCTGGTTCCGGGGTCAATTCCTAATATAACCTTCTCGTTTTCCATCTGCGGAGCAAATATAACTTTAATTATCTGTCGCGACAGAAATTTTCTAGCCTATGATATCAAAGCCTGTAAATTCCTGCAATGCCTTAGGTATCTTAATTTTGCCGTCAGGGGTCTGATTATTCTCAATCAAAGCCGCAAGAATTCTTGGCAATGCAAGGGAGCTGCCGTTTAAAGTGTGAGCCAGCTTTATTTTGCCGTCGTCATCTTTAAACCTAAGCTTCATTCTATTTGCCTGATAAGTCTCAAAATTGGATACGGAACTTACCTCCAGCCATCTCTTCTGAGCGGCGCTGAAAACCTCAAAGTCATAGGTAATTGCAGAGGTAAAGCTCATATCTCCGCCGCACAATCTCACAATTCTGTAAGGCAGCTCAAGCTCCTGCACAAGTTTCTCCACATGTTCAACCATTCCATCCAAAGCCTTATAAGAAACATCGGGCAATGAAAGTTGCACTATCTCAACCTTATCAAACTGATGAAGTCTGTTAAGTCCCCGCACATCTTTTCCGTAAGAGCCGGCCTCTCTTCTAAAACACTGAGTATAAGCGGTCATCTTGATTGGAAAATCTTTCTTTGCAACTATGCAATCGCGATAGATATTTGTTACCGGAACTTCTGCTGTTGGAATCATGTAGAACTTGTCCAACCCTACATAATACATCTGCTCGCTCTTGTCCGGAAGCTGACCGGTGGCAAACGCAGAGGCCTCATTTACAACCAATGGCGGCTGAACCTCCGTATATCCGTCTTTTGTATTTCTGTCCAGAAAAAAAGAAATCAAAGCTCTCTGAATCTTAGAACCTTTCCCGATGTAAACGGGGAAACCGGCTCCTGTTAATTTAACTCCAAGATCAAAATCTATGATATTCAAACTCTTTGCTAGTTCCCAATGTGGTTTTGCATCTGCGGGAAGTTCGGGAATTTTACCTCCCATTTTTACAACAACATTGTCATTTGCATCTTTTCCTGCAGGAACATCCTTGCAAGGAAGATTTGGAAGAAGCACCAGCTGGTCAAGCTGCTGTTTATTAAGATCATCCAAATTTTTCTGAAGCTCATCTGAATGCGCCTTCAACTGTGCAACCTCTTGCTTTGCCTTCTCAGCCTCATCCTTTTTGCCTTCTTTCACAAAACCGCCGATTGTCTTGGCAGCAGCATTTTGCTTTGCAAGATTAGCATCCAGTTCCGTTTGAGTTGCACGTCTCTGCTCGTCAATTTTAAGAATGCTGTCAACTATCTCCTTTGCGTCAAAATTTTTAACGGCAAGACGTTCAATTACAAAGTCCGGCTGTTCACGCAATAATTTTAATGTAAGCATATTATGTAATTTTAAATTTTTCTTTAAAACTCACGACAGGCCTGTCGTGATAAAATAAAAAGCGCCCCCTGCTGCAAAGAACGAAGGACGCTTTAAAGTGCTGAGCGGTTATCCTTTAGCTCTTTGCCTGAACTTTAGGCACCACGGACACGTATGACTTACCCTCCCTCTTTACTGTGAAGGTTACTACTCCGTCAACCAATGCGTAAAGAGTATGATCTTTACCCATTCCTACGTTCTCGCCAGGATAATGTACGGTTCCTCTTTGACGAACCAATATGTTTCCGGCTTTACAGTCCTCTCCGCCGAATATCTTAAGACCTAGTCTTTTACTTTGTGATTCACGGCCGTTCTTTGAACTACCTACACCTTTCTTATGTGCCATAACTAATTCTCCTTAAGCTATTGATTCAATTTCCAGTCTGGTTAAACACTGACGGTGACCATTCTTCTTGTCAAAACCCTTGTGAGCAATCTTCTTGAAAACAATTACTTTGTTGCCTTTCAAATGCTCTAGAACTTTGGCCTTTACGGAAGCACCCTTAACGTACGGAGTCCCGACTGTAACGGCTCCGTCGTTGTCTTCTAGCAGTACTTTATCAAAGGAAACGGAAGCGCCAACCTCATCTTTAAGCCGGTTAACGTAAATCTTTTTGCCCGTTTCTACTTTAAACTGCTGTCCTGCAATATCTACAATTGCGTACATAAAACTTTGTTTTAATGTTTTTGACAGTAAGCGGCCGGAGTAACCGGCTCTTATTCTTTAGCTCATCTGCCTTCTAAAAATCGGACTGCAAAAGTAATGTTTTAAACGTGAAACACAAAATTATTTTTTATTTTTGTACTGCATCGCGACAGATGCTCATACAATTAGACTGTCGGGAGCATAAAAAAATATTGTTATGAGTGGTATTTCACCTTTTGAGTATAACAGACTTGTCACGGGAGGTAATTTTATTGGCAGGGCGAAAGAAGTTTCAAAACTGGCAGAAATTGTTCAGAGCGGCAAAAACGCTCTGTTGTACGGGCCTCCAAAAATCGGGAAAAGGTCAATTGTTTATAATGCGCTTCTTGAGTTGGAGCGGATCCCGTATGATTTCACAATATGCCGCGTAGATTTTTTCAACATCCGCAGCATTGACGATATGGCAATCAAATTTACCAATGAACTGCTCTCTGTTTTTTGTCCTACAGCATCTGAGCGTGAGGAAATTGCAATGCAGATGCTTCCCGGCGTAAATCTGGAAGGTTCAAAAGAGCCCCTGTCTGACAAGCAGTTACAGCATATATTTATGCTGCCGGAAAAAATGGCGCAAAAATTCAATGTGCGATTGGTAATGTATCTGAAGCAATTCCAGGATATTGCATTGTTTGAAAGACCTGCAAAAGTGTTCCAGCTTTTGGAAAAGTGTATGGCAAAACATAAGATGTCCTCTTATGTTATATTGGGAGACAAGAGAAATGCAATGGATGAGATTTTTGTAAAGCGCGGTTACTTCCGCAATCTTGTAATTGACATACCTATTCCTCAAATTAGTAAAAGAGTTTTCTGTGATTACATCTGCAACAGTTTTGCAAGGGGAGGAAAGAGAGCGGAAATAAAACAGGCCGGAACAATTTACGATTATGTAGAGGGGGACCCGTGGTACACTCAGCACCTTGCAGAAATTTGTTTCTTGCTTACAAAAGATATCTTGGATCAAAAGACCGTAGAGCTTGGTTTTGAGAATCTTATAAACATGCATGAGTATGAGCTGCACAATACCGTTTACAGTTTGAGCAGACATCAAATCCAAATGATCAAGGCAATTCTTGATGGAGTTACAAAGTTCAGCAAGAGCGAGATTTTAAACAAATACGGTTTAAATTCCTCCGCAAATGTTAACCACTTAAAAGAGGCGCTTACAAAAAAAGAGATTGTGACGTTTGTAAAAAAAGGTGACGTTGAATTTAACGATGCGCTCCTAAAGACGTGGCTGAAAGATTATTTCTTTGCTAAATAAATTATACATGAAAAATTTAGTTGTCCTTAGCGGAGCGGGAATGAGCGCGGAGAGTGGAATCAGTACATTTAGAGACAGCAATGGTCTTTGGGAAAACTATAATGTTGAAGATGTTGCATCAATTGAGGGATGGTACAGAAATAAGAATCTTATGTTAGATTTTTATAATGCGCGCCGTCGCGAGTTAGAAAAAGCGCAGCCAAATGAGGGACATATTTACGTTGCAAGATTACAGGAAAGGTACAATGTAACTGTTGTAACTCAGAACATAGATAACTTGCATGAAAGGGCCGGCAGTAAAAAAGTGATTCACCTGCATGGGGAACTTACAAAAGCGCGCGGAGAAAATCAGGGTTATTATCTTGCACATGATATTGGGTATAAAGATGTTAAAATAGGAGATAAAACTTCTGGCGGGGATCAGTTGCGTCCGCACATTGTTTGGTTTGGAGAAGCTGTTCCGGAACTTACACGCGCAGCCTCGGAAATTGAAAAAGCGGACCTAATGATTATCATTGGAACATCTTTGGTTGTCTATCCGGCCGCAGGCCTTGTCAATTACACAAAACCGGATTGCAAGATCTATCTTGTTGATCCAAAGCCTGTTTCCACCAACGCCCATGTGGAGCAAATCATGAAAAAAGCCTCAGAGGGGATGAAAGAACTTTGGGGAATTCTAAAGGGATAATTATCTTAGTGCCCAAAAGTTCTATCGAGATGAAAAAAAATCCAATCATTTTTGCGGCGTTGCTGATATGTATAAATGTGCTGATATCGACAAGCATGCAAACCGCGTTTGCACAGAAAGTTAATGAAAAAGTTGGAGCGCGTGTAAAAAACGGATCATGCACGGGCGCTGTAATTCCGGCAAAAAAAGACGGCACCCTTAAGTTTGCAGTTATGTCAGATGTCCACATCTCCATTGGCGCACCAAGCGTAGAAGGAACCGCAGCCTGTGTGGAAGACATTAACAAAAATACTGATATCCAATTTGTTATAATATCAGGTGATATTGCAAATTTTGGTGCGGATGATGAACTTGCATGCGCAAAAAATATTTTTGACAAGCTCAATAAGCCGTGGTTTATTGTTGCGGGCAATCATGATGCAACTTGGTCAGAAAGCGGGACCAACTCATTTGCAAAAGCTTTTGGGTATGAAAGATTTTCATTTGATGCCGGCGGAATAAAATTTTTGGGAACTCAGTGCGGTCCAAACGTAAGGATGGCCCCGGCCCTAATCCCGAGAGAGAGCATGCTGTGGTTAGATTCATGTATCAATGCACTCCCTGATAATCAGCCATTTGTATTTGTAAATCACTATCCTCTGGATAGTTCCCTGCTTAAATACGATGAGGTTTTAAATCTTCTAAAAAAGAAAAATATTCAGTTCTCAATAAACGGACACTGGCATTCAGATAATGCAATGGATTATGAAGGGGTGCCTGGCGCTATTGTCCGTTCAACTCTTGCAACAAAAAAAGGAGATATTGGATATGTGATTGTAAATGTGGAGGGTGCAACGGTTACATTTAGTGATAAAATTGTAGGGAAAGAAGAGCGCAATCCGTGGTTTACTATTAGGATGAGCAGCGGTGCGCCTTACAATAATGCAATTAAATATGAGCATCCTCAAAACACTGCTAACTCCAAATATCAAGAAGTCAAAGAGTTGTGGAGAATTGAAAACTCGGCGGATATTGGCTGCGCGGCTGCAATATGGAGGCCGGGGGAAGCTCTGGTTCAGCCTAATGAAGGGGTCAATGCGCTGCCAACCGTAAGCAACAAAATTAAAAAGGGAGATATTGTCATTTATGCAGATGAGGCCGGGTATGTTTACGGATTGGATGCCGTTACAGGCTCAAAACAATGGAGTTACAGAACAGATGGAAAAATATTCTCTTCTCCCGCGGTTGGAAATTTAAACAACTCGGCAAGCGGCAGGAAGACAAAAGGCGGCAAAGAAGAGGGCATTGTAGTGATAGGCAGTACAGACAATTACATCTACGCACTAACGGCAAAAACAGGCAAGCTGATTTGGAAATTCAAATGCAGAAAATCTGTTCTCGGGAGTGCAAATATCTATAAAGGAAGAGTTTACATTGGAGCTTCAGACGGTTCAATGCGCGCGCTTAATTTGAAGAACGGCAAGTTAATCTGGGAAAACAATGAAGTGAAAGGATTTATGGAGGCCCGCCCTTATGTTGATAATGAACAAGTTGTGATGGGTGACTGGGCAACCAATCTTTACTCCTTCAATCCAAAAAACGGCAAGATTCAATGGGTTTGGTCAACAAAAAAATCCAGCATGATGCTATCGCCTGCAGAAGTGTGGCCTGTAAAATCAAATGGCAAGATTATTTTTGTAACTCCGGAGAGAATTAATTACCAGATAGATGCAAAGACCGGTGAACTCTTTGCAAAAAGTTACGGCGGGCGTGAATCAATCGGACTTTCACCGGACGGGAAATATTATTTCATAAAAAACATGAAAGATACGGTCAGCGCATACAAAGCGGGAGAGGTATCAATCGGCACCGCTCAGGTGCAGCCTTTAAAAAACAGCGTCCCCGTAAAGTGGCAAACCATAACCGATTATGGCTACGAGATAGCACCCACCCCTATTACATGTTCTGTCGGGAACGGAAAAGAAAATATGGGAATTGCTTTTATCCCGACAGATAAAGGGAATATTTACGCTCTAAATATTTCAGACGGTTCAATAGCATGGCGGCACAGAGTTGCCGGAGCACTTATAAACTATATTTTGCCCGTAGGTCATAATCAATTGTTGATAAGCACAATGGACGGAATAGTTACTTTACTTGCATACTAAAAATTTACAAAAAAACTTGCGGATATGTATGAATGGGCGGAGGAAATGAATTGCGCCGTTACGGTTTGCGACACGGATGGTGTGATTCTTTTTATGAATAAGACATCAAGAGAAACTTTTGCAAAATACGGCAATATGGTTGGCAAAAACCTTAAGAGCTGCCACAATCCGGAATCCATTGAGAAGATGAAAAATATGCTGGCCACCGGCGGCAGTAACACTTACACAATTGAAAAAGAAGGTGTTAAAAAAATGATCTACCAAACCGTATGGAAGAAAAACGGTACGGTCGCCGGCCTTGTAGAGATATCCATGGTCCTGCCGGACATTGTTCCGCACCGAATACGCAAATAGATCGTCCTAAGAAAAATTCAATTATTTATTCTATCGGACTGAACTCGGATTTGCCGGCACCGCAAAGCGGGCATTCAAAATTCTCCGGCAAACTTTCAAACGGAGTCCCGGGTGCTATACCCAAATCCGGATCTCCCTGGGCCGGGTCATATTCCCAACCGCAAACATCGCATTTGTACTTTTTCATAACTAAGATTATTAAAAAATATTCTGTGAATTTAAGAATTATAATTTAATATCAATAACTATTTCAAAATATTAAAAATCTTGCTCCATAAGTCCCTGTCCCCGGAGAGTTTGTGCATAAGATAATCGGTTATCCAAAAGCCCAATTTTCCGTCGGCGTAAAGTTGCTGTTGGTCGGAAACCGTTATGTTTTCCATATCCCAAACAATAGTGGTCAAAAATGCCTTGCCTTTTGAGGTCTCCGCTACCAAAGCGGGATTAACCTTAACCAGCAATTCTCCGAATTCATCCTGTCCGTAAGGCACCAATCTGGAAAAACTTTCCCCTCCATAATAAGCATCACTTTTTCTCTCCTCTACGCTCATTGAGGCAATTTCATTTTCAAGATCGGATATGGTTTTATCTGCATATGAAATGCCGTCTCCGCCCCTGTTCATCTCAAGTTTGAGTTCCTCTATTGCCTGGCGCACCCCTTCTGCAGCTTCCTTGTTGTATTTTTGCAGCTCGCGATAGTTTTTCTCCATCTCCTGCAATGCCTTTTTATAATCCTGCCCGGAAGTCGGTTGCGCAGAACCCTTTCTCAGATCGGAGATCAGTGCCCTAAGATATTCTTCACGGGATACCGGAACATAAATCGGAATATCGGTTTTTTCCACAACGGTTACATTTCCGTAAACCGGACGGCCGTAAAAATCGGCCGTTTTTTGAGGGCAGCAATAAATGCCCGGTACCGCGGGAGTCCCTACGGTTTCATCGGGGTTATCAAAACAAATGGAGAGTTTGGAATAACCTTCCGACGGATACTTTGCACCCCCTTCAAACATATAAGGAGAGAAATAAACCTCAAGCCAATTGTCGTAACCGTAGCAAAATACCCTTATGCCCTGCGGAGGTGATATAAGTCCCCACTTGGTTATTACGGAGCATATTTTGTCAAACAATGGTTTATAGGGACCGCTGGTATTTATTTCCGTTTCGCCCTTTGTAAAGGGCATGAAAGTGCGGAGATCCTTTGAAGTATAATCCTCTATAGTTACGGTCTTTTCGGAAAACGGAGGGCGTTGCTGCGCAAACACATTTTGCGGGAACAAAGCACTGCTCACCAATGCCAAAGCCGCCAAACGAATGTGAATAGAAATCATATATTAAAGTTTGATAAATTCCACCCTGCGGTTCTTGGCCTTATTCTCACTTGTGGTATTGGGCGCCACAGGTTCCGTTTCCCCTTTCCCGTCAGTTTGAATACGGCTGCCGTCTATGCCGAATTGAGAAACAAGAACACTTTTCACTGATGCCGCGCGACGTTTTGACAGATCAAGATTGGAAGCATCGTCCCCGTCCCCGTCCGTGTGACCTACGATTTTTATTGCCAGCGACGGATATTCATTCAAAGTCCGGCTTATATCACTGAGTGTTCCAAACGATTCCGGTTTTACCGAATCTTTGTTCACATCAAAATAAATTCCGTAACTGACGAGTTTACCGTCGGTTATAAGTTTGCTTCTTGTATCCGTTGCAGCCGTAGTGACTTTAATGTTAGTCACATAAGGAGTACCGTAGGAACTCCACCCGCTAAAGCGAAGTCTGTTGAATTTTGTTCCGGCGTGGATATTTGTGGGCATATCCAAAACCTTGGCCCCGCGATGATAAATGCGAAGTCTGCGACCTTGCACCCAAAGTATTACATGATTTACCTGTCGGGATACTACGGGATTGGTCACTGACTCTCCTTGCAGCCAGCCGTCCACATCAAAACTGTTATCATAACCTTTTGTATACCAATGTCCCTGTTCAAATGAAACGGTCAAACCCTTTTCACCTGGATAAATGCCATCGGCCAATTCCGTGTTGTTCTTGTCCTGATATAAATTTAATGAATAGCCAAAATCAGCATCACCTTCCACATCAGGGATTATGTCAAATTCCACGATAAAATTTTCCGGAAAAGTTATTTTGCCCGTATAACAATAAACTGCATCCACTTTGTTCATGTGGAACCAATGACCCGGAGCAACGCTTACCGTTTTTACTTCTCCGCCCCCGTTGGTTGTCCACAACGCAGGTAATTCTCCTATTGCGTCTTGGGAAAAATCTTCAAAATAGAGTATTCTGTCTCCAGGGATAAAATCATATTTGGAAAAACTCTGGAAATTTTTGACTGCAATCGTATCCGAACCATCAACATTCGGCACACTTTTTTGTCTCTCCGCATCGGTATTTTTCTTTTTCTTCTTGAACAACCCGCCTATGGCATTTTCCGCCTTATCAAGTCCCTTGTTTATTCCGTCGTCGACCTTGGATTCCACTCTGCTTTGGGTTGCATCCTTAACTTTTGTTTTGACGTCTATCTGTGCAAAGGCAGGCGATACAAACAGCAGCGCAGCCGATGCAATAAGAATTTTGCGCATCATATCAATAATTTGTTTTTATGAATAAAAATATCCGGCACGCAATGTCGATAATGAAGACCGGATGGGATTGGAAAAAAACGACAGCCTTACAAATTGCCCTCAATTTCACCGGACATGATTTTTACCCTGTAAAGATTTCTGCCAAAAAAGCAACCCGGGGTCTCACCCGTTATGGATTTAAAATCATTTATGAAATGTGCCTGGTCAAAATAGCGTCCGTCAAAAACCATATCCTGATAATCGACCGGATTAGCGTTTTTCATCCTATTCCACAGATAGTTAAGCCTTATGACCCTAACCAGAGTCTTGGGAGTAACGCCTGTGCGTTTTAAGAATAAACGTTCCATTGTTCTCTGGCTGGCACCGCATTCATGTATGATCTCCTTTAAAGAAAATGTAATGCCCTTTTCTACTATTTTTTCGTAGGCAATATCCACTTTGTCTTTAATATACGGACCACTTTGCAAATTTTTTACAAACCGATTGAAACTGATTATACGCTCTTTTGCCGTACTGAGTTTAGACATCTCCTTCCACAGCGGGTAAAACAAATCGCGAGGCAAATCTATTCCATATTTTCCACGCGGCGTGAGATCCAATCCGAAAGTCCGCGATAAAGCGGTGGGGTTACATATTGCAATGAAAGTATCAGATACTCCGTCAAGATTAAGAAGTAAAGCCTCCGGTACTATCGGTGCTGCAAAAAACGGTTCCAAAAGCACGGGGCGTTCCCCCGCAACCGCCGGAAGATCACCAAAATGGAAGACAATTGAAATATCCGTCCGCGGGATGAATTTCTCCACAAGACGGCACCCGTCCGATCTGAACACTTCAAATCGTTTGACGAGCCAATCGTTATCGCCTGCAGAATAATGTTTTACAGTCAGCATGTATGAGCCGTTCCATGTCCGGCGTGAAGTTAATAATAAAACATGTTACAATTAACAATTCTTGAACTGTAAAGAGATTAAATGACCTCAATGTCCTCGTGCTCTATCCAGCCCTGGCGGCCGTCTTTAATCTGGATGCGGTCCCAGCCCTGGGCTTTCTCAAGGATTTTTAATTTGGTTCCCTGATGCAGGACAAAGATGCTGTTGCCGGTGGTATTGGGCGCGCTCTTGACATTTCCGATATTGTTCATGACTATCGCAGAATCGGAACTGTTCGCGCGGACTGCAAGGTCTACGGAAAACAGCAAAGAAACTATCGTGAAGAAAAGAATGCAGCATGAGATTATGAAATTAACCTTTCTTGCACGCCTGCCGCCAATGAATTTGAAGGCAAGAAAAAATATCAGGGTGGCACATAGCAGGACAAGTGAAAGCCTTGCCCATCCGTTGGAAGACAATGAGTTGCGCACGTTCTTCACCCATGTCACAAAGATGAAATCAGGCACTTCCTCTATCTTGTCCAATGTCTGCGCGCTTGCCATTTGCAAATTGATCCTTGCATCCGAATTTGCAGGATCCAACTTAAGGGTCCTCTCGTAGTAAAGGATGGCCTTGCCGTTTTCCTTAAGTCTGTAATAGGCATTCCCCATGTTGTAATAAAGTGCGGCGGAAGCAAGTCCCTGTTTTTCTATCCTGGTATAATACTGTACGGCATTGTTGAACTCTCCCATGGAATACGCTTCATTGCCCTTGGCCCACAGGGAGCCGGCACTCTCATTCGCTTTGGCGGCAAACAACCCCGTCGCCCAGAACATGATGCAAAATATTGTAAATATCTTTTTCATTTTTCCTCCCGACAGTTATTTTAGTTTGTTCTCCAGATCCGATATTATCTTGACCCCGTTATCATACTGCGCATCCATGGCGCCGGCCGCTCCCTCCGGAGAATAGCGCACCATCTCACAATCATCCAGCAACTTCATGAATCCGGCTATTTCATCATCCCCGACATTCTTCTCCTTTAAGGTAGATTCTATCGTATCCCTCTGCATATCTGCAAATTGTATGGAAAGTTTATCGCTTATATAACCCAGCAGAGCTTTATGCAATTCCTCATAAAATTCCTGTACTTTATTCTGTCCAAGATAAACCTGCGCAAGTTTCAATCTGCTCTTTGCAACCTTGTTAGCCCTCTTGTTTTTGCTTCTAAGAATATCGCCGTTAAGGGCAACCCTGTTCTTGAAGTATTTGTACAATGCCCAGAATGCGGCAAGTATCAGAACAAGGATAAGGTAGAACAGCCAGCCGTTAACAAGGAAACTCCCCCTCTTTGCAAAGTGCGGAGCACCGCCGGCAATGTAACGGATGTCCTCCCCTATATTGCTGACCTGCTGCTGATCGGAGGCCGCTACGTATGAATTATTGTTTGCACTCCCTTTTGTAACGTTCACCTCTATCGGTCCGGCGTGCATGGTAACATACCTTCTCTGGCTTATGTCATAATATGAATACTCAATTGCCGGTATGGTATATTTACCCTCGCTCCTTGGAATGAAAGGAAACTCAAAAGTTTTCTTTCCGCTGGCTCCGGAAGCGCCGTTTGTGAAGTTATTGGTGGTTTTAACGTCGTATTTTTCAAAATCGGAAGGAAGAGTTACGCTTGGCGCGGAAATAAGGTTGAGGTTGCCGTTGCCGCTTATGTCGATGACAAGGGAGGCCGCCTCATTGGATTTTATGTCCTGACGGGTCAGTCTTGCACTCATTGAAAAGTTACCCACACCGCCTCCAAAACTTGCAGGAGCATTGCCGGGAAGAGGTGATACATACACTGTTGCGCGTCCGGTTGTAACCTTCTTCTTAACCAGAGAATAGGCATCATTATCAAAAAAATCATCAAACAGACTTCTGCTTTTGCGCTGGCTGGATACAACCTGAACTTGACATACAAGTTCAGCGGGATTAATTGTAAGTTTGCCCGTTTGTTGCGGCAACAACATGTACTTTCTTAAAACCGCGGAGGAGTAAATTTGATTTCCGACTCTCTCTCTTGTAAAATTAATGTTCTGCGGAGTCTCAATTTCCTGGCTCCAAAATCCGTTGAACACTGGAAATTTTATGTCCTCAAAGCCTGTAATATTAGAACGGGTATAAATTTTAAGGGTTGCTATAATCGGCTCACCCTTAACAACTTTAGTCTTATTAAGATTCAGACGCATAAATACGTCCGCCTTGCCGGAAGGAACGGGGGTAGAATAACCGTAATCATCATTTGACTGCTGTCTGCTGCTTGAATTTCCCCCACTATAACCGGAAGATTGTTGACCACTCTGTGAAGATGCGCCGGCAACAATGCTTATACTTACCGGACGGGTAGACATGCTTCTGCCGCTCACGTTAGCACTTGCCGCAGAAATTCTAACGGTGCCGGAACTATTGGCCTGTAAAACATAAGTATACGTAACTTCATGAGAGTCAGTTCTTCTACCATTAATAATCTGCATGGAACTGTAGCTGGACTTAGAGGGTCCCGCAAGGACCGATGCCCCGGAAATAGAAGGAGCATTAAAATTATCCACATCTCCGTTAGAAGAAAAAGCAATCGTAAATTGCTCATTCTGACCAACAACTCTTGGAGCATTCAGAACAAAACTCTGCGCCATAGCATTATTGCCGGAAAAGACAGTAACAAAAAACACTGCAGCAACAACGGTGAATAATATTCTAAAACTTCTTCTTAACATATACCACTTGCAAATTTATTAAATCTTACTCTTTATTACCCAATTAATTAAATCTTAAATTCTACCAGTTCTTCTCTTTTTGTCTTGACTTTGCCGCAACAGCGCGCGCCTTCTGCACTTTTTGCTGTGTCTGATTCTCCTTATCCTGAATGGCTTGCAGCATTTGCTGCGCATTCTGCCGGCTCATCTTAGGCTGTTGTCCGCCACCCTGAGGCTGCTGCTGAGGATTCTGTTTATTCTGATTATTTTGATTTTGATTCTTGTTTTGATTGTTATTCTTATTATTCTGATTCTGATTCTGATTATTGTTGCCCTGATTATTTTTGTTCTGATTCTGGTTGTTATTGCCCTGATTATTTTTGTTCTGATTGTTCTTGTTTTGATTCTTGTCCCGGTCTTTATTATTCTTATTGTTCTTATTCTGATTTTGCTGATTCTGAGCCATTTTCTTGGCATATACATAATTAGCCTTGGCCATCATATCGGAAGGATTCCTAACCAACGACTGCTTGAACATTTCAGCCGCCTTGTCATATTGTTTTTGAACCAGATAATTGCTGCCGGCGTTAAAGAAAAACTTTGAGATATTGCTTGGCTTACCAATATCTTTCCTGCTATATTTTTTTCTCACGATGGTTTTGTCTGAACCGTTCCAGTTAAGATTGAAAGGAAGTTTTCCTACAGTATCAGCCTCACCCTCAAATAATTTTGTAGCATTATCAGCATCTTTCATTCTATAGAGAGTATTGGCAAGGTTGCCGCGTCCCAGAACAGAAGTGGAATCTCTAAGCAATCCTTTGCGGTATTCTACCTCAGCCTGCTTGAATTTGCTCTTTCCAAAATATCTGTTTCCGCTGCTAACCTGCTTTTTATCTCTCTGCGCAAACACCTGAGTGCTAATCGTTAAGAACAGCACTGCAAACATAAAAATTTTCTTTCCCAACTTTCTGTCTCCTATTAAAAATTCCAGCAATAAGAATGCAAGAGCAATTGCAAGGAAATACATAAATTGTTCATCATACTCTTCAAATGCAAGCGCCTTGTAACTCTGCTTGCTTAAATCTCTTATTTTATCCAAAATTACATCAAGTCCAAACTCCGCATCTCCGGCCTTTACATAAACGCCGTCACCTGCCTTTGCAATTTCCTGCAGCGCGGGCTCATCCAACTTTGTTACAACTATATTTCCCTCCTTATCCTTCATAAGTCCGCCGCCGGCCATTGGGATAGGCTGACCCTGAGGAGTTCCAACGCCTATGCAATAAACTCTTATTCCTGCTTCACGCGCAGACTGAGCCGCTGCAACGGCATCATCCTCATGATTCTCTCCATCCGTAATAACTATGATTGCCTTGTTATCTTTCCCTGCCATTCCCTCTTCTGAAAAACTCTTGGCGCAAGTTTCAATAGCTTCTCCAATTGCCGTTCCTTGAATCGGAACAGAAGATGTGCTTATGCTGTTAAGAAAAATATTTGCGGAAACATAATCAGCTGTAATTGGCAGCTGTACAAATGATTGACCTGCAAATACAACCAAGCCTATGCGATCATTATGCAGACGATTGACAAGATGGGCAATATCCATCTTTGCTCTCTCCAAACGGTTTGGAGAATAATCACGCGCCAGCATAGAATTGGAAACGTCCAGCGCAATCATAATCTCAGAACCTTTATCATCGCTCTCCTTTAACTTTGCTCCAATTTGAGGCCTTGCAAGACCAAGCATCAAGAACAGCCACGCAAGAGAGAAACATGTAAGTTTCACCCATCCAATAGATTTGGAGCGTTCAGGCATTAGCTTGTCCACCAGCTCAGGAGTTCCAAACTTTGTAATTCTTTTGTTCCTCCCTCTTCTATATAGTGCGTATAACAAGTAGAAGAACGGAATTACAAGTATCAAAAATAAATATAACGGTTGTGCAAAATGTAACATATCTCCTCCTCCTTAATCCGGTAAATGTTTAGTAACAAACAACCTCATAACTATCTCAAGTGCAACTGCTAAGAATGCTATCAAAGCAAACGCCATGTAAAGCTCTCTGTATTTAGGGAAGGAGTTTACAATAGTTTTGCTCTTCTCCATTTTATTAATCTCATGATAGATTTCCATTAACTTAGTATTATCCGTTGCCCTAAAATATTTTCCACCGGTCTCCTTTGCAATATCCTGCAAAAGCGGCTCATCAATCTCAACTTTCATATCCTGAACCTGTACGCCATAGGGAGTCATAAAAGGATACGGCGCAACACCCATTGCCCCAACTCCAATAGTATAAACTCTTATTCCATAAGTCCTTGCAATTTCCGCGGCCATTTGCGGAGAAATTTCACCCGTATTATTTACACCATCAGTCATAAGAATAATTACGCGGCTTTTTGCGGGAGAATCCTTAAGTCTGGCCACCGCTGTTGCTAATCCGTTTCCAATTGCGGTACCGTCCTCTATCTCATCACAATTAATCTCCTTCATCAAATTAATAAGGGAGGCACGGTCTGTTGTAAGCGGAGATTGAGTATAACTCTCTCCGGCAAAAACAACTATTCCCATTCTGTCCGCCGGACGTTGTGATATAAATTGTATTGCTATTTGCTTTGCAGCAGAAATTCTGTCCGGTTTAAAATCCATCGCGAGCATACTGGTTGACACATCCATATCAAGCACAATGTCAATACCCTCCGTGCTTACCTTCTCAAGCTTTGAAGAGGAGCGGGGACGTGCAATTGCAAAAACTAAAAACGCTATAGCGATGCAGCGCAGCACAAAAGGAATATGCCTCAAAATTTTTTTGAAAACTCCAACATCATACTTCCAAGGGGTAATCGTCGGAACAAGCAAATAGGGCTCCTTCCCTTTGATCTCCCTCCAAACATAGAGGAATATTACCGGAATTAGAATCAGCAGAAGCCACAATAATTTTGGATACTCAAAAAACATTATTTCTCCTCCTCCTTTTTATTCCCGACAGTTTCTTCTGTCTTTTGTGTATTCTTTTTATTATCAGCATTCTGAGCAGCCTGGCCGGCTGCTGTCTTTGCGGTTTTATCGGCCTGTTTCTTTGCAGCGGCCGCAGCTCTTTCCTCTTGTTCCTTCAACTCCTGCATGTATGCAAAATTTACAAAGTTCACTGCTGCAGGAATTGCATTCTCGTTCTCATCCGGAAGCGGAGAATATTTTGCAAACTTTACAAAGTCAGCAACCTTAAACATGTCTTCTAGATTTGCATAGGTCTTCTCTTCTATCTGCTTATCTTTCAAGCTTTCCATGATTTCAGAAGAAGTTTTCTCCATTGCTCCAAACTTGTAACGCTTCTGTATATACTCTCTCAAGGTATCTGTAATTCCCGTAAAATATTGCTTCTCTTTTCCGCTCTGCCAAAGTTTTTCATCTCTCAACTTTTCCAGTTTCTTAAGAGCCACAACATGGTCCGGAACTTTGATTTTGCTTCTTCCAAAGAAGTCTTTGTTCTGAGCTTTAAGTTTAAAGTATCTTGTTATGCAATAAGCAATTGCGCCAAGGAGCAACAACAAAAGAATCCACGGAATAAAGTCACTGAAAGAAATAGGATATTTCATCTGAGAATCCTTAACACCAAGCTGATACGGTTTAAAGGAGGATGTATCAACTTGCATTGCATTGACCGTTAGAAACCTATCTTCAAACTTAATCGTATCAACACCTCCGCGCTTGTTGGCAATTAATATGACCGGAGCGGGGAGCTTATAATATCCGCTGTCAAAAGAAGTTATAATTGCCTTTGCACGCAGTTTACGCACGCCGTCCTTAAAAGACAACGTGTCTACTACAAAGTCGTGCACAACTTCCACGGTGCCGGCTTGAGCGGGTTGAACCACTTGTGATGGTCCAGGCATAGCAACCATTGCCGCAGATGTTGAATCCGGAAGTCCGGTAGACTGTGGTGTCTGAACCGGCTGTACAGACCCTGCAACTTGCTGCAAATTAGCCTTCTGCATTCCGGACGCAGAATCCTGGGACATTTCCTCTTCACCCTGCGCTCCGGCAGATTTAGACGCAAGTATCTGAGCATAAGGTATGACCTGAATAGGAATATTATCGGGAACTGAGAAATTCGCGCTCATCACAACCTGATCTCCGACAAGAATGGAGTCTCTGGAGAGCGTAGGATTTTTCATCTCCTTCTTCTCAGATTTATTTGCGCGGCCGCATGCCGCCAGGGCAACAACACAACCGGTAATTAAAAATATATTCTTAAACCTGATCATCTCTGTTTAAAAAACTTTATTAAACTCTTAACATAATCTTCATTAGTGCAAATACTTACAGAGTCAACGCGGTACTTATTAAAAAGCTGCTGCGCCTGCTTCAACACTTCCTGACCCCACTGAGTATAATAGTTCCTCACATAAACGCTTGCTGTATCAACCCAACTCTCTCTTCCGCTCTCTGCATCCCGCACTCTTACAAAACCGACATTCGGAATCTCCCTCTCCCTTGGGTCATAGACGTTTATAAAGGATATATCATGACGATTCACCGCTATCTTAAGCGCCTCTTCATAATTAGGCTTGCACTCCTTATCCACATCATACAAATCTGTCAGGACAAAGGCGGCACACTTCTTTTTAATTGCATTTGTCAAAAACCTCAGCGCCTCGGAGATATTTGTACCTTGCGTAGTAGGCTTGAAGTCAAGCAGTTCACTGATAATTCTCAGCAAATGACTCCTGCCCTTTTTAGGCGGAATAAACTTTTCAACTTTAGAAGAGAAGAAAAGAGCTCCGACTTTATCATTATTAATAGAGGCTGAAAATGAAAGCACTGCAGCAATCTCAGCCGCAAGCTCTCTCTTACTTTTTTCTGTGGTTCCAAAAACTCCGGAAGAACTAACATCAATCAACAGCACAACCGTCAGCTCTCTCTCCTCCTCATACACTTTGATGTAAGGCGAACGCAATCTGGCAGTTACATTCCAATCCATACTGCGCACATCATCACCAAACTGATACTCACGCACCTCGCTGAAAGCCATACCCCTCCCCTTAAATGCGGAGTGGTACTCTCCCGCAAATATCTGATGAGAAAGAGACCGCGTGCGAATCTCTATCTTTCTTACTTTGCTTAGCAGATCTGTGTCCATCTATTACCCTTACTCCAAAATTTATTAAGGAACTTCAACAACATTAACAACATCGGTAATTATGTTCTCCGGTGTAACATTCTCCGCCTCAGCCTCATAAGTAAGACCTATTCTGTGTCTCATAACCTCGTAGCAAACGGCGCGGACATCCTCTGGAATTACATAACCCCTTCTCTTGATAAACGCATAAGCCTTTGCAGCCTTTGCCAGTGAAATACTTGCACGCGGAGAAGCTCCGTACTGAATCAAATTCTTAAGTTTGCCAAGTCCATACTCCTGAGGAGTTCTGGTAGCATAAACTATATCTACTATATACTTCTCAATCTTCTCATCCATGTAAACATCTTTTACAACGCTTCTTGCGCGGATAATATCTTCCGGCTTAAGTACTGTGCTTGCCTTGGGGAACTGCTGCGCATTATGCATTCTGATAATCATCTTCTCCTCATCTTTCTTGGGATAATTAACAATTACTTTTAGCATAAAACGGTCCATTTGCGCCTCCGGAAGAGGATATGTACCCTCTTGCTCTATAGGGTTTTGCGTAGCCATGACCAAAAAAGGATCAGGCAATTTGTATGTATGATCACCTATGGTTACCTCTCTCTCCTGCATGGCCTCAAGCAATGCTGATTGCACTTTTGCGGGAGAACGATTGATTTCATCCGCAAGTAAAAAATTTGCAAAAACCGGTCCCTGCTTAACTTGAAACTGCTCGCTTTTCTGGCTGTAAATCATAGTACCCACAATATCAGCGGGAAGCAAATCCGGAGTAAACTGAATTCTGTTAAACTTTGCGTCAATTATATCAGCCAATGTACTAATGGCCAAAGTCTTTGCCAAGCCCGGCATTCCTTCCAGCAGCAAGTGTCCGTCTGCAAGAAGTCCAATCATCAAATCTTCAATCAAGTGCTTCTGCCCCACTATCACTTTATTCATCTCCATTGTGATGATGTCCACAAAGGCACTCTCTTTCTGAATTCTGTCATTCAGTTCCTTAATGTTTACACTCTCCATATAAAATTATTTTTTGTCTTTATTTTCAGAATCTTAATCTTACTTACTTTTTTTACCTTTGTCCTGTCGGGATAAAAATATTTTTCCTCCCGACAGCTTTATGAAATATTTTATCCGTCTTTCATATAACGGCGCCCCCTTCAGCGGCTGGCAAATTCAAAAAAACGCAAACAGCGTTCAGGAGGAACTGCAAAAGGCCTTCTCCACTCTTCTAAAAGAAAAAATTGAAATTACCGGGGCTGGAAGAACAGACAGCGGAGTTAACGCCTCCAACTATATAGCCCACACGGAAATTTCATCTCTTGGAAAAAACCCTGCAGAATTTCTTTACAAAATAAATGCCATTCTGCCCAAAGAAATAGTAGTAAAGAACATTTTTAAAATGCCGGCCGCCGCACACGCAAGATTTGATGCGGTGAGCAGAACTTATAAGTACTTCTTAACACTTGAAAAAGAACCGTTCAACTCAGCATTCACATACTTTTACAGACCCGGACGGCTAGACTTTAAGGCCATGAATAAGGCGGCAAAATACTTCCTTGGAGAGCAAGATTTTACCAGTCTGGAAAAGCTGCATAGCGGCGCCCAAAACGCCATCTGCAACGTTACTGCAGCTGGATGGGAACGCATACCCGCACATTCTACCGGCAGCAGAGCAACAAACGGTGATAGCACGACAAGCATCAGCACCGCAACTTGCGGCGGCGGAGCTTATTACATAATACCGTGTGCAACAGATATTTATGTGTTCACCGTGACATCAAACAGATTTCTCCGCAACATGGTACGTGCAATGGTAGGTTCACTCTTGGAAGTTGGCAGCGGAAAACGCAAGCCCGAATGGATTGCAGAGATGCTCCACCGCCGTAACCGCTGCGCCGCCGGATACTCCGTCCCAGGCAACGCCCTGTTTCTTACAGAGATACGCTATCCGTATCCGATAAAATAATCCATTGATTATCAATTCTTCAATTTGATAATTCTCCGTTTCGGGTTTCAAGATTTGATAATCCACTGATTTATAATCTTGGAGTAATAATAACAAGGCAAAACATAACAGGCAAAAAATGCTTGTTATGTTTTGCTAGCGCGCCACGTGGAGCGTTGCATTATCGTAGCAGTAGCCACGTAAACCACTAATTGCCAGCATACAAAGCATGCTGGCAATTCGCAGACTGCACGGTAGACAGCACGGCAGACAGCATGGCAGGTTGCGTGCATGCACTACCGCTTCTTGCCGCCAGCCGCATGGTCAGCATGCTGAAAAATGCTCTTAGTATGCATGTGGAGACGTTTTTGAAACCTGCCCCAGAACGCACAGAAAGGCTAAAATCCCCCCATCTGATTATCAACCACTTATGGCATTTTCGGTTTTCTCGTGTACTTTATACTTTGTCATACGCTGTTAATCAGCAAGTTGCATTTTTGCCTTTCTGCGCGTTGTGAAGGGAGGGGACAGAATCAGCCTACAGAGGCGTCCGAAGCATATAGCATAATAAGAAGAACTGTCGGGAACCTCAGGCAGAATCAGCCTACATAGGCATCCGAAGGGGGATAGAAAAATTGCCGTGAAAATTTTTGCTTTGTAAATTTTACGTTATGAATTTGTACCTTTGAAGCTTTGCACAATATTTGCAAGCGGAAATTATTAAACGTAAAACAATATGACATTTTTAACATTCCTATTACAGGCAGACACTGCGGCGGCAATTGATCAAGCCGCCCAAACCGTAGCAGTTAAACAGCAAGCGTCTATGTCTCTGATTGACATGACAATAAAAGGAGGATGGCTTATGATTCCTCTGTTTATTCTCTCCATTTTGACCATCTATATTTTTGGGGTAAAGTGGTACACTATCAGAAAGGCATCCAAGCTTAATCCAAATTTCATGAATGACATTAAAGATTTAATTCACGATGGGAAAATTAAATCTGCGCTTGCGCTTTGCAAAAGAGAGGACACTCCGGTTTCACGTCTGATTGAGAAAGGCATAGAGAGAATGGGCCGTCCGCTTACGGATATACAGGCGGCCGTAGAAAACCTTGGTAATATAGAAGTTGCAAGATTGGAAAAAGGTCTTCCGGGACTTGCTTCAATTGCAGGAGGCGCACCTATGATAGGATTTTTGGGAACTGTGCTTGGTATGGTTCAAGCGTTTTTCAATATGTCGCAAGCCGGCAACAATATAGATATCACCCTTTTATCCGGAGGCATCTACACCGCAATGGTTACCACCGTTGCCGGTCTGATTGTTGGTATTCTTGCTTTCTTTGGATATAACTATCTGACGGCAAAGGTTTCAGACTTGGTATTTATGTTGCAGAGCAATACTATTGAATTCATGGATTTGCTTCATGAACCGGGGGACAACACCGTTGCAAAGTAGCTGTAGTGATAAAAATAAAACAAGGACACAATTAGTTAATTAACAAATTAATATGGCAATTAAACAAAGATGTAAAGTAGAGGCCGGGTTCAGCATGTCATCAATGACAGACATTGTCTTTTTGCTGCTGATTTTCTTCCTTGTTACATCTACACTTATAAATCCTAATGCGCTAAAGTTGTTGCTGCCAAAGAGCACAAATCAGATTTCTTCCAAGCAGCAAGTTAGCGTATCTATTAAGGATCACCAAGATACGCACACATATTCATATCACATAAATGGAAATTTGCAGCCAATTCCGTTTGAACAGGTTGAGGTTGAACTGCAGGCGCTGCTTCAAAACACGGATGACCCTACTTTCACAATTCTTGCGGACCAGAGCGTTCCAATTGAGAAAGTGGTTGAACTAATGAATATTGCAAAGCGCAATAAGTATAAGGTAATTCTTGCAACAGCACCGGAGTAGCGTGCGGCACAAAACAGCAGTTTATGAAAGAATCACTAAAACAGCAAAAATATGACAAGCAAGGTAAGCAGATTGGTGTTTGCCTCACTATTGCCGTACATGCCCTGCTGTTTTTAGTGCTTGGGGTTAACGGATTCAAGACGGTCTATCCGCCTCCTGCGGAAAAGGGTATTCTCCTGGAAATCCCAATAGAAGAAGTCACGGTTGAGCAGTTTAAAAACGGAGGTACAGAGCCCCGCGCTCCAAAAGCAGATCCGAATAAAGAAATTAAACTTGTACAAAAATCTGAAGCTCAGGTTATTGGGAAGAAGCAAAATGCCGGGGTAGCTACTACCTACGGAGATAAAGGGGATGTTGCCAAATATGAGCCGGTTCATAAAACCAAGATTGACAAGCGCGCGCTTTTTACCTCAGAAGATAATCACTCAAAAGAAGAGGCTGCTCAGACTGCCAGGATTGTATCAAATGCCCTTAAGGCCGGACATCCGGATGGGAACACAAATAATGGTGCAGTACGCGGAGAACCATCCGTAAGGCTGGAGGGACGCAGCACTGTGGGATCACTGCCAAAACCGTCATATACAGTTAATAAAGAGGGAATCGTAGTGGTAAAAATAATGGTGGACCAGTACGGAAAAGTCACAAACGCAATCCCCGGACAAAGCGGAACCACTGTCTCTGACCCAACGCTTTGGGCCGCTGCAAAAAGCGCCGCGCTAAAAGCACGCTTTAATATAAACGCCTCAGCCTCAGCTGTCCAAATAGGGACAATTACTTACATATTTAAATTGAAGTAAACGTACAATAGCGCCGTTTGTTAATCTTTGCTAACTTGCGTCATTATAATCGGTCGCAATGCAGGATGAAAACAAAAACATAGAGCAACATTCTCAAAAAAAGAGCAACAACTTCTTCTCTTATTTTACAAAGGAGAATGCAAAAAAGTTTATTCGCGATAATGTAACTCATTCCACGCAATCAAATGCAGTAATCGCAATATCAATCGGTTACGGGGTATTCTGCGGTTGCATTCCTTTGTGGGGATTGCAGTTGATCTTTGCCGGAATCACCGCGCACCTGATGAAGTTGAATCCGGTTATTGTAATGGCATTCACATTAATAACCCTCCCACCTATTCTTCCGTTTGTAATCCTTGCAAGCATTGTTGTTGGTGGATGGGTAAGCGGCAAGCCAACGTTTATAGATTTAGCTCAAATTGATGGAAAGGTAATGTACTCATACCTAATGCAATACCTTATTGGCAGCATTGTGCTTGCCATTGGAGCCGGATTAGTTTTTGCAGCCGGTTCATGGCTGCTTCTGAAAATTTTCAGGAAAAAAAGAAAACTATTGTAAATACCCAAACTTTTTTAGCTCCCGCTTGTTCTCTCTCCATGCAGGGTCCACCTTTACAAACATCTTTAGGAAAACTTTTTTGTCAAAGAATTTCTCCATCTCTTTACGAGCCTGAGTACCAACCTTTTTAAGAGCCGCTCCGCCTTTACCTATTATAATTCCCTTTTGAGATTCTCTCACAACATTTATGATTGCCTCAATGGAATAAATCTTCTCATCTTCCTTAAAGGAATCAATCACAACCTCTGCGCAATACGGAATTTCTTTAGTGTAATTTTCCAGAATTTTCTCTCTTAAGATTTCTGATGCAAAGAAGCGTAAATTCTTATCCGTGAACGCATCTCTGTCATACCATGCATGTTGTTGCGGAAGAATGGATACTACTTTTTTAAGAAGAATATCTGTATTGAATTTGTTAATAGCAGAGATAGGAAGTATCTCAGCCTTTGGAACAAGACGGTGCCATTTTTCCGCTAGCGCGTCTACAACGCTAGGTTCCGTCTTATCAATTTTATTAATAACAACCAGAACAGGAATGGAGAGCAGGTTAAGTCTTTTAACATACTCTTCATTCTTTTCCGATTTTTCATAAACATCTGTAACATAAATAATTATATCCGCATCACCTATGGCAGAATCTACAAACTGCATCATTGCCTCTTGCAGTTCATAAGATGGCTTTAGTATGCCGGGCGTATCAGAAAAAACAATCTGATAATCCTTGCCGTTTACAATCCCCATTATTCTGTGGCGTGTTGTCTGCGCCTTTGCGGTAACAATGGAAAGTTTCTCACCCACAAGAACATTCATAAGCGTGGATTTTCCGACATTGGGATTTCCAATGATGTTCACAAATCCGGCTTTGTTTATCTGATCTTTTTCTTTTGATACAGCCATCTGATATACACTTAGTTGCAAAAATATTATTTTTACTTATAGGAACCCATTTTAAGCATTCCTATCTCCTGCTCGGTAAGGAATCTCCACTGTCCGCGCCTCAAACCTTTCTTGGTAAGACCGGCAAAATAGACACGGTCCAATTTCTTAACTTTATACCCAAGGTTCTCAAAAATTCTCCTGACAATTCTATTTCTGCCGGTATGAATTTCTATTCCAAGCTGACTCTCATCCTCATCAATATATGAAAGAGCATCAGCATTAACAGGTCCGTCCTCAAGTTCAATGCCGTTTACAATCTTCTCAAAATCATCCTTTTTCAGATTCGTGTCCAAAAATACTTGATATATTTTTTTCTTCTCATAAGAAGGATGAGTAAGTTGTTCTGTCAGCTCACCGTCATTTGTAAGCAGCAGTACGCCTGTAGTCTCTCTATCTAGTCTCCCGACAGGATAAACTCTTTCCGCGCATTTACCTTCAACCAAATCCATTACGGTCTTTTCTGCATGAGGGTCAGAAGTTGTTGTAACATAATCTTTTGGCTTATTCATCAAGATGTAGACTTTCTGTTCACCCTTAATAACTTCACCATTAAATTTAACAACATCGTTTTGATATACTTTTGTGCCTAATTCAGTAATTATCTGATCATTAACAGATACAACACCCGCAGTAATAAAATCATCAGCCTCTCTTCTGGAGCAAATACCTGAATTTGCAATAAATTTATTCAGACGAGTTCCCTCTTCTCCTGCAGCTTTAGGCTGTCTCGGTTTTGGTGTATATTCCTGAACATAAGAACGTTGTTTTTCCAATGTCTCATCTCCGTGCTCTTCAAATCTATCAATTCTGCTTTCAGAAATTTCCATTCTGCGAGCACTCCTCTCCTCGCTAAAATCCCTGCGCGGATTCCTTTCCCTATCTCCTCCAAAACTTCTGCGCGGTCTGTCACCTCCGTCGCGTGAGCCTCCAAAACTTCTGCGCGGTCTGTCTCCTCCGTCGCGTGAGCCTCCAAAACTTCTGCGCGGTCTGTCACCTCCGTCGCGTGAGCCTCCAAAGCTTCTGCGCGGTCTGTCGCCTCCGTCGCGTGAGCCTCCAAAGCTTCTGCGCGGTCTGTCTCCTCCATCGCGTGAGCCTCCAAAACTTCTGTGCGGTCTGTCACCTCCGTCGCGTGAGCCTCCAAAGCTTCTGCGCGGTCTGTCGCCTTCGTCACGTGAGCCTCCAAAACTTCTGTGCGGTCTGTCACCTCCGTCACGTGAGCCTCCAAAACTTCTGTGCGGTCTGTCACCTCCGTCACGTGAGCCTCCAAAACTTCTGTGCGGTCTGTCACCTCCGTCACGTGAGCCTCCAAAACTTCTACGCGGTCTGTCGCCAAAACTTCTTGAATGACTGTATGTTCTTGGCGTGCGCTCTTTTACATCTCCTCCTTCTCCTTCTGCTGCACCCTCAATTTTTTTCCTTACATCAAATTTTCTCTCTCCAAATTTTCTGTCATGCGAGCCTCCAAAACTTCTGCGCGGTCTATCTCCTCCGTCGCGTGAGCCTCCAAAACTTCTGCGCGGTCTATCTCCTCCGTCACGTGAGCCTCCAAAACTTCTGCGCGGTCTGTCTTCTGAGCTTTCACCTTTGTCATCTCTGTCGTGATGAAAACTTCTTCTTTGCGGACGTCCTGAGCCTTCCCCGGCTGAGAAATTTCTGTGTCCGTAGCTGCGTCCTGTACTCTTTGAGTCAGAGCGCCTTGGTCTAAATTCTTTTTCCATTTTAAAAATATAATCAGTGGCAAATGTATGCCAATAAAAGATTATTTCCTATTTTTACCAAAGTTAAAATTTTTAATGACATGGCAGGAAAGATTTCTGTGAAAAGGTTTTGGAGAATATCACCACTAGTGCGGGAGAATCTGAGAGTTGCGTTGCGTTCTATAAAAAATAACAGACTTAGGTCTGTCCTTACAATTCTTATTGTTGCAATTGGAATCACCTCGCTCGTGGGCATTTTAACGGCTACAGACTCACTAAAGAGCCAGGTAAATTCCAGTTTTGAAAAACTTGGAGCTAGTTCTTTTACTATAAAGGAACAATACTTTGAGGGTTCTTCAAATAAGACAGGGCGCATTAGAAATAACTCAAATATAACGTACTTTCAGGCTGAAGAGTTTAAAAAACAGTACAATATTCCCGCATTTGTAAGTGTCTACAATGCTGTATGGGCCAAGACGGTAAAGAACGGCTCTCTTTCAACATCCCCAAGAGTTACCCTATACGGAGCCGATGAGAACTATCTCCCTTTTGCAAATATTCAGTTAGCAGAGGGAAGAAATTTCTCTCAGCAAGACTTAAAAAGCGGTGCCTTTGTATGCATGCTTGGTTCCGGTGTTGTATCTTCCGTATTTAAAGCAGAAGAGAAAGCCATTGGACAATCTATTGATGTAGACGGGATTAAATATAGAGTAATAGGATTAATGGCCAGTAAAGGACAGGGGTTTGGCACGGGAGGTGCTGACCAAAGTGTTATCATCCCAATCACAAATGCAAGGTCATATTTCTTTAATGATGAATCCTCCTATGAGATTGGCGTTCAGCCAAGAATTGCGATGAAAGATATGTCCCCCGTGTATGACAAGGCGGAACAAATTTTCCGCGGAGTGCGCCGCCTTAGTCCCATTGATCAGGATGATTTTGCCATTGACCGTAATGAATCTATGATGAAAGAATCCAGCAAGACCATGGGGACAATAACAATTATTGCGGCTGTAATTGGACTTATAACTTTGCTTGGTGCGGCAGTGGGACTAATGAACATAATGCTTGTCTCAGTGAAAGAGAGAACCGCGGAAATTGGTGTAAGAAAGGCAATTGGAGCATCCTCAAAAATGATAAGGCAGCAGTTTTTATTTGAATCCATAGTAATAGCCCAGATAGGGTGCCTTCTGGGCATTGTGCTTGGAGTTGCGGCCGGGAATGGAGTTGCCGTCTTGATGAAAGCCAGCTTTGTAATGCCGTGGTTATGGATGTTTCTTGCAATTGTAGTTTGCTTGATTGTTGGGGTATCAAGCGGTTACCTTCCGGCCAAACGGGCTGCGGCACTGGACCCGATAGAGGCGCTGCGCTATGAATAGAATTATGAGAGAAGATAGTAATATTCAATTTAAATCACCCGCTGAAATCAAAGCCTTTCAGGAAGCGGGTATGAGAGAAGAACTTAAGAACCTGCAGGCTAATTCAAAGTACTACAAGAATCTATTCAAAAAGAACAAGATTGACATTTCTAAAATCCGCAAGATTGAAGACTTGCAGCAAATCCCCGTTACAACCAAGAAGGACCTTCAAATGTATGGCAACGATTTTCTGTGTGTTCCTAAAGGGGATATCATAGACTATGTTACAACGTCCGGAACGCTGGGGAATCCTGTCACTTTTGCTCTGACTGAGAGTGATTTGCAAAGACTTGCATATAATGAGTTTTTGTCTTTCAGCACTGTCGGGATTACAAAAAAAGACATTATGCAGCTGATGACAACCCTGGACAGAAGATTTATGGCGGGGTTTGCATACTATATGGGAGCCAGAAAACTTGGCTGCGGCATCATTAGAGTTGGCAACGGGATCCCTGAGCTTCAATGGGATACAATAAACAGGGTGCATCCTACTTTTTGCATGGTTGTGCCGTCATTCATTTTAAAGTTGATAGATTACGCAGATAAAAACGGAATAGACGTTTCTAAATGCTCTATTAAAAAGGCAGTATGCATTGGGGAGGCTCTGCGCAATACGGATTTCACTCTCAATAAGTTAGGGCAGCGTATTCACGACAGATGGCCAAATCTTGAGATGCATTCTACTTATGCATCCACGGAAATGCAGTCATCTTTTACAGAGTGCAAGTATCAGTGCGGAGGACACTTGCAGCCGGAGTTGATAATTGTTGAGTTCCTTGATGAGAATAATAATCCGGTCCCGGAAGGAACACCGGGCGACGTAACAATCACAACGCTGGGAGTCACCGGAATGCCTATGCTGAGGTTTAAGACCGGAGATATATGTGACAGATTATCAAGCAAATGCAAATGCGGAAGAAATACCGTTAGACTGACTCCTGTTGTAGGACGTCTTGGACAAATGATAAAATACAAAGGAACAACTCTATATCCGCCGGCGCTAAATGATGTTTTGGACAATATTCCGGGAGTTAAAAACTATATAATAGAGGTTTACACCAACTCTATAGGCACTGACAGTATCCGCGTAAGAATTGGAGGTGCGGACAGTTCAGACTCATTCATAAAGAGCGTAAAGGATAGTTTCCGTTCAAAAGTCCGCGTGGCTCCGGATATTTCCATAGAGCCGGAAGATTTAATTTCTAAGGAGATGTTCCCCCCTATGTCCCGCAAGCCAATTAAATTTTTTGACCTAAGAGAAAAATCAAAAATTTAACAGGTAAAAGCACGTATAGTTGCTGCCTGCAACTTGTATGCGCTTGTACCAAAATAGGCCTTTGGGGATTTTTTTATAACTTTGCCGTCTAACAATTTTGAGAAGAAGATTTATGTCAGAAGATGATGAAATAAAGTCCGGAGAGACTGATGATGAGTTAGATAAGCGCGCGGGAGAGGGAGAGGAATCCGTTGAGGATGCAGCCCGGGATGCAGTTGTAGACGGAGAAGCTTCCGGCAAGTTCACCAAGGTTATACAGGAGGGAGAGAACAAATACAAGATTGCGGGAATGTACAAGAATTGGTTCCTGGATTACGCCTCTTATGTAATTCTGGACCGCGCCGTTCCGCACATAATGGATGGACTTAAACCTGTTCAGCGCCGTATCTTGCATACAATGAAACTGTTATATGACGGCAACTACAATAAAGTTGCAAACATCGTAGGACAGACAATGCAGTTCCACCCGCACGGTGACGCCTCCATTAAAGACGCTCTGGTACAAATGGGGCAGAGGGATTTGCTCATAGACTGCCAGGGAAACTGGGGAAACACAGTCACCGGAGATGAGGCTGCCGCAGGAAGGTACATAGAGGCGCGTTTAAGCAACTTTGCCAACGAGGTAGTATTCAATCCCAAGACTACCGAGTGGATGAAATCTTATGACGGACGCAATAGAGAGCCTGTTACGCTGCCTGTAAAATTTCCTTTGCTGCTGCAGCAGGGAACCGATGGTATTGCGGTAGGCTTAAACTGCAAAGTTCTTCCCCATAACTTCAACGAATTGATAGACGCTTCAGTTGCATACTTGCAAGGTCAGGATTTTCAATTATATCCAGACTTTCCATCTGGAGGCATGGTGGATGTCGGCAGATACAATGACGGCAAGAGAGGAGGAGTTGTAAAGGTCAGAGCCAAGATTGCAAGGGTAGACAAAAAAACCATCGAGATTACAGAAATTCCTTACGGTAAAAATTCCGGAGACATTATAAAGAGTATTAAAGCCGCCTTTGACAAAGGAAAAATCAAAATCAAGAAAGTTGATGATGAATCTTCTAAAGAGGCAAAAATTGTTATTACCCTGCATAACGATGTTTCCCCGGATAAGACGATTGACGCTTTGTACGCTTTTACGGACTGTGAGGTTTCAATCTCTCCAAACACTTGCGTCATAAAAGATGACAAGCCCCAGTTCCTGACAGTTACAGAGGTCCTTAAATTTAACACAGATCATACAAGAGAGTTGCTTAAGCAGGAACTTGAGATTAAGTTAAAGGAGTTGCAGGATACTTGGCACTATCTTTCTCTTGAGAAAATTTTCTTTGAAGAGAAAAAGTACAAGTTATTGGAGAAAGATGCAAAGAACTGGGAGACGCAGCTTTCTGATATTCACAAGGCAATGCTTGCATATCAGAATCAGTTGCAGCAGCCAATCACAACAGATGATATTCAGAAGCTTGTAGAAAAGCCGGTGCGCAAAATTTCCAAGTTTGACGTTAAGGAGTGCAACGCAAAAATTGCAAAAGCGGAGGGTGACATGAGAGGCGTAAGGAAGCATCTTAACTCTCTGACACAGTTCACAATAGATTATTATCAGGCTCTTAAGAAAAAGTACGGAGAAGAGTTTCCTCGCCGCACGGAGATTGCAAACTTTGAGACGATTCAGGCAACGAAGGTTGCCGTTTCAAATGCAAAATTGTACGCAAATTTTGCTGAAGGTTTTGTTGGCATGGAGTTGAAGAAAGATGAAAATGCTCAATTCATTTGCGATTGCTCTGACATAGATGACATCATCGTTTTCTTAAGAAACGGAAAATATATTGTCACAAAAATTTCAGATAAAACGTTTGTCGGCAAAGACATTATCCATGCCGGAGTTTTTGTAAAGAATGATGTAAGAACCATATATAATGTCATTTACAGAGACGGCAAAAACGGTTCCTGCTTTGTAAAGAGATTTTCAGTACCGGCTGTTACAAGAGACAAAGAGTATGATGTTACTCAAGGCAAGGCAGACTCAACAATACTTTGGTTTAGCGCAAATCCCAACGGAGAGGCTGAGACGGTAAAAGTTATACTGCATCCAAGACCAAAACTTAAGAAGCTGGTATTTGATTATGACTTTGCGCAACTTGCAGTCAAGGGACGCGGTTCCCGCGGCAACATATTGTCTAGGAACCCTGTACATAAGATACAATTAAAAGCGGCAGGTGTGTCAACCCTTGGAGACAAACCTCTTTGGTTTGATAAAGATATTAACCGTCTGAATGAAGATAGCCACGGATTATACCTTGGAAAATTCCATGAAGGAAATATGATTCTTGCCATTTATAAAGACGGAACGTACTGCACCACTAACTTTGATTTGACAAATCACTATCAGGGAGAAATCCTTAGGATAGAGAAACTGAATCCCGAAAAAGTCTTTGCAGCAGTCTATTATGACGGTGAGACAAAGAAGTTCTACATAAAGAGATTCTGTTTTGAGGTCAACAACAATCCGACAAACATATTCATATCGGAGGCTGAAGGCTCTTATTTGGAGAGACTTACAGACAAACCCGGCACAAAGGCCATTATCCAGTTCTTAATTAAAGAGAAGAGCGGGCGCGGCAAAAACGCTGCAGTTACAACCAAAGAGGAAAATGAGATAGTTGATATTGACCAATTTGTTGAGAAGAAAAGCTGGAAGGCAAAAGGCAGAAAACTCACCGGTGTCGAGGTTGAGAAAGTGGGTTTAATTGAACCGGTAGAGCTTGATGAAGACATGCCTGAACCGGAGAAAAAAGCGGAGGCTCCGGAAGAAAATCCGGGAACCCCGGAAGATATCCCTGATGACACCCCGGAACAGCCTAATAATGAGCAGCCTTCAGATGATGACGGCAATCCTACTTTGTTCTAAAATTCACGATAGTCTATGATACTTTCTTTATGCGGTTTTATGTCATGCGGCAAAAGCGGCATGGGGCGTTATCTTGCAGAAGAGTTAAAGACGCAAGTCATTGATTTGGACAATTATATAGAGGAGCAAGAAGGATGTACCATTTCTGAATATTTTGCAAAAAGCTTAGAAGAAAATTTCAGACAGACAGAGCTGACCGCCCTAAAAAAAATCTTAAAAGAATTCCAAGATAAAAACCTGGTTCTATCGCTCGGCGGCGGAACGCCCGTGAATCCGGAATGCAACATGCTTATAAAAGAAAAAACTTTTTGCGTCTATATGACTTGCACAATCAAAGAATTAGCATTTCGCTTAAAAGACACGGCAAGTCAACGCCCCGTCTTTGCCGCCAAAGGAGAAACAGATACTGAAACATGGATAAAAACCATGCTAACAATTCGTGAGCCGGCATACTTACAATGCTCAAAAATTCAAGTTGATACTACCATCTGGGACAAGCCGGCCATAGCAAAAAAAATTTTAAGCGCCTCCGGATGGCCAAAAATAAGTTGATTAATTACACACCACCCCAAACGGTCGTCCTAGAACCTAAAATCGTTGCGTTCCCGTATATCCTTGATTCTCAGCTGAACATTGGCAATGCTGCTGCGGTAGAAATTCTCCGCAATTGAGTAACAGATATCCACTGGATTGCCCGCCTCCAAATGATCAAAGTAATCAGACATGTTAAATGCAATCGCAGAAAGAGGGCGATAAGGTTCATCCTCCTGGATAAGTTCCAATTTCAAATGGCCGTTGTAACTGCCTACCTTTCTGCCGTTTCCGTTGTCATAAACATTCTCCGTAATAAACACGGGAGAAAGATTCCCGGGACCGAAAGGCTGAAACTGATTTAAAAGTCTAAAGAATTTTGGAGTAATCTGGCGGAACTCCAGGAAAGAATCCGCATTTATAATAGGAGTAAGTATCTCCTTTGTAATCTTCTTAGTGACAATCTCTTCAAAGCGTCTCTTAAACTCCGGAAGATTCTCCTCCTTAAGTGTAAGACCCGCCGCATAAACATGGCCGCCAAAATTCTCAAGCAAATCCGAACAAGACTCAATAGCCTCATACAAATCAAAACCGGGAATACTTCTGGCGGAACCCGTAACAAAACCGTTGGAAGATTTTGTAAGAACTATCGTGGGTCTGTAAAATGCTTCTACCAAGCGGCTTGCAACAATTCCGACAACTCCTTTATGCCATCCTTTATTGTAAACAACCGTAGAATTCAATTTGTCAAAATCGTGCTCCTTCTTCACAATTTCCACAGCCTCTTTTGTAATCTCGCGGTCAATATTTTTACGATCGTTATTGTGATCATTAATTTCCATCCCAAACTTTGTGGCATCAGCCTCATTCTGAGAAGTCAGTAAATCCACGGCCGTCCTGCCGCTCTCCATTCTGCCCGCAGCATTAATTCTTGGACCGATTTTAAATACAATATCATCAATGGTAATCTTATGCTTCTCCAGTCCGGAAAGTTTTATCATTGCAAGAAGCCCCCTACGCGGCGCCTCGTTTAACCTCTTTAATCCAAAATATGCAAGCACTCTGTTCTCCCCTGTAACCGACACCAAATCAGCAGCTATACTCACCGCCACCAAATCCAGCAAAGTCTCAATCTTCTCAAAAGGAATTTCATATTTCTGTGCGTAACCCTGCACTAATTTAAATCCCACTCCGCATCCCGACAGGTCATCAAAAGGGTAGTCGCAATCGGAACGTTTCGGGTCAAGAACTGCAACCGCCGGAGGAAGAACATCGCCCTGCAAATGGTGGTCGCAAATTATGAAATCTATTCCCTTCTCTTTTGCATACTTGACAGAATTAACCTCTTTTATGCCGCAGTCAAGTGCAATTACAAGATTCACTTTACGCTCAGCCGCCCAATCTACTCCGTGAAAAGAGATACCGTATCCCTCATCATATCTGTCGGGAATATAATAGTCAATCCTGTTGGTTAGAGTTTTTAAGAAAGAATAAACAAGGGAAACGGCAGATGTTCCGTCAACGTCATAATCGCCGTAAATCAGAATATTCTCTCCCTTCTCAACGGCAGAATGAACGCGTTCAACGGCAGCGTCCATGTCTTTCATTAAGAAAGGGTTATGAAGCATTTTCAAATCGGGTCGGAAGAAATCTCTGGCCTCTGTATAATCTCTTACTCCCCTCTGTACCAGAAGGTTTGCCAGAACCTCATCAACACCAAGGTCCTGCATAAGTTGCCTTGTGTAAAGGGGGTTGCCCGGCTCTTTAAGTACCCACTTCTTCTCTATGTTTTTTACATCCATCGTCAAATAGCAAATGTAAAGAATATATTTCATTTATCATAGAAAAATATTAAATTTGCCCTTTTGGAAAAAGGCCCTAAATAATTTATTATTAACAGAATAAAGATGGAACAGAATCTTAATGAACAGGAACAAATAAGACGTCAGTCACTGGAAGAACTTAGGAAATTGGGAATTAACCCGTATCCCGCAGAAGAATACCCGGTTAACACATCATCCAAAGAGATTATGGAAGCGTTTAACCCGGAGGCAGAAGAGAATGATAAAAATAATGAGCATTTCCAGAATGTTTGCCTGGCCGGAAGGTTGATGAGCCGCAGAATCATGGGTGCAGCTTCATTTATAGAGATACAAGATTATTTTGGGAGAGTACAGGCTTACGTCAAAAGAGATGAGGTTTGTCCGGGAGAGGACAAGATGATGTATAACACTGTTTTTAAGAAACTTATGGACATCGGAGATTTCATCGGCGTAAAGGGATACGCTTTTGTAACTCAGACGGGGCAGAAAACCATTCACGTAAAAGAGATAAAACTTCTTTGCAAATCACTTAGAGTTCTTCCCATTGTTAAGGAGAAAGACGGCACAGTCTATGATGCATTTGCAGATCCCGAATTGCGCTACCGCCAGAGGTATGTAGATTTGGTTGTTAATCCTAAGACAAGAGATGTCTTTGTTAAGAGAACAAAGATTTACAACACAATGCGCAACTTCTTTAATGAGAACGGTTGTCTGGAAGTGGAGACCCCTATTCTTCAGCCAATTCCCGGAGGAGCTAATGCACGTCCATTTGTAACACATCACAACACTTTGGATATGGACCTGTATTTGAGAATTGCGGATGAACTTTATTTAAAGAGACTTATAGTTGGTGGTTATCCGGGGGTTTTTGAGTTCAGCAAAGACTTCAGAAATGAGGGAATGGACCGTACCCACAATCCGGAATTTACAGCAATGGAAATTTACGTTGCCTACAAAGATTACAACTGGATGATGAGATTTGTTGAACAGATGTTGGAAAGAGTTGCAGTGGCGGTCAACGGCACCACCAAGCTAAAAATTGGAGATCAAGAGGTTGAATTCAAGGGACCATACCGCAGACTGCCTATGATTGAAGCAATTAAGGAGTATGCCGGCGTAGATATCACGGGCATGGATGAGACGCAGTTGCTGGATGCGTGCAAGAAATTGAAAGTTCAGGTTGATCCAAACTTTGGAGCTGGCAAACTGATTGATGCTCTGTTTGGAGAGTTCTGTGAGAAAAATCTTATCCAGCCAACATTTGTAACCGACTATCCTGTCGCGACCTCTCCCCTTACAAAGAGAAAGAGAGATGATGACACTCTTGTTGAGAGATTTGAACTGTTTGTTTGCGGCAAGGAACTTGCAAATGCATACAGTGAACTGAATGACCCGGTTGACCAACTGGAAAGATTTAGAGATCAGCTGCGTCTGAAGGACAAGGGCGATGACGAGGCCATGTATATTGACATGGATTTCATCCGCGCTCTTGAATACGGGATGCCCCCTACAAGCGGAATGGGAATCGGGATGGACCGTCTGACAATGTTCATGACCAACCAGACCTCTATTCAGGATGTTTTGTTCTTCCCTCAGATGAAGGCGGAACAGTATAAATAATTTTACTCCCGACAGATAACTAATGGCTCCGGATGGTGATAGAAATCTTATAACCTCTTTAAAAAATCCAAAAATTAAAGAGGCTCTTGAGCTTTATGAGAAATCTAAAGAGCGCAGAACAAAGCATTTATTTGTTGTAGAAGGAGTTAGAGAAGTTTTGGATTGCATCAACGCAGGATACGAGTTGCGCACCGTTTTCTATTGCCCCAAAATAATTTCTGAGAAAAATTTTAATGAAATAAAAAAATACGCCATAGATGAAATCTGTTTTGAAGTAACAGAAGATGTCTATGCCAAGCTTGCTTATCGCGCAGGTACAGAGGGAATTGTAGCAATTGTTAAAGAGAAGAAAAAAAGGCTGGAGGATATAAACCTGCAAGTCAAGTGTGATGAGAAAGGCAACTATCAGCCTCTTATTCTGGTAGTTGAAAGCATTGAGAAACCCGGAAATCTAGGTGCGCTTTTAAGAACGGCAGACGCTTGCGGAGCAGACGGAGTGTTAATATGTGATGAACTAACTGATCTTTACAATCCCAACTTAATCCGCGCAAGTCTTGGAGGGATATTTACTCAAAACGTTATCTGCTGCACCAATGAAGAAGCCTATAAATGGCTTAAAGAGAATAATATAGTCATTTACACGGCTCAATTGCAGGACTCAAAATTATATTACAATACAGATATGAGGAGAGGCTGCGCAATTGTGATGGGGAATGAGGCAAAAGGTCTTACGGATTTTTGGAGAAAGGCGGCAAGCGAGAAAATAATGATTCCTATGCTTGGAAAACTTGACTCGCTAAACGTCTCTGTATCAGCGGCTATTTTATGTTACGAGGCACTTAGACAAAGATCGTCGGATATAAACAAGAATAAATAATGAAAACAAAGATAGATATTCAAAAATGGGAACGCAAAGAAGTATACGAGTACTTCTCAAAGTTTAAATATCCCATGGGAGGAGTGCTTGCGGACGTAGACGTTACCGAGGTGTACGATTACGCACAAAGCACGGGACGTTCCTTTTACATGACAACCCTTTACAACACATTAAAGATTGCGGACGACATAGAAAATTTCAGATACAGAATAGAAAACGGGGAAGTTTATCTGTATGATAATACAAGTATTGGCCCGACATATCTTAGAAAGAGAAACAAGACACTGGCTTTTGTCTGGTTTAACAACAATAGCGATATAGACTCTTTCATAAAGGAGGCCAGAAAAACTGAAAATCAGGCCGAAATGTCGAACGGTCTCAACCTTGGGGCGGATAATATGCATGGAAATCTTATCTGCTTTTCCTGTGTCCCTTGGGTAAATTTTACGGCGGTTGCAGAGCCCTTTTCACCTTTCGATGCCTCATTTCCGCACATAGTAACCGGAAAGTTTTATAAAAGCGGCAATAGAATCATGATGCCGGTCTCTGTAAAAATCCACCACGGATTCGGAGACGGATACCACCTGTCCTTGTTCCTACAAAAATTTTCTCATATCAATTGGTAACCAATATATTATAATATTTACCAGATAAAATTAATGGCAAAATTCGCCCTCATAGGAAATCCGATAAAACACTCTCTAAGCCCGGCCTTGTTCAAAAGAGCCTACCGCGAAAATACAGACGAATACGAACTCATTGAAGCCCAGAGCGTAGAAGAGGCAATGCAAAAAGTTCACGACGGCGGATACAGCGGCATAAATGTCACGGCACCTTTCAAAGAATCCGTTATGCAATACGTCACGCGACCGGACACCGTAACCTCAAAGTTATGTGCCGCCAACACCCTAATATTCAAGGCAAGCGAAGTCTATTCCTACAACACCGATTATTGGGCGGTGAGAAGAATTATTAATAAATATTTATTAAGCCGCAGGCCGCTCCCGGAGGGAGCGTGCATCTCCGCGCAAAGCGCGTTAAACCACAAAATTTTGCGGCGAGGTACTGAGCCGCAAAATATGCGGGCAGCCTTGTGCGTTGGTTGTGCCGGTGCAGGGAAAGCAGCCGCCCTTGCACTAAAAGATTCTGGATTTGAGGTCTTTATAGCAAACAGAAGCATAGATAAGGCAAAAGAATTTGCGACAAAAATCGGAGCTGAATTTGCCGGTCTGAATGAGGCGGCGGATATTGTTAAACGCGTTTCCGTTGTGGTATATGCGCTGCCGCTGACAGTAGAAGAATTAAAAAAGAGCGACCTGTCGGGAGTTTTACTAATTGAGGCAAACTATAAAAACCCGTCATTTCCAAGCGCTCCAAATTACATAGGCGGGCTGGAATGGCTGGTCAACCAAGCTATACCCGGATTTGAGCTTTTTACCGGTAGAAAGCCGGATGCGGAGAGGATGAGAAGTTTTGCAGAATCAATAATTTAAGAGTACTTTTACGCAATCAAAAAAATCTAAAAATATGTCTGTAAACAAAGTAATTTTATTGGGAAATGTTGGCAAAGATCCGGAGGTTAGACATCTGGAAAGTGGAGCATCCGTCGCAAACTTTACGCTTGCAACGTCAGAGAGATTTAAAGATAGAAGCGGTGCGGCGCAGGAAAAGACAGAATGGCATAACATTGTGTGTTGGAGAGCATTAGCGGATATTGTTGAGAAGTATGTAAAGAAAGGCACTCAAGTGTACATAGAGGGTAAAATTAGAACAAGAAATTATACAGACCAAAATAACCAGACAAGGTATGTAACTGAAATTTACGCAGACACATTGCAGCTTGTTGGAAGAAAATCTGATAACCCCGCATCTCAAGGCGGATATGTGCCTCAGCATTCAACTCAAGCGCCTCAGCCTCAGCAACAGCAGCCACCTGTAAATCAGGATTTTCCCGGAGAGGATGACACAACAGATGATCTTCCGTTCTAATTTGAAAAAATTAAAAATTAACAATTAAATATTTAGCGCTTATGAAAGTTGATGTTGTTTTAGGACTACAGTGGGGAGACGAGGGCAAGGGAAAAATTGTTGACGTTCTTGCAAAAAATTATCCGGTAATCTGCAGGTTCCAGGGGGGCCCTAACGCAGGACATTCTTTGAATTTTGAGGGCAAAAAATTTGTTCTTCATTCTGTTCCCGCCGGTGTGTTCAGAAAAAATACTATCAACATTGTAGGCAACGGCGTTGTGCTTGACCCTATTATTTTCAGAGAAGAATGTAAAGGAATTGAAGCCCTGGGAGTACCTGTTACCAAGAGAGTTATAATCTCTAAGAAGGCGCACTTAATTTTGCCTACCCATAAAATTATTGATGCAGCTTCAGAGGCCTCCAAAGGAAAGACCAAGATTGGTTCTACCCTTAAGGGAATCGGACCGACATACATGGATAAAACAGGACGCAACGGATTGAGAGTGGGAGATATTCTTGCAAAAGATTTCAAAGACAGATTCAACGCACTTAAGGAGAAACATAAAATATTTCTTAAGCAATTTGATTTCCAATACAATACAGAAGAACATGAGAAAGAGTGGATGGATGCTGTAAATTATCTTAAGAAGTTCCAGATTGTAGATAGTGAATATGAACTGAATAAATATCTTAAAACAAAGAATGCTCTTGCGGAGGGGGCTCAGGGAACTTTGCTGGATGTAGATTTTGGTGCGTATCCTTTTGTAACCTCATCCTCAACTATTTGCGCAGGCGCATGCACAGGCCTTGGACTTTCCCCTCTTAAGATTGGAAAGGTTTACGGAATTTTCAAAGCGTACTGCACAAGAGTTGGCGCGGGTCCTTTCCCTACAGAATTGCTTGACAAAACAGGAGAAGAGCTAAGACAAAGAGGATGTGAATTTGGCGCAACAACCGGACGTCCAAGAAGAACCGGATGGCTTGATATTCCGGCACTTAAGTATGCCATTATGCTTAACGGCGTAACAAGTCTTATCATGATGAAAGCAGATGTCATGGACACTTTTGACAAGATTAAAGTTGCAGTTGCATACAAAGTGGACGGACAAAAAACCGATAGAGTCCCTTATGACACATACGCCAAAATTGAACCGGTTTACAAAGAGTTCAAAGGTTGGAAAAAAGATCTCAGCAAATGCAAAAAGGATAGTGACTTCCCTGCCGCATATAAACAATATATTAGCTTCATAGAGAAAGAGTTGCAAGTACCTATAAGTGTCATTTCCGTAGGTCCCGACAGAAGTCAAACCATAGTCAGAAAGAAACAAAAAGCGTCAAAGAGATAACTTCCCCGAGTGAGCTTTTCCAAATGGATGCTATAAAAAAAACCTTAAGAGATTCTGCTGCAGCTAGATGGTTAGCCTTGCTTATAATCTCGTTGGTGATGTTTGCAGCTTACGTCACCTCTGATATCTTTGCTCCTCTGCAAACAATGCTTGAGGAAAACAATCTTTGGAACAGCATTGAATTCGGCTGGTTTGCCGGTTCTTATTCTATCTTCAATGTTTTCCTTGGCATGCTAATATTCGGCGGTTTTATTCTGGACAAAAAAGGAGTAAGATTTACCGGAATGTTATCATGCGTTCTTATGGTAATAGGTATTGCAATTAAGTACTACGCAATAACTTGCATACCCGTTATTGACCCTGCTACAGGCGCGCAAAATCTTGGCTATTTTGTCGGGGCGCACATGAAAAAACAGGTAATATGGGTTGTCATAGGATTTGGAATTTTTGGAGTTGGTTCTGAGGTTGCGGGAATAACTGTGAGCAAGATTATTGTTAAGTGGTTCAAAGGTAAGGAGATGGCCATGGCAATGGGTCTTCAGCTTGCGCTTGCAAGACTTGGATCCGCCCTTGCTCTTATGGTTTCTCCTTTAATCGCAGCACATTACGGCAATGTTAGCGCATCGGTAATGTTTGCGCTTATTCTCCTTGGCATAGCGCTGGTTTGTTTCTTCTTCTATTGCATCCAAGACAAGCGTTTGGATAAACAGCTGGCGGAAAACAAATTAGCGGCTGGAGAGACAGAAGATGACGCATTCTCTCTTAAAGATGTTAAAGCTATTGTTACTAATCCGGGATTTTGGCTGATTGCATTTTTGTGTCTGATTTTTTACGCAGCGGTTTCCCCTTTCTACCAGTTTGCTTCATCTCTCATGGTTAACAAATTTGGTGTGGCGGAAAAATGGGCCGGTGCCATTCCTGCAATTCTGCCGTTTGGATGCATCATCTTAACTCCTTTATTTGGAAGAATTTATGACAAATACGGACATGGAGCAGACCTGATGATTTTTGGAGCTGTGCTCATAACGGGCGTGCATTTATTCTTTGCTCTTCCGTTTACTCACGCTCCTTGGATTGCCATAATTTTGATGATTCTTTTGGGAATTGGTTTTGCAATGCTCCCTTCCGCAATGTGGCCGTCCCTTGCCAAAATAATTCCGGAAAAACAATTCGGAACGGCAATGGCGCTAACCTACTATATCCAGAACATAGGCCTATGGGGAGTTCCTATGCTTATAGGCTGGATATTAAATAAATACTGTATTTTATCCACTTATAATGCAGCATTACCTGTAAGATATCCGGAGAATCCAAAATATAATTACGTACTGCCTATGCTGACCTTTGCAATCACATGCTCAATTGCAATTATTCTGGCTTTTTGCTTAAAGTCTTTAAATGGGAGAAAGCATTACGGCTTACAAGAACCTAATATAAAAGCAGAAGCAAAAGCAGAGGCAGAAAAAGAGAAAGATAATGAGAAGGAAAAAGAGAAATAACGAGACGGGTATTTATTAAGAGCACAATATCCTAAACATAGGAACACAAAATCTTGAACATAAGAACTCCGGATTTTAAAGAATAAAAAGGCGGTCAAAATATTTTGATCGCCTTTTTTATCTATTAATAATCACCGCTTAAGCGGTATCTTTATTTACGCAGCCTTCTTAACTTTATTGGGATCATCCAAATGCAGTTGAGGATTTTTCTTAGAAGATTTTGCAAGCAAAATAGAAACAGTTACAGCCACAATACCAAGACCTATAAACAGATACTCTGCATGAACCGCAGCGCTGACTTGCTGTGAAACATTGTTAGCATCAATTATATATTTCTTTAATATACCGCCTACAAATATTGGAACTAATAACATTCCCATATTCTGAATCCAATAAATCAAAGAGTATGCGGAACCAAGATTTTTCTCCGGAATAATCTTTGGAATAGACGGCCACATCGCAGCCGGGACTAATGAATATCCAACGCCCAAAAGAGCAATTGCCGCATAACCGCAGAAATGAGAACCGCCCGGTGCAAAGCATATTAAAAGGTGTGCAAGAAGTACTACGCATGAACCAAGTATCATCCATGTTGTCCCCTTTCCCTTATGATCCACAAGAGAGCCAAATAACGGAGTAAAAATTACCGTAAAGAAAGGGATCATTGCAATCATCCATTTTGCAACCTCCAAATCTATTCCAAAACGAGGAATAAGAATTGACGTACCAAACTTTTTGAATGAAATAATACAGCAATAGAAGAAAACGCAAAGCAAAGAGACAAGGATGTAATGCTTGTTTGTCAAAATTTTAAAAATGTCAGAAAACTTAAACTTATCCTCCTCTTTAATCTCCTTTTTATCAGTCTCTCCCGTCTGTTTATCCAGACGAAAATCCATCGTGATAAATAAACTCCACAACACAATTCCAACCGCCATAATTCCAAGACCTACAAGTGCCGGCTTTCCTGTATCGGCAAAAGAATAAAACTTGCCGGGAGCATCTGTAAGACCAACCAAAGTGGGTGCAAATACAAAAGCAAGAGCTGTACCAAGACGCGCAATTGAAAGCTGAAGTCCCATTGCCAAGGCCATTTCTTTTCCTTTGAACCATTTAGCAATTGACCGCGTCACCGCAACTCCGGCAATTTCACTGCCGAGCCCGAACAATGTACAACCAATATAAGCCAGTACTAATGAGGGTTTTGCGGTGAATCCGGCCATCCAGTTATGAAGTTCGCTGCCGTTAAAACAGCCGCTGATTGCATAAGCAACAATTCCGGCACCGCCAACCATCATGGCTACAAATAATGAACCTGTAAAACGAACGCCCCATTTATCAAGAAGCATTCCGCAAATAATCAAGCCGCCCCAAACGCACAAGAATGAATAACCGCCGGCATAAAAGCCGTAATCTTGTGAATTCCAGGCCAACTGAACAAATTCCGGAGTCTTGAAAATATGAGACACCGTAGAGAACATGTCATCAAAAAAGTAGGACGCAAACATTGGAACTACCAGACAGGCAAGTACCAGCCAGCGAGCGCTTTTTGAATCTCTTAGTAATTTTATGGCTTTCTCCATTTTATATATTTGAGTTTTTAGGATATTATAGTCAGCAAAGCTCTGCTCTAATATTTAGGCCTCAGCAGATTTCTTCTGAATATTAGGAAGTTCCAGGCCGTACTTCTTGCGTTTATCCTCAGCTTTTAACCAGAAACTTAGAATAAATGCGGCAACTCCAAATGATGCAAAAATAATCATAGGGACTGTGTAATTATATGCAGGAAGTGCCTGATGAGCTTGCTCCGCCGCCTGACGAGCCTCTGCAACTCCGGGATTAACAGCATTTAGCACATTACCGATAATCTTAGGAACAAAGCAAAGTCCTATGTTCTGGATCCAGAATATAAGTGCATAAGCACTTCCTAAAATTTGTCTGTCTATAATCTTTGGCACGCTTGGCCACAATGATGCGGGGACCAAAGAGAATGATACTCCAAGTACTACAATAATTAATAGCGCAAGCCATTGTTTTGGATAAGCCGGCAGCAAGAATGCAAATGATAAGTGACAGATAATCATTATCAAAGAACCGTACAGAAGCATAGACGCCCCTTTGCCTTTATAATCAATAAATGAACCAAGAAACGGAGTCAGAACCATAGCCAAGATCGGGAACCAGTGGAACAAATTGGCTGCAGTTTCCGTCGGGATATTCAGAGTGCTCTCAAGGAAGTTAGTTGCATATCTCTGGAATGGGAAAATTGCTGAATAATAAAGCACGCAAAGAAGCGCAACAATCCAGAACATTCTACTGCCGAAAATTTTTCCAAGATCGCCAATCTTAAATTCTTCCTCCGGCTCTCCGGTTGACATAGCTCCAAGCTGTTTGTCAAACTTGCTGTCCATAACTCTGAAAACCAGGAAGTTAATCAAGCCAATCAAGAGTAGTACTGTGCAAAATGCAACCGGCGCAACAACAGGTGTTCCGCAAAGGTTCTGCCAAAAATGAGAATTGGCAATAAGCGGAGAAATAGAAAATACTGCAAACACGCCAAGACGCGCAATCGCCATCTCTATTCCCATTGCAAGTGCCATCTCTTTTCCTTTAAACCATTTTGCAATAGCTTTAGAAACAGTAATTCCGGCCATCTCGCAACCGCTGCCGAAAATCATAAAGCCAAGACAAGATAATTTTGCGCTTGCAGGAAGTGCTGTCCACCAAGTATTTAGCCATGCGCAGAAATTTGTAGTTTGGAACCAGTCGCTAATTCCTATAAATTTGATTGATGCGCCAATCACCATTAAAGAAGCAGAGAGTGTGCCTGTAAACCTTACGCCGCACTTATCCAGGATAATACCTGCAAGGATTAAAAATCCGCATACGTTTAATATATATTCAGAAGCTGCGTATGTTCCAAAAACATCCGGAGTCCAACCTCTTTGTGTTTCCAGCATTGTCTGCAGCGGGGACATCACATCCACAAACATATATCCAAAGAACATCATCAAGGCGATGAGTATCAGTGCCGCCCAACGAGCAACAAAGCTGTCGTTCATTAATTTTTGTACATTAGTCATTTATTGTATTTTTATGTTGTTTATTTTCAAATCCATCCGGAACCCCAAAAAACGCGACAATTTATTGCTTTTATTCCAAACCGCAAAATCTTTAATTTTACTTTGCGGCAAAATAGTTTTAAAATCGTACCTTTGAATTTTAGGTAATAAAGAGGGGACATGTTAGAGAAAATTAATTCACCTAAAGACTTAAAAGGACTTAACACAGGAGAGCTTGTCAGACTGTGCAAAGAGTTAAGAGAATACATCACCGAGTGTTGCGCAAAGAATCCCGGACATCTGGGAGCCTCTTTGGGGGCGGTAGAACTTGCGGTTGCTCTTCACTATGTATTTGATACTCCAAATGATAAAATTGTTTGGGATGTAGGACATCAGGCTTATGCCCACAAAATTCTCACAGGCAGGAGAGAAGAGTTCAAAAATAACAGAACAAAGAACGGTCCCAGCGGATTCCCAAAAATGAGCGAGAGTCCGTATGACGCATTTGGAGTGGGGCACGCATCAACCTCTGTATCAGCAGCTCTGGGACTTGCAACTGCTGCAAAGCTGAAGGGTGAAGACATAAAGATTGTGGCTGTGCTCGGCGACGGCGCCGCAACAGGCGGTCTTTCTTTTGAGGGATTAAATAATGCCGGCGTTTCCAAAACAAACATTCTTGTCATACTAAATGATAATCAAATTGCCATAGACAAAAACGTTGGTGCAATGCACAACTATCTTGTCAAAATCACCACGTCACCTACTTATAACAGAATCAAAAATGATATTTGGAACAAAGTAGGCAACGGAAAACTTAGAGCAATACTGCAAAAATTTGCAATGAGCACAAAGATTGCCGTAGTTAAGCACGGCTCTGTGTTTGAGGGACTTGGTTTCAGATATTTTGGCACAATAGATGGCAATGATATAGGAGAGCTTATCACAACTTTAACAAATCTAAAAGACCTTAAAGGGCCTAAACTGCTGCACATAAGAACACTAAAAGGCAAAGGATATGAACCGGCAGAGAAGGCTCAAAGCATCTGGCACGCACCGGGAAAGTTTGACGTAGAGACAGGAGAGAGAATCTCAAAAGCGGGACAACCCCTTAAATATCAGAACATTTTTGGACAAACTATTGTCAGACTTGCAAAAGAAAATGACAAAATTGTAGGTATCACTCCGGCAATGTTAAGCGGCGGTCAGTTATGCGACATGCTTAAAGTATTTCCGGAGAGAACATTTGATGTGGGAATTGCAGAAGAGCACGCCGTAACTTTTTCCGCAGGTCTTGCCGCAGGAGGTATGCTGCCATTTTGCAACATATATTCATCTTTCATGCAACGTGCTTATGATCAGATTATTCACGATGTTGCACTGCAAAATTTGAAAGTTATTTTCTGTATAGACAGAGGGGGGCTTGTTGGAGAAGACGGTGCCACACATCAGGGCGCATTTGATTTATCATATCTGCGCATCGTTCCCAATATCACAGAAATGGCGCCGCTCAATGAAATAGAATTGCAAGATATGCTCTATTCCGCATCTCTTCCCGAGTACACAGGTCCAATATCCATCCGTTACCCGAGAGGCTGCTGTCAAGGTTTGAAACTTCCAAAAGATTTTAACAAAATAGAAATTGGGAAAGCTGTTAAGATAAAAGAGGGAAAGGACATTGCCGTACTGTCTATAGGAACTATCGGGAACAATGTTGAGAAAGCAATTGAAATTGCTGAAAAAGAGAATATTAGCGTTGCTCACTATAACATGAGATTTTTGAAACCTCTAGACAAGTCAGCAATAGATGAGGCGTTAAATAACTGTAAAAAAATTGTTACTGTAGAGGACGGTACTGTAATAGGAGGCTTGTATGGGGCTGTCTGTGAATACATTGTCGGAAAGGGTATTGATAACATAAAGATAACCGGCCTTGGAATTCCGGATCGTTTTATTGAACATTCAACTGTGAATGAACAACTTATTGAATGCGGCCTGGATGCGGACTCAATAAGCAAATCAATATTGGCAGCAACGAAAAATTGAGCCAAAACAAAAAATATATCAAAAAGTTTTGTGTTTTAATTCAAAAATTCTACCTTTGCAGTCCTTCAAAAAAAGGCATTTTTTAATGCCGATGTAGCTCAGTTGGCCAGAGCAGCTGATTTGTAATCAGCTGGTCGGGGGTTCGAATCCCTCCATCGGCTCTATTTTTTTGTGCAACCGGAGAGGTACCAAAGTGGCCAACTGGGGCAGACTGTAAATCTGCTGGCTTATGCCTTCGGAGGTCCGAATCCTTCCCTCTCCACAAAATTTTTACCGCGGAAGTAGCTCAGTTGGTAGAGCATCAGCCTTCCAAGCTGAGGGTCGCGAGTTCGAACCCCGTCTTCCGCTCTAAGAAGGCCGACGTAGCTCAGAGGTAGAGCACTTCCTTGGTAAGGAAGAGGTCTCGGGTCCAAGTCCCGATGTCGGCTCAACTTGGCATTGATTATCAGGAGATTAGAAGGGCATTATTTCGAAATTAATATTAATTAATAATATATTATTATGGCAAAAGAAGTATTTAAAAGGGATAAACCCCATGTTAACATTGGTACAATTGGCCATGTTGACCACGGCAAAACCACTTTAACTGCAGCTATCACCAAGGTACTTGCAGAGAGAGGTTTCTCCAGAGACGATGAGATCAAGACTTTTGATCAGATTGATAATGCTCCTGAGGAGAAGGAGCGCGGTATTACCATTAACACCGCACACGTTGAGTATCAGACGGCTAACCGTCACTATGCTCACGTTGACTGCCCGGGGCATGCTGACTATGTAAAGAACATGGTTACAGGTGCTGCACAAATGGATGGCGCAATCCTAGTTGTAGCTGCTACCGACGGTCCTATGCCTCAAACAAGAGAGCACATTCTATTGGCACGTCAGGTAAACGTTCCTAAGATTGTTGTATTCCTTAACAAGGTTGACTTGGTTGACGATCCTGAAATGCTAGACTTGGTAGAGATGGAAGTTAGAGAGCTTCTTTCTTTCTATCAGTATGACGGAGACAATGCCCCTGTCATTAGAGGTTCAGCTCTTGGAGCCCTTAACGGAGACAAGAAATGGGAAGAGAAGGTTATGGATCTTATGGCTGCTGTCGATGAGTACATTCCGCTTCCTGTTCGTGATAATCAGAAACCGTTCTTGATGCCTATAGAGGATATCTTCTCAATCACAGGCCGTGGCACGGTTGCTACAGGTAGAATTGAGACAGGTATTGTCAAGGTTGGTGATGAGGTTGAACTTATCGGACTTGGCGACGAGCCTAAAAAGACCGTCGTAACAGGTGTCGAGATGTTCCGCAAGATTCTTGATGAAGGTGAGGCAGGCGATAACGTTGGTTTGCTTCTAAGAGGTATTGACAAGAAAGACCTTAAGAGAGGAATGGTTGTTGCAAAGCCCGGTTCAGTTACTCCTCATAAGAAATTCGAGGCGCAGATTTACGTCTTGAAGAAAGAGGAAGGCGGCCGTCACACTCCATTCAAGAATAAATATCGTCCTCAATTCTTCATCCGTACTATGGATGTAACCGGAGAGATTGATCTTCCTCAGGGAGTTGAGATGGTAATGCCTGGTGATAACGTAACTATCCAAGTAGAGTTAATCTACCCAGTTGCTTTGTCAGAAGGACTTAAGTTCGCTATCCGTGAGGGCGGCAGAACTGTAGGCGCCGGACAGGTAACCAAGATACTAGAATAGTCTGTCGGGGACATTATTTTGCTCCCGATAGTTTAGCATCTATAAAATCCCTGAGTCTTAGACTTTTGCAAAGTATAAAAGGATGAGGCGCAGGGGTTAGTTTAGGGACATAGTTCAAGGGTAGAATCGCGGTCTCCAAAACCGCTGATGGGCGTTCGAATCGCTCTGTCCCTGCACTGAATCAGATGTTACGATTTGATTCACGTTTTAATAGGACAATGCAAAGCTTCCAATTGCTGAGTCCATAATTAAAATTTAAATGAACAAAGTAAGTTATAATCTTAAAGAGGCTTATACAGAGTTGACCAAGAAGGTCACCTGGCCTACTTGGGCGCAGTTGCAGAATTCAGCTATTGTGGTAATGGTGACAACACTAATATTTGCAGTGCTTATATTCTTGATGGACATTGCGTTCAAGAACATAATGACGGCCATTTATAATATGCTTTACTAATTTGCTTAACAGATTAATAACAGTTTTATAATGAGTGAGCTGGCAAAAAAATGGTACGTTGTAAGAGCGCAAGGCGGAAAAGAAAAGAAGGCTCAGGAGTACATAATTAATGAGATTAAAAGACTCAACAAAGAAGATTATGTAACTCAAGTCCTTGTTCCGACCGAGAAAGTCTACAAAGTAAAGAACGAGAAGAAATATATCACCAACAAGATTTGTTTTCCGGGATATATTTTCATTGAGTCCTGCCTAACGGGTGAAATTCAACATATTATCCGTGATATACCTTTCGTGTCGGGTTTCCTGACGGAGATTATCAAGAAGGGTAGCAAGGAGAAAGAACCTGTTCCTTTGCGCGACTCCGAGGTCTATCAGTTGCTTGGAAAAGTAGATGAAATGGCTGAAAAAGAAGAGGAGAATGCAGCGCCATTTGTTAAAGGCGAACCTGTAAAAGTTATCGATGGTCCTTTCAATGGTTTTGACGGAACAATTGACGATATCTTGGAAGACAAGAAGAAGTTGAAAGTTATGGTTAAGATTTTTGGAAGAAAGACTATTCTGGAGCTTAACTTTGTTCAAGTAGTTAAAGAATAAATAAATTTATTATGGCTAAAGAAGTTGCCGCATTAATTAAATTACAAATTAAAGGCGGTGCAGCAAATCCCTCACCTCCGGTAGGACCGGCACTAGGTTCTAAAGGAGTGAATATTATGGATTTCTGCAAACAATTTAACGCGCTTACCCAAAAGAAAGCCGGCAAGACGCTTCCCGTCATCATCACCGTATTCACAGATAAGTCCTTTACCTTTGTAGTAAAGGAACCTCCTGTAGCCGTGATGATTAAAGAGGTTGCTAAAATTCAGTCAGGTTCTGCTGAACCTAACAGAAAAAAGGTTGCCAAATTAACTTGGGATCAGGTTAAAAAAATTGCAGAGGACAAAATGCCCGATCTTAACTGTTTTACCCTTAAGTCAGCCATGAAGATGGTTGCAGGTACTGCAAGAAGTATGGGTATTACTGTAGAGGGAACATTCCCTGCCGATGTTAAATAAAATCAAACGCAATGAGTAAGCTAACTAAAAATCAAAAAGTATCCGGGGCTAAAGTTGAGCCCGGAAAACAGTACAAGTTGGCTGAGGCTTGCAGTTTAGTAAAGGAGACTACCTATACTAAATTTGATGCTTCGGTAGATGTTGCTGTACGTCTTGGAGTAGATCCGCGCAAGGCCAATCAAATGGTCAGAGGCGTGGTTACCCTTCCTAACGGAACAGGCAAAAAGGTAAGAGTACTTGTATTGTGCACGCCGGACAAAGAGGCTGAGGCTAAAGAAGCCGGAGCTGATTATGTAGGCTTGGACGATTATGTAGAAAAAATAAAGGGAGGCTGGACTGACGTTGACGTCATTGTCTGCACCCCTACTGTTATGGCTAAAGTTGGCGCCCTTGGAAGAGTCCTGGGACCAAGAGGTTTAATGCCTAACCCTAAGACCGGTACTGTAACTATGGATTTAGCAGCTGCAGTTAAGGATATTAAGGCCGGTAAAATTGACTTCAAGGTTGACAAACAGGGCATTATATGCACAAGCGTAGGAAAAGTTTCATTTACTGCGGAGCAGCTGACACAAAATGCCGGAGAGTTTTTAAACACGGTTGTTAAATTGAAACCTCAGTCTCTTAAGGGAACTTACATTAAGAGCATTTTTATTTCATCAACTATGGGTCCAGGTATTGCAATTGATGCTAAGGCATTTGGCGCCGCTGAATCTGAATAATTTTGAGGAGAAAAATTATGAAGAAAGAGAAAAAATCACAGATTATTGAAGATTTGACAGCCCTAATTAAGGAGAACCCCAATTTCTATATTACAGATATTGAGGGACTTAACGCCGTTCAGACTGCAAAGTTGAGACGTACATGCTTTAAACAGCAAATTAAGTTGCTTGTAGTTAAGAACACCCTATTCTCTAAAGCTTTGGAAAAGAGCGAAATAGAGGAGCCTAAACGATTTGAGCCTTTGATGAAAGGTTCATCGGCAATTATGTTCACAACGGTTCCAAACGCACCCGCTAAGGTTATCAAATCCTTTAGCGCTGCAGACGGAAAAGGCAAGCCGGCTCTTAAGGGAGCCCTTGTTCAGGATTGTGCATACATTGGTGCCGAGAATCTTGATGCACTTTACAACATTAAGTCCAAGAATGAACTTATTGGAGACATCATTTCGTTGTTGCAGTCTCCTGTTAAGAATGTCATTTCTGCCCTACAGTCACAGGGCGGCGGCAAGATTGCAGGCATTGTAAAAACGCTAGAAGAGAAGAAATAATTATTAACACATAAAAAATTAAAAATCATGGCAGATATTAAAAAATTTGCAGAAGACTTAGTTAATCTTTCAGTAAAAGACGTACAAGAGTTAGCTAAAGTTCTTAAAGAGGAGTATGGCATTGAGCCTGCTGCCGCTGCTGTTGCTGTTGCCGGTCCTGCTGCTGCAGGAGCACCCGCTGCTGCAGAAAAGACTGAATTTGACGTTATCCTTAAGTCAGCTGGACAAGCTAAATTACAGGTTGTTAAGGCTGTCAAGGAGCTTTCAGGTCTTGGACTAAAAGAAGCTAAAGATCTAGTTGACGGTGCGCCTAAGGCTGTTAAGGAGAAAATATCCAAGGCAGACGCTGAAGCGTTGAAGGCAAAACTGGAAGAGGCTGGTGCAGAGGTTGAGATTAAATAACTTGAAGTATTAATTTGAACAAGTTTATTATTTCACCCCTCCCTACCTAGCAGGACGTAGTCAGGTTTAGGGCATTTTGCCCTAAACCTTTTTGTCGTTTTTTAAGTTTATTATCAACTAACCTTAACACAATGTTGCAAAACACTAATAATAAGCGAATTTCATTCGCAACCTCTAAAACCCTTCTTGACTACCCGGACTTTCTTGAGGTGCAGTTAAAATCCTTCAAAGATTTCTTCCAGTTGGATACAACAGCAGAAAACAGGAAAAATGAGGGATTGTATAAGGTTTTCCAAGAGGTTTTCTCACAGAATTCAGATCCTAAAGGAATTAGAGATACGCGCAATAACTTTGTTCTAGAGTTTATTGACTACTTCATTGACCCGCCGCGGTACTCCATGGAAGAGTGCCTGGACAGAGGACTGACATACAGTGTTGCTCTTAAAGCAAAACTGAAATTGTCTTGTACTGACCCGGAACATGAAGATTTTGAACAAGTTATCCAAGACGTCTATCTGGGAACCATTCCTTACATGACCCCGCAGGGCACATTCATCATAAACGGATCTGAGAGAATCGTAGTTTCTCAGTTGCATCGTTCTCCCGGAGTATTCTTTGGTCAGAGCATGCACACAAACGGAACTAAACTTTACTCGGCAAGAATTATCCCTTTCAAGGGTTCTTGGATTGAGTTCACGACAGACATTAACAATGTCATGTATGCATATATTGACCGCAAGAAGAAATTACCGGTCACAACGCTGCTTAGAGCAATTGGCTTTGAGGGCGATAAGGACATATTAAATATTTTCGGACTTGCACAGGAAGTTAAGGCCACTAAGTCCGAACTGGCAAAATGCGTTGGTAAAACACTTGCTGCCAGAGTATTAAAAACATGGAACGAGGACTTTGCCGACGAGGATACCGGTGAAGTTATGTACATTGAGAGGACTGAGATTGTTGTTGAAAGAGAAACCGTTCTAACGGAAGATTTAATTGATAAAATTATAGATTCAGGCGTTTCTTACATTCTGATTCACAATGAGGATGCAAGTGCTGCGGAATATGCAATAATTTACAACACCTTGCAGAAGGATGTCTGCAACACTCAGAAAGACGCAATCTTCTATACTTACAGACAGTTGCGTAATTCAGAACCACCGGATGAAGCTACTGCAAAGGATGTTATAGAAAAACTTTTCTTCTCGGACAAGAGATATGATTTGGGAGCTGTCGGGAGATACAGACTTAATAAGAAATTGAATTTGACAACATCTCCGGATGTGAGGGTGTTGACAAAACAGGATATTATAGAGATCATCCGCTATTTGATTCAGCTGATTAACTCAAAGGCAAGTGTTGACGATATTGACCACTTGAGCAACAGAAGAGTCCGTACGGTTGGAGAGCAACTTGCAAATCAGTTCAGCGTTGGACTGGCAAGAATGGCAAGGACTATTAGGGAGAGAATGAATGTGAGGGACAATGAGGTGTTCACCCCTATTGAGCTTATCAATTCAAAAACCCTATCCTCTGTAATCAACTCTTTCTTTGGTACTAGTCAGTTGTCACAGTTTATGGACCAAACCAACCCTATTGCGGAGATGACTCACAAGAGAAGGCTGTCAGCTCTGGGTCCGGGCGGACTTAGCAGAGATAGAGCGGGGTTTGAGGTACGTGACGTTCACTATACTCACTACGGAAGACTTTGTCCTATTGAGACACCAGAAGGTCCTAACATTGGATTGATATCTTCTCTTTGCGTTTATGCAAGAATAAATGATTTGGGATTTATTGAGACTCCGTATAGAAAGGTTGAGAACGGAGTGGTTGACCTTGCACCTACCGGAGTCGTTTATATGAGTGCAGAAGAGGAAGAGAATCAAATGGTTGCGCAGGCCAATGTAAATCTTGACGATAGCGGAAAAATTTTGGATGACAGAATCAAGTGCAGATGGCAGGCCGATTATCCTGTTGTAGGAAAGAAAGAGGTTCACTTGATTGATGTTGCACCTAACCAGATTGCTTCTCTTGCTGCATCAATTATTCCGTTCTTGGAGCACGATGATGCAAACCGTGCGTTGATGGGTTCTAACATGATGCGTCAGGCGGTACCTATTATTTGCCCTGAGGCTCCTATTGTTGGAACGGGCTTGGAAGAGCCAATCATCAGAGACTCAAGAACTCAGATTGCTGCAGAGGGAAAAGGAGACGTTGTTTTTGTTGATGCAAATGAGATTCACGTCAAGTATGACAGAACAGAAGATGAGAAGTTTGTAAGCTTTACATCTGATGTTACTGTTTACAAGATGCCAATGTATAGAAAGACAAATCAGAGCACTTCCATCCGCTTGAAACCTATCGTAAGAAAAGGACAAAAGGTTGAGAAGGGAGATATTATGACTGAGGGTTATGCTTCTCAAAACGGAGAGCTGGCTCTTGGTAGAAACTTGAAGGTTGCTTTCATGCCTTGGAAAGGTTACAACTATGAGGATGCAGTTGTTTTGAGTGAGAGAATGGTCCGCGAGGATATTTTCACTTCTGTGCATGTAGATGAATACATCATGGAAGTGCGTGATACTAAGCGCGGTCCGGAGGAACTGACAAAGGATATTCCAAATGTCAGCGAGGATGCAACAAAGAATCTTGATGAAAACGGTATTATCAGAGTAGGAGCTTCTGTTGAGCCCGGAGATATCCTAATTGGAAAAATCACTCCAAAGGGCGAGACTGATCCTTCTCCTGAGGAAAAACTTTTAAGAGCAATCTTCGGAGATAAGGCCGGTGATGTTAAGGATGCTTCATTAAAGGCGTCTGCTTCACTTACAGGTACCGTAATTGGAAAGAGACTGTTTAAGAAAGTGGGCTCTGGAAAGATTTCAGAGGCGGAAAGGAAGAAACTTAAAGTTGCTCAGAAGAACGGAGTTGCAAAAGCCGATGAAGAATTTGAGAAAAAGGCTAAGGAGTTAAGAGGCTCATTCTTGGATAAGCTCACGACTCTTACCTCCAAGAAAACATCTCTTGGCATAAGCGACATGTACGGAACTCTAATTATCCCTAAGGGAGATTTATTTAAGAGAGAATGTTTGGATAAGATTGATTATGAGAATATTAATCCTACCAAGTGGACTTCCGACAAGCATGCAAACACTTTGATAAAGACGCTGATCAACAACTACTTAATTCAGTACAAAGTTTTGGATTCTCAGAACAAGAGAAAGAAATATGATATCACTATCGGCGACGAGCTTCCAAACGGAATTACTCAACTTGCAAAGGTTTACCTTGCAAAGAAGAGAAAGATTAGGGTTGGAGATAAAGTTGCAGGACGCCATGGAAACAAAGGTATCGTTGCCAAGATAGTTAGCGATGAGGATATGCCTTTCATGGAGGATGGAACAATTATGGATATTGTTTTAAACCCTCTTGGCGTACCTTCTCGTATGAATCTTGGACAGATTTATGAGACCGTTTTAGGATGGGCCGGGCGTGAGCTTGGACTTAAGTTTGCTACCCCTATTTTTGACGGCGCTTCTTTGGAGAATATCTGCAATTACACAGACAAGGCAGGACTTCCAAGATATGGAACAACTTGGCTAAGAGATGGCGGCACGGGTGAGATGTTTGACCAGCCTGCTACAGTGGGAGTTATATATATGATTAAACTAGACCACATGGTAGATGACAAGATGCATGCTCGTTCTACCGGACCTTATTCTCTTATTACTCAGCAGCCTCTGGGCGGTAAAGCTCAGCTGGGAGGCCAGAGATTCGGAGAGATGGAGGTTTGGGCTCTTGAAGCGTTTGGAGCTGCAAATATTCTGCAAGAAATTCTTACAATCAAGTCAGATGATATCACAGGCAGAAGCCGCGCATATGAAGCAATCGTTAAGGGTGAGCCAATGCCTCAACCTGGTATTCCAGAGTCACTTAACGTATTGTTGCATGAACTCAGAGGCTTAGGCTTAAGCATTCACTTAGATTAAAAAATTAATAAATATGCCTTTAAAGAAAGATAATAAAGTTAAGACCAATTTCGGCAAGATTAGGATCAGCCTGGCATCTCCGGAGGAAATTCTGGAGAGATCACACGGCGAGGTTTTGAAACCGGAAACTGTTAACTATCGTACATACAAACCGGAGAGAGACGGATTGTTCTGCGAGAGAATCTTTGGTCCTACAAAGGATTACGAGTGCTATTGCGGAAAATATAAGAGAATCCGCTACCGCGGAATTGTCTGTGACCGTTGCGGTGTAGAAGTAACAGAGAAGAAAGTCCGCAGAGAGAGAGAGGGCCATATAACCCTCACCGTTCCGGTTGCTCATATCTGGTATTTCCGTTCTAATCCTAACAAGATTGGGGCTTTGCTTGGCATTAAGAGCAAGCAGCTGGACTCTATAATTTATTATGAGAGGTACGTGGTTATTCAACCTGGTATTGCAGCGGAAAAAGGAACAAAAGAGTTGGATCTTCTTACTGAAGATGAATATCTGGCACTTGTTGACACCCTTCCAAAAGAGAATCAGCAGTTGACAGATGACGATCCCAACAAATTTATTGCAGAGATGGGAGCAGATGCCATCTATAAACTACTTGCAAAACTGGACCTTGACCAGCTTTCTTATACATTAAGAAGCAGTCTTGAGCATGAGACGTCTCAACAAAGAAAAGCAGAATCTCTTAAGAGACTGAGCGTTATAGAAGCGTTCAGAGATTCAAAAGATATCAATAAGCCGGAGTGGATGATTATGAAGGTTATCCCTGTAATCCCTCCGGATTTAAGACCCCTTGTTCCACTGGACGGAGGACGTTTTGCTACTTCCGATTTGAATGACTTGTACAGAAGAGTCATTATCAGAAATAACAGACTTAAGAAACTTATTGAGATTAAGGCTCCGGAAGTGATTCTTAGAAACGAGAAGAGAATGTTGCAGGAAGCTGTAGATTCTCTATTTGATAACTCCAAGAAATCCAATTCAGTAAAGACAGAAGCAAATAGAGCGCTTAAATCTTTGTCTGATTCCTTAAAGGGAAAGCAGGGAAGATTTCGTCAGAATTTGCTTGGTAAACGTGTTGACTATTCTGCACGTTCAGTTATTGTTGTTGGTCCGGAACTTAAGATGCATGAATGCGGTCTTCCAAAATTCATTGCCGCTGAGCTTTACAAACCGTTCATTATCCGCAAATTGTTGGAGAGAGGTATTGTAAAGACTGTCAAGAGCGCAAAGAAAATGGTAGACAGAAAAGACCCTGTTATTTGGGATATTCTTGAGAACGTAATGAAGGGCCATCCTGTTTTGCTTAACCGTGCCCCTACTTTGCACAGACTTGGTATTCAGGCATTCCAACCTAAATTGATTGAAGGAAAAGCTATTCAGCTGCATCCTCTTGCATGTACTCCTTTCAACGCCGACTTTGACGGTGACCAGATGGCTGTCCATCTGCCGTTAGGAAATGCTGCAGTTCTTGAGGCTCAGTTGCTCATGCTTTGTACTCATAACATTCTTAACCCTGCAAACGGAGCTCCTATTACCGTTCCTTCACAGGATATGGTTCTTGGCCTTTATTACATCACAAAGCCAAGGAAAGGTGTCAAGGGAGAGGGAATGTATTTCTATGGTCCGGAGGAAGTTGTAATTGCAATTAATGAACAGCATCTGGATATGCACGCTGTCATTCACGTAAGACTTCCAAAAGATCTCATGAATGAGTCCAATGGTTATGAAATCAAAGAAACTACTGCCGGAAGAGTTGTCTTCAATCAAGTAGTTCCAAAAGAGATTGGATTTATTAATCAGGTAATTAACAAGAAATCTTTAAGAGACCTTATCGGTGTTGTCATCAAGGTCTGCGGAGCAAAGAGAGCTACGGAGTTTTTGGATGATGTAAAAGCAATGGGATATATGATGGCGTTCAAAGGAGGTTTATCCTTCAACATCAACAACGTCATTGTCCCTGTAGAGAAGGAGAAACTTGTTAATGAAGGGTACAAGAAAGTTGACGCCGTTAAGGCAAACTTTGACGCCGGCCTTATTACAAATAATGAGCGTTACAACCAAATCATTGATATCTGGACAAATGTAAATAATGAATTGGCCAATATAGTTGTAAAGGAAATTTCTGCTGATAATCAGGGATTTAATCCGGTATGGATGATGTTGGATTCCGGAGCCCGCGGATCTAAAGAACAGATTCGTCAGCTTTGCGGAATGAGAGGTTTGATGGCTAAGCCGCAGAAATCCGGAGCAACTGGAGGAAATGAAATTATTGAGAACCCAATTCTTGCAAACTTTAAAGAGGGACTTTCTGTATTGGAGTATTTTATCTCCACTCACGGCGCTCGTAAAGGTCTGGCTGATACCGCGTTGAAAACTGCAGATGCGGGGTATCTAACAAGACGTCTTGTGGATGTGTCTCATGATGTGATTATTACAGAGGAAGATTGCGGAACTCTAAGAGGTCTTGTGGCGACAGAGATTAAAAATAAGGATGAAGTTGTAGAGACACTTTATGACAGAATCCTTGGAAGAACCACTGTTCATGATATTTACAACCCTCTTAATGGAGAAAAGATTATTGGTGCCGGTGAGGAAATCACAGAGGAAATTGCCTCAACAATTCAATCTCTGCCTATAGAAGCTGTCGAGATCAGGTCAGTGCTTACATGCGAAAGCAAGAAGGGTGTTTGTGCTAAGTGTTACGGACGTAACCTTGCAAGAGGCAGAATGGTAGAGAAAGGAGAAGTTGTTGGAGTTATTGCAGCTCAGTCAATTGGAGAACCGGGTACACAGCTGACACTTAGAACATTCCACGTTGGAGGTACTGCATCCAATGCTGTTGTTGAGAGTGAGATAATTTCCAAGTATGACGGTAAGCTGGAATTTGAAGAGCTTAGGACTTTGGATAAGAAGGGGGACAGTGGAGTTAAGCAGACAATTGTTACGGGACGCGCAACGGAGGTAAGAATTGTTGATGCCAATACTGAAATCACAATGTCAGAGTACCGTGTTCCTTACGGTTCTACTCTTTACTTTAAAGAGGGCGATATAGTTAAAAAGGGTGACAAGATTTGCGAATGGGATGCATATAACGCACTTACTCTTGCAGATGTTGAAGGTACGGCAATGTATGACTCATTGATTGAAAATGAGACATTTAAGTCTGAGGCTGCCGATGAATTTTCCGGACACTCAGAGAAAGTTGTCATTGAGTCTAAGGACAAGAATAAGAACCCTGCCATCAGAATTGTTGACGCAGCCGGCAATGAGCTTAAGAGCTACAACTTACCGGTAAACGCACACATTATGGTGAACAACAAGCAGAAAGTTAAAGCGGGAGATATACTTGTAAAGATACCAAGAACCGCCAGTGCAAAAGCGGGAGATATTACAGGAGGTCTTCCTAGGGTAACTGAATTATTTGAGGCACGTAATCCATCTAATCCTGCGATAGTTGCTGAGATTAACGGAGATGTTATCATGGGCAAAATCAAGAGAGGAAACAGGGAAATTATCATCAAAGCTAAGAGCGGAGAGGAGAAACATTACCTGGTTCCGTTGACAAAACAAATTCTTGTTCAGGAAAACGACTACGTAAGAGCCGGAGATCCGTTATCAGACGGAGCGGTTGCACCTTCAGATATTCTTGCTATTCTGGGACCTACAAAAGTTCAGGAATACATTGTCAACGAGGTTCAAGCAGTTTATAGAATGCAAGGCGTTAAGATTAATGACAAACATTTTGAGGTCATTGTAAGACAGATGATGCGCAAAGTGGAAGTTGTTGATCCGGGCGACACCCGCTTCTTGCCGGAGCAGCTTGTTGACAGACAAGAGTTTATGAAGAGCAATGATGAGCTATGGGATAAGAAGGTCGTTCTTGACGCCGGAGATTCCAAGAATATTAAAGCCGGCCAAATTGTAACCGTAAGAAAGTTGAGAGATGAAAACTCAATCCTTAAACGTCAGGCTCTAAAGGTTGTAGAGGCAAGAGACGCAGTTGCTGCAACAGCAAACCAGATACTCCAGGGAATCACAAGAGCGGCATTAAAGACAAACAGTTTTATGAGCGCCGCATCATTCCAGGAGACAACAAAGGTTTTGAGCGAGGCTGCAATCCGTGGAAAGACAGACTATTTGGAGGGATTGAAAGAGAACGTTATCTGCGGACATCCAATACCTGCAGGTACGGGACTTAGAGATTATGAGAAGATAGTTGTCACATCCGCAGATGAGTACCGAAGGATGATGCAGGCAACGCAAGAGAACGGACCCGCTAATTCCGTTGAGTCTCAGATGAAAGCAAATGCAGAGGGAAAAGAGGAAAGCAGAGACAATCAGTAATTGATATTTTTAATCCCGACAGCTTAATGTAAAAATTATCTGTCGGGATTATTGTATATATACCACTTATTTTAAGGCAATTACACGATAAATAGACACTGCATTTTTTAATAGAATAATTTTATATAAGACCAATGAATACTTTTAAAAAAATTATTTTGCTTTTTTCCGCTGCAATTGTAGTTGCATCTTGCGGACAAAAAGAGGAATCCGGTTATAAAGTGACTGTCAAATTTGAAGGGGAAGCCCCTGAGCTAAAGACAGATGCAAGGATAATAATGTCTAATGGAGATACGTCCGAGTATGCAATTTGTGACACCGCATCAGTTGTAAACGGACAAGCCATGTTTGCCGGGAGCGCTAAATCTCCGGACATTGTGTACATAAAATTTTTGGGAATAGACCCAAAGACCGGGAGTGAGAGAAGCATCTGCTCTTTCTTCCTTGAAAATGACATCTATACCATAACGGTCCCCAAAGACCCTAAGGAAGAGGTAATTATAACAGGAGGAAAAACCCAGCACGTTGTTGATTCATTAAATACAGTAGCAAAAAACATTATAAAGAAATCACATCTTGACTCTTTGCAAAATATTTTTGCAACGGCGGACGACAGGATAAAAGACTCTATCCGAATAATGCGTGAAAAAGTTTACACAGAAATTAACAACGTTTTTACGGGATATATTTCTAAAAATCCAACCTCCATGTTTGCCCTATTCCAGCAGGCACTCCAAATCGACTTTACACCGGCTGATTCTGCTGAAAAAATGATGAAGCAATTTGCCGCAGTTCCGGAATACGCTGATAACAAGTATTTTAAAATAATAAAAAACAGCGTGGAAAATCAGAGCAGATTTTCAATTGGTAAACAAGCTCCTGATTTTACACAAAATGATGCAAGCGGAAATCCGGTAAAGTTTTCTGATATCTATAAGCAGAATAAAATTACAATGATAGATTTTTGGGCATCTTGGTGCGGTCCATGCAGACAATTCAACCCTATTCTAAGAAGAATCTATTACAAGTATAAAAATAAAGGATTCGGCATCATCGGGGTCTCCCTTGACCAAGACCGTGACGCATGGATAGAAGCAATTGGAAAAGACAGACTCCCATGGATACAAGTATCTGATATGCAGGGTTGGAGTAACGCGGTCTCAACTATGTATCTTGTAAAATCTATTCCTCAAAATATTTTTGTGGACAATACGGGAAAGATAATACTAAGAAGAGCGGAAGAAGATGAGATTGATAAATTCCTGGATAACGCTTTGAATGACACAGAGGAATAAACTCAAAGAAAAAATAACTTAGCTCATTAAGCAGCTGCTAATAATTAATAAAACAATAAATAAAAAAGCCGCAGATAATTCCGCGGCTTTTCTATTTAACTCATTTATAATATGCTAATGAGTCTTTAGTATCATGATCATCTCATCAACAGGAAAGCCTGCATTCATCACTGAACCATTCTTTACAATCCAATATTCAAATTCTATATAATCTGCAAGCCCAGGGTGCGTTGTGGTATAATTTTGCGTATGCATAAGATACCACTGATCTGCAGGGTCTGCACCAAACTCCATAAGATAGGTATTGCCATTAACGGTAGTTTTCATATCAAAATAGTCTCCGTTTACCGTCAAATTACTATTGTAATCAGTATCCTTGGCAATAACCATTCCTCCGTCGTCAGTATAGGTAAATTCCACAGGAAGATTTCCTCCCCATGTCTTTAATCTGTAGTACTCATTTGTATACTTTGCTTTCTCCAGAGTTCCGTTTATTCCCATCTCTTCAACAAATGGAAGAGTAGCAGAACTTAACCAGCCGCTGCCCTTAACATAATGATAAGACTCAACAAATTCTGTAACCATATAGCTTTCATATTCAAGCGGAAGCTGAGCTGAACAATTAATGGTTGAGACACCTGCCGGACCGGCAACACTGCTATTAAATGATAGAGTGAATGCATATTTAGTACCGGGATTAAAGCTCTTGTAATCATATGTTACAGTTATAGGCTTTTGGAACTCACCGGCTTCAAATGAGACCGAACTTGTTGACAAGGTGAACAAATTATTTTTATCCACCATTGTAATAGGCACTTGCAACGCCTTATCTGCAACACCTCTATTCAAGTATACCGTAAGAGTTGTCGAAGACGGGCTTAGGGTATAGTTTGCATTTGCTTTAGGAAATGAGACATCTAAACTGGTTGGAGTATAAATTGCCTCTTTTGTAGAACAAGAAGAGACAAGCAGGCCGCAAACAGCAGCAATAACTGCAGCGCCGTTAGTTATGTATTTCTTAAATGATTTCATATCTTTTAATACTTTAATATTATTAAACATAACCCTATCTATTAGTAGCCGGGATTTTGTTGTTTGCTAATCTGAGGATTGGCATCAATCTCCGCCTTTGGAATTGGCCACAACCATCTGAAATTATCAGAGCTCTGAACCATAACATCAGTGCTTGCATCGCCCGGAAGATACACCATATTTTTGGCAAATGAATAGCAAGCATACCTTGTCATACCTGCTCCAAATCTCTTGAGATCATCAAAACGGAAACCTTCTCCCATCAATTCCTTGTATCTCTCAAGTCTGATTTTATTAAGGAGAGCAGAACCGGTAGATGTTGTGTTAGTATAACCAATATATCTTGTAGACAAAAGATCGTCAAGGTATTTCTGAGCCTTGGCGGTACTGCCGGTAGCTCCGCTTAAAAGATTAGCCTCTGCCGCAATTAGATACTGCTCAGCTATCCTGAATAATTTAATCTTGTTGATATGGTCTGATGCAACAAGTTTTTCTGCCTTGGCCTGAAGAGCAGGATTGCCCGCAAACTTATTAAACAAATACATCGGGCCGCTGGTTGTGGTAAAAGTAATATCGTAAGTATGAAAGTTATTGAACCATGCAGCTCCTCTATAATCATCTTGAGATGCTACCATCTGATATATGGCATATTTGGATGGGAAGTAGTCTGGTGAATACTGCAGAGCAGTGGAAACCAGATTATCTCCCAGGTAACCGGGATCATTAGAAGAAGGAAGAGATTTTTCTGTATAATCTGCATACATCTGCATGATGCACTCAGTTCCGCTATCATTCTTCCACATTCTAACAATGTTGCCGTACAGTGAATAGGTTGCGTCCGCAGCAACTAACGGATAGGTTCCGGAATCGCACAAAGAACCCGCTTTTGCAGCAGCATCATCATAATTTCCCATGGAAAGAGCAACTCTTGCCTGCATTGCAGTTATGCAATCTTTTGTAAGAACCGTAGAAGCAACCGCACCTTTAACGCCCGCAAAACAAGTTGCAGCCTTTGAAAGGTTAGATGTTATATAATCATACGTCTCTTTAAGCGTTGATCTTCCGGGATAGGTTGACCAATCGGAAGGGGTCAAGTTATAATCATCTACAAGCATAACGCCCATGTCTGAAGAGGCGGTTGAGCTGTTGTAAGTTTTGCAATATTTAAGAGCCAATAGATAAGCTGTATATGCTTTTGTAAAATAGCATACACCCTGATCATTTTTCAACTCGGCAAAATCAGCATCTTTTAAATTCTTTGTATCCAAACCTGCAATACCTGCAAGAATTAAATTAGCCTGTTGTGTTGCTGTATAGCAAGCCCCCCAATAACTCTCCATAAAACTATCATCAGCCGTCCACAACCACCTGTAATATGTACCTCCTCTGTTTCCAAAATCTACAGTTGCATTAAAGCTGTCCGCCATAAGTTCTGACTCGTAAATAGCAGAACCGGATGTCAGACCTTCAATCTTTAAATACAAATTGTTAGTCATATACCCAGCGGAAGCAACGCTGTTAACAGCGTCTTTTACATCAATTGCATCCTTTGGCTGCTCATTCAAACTGCATGACGCCATAACAAAAAGCGCTAAGAATAAAAATATATACTTTTTCATAATCTTCTCAAATTAGAATGTGAATTCAACACCTGCAGAATACTCCTTTGTATTAGGGTAGTTTGCTGAGGCCACGTTGCTGTCAATCTCGGGATCAAATCCTTTGAACTTTGTGAATGTCAAAAGGTTTCTTCCTACCAAATAAACTCTTATGCTCTTGACGATTCTAAGCGGTGCAACAGCATCTTGTCCGAATGTATAAGAGAGTTGTAGATTCTTAAGTCTGACAAAAGAGGCATTCTCCTCATATCTTGAGTCCAACTGAGGAGTCTCTGATACATTAGGGTATGTCGTTCTTTGACCGGGATACTGCCAAGTTTCTGTCAGCATCTTTTTAGCCTGATTTGTTGTAGATGATTGCTGAGCATTCTCAATAAAATACAAATCATTATCAAAAATCCACTTGTCAAACATTCCGATAAAGTTGGCTTGAATTCCAAAGTTCTTCCACATAAAGTCTAACTGGACGCCGCCTGCCCATGGAGCATACTCATTATGTCCTGTAAAAACTGCATTGCTGCTGCTGTAAACAGAGGTGATTTTACCGTCTTTATCATACCAAAGTTGCTTACCGTTTGCAGGATCAACACCGGCATATTTAACTTCAAAGAACTCTCCATAAGCATGACCTGTCTGAAGTTTAAGACCTGTCCCGGAAAGCACAAACTCGTCACGTCCGCCAAACAGCTTGGTAATCTTATTCTTGTTGTAGCTGACATTGGCTGTAACGTTAAACATTGTATTCCTTGTCTGAATGACATTGAAAGTTAAGGTTGCCTCTATACCGGTATTTCTCATATTTGCAACGTTACCCCAGCCGGAGCTGAAACCTGTTGAATATGAGTAAGGAATAGAAATCAACATATTCTTTGTAGTCTTTCTGTATGCATCAACTTGTGCTGTTACAAAATTGAATAGTCTGAACTCCAGACCCAAAGTCATGTTCTCTACGGTCTCCCAAGTTAATTTGCTGTTGGAAGCATTAGAAATGCTCCAAGAGCCTGTTCCATTGTATGAAGCTCCCGTAGAAACAAGTCCCAATGATAAATAATTATCAATTCCCGAGTTGCCGGTAGTTCCGTAAGATGACTTAAGTTTTAACTCATCAAGCCACTTGACGTTCTTAAGGAATCCCTCTTTCTTCATGTCCCACATAGCACCTGCGGACCAGAAGTTAGCATATCTGTTTGCGCTTCCAAAGAGAGAGGAACCGTCACGTCTGAATGAACCGTTTAGGAAATATTTCTCTGCATAATTGTAATCCAACCTGCTGAACAGTGAGTTCATCTTATACTGAGAATAACTGAAAGTCGGCTGATTGTAAGTAACACCTGTAGCTACCGTTGTCATCCTGGCGTCTGTTGTTGTTGTTGAACTTGCGCCAAAGCCTCTTGTGTTTGAAATCATTGCCTCTTGTCCAACCAAAGCGTCAAAGTTATGATTCTCACCTATCGTAAGTTTATACTCCGCAGTGTTGGTAGAGGTCATTCTGTAGAATCTGCTGAAAGACTCGGAAGCACCGGTATCAGAACCGAAAACATCATGAATTTCCGGAAGCCACTGTACCCAAAAACGGGTATCCTGCCCTTCCAATGCCTGAGCAAACCTGAAAATTAGATTTTTGATCGGAGTAATCTCCTCATACATATTGCCGTTTAGAGCAACATAATTGGTCTGTCTCGGCTGAATTCCGTTAAGATATCTCCAGCCCCACCAGTTATTATCAGTAATCCTATCCTGATAAGCGCCGTAACCCAAGAATTTGCCGTTAGCATCTGTCTTAATCTCATAAGGAGTTGTATAGGGCAAACTGAAGAATGAGCCCCAGATAACACCGTTTGCAGTATTTCTGGTACCATCTGACCAAAGAGCAACTTTTCTGACTCTGTAACTCAAATCAAGGTTAAGGCCAACCTTCAACCAATCTGTAATTTCTGAGTTGATGTTGCTTCTGACGCCATATCTTGTTAAGTTATTATTTCTGAAAATTGCACTCTGCCTAACTGCATTTGCAGAAATGTAATAGTCTGTTTTGTTAGTTCTTCCCGCAAAAGAGACATCTGCCTTGTAAGTAGGAGCAGTCTGATTCATAAAGTACCTCTTCCATCCGCCGCCAATATTATTATTCAAACGGAATGTTTTAAGAGTCTGGAAATCAGTGCTTGTCTTCAAAGACGGGTCTACAAGTTCTCTGTATGCAAACCACTCTTTTGGATTCATCATTGTCTCAGGCTTGTAAGCAAGACTAGATGAACTGTATTGGAATGAAACTTTTGCCTCCGGTCTCTCTCCGCCGCCCTTCTTTGTAGTGATATAAACTACGCCGTTGGCAGCACGTGAACCGTAAATCGCAGTTGCTGAAGCATCCTTCAAAACCGTGATGCTTGAGATATCATTCTGGTTCAGTGTCTGAAAAACAGTTGAACTAACAGGTGAGCCATCCAAAATGAACAACGGGGTATTGGATGCATTGATGGAGTTAACTCCTCTCAATCTCATGCTGACCGTTGAACTCGGGTCTCCTGATGATGAATAAATCTGCAAACCTGCAACTTGTCCTTGAAGTGCATCCGCTACGTTAATGGTAGGTTTATCCTTTAAGGTCTTGGCCTTTACCGTGGTAGCAGCACCAACGACAGTGCTTAATTTCTTGGCCGAACCGTATCCTACAACGATTGTCTCTGCAAGAAGATTTGCATCTTCTTCCATGGCAACGTTGATGACAGATCTCCCGTTAACCGGAATTTCAACGGTCTTATAGCCAACTGAAGAGAAAACAAGAACGGCATCCTTTCTTACATTTATCACGTACTGACCGTTATAATCAGTAGCAACGCCATTCTTTGTCCCCTTTACCATAACCCCCGTACCTTCCAACGGATACTTTTCCGTTGCGCTGGTTACGGTTCCCGTTACTTTCATTGTCTGTGCGCCCATAAACTGAGGGACACAAAGCAATAGCAACGCTAAAACAAATGTGATTCGTTTCATTGGTTAAATTTTAAGTTAATTTTAGTAGTGTTGTTTTAATTAATATTTTGTAATAGTTTTTCTCTGGTGCAAAAATACCTTGGCAAGATACTTAATTTTATGTATTTGACAAAATTTTCTATCCGGGTTACTTTATGCAGATGCATTTCTTCCGTAAAACGCAACATTTTTGTTATATTTGTAACTGATTTCTCAAATAGTACTCTTAAGAGGTTAAAAAATGATTGGAATATTTGATTCTGGAGCAGGTGGACTTTCAGTTTGGAAGGAACTTATAAAACTTTTGCCATCAGAGCATTACTTCTATATATCCGACTCGGCATACTGTCCTTATGGGCCAAAAAGTAAAGATTTGATAGTAAAAAGAGCTACCGCAATATCACGCTTCTTAATTGAAAGGGGTGCGGAAATCATTGTTGTCGCATGCAATACCGCAACCGCCGGAGCAATAACCGAGCTTAGACAACAGTTTGATATTCCGTTTGTTGGAATGGAACCTGCCGTTAAGCCGGCTGCCATTGAAACGCGCACAGGAGTCATTGGAGTACTTGCAACTCAAGGAACTTTTAACGGACGACTGTATATACACACTTCTGAAAAATTTGCAAGAGAAAATGATATAAAGATTATTGAGAGAGTTGGAGACGGACTGGTTGAACTGGTAGAGCGCGGAGAGACAGAGACACCTGAGGCTGAGGTACTTGTAAAGAAATATCTGGACCCGATGATTGAAGCTGGAGCGGACTATGTTGTGCTTGGCTGCACGCACTATCCATTCCTTATCAACACCATAAACAAGGTATCTGATAATAAAATTAAAGTAATAAATCCTGCGCCCGCAGTAGCCAAACAGACCAAAATTCTTCTGCATAGAGAGAGAAAATCCAACAAGAATAAAGAGAGTTGCCGTCGCGACAGTGATGAAGAAAAAAACACAGTCTCTACAACAGGCTCAAATATAGATATTTTAAAAGGCATGGCATTAAAAATAGTAAGTGATGAATTAGCCGCAGGAGAGATTACAGAGCAAAGTGCATTTACCTTTCAAAACGCAATTTTTAAACATATTGATATTTGACCGAATGATAAAAGTAACGGTAATGTTACTTTTATTTATATATTTACATTCTAAACTAATAACAATCAAATAACCATTTATGAATTTAACTAACGTACTTTTCTATCTTGTCCCCCTGGCATCTCTGGTTGCACTTGGATTTGCATATCTGTTTTACAAACAGATGCTTAAACAAGACGAGGGAACTCCTAGGATGAAAGAAATTGCGCTGTATGTAAGACAAGGCGCAATGGCTTACCTTAAACAGCAGTATAAAGTTGTCGCAATTGTATTCGTGATTCTTTCTGCGTTTTTTGCCGTATTGGCATATGGATTTAATATTCAAAATCCTTGGGTGCCGTTTGCTTTTCTTACAGGCGGATTTTTCAGCGGACTTGCAGGCTTCATTGGAATGAAGACGGCAACTTATGCTTCCGCAAGAACTGCGAACGCTGCAATGAAATCTTTGAACTCCGGACTTAAGGTTGCATTCCGCAGCGGTGCCGTTATGGGTCTTACTGTTGTCGGACTTGGACTGCTTGATATTTCTCTATGGTTCTTAATATTGCACGCAGTGTATCCTAATGACTTGGTGGTTATTACAACAACAATGCTAACATTCGGAATGGGTGCTTCCACACAGGCTTTGTTTGCAAGAGTCGGAGGCGGTATCTATACCAAAGCCGCTGATGTCGGCGCTGACCTTGTCGGGAAAGTTGAAGCAGGAGTTCCTGAGGATGATCCAAGAAATCCCGCAACAATTGCAGATAATGTCGGTGATAATGTCGGAGATGTAGCAGGAATGGGAGCAGACCTTTACGAGTCTTATTGCGGAAGCGTACTTGCAACCGCAGCTCTTGGCGCTACTGCATTTGCCTTCTCCCCGGAAGCACAACTTAAAGGTGTATTTGCACCAATGTTGATTGCCGCCGTAGGTGTATTTCTTTCTGTTATAGGCATATACTTAGTTAAGACAAAAGAGGGAGCCGGCATGAAACAGTTGCTTAAATCATTAAGCATCGGAGTGAACACGGCAGCCATTTGTATTGCAATTTTTACATTCATAATATTGTATGTTCTGAAACTTGACCACTGGGTCGGAATATCATTTTCTGTTATTGCCGGACTAGTTGCGGGTGTTATAATAGGCAAGAGTACAGAGTATTACACATCCCACTCTTATAAGCCTACTCAAAAAATAGCTCAAAGCGCAGAGACTGGGCCCGCTACAGTTATTATCTCCGGAATTGCTACCGGTATGATTTCCACTGCGATACCAGTAATAGTAATAAGTATTGCTATTACTCTTGCATTCTTGTGCGCAATCAATTTTGATGTAGCAAATATGTTCAGCTCACAAAATTTAAGCTATGGTCTTTACGGAATTGGCATTGCAGCCGTTGGCATGTTGTCCACACTTGGAATCACCTTAGCAACAGACGCTTACGGGCCAATTGCTGATAACGCGGGAGGAAATGCACAGATGAGCGAACTTGGAGAGGATGTCCGCAACAAGACGGATATGCTTGATGCTCTTGGGAATACAACTGCCGCCACAGGAAAGGGATTTGCAATTGGTTCTGCAGCATTGACCGCTCTTGCACTGCTTGCATCCTACATCGATGAAATTAAAATTGCGCTTGTCAGAGTTGCTCACGGAGCGGCTAACGGAATGGTTGCGATTGAAGGACAATTAAAGTCTTTAAAAGATGTTCAAAGTGCAGGAATTTCTGACTTTATGGATTGGTATAATGTAAGCTTTATGAATCCTAAAGTGCTTGCGGGAATTTTCATTGGCGCAATGCTTGCATTTTTGTTCTGCGGACTCACGATGGGTGCCGTTGGACGTGCTGCCCAAAAAATGGTTGAAGAAGTAAGAAGACAATTCAAGGCAGACAAAGGCATCTTGGAGGGAACATCCAAACCCGATTATGCACGCTGCGTAGGAATTTCAACTAAAAGTGCTCAGCATGAAATGGTTGGACCGTCAATTCTTGCTATAATAGCTCCTATCGTTGTAGGTATTGTATTTGGAGTTGCAGGCGTTCTTGGACTTTTGATTGGAGGTCTTTCCAGCGGCTTTGTTTTGGCTATTTTTATGGCAAATTCAGGCGGAGCATGGGACAATGCCAAGAAGTTTGTAGAAGAGGGCAATTTGGGCGGAAAAGGCTCTTATGCGCACAAGGCTACGGTTGTTGGAGATACTGTCGGGGACCCATTTAAGGATACAAGCGGCCCGTCGCTGAATATTCTAATAAAATTGATGAGCATGGTATCTATTGTGATGGCAGGTATAACAGTAGCAATTACATTGTTTTAGAAACACTTAGCAATTTCTTTTAGGAAAAAATATTTGCAAAGCAAATTATAATTTTTTATATTTGGGACGCTTAACGTAAAATTTAGTTATGCGTCCCTTAAATTTTTTCTCTATACGCAAAGATGCCCTTTGGGGTGATGAGTCGTGGGAGATTTCAGCGGTTGAAGGCAGTGAATCCGTGCTTTATTTAGAAAGCCCTCAAGAGAGGGAGAGAAGATTGTTTGCCGACAACGATGAAGATAAAATCCAAAATCCTGATAATAAGGGCACTACGTTGCCGCAGTTAATTGAGCAATACAAAGGCAGGTTGGTCGGAGAGAAGGTGTGGAAGAAATACGGCAGCAAGTTTCCAATTCTGGTGAAGTTTATTAACGCTAAAGATGACCTATCCATTCAAGTGCATCCAAATGATGAAATTGCAAAGAAAATGGGATATCCAAACGGCAAGACGGAGTTATGGTATGTTGTTGATGCTGTCGGAGAAGCGTACATTATGGACGGCTTTAAAGAGGATATGCAGCCGGAGCGATTGCGCTCAATGGTGAAGGAAGATATGAACTCCCGTGACCCAATAGGAAGGGATAGTGAATGGACCGCCCTTGGAGGTACAATGAAGAATGTTGCCGGGGCGCCGGAAGATTTGTACGGCTATAAGATAACGCAATCTCTTAACAGGCATGTGGCTAAAAAAGGAGACTGGTATTTCATTCCCGCAGGCAGAGCTCACAGCATAGGTTCAGGCGTATATATTGTTGAAATACAACAAACTTCCAACCTTACATATAGATTGTTTGATTATAACAGAGTTGATAAAGACGGTCACCGCAGAAGGCTTGATATTGACGATGCATTAGCTGCAATTGATTACTCACGTATTCCTTTTAACAAGGACACCGGGAATATTTTTGAAATTAATAAAGCAAACGGCGGGGAATCTGAAATTGAACAACTTGTCTCCTACAGTTACTTTACTACATCTATGATTAACTTAAGGTGCAGCAAAAAGGAGACCTCCATGATGAAAGGGAACCTAAAAGAGTTTACTTTTGATTTCTCGTCTTTTGATTCTTTTGTGATTTTTGTTTGTACCAACGGGGCGGGTAAAATCTGTTTTATTGATGATGAGTCCGGTGACTCGGAAAACACCGGTGAACAATGTATTATAATCAAGAAGAGTGATGTCTATCTTCTTCCGGCGTGCCTGAAATCCGTGAAAATTAAATACGATTGTGATTTAAGAATCCTTGAGACACACATCGATTAACACGTAAGATTAAAATTTTTGAGGCAACGCCGATAAGCGCCGCCTTTTTTATTTCATTGTACCGCCGATAATATCAAGCAGTTCTGCAGTGATTGATTGCTGCCTTGATTTGTTGTATTGAAGTGTCAACTCCTGAATCAAATCATCGGCATTATCCGTTGCAACCTGCATTGCCATTGTACGGGCTGCATGTTCAGACGCATAAGAGTCTGCAAGAGCAGTATATAGCTTCTGACTAAGTACTTGCGGGATTAATGCCGCAATCAATTCCGGTGCGTTAGGCTCAACTATATAGTTATTCAAATACCCGCCGCTTTTATCATTCAAATTTTCCGCACCGTCTGCAGGGTGTTTATACTCAGACATATCTATCGGGAGGTAAGTAAATCTCTCAACTTTCTGAACTGCAGTAGATTTAAAATGGTGATAAATTACCAGCACTCTGTCAACTTCTCCTGCGGCATACATTAGCATAAGCTTACGGGCAAGCTTTGCAATACCTGAATATGAGGGATTTGCAGCAAGAGTCTGAAGCAAAACATCCGGTTCTGCATTTGCGGATTTTGGGATGTACGGCCGGACGCTGAAGCCCATTTTTTTTGCAGCCTCTTCTATTTTTTTCCCGACAGGAAACACTGTAATATCCTCTTGTTTAAGGTTGTAAAGAGGTACTGCAGTTGCGTCGGATGCCATATTTGCAGATGCACGGGAACCGGTGTACTCAAGGACCGTAGAGGTAAATTCTTTAATTACGTTATAATTAAAAGAACCGCAAAGCGCTGAATTTGAAGAAAATGCAACAACTGCAATTTTTTTAACAGGACGCTCTGCAACAAAAGGGGACGCAAATGATGAATCATTTTTTGACACTTTTCCCTCATTATCTTTAACAGACACTTCTCCGGACAGAAAATTTGCAACAATTTTATCCAGTCTTTTCTGATAGGGCACCATATTGCCGAGCAGATTCTGGGACTTGTGCAATTTTGCAGAGGATACCATCATCATTGCGGAGGTCACCTTGCGGGTACTCTGCACTGAACTGATTCTTGTTTTAACCTCTTTTAAAGATGCCATGACATTATTACCTCAAATTTTTATTTGCAGCCGACACTTACTCGCACTTACGCATTAACCTGATTCGCACTCATTTTAGCCGTTTCTTCCATAACCTTCATCATATCATCTGAGATGACACCACTATTAAGTTGCTCCAGCACATCCTTATGATTCAACTTCATGGAACGCAAATAACTAGCCTCAAAATCTGTAACTTTCTCCATTGGAACATCCTTTAAAAGTCCGTGAGTTCCGCAATACAAAATCGCAATCTGCTCCTCCACGGACATAGGAGAATATTGCGGCTGAACAAGCAGTCTGGTATTCTTTCTTCCCTTGTCAATCGCCATCGCGGTGACTTTATCCATTTCTCCTCCAAACTTTGTAAATGACTCAAGCTCTTGATATTGTGCCTGGTCAATCTTAAGCGTTCCTGCGACCTTTTTCATGGACTTTATTTGCGCATTTCCGCCAACACGGGAGACTGAAATTCCGACGTTAATTGCCGGACGATTTCCTTGGTTGAACAAATCCGTATCCAAAAATATCTGACCGTCCGTAATTGAAATTACATTAGTTGGAATGTATGCCGCAACGTCACCCTCCTGAGTCTCAATAATTGGAAGCGCTGTAAGAGAACCTCCTCCTTTCACCTTCCCTTTAAGGCTGTCCGGAAGGTCATTCATTTGCTCTGCAACCTCTTGCTGATCAATAATTTTAGCGGCTCTTTCCAAAAGTCTGGAGTGCAAGTAGAAAATATCTCCGGGGTAAGCTTCACGTCCGGAAGGTCTGCGCAAAATCAGAGAAACCTCTCTGTATGAGACTGCTTGCTTAGACAAGTCATCATAAACAATTAGCGCATCACGCCCGGTATCTCTGAAATACTCACCTATTGCAGCTCCCGCAAATGGCGCAAAGTACTGAAGCGCAGCGGGATCACCGGCTGTCGCGACTACTACGGTAGTGTAGTCCATTGCACCGTGCTGTCTTAAAACATTGACAAGACTCGCGACGGTGGAACCTTTCTGACCTATTGCAACGTATATGCAGTAAACAGGTTTGCCTGCCTCATAATTACCTCTCTGATTGATAATTGTATCAATTGCAATTGCGGTTTTTCCAGTCTGGCGGTCTCCGATAATCAACTCTCTCTGTCCGCGGCCGATTGGAATCATTGAGTCAATTGCTTTTATACCGGTTTGAAGCGGCTGATTTACAGGCTGGCGGAAAATTACGCCCGGGGCCTTTCTTTCCAAAGGCATTTGACAAAGTTCTCCGGTTATTGCACCGCGTCCGTCAACAGGCTCTCCCAATGGGTTGATAACTCTTCCTAACAAGCTCTCTCCAACACGGATAGAAGCAATACGTTTTGTACGCTTAACGGTAAATCCCTCCTTGATTTCATCTGTCGGTCCAAGTAAAACTGCACCAACATTATCGGCCTCAAGGTTCATAACAACCGCCATCTCTCCGTTCTCAAATTCCAATAGCTCATTTGCTTCCGCATTACGCAAGCCATAGATGCGGACAACACCGTCGCTGACCTGCAGAACAGTGCCCACCTCATCCATTTGCACCTGACTCTCAATACCTTCCAGCTGTTTGCGCAAAACTTCCGAAACCTCGCTTACATTAATATTATCTGCCATAATCTTCTGACATTTTTATGCGGACACACTAAACAATCCGCCTGTTCTTCTCAATAAATTGTTGTTTAAATTTTCTAATCTGAGTGGCAACACTGGCATCTAATCTGTAATCATTGATGTCAAAAATAAAACCTCCCTCAATAGCCGGATCAACAACTCTTTCCAGCTCAATTGAACAATGCAGTCTTTTAGAGGATATATCTATAATCCTCTCTTCCATAGACTTTCCCAACGGCACTGCAGTAATAATTTTTGCAACTCCTATGTGCCTGAAATTTCTATAAAGATTTGCATAGACCAACGCAATGGAGTACATATAACCCTCTCTCTTGCGCTCAACTACCAAGTCAAAAAACTTCTTAAGTTCCACGGATATTTTTCCTCCGGGGACATCTCCCTCAGCAGACTTAGGGACATCTCCGACTGCAGTATGCAGAAGTGAAATTTTTTCTTTTGAAGGAAGCAAAGGATTCTCTAACATTGTACGCAGATCCGGGTTTGAAGCAAAGGAATGCGCAACCAGGACAAGCTCTCTATAAACTTGACTTTCAACGCCTTTCTCAAGCGCATAATCAAATAGCGCCTTTGCGTACCTTACCGATAATACCCCCACATCCATAATTAATTAATTACGTACCTCCGATTTTTCTTTATCCAGAACCTCCGTAATCATCCGGTCAACCATAGCCATCTGCTTATCCTTATCACTAAGCTGCTGTCTTAAAATCCTCTCTGCTATATCACAGGAAAGAGAGGCAACCTCGCGACGGATATCAATTATGGCTTCTTCCTTTTGAAGGCGAATCTGTTCTTTAGCCGCATTAATCTCTTTTTGCGCAGCTTGCACTGCTTCATTTTTTGCTTCTGCAATTATTTTTTCCCTCTGATCTGACGCATCGCGGAGAACCCGTCCCTGCTCCCTGTTGGCAGCAGCAACAATAGAATCACTCTCCTCCTTCACCTTTGAAATCTTAAGATCTGCTTCCTTGGCGCCCTGCAGAGACTGAGTTATGTTCTCTCTTCTTTTCTCAACAGCCTTTACAATGTATGGAAAACCGAACTTTCCTACCACAACAAACACAATGAGGAAGGATAGAAACATCCAAAAAAGAAGACCACTATCAGGAACTAATAATGACATGATTTTTAAATTTATGACGCCGTCTTTAATTAAAGACGGCGTCTTTTGTTCAAATATTACAACTGTACAAAGTAAGACAACAAGCAAACGACAACTGACAATAGTGCAACTCCCTCAATAAGAGCTGCTGCCAAAATCATACTGCTTCTTATATCACCTACTGCCTGAGGTTGGCGGGCAATCGCATCCATTGCGGAACTACCAATTTTGCCAATTCCTATTCCGGCACCTATTGTAGCAAGACCCGCTCCTACTGCTGCAAGCCCTTTGCTAATTCCTATGCCAATTCCATATTCCAAAACTGTTAATAGTAACATGATTTTTTATTTTTAAATGTTTATTTTTTCTATCTGTTTATAAATTCTATTTCCCCGTTTTTACCGCCGTCCCCTCTTGTGCAATACCTATAAATACCGCCGACAGCAAAGTAAATACATAAGCCTGGATGAATGCAACCAATAACTCAAGAGCATTCATAAACAAGTTAAAGGCAACTGAAATAACTGTCATTGTACTTCCCATCAGAGCACCAATGCTGCAACCAATAAAGATCAAACAAGTCAGCACAAGCATGGCCATGTGTCCGCTTAACATATTTGCAAACAATCGTATCATCAATGCAATTGGCTTTGTAAATATTCCAAATAACTCAATTACAGGCATCAATGGGATTGGGCATTTTAACCAAAGTGGTACATCCGGCCACAGGATATCTTTCCAGTAATGCTTAGTTCCAAAAATATTAACTGCAAGAAAAGTACAAATTGCAAGGAAGAAAGTTATTGCTATATTTCCCGTTACATTTGCGCCTCCCGGAAATATTGGAATCAACGCCATCAAGTTGTTCACAAGAATAAAGAAGAATGCAGTAAGAAGATACGGAGAGTATTTCTTATAATTAGCTCCAACGCACGGTTTTATAACACTATCTTCTATTGCCATTACAAACATTTCCATAAAGCTGGCGAACTTTCCCGGAACACCGGTTCCATCCTGATGTTTCCTGTAAAATTTTGTAGTACATAAAATGAGCACTATCAGGATTGCAGAATTTATCATCAAGCCCAGGGAAACTTTTGTAACTGAAAAGTCTGCGGGTTTAACGTTAGTTCCATCCGGCATTTTCTCCAACAATTTTCCTTGATGAGCGGAACTTTCTCCGGCAGGGTAAAAGCCATCATAGCCGCCGGACTCGTTCTCAGTACCATCCTCATTTACAAACAGTTTACGAGAAGAGAACACATGCCATCCGCTTGTCTTGCTGTATAAAATAACCGGCAGATATAGGGAAATCTCCTTGCCGCGTATCTTTGTAATTTCCCACCTGTAGGAATCCAAGATGTGACCAAAAATTATCGCCTTAACATTTATTTCCTTCTTTTCTTTCCCGACGGTTTTTGCAACACGAGGAACAGCCTTATGCATGACGGCAGCACCGGCAACTCCGGCAACTTGCTGCGGAGCAGAAACATCTGCAGCTTTTGCATTCACCGTCGCGATGCAAAAAAGACTCAATAATATGACAAGTGCTTTACGCATTTTTTTCGCTCTCCCCTTTATCGGAGTGCTTTGCTCCGTTCTTAACCTTCCTTGCTTTTTTTTCCGCAGTCTTCTGCTTTTCCATATCCTCCCTCATCTTCTCATGCTCTTCATCTTTTTGCGCAACTACCTTAACCTCAGCGGTCAGCTCCTTGCTGTGCTTCATAAAGAAAGTGGTGTCAAACGCCAGCCAGATTGCATAATAAATGGCAAAAGTGATAAGAAACGGTTTAATAATACTATCGCTTCCGACAGTATACTTATGTCTGATTGCCACGCAATATGCAACTGCAAAAATCACAAGCAGAATAAATTTTATCATCTTCAGAAGCATGTATATTTGAGGCATTTGCTTAGGATTGTTTTTTGACCTGCTCACCAAAATATTCATGCCCAACTGACAGACAATAAAGAAACAGAGAGCAAGCCATATAATACCCGGAAAGAAAAAGGTTGGCATTGCATACCTCAAAACCAAGTATGTAGCCCCCCCCAGAACAACTGCGATTATTGCGTTGATTCCAAGGTATTTAACCTGCACTCTCTTATCTTTTGCCTCTGCGTGATCCATATATTTATGATATACAAACTGTCACAATATCATTGCTAAGTTCAATAAAACCGGCTTCAATCTCCAAAATTTGTTTGCCGCCGCCATCACTATTGTCTCCGACAGAAACGTACTCAATAACTCCTTTCTTAAGAGAGGAAATTATTGGAGCGTGATGAGGCAAAATAGTAAAGGGCCCCAAAGTTCCCGGCAATGTAACTTTCTCTATATCACCGTCAAACAGCGATTTCTCCGGAGAAATTATATTTAAATGCAACTGTGCCATTTTTAACAATAAACTATGACGATGCTATGCATTAGCCTGTTCCAAAATTTTCTTACCCTTCTCCATGGCCTGCTCTATTGTGCCAACATTCATAAAGGCCTGCTCCGGAAGTTCATCACACTCACCGTCCAAAATCATCTTAAATCCCTTGATGGTATCTTTGATATCCACCATTACACCTTTTATTCCGGTATATTGTTCTGCAACCGTAAACGGCTGTGACATAAATCTTTGCACTCTACGTGCTCTGTTAACCGTAAGCTTATCTTCAGCAGAAAGCTCCTCTATTCCCAAAATGGAAATGATATCCTGCAGCTCTTTATTACGCTGAAGAATCTGCTTAACTCTCTCAGCAACTTCATAGTGTTCCTGTCCGACAATGTGAGGATCAAGAATTCTGGAAGTTGAGGCAAGAGGGTCAACAGCCGGATAAATTCCAAGCGCCGTAATCTTTCTGTTTAATTCCGTTGTTGCATCCAAGTGTGAAAAAGTGGTTGCAGGGGCAGGATCCGTAAAGTCATCTGCCGGAACATAAACCGCTTGCACAGAAGTAATTGAACCACTCTTGGTAGAAGTAATTCTCTCCTGCATAGCACCCATTTCCGTGGAAAGTGTAGGCTGATATCCTACCGCAGAAGGCATACGACCAAGCAACGCTGAAACCTCGCTACCCGCTTGAGTGAAACGGAATATATTATCAATGAAAAGTAAAATATTATTTCCGGTTCCGTCTGCAGCGCCATCCCTAAATGACTCAGCTACAGTCAATCCGGAAAGAGCGACACAACTCCTTGCTCCGGGCGGCTCATTCATCTGCCCAAACACCAGGGTAGCCTGACTCTTTGCAACTTCATTATAATCAACGGTTGACAAGTCCCACCTTCCCTCTTCCATTCCTTTTTTGAACTTATCTCCGTATCTGATAACGCCGCTCTCCAACATATCTCTCAGCAAATCATTGCCTTCACGTGTACGCTCTCCTACGCCGGCAAAAACAGAGAAACCGTTATAACCCTTGGCAACGTTGTTAATCAGCTCCATAATAAGAACCGTCTTTCCTACGCCTGCACCTCCAAACAATCCAATCTTTCCTCCTTTGCAATAGGGCTCCATCAAATCTATTACCTTAATACCTGTCGGGAGCACTTCCTGGACAGTTGTAAGTTCCTCAAACTTAGGCGGAAGCCTGTGAATAGGATAAGAGCCCTTCATCTCCAGGGGCTTCATTCCGTCAATGGGATCTCCAACAACATTCATCAAACGCCCTCTTACCTGAGTACCTACAGGCATTGTGATGGGGCTTCCCTTAAGCTGCACCTTCATTCCTCTCTGCAAACCGTCCGTACTATCCATAGCCACCGTTCTAACAGTGTCTTCTCCAATGTGTTGCTGAATCTCAACGGTCAAGATTTTTCCGTTAGGTCTTCTGATTTCCAAAGCATCATGGATTGCCGGTAATGAAATCTTTCCCTCAAGATTAAAGGAGACATCCACGACGGGTCCGATGATTTGTGAAATATGACCAGTCAATTCACTCATATATTTTTATTTTATTTCTCTACTCTAAAAGTTCCCGATAGTTCAAATATCTATCACATCAAAAAGCGCGTAAAGATACAAAAAACGGGCCCATTGTGATACTCATTAGACTTTTGGAACAAGAATATAGTGTAAAAGTGATATTATGCTCCGCCAGGGAAGGCCAAAACAGTGCTTAAAACCTGATTCTCAAATCAATACCGCCTTGAATAGACTTGCCTTTCTGCATAAAACCCGTGCTACCGTTCACCGACGCAGCACTGCTGCTGTCAAAGTAGAAAACAGCATAGTCTTTATTAAGCAAATTACGTCCCCAAATGTCAATCTCTATAAGACGGCTTAGTCTGGCCACAATCCTTGCATTAAGAAGACCGTAAAACTTCTGGTTAACATCATTTGCCTCAGTGAAAAAAGTGCGGCCGACCCCAGAATACTCAAGTTCCGCACGCAGCCCCTTCACAGAGATTCCGCTGTAAGAAGTTGCAGCGCTGCCAAGAGGTATGTCATACAGAAGGGCGGCGCTAAAAGTATTCTCCGGAGCAAACGGAACATGTTTTCCCTTATAATCAATTACTTGTAAAGTTGCCTTTCCGGTATTGTCATAAACTTTTTCATTGGAAAGATACTTTGTGAACGTAGCGTGAGTATATCCGTAATTAACTGCAAAACTCAAATCATCAATGATTTGTCCGCGTGTAGAAAATTCAACTCCGCAGCTGCGGCTCTTTCCCGCATTGATTGTGTATCTTCCCAGCCCGCTATCCACAAACCTTGCAACTTGTTGATTCTTAACACGCATATAAAATGCAGCCATATCCACCTTTATACCGGTGCCCGGAATTGTAAGATGCGCCCCGATTTCATAATTCCAAGAATATTCCGGCTTATATTTAATTGCAAGATTAACGGAGGTATCATTTTGGATATCTCCTTTATTTAACATCATAGCGCTTTGTAAATAATCGGAAAGCATCTGAATATTATAACCTCCGCTTCTGTAGCCCCTGCTCACCTGAGCATAAACATTATCCACCCCGTTAAACACGTAATCTATTGAAAACTTAGGCAATACCGGGAAATACCGGTTACCCGCATTACCAAAATATCTTGCCGAGTACGCCCCGCTTTTTATAACAACACCGTGCATTAAAGTATTATAATTCATAGCCGCCTGCGAGTCATAATCAATATTAATTTTCTCATAATCCATTCTTATCCCGACAGTTGCAGACAAGCCCTCCGTGCCGAACAAATCTTTAAACACAGACTGATGGTAGATTGCAGCGCCAAAAGTCGGAGTGCTGAATTTGCCGGGAATTTTTAACAGACTGTCGGTGAGCTTAACAGAGACCGGAGACTGTGCCATTGCCGCATCCATTTGCCGCTGAATCAAAGAGATAAAATCTTTGCCAAAGTCCAGAGGCGCATTTATTTTTTGCCACTGATAAAAAACAGAAACACCGGAACTGCGCTGCCATTTTACATTTCCGCACAATATATCCGGATTTATATTTTTAAATACAATCTCCTCGCTTACAGTATTTTGTTTCTGCTTCTGAAGCATGGCAAATCTGTCTGCAGCCGTGAAGTCCTGGTCCAAAGACATCCTGTCCCTCAAATGTTGCCAACCCGCAACGGATGTGATTTTAACATTGCCCGCAATGTATTCACCCTTTAATCCCACATTCAACAAATTGCGGTAATAGCCGCTGCCGAAATTATAATTTGGCAGGCTGTAACTTCCTGTATTCTTGTTATATGCTCCATACGGATATCCGCCCATGTCTGTATATTCATAACTTACATTAAGGTCATACTCGGACTTGGAATTTGGACGGAAAATTGCATGAAGTCTTCCGCCCCCGTTTGTACCCTTATCAATATTTTTTCCGTTGTACTGATTCTTATAAAAGCCTCCCTCATGATCCGCAAATCCTCCAGCAGAAAATGCAAACTTCTTGCTAATCCTGTGATAGTGAGTGAGTGAAAAACGATAATTATTTTTTGTGGCAGCACTTAAAAACAAATCGGTGCCGACATATTCAAACGGAGATTTTGTGTGAATGTCAATAATTCCTCCCATGGAATTCATACCGTAAAGAGTTCCCTGGGGACCGCGCAAAACATCCACCCTGTTGACATCAGAAAAATCAAAATCAAATGCGGACTTGTCATAATAGGGAAAATCATCTACATAGACCCCTACTGCAGAGGAATTTATACGGGAACCGATTCCTCTTATATAGATGGATGACGTTAGTTTTGAACCGTAATCCGGAACATATAAATTTGGAACGGAGCCTGTCAAACCCTTAACGGAAAAAACACGCTGGCTTTGCAACTCTTTGGATGTAAAATGATTGTATGAAACTGCCTGATTGCTTAAAGCACGTTCATCTCTTAATGATTTGGCGTCAACTACCACAGAATCCAACTTCACCTGAGCACTGACAAACTGAACAGAAACAAATAATATCCCGACACAAATAAAAACCTTCTTCATCATATTTTAATAATTAGAAGTGCAAAGATAACCTTAATAAAAAAATAAGCCAAAGAGAATCTTAATAGAAATAAGCCAAAGAGAATCTTAATAGAAATAAGCCAAAGAGAATCTTAATAGAAATAAGCCAAAGATTATTTTAAAGATATTTATAATTAGTTCTATTTTAATGCATTATAGAGAACCTCTATTGGATGCAGAGCTTGTACTCCCGTTCCGTCAAGGATTTGCTCTCTGCAGCTGGTACCCGGGGCGGCAACTATGTACTTGCAAGTATTGCCCTCAGCTGTAGCATCTTGTTGCATTTTTTGAACCTTGCGGACAGCGGGAAAAAGAATCTCCTCACCAATTTCCATAGAGCTCTTATAGTGCTCCTTTTCATAACCGTAGGAGCCCGCCATTCCGCAGCATCCGCTTGGAATTATATGAACATTATAGTTGACGGGAAGGTTAAGCATTGCCGCAGTTAAAGCGGTGCCTACCAATGATTTCTGATGACAATGTCCGTGAAGCCATATCTCGGCTTTTGAGATTGTAAAAGATTCATAAGATATTTTTCCCGCATTAACTTCCCTCATTATGAACTCATCAAACAGCAGGCAGTTTTTTGCAAGTTTATTTGCCGCAACAGCCATATCGCCTCTCAACAAAGCGGGATATTCATCTCTAAAACTCAGAATACAAGACGGTTCTATGCCTATCAGAGGATGCTCCTCTGTTACAATATCCTTTAATACATCAACATTTTTAAAGGCAAATTTGCGGGCCAGCCTCAGCATTCCTTTTGACAAAGCAGCTCTTCCGCTCTCAAAATGCTTTGGTATAACAACCTCATAGCCAAGCTTGTTCAGCAACCTTACAAAAGTAGCCCCAAGCTCCGCTTCCATAAAATTTGTAAACTCGTCTGCAAAAAGATAAACCTTCCCGTTGTAATATTTTGTCGCGACAGATCCGTCTCTTCCTTCAAGCGCCTGAGGTACAGGATGCTGCATTTTTTTTACAACTGAACGCAAAGTATTCCTGCTCAATTTTGGAATGCTTCTGTCGGGAGAAAAATTAATAACTTTCTTTATAAGACCGGAAGACAATTTCCAAGAAGCAAACACATTATAAATAGTTGCAAATGGAGAGCCAAGTTTTTCTATCTGAGGCATGTGCGCAACAATATAGTTACGGAAAGGAACCCCTTTTGCATCAAATCTGTGCTGAAGAAATTCCGCTTTAAGCCTGGTCATGTCCACATTTGACGGACACTCGCTCTTGCATGCCTTGCAGCTTAAGCACTCGTTAAGCAGTTCATAAGTAGCATTATCCAGAAACGGATTGCGGTGACTATTATGAATAACATTATCAGATACCAGGTTATGCGTAGCTCCTCTTTTTATGCTGCCGTTTGTTAAAACTTCACGCATCATATTGGCCCTTGCGCGAGTAGAAAATCTCTCCTCTTTGCCGGCCTTAAACGCAGGGCAAATTACACCCCCCATCTCTGCAGGACGCCTGCAATCTCCGTTGCCATTGCACTGCTCAATTGCACAGAACAAACCCTTCTGCTGAGTAAAATCAAAATATGTCCGCAGTCCCTTTGCACCGCCTGAGGCTCGCAGATATTTCTCTGCAACATAGTGTGGTTCAACTTCATACCTCAGACAAGTATCCATCGGAGGAGTATTAACTATTTTCCCCTCATTAAAAATCAGATGCGGATCCCAGACAGATTTTAAATCTTTAAACAGTTTGTAAACTTTTGGTCCAAACATCACAGGCAAAAATTCTCCTCTCAACCTACCGTCTCCGTGTTCGCCGCTTAAAGAACCGCGATATTTTTTCACAATCCTCGCAGTCTCTTCAGCCACAGCCTTAAACAAGTACCTGTCGTGAACTTCTTTAAGATTTAGGATGGGGCGCAAATGCAACTCTCCAACGCTTATGTGTCCATAAAATACGCAGCTCAGCTTAAAGCCGTCCAACATATTTTTAATATCCTTTATGTACTCCGCAAGACGCTTTGGAGAGACGGCGGTATCCTCTATCAGCGATACCGGCTTTGCATCTCCCGGCATTCCGGAAAGCAGTCCCAGACCCGCCTTGCGCAATTCCCAAACTCTCTTTATATCAGCACCATATACACGCGGAAACTCATAACCGCAATTATGTGTTTTAAGATTCGCCTCCATTTTATCAGCCCGCGCATCAACCTCCTCTCTGCTCTCTCCCGCAATCTCAATGCACAAAATTGCAGCCGGATCTCCATGCACAAAAAATCTGTTTTTATTCTGCTCAATATTATTCTTGCTAAGCTGCAAAATCTTGTCATCAATCAGCTCTATCGCCACAACTCCCTCATAATTGGAATTCACCATCTCTGACTCGCCATCTCTGAAGGACGCTGGCCCGCGCAAGGCGCTCTGCGTTTGTGCAAGTGCAATAATATTCCCCGCAAACGCCTCATCAAGCGATTTGCAATGTGCGCACACCAAGACCCTGTCCTTTGGAGGAAGCGGAACAAGATTAATCTTAAATTCATACGCAAACGCCAGCGTTCCCTCTGAGCCCGCAAACAACTTGCACAGATTTGGAACAACCTGACCTCCTGTTAAATAACTGCGCATATCATTAAGAACCTCATCCAGCGCATAACCGGAATTACGGCGCACAATCTCTTTATCAGGAAACTCCGCTACAACGGCATCATTTATATTTTCATCGCATGCCCACTTAAACAGCTGCCAATAAATTCTCTCCTCCAAAGAGACCGGAATAAAAGCCTTTGCCAAAGCTCTCTCATTAAATTTGCCTGTGCCGCCGTGGATACTATTTGTGTACTCTTCAACCTTTGCCTTAATCTTACCAATAACCTCAGCTGCCCTCTCTTTTGAGAATACTGCCAGAGTACCGTCGCCCAGAACTACTTTAACCTCAAGCAGATTCGCGCGCGTTGTTCCATAAATAAGAGAGTGACTGCCACCGGAATTATTCCCAACCATCCCGCCAATGCAACACCTGTTTGCAGTAGAGGTCTCAGGTCCAAAAAAAAGATTAGATTTTGCAAGTTCCAAATTCAGCTTATCCAACACAACTCCGGGCTGAACGCGTGCCCAATGCTTAACCTTGTTGATCTCAAGGATTCGGTTCATATATTTGGAGACATCCGCCACAAGTCCGCTCCCCACAACCTGCCCTGCAATGGAAGTCCCCGCCGTACGGGGAATTAAAGAAATGCCGTTTGCACCCGCAACGCTAATTGCCAGACGTATATCCTCTATGCCGGCCGGAAAACAAACGCCATAAGGAATTTCCCTATAAGCACTTGCATCAGTCGCATACAGTACTCGCGTTAAATTATCTCTTAATATATCCATAGGTCAAAAAAATCGCAGCAAATATAATTAAAAAAGCCACGCATGTTATGCGTGGCCTAAGTACAAGTAGCTTAACACTTTAGCTTACCCTGCGCAGTTTTTTACCCGTAATTTTTTGAATATCTTTAATCATCGGATACTCCTCGCTGGAGCAAAAAGTAAAGGCAAGCCCGCTATTCCCCGCTCTGCCGGTACGCCCTATTCTGTGCACATAAGTTTCCGCCACATCCGGAAGGTCATAGTTGATAACAAGACCAAGGTCCTGAATATCAAGACCTCTTGCCGCAATATCCGTGGCGACAATAATTCTTGTTTTACCACTTTTAAAATTCTTTAATGCAGTTTGTCTTGCGTTCTGAGACTTGTTTCCGTGTATTGCCTCACACTCTATTTTGCATTTGTTAAGGGCCCTGGCAATTTTATCGGCTCCGTGCTTTGTGCGTGAAAACACAAGCACTCTATCCTCCGACTGTTCATTCAAAACCTTTACAAGCAAATCTATTTTCTGCGGCTTCTCAACAAAGAACAAATCTTGCTCTATTGCCTCCACAACAGACGCGGAATGAGCAACTTCCGCCTTTACGGGATTATGCAATAAATCTCCGGAAATCTTGTTTATCTCCTCCGGCATTGTAGCAGAAAAAAGCATTGTTTGTTTCTGCCGCGGAAGCATTGGAATAATCCTGCGGATATCATGAATAAATCCCATATCCAGCATTCTGTCCGCCTCATCCAAAACAAAATGTTCAACACTATTCAACTTCACAAATCCCTGACCTATAAGATCCAGCAAGCGTCCCGGAGTAGCTGTTAAAATATCAACTCCCTGATTCAGCCGCTTAACTTGCTGCCCCTGCTTAACACCTCCAAAAATAACCGTATGCTTTAATCCGCTATACTTTCCGTAATCAGAAAAAGACTCCTCTATCTGAATTGCAAGCTCCCGTGTAGGGGTGAGAATCAGCGCTTTAATGTGGCGCTTATTATTTTTGCTCAGCGACGGATTATTTTCTTTTTCCGGATTCTTCTCTTTTTTCATCAATTGTTCAATAATCGGGATTGCAAATGCCGCAGTCTTTCCAGTACCCGTCTGTGCTATCCCTAAAATATCTCTGCCCTCCACCCCGGCAGGAATTGCCTGCTCCTGAATAGGTGTTGGTGTAATGTACTCTTTGTCACTCAAAGCCTTAAGAACAGGCTCTGTAATTTTTAATTCTTTAAATGTCATTAATTTACTTTTGTTTAATTTCACACAAGGCGTACTCTTGCTTTAAAATAGATATAACCTGATGTACGCTTCTTATCTTATCAGCCATATAAGCGTTTGCCCCGACAAACACATACCCATCTGATAACTTACCTTTTACAGAATTATATAATGCCTTGATAATACAATATGGACTGTTGATATAATCACATGTTTTAATACAGTGATAACCACACCCTTTTGGCTTTGTAAGACCTGCATCAATTTTATCTGTAAACTCACTTTCTATTGCCCTGCCCGGCATCCCGACAGGACTGTCTATAATTATGATATTATTTTTTTTGCATTTGATATATGCCTCTTTAAATTCGCCGGCCGCATCGCATTCAATTGTCGGGACAAAAATGCTGGCCATTTGCGCTCCGTCGGCTCCAAGTTTCATAATCCTCATAATATCCTCTCCGGTAGTCAAACCGCCCCCGGCAATAACCGGAATGTTTTTTCTCTCTCTGTATGAAGATGTTATTTTAACTACTTCCGGAACTATTTTCTCCAAAGAATAATTATCATCAAAAATCTGATTTTTCTTAAAGCCAAGGTGTCCGCCCGCCTTTGGCCCCTCAACCACAACAGCATCAGGCAGATAATTATATGTGGCATCCCATTTTTCACAAATAATCTTTACCGCCCTCGCAGAAGAAACTATCGGGACTAAAAGAGTAGTACTATCCTTCTTTAAAAAGGACGGGAGATTAAGAGGAAGCCCTGCGCCGGAAAAAATAATATCAGCCTTCTCCTCAATGGATGTATTCACCATGTCTGCAAAATTGGAGAGTGCAACCATAATATTCACTCCAATAATGCCTTTGGTCATTTTCTTTGCCTTTCTTATCTCCTCCCTAAGGCCATATATACAGTTAAGAGGGTAATTATCAGTGGTGTTACGATACAGAAGCCCCATACCGGCACATGAAATTACCCCAATGCCCCCCTCATTTGCAACGGCAGAAGCAAGGCCGGAGAGTGAGACTCCGACGCCCATTCCACCCTGTACTATAGGGAGTTTAACTTCCAGTTTTCCAATAAAAAATGATTTCATCATTATAACAACATTTTGCGCTACACCCTGCAATTTGCGTGCAAATCCGGACACACCTTCTTAGACAGCAACACGCACGGCTGTCACTTCAGACAACAGAATTAATAATGATGATTTGGAAACTCAATGTCCGCATGAAAACGCGGATGCAAACACAAACAGTATAAACTCTTTTGTAAGAGCGCACAAATATAATCAAATATTTGAATATCGCCAATTAATGCTCACAAAGGCTGCAGGTCCTGTTTAACAAGGCTTCATATTGCTTTTCACAATGATAATACGTAACGCATCGTTGATTTTCTTAAGTGATGCTATTTCTTGCTCTTGCTTTTCATTATCGGGCATCATAAGTACATATATTCCGAAAACTTGTGATAACGCACGGATTTTCGGATTAAATGGAGGATTTTAACGAGTATCAGAAGGAAGATAAAAATCTGACCAACAAACACTTCCGGCACGTGCAACACGGACAGTACAAGAAGCGGTATAAGTAACAATTATTTGTGTGGCACAATGGCACTATCGGCTCTTTGGACGGTGTTTTGTTAGTTCAAAGTGCTGAAAATGAAAAACATGAAGAAAAATTCAAAACAAATGATAATAGTGAATAATCTTCACTATCTTTGTTTATCTGTGAAATAAGTGATTAAAAATGAAAGACGTAAACCGATTAAAAGTGGTGCTTGTGGAGAAAAAACGTACAAGCAAATGGCTCTGTGAACAACTTGATGTCAATCCTTCCACTGTATCAAAATGGTGTACCAACTCTTCTCAGCCCGATTTAGAGACATTGATGAAGATTTCTGACCTTCTCGGTGTAAGTGTTGATAATTTGCTAAACAAAAACAATGTTACGATATGACTGAATCGGATTTAAAAGATTATATCAGAGAGCATTATTCACAAGAGGATGAACGCTGTGAATAGAAAGAATTGGGTTCTTTTAGGGAATCCAAATTAACAAGAAGGACAAAGGTACTTACAAGAACTTTTAATTTATAATGCTGAATTTCAATTATTTATCAGCTTATTAATTAACAAGAAATATAAGAGCTTTACAAGAAAAACAGCTGCCATCAACATTAATAACTTATGGGAAAACAATTCATAACTAATAAGGAAAAATTCCTTTCGGAAATTATAAAAAGCATATTGCCAAAGTGCGACAACGCATATTTCTTAGTTGGGTACTTTTACTTTTCCGGCTTTACCGAACTATATACTAAGTTGAAAGATACTCATTTGAAAGTATTGATCGGGCTGGAAATAGAGAAGGGTATTTTTAACCAGATTAAAGAGGTAGATAGTTTTGTGACTTCAAATAAATCGAGAAATCAGAAAAAAAATGACCAGTATGCTTCATTAGTTGAGATTTTCAACGATACAGATTTCTTTGATAGCGAGGAGCAACAAAAAGCGTTCAGACTATTTTATAAGAAGATAAAAAACGGTTCATTGGAGATTCATAAGACGGAGGAGCCTAATCACGCAAAGATGTATCTGTTTGAAAACAGAGAGGAAGACACGATATGTGGCACCTATCCGGGAACAGTGATTACAGGTTCCAGTAATCTTTCTTACGCCGGACTGAAAGGAAGGATGGAACTCAATGCCATATTAAGGGGGAAAGAAGATTACACAGATGGTAAGGAAGTGTTTGATAAACTGTGGACCACGTCTATTGTGATTGCCGATAAAAATAATCTGGATGAATTTGATGATAAGGTTATTAAGCATATTTGGTATGAAAAGTTATTTTCTCCTCATGCTCTTTATCTTAGGGTTCTACATGAATTCTTCTCCATACCTCAGAATGAAAACCTGATGACTCCTCATGATATTACCGGTGGTAAGTTTATGAATCTAATGTATCAAACAGATGCTGTAAACATGGCCATCAATTCTATAAAAAACCATAATGGGGTAATTATTTCAGATGTGGTAGGACTAGGAAAAAGTATTATCGCATCAACCGTTGCTCATAATCTAAAAATGAAAACCATTATTGTTGCGCCTCCTCACTTGAAACAACAATGGGAAATCTACAAAGATGTATTTATCTTCCCGGCTACTGTATTTAGTAATGGAATTATTGAAGAGGCTCTAAAACACTATAATGAAGTTTCATTAGGGACTGAGCAATTCTTAATCATTATTGATGAGGCTCATAAGTATAGAAATGAGAATACTCAAGATTATGCATTTCTTCACAAGCTTTGTTCCGGTAATAAAGTAATGTTGCTGACAGCTACTCCTTTTAACAATAGACCTGCGGATATTTATTCTATGCTTAAACTGTTCCAGATACCATCAAAATCAACCCTAAAAACAGTTGAAAACTTGGGAGCCGAATTTAAAGAATTGATTGCATCCTATAAACAATTATCTGATGATAAACGGGCAATGAAAATCACCTCAGAAGACGAAGAAAGAGAGGCAAACAAAATCGCAAAAAGAATTAGAGATATTATTTCTCCATTGGTTATCAGACGTTCCAGATTGGATTTGGAGGAAATACCGGAATATAAGAAAGACTTGAAAAATCAACACGTAGAATTTCCAAAAGTGGAAGATCCAAAAGCCTTAGAATACAATCTTGGAAATCTCAAAGACTTATACCTTGAAACCCTCAACCTTATATCTTCTGAACTTAACGAAAATGAAGAACCTGTTACTGACGAATCTTTCAAAGCTACACGATACAGACCGATTACACACGCATATGTAAGACCTGAACCTGAACTTAAAAAGAAACTGAGTGAGGAAATAGAGGAAGCTACCGGAATGAGTTATAATTTATTCTTAGGAACACAGCGAAACTTGTCAAAATTTATGAAAAGATTGCTCGTTGGGCGTTTTGAAAGTTCTATTGCAGCATTCAGGGTATCTCTTGATTACATGATTTATTCCTCTCAACAGGTTTTGGAATGGATTGATAAAAGGCATAAGATTCCAATTTTCAAGAAAGGCTATTTACCATCCGTGGACTCTTTCTACGTAACCCCTGAGGACAATGACAGTGATGAATCATATACCTTGATTCAAGAGAAACTAGACACCTTTAAGGAAAGAGGATTGTTTGAAATAGATATGGATTATATTAATGATGATTTTGTCCATGACGTTCAAAAAGATATAGATATCCTTCTTTCTATTAAAGAAAAATGGGAAAAAGTTAAAACAGACCCTAAACTCATTGCTTTTAGAAATCTGCTGCAAGATATGACAAAGAAAGATCCCAAAAGAAAAATCGTGGTCTTTACTCAATATGCCGACACTGCAAATTATCTGGGGAAAGAACTTAAGAATGAAGGCCTGAAGATTTTTCATTATACTTCTGCAGATTCTTCAATAGCAAATAAAGAAAAAATACGGTTAAATTTTGATGCCGGAGTAGATGCAAAAGAGCAGAAAGATGATTATCGAATATTGATTGCAACTGATGCCATATCTGAGGGATATAACCTGCATAGGGCAGGTACCATTTTCAATTATGATATTCCATACAATCCTACGAGGGTAATTCAGAGAGTTGGTCGTATCAACCGTGTGAACAAAAAAGTATTCGACAAGCTTTATATCTTTAACTTCTTCCCTACCGATATTGGGGAGAAAGAAACAAGAACAAAAGAAATCTCGATACTGAAAATGAAGATGATACACGCTATTATGGGAGAGGATACAAAAATTCTTACAAGCGATGAAAAACTAAATGCCTTCTTCAAAGAGCGTTATGATAAAGAAATGAAGAAAAACGATGAGCAGTCTTGGGAAACTCCTTACAGGAAATACCTCAACCAATTCAAAGGTACGCCACAGATGGAGGAAGCTCTGTCAATCCCCCATAGAGTTAAGATTGCAAGGAAGAAAGATGATGTACCACTTGGAATCCTGATGTTCGGAAAAAAGGGGAATGATTTTGTATTTAAATACGGCAATACATTTTTAAAAACAGAGGCGGTTTCTTCACAGGAGGCCTTATCAACTTTCCGTGCAGAAGAAAACGAACTTGCCTATAAGGTGTCTGATGTATTTGATGTTACCTATCAGAATCTAAAGGAACATCTTTTCAAAGGAAACGCCGCTGACAAAGAAGAGAAAAACAGAAAGGAAGCATTAGCTGTAATCAGACGATTATTGGATATGAAAATCTTGCCGAAAGATTACCTCATGGATTTGCAGTCAGTGATAATTATGGATGCTCTTTCAGGATATGAGTTGAGGTACATTAACAGTATTACCCCAAAGACCGCAAAGAACCTGATAAAAGAAATTGAACCGAAATACATTAATAGAATTGTTACCACCGCCAACAATGTGGACAGCGGTAAGGAAACCATTATTTTTTCAGAAGAATTTATCTAAACTAAACCACTATCACCATGGAGTTTAATAAAGCATATAACAGAGAGGATTTTGTAAACTTTGTAAGAACGGAATTTTTACCGGAAGATTATTTAGAAGACATCAAAGGGCAAACGTTTGACGGGACGTTGAAATATTCCAAAACCATCACAAAGATTGGAGATTGCAAATCCTTAGCATTAGATGTGTTTGAGATAAAGCACTCTTCCAATAATGATGCAAGGGTCTCTCTTTCAAAAGAATCATTCAGAATTTTGAGCCAATGCAGCTGGAATGACAGAGCATTGATTGCCTTTGTCCCGAAAGATAATCCTGCCAACTATCGGATTTCATTGGTTTGCATAGATCGTAAATGGGATGGAGATAAGAAGACAAAAGAGTTTTCAAACCCCAGAAGGTATTCTTACTACTTAGGAGAAGGAATTGGAACACATACACCAGATAAATACCTAAAAGCAAGTGGAAGAGTAACGGACTTCAAAGATTTACAGAATAGGTTCTCAGTTAGGGTATTGACGAAAGCATTCTACAGCGAGTTATCCGACTGGTATGCTTGGGCAATAAAAATCATTAGATTTCCGAATAATATCAATGACAAATCTGACGATGCGGCCTTTAACAGCGAAAGTGCCATCAGGTTGATAACACGTCTGATTTTTGTATGGTTCTTAAAACAGAAACATCTTATTCCGGACGAATTCTTTGACAAACATTATATTTCTACTAATCTGCTTAAAGACTTCGATCCCAATCTGCAAACAGGATTGTTTTTAGAGAAGTCATTGGAGAGTAAATACTATAAAGCCATATTGCAGAATTTGTTTTTTGCAATGCTTAATAGTCCTATTACACCGGAAGGGAAAGACACCATATCCGAAAGACGATTTTCAAAGGGCAGACAAGACTTTGACAATAATAAGCTTATGCGTTATAAAGATAAGTTTAAGAATCCTGATTTATTCATTGATATTGCCAATAAAACAGTTCCGTTCCTCAATGGAGGACTGTTCGACTGTTTAGATGAGAAAGATAAAGACTTGTATTACGATGGATTTTCTGAGAGAGAAGTTGTCCAAAACGCTCTAATTGTCCCTGATTATCTTTTCTTTGGTGAAACAGTTGGAAAAAATATTGACCTTTCCGGTTATTACGGTGATGTCAAGAAGAAACGTGTTAATACCATTGGCATAATAGATATCCTCAAAAGATACAATTTTACCGTTGAAGAAAACACTCCTGCCGACCAAGAAATCTCCCTTGATCCCGAATTGTTGGGAAAAGTATTTGAAAACCTATTGGCAAGTTACAATCCAGAAACACAATCTACTGCAAGAAAGCAAACCGGTTCTTTCTATACTCCAAGGGAGATTGTCCAATATATGGTGGATGAAAGCCTTGTTGCCCATTTGAAGCGAACCGTAGGCGATGAGTATGAAGAAGAATACCGAAAGTTGATGCGCTATACCGATGAGGAAATTAACCTTGCAAAAGACCGAAAGACAGCAATAATGCACTCTCTTTATAACTGCAAGATTTTTGACCCCGCCTGCGGTTCAGGAGCCTTCCCTATGGGTGCCTTACAGCAGATGGTTCACATTCTGTCACAGCTTGATCCCGATAACGAACAGTGGAAAAATCTTTTGATGAAAAATGCCATTTCTGAAACATCAGAAGCTTATCAAAATGCGACAGACGAGGAACGCAAAGAGATAGTAATGGATATCGAGAGAAGTTTTAACGATGATATAAATCGTCCGGATTATGCCAGAAAACTGTATCTTATAGAACATTGCATCTATGGGGTAGATATTCAATCTATTGCGGTGCAGATTTCAAAGCTGCGTTTCTTTATATCACTAGTGGTAGATCAAATCACAAACGATAATCCGGTGAATAATTTCGGCATACGTCCACTACCAAACCTTGAAGCAAAATTTGTAGCTGCAAATACCCTGATAGGATTAAAGAAAAATGAGACCACGCTATTCGATTCGGAAGCCATTCAAGCATTGCAGGATGAAATGATGGTAGCCAATCACAATATATTTGGAGCTAAGACCCATAAGACCAAGATGAAGTATAGAAAACGAATTGCAGAACTTCGATTAAAGATAGCGAATCTACTGAAGGATTCCGGAGTCGTAGGTAATGAAGAAGCTGAGCAGATGTCCGGATGGGATATGTTTGACCAAAATGCCAGCTCTCCATTCTTTGATCCAGAATGGATGTTCGGGTTGTCCTCCAATAACGGGGGATATTTCGATATTGTGATTGGGAATCCGCCGTATGTCTTTGCAAGAGATGCACATTTTACAGATAGCTTCAAAAAAACCATTGAAGAACGATATTTTTCAAAACTATCCACTGGGGAAAAAACAAAGGCAAATCAATCAGGAAAGATAAACCTATTTGCACTATTTATAATGCAGTCAATTTTTATACTTAAAAAAAATGGCGTTCTTTCATTTATTGTACCAAATAATATCCTGAGAACAACTATTTATGATTTAATCCGAAAATACATTCTTGACAATACTTCTCTTAATCAAATTGTAGATTTAGGTAGTGGCGTTTTTGAACAAGTTACTGCTTCAACAATAACGCTAATACTTACAAAAAAAGTAAATGCTAAAAACGAAGTTACTGCAATGACTAATATTTTATCACTAGAAGAAAAATTAGCTGATATAAATAGATTGCCACAATCTCAATTTTTGCAAAACACGAGCTACACATTTAATATTTTCGGTGATGAAAAAAGTATTTCAATTACACGGAAAATAGAACAAGGATCAACTGTCTTTGGTGTTTTTTGTAGATATATTATTGAAGGAGTTGTTGCAAAAAAAAACTTAATTTTTACAGAACCAGGGGAAAACAGATTTCCAATGTTAGAAGGGAAATGCTTAAAAAAATATACAATAACCGGAATCAATAAGTATATTGAATGGAAAGTAAGAGAGATACATAGAACAAGACCTGATTATTTGTGGAAACAAGAAGAAAAACTTGTCACTCAACGAATTAGTGGTGGAAAGCATCCTATCATTGTTGCTTATGATATTTCAAAATATAAAACTTTTGCGTCTGTAAATAATATTGTACTAAAAGAGGAGTATAAACATCTTTATAAATACTTCTTAGCTTTGTTAAACTCAAATGTTCTTAACTGGTACTATGCAAATAATTTTTCGAATAATTCAACTTTAACAGTTAATATTTCTAAGACTTTCATAGAGCAACTTCCCATTTCCATAGCCACACCTGCCAAGCAACAACCTATCATAACTCTTGTAGATTATATTCTTACTGCAAAGAAGCAAAATCCGCAAACCGATACTTCCATACAAGAAAGAGAAATTGATAAATTGGTTTATGCACTATATAATCTTACTGATGAGGATATTAAGATAGTAGAAGGAAATAGCTAGAAATCTAATGTCATTTGTTGTTTATCTTCCTTGGGCTTAGGTGGATAAAATACGCCGATGATTAGGTATGGGTCAGGTGAGTTCCTTTTCTGCCACTCAAAAGAAGTGCCTATAAAAAGATGAATATCATTATTTCTGGCAAGACCTATATACTTATTCTTGACATCTTGAATTGCTTCTTGAGTATTGTTATTATACCGTTTTAGGCACTTACGATATAATTCACCAATTTCCCAATCCTCTATCATAAGTTTGCGGTCGATATTATCCTCAGTCTTAAATTTATACCTAAACCGATATGGTATCTTCTCAGCAAATCTAAAGTTGTAGTCGATGCTACTTTTATCTTCGAAAAGATTTAGTTGCATTTTATCGGATTCGTATTTAGCCTTGACCTTTAAAAGTTTTTCTCTAAATTTTGCCAAATCAACGGGTTCGCAAATAACATCGGTAATTTCAGAGGGCTTAAGTATGGCTAGAGATAATTTATTGTCTTTAGTCAGATTAAATAATCTCCGTCATATTATTATATACCTTCTTCCCCTTTTGTGCCCATTGTATTCGTAACGGCCAGTTAGGTTTTCCTTTAATGTCTATCCTATCAAGTATTTTTAAGGTACTGATATCTCTGATATGGTAGCTTTCCGGTCTATCGTCGTGTCTTGGATTTTGTTCCAAATCGGCTTCTATCCATTGCCATTTAGAATATGTAGCCTTATCGTATTGTTCCTGTAAAAGTCTATGTGGTACCGGAAATATACGAATCCACGTTCCATCTTCTCTGAAACCGGCTGTGCAGACAGTTTCAATATATTTATCCGACAATGTGGGATAGGTCATTACCGTAACCAGGACTTTTGTTATCATAATAAAGCCAGCTTATATTGTTTATCCGGAAGTGCCATCAGAGCTTTAGCGACTCTTGAACGGTGACATTGTTTCGGATCTTTCTCGAAACAGGTAAGGGCTACACGCTTGTCGGAATCGATCAGACTGCGTACAAAAAGTAATGCCTCGTGATTTTGAACCAATGTAGTACGTTCATAGTCATCAAACAGCAGGTCATAATCACTTTGTGAATGTAATTCTTGCCGTTTATCTGAATCTATGCCCAATTGAGGAACATGAATGTATTTTATACCAACCCCTTCACAAGCTGTTTGTAATTGGCTTTTAGAAAAGCCATATTTTTGGCTGTATGCATTTTTACGAACATCACAGAGAATGTGTACATCATTGTATATTAGCCTATTAAGATACATCTCCAAAGAAACACCTTCATAACCAATAGTAAAGAGTTTAGGCTCTACAGAGTGCTGTTTTTGTTTTTCAACATTATCCAATTCTTGAGAATTCAGCACTTTGTTGGCAATTACACTTTTTGTCGCAAAATATGGATAATGTCTGTATGTATATTGTACAATGTCTTCTTGTGAGTATTTGTAAAATCTTCTATGTATGTCACTCATTGCTTGCTGGTCAAACATATCAAGCATAAGGAAATACCTATCCTTTTTTTCTAATCGTAAGGTGTCGCCTCTTTCTTTTTCAAGAAAGCCATATTTTGTAAGTGTGGAAATATCTTGGTTAGCTTGAAACGAAAAACAACCATATTTATACGGCACAAAATCGAATGATTTATCTGTCTGTTGGCGCGTAAAAAGGAACAAAAGCTTCTGGAAATGTATTGCAGATAGTTGACATCCAAACAATTCCAATAATGCAAGCAATATTTTACGCCGATAGTACAACATCCCCCAAATGTACAAACGTGAATGGTAAAAAACAACTATTTGCCTTCAATTATTGCTACCTCCTCGTCTGTAAGGCCGTATAACTGATATACTAATCGATCTATAGCCATTTCCTCCACAGTAATATCTGCATTGGGATTATTATGTTTAGCTGTTAGAATGGTATCGACCAATGCTATTATTGGTTCTTGAAGTATATGGATGCTTTCAGGAATTGGAAGATTATTTATCATATCTGGAGAAAAGGTAATCGCGCCACAATAACTACTTGATGAATGTTTGATTTTGATGTATTTAAATATTAATGATGAATTTAATATAGCACAAAGCACCTTTAGTAAAGATGCGGATTCTGAGCAAATAACAAGTGTTGTCTTTCCGGGAATAATATGGCCTTCAAAATCAATACAGGCATCTAGTAAATTTAATCCCTTTAAAATAATTTTTGAGGCAATAGCTCTTTTTATATAAGTACGTCCAGAAGTATTCTTGAAATCTGATATTTTAACAGTTGGGTAGAGGTATTTTGTCCCCAAATATGTCATCTCTTTGGCTCCCCATTTATTGACCCATTTGTTAATTGTTCCTGTGTTGATTACTATTTCTTCACTTTTAAAATCAGGCTTATTATTGTTCATAATGATGTCTGAGAGCAGATATGCATCCGAAGTGGCACACGCATTTTCGCATATGACAATTTGTGACAATTTATAATGACAATTCTTTTCAATTAATTGAATATTAGAATACTCATCAGAAAAAAAGCAATCGATATAATATGGCTCCTTAATTATTGACTTTGCAACATCTATTACTTTCCTGATCTTTTTCTCCTTATCATATTTTCGTGCACTTAGCACATGACTCTCCAACACAAAAAGAGATATGATGGCATCAACTGTAGCTCCTTCAAAGATGGTATTTCCACAATGTGTAATTTGGATCATCTTTGGCATCATACATTCTTTTCTGAATTTTTTACCAAATGGCTTAGAAAGCCATTTGTCGGGAGTAATAAAGCACAGTATATCCTTGGATATCGATAATCCTTTTTCAAAGAATGCCATATAAATATCCCAGTTGCCACTAATAAATGAATATGAAGAAGTGATATAATCCCTTTCACCAGATAGGCCTATATTTGTCATTGTTTCAGAATCAATATACGGTGGATTCCCAATCACAATATCGAAATATCCCCGGATAAACAGAAATTATTAGTTATGTTAATATACTCCCCTGTACCAATTAGTTGTATTTGGCTGCCATATACCGGAATATGATAGATATCTGTATAATGTAGTTCGTGAAATCTTTATTATCTGTGCAATGGCCGGAATACTGACATCATTTTCCAATTTGCATAGAATGAACCGATGGCGCTTAACGCAAGTAGAATTTAGTGTTTTATTTCGAGAACCGGATTTTCTTCCCAAAATAACTCCCTCAGCCTTTTTCCTTGCCAACGCCTCTTTTGTCCGCTGACTGATTAGATTCCTTTCTATTTCTGCACTCAGTCCGAATGCAAAAGCAAGTACCTTGCTTTGAATATCATCGCCCAAGCGGTAATTGTCTTTAATTGTCCACACTCGACATTCCTTAGTCATACAGATATTCAGGATTTCCATAATCATAAAAAGGTTTCTACCGAGACGAGATAGTTCGGCACAGATAATCAAATCGTCTTTTATTGTCATTTTCAAAAGTCTGCCAAGCTCCCTCTTGTTGTAATTCTTGGTACCGCTGATGGTCTCTTCTATCCACCCATCAATTTTCAAGTTTTCTTTAGTGCAGAAGTTATTTATTTCAAACCTCTGGTTCTCAACAGTTTGTTTGTCGCTGCTAACCCTTATGTAGCCATAAATCATAATCTTGTTTTTTAGTGATAAATGGCTTTAAGATATTTTAATTCTTTGATTATAAAAAATAATGATAATTTATAAAGAAATCAGATTCCAACTCTCTCCTATCCCCGAATATAAAATTACGAAAAAAACTATATATCCAAACTTTTACTTATCTTTGTTACCGTCGTAACTATAACGAACGTAATTAAAACTATATGAAATTTTACAATAGAACAAGTGAGTTAACAGAACTGAAACGGATACAAAATCTATCATTTAGCGACCATTCTCGTTTGACAGTAGTTACCGGCAGAAGGAGAATCGGAAAAACAAGCCTCATAATGAAGTCGGTTGAAGATTTGCGGACTGTCTACCTATTTGTCAGCCGCAAAAGTGAAGCAACACTTTGTTCCGAATTTGTTCCGATTATAAGCCAGTCGCTTGATACGTTTGTTCCTGCGGAAATACGCACTTTTCGGTCGTTATTTCAATATTTGATGGAGTTGGCTTTGCATAAACCGTTTAATTTGATAATTGATGAGTTTCAAGAGTTTTATAACATCAATAAATCCGTATATAGCGATATGCAGAACATTTGGGATTCTTACAGTAAAAAGTCTAAAATGAATTTGATAGTGTCGGGTTCTGTTTATTCGTTGATGCAGAAAATATTCCAAAACAAGAAAGAACCTCTATTTGGCAGAGCAGATAATATCATCAAACTTTCAGCATTTGATTTGACTACACTGAAAGAAATCATGCGAGACTATAATTCCAATTACACGAATGATGATTTGCTAGCCCTTTATTCTTTCACCGGAGGAGTTCCAAAGTATGTCGAATTGTTCTGTGATAACATTCCAGTGACCATAGATGAAATGATTGCGTTTATGATTAGGGAAAACTCCCCATTTATCGAAGAAGGAAAGCATTTGCTAATAGAAGAGTTTGGCAAGGATTATGCCACCTATTTTTCTATCCTCAGTGCAATTTCGGGAGGTATAAATACGCAGCCAGAAATAGAATCTGCATTGGGGAATAAAAGCATCGGCGGACAAATTAAGCGACTGATTGAGGATTATAATATCATTGTTCGCAAACGCCCGATACTTGCTAAAGAAGGGAGTCAAGCTGTCCGATATGAAATACAGGATAATTTTATCCGTTTTTGGTTCAACTACTTTGACCGAAATCGTTCTCTTATAGAAATAAAAAACTTTGTTAGTTTGCAGGCTATTATCAAAGCAGACTATCCGACTTATTCGGGCATTATGTTGGAGCGATATTTCAAACAACAATTTGCTGAAAGTTTCCAATATCGTGCTATTGGTTCGTGGTGGGAATTTAAAGGCAATCAGAATGAGATTGACATCGTTGCCCTGAAATTGGAGAAAAACCAAGCAGTAGCGGCAGAAGTAAAGCGGCAAAAGAAAAACTTTAAACCTGAACTACTTGCAGCAAAGGTGGAACACCTTAAGAATAAGTTGTTGCCAAAGTATCAGGTAGAGATAGTTCGTTTGTCACTAGAAAATATGTAGGCTATTTATTCTTGTTTAATGCATTAATATAAAGTGCAGATGCAATCTTTATCCGGTATTGAGGTTTTGTGAGAAATTCTGGTCATGTGGACAAAAAGTAGGATGAAATACCCTCAATATTTCTCTAATGGACAAAAGTATGATAATTTGGTAACTATATAGTGTCGTCAAGTGATTTTCATACAATGGTTGCATCATCTAATAATGTCTTGATATATACTCATCTATAAGCTTTTTCCTATGTTCTTTGCTTATGCCGCTATGGACTCTGACCTTAGATTTGATATCTGAGAAAATACCTTCAAGTCCATTATTTATATTTGGTATAACTTTGTCGGTATAGTCGTAGAAAGTCCATAACCATTGCATATTACGTCGCATATTACGTCGCATATTAAGATAGGCGCTGCGAAGGCGAGGGCGCATATATGGCGGCGTTTTCATACGCTTGTCGTGCATACGTTCATCAAGCACATCCTTATATTTCTCATGCCAGTCATTGAAAGCACTTATGAAGTTCTCCTTATCAGTGGTCGTTATGGATCTTACAAGCGTTAATAGTGCCATAGAAGCTTCTATATCTGGGTTTTGCATAAGATACCTCCGGATAATCATTATCTGATGGAATTGGCACATCTGTACAGGATAGCCATTAAGTCCCTTAATGAGACCCTTCATGCCATCGCATAAGATGCCGTAGATTATGAAACCATTCCTTCTAAGCCATTCAACTCCTTCAAGATTCGACGCAATGGTCTCATGAGTAACATATTTACGCCACAGGATTTTTCCTTAAGAGAATCCTTAATTACCATCAGGCCAAAATTATGACCCCAATACGTCGTATCCATCTGTATGACAACCTGTTTGTATTTGGATATCTTTTGGATATAACGCATACCATCAAGGTCTCTGGCTATCGTCTTGCTTGAAACATTATACTTTGATGCGAGTTGCCCTCCAATGAACTGATGCCCGCATGCCTTACATTTATACAATGTTTGTGCCCTCTCATGCCATTCCTGAAAAACGAGCAAAAAACAAAACGACGCAAATAAAACGCAATATGTTTAAAATCAGCCTGTTTGTTTGATTTTATCAACCTTGAAAAAATGGTGGGAACAAAATCTCACAATATTTCAGTTACAAAAAAATACAAGATTAAGTTGCAAATCGAATTTTAAATCTTACACTTATTGTAAACCGCCAATGAAAGAATTTGCAAGGTTATTTTTGGAAGCATAACTTGTTTTATTTTTTCCGCTGCAATGAAATGGTTTTGTGACAGTTCCTTTTGTATTTATAATCTCTCAAATTTAAAGTAATCTTCCACCATTAACCTAATGTTACCTTCTCCATCTCTGTAACCTCGAAAGTTGTCATTAAAAGCGTATTTCTTTCCTATGTACAGGTTTACTTTTGATCCCGATCTGGTTATAGACTCAAATTTATAATCTAATTTATACTTACGCCCTGAATTCTTAAGTGAAAAGATAATTTTAGGATATGACGGATCGTCTATCTCTGCGTTAGTTCTCGGGATTAGTTCGTGATTATCTATTCTGTATTTAAATCCGTCATTAAATAGAAATCCATCAGCATAACCTGTTCCATCTGTGTTAAATTGAATTGTTGCATTTATATATGGATTTATCTTGTTTTTACCTAAGGTAGAATACTCACTTAATTTCCACCTTCCTTCTAACATTATTTTAGTTTCATGAAGTGCATTCTTTAAGCGAATTAATCTTACTATATTGATATACAACACAAAAGACATTAACGCAAAATAAATAATAAATACAGGCAATGCAAATGACAAAGAACGTGCAACGCCCCAATAAAATGCACAAAAAATTGGAATTACGATTGCCAACAGGTTAAGTGCCGTAGCTACATAGGTATTCCTATTGAGTATGCCCGCTGCAATTATTGCAAGCAGAATCGCAATAAACACTCCCGGAAATGATAAGTTCTGGTTATTGAAGGGTCCGAATATAACAGAGGGCACGAACAATAAGGATAACATAATGGATATAGCTAAAATCTTAAGTCTCATAATTATATGTTTAATTTGAATTGTTGAGTTACTTTAAAAATCCGAAATATATTTATCTATCAGTATAGAGAGAGTTAGAACTAATAATTTGATTTTACGGACAAGCCAGTTTATATATGATTTTCCCCTTGTAAAATAGTCCTGATTTTAGGGTAAATTATACTCATAATCCGTCAATGATGCTTTAATATTCTTTAAAAACTCAGTGATTGAAATGGTTAAAAACAAAGCTAAAAGTAAGTTAAATATTAATTTTACGACTATATATATATTACTATATGAGAATGATCCAATATCATAAATGAAGTCTAATACTTGTAATAAAATAGCTGAAATTACCCAAAACTTTATCATCTTTCGATTTGAATGTTTAATTTTTATAGATTTTCCGCAGTTCATTACAAATTGCTCGGTAATATAAAATAAACCGTTGAGCAAGAAATAATAGATAATATTTATAACTATTCCAAAAATATACCCTAAGATGATGTTATTAGCCAGTGAGATAAAAAGCAATCCAAAACAGGCTATCACAATAGGTTTTAATCCATATGTGTGGAGATCAATTTTTCTATTAAGTTTTGTAACCATAAGTCCCGAAGCAATAAACGAGAAGAAAAATAACTCAAATATTGCAACTGCTAATCTCAATAAATAAGGCATTCTACCATATATAAAATCTCTAAACCAAAACAAGTTATTTTCTTCTATCCAAGTGTAAAATTTTACCGGGGAAACGTTGTGACGAGTTATGAAATACGATTGCTCAGCTGTAAGAAAAAGAACGTAAAGCCAAATAAAAATGATAGTTAGTTTTCCCGTTTTGGAAACTAACCTTACCGAAGGTTTGAATTTATAATTTGAATTAACAAAATACAATCCTATAGCTGATAATATAACAAGTACAACAGCAATGATAATTATTTCAGGGCCAAAATTATCATTAATACGATATTTTAGCGTATCAAGTCGTTCTAGATGAAGCAAACCTGGAAAAAAACAAAGAAACAATAACGCAAAAGACAAGACCGTATAATAAATACGAAGGCCGAGTTTTGCCATTTTATTTCCACTCCACCACAACACTAAAACCAGTAGATAAGGAGCAATTGGGTAAGGATTCAGCATTGTGGGATTCATAAAAATTCCGTTAAACAGCGCCATAAGAATACTCACTGTAACTATAAAGAATAAAATTCCTTTTTTCAATCTCTCTTTTTTCATAATTATATATTTAACATAAATATTTTTCAGTTCATTTGCGAGACTTTTGATTATGCGTTAATTTTTAAAAATTAATCATAACATGTTGATAATTAATGATTTAAAAAATGATTTGATTAATTAATGTTTTATATTACAGCATTTCTTGCAAACTGCAATGCAAGAATTTTTAGATCTGATCTTTATCGTAATAGTTTAAAATAATAGTCAGAAGCTTTTACTTTTTTATGTCTATTCTTATATATCCATACGCTATCGCCAGCTTGCAAATTACCTGATAGTATAAGACTCTTATATTGGATTGTATCTTTTTTGGTACCGCTTTGCATAATTATATAAGATCTTGTGTCTGCAGACAAATAAGTTGCATCAGGACCGCTTACTTCAAAACTATCATCTCTCTCAAACTTCGAGACGAAAGTTCCTTTATTTGTGATTTTGTAGTTATTGCTACAACCCACAAGGATGATGAATGAAACAGTGATCAACAATATTTTTGGTTTCATTTCTGTATTTTTATTTAATTAATGTTGCACGTTTTTCTAATTCTTTATAGAAATCGGGCAAATAACCGTTGATAGTTACATCATAAACCACCGGGCCATAATTGCCATCATCTACTTCGGTTCTCTCTCCCCAACGGTACCTGTTTGTTTTGAACAATGATTCATAATAAAAACTCTTATATATTTTAACATCGTCCGTATTCCAAAAAAAAGTGAAATACCCAATATTTTTTTCTGCAATAGTAATGGCGATACTTAGTGTGTCCTGTAAAGAACTATTGCCCAAATCCAAATTCTTTATAATATCAGTACTGGGAGGAGATTTTAAATAATGATTGATGGAATCATATAGTTCCCTATCACATTCAAGGCGTATGTTTTTCTTTTTATCTTCGGACAATGTTATTCCTGCCTTTGAATATCTATTTTTGATCGGTGGCATATCCGGTGCAAAGCAAAAAATTAAATCAAACCACAAGAATAGTAGAACAAACATAAATCTCCACTCCCGATTGACACCAAAAACAAAGAGAATAATACCAAACAGATGAATATAAATACAGATAAGCGGATTAATCGTACCTGTTAAGAAAATAGGGGCAATTATTGCCGTGAGCGCGGTTATGTATAAAATTCTTTTTTTCATGACTTCTTTTTTTAAGGTTAATTTATTTCATGATTTTTCACCGTTACATACTTCGAATTTTTCAACGAAGATAACTTGGTAAGCAAGATTTTAATCTTGCATTTATTGCAAACTGCAAATGCAAGATTTTACAAGATAAATCAAGAAAAAAACACAGAGCCGAATGGAATCCCAATGCATATTTGTTGCAAAAAAGCCCGCAACGAAACATCTGTTGCAGGCTTTCTTTTATAAAAGGCTAAAAAACGGCTATCTGTAGGTTTTATATTTCCATCAATAACATTAGTATAATCGAACGGTCATTTTTGTTTTTACTGAATTTCTCGATTTTTTGTTTTGCTTGCTCAGAACGAATATATGTTCGAGTTTTTGATGTTATCCCTTCCAGGTTTAGAGGTTTTGCATCCCCAATTAACCTTCCAACGTCTGCACCCTTTATATTTCGGTCAGCAAGTGTCAATGCTAACGCTTTTCCTGCTTTTGTAGCACCAATAATTTTAAGTTCACTCGTTAAGAGTTCGTCAATATCTTCTGGAAGTTCATCATAGAACCTGTTAATTTGCCCATTTATTGTTTTACATATTTCGTCTTTCTCTGTTTTGTTACTAGATGCAAAAAATTCTTCAACATTTAACTTTATATTGCTAAGAGATTCAATGGCAGGTAGTTCCTTCATTATCTCGTCCAATGTTTGCAGAACTTTTTTGTTATCAGTTTTGTTTCTATCCGCTTCAAGTTCTGTTAATAAGCTGATTATTGAAGTATATAACTTGTCGCTATCTATTTTCTGTTGCAACTGACTAACAGTATGGCAAATAAACAGATTTATTTGTTTTGTTGCTTCAGGGCTTTCAATGTAGTTATATTTTTGTACTAATTCCAAACACTCCTTTTGGCAGCTTTCGAGTTCTGTGTTATTTAAGTGAATAATGGCCGTTGAAAGACTGCTGTATAAATTTTTATTCACTTGAGGAATCTCATAGCAGTTTCTTACTAATTTGAGCATACTTTCATAAGTCTCTTTTAATGTCTGGCTTTGATCAAACCATTTGTTATTTTTTATTGCTAAATTCCGAATTTCATTTGAATTTTTTTCTTTGAGAGCCTTATCTGCTTTTTTTGCCTCATCGTACAGGATGGTGATATTTTGATTCAAAATAGCGCTAATTTGAGAAGATAATTTGTTTTGAAACAATAATGTTACTTGATCATTGATTTCTGTTAATATCCCATCAACATCGGTCAGTGTCTTATCACATTTATCTTTATCAGATACATTCTCAATATTATTACATTTTTTTATAACCTCGTTCAACCTAAAAATAGTCTCTTCGTTACCGGGGAAATATGTAATGTATTCGGCAAGTTTTTGGGCTTTTACAACACGCTTTTTAAAGTTATTTTTACGATCTGATATTTTATCCTTCTTTTCTTTCTCCTCTTTTGAGAATACCAAAAGTATTATTGAAAAAAAGGCAAATGCAATGATTGCAATAACAGTCATTAAAGATCTTTCTAAAAGACTTAAAAGCCGCGGTTTTTCAATATTTACCCAACTACTTGATTCTTTATTCACATCATAATGCAAACATCCTAAGGCCGACCCAAGTAATAAAGAATTTTTATCCAGTGCCATACAGGCGTTGGGTATGAAAGAAATATCCCTATACAGCATTTGTGCGTTTTGTTGTTCTATTTTTCCATTACTAATGCTGTATTTAGCAAATCCTTTATTTGCAATAGCAAAAAAAGTGCTATCATTAACCAAAAGAATTTTCCGAAATCCCTTTGCTGGAATAGAATCTGCACCATTATTCGCATCATAAAACACATAATGATTTGTTAGTATAAGCAATTTTTCTTTGTCAATCGATAAAATATCCAGTATAAGTTTATTATCTAGGTTTATATTTTTAGGATTTTTTTGCTTCCACCGAGTATTAGTAGAATCTACAAATAATCCATCGTTGAGAGTACCTGCTAATAAATCTTCATTCTTCATGTTCGACAAAATCGAAACATATTTCCCTTTTATTAAACTTGTATCTATTTTTTCCATTGGAAGATTTACAACACCAAGTCCACTCCTTGTACCAAAAAATAGTTTCCATGCTTTTTTATTGTTTGTGGTATCATAATGCATATAAGCCGTTATGATATTATTTGAAATTTGAATAGCGGGTAAAATAGGTTTTTCCTTGCTAAGTGAAAAGATGCTAGAACTTACCGGCGTATGATAAATCATATTTGTCCCCGTATGAAAATAAAGAAATTTGTCGCTGGCAGCAATCCATACTATATGTCCTTCTACATCAATTTGTTTAATATATTCGGCTTTGTTATCCGTTGTTCTTTTAAAAAGCTGATTATCTGATGTTACAAAAAACACCTGCTTTAGTCTGTTCTGGCAAACGGCAGAAATTGTAGGAGAATTGTAAATATTAAGGTGTATAGGAATACGCCACAATGAATTTTGTGTAATAAGGTAAGTAAATTCTGTCTTGCCCACAATAATATTTCTTTGGCTCTCTAAGGGAATACTTTTAGGAAGTTCTATATCCTCGAAGTTGTCTTTAAGTTGCCTACCTATGCGTATGCTCCGAGAGGCGATAAGCCACTTGTTTCCTGCATTGTCCTCAAAATATACTTTAGGACTGTTTTTGCAAGCAAGCGGGAAATAATTGTGACCTTTACAGTGTTTGTATATTTTATTTTCTGACAGAGCTAGAAGCGTATCACCTCGTACACTCACAAAGGTTGTATTTTTTGCAAAAATAATAATGCTGTCTCGTTTGGCTATCGAAGTATATCGGTTACTTAGCCAGAATACTCCCTGAGGTGATGCTCCTACAATAGTGCCATCATTCTGTTTTTGAAGGTTATATACCGGATACTCATAGTTGTATTTTTTATCAACAAGAAGAGTTTGTGTTGGAAACGAAAGTTGCATTTGTGGTTTAGCGGCATCAAAGTCTATATAATAGCAGCCATTGCTTGTACCTATATAATAAGAATTTCCCGATACGTTTTGAAAATCATAAGCTGAATATTGACATCCTTTGTGTTCAATAGAATAACGCCTAACCTGTGGTTTGTTATCACCTGAAAATTTCCACACTTGCAAACCTTCATTTCGTATTCCAATCAGTAACGTAGTATCCATAGGAGTTATTTTAAGTGGAACAACTTTATATATCCGCCCGCTTTTCAGTCCCCGCCGCCATTTTATTACGTTGTCCACCACCATAAATAATTCGCCATTTTCACCGCCAATCCATAGTTCGTTACGCGTACTGTCTGACCATATTGAAGAAAGTTCCGTATCAAAAAAAATTTCATCGTAACTCAATAGTTTATAACTAGGTTGTTGTTGCTCTGTACAGGCACAAAGTAAGAAGCTGCATAAAACAAACACAGCAATATTAAGTTTTAATTTCGCGGATATATTGAACATGAGTTGTTGTTATACTAAATTAAATCAAGTTGCAATCAGTAATATATCTTTTCGCCAGCTTCCCAAAAACTCAATGATTTGGAAAAGAAAAATTTAATCATAAAAAGCGTTCATCAAAGATAATTGATAATTTTGATTGTATCGTATTCTATCCAACACCGAATTTTGCCAATTTCTTCGTTGAACTGTTTCTGAATAAAGGACGGAAATTTTATCAGGTCGATATAACCGCAAATACCTATTTGGTATTTACCACTTTTTGGCAGTTTATTAACGTTTTTAATGATATGGTTTGTGTAAACCAATATTCTAATCGCTGTAAGTTAATGACTTACTAGCTAGTAAACACCATCTAACATAACCTCAAACAAGTAGACATCATCAACGGACAGAGATCAATCGGCAGGAATGTTACACCATAGGGACCGTGACCACTTTGCCACAAAACAATCACGGCAAGTGATTTACGATACCCTAAAATATAAATTTAAACAATCTATAAAAAGAAAATTCGTCTTACACAAATCTGGACTCAAAGATTTAAATCAATTGAATAGCAATGATTTTACTCGTATTAGCTGCAAGTTGGGTTAAACCTGCAGTAATCCATCTACATTAAGCAGTAAAAAATCATCTAAAATTTAGATAAGAAAGACAGAGTAACAACATTGGGATTCAGATACATTTCTGTATTTTTGCAACCGAAAGTTGTTCTTTGTTCATATTGTGAAAAATGATGAAAAAAACAGAGATTCGCTCGTTTCTCAATTTTCGGATCTTAATAGTGTAGACCAAAACATTCATCATTTCTTGCTTCATAACACCTCCATTTTATGGTTAAAATTAGGAAAATGAGTTTTTTTAGCATGCAAAATGCTGTAAATAAGCATATTAGGATTTATTTCGTTTGCTTTTCATGCACCAGATAAAAAGCACACTAATGAACAATGATAAATGTTCTATAAACCGTCATTTTCTGCACTTCGAGGTACTGCCCTAAAAAGAAAAATCCCTGAAACACAGATGGTTTCAGGGAACTCATTTTGTTTTGTGGTGCCTCCGGGAGTTGAACCAGGGACACAAGGATTTTCAGTCCTTTGCTCTACCAGCTGAGCTAAGGCACCAGTGATTTAGGGCTGCAAATATAGGGATAATTTTTAAATTTGCAACAATGATTGAGGAAGCGGAAAATATGAATAATCAAGATACCATCGTGAAAAAAATGTTTATATCTGTAATTCTCCCAATCAAATTTGAGGGAGAGGTATTCTACATTCTGCCTCCCGACAGTTATTCCTCATACTCGGACTCCGCTGCCGCTGCAAATTCTGATATTTTTTCTTCACTTGCCGGCAGCCGCGTGCGTGTAATGTTTGGCAAAAGAATTCACAGCGGAGTAATACGCAGAGTTGTTGAGGAGAAAGATTTGCCAAGACAATTCACGGAGATAAAGGTCAAAGATGAAAAGAACGGTGTCATGCGCACGGAGCTTAAACCAATTGAATATAAGCCAATTCTATACATAGAGGACCTTCCAAAGATCACCTCGGAGGAGATAAAATTCTGGGACTTAATTGCACACTATTATTTATGCAGCACCGGGGAAGTTTTCAGGGCTGCCTACCCTATTTTAACAATTAAGCAAGAGTCAATTAAATCATTGACCACGCCGGAAAAAGCGTTTGAGAAAATAAAAGAAGATGACGGTAGAAAAAAAACAGCTGCAACAAAAAAGAGGAACAAATCAAAAAAGAAAGCCGCTGAAGAACCTTTAAATGAAATTGTTACAGAAGAGAAGGAAGAAAAGACAAATGATGATAACTACAAAGTTTTCTCTTTTATTGATGCACATATTCCCGTATTATCTGATGCACAGCAAATTGCATACAAGCAAATCAAAGAGCAAATAGTGAAGAAGCCTGTGCTGCTGGAGGGAGTAACGGGAAGCGGAAAAACAGAGATTTACATAAAGTTTGCAGACGAGTATTTGAAAAACGGAAGAAATGTTCTTTATATGGTACCGGAAATTGCAATGAGCAGGCAGATGGAACGCCGTCTGCACGAGCATTTTGGGAGCCGTTTGTTTGTGTTTCATTCAGAGCTTAATCAGGCGCCCAAAAAACTCCTGCGGGATATCTTAACATCTCAGCAGTCACAAAGCAAGCTAAGTGCATGTAGTGAAGCGGCTATTGCACCTGCCGCCGGTGGCTCGGGCAAGAAGGAACCGATTGTCATATTGGGTACGCGTTCATCATTGCTGTTACCTTTTGATAATCTGGGACTCATAATCATAGATGAAGAACATGACGCCAGCTATAAACAAACAGAGCCGGCACCAAGATACAACGCCAGGGATTCCGCAATCATGCTTGCCGGGCTACACAATGCTCAAGTATTAATGGGCTCTGCAACGCCTTCATTGGAAAGCCGTTATAACTGCATTATAGGCAGATTTGCAAAGGTTGAACTCAATGAGAAGTATTATAAGGCTAATGATCCGGACATCACGCTGATTGATACAATTTGGACAAGGCGCAGCGGGCAAATGAAAGGGAGCTTTTCACAAGAGCTCATAAATGAAATAAAAAAGACCATTGCAGAGGAAGGACAGGTAATAGTATTCCGCAATATGCGCTCCTATTCTCCTGTTGTTCAATGTACTGAATGCGGAGAAATTCCGCGTTGCCCGCACTGTGACGTACCGTTAAGCTATCATAAGTACGATAATACTTTGCGCTGTCATTACTGTGAATATCAGACAAATTTTACAGGCGTTTGTCCCAAGTGCGGTAACCGCTCTATGGAGGCAAAAGGTGTCGGGACGGAGAAGCTGGAGGAGGAATTAAAAGAACTTTTCCCGGAGGCCAAAATTGCCAGATTTGATGCCGATATTGCAAAAAGCAAAACTCTGGAAGATAAAGTATTAAAGGAATTTGCGGAGGGCAATACAGATATTCTTGTAGGAACTCAGATGATAAGCAAGGGCTTTGATTTTAAGAATCTAAATCTGGTTGCGGTCATCCAGGCAGACACCATACTTGGTATGCAAGATTTCAGAGCCGATGAAAGGGCAATTCAGCTCTTCACCCAGCTCATGGGAAGAACAGGCCGTCGGGATAAAAAAGGAAAATTCATAATCCAGACCAACCAGAAGAAACACCCTGTAATTGAATATATTGCAAATATAAATAATGCTGCCGACAACAGCAACGCACAGGATGCCGATATTGTTGAAACTCCCGACAGTTATAACTCCCTGCTGGATGAAAGAAGACGGTTCGGTTTCCCTCCTTACGTTAGAATGGTTACCATAACAGTCAGGGAAAGAGACAAAAACGCGCTTGATGAAATCTCAAAAGCGGTAGGCAAAATACTTAAACTGTCCAGAAGTTTTGCAAGTCAAGAAGTTACAGGCCCATTTCCGCCGCGCATAGAAAAAGTGCGGAATGATTTTCTGCTATGTTTTAATGTAAAGTTTGCCAGAGATAAAATGCTGGAAGCAAATAAAGACGCTCTAAAAAAAGCGCTGGATACTCTTAAGGCCCAGGACTCTATAATAATCGATGTTGACCCGCTGTAATATACCCCTGGCCTACAACAACTTTAATGCTTTTTGGTACAAGACTGAATTTGATAGGAGACGTACCGACCGCCTCTCCGTCAATCTCAATTCTAGTCTCTGGATCTGTTTTAATTTCAATCTCTCTGCACTGTTTAAAAATAACTTTTGGAATCTGATAGATGCTGCCGGAAAACAAAAGCCGAAAATTGCGCAGCACTTTGTACTTTGACATTTTCTTTATAATGGTCAAGTCCATAAGTCCGTCATCCACAGCCGCATTTGGGGTTTGCTGCATACCTCCTCCGTTAAATCTTCCAATACCGACGGCACCGGAAAAAACAAGCCCGTTATAAAAAGGCTCGCCATCCGCAACAATCTCAAAATGCTTGGAAGAGAAATTAATGAAGGTATTAAAAGTGCTTCTCAAATAGAGCCACTTGCCGTACTTTCCCTCATCTTTTAAATTGTTATACTTCAAATTTACCACAGCATCATAACCCAGCCCCGCAACATTTGCCATATAACGAGTATGCTCCACTCTGGTTTCAAAAAAATCGACCTTTCCCACATCCTGCAACACGGTCTTTTTCTGCGCCAAAGATTCCACCGCCTCTGAATAAGTTTTTGAAATGCCGTACATTCTAATCCAGTCATTGCCGGTACCTGTCGGGATTACGGCAAGGCACACATCAGTTGTGGAAACCACTTTTTGAATAAACAAACCATTTACCACTTCATGAATTGTTCCGTCTCCGCCTATTGCCACAATATTTCTGTAGCCATCCGTAACCGCCTTCACTGTCAATTCTATAGCATGATATTTATGCTCCGTAAAAACGCAGGTAAAATGAACCCCCCTGTTATACATCTGATTAGAAATAACAGGCCAATCCTTTAATCCCCTGCCGCTTCCGGCCTTGGGATTCACAATTACCATCCAGACATCAGAGAATATATTAGACATTTTATTAACAGGCAGCTCTTTTGTGTTGAAAACTTACCGCCCGCAAAATTAATAAATTCCGCATAGCTAAAAAAGATTTAGTATTTTTGCACAATATGCATGTTTATATGGGAAAAGTAATTGCTATATCAAACCAGAAGGGCGGAGTGGGCAAAACAACCACTGCCATAAACCTTGCCGCATCGCTTGCAGTGCTGGAGAAAAAGACACTCCTGATTGACGCGGATCCACAGGCAAATGCTACTTCCGGATTAAATTTTAATCCGGATTCCAAGGATAAAAAGACCGTATATGAGGTTCTTACAGGCATCACTCAAATGAGCGACGTGCTGAGAAAGACGGAAATCAAGAATCTGGATATGGTCACGGCCGGCATAGACCTTACCGGGGCTGAAATTGAAATGGTGGATTTGGATAAAAGGGAATTTGTGCTTAAAGAGGCAATTGATTCAGTTAAAGAGAATTATGAGTATATAATTATTGACTGCTCGCCTTCCCTTGGCATCATAACCGTTAATGCTCTTACAGCTGCCAATTCAGTAATAATACCTGTTCAGAGTGAATTCTTTGCATTGGAAGGGCTTGGCAAACTATTAAATACAATAAGGCTGGTACAGAAAAACATGAACCCTCAGCTGACAATAGAGGGCTTCCTTCTTACAATGTATGACTCTCGCCTAAAGCTTGCAAATCAGGTTGCGGACGATGTCCGCCGTCATTTTGGTTCAATGGTGTTTGAGACTGTGATCACTAGGAATGTCCGCCTGAGCGAGGCTCCAAGTTTTGGCAAGCCCGTCATTTTGTATGATGCATTATCCAATGGATCAAACAATTACTTAAATCTTGCAAAAGAGGTTATTGCAAAAAACGGCACAGCAGTTAATGCCGCAAAAAATGAAAAATAGTTATGCCTAAATTAAAAACAGGACTGGGAAGAGGACTAAGCGCTCTTATAGAAAACGCCACTCAGGAAAGAGAAAATGGTGAGTTTGTAAATCAGCCGTCTGCCGCTAAAGTTCCCGACAGTTCTCCTACTCAACTTGTCTCCATACAAGAGATAGAGATAGATGAAATTGTTCCTAATCCTTACCAGCCGAGAACTGAATTTGCACAGGAAAAGTTGGATGAACTTACAGAATCTATAAAGATGATGGGATTGATTCAGCCTATCACAGTTACAAAAAATAAGGCGGGCAAATATCAGATAATCAGTGGAGAAAGAAGGTTCCGTGCAAGTTCGGCCGCAGGACTTAAGACTATTCCGGCATATATTAAAGATGTGAGCGAGGATGCGATGCTGGAGATGGCTCTTGTAGAAAATATCCAAAGAGAGGACTTGGACCCGATTGATGTGGCCTTAAGTTTTCAAAGATTAATAGATGAATGTTCTTTAACACAAGAGGCTCTTTCTCAGCGTGTAGGAAAAAACAGAGCCACTATTGCAAATTTTTTAAGATTACTTAAGCTTCCTCCGGAAATTCAATTTGCTATTAAAGCAAATAAGATTTCCATGGGACACGCAAAAGCATTGCTTGGTCTGGAAAAGGATACAATCAAGCTAAAGCTTGCAAATCAGATAATTGAGTATGATCTGTCGGTGAGGCAGACAGAAGAAAAAGTTAAAAAGCTTAACGGAAGATTTGTTGAGAAGGAGAATAATGGGCAAAAAACCGCGGGCGATCTTGCAACCGCAACGGAAAGCGGCAGAGGGGTTGCGGAAATTCTTCAAAAATATTTTAAGGGCAGCGTGGCAATTAAGCCCCGCAAGAAGGGCGCAGGAGATTTGACAATTCATTATCAGTCAGATACACAACTTGAAGATTTTCTAAAGGCATTAAGGGAACATAATTTGTAGTTGAGCTGAAAAATTGATTGTGCAGAAACGATTCACCAACATATTTATATCGGCACTTGTTGCAGGGATGTGCTTCTTTGCTCCGGGCGGCGCTAAGGCACAAATCAAAACAGACGGGGCGTTCATAAGCAATGCTCCTCCTGCAGCCGGCACAATGAAATCTACAACTCAGACAGATTCACTGAATTATGGAAATGACACTTCCACTTTCAGACCGCAGTATTCCCTTAAAAGATATTTTAAAGCGCTTGCCCACAAGGACACAATGTCTATATCATATATGTTTTTGGGTCAAGCAATTGTTCCGGGGACGGGACAATTGTACAATCATCAGGCATGGAAAATTCCGATTGTATATGGAACCCTTGGAGGTTGCATTGGGGGGGCGGTGCTGGCAAATCAAAAATGGAAAAAGGATGGAAAAGAGAGCGCCAAAGATTTAAGAAACTACCTGATACTTGGTGCGATAGGCTCTTACTGGGGCTCCCTTATGGATGCTACGGTAAGTTTCAAATCTCATGAAAAGCCTCTTCCGGCCAGAGCTTCATTTTATTCCACATTGCTGCCCGGACTCGGCCAGGCCTACAACGGAGATTACTGGCACATTCCTGTTTATTATGCCGGATTTATGATAAGCGGGTATTGCTGGGCGTTCAACCAAAAGCAATATAGAAGATATAGAAACATGTATATAGACAAAGCGGCCGGAACCTATACCGGATCTTTATCAAATGATGATATTATCTGGTATAGAGACCAATACAGGCGCAACAGAGATTACTCCGTCATTGCAACCGTTTTGATATATGCACTTAACGTTATAGATGCAAACGTGTTTGCACATTTCAGTCACTTTGATATAAGCGATGATTTATCATTCAACGTCCAGCCTGCTATAATACAAGAAGGAACCCCGCTGCCTATGCCGTCACAAACTTTTTACGGATTCAACAGCGGTTACTCTGCAACCAAAATCGGATTTCAAATGAGTATTAACTTTTAATATTTTTTGGAGTCTAATTGATATTGGAGAGGTTTTTGAGAGGAAAATAAAACCATTGAAAATTATAAAATATTAACTGATGAAATTTAGAAAAGTTACTGTTTTGCTGATTGCCACGTGCACACTAATGTGCTTTAGTTCAAACACATACGCACAATTATTCAAAAGCAAGAAGCAGCTGACAGAAGAAAATGCAAGACTTAGAAAGACAATAGATTCATTAAAAAATATACTTGGCGAGGGTGAAATTGCCATATCGGATACAACAGGTGCGGAAGACTCTATAAACCCCGGAGGCATTAGTCTTATTGAGAACAATTTATTTGAAACGGAGACCCCGGGCTCTAATCCGGACAGTTTATTAAGTATATGGTACTTGCAGAAGCAATTAACCATAGGTGACATACAAACTATTGATCTTGACAGCGTCAATTTTACCACAAATATTCCCGATGAAGTTTATATTGAGAAGTTAAAGAAGATGAATTCTTTCATCCCCATTCCCTACAATAAAACTGTAAAAAACAGCATAATCTTGTACACAGAAAAACGTCCTCACCTTGCCTCCATGATATTGGGACTTAGCTCTTATTACCTTCCGATTTTTGAAGACGTTTTTGAATCTTACGGACTCCCTAGAGAACTGACAACGCTGGCAATTATAGAATCCGCACTAAATCCAATGGCCGTATCCAGAACAAATGCAAGAGGCATGTGGCAGTTTATGAGAACAACTGCAAGGCAATACGGACTGGAAATAAACTCATACGTTGATGAGCGTCTGGACCCTGTAAAATCTGCCGTTGCGGCTGCAAAATATTTGAGAGACGCTTACATGATTTTTGGAGACTGGACCCTTGCAATAGCTTCATATAATTGCGGTTCCGGCAACATCAATAAAGCAATCAGACGCGCCGGAAGCAAAGACTTCTGGTCTGTTTACAGATATCTTCCCTCTGAAACAAGAGGTTATATTCCAAACTTTGTCGGAGCTCTTTATCTGCTAAATTATTACAATGACTATAACATTGTTCCGGCAAAAGTTTCATTGCCGGCTCATGTAGATACATTCAGAATTCACAAAAATCTTCATTTTGAACAGATATCAGACAATATTGGAATACCTGTAGAAGAATTAAGACAGTTGAATCCTCAATATCTGCATGATATAATTCCAGGCTCAGAAGCCGAATATATTCTTAACCTGCCGTATAATTATACTGTTCCTTTTGTAGACAAAGAGCAAAAGATTTACGCATATAAAGACAGCATATTCTTTAACCCTATTGTTTATAACAACTACAAAAAAGCGGAATCAAGCGGAGATGAGGATTCCTCCGTTTCCTCCAGCCATGGCAGCGGTCCGTCCAGGCAACGGACGCTCTATCACAAAGTTAGACGCGGAGAGACGCTTAGCGGAATTGCAAGAAAGTATGGAGTTACCATGTCTCAGCTTAAGAAGTGGAATCACATGAAAAGGAACACATTACAAAGCGGCAAGAGTTTGGTAATCTATAAAGGCGGCGGAAGAGGGAGCGATAACGGCTCATCTTATGAATCTCATGCAGCATCTGAAGATACATATATTCCGGGCAGCAGGGGCAAGAAAAATACATCAAAGAAAGGTTATTCAAATTATACCGTCAGAAGAGGAGACACATTGTTCAGTATTGCACGCAAATATGATATGACCCTTAGTGATTTACTAAGAATCAACGGGTTATCTAATAAGAGCAAAATTTATCCGGGTAGAAAGATTAGAGTAAAGAGAGGATAAACAAGCGGTACATTTTCATAAATTAAATCTTATCCCTGCTTTTATATTAAGCAGGGATTTTTTTCCTCCTGTCTTGTCATTTGCAACGCATTTATAATTTTCTCCCAACTTTGCAAACAGCTCCAGCCATTTTGTAACGCGCACCTGAGCCGTTGCGTAAAAATTAAAACCGCGGCCGTACATCAACGCGGATGCGTACGTCATAGGCAAGTCATATTCAACAATATACAAACGTCCGCTCCAACTATTTGCAGAATAATAAGTGCCGCAAAGATTAACAACCAAATGAGCAAATTTAATATTCGGCTGCAAAGCAAAAGCATAACTATTCATGCTGTTATACTCACCTTTTGCACTAAAACTAAACCATTTTGAAACTCTAATTTTCACAATGGTCTTTTCTAAAAACGCATTAGAAGTGCCTATTGCTTGTAAACGGTTGTAAGATAGGCGCTCGGAGATACTTAAGATTCCCCTTAAATACTCAAATTTTACGTACGCTTTAATTGACGAGGATGCTGAATTAATGTTAAACCTCGCCCAAGGATAGTAAACATAATCGGCTCCAGCAGACATCTTTAAATTTCTAAAAATCCCGCCGGAAATTCTTAATGCACATCCGTTCTGATTTGAACAAGAGGAAGTAGTTGTGTATGCTCCTGCATGGGGGTTTATATAACTCTTTGAATAGCTGCGCATTAAAAAATTAATTTTCCATCCTCCGCTAAGTTGTGCGGAGCCTCCGGCAACAACAGCATATCCCGGAAGTTTCTCCCTCCCGGGAGAACTGTAAGCCGCCTCTCCAAAAATTCTTATCCCTCCGATAACCGCATAGAAATCAGCAGCGCAGATCCAATGGAAATTATCGTAAATCTGATATCTGTTATAATCTTTTATGCTTCTTCCATTAATCTTATCATAACTGTAGCCGGCAAAAGAGACACCTATCTTAATTTTATTAAACAAAGCCGTAAGATACGCTCCTGCAACTGTCTCACGCATTGTACATTTTGTCCGCATTAAAGATTCGGAATCATGTACTCCCCCGGAGATTAATGAAGTATAACTTTTACCGCCTGGAGAAAGCCTTGCATCAATACCTTTGTATGAACCAAGAAGAGAAAACGTTAACCTTCCACATGAAATTTGAGCAGCCGCTCCGCGTAAAAAATTGCTCTCATCCGATGATGTGTAGGGAGAGACAACCTCTCCCCTTTTATAAAAACCGTATGTCTCCTCAGCCCCCTGCAAATTAAATGAATTCCAAAGAGTTAATCCCTGTCCAAATCTTGCGGAAAAATCTCCCATAATCAAATTATCTATTGTAAAAGTTCTAAGTTCTGCAACATCTTTCCCGGGATTATTTTTCTTTAAATTATCGGCATCTGACACCTTATCCCTTCTTGTAAAATTCAAATTGCGCAAAGCAATGTTGAATGAAATAAAATCTCCGCACGGAATTCTGTTTTTTTCAACCGCGGGTTCACCGGCATCCTTCTCAATTAAAAAAGCCGCCTCCACTTTGTTCAGCCATACCGTTCTGTATCTCAACTGAATATAATCCGGCGTTCCAAATGATTTTTTTGAATCTGTTGTATTTCCCGACAGCTGTACTTTTCTGGAATACTTGGAATATATTGTAGTGCTGCAGTCTTTAAAAAAATTTCCCGGCTGCAAACCCGCCTCACCAAAGTAAACAAAAGGACGTAAAAGATTGACAATCTCTTCATCGAATCCGTTAAGCAAAGAGAGTTCAGGATAAGATATGACAGCCCCGTGGAGTTTTATATACTCCAGCAAAACCGTTATCTGAAAATCAGTAAGAATTATAAGCCTCTGCAAATCAGCGCGGGAAGCATTATTAACATTAAGAGGCGAGCGTAAAAGTTTTTCAAAATGCTCCATGATTTCCTCGACATTTGAATCTGAAAAACCAGCAGCTCCACCCGCTTCCGCATTTGTCCCCGCTGCTTCCGACGCCCCGTCCAAATTGCGATTACAATAATAATCAACTATTTGCTCTATAATTTTTTCTTTCCCGTCTCTCATCCGCAGTTGAGTCAACTCCTTTACAGGCTGGGAAAACAAGACTGTCGGAAGACAAAAAATAATAACGGCAATTAAAAATACACACCTGCTCCGCAAACCTGGACTTTTCATAATTATACCTCCTGCATTCTATCTGACGGGAGACAAAAATAGCTCGCCATTTCAGCAATAGCGAGCCATAAAACGTATTTATCCGGGCAATTAAAGCAATTGACTAATTTGTCTTAAACTTATATTTTACCTCTTTAAGTTCTGCATTTGCCTTTGCAATTTTTCCGGCAAGATCAGCCTTAAATTTTTCAAATTTCATAAACAGGTCTGCGTCCGACTGAGCTAAAATCTGTACGGCAAAGATGGCCGCATTTTTTGCACCGTCAACAGCCATTGTAGCAACAGGGATCCCGGACGGCATTTGTAAGATTGACAGTATTGAATCTATCCCGTGTATAGAATTTGAAGAATTAATGGGTACGCCTATCACGGGAAGAGGCGTGCTTGCCGCTATAACTCCCGGAAGATGAGCAGCTCCGCCCGCACCGGCAATTATCACTTTAATTCCTCTCTTGTGAGCGTTCTTTGCAAAGTCAGCAACCATATCGGGCACCCTATGTGCAGAAAGAGCGTTAATCTCAAAAGGAACTTCCATTTCATCAAGATATTCAGCAGCTTTCTCCATGATTTTTAAATCAGATGTGCTGCCCATAATAATACTTACAAGAGGTTTCATATTTTATATATTTTTGCAAAGGTACATTTTTACTATTTATTTGAGTATTTTTGTGAGCAGGCCGCGGTTATCCTGCGGCACACCCTGTAATCAAAAAAATAAACAACATGAAAAGAGTTCAACTGTATGACAAGTGCTTCAAATTGTATCTGCCGTACTCTAAAATTCAAAAAGCAATTGACAAAGTTGCAGAGAAAATAAATGAAGATTTAAAAAATGTTGACACCCCTATTTTCTTAGGCGTTTTAACCGGCTCGTTTATGTTCACTGCAGACCTTATGAAGAGGATAAATTTTCCTTGCGATATTGTATTTATACGCCTGGCTTCTTATAACGGAACTTCTACCACCGGTGAGGTAAAACAGATTATGGGATTAACCAAAAGCGTTAAAGATAAGACTGTTATAGTTGTTGAGGATGTGGTTGACACAGGCTGCACAATTATGGAAATGGATAAAATTTTAAGAGACTCAGGAGCAAAAGATATTAAAGTTTGCACATTACTCTATAAACCGGGTTCATATAAAGGCAACGTAAAAATAGATTATCACGCAATGGAAATTCCCAATGATTTTATTGTTGGCTTTGGTCTGGATTACAATCAGATGGGAAGACAGTACAAAGATATCTATGTGCTTGATGAAGCGGAGACTCAAAAACGTTTGTTGATAAATAAGAAGTAATATCTGTCGCGACAGATAATGCAAAAAAATTAAAATAAAATAATTATTATGAACTATTACATTTTATTCGGCCCTCCCGGAGCAGGTAAGGGAACACAGGCAAAAAAAATGGTTGAGAAGTTTCACCTTAAACATGTATCAACGGGAGATTTGCTTAGAACGGAGATGGCCAACAAAACAGAACTCGGTCTTAAGGCAAAAACATTGATTGAGGCCGGAAATCTTGTTCCGGATGAGGTTGTAATTGGAATGATAAAGAATGTATTTGCCAATAATTCGGATGTTAAGGGCTTTATTTTGGATGGCTTTCCGCGCACAATTGCTCAGGCGGAAATGCTGGATAAAATTCTGGAGGGAATGAAAACGGAAATTACAAAAGTGATATCCCTTAAGATTCAGGACAAAACAATTGGAGATAGAATAAAGTATCGCGCAGAAATTGAGGGACGCAAGGATGACGCTGACCCTAAAACTATTCAGAACAGAATAAATACTTACCACAAACAGACAGAACCATTAATCGGCTACTATAAAAACAGCGGCAAGTATCTTGAGATTGAGGGGGAAAAGTCTATAGATGAGATATTTAACATTATTTCCAAGGAGATGTAACAGGAACAAATTGTATAAATAGCAAGTATTATTAATTATAACAATTAACCGTCGGGAGAATAAATTATGCCTAATACAGATTTTGTAGATTATGTAAAGCTTCACCTCACTTCAGGGGCAGGCGGCTCGGGATCAATGCATTTCCGCAGAGAAAAGTTTGTGGATAAGGGCGGTCCCGACGGTGGAAACGGCGGAAAGGGAGGCAGCGTAATTATGAGGGGAGACCATCAGCAATGGACGCTTATTAACCTTAAGTACAGAAAACACATTGCCGCGGATAATGGTGGAAACGGGAGCGGAGCTCTTTGTACAGGAGCTGATGCTCAAGATGTTATATTGGACGTTCCGCTTGGCACCGTTGCAAAAAATGCTGAAACCGGAAAGGTTATAGGAGAAATTACCGTGGACGGAGAAGAGGTTATTATTCTTCCCGGCGGACGCGGAGGAATGGGAAATACATTTTTTAAAACCGCAACGCGTCAAACTCCAAGATTCTCTCAGCCCGGAGAGCCTGGGCAGGAGGGCTGGTTTATCCTGGAACTGAAGATATTAGCAGATGTCGGACTTGTCGGTTTTCCTAATGCTGGAAAGTCGACATTGCTCTCTGCAATCTCTGCCGCGCATCCAAAAATTGCAGACTACCCCTTTACCACTTTGGAGCCAAGCATCGGAATTGTAAAATATTATGATGAAAAATCTTTTGTGATGGCGGACATTCCAGGAATTATTGAGGGAGCCCATGAGGGAAAAGGATTGGGATACAGATTTTTGCGCCACATAGAAAGAAATTCCATTTTGCTTTTTATGGTATCTGCGGAGAATCTGGATGTCTCAAAGGAGTATAATATTTTACTGAATGAACTTAAGGAATACAATCCTCAGCTGCTTGATAAAGAGCGTATTCTGGCTGTGACCAAGTGCGATTTGTTGGACAAGGAACTGGAAAAAGAGATTAAAAAACACTTGCCTAAAAAAGTGCATTACGTTTTTATCTCTTCCGTTACCGGAGAAGGTCTTAAAGCACTTAAAGATACCATATGGGAATCTTTACAGAAATAAAATAATGCCAAATTAAGTACCCGCCGGAGAAATTCTGCAAGAGCGTTAAAATATGTTAAAGCTTGATAAACAATTGTTTCTATTAATCAACGGAGCGCATACCCCGTGGCTTGACGCCGTGATGACATTTGTTACAAGCGCTTATACATGGATTCCTTTTTATGTACTGCTTTTTGTCTATATAATAATAAGGAAAGAATACAACTTAGGCAATCCTTTCAAAAAGAGATACGGCTCCCGGAGTGATGTTATTGTTGCAGGAGGCTGGAAGATTGCAGTCTTTATTCTAGCCGCAACGCTCCTTACATTTCTGCTGACAGACCAGATTTCCGCCGGCGTAATTAAGCCTTTAGTTCACAGATTAAGGCCAAGCCATGACCCTGCTACTGAGAATATTGCAAGGTTCATTACAGGACGCGGAGGCATGTACGGATTTGTTTCCAACCACGCAGCTAATTTCTTTGGACTTGCAGCAATAACAACTCTTTTCATCAGAAAAAAGTGGTACACATGGCTTATATTTTCTATAGCAATACTTGTAAGCTATAGCAGAATTTATGTTGGAAAACATTTCCCCGGAGATGTAATTTGCGGTGCAATTCTTGGGTACGCCATTGGGCTTGGAATATATTTTCTGGCTAGAAAAATTTATTTAAAACACTGAATCAATGCTTTTCATATCAGACACTTCAACGGATCCTTACAGAAACCTTGCAGAAGAGGAATATCTTCTTAAGTATAAATCGGAACCAATCTTCAGACTTTGGAGAAATGATAACGCAATCATTGTTGGAAAATATCAAAATGCTCTGGCTGAAATCAATGTTGATTATGTAAAAGAACATAACATTAAAGTTGTAAGAAGACTCACAGGCGGCGGAGCGGTTTTCCATGATTTGGGAAATATTAATTTTACTTTTATTCAGGAGAGAAATCCAAAAGAGGATACCGGAGCGATGTTCCGCAAGTATACGGCCCCTATCTTGGAAGCACTTAATTCTCTGGGGATTAAAGCATATCTGGAGGGCAGAAATGATTTGCTGATAGACGGAAAGAAATTCTCCGGCAATGCCGTTTGCATCTGGAATAACAGAGTGCTGAAACACGGAACTTTGCTGTTTGATTCCTCAATGAACGGACTCTCGGCGGCATTAAAAAGCAGACCGGAAAAATTCATTGGCAAAGCGGTACAATCTAACCGGAGCAGAGTGACAAACATTAAGGAGCATTTTATTAATCCCGACAGACCATCTTCATCAGATGCAATATTTGCGCAAGGCCTTGCCATACCGCATAATCCGGATGTATTGTGGTTCAAAGATTTCCTTGGAGATTATGTCTGCAAACACTGGGAAGGCAATGACAGTGCGGTAAAATATGAACTGAGCAAGGCGGAAAATGAGGCTATCGAGACGCTTAAAAATATTAAGTACTCAAAAGATTACTGGAACTACGGCAACTCTCCCGAATATAATCTGAGCAATATAAGAAAATCCCCCGGAGGAATACTGGAATTCTATTTCACTGTAAATGACGGCATTATATCTGATTTGAATATAAGAGGAGATTATTTTTTCACGGCGCAGACAGAGGATTTCATCAAAAAAATGATTGGAACCGTTCACACCAAAGAGGCTATTACAAAAAAAGTAAGCACCTTAAATATAGATGCTTACTTTGCCAATATAAATTCTGATGATATTGTGAATATGTTCTTTTAAGAGACCTCAACCTCTCCATGCGGAATCTCACCATTGATGCAAACAACCCTTTGCGATGCGCAACGCTTTGCCGCACTCAACTTCCGCAAACACATTCACTGCTACTTGCCGAATTTCTTTTCCTTCATCTTTACCAGCTGTCCTTTTAAGACATCCGTGCAGTCAACAACTGCATCCTCAAAACTTTTAGCTTTCCTAGTCACATAAATATCGTCCCCCGGAACCTGCAACCTGATTTTCACCTCTTTGTTAAGTTCATCTGGAAGCAGTGAAAGAGTAACATCCGCCTTTAAAAATCCGTCAAAGAATTTTGAAAGCTTGTCAACTTTCTTGTTCACGAACGCCAATAATTTTTCATCGGCATCAAATTTCACAGATTGTACTCTGATATCCATAAATCAACCTCCTTTTTTTGCTCTTGGATGAGCAGTTAAATATATTTTTTTCAACTGTTCAAAAGAGTTATGCGTATAGACTTGTGTGGCAGCCAGCGACGAATGTCCAAGGACCTCCTTAATACTGTTGAGGTCAGCGCCGTTGTTAAGCAGCGCGGTAGCAAAAGAATGCCTTAGAACGTGCGGCGATTTCTTTCCGGTAAACCCTTTCAAACCTGTCAATTCTTTCTTTACTACATCATTAACAAACTTAAGGTAAATTTCACCGCCTTTGTTTGTTAAGAAAAAAGCATCCGCTTCACAATGAGGAAAGGTCTTATTTCTTAATTGTAAATATACTAAAAGATTCTCTAAAAGAGAAGGGATAACGGGTATCTCCCGTTCCTTATTGCCTTTCCCGATAATTTTAAAGATACTGCGGCTGATATCCAGATTCCCCGTAGTTAATCCTGCCACTTCAGCCCGCCTCATACCCGTATCGTAAATCAGCATCACAATCGTCCTGTCTCTTAACGCCTCATAATTGTCCCCTACAACAGGTCTCTTCAAATATTCGGCCACGGCGTCCTGCGTGTAAAATTCAGGCAGCCGCTTTTTCTCTTTTGGTCTGAAAATTTCTTTTACGGGATTACTCTGCAAAACATTCTGTTTCAGCAGATAATTACAATACGTACTTAGACCGCTCAACATTAAATTTATAGTCTCCGGGTTCAGCCCATTCTCCATACCGTCCGCCACAAAACCACGCAGGTTCAAAGGCGTAAGCAGCTTAAGCCGCTCCTCCTCCGTGCCCGGCATCTCAACTCCGGCGACCTGTAAACTGTCGCGATACATATACTCATAAAACCGCTTAATAGCCTCTTTATAAAGTGCTTGCGTCCGCGGAGAATACCGTTTCCGTACCCTAAGAAAATCTATAAAATCTTCCGCCCTGCCCATTGCTCATTTGCTTACGTTCTCAAAGATAACCATTTTTTGCATGCCAAATACAACCTCTAAGACAAGTAGCAAAACTGTAAGTCCGCTCCGCCGGCACGGGCATAAAGAATAAAAAAGCCGGCAAAAACCGGCTTTTAATTATTCTTCACTAATCTGAAGGTGTTTAACGTAGATTGCTTTTTTAATCTCGTCACGTCTCTTAACGGACGGTTTCTCAAAAGTCTTTCTGCCGCGAAGCTCGCGAATGACTCCTGTCTTCTCAAATTTACGCTTGAATTTCTTCAATGCTCTCTCTATGTTCTCTCCGTCCTTAATTGGTACAATAATCATTAAATGTTGCCACCTCCTTTTGATGAGCCGTACCGGCCCTTTTTTATTGGGTTGCAAAAGTAGGTAAAAATTGCTTGTACACAAAATTTTGGAGGAGATTTTTGTTACCTTTGTCAGATGCCCGGCAATAAAAATTCCGGGTAAAATTACACCAATCAAAAACTAACAGTTAAATAAATATGGCAGAGAAGTTATTTGCTGAGTTTCCTCCTGTTCCCAAACAAGTATGGGAGGATGCTATCATAAAAGATTTGAAGGGTGCCGATTATCAGAAAAAGCTGGTTTGGAGGAGCCTGGAAGGGTTTTCCGTTCAGCCTTACTATCGCGCGGAGGACCTTAAGGGTCTTAAGCATCTTGGTGGAGAGGCGGGCTTGTTCCCGTTTGTAAGAGGCACAAAAGATGACAACACCTGGCTTATAAGGCAGGACTATGAGGTCAAGGACAACTTTAAAAAAGCCAACTCTTTGGCTCTCGACGGATTAATGAAGGGAGTTACTGCAGCCGGCTTTAATTTTTCACAGACAAAGAGTATTACCAAGGCTTCCATGAAGGCTTTACTTAATGGCATCTCCCTTGCGGACGTTGAAGTCAATTTCACCGGGTGCGGGGAGCTAAGCGTACTTAAGGCCTTTCTGGGCGTTGTTGCGGATCAAAAGATTAAGCCTTCTGCAGTTAACGCCTCTTTTGATTATGACCCTCTCAAAGAGCTTAATGCTACCGGGCTATATGATAACAAAGCCGCTGCAAAATTGCTTTCAAAGGCAATTGAAATGGTAAAAGATTATCCAAATATCAGAGTTGTAGGTATTTACACTTACGCCTTCAATGATGCAGGCTCAAGCATTTGCCAAGAGCTTGGATACGGAATGGCAATGGGCAGCGAATATCTTAACCTTCTAAAAGGGGCCGGAATTAAGGCTGATGAAGCGGCAAAGAGAATCAAATTCACATTCTCCGTGGGAAGCATTTACTTTATGGAAATTGCAAAGTTCCGCGCAGCCAGAATGCTGTGGGCAAACATTGTAAAAGCATACGGCGCAAAGAGTGACAGTAGTGCAAAAATTAAAGTACATGCCGTTACAAGCCAATGGAATCAAACCGTTTATGATCCGTATATCAATATGTTGAGAGATACAACGGAATCTATGAGCGCTGCTATTGCAGGTGTTGATTCTCTGGAGGTTCTTCCATTTGATCATGCGTTTAGAAAGCCCGGGGAGTTTAGCAACAGAATTGCAAGGAATGTTCAGTCCTTGCTGATGGACGAGTCTCATTTCAATAAAGTTGTAGACCCTGCAGCAGGTTCTTATTATGTAGAAATGCTGACGGATTCTATTTCAAAAGCCGCTTGGGATTTATTCAATAAAGTAGAAAATGCGGGGGGATATGTAGAGTCATTTAAGGCAAATACAATTCAGGCATCTGTAAAAGAGACTTCTGCAAAGAGAGATTCCAACATTGCAACAAGAAGAGATAACATCCTTGGAACCAACCAATTCCCCAACTTCATAGAGGTTGCTGACAAAGACGTTACAAAGAAAGTTGTAACACGCAGTGCAGCACCTGCAAAGAAGGGAAAGATGCTCGGACGTCCGCTGGAAAAATACAGAGGCGCTCAGGCATTTGAGGCATTGAGGTTTAAGACAGACAGGGCTGCAAAGCGACCGGTTGCATTCATGATTACTTACGGTAATCTTGCAATGTGCAGAGCAAGAGCTCAATTTGCATGCAACTTCTTTGCAGTTGCAGGATTCAAGGTTATTGATAACAATAGATTTGAATCTGTTGAAGAGGGTGCTAAGGCGGGTCTTAAGGCAAGGGCGGACATTCTGGTAGCATGCTCGTCTGATGATGAATACGCAGACTCAGCTCCTCAAATTGCAAAACTTGCGGGCAAGAAAGCAATAGTAGTTGTTGCCGGAGAACCGGAGTGCAAAGAGGAATTGATGGCAAAGGGTATCAAGAACTTTATCTGCGTAAAGAGCAATGTTCTTGAGACACTGACGGAGTATCAGACTAAACTTGGAGTTAAATAGGAGGGAGATAATATGAGACCAAAATTTTCAGAAATATTATATAAAGACAACAGCGCCCCTATTAAGTTGAAAGAGAGCGAATGGCTGACGCCGGAAAAAATAGAGGTTAAGACAAACTATACGGAGAAAGACTTGGAAGGAATGGAGCATTTAAGTTATGCCGCCGGAATTCCTCCTTTCTTAAGAGGTCCTTACAGCACAATGTATGTTCAAAGACCATGGACCGTAAGACAATACGCAGGTTTCTCCACAGCAGAAGAATCCAATGCGTTCTACAGAAGAAACCTTGCAGCAGGTCAGAAAGGTCTGTCAGTTGCATTTGACCTTCCTACGCACAGAGGATACAACGCAGATAATCCAAGAGTTGTGGGCGATGTTGGAAAGGCCGGCGTAAGTATCTGCTCTGTAGAGGATATGAAAGTTCTGTTTGACCAGATTCCTCTTGGGAAAATGTCCGTGTCAATGACAATGAATGGAGCCGTTCTTCCAATCCTGGCTTTTTATATCGTAGCAGGTCTTGAGCAGGGAGTGAAACTGGAGGAAATGCAGGGAACTATACAAAATGATATCCTTAAGGAGTTTATGGTGCGCAATACTTACATCTATCCGCCTGAGTTTTCTATGAAAATAATAGGTGATATTTTTGCGTACACTTCCAAGTATATGCCTAAGTTCAACTCCATTTCAATCTCCGGATATCACATGCAGGAGGCGGGCGCAACCAACGATATTGAGATGGCATACACACTTGCAGACGGTCTTGAGTATTTGAGGACGGGTATCAATGCAGGCATAGAGGTGGACAAGTTTGCACCGCGTCTGTCGTTCTTCTGGGCCATTGGTACTAACCACTTTATGGAGATTGCTAAGATGCGCGCAGCAAGAATGTTGTGGGCAAAACTTGTAAACCAGTTCCATCCAAAGAGCACTAAGTCACTGTCGCTGAGAACACACTGCCAAACCAGCGGATGGTCATTAACAGAGCAAGATCCATTTAATAATGTTGCAAGAACTTGCATTGAGGCAATGGCGGCAGCACTGGGACACACTCAGTCTTTGCATACCAATGCGCTTGATGAGGCTATTGCACTCCCGACGGATTTCTCTGCACGTATTGCAAGAAATACTCAGATTTACATTCAGCAGGAAACTGCAGTTTGTAAATCAATTGACCCTTGGGCAGGCTCATATTACATTGAATCTCTGACAAATGAGCTGGCTCACAAAGCATGGGCCCACATTCAGGAAATTGAGAAACTTGGCGGAATGGCAAAGGCAATTGAGACCGGAATTCCCAAGTTGAGAATTGAGGAGGCAGCCGCACGCAAGCAGGCAAGAATTGACTCCGGAGAGGAGACAATCATCGGTCTGAACAAGTACAGACTGGAGCATGAGGACCCTATCAAAATTCTTGACATTGATAATACTAAAGTGCGCAATCAGCAGATTGCCAGACTGGAAGAGCTAAGAAAGAATAGAGACAATCAGAAAGTTGAACAGTGTCTTGCAGCAATCACAGAGGCCGTAGAAACCAAGAAAGGCAACCTGCTTGAGCTTGCAGTTGAGGCGGCAAAAGCGCGTGCATCTCTTGGAGAAATCTCAGATGCATGTGAGAAAATTGTTGGAAGATACACAGCAAAAATTCGTATGAACGTAGGTGTATATTCATCTGAAGTTAAGAAAGATGCAGAGTTTGAGAAAGCCAAGAAAATGGTTGCGGACTTTGCAAAGAAAGAGGGCCGTCAGCCAAGAATCATGATTGCAAAACTTGGTCAGGATGGTCACGACAGAGGTGCCAAAGTTGTTGCAACCGGCTATGCTGATTGCGGCTTTGATGTAGATATGGGACCGTTGTTCCAGACACCTGCGGAGGCTGCAAAACAAGCTGTTGAGAATGACGTTCACATCATCGGAATATCTTCCCTTGCAGCAGGCCATAAAACGCTTGTACCTCAGGTAATTAGTGAACTTAAAAAGCTCGGACGCGAGGATATAATGGTTACAGTTGGCGGAGTTATCCCGGCACAAGATTATAAAGTCCTTTACAAGGACGGTGCGGCTGCAATTTTTGGTCCCGGCACTAGAATCTCCTATTCTGTAATTAAAATGATGGAGTTGCTAAATCAAAAATTCAAAAAATAGAAATACGGAAGAGTAATAAAAATTTGGCCGGCCAAAAAATAATTTTGGCCGGCCTGGTTTTTTGCAAACACCTGCTTCTATTAACGTAACCTTAACCAAATATCCTTAATGTTCAACATAATAAGAGTAAAGAATTATTATTATAAACACATAAACAATTTTAATCAGTCATTTAGTTTCTGGGATCATCATTAGCTCCCCACCTGTAATCGGCTTTTCTCTCAATCTTTCCATATAAAACTCTTCCGTCTTTTAGTACGGCATGGAAAGCCAAATATCCATTCTCACCGGAATCCCACTGGATAATACCGCTGGTAAAACCGCCGTCAGTAGAATTGAAAGTCTGCCCGCCGGCATAATATTCAAACTCAACTGCACTATTTCCTATAAAACTCTCCTCAGGTTCTCCGGGATTCTGAGCATTTATATCAACACTAATGTATTCTTCCGGCTGAACCGCATAATTATTTGGAATCGAAGGGGTAAAAACATTCCAATAATCCTTGCAATAGGCTCCGTCTTCCCCAAATATGCCATGCCAGAATTCGGCATATCCCCTCCATGCCACGGATTTTCTTACTCCACCGATATAATAAACATTAGATTCATAACTTCTGGTATCAAGCATGTAAGTAAAATAGGGCTTTCCGTGATAGCGTCCCTTCATAACTCCGGATGAACCGGTAACGTTGTAAATTAATGTGTAATAGTAATCGCCGTCAGAACAAAGAATTCTGTTTACCAAAACTTTTCCGCTCGTAAAATCACCATTTTTATTCCCCCTCGTTACGGTTACATTGTCATCCCCTATAATGTGATATTGGAAATTAAGTTCTGAATTGTTGATATCCAGCCAAGTACCCAACTTTGAAGGAGGTACGTCCACCGTAATACTTGGAGAAGGGTATCGCACCCTTGAAGGTGCACCCTCGCAAGATGTAATCATAACCATCTCGTAGTCACTTCCATGAAAGGCTCCACAACTTGTCAAAGCCTTCTTTTGAGTGAGCCAGGTTGAACATGTAAAATACTGGTTGGGACAATCTTTATCGTTTTCTCTGGAATCATCCGTGCTCTCCACCGGTGTATCATAATGATCTCCTTTAATCTCAGTTCCATTGTCAAGAACTATATCAAAAATCGCCTTGTATATTCCGTATGAACTCGTTAACTCAACTGTTCCGGAGACTATGGTTCCTTCTAAGGAATTATAGTTTTTCCCACCGGCGTGATACTCAACTTCCAAACGCGGATCCTTTACATCAACTTTCTTACCCACAAGTGATGAAGGATACTCTATCCCAACATACTCTGTAGAGTCCTTTGTCATACCTGCCGGAATAATAGTAACCCAATTGTAAGAGCTATTTTTGTACAACCATGAATGATCTATAGTTTTTTTATCTGTCCCCACAATGTAAGTCCCTCTTTCAAAACCATTTGGTTCCCTGGGATCAGACGATAAAAAAGTAGGGATACCGCCAAAATCCAACGTCAATGTTTTGGCATTTGACAAAATCAGAGATAATGATATTTCAATAGCATTCCCGGAATTAAGTATAGCACTAACAGTACCGCTTGTAATGCCGCCTCCCTCCATATTGGTGTAAATTACACCGTTGTCACTAACCTTAACAACTATTCCTGATGTATTCAAAATACTCGCAGATGTACCGCCATAGGCAAATCCCGACGGTAATTCTATTGAAACATAAAAAGAAGGCATCGCTGTTGTATCAACAGCCGTCAACTTGGAGGCATTAAATAATATCCACCTGTAACTGTTGCCAATATATTCCTCTCCGTACATCTTTGTAGATGTTCCTCCATAATTCACTGTACCACTGCCGTCACGTTGATCGCCGCCATCTTCCCGCGGGTCACTGGAAAAAGCTACCGGCTGTCCGCTATAACTGAGAGAAATTGCAGTTCCGGAATCACTTTTTGTCTTTACGCCGGGAATGTCCCCTAAAACAGAAGATGATGATGATGAAGCGGTAGCAAGAACCACACTCATAGTAACCGTATAAGAATCGTTACTTTTAACAACGGAAATATTACCGCTGCTAAACCCGTTAAGATCAGATTCGTAATCTTTGCCGTTATATGAAATTTTAACCGTTAAACCGCTGGTACCCAAAATACTGTGAGAACCGCCCATAAGAGACGGAGTAATATCCACGCTTACATACAGCGATGGAGGATTCACCATGTTTGTTACCTGAGTTGGAGAAAAAACAAGATAAGTAGACTCGGATCCCACATAGCAAGAACCATAAATTGTTGACTGGCTCTCGCCTACCTTCATGGTCCCCTTTCCTGAATCCTTTTTTACGGGATCGCCGCCTTTTGAACAGCTGTAGGGCAGTGAAAATAACACACTTGAAACTAAAACCAGATAGAAAAATTTTTTCATAGTAGAATAAATGTTTTTTGTTACAAAGTGAACAATTCTACCAAAAAAAACTGTAAAGGAAATACCTACTTATTCTGCCGAAAAAAACCACACATTACTCCTCAAAGGCAGTGAGTCCATGCTTAATTCCAAAAGCCACACATTCGGCAATTGTTTTTAAACCGAGTTTATTTTTAATCCTGTCCTTGTTGGTCTCGACAGTACTTTGATTTATATTCATCATCACGCCTATTTCCTTATTGCTGAAGCCGTCCGTAACATGCTGCAAGACTTCCATCTCCTTTTTACTCAAAGAAAATGGCTTTATCTTTTCAATGTTTTTTTCCCCCCCGAACATGTTTTCCAAAATCTCTTTTCCTATTGTATCTCCAAAAAAAAGACAATTCCCCTTGTAAACATTACAGATTGCGTCTACCACCAGTTCCGGCAAGGAATCTTTAGCTAAATAAGCTTTGGATTTTGCCAGCAACGCACGGTATATGTATCGTCCGTTTTTAAACTGCGAAAGCATCATTGTCTTGACGGAAGGGTAATTATCCCTTATTTTCTCCGCGAGTTCCAAACCGTCTTCTCCTTCTTTCATGCAAACATCAATCGTTGCCACATCTATGTCCGGGTGCTGTTTTAATTGTTCCATCGCCTCATCAGGACAGCAGGCCTGATAAACGGAACCTATTCTATCATCACATTTCAGTACCGTTTGGAGGCCTATGATGTGAAGAGGCGAATCGTCTACTATAATAAGATTAATCTTTTTGTTCATTACAGATACTCTATAGAAATAGTGAAAATACTCCCTTGTCCTATCTTACTTTCAACAAATATACTCTCTCCCAATTTATTTAGCAACTCATTCACAATAAGCAGACCAAGGCCCGTCCCTCTTTCTCCTGCAGTTCCGGACATCGAATTTCCGGGGCTAACCCTGAATAAGTTTTCAACGACATCCCTGCTCATTCCGGCACCAACGTCTTTCACGGATAACAATATCCTATGATCCGAGTTTGGAAAAGACTTGGAAAAAATTAATATTTCACCTCCTCGCGGGGAGAACTTTACAGCATTACTCAACAAATTTCTCAAAATTGTTGTAAGCAAATTCAAATCCGTATGTACCTTAATATCAGCCCGTACCGTATTATGTATTAATACTGATTTAGCTTCAGCCTGATCCGAAACTTCCCGGATTGCCGAATTGACTATTCCTTCAAGCAAACAATCACTGAAGATCGGTCTTATTATCTTCCTTTGACCCAAAACCCACATCAACAAAGAGTCTAATAATTCTGCCGTATTGGAAGAAGCCTTGCCGAGTTCTTCCAAACATTGTCCCAATTCCACATCATTCATTCCATGAAAATTTTCTAACAGACTATGCGTCAGGTTCCTTATACCATAAACCGGATTTTTAAGGTCATGTGAAATTATAGAAAAAAACTTATTCTTCGATTCCACTTCTTCCTTGAGTTCCATGGTTCTTTTTTCTACAACTCTTTCTAATTTTTCATTCTTTTTGCGCAAAGTTCTCTCTCTGTACGATATCAATAGATAAGTCAGGAAACAAAAACAGATTACAAACAACAGAATAAAAGGCCAAGAAAGGAGCAAGGGTGCGGCTACTCTTATCTTAAGTTCAAATTTTCCCGTTCCCGCCAAAAATCCCGCATCCGCCACTTCACCGACCCTGCCGGGCCATTTTCCCATAGCATTAGTGCACTGAATTTCAATTGTGTATGCACCGGACGGAATCTTAGTGTATTTTGCACTTAAAGACGGATACCGCACATAATTCCATTCCTTTTCGTAACCTTTTAGCCTGTAGCGATACTCTATGTATTTTCCGGTCACATAATCGCTTGAACCAAAATTGAAAGAAATGGTATTATCCTTATGATGCAACTTCTTGATTTTTCCGTACCCGGCCAAATCAGAATACAACAAATGTTCGCCGCACCGCATATCTGTAACCAGAATGGACGGAAAATGAACATCCGCCAACAAACTGTCGGGATTAAAAATATTAAAGCCGGCATCACCGCCAAATGCAAGTGACCCCTTAGGGGAAATATTACGCCCGCCCACATTTAAAGAGCAGGAAGCCCTTGTCGTATAGTTATCCTGCAAAAATCCAAGATACTTATGCAATACACCGATTCTGCCAAGTTTAGCCGAATAACAATATATACCGTCATTTGTGGAAACCCACATTCTGTGATGCCTATCCTGTTCTATACTCATTATTTTCAAACCCTGCATGCCTTCTACCCTCTTCCCGATGGATTTTGTATTAAAATCATTGAACCGCTCACTACCAGGAAAAGACCATATACTTGATGAAGAAAACTTGGGAATGGATCTCACCGGAACATAATAAAGTCCTGAGGTAGTTCCAACCCACATATCACCGTATATATCTCTTTTCAAACATGTTATATTGTTATCCGGCAGTGAATTTGAATCCCATGTATATGAACCGTAACGGCGTACTTTATCGGTAGCAGGATTTATCACGTTCACTCCGGCCTCCGTAGTGCCGTACCAAATATTGCCAAAGATATCCTCGGTTATGCAACTGGCCAGTCTTGAACTGACTGAATATTCATCCTTGTTGTAAAGAAGATAAAATTTGCCTGTTTTTTTGTTGAATATCTCCATTCCAGCCTTGGTCCCCACAAAAAACAAAGTGTCATCTATCCCGTAGCAACCTCTGACATCATTGCTCGCTATGGAGACAGCATTCTCCGGATTATTAAAATAACTAGCTCTAAGTTTATAATTACTACTTTCCACAACATAAAAACCATCGCTCGTGCTAATATACAGTCTCCCGTCTCCGGCATTATAGATATCATTTATATGTTTGCCGGATAACCATTTACGCCCGGCCAAATTAACTTCCTCTTCTTTTATTCTTCTCTGACGGCTAATAATATGTTTCAAAATTTCCTCCGGCATAACCTTTAAGGGCTTAATATCATCCGTAGCAAGATCATGAACATAATTTTTGCTGCCGAATTGTATATAATTTTTCCCGCCCGAACAATAAATTATTTCATATCCTGACGTTCTCATTGGCAATTTCAACTGCCCGGGTTTCAGATAATTATAATACATATTCAAAATGCCGGCATTGGGATATCCGGATGGAATTTTCTGAGTAAACTGGACAAATCTCTTGCTTTTAAGATCACAATAACCATAATATTTGCCTCCGGCAATATAGATGCGATTAAGCGCCCTTGAAAAAGTCGGAGCGGTTGTTTTGTCGTTAGGCATCATAGAACGCTGATAATAATTTTTTCCGGTAAAGGCCATAGAAGTCCTGTCGAATTGATTGAGACCTATTCCCTCCCATGTTGCAGCCCAAAAATTTCCGCGACTGTCTTCAAAGAAACCAGAATACCAATTCGAACCGAAGAAATTTCCTCCGAACAGATCACAATAATCTCCCGGAACTTCACTCCAGAGAGCATAACGTCTTATCTCCTTCGTTTTCTTGTTATAGACATTAAAGCCTGCATGCGCCCAAAGACCGATATATATTGTGCCTTTCGAATCCTGATAAAGACATGAAACATTATCCTCGTTCACATATTGATTCTTAATGATCCCCTGTCCGTGCAACCTATACTGCCGGAGCGTATATTTCTCTTTCGCGACGGTTTTATGATCCAGCTTCCCGTAAAACAAACGGTATTTTATATTTCCAAACTTCCCTGATGAAAAATCAAGAGTATCAACGCCATTATCCTTGGTCCCTATCCAGAGCAACCCGTCCCTGTCCTGCATAAGCGCTGTAACATTATTCGACGACAAAGATCTGCCTGCACCACCGTTGATATCGTGGGAGTATGATTTTACCCTATTGAGCAGGCGGGCATAAAGCGATACCCCGTTGTCCCCTCCAACCCATACGTTATTGCTCCTGTCTACATAAATACAGTAAAACTCATCGGAAGCGACTGATTCCGGGCAGGAAACATCGTGCACGTATAAAATATTGCCGTTTACAATGCCCCCCGTACCTGCAGCCCACAAGTTGGAATTGCGATCAACTGCAAGACGAGCATGAGATATCGGTAAGGGACCGATCGATTCAAACGACTTGCCGTTACTTTTGCAAACAGTAAGCACACTTTCAAAATCGTCGTAGGCGTATAGATTCCCGTCCGCTTTCTGTGCGTAATTTCCTAAAGTGCGACTTGAGGGCAACAATGATAAATTCATGCTATTCCTGTCCGTCATTACCTGACTCAATATCATCCTGCCTCCAAGCCAAATACGGCCCTTGGAATCTTCAAATATTTGTTGGTAATAATATTCACCCTCAACATTACCTATCTGATAAGTAACTCTCTTTGAGACACCGTTTTTTATGTTTATTCTCTCCAAAATTCCGTCAAAATATGCTACCCAAAGAAAACCTTTTTTATCTGCGTAAAGAGCTCTTACATAATTTCCGTGTGTCTCCGACATGTGCCTTACAAAAGAAGTTCCTCCGGAAACAGGACGGACTTTACCCCTTATAAGTTCATTGAGTCCGTTTTTGGTCCCTACCCATAAATTGCCATAGATATCTTCAGCTAAAGATGTTATAAAATTATCGGAAACGGAAGATGAATCCGTCGAGACCCGTTTGAAAATTTTAAAGCGCACACCGTCGTACCGGTTCAAACCGTTATCTGTTGCAAACCACATGAAACCGTATCTGTCCTGCAATATTGCATGTACGTTATTAGAACTCAGACCGTCGGAAGATGTTATATTTATAAAACGGGCAGAGGTGTCCTTTATGAAACCCCTGTTAAATACCGTCTTACTCCCGGCACTACTACTTTGCAAAGCGCCCCGGGAATCATCAACCGCAACAAAAAGAATAAATGTGATAAGAAGATATACAATAGTGGAACGACGCACGTTTTATCAGTTTAAGTTCCTCAAATTTAATTAAATCGCAACTACAGCCGTATTTAGCTACAACGAAGTTACGATTTTTTGAGAAAAAAATGCAATTAAGTATATTTGCGGCATGGCATTTACTAATAACGTTATGATAGTCCGTCAGGAGCTTTTGGCAAAACTGGTGGAAATGTGGAACAGGGGAAAACTGGTTGAGGAAATTGACCGTCTTCCTATTAAACTTAGTCCCAAGGGGGAAAAAGTGCGCGGCAGATGCTGTATCCATAAAGAAAGAGCAGTCTGGAGGTACAAAAGTTTCCCTTTAATGGGGTTTGACATGAATGATGAGACGGATGAATTGACCCCTCTTTCCTGGTACGCAAAAAAGGCATTGGAAAGAAAGGACACTTCCAAGGAAAATTTGGTATGTGTCATTGATGAGGCTTGTTCATCTTGCATTCAAGTTAACTATGAGATTACAAATCTTTGCCGCGGATGCGTTGCAAGAATGTGCTATATGAACTGTCCAAAACACGCCATCAACTTCAACAAGATGGGTCAGGCGGAGATTGACCATGAGACCTGCATAAGTTGCGGTAAATGTTTCAAAAGCTGTCCGTATCATGCAATTGTCTATATACCTGTACCTTGTGAAGAATCATGTCCGGTAAAAGCCATAAGCAAAGACGAGAACGGTATTGAACATATAGATGAAAGCAAGTGCATATATTGTGGAAAATGCATTAACGCATGTCCTTTTGGAGCCATATTTGAGGTCTCCCAGATTTTTGATGTTTTGCAAAGATTAAGGAACAAACAGGAGATGGTTGCAATTGTGGCGCCTTCTATTCTTTCACAATTCAGCGCTCCGCTGGAAAAAGTGTACGGAGCTATCAAATCACTTGGATTTAAGGATGTTATAGAGGTAGCGGAAGGTGCTATGAGAACTACATCCACGGAAGCTGAAGAGTTAAAAAGAAAAATAGCCAACAAGGCTCCGTTTATGACAACAAGTTGCTGCCCCGCATGGGTAGAGCTTGCAAAAAAACATATTCCGGAAATGCTGCCGCACCTTTCAACTGCCGGTTCTCCAATGTACTACACCGCACTGATTGCAAACAAAAAATATCCTAACGCACAAATAGTTTTCATTGGTCCATGCCTTGCAAAAAAGAAAGAAACAAGGGATGACCCAAACATTGCTTTTGCTATTACGTTTGAGGAACTTGGCTCAGTGTTCACAGGGCTTGGGATTGACTTGGAAAAAGTGACTCCGTTTAAACCTGCCGTAAGTTCTTACAAAGCAGCACACGGTTTTGCCCAGGCCGGCGGAGTTATCGGTGCCGTAAAATACATACTTAAAGATGAGCAGCTAAATGCAATGCAGGTTACCAACCTGGACACTAAAAATGTAAGCATGCTAAAAATCTACGGAAAAACAGGCAAGGCACCGTCTCCTTTCATAGAAGTAATGGCATGCGAAGGTGGTTGTGTAACAGGATCTTGCATCTATAATGACAAGCAGACCGCACAGCGTCTTTTAAAAGAGGCTCTGGCTAAAATCAAAGATTAATTTTGCAGTTGTGACCGGATTATATACCTTTGCGGTTGCAAATTGAAAGCAAAGCATGAGCATTAAAGCGCACATATTCAATCTTTATTATCTTGCCAATCAGATGGCAGGAACTCAGCGCGTTTCTCTTATGTCCATGCGAATGCATCGTTAAGATGCTTTAAAGTAACCCTTATTAAAATTCATAAGGGCCTGTACCAAAGAAGGTACGGGTCTTTTTATTTACAAAAGCGCCACATTTTTTTCACGCGCTTAAATTCAACAAATAAAAAAATAATATCTGTCGCGACAGAAAAATTTTTAAAAAAAAAGATATGTCAATTTATAAGTTTGAAACTTTACAGGTACATGCCGGCAACGTTCCGGACCCTACAACGGGAGCAAGCGCAACACCTATTTATCAAAGTGCGTCATTTGCTCTTAAAAATGTTGAAGAAGGTAGAAAGATTTTTGCCCATGAAGAGGACGGTTTTACCTACACAAGGATTGTCAATCCAACGATTGATGTCTTCACAAAAAGAATTGCGGCTCTGGAAAACGGCTTTGACGCCGTTGGAGCGGCATCAGGCATAGCAGCGCAATGGCTTGTAATGCAGGCACTTTGCAAGGCGGGAGATAACCTTATTAGTTCCATTTCACTTTACGGCGGGACGTACGGACAATTTAAAAATACTCTTCCGCAATTTGGAGTTAATGTTAAATTTTGCTCGTGTGAAAAGCGCAGTGAAGTTGAATCTCTTATTGATGAGAAGACAAGAGGAATATATGTTGAGACAATAGCAAATTCAAACTTATCTGTTCCGGATTTTGACATGCTTGCGCAAGTGGCTGCCAGTCACCATATTCCGCTAATTGCAGATAACACGGTAGGATGCGGAGGATATTTGTGTCGGCCGATAGAAAAAGGAGCAAATATTGTAACGCATTCTGCAACAAAGTGGATATGCGGTCATGGAAATACAATCGGAGGAGTTGTAGTAAACGGAGGAAATTTTGACTGGCATTGCGGAAAATTTCCAAAGTTCACTGAGCCGCAACCTATTCTCGGAGGCAAGAGTTATCTGGAGAGATACGGTAAGTCTGCGTTTAGCGCACAGCTTAAGTTTGAGGGACTTACAAATTTTGGAGGCTGTCTGTCACCGTTTAATGCATTCATGCTTTTGACAGGTGTTGAAACTTTATCTTTAAGAGTTCAAAGAGTATGCGATAACGCACTTGCCCTTGCACATTGGCTGGAGAAAAATCCAAAAGTTGCAAAAGTTTGTTATCCCGGATTGGAAAGTCACCCTTCTCATAAAAATGCGGTGAAATATTTAAGCCGCGGATTTGGAGGAATTATATTTGTAGACCTTAAGGCCTCTAAAGAGCAAACGGCCAAAGTTGTAGAACGCTTTAAACTTTTCACGCTGCTGGCAAATCTTGGTGACAATAAATCATTGGTTACGCATCCGGCAACTTCCACTCACTCGGAACTGTCGGAAGAGGAGCTCAATAAAGTCGGAATCACGGGAGGCACTTTGCGTCTTTGCATCGGAATAGAGAACATAGAGGACATTATTGCAGACTTTGATAATGCGCTTAAAATAATCTAGTTATAAAGATTAGCAATAGAAAGATGGAGAAAAGAGTCCTTAAATATAACAAATCTTTTAAGCTGGAGAGCGGAGAGTCCCTGCCGGAACTGGAGATATGTTACCATATATCAAAAGATTTCCCCAAGGAGAGCAAAGTTATTTGGATAACTCACGCGCTTACAGCAAATTCAGACCCGTCTGAATGGTGGAATACTCTGGTTGGAAAGGGAAAGTTTTTTGACCCGCGCAAGTACACTATTGTCTGTGCAAATTTGCTTGGGAGCTGCTATGGCTCCACCGGTCCCGCCTCTGTAAACCCCAAAACGGGTAAACCCTATCTGCTTGGTTTTCCAAAGGTTACGGTAAGGGATGAAGTTAATTTTTTGGAGTTATTGCGCAATCACCTTGGAATCAAAAACATAGACTTAATTATTGGCGGCTCGGTTGGAGGATATCAGGCCATAGAGTGGAGCATCATGTATCCCGATGTAATCAAAAATGCAGTGTTCATTGCAACCGGTGCGCGCGTTACACCTTGGGAGACGGCATTTAATGAGAGTCAAAGAATGATACTGTATGCAGACGAATCATTTGCAAATGAAGAGAGTATAAAAGGCGGCCTCAAGGGAATGGGAGCCGCACGCACCGTTGCGCTCATCTCTTACAGAAGTTGCAAAGGATACAATTCAACACAGCAAGACACAGATTCCAACTCCGTTTGGGAACACAGGGCATCATCATACCAGCGCCATCAGGGAGAAAAATTGGAGAAAAGATTCAATGCGTATTCTTATCTTGAAATGGTTAATCTTTTTGACAGTCATAATGTCGGGCGCGGACGCGGAGGCGTGGAAAAGGCTTTGGCAAAAATTAAAGCAAAAGTTTTGTGCATTGGCATTGACAGCGATATTTTATTTCCGTGGAGTGAACAAAAATTTATTGCAGAACATACCGGCTGCCGCGGCAAAAAAATTAAAAACATAAATAACAGGCACGGTAAATTTATTAAGATAAAATCAGATTTTGGTCACGACGGTTTCTTGTTGGAATACAAACAAATACAAGAAGCTATCGGGAAAACATTTAAAAATATTTTTTATGCAGGTACTTAAATTTGGGGGCAGCTCTGTTGCAAATGCAGAGAACATAAACAGAGTGATTGCCATTGTAAAAAAGAAAATCAAGAGAGATAAAACCGCAGTGGTTGCATCGGCAATTAGCGGTGCAACAGATGCGCTGATTCAAATAGGAAAGAGGGCACAACTGCAGGATGATTCTTATATCCTGCAGATTGAAGCATTATACCAAAGACATATTGAACTGATAAAAGATCTTATTCCGGAGGAGGACTCCGCTCCAATAAAGAGCGAGTGCAAAGAGTTATTTGGAAAACTCAGAGAAATTTGCAACGGCGTCTATTTGCTAAAAGAACTTAGCCCGCTCAGTCTTGACCATATAATGAGTTTTGGAGAGATACTCTCTACCAAGATTATCAGTTCCAAGCTTAAATCCCTGAACATAAGCCACGTATGGAAAGATTCCCGCAGTCTTATAAAGACTGAGATCTCAGCCGGGGCCAATGTTATAAAAAAAGAAGAGACTGAAAATAATATTGAAAAATATTTCAATTCCGCACAAAATAATTTGTATATCCTTCCCGGCTTTATTGCATCTGATGATCAAGGGAGAACTACAACATTGGGAAGAGGCGGTTCTGATTACACAGCCTCTATTTTAGCTGTTGGAACACAGGCAAGAGTTCTGGAGATCTGGACAGATGTAAACGGCATGATGACGGCAGATCCACGCATTGTACCGGAGGCCAAACCTATAAGAAACATATCATATAAAGAGGCGTTGGAGCTCTCACATTTTGGGGCAAAAGTTGTATACCCCCCTACCATACAACCTGTTGTTAAACAAGGTATTCCAATATATGTAAAAAACACTTTTGACCCGGAAGACGGCGGCACTATAATAGAAAAAAATCCGCCGGAAGGAATTGGAAAAATCAGAGGCATTTCCAGCTCTGACAAAATAGCTCTGCTAAGCATGGAGGGAAGCGGAATGGTTGGCGTACCCGGCTACTCCAGCAGATTGTTTGATGTGCTTTCTCAAAACAACATCAACATAATTCTCATTACTCAGGCATCATCAGTTCACACAATGTGCATTGCAATACCTGAGTCAGACGCAGCAAAAGCAAAGAAGGCGGCGGATGAATTATTTGCCTATGAAATCTCACTTGGAAAAGTAGATCCTCTAAAAGTTGAGAAAGGTTTCTCAATTATATCACTGGTTGGAGATGACCTTAAAAATCAGAGCGGTGCAAGCGGCAGAATGTTTGACGCATTAGGCCGTGAAGGAATAAACATCCGCGCAATTGCACAGGGTTCATCAGAAAAAAATGTTTCCACGGTTCTTCATACGGAAGATGTTAAAGCTGCAATCCGCGCCATCCATAAAGAATTTTTCAGCGGAAAAGGGAGAAGAATTAATTTGTTCTTTGCAGGGTGCGGAACAGTTGGTTCGGCCCTGATAGATATGATAAACAGACAGCATGACTTCATATCCAATCAGCTAGGCAAAGATTTGGTTATCTGTGGATTAGCAGACAGTAAGAATTATATTACAGCTCGCGACGGTGTAAAAATCGCTGCTGAGAAAAAGGAAAATAAAAACACAAAGGAACTGTCAAAAGACGATATCAAAAAAATTCTTGCAGCGGGAGAGAAAAATTCAGGCAGCAACTATATGGAAAAAATATGCGATCTGAATCTAAGCAATTCCATATTTGTGGACTGCACCTCAAGTAAATCAATTGCAGGTACATACGTGGATTTGTTCCATCACAAAATTGCAGTGGCAACCTGCAACAAAATTGCAAATTCACTCTCTTGTGATTCATATAAAGAGTTATTTGATGTTGCAAGAACTGAGGGGACAAAGTATAAATATGAAACAACCGTTGGAGCCGCACTGCCCGTTATAAGCACTGTAAAACAGATTGTTAACAGCGGAGATAAAATAAGGAAGATAGAAGGGATACTGTCGGGAACTCTAAATTATTTATTAAGCAATTACAACGGAAAAGATTTTTCAGCACTGGTGGAGAAGGCGAGAAGACTTGGTTACACGGAACCTGACCCTAGAACAGATTTAAGCGGAACGGATGTGCTGAGAAAATTTTTGATTTTAAGCAGAGAGGCAGGTTATACCCTGGAAATGAAAGATTTAAACTATACACCTTTCTTTGAAGGAAAATACGAAGCCCAACTTAAAAAACTTTATGATGATGCAACAAAATCGGGCAAAAAACTGAGATTTGTTGCAAAGCTAAATGAGGCTCCGGCAGCCAAAAGCATCCATGCGGTAACATCAAGAAAGCAATCTTGCAACATAAGCATTGGCATAGACGCTGTCGGTGCCCAACACCCATTCTATAACGTAGAAGGTAGCGACAATGCAATCATCTTGACCTCCGATTATTACCCACAAGGAATCCTCATACGCGGAGCAGGCGCCGGCGCAAGACAGACTGCCTCCGGATTGTTTAATGATATCCTGTCCATTTAAAATCATTCAATAATAAACTAGAAAATAAAATATCATAAAATGAAAGTAGCAGTTGTAGGAGCAACCGGACTGGTTGGCAGAAACATGATTAAAGTTCTGGAAGAGAGAAGATTTCCCGTCACAGAACTGATTCCGGTGGCGAGTGAAAAATCTGTAGGAAAAAAAATAAAGTTTAACAAAAAAGAGTGGAGCATTGTCTCTCCGCAAACAGCCGTTTCCCTGCAGCCGGCTGTAGCCATTTTCTCCGCAGGAGCAGATGTATCCAAAGAGTGGGCTCCAAAATTTGCGGCTGTAAAGTGTTATGTAATAGACAATTCCTCCTATTGGAGAATGGACAAAAAAAAGCGGCTTGTAATTCCGGAAATCAACGCAGATGTAATCAATAAGAGTGATTACATTATCGCAAACCCCAACTGCTCCACAATTCAAATGCTGGTTGCAATTGCAGACTTGCACAAAAACTATAAAATCAAAAGGATTGTAGTTTCCACTTATCAGTGCATCACGGGGACAGGCAAAAAGGCTGTAGATGAGCTGGATGCAGAGAGGAGTGATCAAGTCGGCAATAGTGCCTGCGGCGGCGTCAGAACAAAGTCATCTGATTGCAGCTCAAGCTGCTACTATATCCCGCGCGGCACAGAGGGAAGAAAAACCACAACTGCTTATCCTTATCAAATAGACCTAAACCTTCTTCCTCATATAGACAAATTTCTCCCTTCCGGCTATACAAAAGAGGAGATGAAAATGGTTGATGAGACCCATAAAATAATGAGGGACAACAACATTAAAATTTCCCCTACCACGGTGAGAGTTCCCGTAATAGGAGGTCACGGAGAATCTGTAAATCTGGAATTTGCAAGGCCGGTAACTCTTAAGGGCGTCTATGAAACACTTAGAAAAACTAAAGGGGTAATTTTGCAGGACAACACTCTTCCAAAAGGATGCAGCAAAAAAAATCCCTACGGACGGCAGAACAAAGCTATTGGTGCAAAGCTTCCAAAATATTTCAACACAAGTTCAAAAACCGCGGCGGGTAAAAAATACCTTGAGCAACTTGCCTATCCCATGCCAATTTATGCCAAAGACAGGGATGAAGTTTTTGTGGGAAGAGTCCGTCTGGACCCAACGGTCAAAAGCGGAATTAATCTTTGGTGCGTATCGGACAACTTGCGCAAGGGAGCTGCAACTAATGCCGTACAGGTGGCGGAAGTGCTTCTTGCCAAAAAATATATCAAGTGATTTGACATACATGTTTTGGCCAATTTTTCACAATTATTGGGTGTTCGGCACACTGCAGAAGTCATATTTTAGGCTTTTCCTCTAATTTTAGTAATTTTGTAAAGTTAGTTCCCGACAGGATTAACTGTCGGGAGTAAAAATATAATAAATAGATGAATAAGGGATACAGTGAGAATGATTTTGAAACCCTGGATTGGTATGAACACATCCGGAGAAGACCGGGTATGTATTTGGGAAAGCTTGGCAACGGCAGTGAACAGGATGACGGTATCTACGTGCTGTTTAAAGAGATTGTAGATAATGCAGTGGATGAGTTCCATGAAGGGTGGGGCAAGACCATTGACATTACTTTGAATGAAGAGACTAAAGAGGTGAGCGTCAGGGATTACGGAAGAGGAATTCCTTTTGGCAAACTTTTGGACGCAGTGGGAAAGATGAACACGGGCAGTAAATTTGGCAAGGACGGCTCTTTGGCTTACGGCAAATCGGTTGGTCTTAACGGAGTCGGAACAAAAGCCGTAAATGCCACATCTACACAATTTTACGTGCAATCTTTCATTGACGGAGACAGTTATTACGCATACTTTGAAAAGGGCGTTTTAATCCGCAAAGGCAAAGAGAAAGCAAAAGATGAAAAGGACGGAACCTTTGTAAGATATACCGCAGACAATACTCTATATGACGGATATAACTACAATTTGGAATTTATTGACACCATGCTTAAGAACTATGTTTATTTGAATATAGGTCTTACAATTAATTTCAACGGCAATAAATACAAATCTGAAAACGGACTGCTGGATTTGATAAACGACAATCTGTCCGAGACGCCGCTTTACGCCCCTATCCATTTGACAGGCAAGGATATAGAAGTTGTAATCACGCACTGCACGGAGACCGGAGAAAATATTTATTCATTTGTAAACGGGCAGAACACTTTTAACGGAGGCACGCATCTTTCCGCATTTAGAGAGGGCGTGGGAAAAACCATCAAAGAGTTTTTCAAAAAAGATTTTGATCCAAAAGATGTAAGAGAAGGAATGGTTGCAGCAATATCAATAAGAGTGGGCAACCCGGATTTTGCAAATCAGACAAAGACCATGCTTAACTCCAAACTCACTGATACAGTGGCAAACGGGGGCATTCCGGTTAGAGATTTCATAATGAACTTCCTTGCCTTTGACCTAGACAATTATTTGCATAAAAATCCTCTGACAGCAGATCCGCTGCTTAAGAAAATTCTTGCCAGCGAGAAAGAAAGAAAGGAACTTGCCAGTTTTCAAAAAGCAAGGCGCTCAAAGAAGACAAGTCTTAATAATGAGAAACTTAAGGATTGCAGCGTCCATTACGGAGACAACAATGAAAGAGCAGAAGAGACCACTATTTTTATCACAGAGGGAAATTCTGCAAGCGGTACAATAACAAAGACCAGAGACACTAAGACGCAAGCGGTTTTCAGCTTGAGAGGTAAACCCAAAAACACCTTTGGCAACTCAAAAAAAGTTATCTACGATAAGAAAAATGCGGAACTTAATTTGCTTCAGGCGGCTCTTGGTATAGAAGAAGACATTGACAATCTGCGCTATAACAAAGTGGTAATTGCAACAGATGCGGATGTTGACGGAATGCATATCAGAATGCTTTTGCTGACATTTTTCCTTCTTTTCTATCCGGAACTGGTCAGACGCGGACACGTTTATATCCTGCAGACTCCGTTGTTCAGAGTAAGAAAAAGAAAGAAAGACGGAGCAATGGATACCCGCTACTGCTACTCGGAGGCAGAGAAACAAGATGCAATCGGCAAACTTGGAAAAGGCCCGGAAGTCACTCGTTTCAAGGGACTTGGAGAAATATCAGCCAATGAATTCAAAGACTTTATCGGTGAAGGAATGCGTCTGGACAGAGTGCGTCTGAATAAAGATGATTCAGTGCATGAAATGCTGGAATTTTATATGGGCAACAATACTCCCGACAGACAAAACTTTATTAAAGACAATCTTAGGGAAGACGTTATAATGGAAGACATTATAAACAATAGCACGGAAACCGAAGAGTGATATGAGCGCAAACTTTAGAGTGATATGAGCGGAAAACAGCTTTTTGCAAAATTTATGATAAAACTCCTTGGCTGGAAAGTCATGGATGGAGAGGTGCCGGAACCAAAGTGTATTATTCTTGGAGTGCCTCACACTTCTATCAAAGACTTCATAATATCTTGGTTCTTTTACACATCTGTGGGTGGAACAGCCAATATTATGATAAAAAAAGAATTTTTTTTATGGCCTTTGGGCCGAATTTTGAAAGGAATGGGAGCCGTCCCCGTTGACAGAAGTCACGGCGCAATTACAGCCAAACAAATTATAGAAACCATGCAAAAAGCTGATAAAATGCATCTTGCAATAGCGCCTGAAGGAACAAGAAAGAAAACGGCAAAGTGGAAGACCGGTTTTCACACAATTGCAAGAGCTTGTAATATACCTATTTATCTTGGCTACTTTAATTGGAAAACAAAACAGATAGGGAGAGGTATAAGATTCGTTCCAACGGAAAATACGCAGGAAGATTTAAAGAAAATCCGCGCACACTACAAGGCAATGAATATAGAGGGATGTCACCCGGGACATTTTGACTGCGGAGATGTTGAGCCAAAGCTGATTGAAGAGCAATAGAGAAATAGATTAAATGTTAGATTGAAGTATAGGTTGAAAAAAGAAATAGAAATGAGAGTGATGAAGAGAATTTTGTTGACAACAGTTTGCATCATTTGTGCAATAAGTTCATTTGCGCAGACTTATACTCTTGAGGAGTATGAGACGTTTGCACTCCAAAACAGCAAGACTGTAAAAATTTCTCAAGAAAGAATCCAGCAGGCTGAGAATTTAAGACAGGCTGCATTCACACAGTTTCTTCCTAGTTTCCAAGCAGTTGGAACATATACATGGAATCAGAAAAACTTATCTTTGATTTCCTCAGATGCAATGCTTCCGGTTGGAACCAAGCTGGCCAATGGAAGTTTTGGTTTCACTGCTGATCAGATAAGCAACTCTTGGACTGTCGTAAATGGAGTTACAATGCCGGTTGACGCAAACGGCAACGCCTTTAATCCATACACTAATCCGGAAAAAATACAATGGAAACAATATGCATTGCTTCCAAAGAGTTCTCTTACATATGATATTCAGAATGTATTTGTCGGAGGCATAGGCTTTATGCAGCCGATTTTTTTGGGAAATAAAGTGAGAGAACTTTACAATATTTCCAAGAGCAATGAGGAAATCGCAAAACTTGCCAACAACAATGAGGAGGAAAATCTTGTTTTGGAAGTTGATCAATCGTACTGGACAACAGTTTCTCTTATTAACAAAAAGAAACTTGCCCAAAAATATGTAGATCTTTTGAATAAACTTTGCAAAGACGTACAGGCGGCTAAAGACCAAGGAGTTGCAACAAAAGGAGACTTGCTTAATGTTAAGGTAAAACTCAATGAAGCTAATCTGGCGCTTACCCGTGCAACTGATGGCGTTGAACTCTCAAAGATGTCCTTGTTCCGCGTGTGCGGTTTGGATTTGAACGGAAACTTTGGGCTTGCGGATGAGGACGTTTCTCCGGAAAATGCAAAAGAATTGGAGGCAGGATACGATGTTAATCAGGCAATAGATAACAGGTCTGAAATAAAACAGTTAGAAGAACTTATAAAAATTTCCAAGAGCAATGTTAATATTGCCCGCAGCCGCTTTATGCCAAATATTGTAGCAACGGGAAATTACATCACAACAAATCCAAATTCATACAACGGGTATGAAACAAAGTTTGGGGGAATGTTTACAGCCGGGGTTGCAGTCACCGTTCCTATTTTCCATTTCGGGGACAGAACTTATACATTGCGCGCGGCAAAGCATGAATTCAACATTGCAAATTACAGAATTGACCAAGCAAAAGAGCTTATCAACCTGCAGGTTACGCAAGCAAACTTTAATGTAAGAGAAGCAAACAAAAAGCTGGAGTCCGCGCTGAGCAATATAAGTGCGGCGGAGGAAAATCTTAAGCTTGCCAACATCTCCTATAAAGAAGGACTCATAAGTGTAACGGATTTGCTTGGTGCTCAGACGGCATGGGTATCCGCTCAGTCAGATAAAATTGATGCAGGTATAAATGCAAGGATGACAGAGCTTTACTTAAGAAAAACTGTCGGGATAACAAATATTAAAGAGGGACAGAGAGCAAAAGATGACGGCGTCATCAAGGAGGGTCCGGTTAAGATGATTAAGGAGACTGCGGAAAAGACCGTTAAATCGGCAAGTGAAAAAACAGATAAGCCGGCAGCGGAAAAAACAAGCAGAAAATAAGAGTTAAAATATATTGTTATGAAAAAATTACAACAGAGTACAATCAGTTTGCTTGTAGGACTTGGAGCACTGATACTTGTTATAGTTGTTCTTGGATTAATTGGATGGCTTACATCTAAGCCGCAAAAGATTATCCTTCAGGGAGAAGTTGAGGCGCGTGAGTATAGAATATCCAGCAAGGTTCCAGGCAGAATCACACAGCTCCTTGCAGAGGAGGGAGATACTGTTTCCAAAGGCCAACTTGTTGTATTAATTGACAGCCCGGAAGTTCAGGCAAAAGTTAAACAGGCTAATGCCGGAAGCATGGCGGCAAATGCGCAAAACCGGAAGGCAAATCAAAGTGCAAGAAGTGAACTTGTCCAGGGCGCTTATGAAATGTGGCAAAAAGCAAGAGTGGGTTCAGATATTGCCCTTAAATCTTATACCAGAATACAAAATCTATATAATCAGGAAGTTGTCTCCGCACAGAAAAGAGATGAGGTAAAAGCACAATATGATGCAGCGCTTGCAACTGAGAAAGCGGCTAAAAGTCAATATGATATGGCTATTCACGGAGCGCAGAAAGAGGATAGAGTAATGGCTATGGCGCAAGTAGAAGTCGCAAACAGTAATGTTACAGAAGTTAAAACTTACCTGGATGAAATTAATCTTACAGCTCCTGCAGGAGGAGAAATCACAGAGATATATCCAAAGGTTGGAGAGCTAGTTGGACAAGGCGCTCCTATCATGAGCATCATAGATATGAATGATGTTTGGTTTACATTTAACGTGAGAGAAGATTTGCTGCAGGGAATGGACATTGGCAAGACTATCAAGCTGAAAATACCGGCATTAGGAGAAGATAAGGTATTTACAGCCAAGGTTTATTTTATAAATGAAATGGCATCTTATGCAACTTGGAAGGCAACTAAAGTTTCAGGCAATTTTGATGCAAAAACTTTTGAGGTCCGCGCACGCCCCACAGAAAAAATTAAGGGTTTGAGAGCCGGAATGAGCACAATAATTACAGAGGTTCTTAAGTAACATTGATTAACCTCCGCAAAAGCAGTTTGCAGGAAATAATTCTAAAAAAGTTTAGAGAATTAATCATCATAAAACATTGTTAAATAATAAAGTAAACAATTGGTTATTTGGCTGGCTCCGAATGTTCAAAAGCATTAAGGAGGTTCTGCACAGAGAGTGGAGGCAAATGTTTAGTCGTCCAATCTATCTGTTTGGTACTGTGCTGATTCTAGCTTTCTGCGCCATCTTTTTCTTTTCTTTATTTGATGAAGGTTTACCAAATGAGTTGCCAATTGGAATTGTTGACAGAGATAATTCTTCTTTCTCCAGAATGGTTAGAAGAAATTTGGATGCAGAGCAAGGTGTAAAAGTTTTAAAGACATACTCGGAATATCAGGCAGCAAGAAAAGCATTACAAGTTGGTGATATTTATGGTTTTATAGATATACCAAACGGCGCATACAGAGATATTCTGGAGGGACGCAGACCAAAGGTGGGAATCTATTGTGAGCAAGGTCTTATGGTGCCGGGAAATTTTACATATAAAAATTTCATCTACATAGGCACCGTTCTTGACGTAGGAGTGCGCAGAGAAATACTAAAAGCAAAAGGTTATCCCGAGTCCGGCATGATGGCCCGCCTGCAGCCTATAAAAACTGATTTTCACCTGATTAAAAATCCATGGACAAATTACGGTATATATTTGACTACAATTCTATGGCCCGGACTTCTGCAACTTTGCGTATTGCTGATGACGGTTTTCTCCATTGGTTATGAACTAAAAATGAAGACAAGCCGGGATTGGATGTCGGAAAGCCATGGCTCAATATTCAATGCCCTCACAGGAAAGCTGCTGCCCTACACTTTCATATACGTGCTGATGGGAATTGCCTTTGAGTTGCTGGCGTGCAGAATAATGGGATACCCGATAGCCACGCATATATGGGTCATGTTCTTAACCATAACGCTTTTGGTATTTGCAGCACAGGCAGTTGGAATATTTATGATAGGTCTTTTCCCTGTCCTAAGAGACGGACTAAGTTTTGCGGCGCTGTACGGGATTCTCTCTCTGTCACTTGCCGGAATGTCATTCCCCGTTGAATACATGCTTGGTGTAATTCAGGGATGGGCGGTGATGTTTCCTTTAAGACAGTTCTTCTTGATATATGTGAAGGAAGGAATATTCGCAGCCGGTTTCAATGCCATATGGCTTAACTATGTTGGTTTGTTAATATTTTGCCTGCTTCCGTTTACAATACTAAGGAGACTTAGGAGAGCTTTAATATTCCAGAACTACCCGCTTAAATAGATTGGAGATGAAAGAGTTCAGAAGACAATATTTACAAAATGCCGTTAGACAAATGACTACCATTTTTTGGAATGAAGTTATTAGGATTTTTACGGATAGCGGTGTAATGCTGATATTATTTATTGCAGGACTGGGTTATCCTCTCCTTTACAGTTTTGTATATTATCAAGAGTCCGTTAGTGACATCCCCGTGGCGATAATAGATAATGACGCCTCCGCCTACAGCAGAAAATTTTCCAGAGAACTGGATGCCACAAAAGAGGTGCAGTTAAGGCGTTGCATAAATATGAATGAGGCTGAGTATTTAATGGGGCGCAGAAAAGTTCATGCAATTATTGTACTCCCGAAAGATTTTGAAAAAACCGTCTTGGACGGGCAGGAGCAGGCAACCGTCTCTGTATATGTGAATATGACCAGCTTTTTTGTCTACAAAAGTGTGGCTTTTGCAATAAACTTCACAATGCTGCAGGAGAATAAAGATATAGAAATACATCGGTATGAAGCGGCGGGGCAAACACAGCAACTCGCCCTCCAAAGTGCAGACCCTGCTCCGTATGAGGCTCAATTTCTGTTTAATCCCGGTAACGGATTTGCAAGTTTCTTTGTACCGGGTGTTATGATTTTAATTATTCACCAGCTGCTTTTCCTGGGAATAGGAATGCTTGCCGGCACAGTCAGAGAAGAGAATAAAAATCACAAATTATTTGAAAATCAGATAGACAAAAAAAGGATATACAGAGTAATTTTTGGAAAAGGTCTGGCCTACTTTTTAATATACGCTATCTTTTCCGCCTACATTACCGTACTGATACCCAGATGGTTTGGCTTGCCGCATCTTGCAAGTCCATGGGATATCTACAGGCTGCTGCTGCCATTCTTGCTTGCAGTAATATTTTTCTCGCTTACATGTTCTGTTTTTATCAAAAACAGAGAGACTGGCATGGTTATGTTCCTGTTCTTCAGTGTTATATTGCTGTTCCTGAGCGGTGTCACATGGCCCCAGAGCAACTTCCCGAAATTCTGGAAATATTTTTCCTACATGTTTCCGGCAACATTCGGCGTTCAAGGATACCTGAAACTCAATACGTTCGGAGCCGAATTAGGCCAGATACTGCCGGAATTCATAGCCTTATGGACGCAGGCCATCGTCTATTTCATAACCGCCTGCTTCTCATTCAGGTATATCAACAAGTAAATTTTATTTAGATTTCTTTTCGGCAGTCATCGCAGCATTGAAGCAGTGGCGACACAGGGGCTCGTATTTGTCCTGTTCTCCCAGCATTACAAGTTTGTCTCCCCCGGAGATACGGTGGGAGTGATGAGCTGGTTGTCCGCACTTGACGCAGATTGCATGAACTTTTGTAACATGCTCTGCCACAGCCATCAATGCAGGCATAGGACCAAAAGGGATTACCAAGATAATCCATATCCAGACCGGCGCATATTACACGCACTCCCCTATCGGCCAGCTGATTGCAGACATCAACTATTCCGTCATCAAAAAATTGAACTTCATCAATGCCAATTACATCTACATCTGTCGCGAGCAATAAAATATTTTGTGAAGAATCCACATTATTGGACTCAATAGAATTCCTATCATGAGACACAACATCCTTATCTGAATATCGTACATCTAAGGCCGGTTTAAAAATCTGCACCCGCTGATGCGCAAAATTAGCTCTTTTTAAGCGTCTTATGAGCTCCTCTGTCTTGCCGGAAAACATAGAACCGCAGATGACCTCAATCCATCCCGCCATATTTGTTCTTTCTTCAAACATTTTACTAATTTTGTGATATCCAAATTAGGTTTAACAAAGGTATTAAAATTATGGAAGAGAAAAAAGGACTTCTGGCTGA